>WBZR01000128.1_pt1 | contig 132573 bp, 128 predicted proteins | sample 5204231 | NCBI WGS metagenome assembly WBZR01 (sample SAMN12412403, study PRJNA552823) | activated sludge metagenome | isolation source: activated sludge from anammox sidestream of wastewater treatment plant... | place: USA: Virginia | collected 2017-08
GTGGAAGTGAGGGCGCCTGATTACGTTCAGTCTGGTGGTCGACGCCTTGCCCGACGAAAGATGCTACTAGATATAGTGATCCGATTTTTTTGTCAAACAAAATGTTGTGGCAACGCTGTGATATCTGGGGATAAGGTGGTGATAGCAGGAGCGCCAGATCTGGCGCTGCGTTGGCCGCATTTTCGGCCAGGTTATCCACAACAATCCCCGCTCTCAGGTCGGTAGGACTTTTATACCGGAGGCGAGAAAAATGTCCGGCTGGACTCAGAAAGCCAGCCGACTGACCTTCAGCGTCGTCTCCTCGACCCCGTGTACCGGTACGAACTGGCCGCCGACGCCCAACACCAGCACCGATTGGTCCAGCACATTCGTCTCGAACAGGCTGAGGAGCCCGAAATTCGTTCGCACCGTCTTGGGCCGCACAAGCCCCTCGATCAACTTGCCGCCCTGCGCGCGCACGACCTGCTTGATCAAATCACGGTCGCCGCGCGGAGCCGACTGATCCATCTTATCGAGTTCCGCCGCCAGTCGCACCTCGATAAAGCGTAGATAGGCCTCCATCGTGGGATTCGTCGCGGCCAGCCCCACCGCCACGGCCAAGCTTGCCGTCACCGCGGCCAATGTCCCTGTCCTCATGCCTCCTCGCCGCCGCACTAACCAGGCCGCTGCCGATGGTGGTTCGGCATAGCGGCCGGTTTGACAAATACCACGCGCCTGTTTAGCTTACGCCCCATTTGATGCAATTGAAACCCCGGACCGCTCGGTACGGCGGTGATCAGGAGGACCTCATGTTCGTGTGGAGTAAGCGTCTCGTCGGCGGGCTACTGGGGGGCTTCGTGCTCCTCATTGCAATCTTTCTCGTTCAGGGTGAGCCGGAATCGGTCAGCGGCCTGAAGATCCATACCACGCGATGGATGGCCGCCAACTACATCGGGCTGTTGATCTGGGTATTCGTCTGGATGTTCGATCAGGCCCGTGTGCGGGGAAAAAACGTATGGCTGTGGCTGGTGCCCTTCGCGCTGGCGCCACTCCCGACGCTCATGCTGTTCGTGCTGTTCCTGCAAAAAAAGCTGAAGCCGTAAGAGGTATGAAAGGAAGCAGGATATGGTTCCAGATTCGCCGAGGCATGACTGGCTTCCCCGGCAGTGACCTTGGCTCCATACGCACTCCCTGCCGCGTTGAGTTATGACGCCCACCTCAGATCAAGCTTCTTCTGATTGAGCGCGCAATCCCGCAGATACAAATTGATGAGATTCTGGTATGGCATCCCGATTTCGTCGGCCAACCCCTTGAAGTAGGCCACGGTCATTTTGTCCAATCGAATCGTGATCGGTTGCTTCAGCTGCCCCCGATACGGATTACGCTGCCCTTTCACCTTTAAGAAATCATATTCCGCCCTCATACATCACCTCTTATAATGCTCGCCCTCCTGTCGTGTCGCTTTTCTGGCTGAAATAATCCGGATGATGGAGTCTCGCTCCCGATAACAGTGACACACAATCAGAATACGCAACGTAAAACTCAGGCCCAGCATGAGAGATGCCCGTTACCGCGCGATGCTGGATACAGTCTCACACCATTCCGGGAATCTTCAGCAAGACACACTCGCTTCACTCTTCCCCTCATTCATCTCCGCATGCTGGGCTACTGGCCTGCGAAGTACCCACAACAGCCATAACCCCGGCAGCGCGGCGAGAACGGTCACGAAGAAGAAAGGCCCCCATCCGGCGACCCCGACCAGCTTGGCCGCCGGCCAGCCGAGAAAGACCCGTCCGAGGGCTTCCACAGAAGAGAGCAGGGCGAACTGGGTCGCCGTGTAGCGATGGTTGCAGAGCGACATGACCAGCGCCACAAAGGCCGCGGTCCCCATGCCGCCGGTCAAATTTTCGAATCCGACCGTAAAGGCCATGACGGCGTAATTCTTCCCAGCCCAGGCCAGCCAGAGAAACGAGAGGTTCGACAACGCCTGCAGGATTCCGAACAGCAGCAGCGAGCGATACAGTCCCAGCCGCGGCATGAGGCCGCCGCCGATGAAGGCGCCCAGGATCGTCGCTCCGATCCCGAAGGCCCGGACTACCCCAATGTCCTCCGAAGAAAACTGCATACCGCGAAGCAGGAACGACGTGGTCAAGGCCCCGGCAAAGGCATCACCGAGTTTGTACAGCACAACCAACCCCAACAACGCCCAGGCCATGGGGCGCGACAGGAATTCCGCCAGGGGCCCCCACACCGCCTCCGCCATCGACTGCGGCGCGGATCGCGCCGCCTCCGGTTCGGGAATCAGGAGGATGGTCAGTACCCCGAGCGCCATCAGCCCGGCCATGCAGAGATAGGCGGAGGACCAGCCCAAGCGGGCCGCCACGATCAGCGCCAACGAGCCGGACGTAATCATGGCAATGCGATACCCCATCACCCAGGTGGCGGCACCCAACCCCCGTTCGTCCGGCTTCAACAGATCCGTGCGGTAGGCGTCGAAGACGATGTCTTGCGAGGCCGAGAGAAAAGCGACCCCCAAGGCCAGCGCCGCAAAGAGCTGGGCGCTTCCCGACGGGCCGACGAGCGCCATCGTTGCCAGCGCCAAGGCCAGTCCGCTCTGGGTCATGATCATCCAGCCGCGACGGTGGCCAAGCCAGGGCGGCACGATCCGATCCATCACGGGGGCCCACAGAAATTTCAACGTGTAGGGAAGCCCAACGTAAGCGAACAGGCCGATCGTCGCAAGGTCCAGCCCCTCCTCGGTCAGCCAGGCTTGGAGGGTGGCGCCCGTGAGGGCCAACGGGAGCCCCGAGGCGAACCCCAGGGGCAACATGGTCCCGAGTCGCGGAGTCGACAGCGCGCGGAGGGTCGTCCGGCTCATGCGATTTCGTATGATAAGCGAATCACGAGCTGCAGCATACCACTGCCGTAGGGCCGCTGCGCATCAGAATCGCGAAAGGTTAACGGGCCGCCGCCGATTCAAGGAGGCTTTTCCGCAAACGACCTGGTATAAGAGGGCCAGCCACGAGAAGAGGGATGACCATGACCAACTTAGGCCTGTGGTGGAATGCTAAGTATGTCGAGCTGGAACCGACGGAGCTGGCCGTCGGCGGAGCCTTGGCAATCCTGATCGGCGCGGCAGTTCTGTACGTCATCATCAAGGTCCTGAGAAGTCGGATCGTGAAGTTGATCGGCATGGGAGCGCTGCTGCTCACGGCGGCCTTCATCGGTTGGCTGGTGGTGGATCAGCAAGTGCGGGGGGAACGTGAACGGATTGCGCAGATCTGGAGTCGCACGTTCGACAACAATGAGATCAAGGATTTCGAGTCCTGTGTCGCAAATCGCTCCCCGCGGATCGCAGGCACGCAGTACCGCGTGGAATTGGTAACGGAGTGCGGCGAGGTCGCCAAGGCGATCAAACAGGGTTTGGAGGCCCGCTGATCATCGCACTGGGGCGTCCGTCCTCAGGTACACAAACCAATACACGAGCGCCACCAGCAGGGTCCCGCCGATGATGTTGCCGAGCGTGACGAGCCCAAGATTCACAAGCGCGCCCGCAACCGACAGGGATGCCGCGCTCCCGGCGGCCAGGACGAGGCCCAACGGCAGGAAAAACATGTTGGCGACCGAATGTTCGAAACCGCAGGCCACAAAGGCGCTGATCGGCAGGACGATGGCCAAAATCTTGTCCGCCACGCTCCGCGCCCCCATGCAGAGCCAGACAGCCAGACAGACCAGCACATTGCAGAGAATGCCGCGCGCCACCGCCTGAACGGGATCGAGCGCGATCTTGCTGCGCGCAATCTTCACCAAGGTCTCGCCCACCGCCCCGTCGCCCAACGTCTGCACCCCGGCCGACCAGACAAGTGCCGCAGTGCCGACAGCCCCCAGCAAGTTCCCCAGATAGACCCAACACCAATTCCGAACCACCTGATGGGTCTGAACGCAGCCGGCGGCCCAGGCCATGGCAATGAGGTTGTTGCCGGTGAAGAGTTCCGCCCCGCCCACGACCACCAGCACCAGGCCGAGGCTGAAGGTCAGGCCCCCGGCCAACCGCAGCAGCCCGAAGGGCGGAGCCGCCGCCCCCGGTCCCGTCGTCACGGTCACGGTATAGAACAGCGCGCCCAGCGAAATAAAGGCACCGGCTAGGACGGCCAAGCCGACCATCGTGGAGAGGGGCGTGCTGACCTTGGCCAAACCGACCTTACAGACACGCGCGGCGATCTCGGGAGGAGGATAGGCGTCGGCGACGGACACAGTGGAAGGCGTAGTGGATTCCGTCGTCACGTGATCAACATCGCATGGATCGGCGCCGCGCGGACCCCGGTCGCCGAGCATTTCTCAACCCGCACCGTCGACACCTTGTACTCAGGACACTTGGAGCTCTCGTCGGCGCTGGACGACAACAGGACATTCACATCTCGGTCGGGAAAATGAAAACTGGTGAAGAGTTCTCCTGGTTGAACCCGTTCGCTCACCACCACCGGGAGGGTCGCCTCCCCGCGCGCGCTGATCAAGCGGACCAGCTCGCCGTCTCGCACCTCCAGCCGTGCAGCGTCGCTCGCATGCATCTCGAGGACGTCGGTATCGACCACCTGCATGATGCCGGTCCGCCTGGTCTGAGCGCCACAATTGTAATGCTGCAGGATGCGTCCGGTGATCAACACCAACGGATAGGCCTCGCTCGGAGATTCGCCGGGCGGTAGATAGTCCACCGCCACGAACTGCGCCTTACCCTTGGGGAACGAGCGGTCGTGCATCAAGGCCGTACCGGGATGGTCGGTCGACGGGACCGGCCACTGCAGCCCCTGGGCTCCTTCCAAACGATCGAACGACACCCCCGCAAACAACGGCGCGAGTTGGGCGATCTCATCCATGATGGCCGAGGGGTGGTCGTACCACATGGGATACCCCATGCGTGCCGACACTTCGCAGACCACTTGCCAATCCGGCAACAGGCCGTCGGGCGGCTCCACCACCTTGCGGATGCGCTGAATCCGCCGTTCCAGGTTGGTGAAGGTGCCATCCTTTTCGAGGAACGAGGCGCCGGGAATCACCAGATGCGCCAGCTTGGCCGTCTCGCTCAGAAACAGATCCTGCACGATGAGGAACTCCAGGTTCTTCAGGGCGGCATGGACCTTCTTCAAGTTGGGGTCCGTCTGGGCCACGTCATAGCCGATGACCCAGAGGCTCTTGAGCGTGCCCGCCAAGGCCGCATCCCACATATCGGGCGTTTTCATGCCGCGCGCGGTCGGCAGCGGGCGTCCGGTCACCGCCAGGTGGGCCGCCGCCAAGGTTGGATCGTTCAACGATTGGTAGCCGGCAAAGTAGGTCGGCAGGCAGCCGACGTCCGAGGCCCCTTGCACATTGTTCTGGCCGCGCAGGGGATTGATCCCCGTCCCGGGCTTGCCGATATTGCCGGTCGCCAAGGCCAAGTTGACCAAGGCCATGACCCCGTGGCTTCCCCATCGATGTTCGGTCATGCCGAGGCCGTGCAGGGCCATCGAGGCCCCGCTCGTCGCATAGAGGCGGGCCGCTTGGGCGACCAGGTGAGCCGGGACGCCGGTGATCTGGGCCGTGCGCTCCGGTTCGCAAGCCTCGACCGTCTTGACCCACTCCTCGAACCCCTCGGTCCGTTCGCCGACGAAGGCCTGGTCTACCAGATGCTCTTTGACGATCACGTGGCCCAGACCGTTCAACAGCGCGACGTTCGTGCCGGGATGTAATTGGAGATGCAGATCCGCCAACCGGGCCAGTTCGGTCCGGCGGGGGTCCACCACGATGAGCGGCACCCCTCGCCGCATGGCCTGTTTGATGCGCGCCCCGACCACGGGATGCGACTCAGTCGGATTCGCGCCCACCACCAGCAGCAGGTTTGCCGCCTCCACATCCTGGATGCTGTTGGTCGCCGCCGAGGCGCCGAGTGTCTCCATCATGCCGGTGACGGTTGCGCTGTGGCAGACGCGGGCGCAATTGTCGATGTGGTTGCTGCCGATCACGCAACGCATGAACTTGCCGAACAGATAGTTCTCCTCGTTCGTGCCTCGGCTGGATGAAATGGTCGCGAGCGCATCCGTCCCATGCTGCTCCTTGATGCGCATCCATTCTTGGGCGATGCGATCGCAGGCATCCGACCAGGAAATCTCCACCCACTGGTTCCCCTGCCTCAGCAGCGGCCTGACCAGCCGGTCCTGTGCATAGTTGTAGGTCCAGCCGAACCGACCCTTCATGCAGGCATGCCCCTGGTTCGACGGGCCGTCGTCCGCGGGCACCATGCTGACCACGCGCCCATTGCGCACGCCTGCGTCGAACGCACAGCCGACGCCGCAATAGGCGCAGGTAGTGCGGACGGCCTTTGTCGGCGGCCCCTGTGTGACGATCGTCTTCTCCACCAAGGCGCCGGTGGGACATTCCTTGACGCAGGCTCCGCAGGACACGCAGTTCGACGAAGCAAACCCTCCCGCCTGGCCGGTCAAGGCGGCGGCCCCGGCCGTCGGCCTGGCCTCGAATCCGCGATGTAACATCGTCAGGGCATGGGTGCCTTGGATTTCATCGCAGGCTCGCACGCAGCGGGCGCAGGAGATACAGATCGCATTGTCGAACGAGAAAAACGGATTGGAGTGGTCGACGACCTGCGCGCGCAACGCCGGCTGCCGATACCGTACCTTCTCCAGCCCCAACCCCTTGGCCAAGCGCTCCAATGCCTCGGGATGCTCTCCGCCGGCCGGCTGTTCCGAGCGATACAGTTCGAGGATGTTCCGGCGAAGCCGAGTCAATCGTTCGCTTTCCGTGTGCACCACCATGCCCTCGCGCACGGGCGTGGTGCAGGAAGCCGGCAGCCCCGCCTGTCCCTCCACCTCACAGAGACAGAGCCGGCAGGAGCCGAACGGGTTCAAGTGGTCGGACGCGCACAGGCCGGGAATCGCGATCCCGGCCTTCTTGGCCGCGCTGTAGACCGTCTCGCCCGGCGAGGCCACCACGAGCCGATGGTTGATGGTGAGTTTCATGGTCCGCTCTACGCGTTCAGCTTGCTCCGGAACTCCGACGGAAAATGTTCGATGGCCGTCAACACCGGATAGGGCGCCCTGCCGCCGAGGGCGCAGAGACTGGCAACCTTCATGGTCTCGCCCAGGTCATGCAACAACGCAAGGTCGTCCAGGCTGCCGCCGCCGCTCTGGATACGTTCGAGGATTTCGCGGCCGCGGACCGACCCGATTCGGCAGGGCGTGCATTTGCCGCAGGACTCGTAGGCGGTGAAGGCCATGAAGTGCCGGGCCAGGTCCACCATATCGGTCTCATGGTCGTAGACGACGATGCCGCCATGGCCCAGCACGGCGCCGGCTTGGGCGAAGGCATCGTAACAGATCGGCAGATCCAACTTGGACGAGGGAAACAGACTTCCCAGCGGTCCGCCGACCTGCACCGCCTTGAACCGCGCCCCGGGCGCCATCCCGCCGCCGAACTGATCCAGCACCTGCCGCAGGCTCATGCCGAAGGGTACCTCCACCAGACCCGGTTGCTTCACCCGCCCGCCCAATTGCAACACCATGGTGCCGCTCGACCGCCCCGTGCCCAATGAGGCATACCAGGATCCTCCCCTCGCCAGGATCGAGGGGAGGATGGCGAACGTGAGCACATTGCTCACGATAGTGGGACGGCCATAGAGCCCGGCTTGAGCGGGATAGGGCGGCCTGGCCCGCACCACGCCTCGTTTGCCTTCGAGCGATTCCAGCAGGGCGGTCTCCTCGCCGCAGACGTAAGACCCTGCCCCCTCGACGACCTCGATGGGAAAGGGCTCCCCGTCCAGCTCCAGCAGCTCCGCTTCGTCCGCCTTGAGGATGGCGGCGCGGAGGGTCGCCGCGGCGGCGGGATATTCTTGGCGGCAATAGACATAACCGCGGCTCGCGCCGATCGCACGGGCGCAAATCAGCATGCCTTCCAACAGCCGGAAGGGATTCCCCTCCAAGATCATTCGATCACAGTAGGTGCCGGCATCTCCCTCGTCGGCATTCGCCACCACGTACTTTTCATCCGCTTCAGCTTGCCGTGCGACCAGCCACTTATTCCACACCGGAAAGGCGGCGCCGCCGCGGCCACGCAACCGGGACTGTTTGAGTTCCTCGATGATGGCGTCCGGCCCCATGTGCAGGGCCTGTTGCAGCCCCTGAAGCCCGCCGCGCGCCTGGTATTCATCCAATGCCAAGGGCTCCGTCTCGCCGAATTCGGCAAAAGCGATGCGGGTCTGGCGCGCGAGAAAGGGAATCGCCTCGACCGGCGTGCCGCCCGTTCCGGCGAGGATGCGAGGCAAATCGTCCTGGGTCACATTGAACCAGGCGATTCGTCCCGCTGCGCTGTCGCGCTCCACCATCGGTTCCAGAAAGAACGCACCGCGGGACGAGGTGCGGATGAGCTGCAGGTCGGGCCGCTCAGCCCAGGCATCGGCCAGTGCGGCAGCCCCGGCGGCTCGCGCCGACGTGTCATTCGAAAGGTATAGTCTCGTCGCCATGTTCCGTCACCGATACCGGTCCAACAGGCCATCGAGCTGCGACGGCAACACCCGTCCGTAGAGATCGCGATCGATGATCACCGTCGGGGCCACCGCGCAATTGCCGGCGCAGGACATAGTCTCCAACGTGAACTTCCCCCCGGCGGTGGTTTCGCCTGCATCCACGCGCAGCCGATCCTGCACCCACCGCAAGAGCCGGCTGCAGCCGTTGGCATAACAGGACTCCCCCATACATAGGCGGATCACGTGACGCCCGGGCGGCGCGTCGCGGAGATCCGGGTAATAGGACAGGACTCCCGCTACCTGAGCCGTCGTCGTCCCCAGTTGATGCGCAATGCCGCCGATCGCTGCAGGAGTAATCGCGCCCTCTCGCTCCTGCAGGGAGAGCAGGGCCTTGAGAATATTTGGTTCAGTCATTTCCGACCTCTCAACAGAGACCGACATGCGCACGGAGTTTGTTGTAGTCGAAAGCCGAGACGCCCGAACGGAGCAGCCCCAGATCGGTCTGCTCCATCTCAGTGATCAAGGCTTCGACGCGGACCCTTCCCTCGGCGCTCGCCGCGGCATGGCGCGGCACATCACCTCCCAACGCGGGCGATTCGCGGTCGGCCCATTCCAGGTACGCGGTCTCGAAAAACGTATTCAGCAGCGCGCGGTCTTCCTCGGCTGTCACCACCACCGTGAGGGGCTCATCGGCTGCCAATTCAGCCGGAGTGACACGGCGAAGCGGCGGCTGTTCGATCTCCCCCCTGAAATGGAGCGAAAATCCGAAAGCGGCTGCCAAGGCATGCTTGATCGTATCCAATCGTTCCCGTGAGTCACACTCGACATACAGCTGCGTCCCCGTGATGGTCACCCGCCCCACTGCCTGATCCGCCGCTCCTTTTTCGGTGAGCACCCATCGACGCAGTTTCTTCGGCATCGGCGCACCGGGCGGAAGCGTCGGCGGCTCCTCCTGCCATCCGTCCAACAACCCCATCCCGCTGCTCAGGCAAGTGAATTCGTGGTGCTCGTACAGCGCAACCACATAAAAACAGGGCGTCCCTCCGGCAGTCCTGTAGCGAATCTCGCTGACCGCCTCCACGAGCGCCCCCAACCGCATCCGCGCGAACGTCCGCAGCAGCACATACCCAAAACGTTTGGCGAATTCCGGCCAGTCGCCGAGTTCGAAGGCGCCGCCCACCACCTCCATTTCCCGGCGTTCGTCGCAGGCGCTCTCGTACAGCGCCTTCGCATCCTGCGGCGACAGGATAAGCAACGGCCCCGCCACCACCGCCAAGGGGCTCTCAGGATCACCGGGCTCGCGGATCAGGCGGGTGAAGAGAGATGACCCTGCCTCCGGATCTGGCCCCAGGCGCCCCACCTCGACCTCGTAGATCCGGCCGTTTCCGAGCGAGCGTAACCCGCGGCGAGCCGCGCCGGGAGAAAGGGGCAAGACCTCCATCAGATCCATATAGGAATGTTTGAGCGGATCCAACCAGGCCCGTTGTTCCTCAGGAATATGTTCCGTGATGACGTCGCGCAGCTGCTCGATCAAGGTCAGCTGGCCGTCCTCCGGATAGAAATCGGCGTAGAGGAAGAGATCGGCCAATTCGACTTCTTCGGGCAACGGCGAAAGCGGCGACTGCGCGCCCATTTCCACATAGACCTGCAGCGCCCGCCGAAGCGCGATCTGACGCTGCAAGGCGAACTCGGGCGCCATGGACAATCGGTCCAACCGATTCAAGAGCTGATCCAGCTCCTTCGACACCTCCACCGACCGTCCGATCGTCCGCTCACTCCCGAGCTTCATGGATTTCCTCCATGACGATCGCCTCGGCGTCCAGCCAGTCCTGCAGGGCATACCCCTCTCGGAATCCGCGCTCCCTCCACAATTCGTAAGCTTTCTGCGAAATCCGCTCCCACATCCCGTCCGGCAACTCGATCGAGGCGGGGCCGGTCGCCAACTGCTTCTTCGCCGAGGTCTTCATGGCTCGCTCCTTTGGTCAAGGGATCCCACGATTACGTTTCTCCAAGAGGCACGATGCGTTCCGAATCCGTCGGGACCGTGAACTGCCGAACCGTCAACACCGGACAGGAGGCATGGCGCAACATGGCTCCTGCGATGCTGCCCACGAGAATGTGCGACAACCCTCGCCGGCCATGCGTCCCCATAATCATCAGATCGAATCCTTCCTGCGTAACATAGGACGCGATAGAATCGGCTGGCAAACCGGGCTTCAACACGTACGCGGCCCTCACGCCCTGCGCCGCCAGGCAGTTCGCCAGTACCTGTAACCGCTCCTCCAAATACTCCCGTTGCCGCCGCCATTCGTTCGCATGGCTCAGACTGAAGTCCAGTCCGTAGGCCACCGGTTCCATGGCATGCAGGAGGGTCAGGGCTGCGCCGCTGTGTTTCGCAAACCGCGCGGCATACTCGAGAGCGTCCAAGGAACAGCGGGAGAGGTCGACCGGCGCCACGATCCGCTTGAGGTCTCCCGCTGCGCCGCTGCCCGCAGCGCCCTTCGGGGCCTTGACCGACAGGACGGGACAGGGTGCCATCCGCACGACCCGCTCGGCCGTGCTGCCGATCAAGACATGGTCCAGCCCCGTACGGCCATGGGTGCCCACCACCAACAGGTCGGCCCCGATCTCCGTAGCGACCGTCTGAACCACCTGGCTTGGAATACCGACTTCGATGCGGGTGGCGGCCGATCGCCCCCCTGCGCGAGCGCGCGCCGTCGCCCCCTCCAACTTGCGCGCGGACTCGTCCCGGAGGTGGTCCAGATACATCTTGTTGACCGTGTAGTCCGGGTCCATGCCCGGATAGAACTCAAGGACGGTCAGGACAGTGAGCTCGGCCTGCCATTGCGCCGCCAGGGCCACTGCATAATCCAGAGCCCGATCCGCACAGGCGGAAAAGTCGGTGGCAAAGAGAATCCGTGTGATCAGCGGTGCCATGGTTCAAACCGCCTCCACGTTCAAGAGCAGCAACTCACCCTTCATGTTCGGATGAATAGAGCAACGGAATTCATGCCGCCCGGGCCGTTCCATCGTGAAGCGGATGGTCGCCTCCTTCCGGCCATTGAGGAAGACGCCGCCGATACCCCTCCCGTACGAGAGAACGCCGCCCGACTCGACCCTGGTTTGAACACCGTCGAACATGGCGGATCCAAAATCGTGCCGCTCCTCATCCCTATTCGAGATGGCGATCACGGTGGGGACCCCCAGGCGCAAGGGCACCTGTTTCGTGACAAACGCAAAATCCTTGATCGTGACCTCGATCCGCTGTTCGGCCTGCGCCCCGCCCTGCGAACAGAGCGCCAACACGAACCCGATCGCCGACATCCATCGCCCTGTCGAAAGCCTGCTTCCGCCCATGGTTCCTCCTTCAAATGGTTTTGCTCGCGCGAGCCTTCATCCGCTTGGCCGGCAGCGGAACCGTGAGGACCGGGCACCCCGCGGTCCGCACGACCTTCTCCGCCGTCGTGCCGAAGAAAATCTTATCCACTCCGCCGACCGCCCCGCCATAACTGCCCATCACCACCAAGTCCACCCCCTCTACGCGGGCCGTCCGGGCAATTTCTTCGAAGGGGTTGCCGGCCGCCAACAACCGCCGCACGGTCACGCCTTTCGCATCCTCCCAGGCCAAGAGTTCTCTCGCCTTCAAGCGGGCGTAGTGATGAAGTTGTTTCTTCTGTTTGGCGGCTTCGGAAGGAGCGGCCAACCCCAGGCGATTCAGCGCATCCAAGCTCTTGGTATCAATCACGTGCAACAGCAAGACTTCCGCCTGAAACTGTTTGGCAAGCGAGAGCGCCAGACGGAACGCCTCTTCGGAACAGGAAGAAAAATCCACCGGCACGAGGATTTTGGAAAAGAGACGCGTCGCCATCACCCCTCCCTGACTGACCTCTTTACACCATTCCGCCTACCAATTGCTCAGCAAAGCTAGTGCCATCCGAACGGATGCCGCGACGACCGGCAGCCGTAGGAAGGACGGCACTTATCGCACTGGGCTCCCATGCGCCCTCTGCAACCGTCATCAATCGGGGGTGTCCTGCTACAGCATCCGCATGTGTCCTGTAGCGGAACGCCACAGATTTGGCCGAAGTGGCTCGTGCTGTCTGCGGACCTCGGTGGCACTGCTCTTGCTCGACCTGAGAAGAAAGGACTCAACTATGTCGCAGACAAGGTGGCTCTTGCTCGGAGCGGTGGTGGTGGGATTGGCCGTCGCTCTGTACCTGATCTTCTTCTGCCCAACTGAGTGCCATTGAGCCTTGCTGGATATCTGTTTCCGATGAATCCCCTATGCCGACTGCCGCCGACTTGATGACCGCTCTGGTTCCACGAGCCGGTGCCGAAGACACCGTGGCGGCGGCCCTCGCGAACCTGCGAGGATCGGAGTGGTCGGAAGTGGGGCACCTCTACCTTGTCGATGCCCATGCCCACCTCGTGGGGCAGGTGCCGATCGAGCGGCTGCTCATCGCGCCCGGCGAACAGGTCCTCGAATCTCTCCGGGGGGATCCACCGATCGAAGTCCGAGCGGGAGAAGACGCCGAGGTGGTGGCGTTGCTGGCAGTCGAACGCCACGATGCCGATGTGGCCGTCACCGATACGGATGGGGTGCTGCTGGGAGCCATCCCCATCGGACGCTTGCTGGCACAGCTGCACGACGAACATGTGGACGACCTGTTGCGGATGGGAGGCCTCGGTGCCAAGTATCCAGCCCCGACGGCGCCTCCGAGCGCGGCAGCCGCGTTCCGAGCCAGGATCCCCTGGTTGGTCGTCGGCCTTGCGGGCGGCATGCTGGCCGGCGGAGTCGCTGCAGCCTTTGAGGAGGCCTTGCGACAGGAAATCGCCCTGGCGTTCTTTCTACCCCTCGTCGTCTACATGGCAGATGCGGTGGGAACCCAGACGGAAACCCTCCTGGTGCGGGCCTTGGCTTACGGTCACGTCGACCTCACACCACAACTGCTACGAGAGGGGCTGGTCGGGCTCCTCTTGGGCGGCGCCATCGGAGCCCTGGCGGGGGTGACGTTCCTATGGTTCGACGGGCGCGGTTCTATCGCCCTGGTGGTCGCCGTCACCCTCGGAGTCACGGCCGTCGTCGCCACCATCGTAGCCAGCCTGCTCCCGATGGCGCTCGCGCGATTGGGGGCGGACCCCGCGTTGGCCAGCGGACCCGTGGCAACCGTGTTGCAGGACATTCTGAGCGTCGCCATTTATCTCGGCATCGCCTCGACCATTTTGCACTGGTAGGGAGGCCGACGAGGCACGAGAGGACCACGGAGCATGGACGCACACACGCAGCAGGTGACAATTGCCGGAAAGGACATCTCGCTGGATGGATTACTGGGATTGGCCGACCGGGCCAAGGGCGTGGTCGCCTTTGCCCATGGCAGCGGCAGCGGACGATTGAGTCCCCGCAACCAGTTCGTCGCTCGCCACCTGCAGCGAGGAGGCTTTTCCACGCTTCTTTTGGATCTCTTGGAGCCGGATGAGGCGGACGATCGCCGCAAGGTATTCGATATCGATCTGCTTGCCGACCGGCTGCTCCTCGCAGCGGCCTGGCTGGGGAAACAGAACCGTACCGCGGGACTCCCTCTCGGATACTTCGGTGCGAGCACCGGCGCCGGGGCCGCCCTTCAAGCTGCCGCGCGCGAGCCGCATCTGGTGGGCGCCATCGTCTCGCGCGGCGGTCGGCCGGACCTTGCCGGCCCCTACCTCAGCCGGGTCACGGCGCCGACGCTGCTCCTGGTGGGCGGTGATGACGAGCCGGTGATCGGAATGAATCAGGAGGCCCTCGTTCGATTACGCTGCCCCAAGCAACTCATGATCATTTCCGGCGCCACGCACCTGTTCGAAGAGCCGGGGACCCTCGAACAGGTCGCGGAGGAGGCCCTCCGTTGGTTTACACGGCACTTGGCCGCCGACTCACCCACAGCAAGCCGCACAGAGCGAAAGGAGTCCATACCATGAAGCTGGTTCTTGCCGTCGACGGCTCCGACCATTCTTATGAAGCCGTCCGGGCCTTGAAGTACCTACGGCGCGCCGACGAGTTGACGATTCTGCACGTCGTCGACCCGCCTCGGCCCTCCTACCCGATGATGATGTCCGATGTCGCACAGGACCTCTACCGCCAGTTGGAAGAGAGCATGAAGGAGGATGGCGAGCAGCTCCTGACCCGCGTCCATTCTCTCTTGCCGCCGCACAGCGGACCGGTCACGAAGCGGCTGGAAGTGGGCTCGCCCGCCGACATCATCGTGAGCATGGCCGAATCCGGCCATGCCGATCTGGTCGCCATGGGCGCCAGAGGGTTGGGCCCGGTCTCTGAGCGGTTGTTCGGAAGTGTCGCCCACCGGGTGCTCAGTTATGCTCCCTGCGCCAAGCTCTTGGTGAAGGAGCCGCTCCGGGCGTTGGACAAAATCCTGCTGCCGATCCAGGGCCAGTATGATGCCGACGCGGCGATCCGGTTTCTGGAGAAGCAGCCCTTTCACAAACCGGTCGAGATCCTCCTCTTGACCGTCCTCCCACCGACCCGGCCGCCCTGGCCCGTGGACCACGCCGCAGCTGAGCAACTCGAGGCCCAAACCCTCCGACATGCGCGTGACTTCGTCGAGGATGTGGCGACCAAGGTTCGTGCGCTCGGACATCACACCCACAGCGCGAGTCTCCTGGGAAGCCCTGCGGCTACGATCGTGCACGAGGCGGAGAAGGCCGGGACGGACTTGATCATGGTGGGCTCGCGTGGGAGACGCGGTATCACCCGCATGGTTCTGGGCAGCGTGTCCCATGCGGTGTTGCACCAGGCTTCCAGTCCGATCCTGGTATTCGAGTAACGGCGGCCGGGGACGTATCGGCAAGAGGCCGGAGCACAAGCGAGACAGGTCTCAGCAGGGCTGTCCGTTGAAGAGGCAGGGCTTGTAGCGGGCGATGTCGAACTCGACGTCTTCCTGGTAGACGCGCTCGTTGCCGTTCACCCCGTCTTGGTCGGGATCATTCCACATCGTGTGGTTCCACCAATAGAAGAGTGGGTACTGCTCCGTGTAGTAGACGGGATTCCCATAGTTGCTGCGTGAATAGTCCTGCACCAATCGTCCGGTTATGTAGTCCACCTTTCCGTCGCCTTTGAGGGAATAGAGCATGATGAACAGACGGGTCTCATGGTCATACAGCTCATCCACGCGACTGTTGACGTCTGGCTCGACCGGAAGATTTTCTTTGGGCCACCCCGCAGTCCACGGGAGGAGCAGCAGTGCGAGGAGCAGGACGGCAGTGATGGTGCGATGGTTCATCATGATTCGCTCGCGCGACGCACACCCGGGCCCAAGCGATTGCGGTCATGCTACCACCCGCCTGAGACCTGTTCAAGCCGCACGGTGAGTTTTCCTCCCGCACTCGGCTTGCCGATGGCTCAATCTCCCACTTATAATCCCGCCCATGCTTTCGTCGCACCAACCGCGCGCCTCGTTCCACACTCTTGGTTGCCGGCTCAGCCAATCGGAAACCTCGATGTTGGCGGACAGCCTACAACGCCAAGGGTACCGGCTCGTAGAATACGGCGAGGAGACCGATCTCCTTGTGCTCAATACCTGCTCCGTCACGGAAAACGCCGAAAAGGATTGTCGGTACGCGGTGCGCAAGACATTGCGTCATTCACCGCACGCCTTCGTCGCCGTCACCGGCTGCTATGCACAAACGGGCGCCTCCCGGCTCCAGAGCGTCTCGGGTATCGACTTGATCGTCGGCACGCAGTTCAAGATGAACCTGCCGGACTATCTGCCGGCACCGACCGAATTGCGGAAACAGCCGGCTGCGGAACTTCGGCATAGCCGCACGATCGACCGCGAAGACTTCGTCCTGCCGGGAACGGCCTACTCCGATTCCACGCGCGCCCTGCTGAAGGTCCAAGACGGGTGCGACTTCATGTGCAGCTTCTGCCTCATTCCCTTCGCGCGGGGGCGTGAACGCAGCCGGGTCCTGGAAGACGTGTTGCGTGAAGCACGGGAACTGGCCGCCCACGGCTATCGGGAGTTGGTGCTTACCGGCGTCAATATCGGCCGCTACCACCACCAGGGCGCGACGCTGGTGGACCTGTTGCGCGCGCTCGACCGCGTGCCAGGCGTCGAACGGATCAGAATTTCTTCCATCGAACCCACGACCGTTCCCCTCGACTTGCTGGAGTACATGGCGGGATCACCAAAGGTCTGTCGGTATCTGCACCTTCCGCTCCAAAGTGGAGACGATACGATTTTGCAGGCGATGAACCGCCGCTATAACGTCGAAGAATACAGGCGCTTAGTCGACCATGCTCGTGCGCTCATGCCGGATCTCGGGCTCGGAACGGACCTGATGGTGGGGTTTCCCGGTGAGGACGAAGATTCCTTCGCCAGAACGGTGCAAGTCGTGGCGAGCCTTCCCTTTTCTTACTTTCATGTGTTCAGCTATTCCGCGCGGCCCGGCACAGCGGCGGCCCGCCTCGACTGCCCGACTCCTCCCGGCCTGATACGACGGCGCAGCAGAGCTCTGGCGGAACTCTCGCGCGCGAAGACCGTAGAGTTCTACCAACGTTATCTTGGCCAAACCTTGCCGATCCTGTTCGAACAAGGAGAGCGGGCCGGTTTTCGAACCGGCACCAGCGGCCACTTCATGAAAGTGGCCGTTCCAGCACGACTCGTCGAAGCAGGCTCCATCCATGATGTGACGATCACCGGCGTCACGGATGGCCTGGCCTACGGGCGCCTCGCCGATCCCGGTTTTTCGACTTCTTTACGGACACTCCTATGAAAGCCCATAAAGTCCACATCGAAACCTTCGGCTGCCAAATGAACGAGTATGACTCGGAACTCGTGCGATCCCTGCTGCGCAAGGCGGGATTCGAGTTCACCGAAGACCGAGAACGAGCCGACGTCATGCTGATGAACACCTGCGCCATCCGCGAGAATGCCCACAATAAGGTGTTCGGCCATCTCTCGGAGCTCAAGACCGTCAAGGAACAACGCCCTCTGGTGGTCGGCGTGCTCGGATGCATGGCGCAGAACCTCAAGGAAGAGTTGACGGAGCGGCAACCGCTCGTCGATGTGCTCGTTGGTCCGGATGGATACCGTCAACTCCCCGTGCTGCTGGCCAAGGCCCTGGAGAGCGAGGAGCAGGGACACGCCCAACGAGGCCTGGCCGTCGACCTGTCTGAGTACGAGACCTACGACGACGTCCTGCCGGAACGTGACGGAGGGATGAACGCGTGGATCGCCATCATGCGCGGCTGCGATAACTTTTGTAGCTTCTGCGTCGTCCCCTACACGCGAGGGCGCGAACGGTCACGTGATCCGCAGGGACTGCTGCGTGAGGTGGAGGCTGCGGTGGCAAGCGGCCATTCTCAGATCACCTTGCTGGGGCAAAACGTCAACTCATACCGCTTCGAAGATTGGGACTTTGCGCGCCTCATCCTCGCGGTGGCGGAGGTGTCGGGCGTGCAACGCGTGCGGTTTACGTCTCCACATCCCAAGGATTTTCCGCCCGCCCTGCTGGATGCCGTGGCCGGCCACCCGAACATCTGCAAACACATCCACTTGCCGTTGCAGTCCGGAAACGATCGCATCTTGGATCTCATGAACCGTACCTATACCCGCCGGGAGTACCTCGACCTGGTCAGGCTCATCCGTCGGCGACATCCTGGGATCGCCCTGACCACCGACATCATTTGTGGGTTCTGCTCCGAAACGGAAGAGGAGTTTCTCGACACCTATCGAGTCGTCGAGGAAGTCACCTATCAGTCCGCCTACGTGTTCAAATACTCCGAGCGCAAAAACACGATCGCCGCTCGGAAATATCCGGATGACATTCCCGAAGAGGTGAAAGGTGAACGCGTCAGCCGTCTGGTGGACCTGCAACGTCCGATCACGGCCCGTTACAACAGGGGCCTGATTGGGCAGACGCTGCCGGTCATGGTCGAGAACGACTCCAAGCGGTCTTCCGATCAATGGATGGGTCGGACCGATACGAATATTACGGTCATCTGGAATAAGGACGATGCGCCGGCTACCGTGGGTAGCATTCAGCCCATCACGATCCACGAGGCCAATGCCGCCGCCTTGATGGGGCGCCTCGTTCGCCCCCTTGCCCACACTTGAACAACGATTGCCAATTTTTAGACATGACTTCTGTCAGACTGACGGCCCATTCCGTAATCACTGCAGTCGCCTCATGAGTCGCTGCATCATTGTGGGTCACTCAATCTCATGGCCTTTGAGGAAGCCGACTCACAGCCGTACATTGGAACTTCAATAGCTTAGGGCATGGAGTCCAGCGCCGGTACCCCAGGGACGTTCCCCCAGCCCACTGCACCGACCAGTCGTACCAAGAGCTGCACATTGGTATCAAACAAGAAAACAACAGGGCATAGCCCTTGCTAGGTCCCATCTGGCAACTAGAGCGACCCATCGCGTACCGACCGCAGGCCCAGAGGACCTTCCATCATGAATAAGGACAAATCGCAAATCCGCACGGAAGAAGCTCAACGTGGCATCAGCCTCGAAACCATCATCGCCGTAGGCGTCTTCGGCTGGATGGCCTTGGGAGTGGTCATGATGGGCTTGGGCATCTGGTAAAGATCGCCTATCCGTCCCCGCGCCTGCGCCTCCTCCGTCCAGCATCGAACAGTCCAGAGAAGGAATATGCTATGCGGAACCGCGGCTCTTTCGTTTCTTTGACACAGAGCATGACTGTCGGGCTTTCATTGATGACCCTTGCCGGAGTCGCGGCTACGGGCTGTTCCACATCGTCCCTCCTGCACCAGCATGCCACCGCACAATCACAGGGTTCCGTGCGGTTGGAGGAAGTCGCCGATTGGGAATTTGAAGCCACACACCCCAGTACCATCGATATCGCCACCCTCGAAGGATTGCTGCGTGGTGTCGTGATTGCCGAAACACTCACTGATGTTTCCAAACTGCCCGTGGATGGCGGCAAGCCGATGAACGTATTCAGCGATGAGGACGTCCGATACCTTGCTCCCCTGCTGGCCCAGGCGCTCACCCAAGCGCAACCTGAATATGTGGTCACGTTCCGTGTCTCCTCATCGGCAGGGTCAGGCTCTGCACCCACCGCGGGCACCCTTTATGTCAAAGACGACCGGTTGTTTCTCACCATTACCGAGCACGACGGCTCACTGGAGAAAATCGAGTCCTCGTGGTTTCGTGAGGGGCGACCGGCGCGCATTGTGACTATGAACCCGGAATCAGCCGGACGCGTGGAGCAGACCCTCCCCTCCATCGCGCAGGGCCACAGTCACCTCAAGTCCCTGGCTATCGATTACACACTCTTTGCCTCGAATCAGGATAAGTCATCGGCCATGGTCGCTGCGGTTCAACCTTCGCTGGCACAGGGCGCGCCGGCGGCCGTGAAGGGCACCATGATTCAGGTCGACTCCGAAATGCAGCAGGCGAAGGCCGTCCTGCCGGTGTCGCAATCGACCATCCGGCAGCCGAACATGCCGGCACCCGCCGATCAGGCGGAGCGGCTGAACGAGGCCTTGCAGGAGGTACAGGAAGTCAAACAGGCCATGGCCCGAAAGGATGCCAAGATCGATGCGCTGCGGAAGGATTTGGAGTCGATGCGCGTGCAGCTCGAGATGAAGGATCGAGAACTTCGGACTGTGAAGACGAAATCACTACCGCCCAAGCCAGAGAAGCGCCGCACCGCAGAAATTACCGTCCGCTGACAATCCGCGAGAACGCCTCTCAGCCCACGTCGATCAAATCCGGCTTCAAGAGCACCACCTCCCGTGAGATGGGTTGCCGGAAGTTCATGCGACAATAGCAGCCATAGGTCACGTAGGTATCCTGCAAACAATAAAGCGCGATTTCCCGCCCCTGCCCCTCCGCCCACATCTGTGCCACTTGAGATCCACTCCCCGACTTGGTCTCCACCTGTAACGCCCTGGCTAGGACATCCAGCTTGACCCAGCCGCGATTGTCCCAATTGCTCCAGATCGCCATGGTGTCATAGACCGGTTCGGCCCGAAACTTGGCCAAATTGATCTCCATCGTCGGCTTGATCTGATGGATGATGGATCGCTTCTTGATGAAGGGCAGGTCAAAGTTGAGCCCGTTGTGGGTGATGAACAGGGAGGGCCTGATTTGCCCCACATGGGTCCAGAAGGCACGCAACAGTTCCCGCTCATTACCTCCATACCAGGAAGTCGCGCCGCGGGGATCGAGGGTGTCGGAAAACTCCAAGAGCCCGATGCAGACGATCCGGCTGAAGGTCCCGTCGAACGATGACTTTTCGTAGAGTTCATCGTCGAGCCGCCGCTGGTGCTCGGCCTCGCCGACCGCGAACAGATCACCGTCGGTTTCGTCGAACGCCGCCGCTCCCGAGACCAGATCGCGACCGGCCAACCTTGCCCATTCTTCGCGAGGAGCCTGGACCGTTTCGATATCCAACACGACCTTCACGGTAACCTACGAAGCCTCCTGCTGAAGCGCCTCGATAACGGCTTGGTCGGCTGCAGGAAACTCGAACGAGGCCATTTCATGAGGAGCGACCCATCGAAGCTCCGCACAGTCCACCGCCGTCGCCTCGCCTGCCTCGATGCGGCAGCGGAAAAAATGCAGTTCCACCGTTTTCTCGGGATATTCATGTCGCACCACCCGGAAGGGAATCGGAGGGGCAATGCGCACGTGCAATTCCTCCCACAATTCCCGCGCTAAACAAGCCGCCAGGGACTCTCCTGCCTCGCGTTTGCCCCCCGGAAACTCCCAGAGCCCGCCCAGATGCACTTCCGGTTTGCGGCGCGTGATAAGGTACCGCCCCCCCTGCAGGATCAATCCGGCCGCAACCTCGATGGTTTCCGGCATAGTGACTCCCGTCTGATTGCTGACTTCTCCCGCCCAAGCGCCCGCCGGACAGCATCGCCGCTACTTTCCACCGTTGAAAGGATAGGTTTTGCAGAACGTCTTCATGGGACAGAGCAGACAATAGGGATCGCGGGCCGTGCAAACCGTCGCCCCGAAATCCATGATCGCCTGGTTGAAATCATAACCCTTGCCGCGCGGAATCAAGGCTTCGGAGAGATTCCACAAAGTCGCCTTGTTCGCCTTGGGATCACCCTCCGCGATAAAGACGCGGTGCAACACACGGATGACATTCGTATCGAGGATCGGAGCATCTTCGTTGAACGCGAAGGATCGGATCGCGCCGGCCGTATAGCGTCCGATGCCTTTGAAAGACAACAACTCATCGGGATCGCTCGGCAGCTGCCCGCCGTATCGGACCACCGTTTCCCGAGCGATGCTATGCAACCGCTCGGGCCGTATGTTGTACCCCAACGGATACCAAGTCTGCTTCACTTCCGCGACGGGAGCACCGGCTAACTCTGCGAAGGTCGGATACCGTGCAAGAAACTCATGGTATTTCGGAATGACCCGATCGACTTGGGTCTGCTGCAGCATCACTTCGGACACGAGGATGTGATAGGGATCGGAGGTCTTGCGCCACGGAAGGTCTCGCCCATGCTCCTTGTACCAAGTCAGCAGACGGCGTTGAAACCGCTGTTTTACGCCCCGCGCCAGCGGCACGGAGGACGGAGTCGATTTGGTCGTACGGCGGGGCGATTTCGTGGTGCGGGATTTCGTGGGCATAACCGGTCGTGATGTGGTGGCGGCATTCTAGAAGGCGGGAATGCGGAAAATCAAACCTTATGGAGGGCGGCCGAGCAGGGCCCTGCATCACGGTGCATCGCCCTGCCCTGCGCGTCGGTCGTCACATCCGACTTGGTTTCTCCCTATTTCGGCGAAGCCTGGACCTTGGTGGCCTCCTTCACCGGCGGATCGATCACGATGTTGGGGCCTTGCACTTTCGGTAGTAACCCGGCTCCCGGTTTCTCCAACAGACGCTGATCGTGGTCGTTGATCGGCAGCCGTTGCGAGGTATGCCGATCATCGAATGCCGCCGCCTGATTGAGCGCGGACTCTCCGACCGCATTGGAACGGCCCGGATCGTTGGCAAGCATCTGGCCGTTCACCGGATCCGTGGCCTTGCCCATCGGATAACCTGGATGCTGCGGCAACATAGCTGGATTGCCCCAGGTCGTTGCGGTAACGAATAACCCCGTCGACAAGGCCAGACCTATGACAAATAAGGCTCTCATGGTGCAACCTCCTTCGTGACGGTGAAACATCAGCCCTTTCGGGACAGGCCCCGAGAGTGCCGTGAGCCGACGTCATGCGGAAATCGCAGCCCGGACCCCTCACGGCCTCCGGGTCATCAAGTAGCTTGACGCCCGCCGAAGACCGTAGTCAAGCCTGATGACCTAGTAAACCTCCCAATACCAAATGGTCCGAGACGTTATCCTAGTCGCAGTCGTCACGGCGATGTGTTATGTCTCTGGAAGAAAGGCCGGGGCCTTGAAAATATTATCCCTGCAGGGCCGCCGACCCGTCACACGCATGAAGGTTCACTACCGTGTCTCCCTGTCACCGACCTCCACCGCCAGCGGCGAGGCACGGCTGTTGGATCTGTCTGCGGAGGGTTGCCGTATGGACTGTCCCAACCCACCCCCTATCAACACCTATCTCTCGCTCCGCCTGGAGTTGAGCGCGACGGAACTGCCGATCATTGTGGACCTTGCGGCTGTGCGCTGGGCCAAAGGTTCGGAATGCGGCTTGCACTTTCTCTCCATCCAACCGCCGCAAAGGCAACGTCTCCTGGCCTTCGTCAACCGCCGCGCCTAGAAGCCCCTCTTGCCTTTTTCTCGCGACTTTTGCATGCTGTCGCCCGCTCCGCCCCCGGCACATCCACCGACCGGAGACCGGCATGGCTAGAATCACACCTCACAGAGGGAAATATGACCCCTGACAATCAGAGTCGACAGATTGATGTATTGGCGATCGGCCTTTTCGGCTTGGCCGTGGGAGCCTTGACGCTGGGCGTCGCACAGCTCGGCTGGATTTCACACAAGAACATGGTGGGGGCTCTGGTCATCGCCCTTATCTTCGGCGGGGTGGTGCAACTCCTGGCCGGTATTACCGACATCCGCTACAACGAGCAATTGGGCGGTACGGCGTTGACGATGTATGGGTTCCTCTGGGTCACCCTCTGCACCGTCAAGCTGGTGAGCGCCAGTACGACCTTTCAATTCGACGCAGTACTGTACGCACCGATCAACCTGGTCTACGCCGTCTTCTCCGGCGTCATGATTTTCCTGACGGCCTACCGGAACTTGACCTTAAGCGCCCTCCACGTCGTCATCACCTTGACGTTTCTGACCACGACCTTTGCGCGACTGGACTTCATCAGTGAACTCCTCCCGGGGTGGGGCCATATCGTCGTCGGCTTGATGGCCTTTTACCATGCAGTCGGCAGCCTCACCCAGGCCTTCATCGGCAAGGCCATCCTACCGCTCGGCCCCCCGCTGCTGCACCACACGCCGAAGCCCCTGCACTCCATCGCCAAGGTCGTATAACCGCATCACCAGTCGGCGCCGATTCGGTCCACGATCACCTGTTGAACCGTAGCCTGCGGCCCCAGGCAAGCGAGGTAGAGAGCCGTTTCTGCGATATCGAAGGGATCGATCTTTTCGCTTCGCGCCCGTTCTGAAGCCGGAGCGTCCACCAGTTCATCGGCCACCCCGGCGGGGCAAATCGCGCTGACCTTGATACCGAACGCCCGCCCCTCGTCAGCCAAGGACTTGGTCAAGGCCATCACGGCATGTTTCGAGGCGCTGTAGGTCCCGGTGCCGGTCCACGCCTGGACGCCGGCCACACTCGACATGTTGAGGATCAGACCGCCTCCCTGCTGCTTCATCTGCACGAAGGCGGCGCGGCAGCAGAAAAAGGTCCCGCGTACGTTGGTCTTCATCACGTCGTCGAAAGCCTCGGTGCTGATTTCGGCCAGTCGACGGCCGCCGAAGATGCCAGCGTTGTTCACCAAGATGTCCAGCCGCTGATACCGCCGCACGGTCTCGCTGAAGAGATGCCCGACCTGCCCCTCATCCGCAATATCAGTTTGAATTGCCAGGGCGATTCCCCCCGCCTCCTGAATCTGCGTCACGGTTTCTTGGCACCTCGTTAGCCGCCGAGCCGCCACCACCACCGTCGCTCCCTCTTCAGCGAACCGGAGCGCAATGGCCTTGCCGATGCCGCTGCTGCTCCCGGTCACCACAGCAACCTTCCCGTTCAATCGTCCCATGCGAGCCTCCTGTCTGGTCGTTATACCTTGCATGGAAACCGACTTCCATCGGCTCAGGTCGAGGAAGAAGGCTTGGCGAGTCGCACGGTAAACCAGAATCGGCTGCCTCGATCGTCGCTCTCCACCCCGATGTCTCCCTGCATCAATGTGACGAGCCGTTTGCAGATTGCCAGGCCCAATCCGGTTCCTCCATAGTTCCTGCTGCTCGACCCATCCACCTGACTGAAGGGCTGAAAGAGTTTCTGACGACCGAGCGGACCGATGCCGATTCCCGTATCCGTCACCTCTCCGCGCAGGAGCACGGCATGTTCCGTCTCGTGCACGACGGCCAGATACAGGCCGACCTGCCCCTCGGCGGTGAATTTCACCGCATTGTTCAACAGATTTTCCAGCACCTGCCGCAGTCGATCCGGATCCCCTCGGAGGAGCGGCGGCACTGAGGAATCGACCTGCCACAGCAACTTCAACCTCTTAGGCCCCAGCCCCTCGGCCAGTTGATCCAACACGCCTTCCGCCAGCGACCGGACATCGACATCGCGCGATTCCAACACCACGCGCCCGGCTTCGATCGTGGAATAGTCGAGGATGTCTTCGATGAGCGCCAGCAGATGTCGCCCGCAGGAACGGGCCGTACCGACAAAGTCCCGCTGCTCGTCCGTGAGGCTGGTTTCGAGCAGCAGCTCCGTCATCCCGAGTACGCCGTTCAACGGGGTCCTGATCTCGTGACTCATCGTCGCGAGAAACTCCGTTTTGATCCGGGCCGCCTCCATCGCCTGGTCGCGCGCCACGGCCAACGCCTGCTCGGCGCGTTTTCGTTCGGTGATGTCCGTGGCGATGCCGCCGATGGCATAGGGCACCCGATCGGGAGTCAGGAGCGGGAACTTGAGCACGATGCTGGTGCGTACACCGTCCGGATGCGCAACGACCTCTTCGAACCGCAGCGGACGTTTCACGTCCAACACCAGGCGATCATTGACTTGGAAAGCCGCCGCCTGCGCGGGAGCAAACAGTTCGGCATCGGTGCGGCCGATGACATGGTCCTTCGTGAGGTGAAAGGTCTGCTCGAACTGGCGATTGACGTCGAGATACCGTCCTGCCGGATCCTTGAGAAAAATCAGCGCGGGGCTATGGTCGAGAATCGCTCGTAGATGGGCTTCGCGTTCCGCCAACCGCATCTCCGTTTCCTTGCGGGCCGTCACATCCGCCACGGTCCCCAGCATGCGAAGCGGCCGGCCGGCATCGTCCCGCAACACATCGCCCCGGCAAGCCACCCACCGGAGGGTTCCGTCCGGCCAGAGGATCCGGTGCTCGATGCGATAGTCATCCTGGCCTTGGATGGAGCGGTTGATGGCCGCCAACAGCCGATCCAAGTCCTGAGGATGCACTAACTGCAGGTAGGCCTCATACGTGCCGGCAAAGGTTTCAGGAGTCACACCGAAGATGGTATGGACGTTGCCGGCCCACTGCACCTCATTGGTCTGGATATTCCAATCCCAGATACCGAGTTGCGCGGCGTCCAGCGCTAACCGGAGGCGCTCCTCGCTGGCCTGCAACGCCGCCTCGATACGCCGGCGTTCCGTGACATCGATCGCGACTCCGCCGACGTACTGATTCCCCTCATCATCCACAAAAGGAAACTTCCAGGACCACCAGTGCTGCATCCTGCCGTCCAGGCCCGGCACCACCTCCATAAACTCTCGGGATCGACCTTCCGACAACACCAACCGGTCGTGATCCCGCAACTGCGTCGCGACGTCGGGCGGGAACAACTCGGCGTCCGTCTTTCCGCGACTCTGCTCGGGGTCCAGCGCAAACCGGCGAGCGAACACGCCGTTGATATACACATGCCGGCCTATCTCGTCCTTCATCCAAGCGACCGTCGGCCCCTGGTCCATGAACCCGCGAAAACGGGCTTCGCTCCGGTGTAGCGCCGCTTCGGCTTTGTCCTTGTCCGAGATTGCCGCAGCTTGTCCGTGCGACGACTCCGCCAGCGCCCGTTCGAGATCGCGTAGACGGGCAATGAGCGAGACGACCAACGTGGAGACGGCAAGCGAGATCACAAAAGCCGTGAGGGGATAGTCCCAGGTGATTCGATCGTGAATGAGATAACTGAGGAGGAGACTCAGGGGGCAGGAGAGCAGGACCGAGCCCCAGATGAAATGCCAGAGGCTTCGGGGGGCAAACCGGACCAGCAGCGGCGTCATACCTATCTGCGATCCCTCAACGGTGACCGAACGGGACGTCGCACCAACAGCCCCCCTTTCCGTAGGGGCATTATACCGAGGTCATCACCTTAAGGGTAGAGGAGAGAAAAATCTCGCCACCGCGCTTGCATTGAATGCCTGAGCGCCGTATGCTCTGCCCCTTATTTGCGAGGAACCCATGACAGACCCCACCACAATCTCCAATCTCAGTCCGGCTGAATTGAAACAGTTGGTCGAAGGCATCGTCGACGATCGGCTGCGCACCCTGCTCGGCGATCCTGATCTGGGCGCGCCGCTGGGTGAATCGGTCCGTGAACGGCTCAAACAGTCGCTGGCTTCGACCGAGCGCATCACGGGTGACGAGGTGGCCGAGAAGCTCGGCCTGCGCTGGTGACCCATGCCCTGGTTTCGCCTCGCCTTCCGCCCGGGAGTGGTCTCCGATCTGAGCGCCGCCGATCCCGTTATAGCGCAACGGCTCTTTGACAAGACGAAATGGCTTGCCTCTAACGTGGACAACCTGCGCCACGAGCCGGTCGCCGCAGACCTGCCGGGCATCCATAAATATGCGGTCGGCGACTGGCGCATCTTTTACTCCATCGACCGAGCCGACTGCCTGGTCGACATTCACTACATCCACCACGCGCCGCCCAAGCCCGCGCAGGCCCGCCCATGCTGAATCTCACCTGGGCCGCCATTGAACGGTTGCGTCAGCTGGTGGAGGAACATCCTCAAGACCCGGTCGTGCGGATCACGTTGCGCGACGTGGACGACACGCGCCTGTCCCTGTCCATCACTCTGGAGTCGGCCGCGCAGGAACAGGATGAGGTGCAGGAGGTGGGCGGCTTAACGGTGGCCGTGGAACGGCGGAGCGTCTCCCGCACGAACGGCTTGACGGTGGATTACCGGGAAGGCGGAGGATTTTCTTTCGTGCACCCGCCGGCGAACGACCTGGGCCTCATCATGCCCGGCAGGAACTAGCCGGGATGCGGAAACAGCCGCCGGATTTGTTCTTGCGCCGCGACAGGGCCTATCACGTTTTCCCTTCACGCTGTACGCTTCAGGCCCGTTTAGGACTTCATCCTGGGGAAGACGCTGCCAAAATGCATGGAGAAGGTGCCACGGGCCACATCGGCGACGTAACGTTCGAGGGCTTCATGAATCACGGGGAAGGCCAGATCGTCCCAGGGAATGTCCTTGAGTGCAAACAACTGCACCTCAAGGCTCTCGGTGCCGGCCTTGAATTCCGGCCTCAGCATGCTGCCGCGGAAGACCATATGGACCTGGCTGATTCTGGGCAGGCTCAGCACGGCATAGAGCGAGGTGATCTCCACGTCGGCATGAGCCTCTTCGAAGGTTTCGCGGATGGCGGCCTGCTCGGTGCTCTCCCCGATTTCCATGAAACCGGCGGGAAACGTCCAATGTCCGGTGCGCGGTTCGATGGCGCGGCGACAGAGCAGGATCTTGTCTTCCCATTCCGGGATGCAGCCCGCGACGATCTTCGGATTCTGGTAGTGGATGGCCTGGCAGGTCTCACACACGAACCGCGGCAGATTGTCACCGGGCGGGATTTTCTTGGATAACCCCGCTCCACATTCGCTGCAGAATTTCATGACGGCCCCCGATCAGCACGGCTGAACGCATGGATAGCACAAATTACGATCTTTTTACACCCTGTCCGCGAGGACTCGAAACGGTCCTGGCGGAGGAACTGACGGAGTTGGATGCGTCGGCCATCCACGCGACGGCCGGGGGGGTCCATTTCCAAGGCACGGCCGCGCTCTGTTACCGCGTCAACCTGCACAGTCGCATCGCAAGCCGTGTGCTCTTGCGTCTCTCGGAGACCCCCTATCGCTGCGAACAGGACATTTACGACGCGGCCCTGGCGGTGCGGTGGGACGATTGGTTTCCGCCGCAATCCACCATCAAGGTCAAGGTGAGCGCGCAGCACTGTCCGCTCAGGAGCTTGGACTTCGTGACCTTGCGGGTGAAGGATGCGGTCTGTGACCGTTTCCAACGCGCGTGTGGAACACGACCTTCGGTGGACACCCATGCCCCGGACCATCTGATCGCCGCCTTCCTCGACCGCGACACCTGCAGCCTCTATCTCGACACCTCCGGCGACCCCCTGTTTAAACGGGGCTGGCGCCGCTCGACCGGCGAGGCCCCCATCAGGGAGAACCTGGCCGCCGGCATTTTGCGCCTGGCCCGCTGGACGCCGGAGATGCCCCTGTACGACCCCATGTGCGGCAGCGGCACGTTCGTCATCGAAGCGGCCCTGATGGCTCGACGCATCGCGCCTGGTATCGATCGACGCTTTGCCTGCGAACGGATTCGTCGCTTCGATCCACAGCAGTTCCAGGAGATGCGCGAGGCCGCCAAGGTGGGCGAGCGGCCTGCATCGATCGGCCTGCTCCATGCCGCCGATCGCAGTGAACAGGCTCTTGCTTCGATCCGTACCAACCTTGCCATGGCAGGCTGCGGCGACGTCGTGACCCTTCGCTGCGGGGATGTGCTCGACCTGCTGCCCCCGGCCGACAGCGGCCTGCTCCTCACCAATCCTCCCTACGGCCACCGCATGGGCGACCAAGAAACCTTGCACCGGTTCTACCCGCAATTCGGCGATCACTTGAAGCGACACTTCGCCGGCTGGACCGTCCAGATCTTCACCGCCGACTTGAAACTCCCCGGTCTCCTACGGTTAGCACCCTCGCGCCGTGTTCCACTCTTCAACGGCGCCATCGAATGCCGCCTGTTCGAGTTCCGCATGGTGGCCGGAAGCCATCGAAAACCTCGTCCGCACGATCGACAACCGTCCACGCCGTAAACAGTATCCTCCCCGATCCGGCATTGACATCATTCCGCGAGACTCCTATGGTGGATAGAGAAGGTCGGCCCCGTTCACCCACGAACTCTGATGGTCGAGGTTATGAACGAGTCCCCTACTCCCCTCGAAGCCTTGCAGCCGCATCCAGGCCCTCCGTTCCCATACCTGATCGTTGTCTCCAACCGCGAACCCTATGAACATCGAACGGTGAAGGATCACCTCGTGTGGGAGCGAACGGCCGGCGGCCTGACGTCGGCGCTCGATCCCATGATGCGGCGTCTGGGCGGAACCTGGATCGCCTGGGGCAGCGGCAAATCCGACCAGGACGTTGTGGACGCCGACATGGCCATGGCCGTCCCGCCCGACCACCCGAGTTATCGGCTTCGCCGGGTCTGGCTCCAGCCCAATGAGATCAAGGGTGGCTACCAGGGGTACGCCACTCAAGTCCTGTGGCCGCTCTGCCATGTTACGCTCGATCGCCTGGCCTATCGGAGGGCCTACTGGCACGCCTATCAGGCGCTGAACGCCCGGTTTGCAGAGGCCGTGCTCGCCGAGGTACAGGAACGTTCCGGTTTCGTCTGGGTACACGACTTTCACCTCGCCCTGCTGCCCGGCCTCATCAAGGCGTCACGGCCCGAGCAGCCCGTCGCCCTGTTCTGGCATACGCCCTGGCCCGGTCCCGACGTGTTCCGCATTCTTCCGGAGCGGCGCGAAGTGATCGAGTCGCTCCTGGCCGCCGACGTGCTGATGTTCCAAACCAGCCAGTACCTGCGCGGGTTCGTCTCATGCGCCCGAGAGTTTCTCTCATCCGACCTCATCATCGGCCAGGACACGATCGACTACAAGGACCATGTCACCCGCCTGGTCGCCAGACCGATCAGCGTGGACTTCGCAGAACTCTCCGACCTTGCGCAGTCGCCCCGCGTCGCCCGCTCCATGGACGCCTTGCGTGCTCTGCACCTGTTCCGGCGCGAGACCCGCATCGGCCTGGGCGTCGACCGGCTCGACTATACGAAGGGCCTGCTCAAGCGCTGTTGGGCCATCGACGCCTTCTTCCGGCAGAACCCCCATTATCGCGGCGCCTTCACTTTCATCCAGATCGCCATTCCAACCAGGAGCGACGTGGACACCTACCGTCGCTATCGGGAACAGCTCCGCGACACGGTGGACGACATCAATCGGCGCTACGGACGGATCACGGGTGCAGGCAGCCCCCAGGCGACGCGGTGGCGGCCCATCGAATTCCGCGAAGGCCAGATCGGGCGCGAGACGCTCGCTGCCTACTACCGGATGGCCGACTTGGCCTTGGTCAGCTCTGTGTACGACGGCATGAACCTCGTCGCCAAGGAATATGTCGCTTGTCAGGTCGAAGAACAGGGTGTGCTGCTCGTGAGCCACATGGCCGGCGCGGCGGAAGAGTTGAGCGATGCCTTGGTCATTAATCCCTATGACCATGAAGGCGTGGCCGAAGCGATCCGCGACGCCTTGGAAATGCCGCCCGGCGAACGCCATACCCGCATGCATCGCATGCGCGCCTACCTGGCCGCCCATGATCTTCGCGCCTGGGCCGACGATTGTTTGCGAAACTGAGGGCTCTTGCCACAGGACGACCATCCCACTATTCTGTAACCGGTCCGAGAAGGCCGGTGCGTCCCTGATCCCAAGTACTCATGAAAGCCATGCGACAAGCTCCGACCCCTGACTGCCGGGTGTGGCGTCTCATTCTGACGATGTTTGGCCTGTGGCTGGGCATCAGCGGCTGCACGCACCTTGGTCCCTGGCCGCAGGCCTCATCTTCGGAGCCCTCGGCTGACTCTCAGCAGCCACCTCTCATTCCGAACCTGGCGGCGCAGATCGAGACGGATCTCCGCGACAACTTACCGGCTCGACTTCCGGCCTTGCGAACCAGCCTGAGCAATCAGAGCAATAAGGTAGCAAAATTTAAACGCGGCGCCGTGACACGAATACTCGCTGACCCGTGGGCGGGACTGTCCGAGGTCGAGGGAGCAGCGCTCCTGGCCGTGGCCGCGGCGGAGTCGGGAGTCGAGGGACTGCCGGCGCTCGTCGACATTCTCGAAAATGAAATGGGTCGGACCGGTACGCCCTTCACGCCCCGCACCTTTCCCGCTACCATGGCCCGTGACGAATTACTGGGATTCCTCACGACGGTGTTGGAGGAAGCCCACCACGACCGCGAGGAGGCCCTGCGCCGCCTGTCGCCGCAGGAGCGCGAGTTCCTCTTCAGCCAAGCGCGGACTCTCGTCGAGGGCTTCATTCCGCAGATCACCCCGCCCGACCAACTGTCCGACGTAGAGGTCGCCGGCAAGTTCGCCGCGCTGTTGATGCAACAGGTGGACTACGCTGCCCTCATTACCGCCGCTCAGCGATTGGCGCGCTTCGGGAACAGAAAATTCTTGCGCCAGCTTGAGATCGCCTTCCAGAACCGCAAACCGATCAGCCACGCGCCGCCCGGCGTCACCGGGGAGATCTTGCTGGCAGAGCAAACCGCTTACGGCTGGCTGATCGTGGGCGGACGGGGTCCCAACAGTTATGACCTCGATCAAGGTGCGGCCTTGATCATCGATCTGGGCGGCAACGACAGCTATCGCGGCGTGATCGGAGCCAGCGCCAATAGCGACATCGGGAACGGCGTGGTCATCGACCTCGCGGGCAACGACCTCTACGAACCCCTGTCGCTTGGCTTCGCCACAGGGCGGCTGGGCGTCGGGCTCGTCATCGACCAGAGCGGCGATGACACCTATCGCCTCGCGCCCGGCACCGGCGGCGTCGGATTGGCCGGACTCGGGTTGCTGTATGATGGAGAAGGGCACGATGTCTACGAAGGCAGCCGCTTCACGCAAGGGGCCTCGTTCGGCGGGTTCGGCCTGCTCGTGGATCGCGCCGGGGACGACCACTATCAGAGTTTCGGGTATGCGTTGGGATTCGGCGGACCGCTGGGGGTGGGCGCCTTGATCGATGTAGCGGGGAACGATAGCTATGACTGCGGCGGGCGATACCCGAGCGCCTACAACGCGACTGATGCGCCGAACGCCCAACCGCAAGACCCCGCCTTTCAATACGATTGCTTCGGACTGGGCACCGGAGCCGGTCTGCGCCTCTTCAGCAAGAACCAGGCGCACCGCGCGCAGAGTCTCGCCGGAGGATGGGGGCTGCTCATCGACGCAGACGGCAACGACCGGTATCGGAGCGCGAACTTCTCCCAAGGCCACGGGTATTTTTTCGGCCTCGGCGTGAAGCTCGACCTCGCGGGGGATGACGAACACCAGGCGGCCCGTTATGGACAGGGAACCGCCGCCCATTTCGGCGTGGGGCTGACGGTCGATTACCAGGGCAAGGATCGTTACCGCTCCAAGGGCCCCTACTACAATGGAGGGTCGGCCTGGGACGGGAGCGTCGCCTTGGCCGTCGACGGCGGCCACGACAGCGACTTTTACGACCTCCCCGCCTCAAGCGGATTGGGTATGGCCGACCTTGGCGGGTGGGGCCTCTTCATCGAGCAAGGCGGCGCGGATCAATATGCCGTCAGCCGCGGATTAGGCTACGGCGCCGACACGAGCGTGGGGGCCTTCTTCGACTTGGAAGGGCGAGACGACTATTCTTCGGTCCCTCCTCCGGCCGATGGCCTGCATCCGGAACGGCTCAACCACAAGACCTATTTGGAAAATATGGGCAGCCTCTTTGTCGACCGGTAGCCGACGATCGGGCAGCACGCTTGACTCCCTCTTCTCCGTGGATATCTCCAACCAACAGGCATGGCCTGTCGAGGTCGGGAACTTTGGAGGATGACATGAACGATCCCAACACGTCGATATTCAAGAACCTACCGGTCCTTCCGTTAAAACGAACGGTGCTCTTCCCCGGCACGATGATGCCGCTGACCGTGGGGCGGGATCGTTCCGTGGCCGCCGTCGAAGCCGCCTTAAAGACCGAAGACAAGACCATCCTGGTGGTGGCCCAGCGCGATGCGCAGACGGATCAGCCGACGCAAGAAGACCTCTATACCATCGGCACGAAGGCCGTCATCAAGCAGACGGTCCGGGCGCCCGAAGGCCATTACAACATTTTGATTCAGGGATTGGAGCGCTTCGTCCTGTTGAAGCTGGACCAGGTCGATCCCTACCTGCAGGCGCGCGTGAAACAATTGCCGCCTCCGAGTGAACAGAGCACGGAGGTCGAGGCGCTGCACCGCGCGATTCTCGACATCATCACCGAATTGCCCAAACTCATCCAGACTCCCGGCGTCAACGAGGCGGTCACGGCCCTCGGGACGGAAGAAGACCCGGTGGTGCTGGCCTATCGAATCGCGTCCCTACTCAACCTCACGCTGGACGGCGAACAGCAACTGCTGGAAGCCCACACCCGCGCCGACCTGCTCCGCGGGCTCTACGCAGCCCTGTCGCGGGAAGTACAGATTCTGCAACTCCGCGACAAGATTGCGAGTGAGGCCAAGGAGAAACTCAGCAAGACACAGCGCGAGTATCTCTTGCGCGAGCAATTGAAGACCATTCAGCAGGAGTTGGGCGAAAGCGAAGGCGAAGAAGGCGACGTCGGGACGCTCCGGAAGAAGATTCAGGAGGCCAACCTGCCGGAGGCCGTCCGCAAGGAGACCGAGCGCGAGCTGACACGCTTGGCCAAGACGCCCAGCGGATCGCCGGAGCATCAGGTGATTCGAAACTATCTGGAATTGGTCCTTGAACTGCCGTGGAACAAAGCCTCAGAAGAACATCTGGACCTCGCGAACGTCCGGAACGTGCTGAACGAGGACCACTACGGCATCAAGGAAGTCAAGGAACGTATCGTCGAGCACCTGGCCGTCTTGAAACTGAACCCGGCCGCCAAGGCGCCGATTCTCTGCTTGGTGGGTCCTCCCGGCGTGGGCAAGACCAGCTTGGGTCAGTCCATCGCCAAGGCCATGGGCCGCACGTTCGAGCGGTTCAGCCTGGGCGGTCTGCACGATGAAGGCGAACTGCGCGGACATCGCCGGACCTATGTCGGTGCATTGCCGGGCCGAATCATCCAAGCGATGCGACGAGCCGGCGTGAACAATCCCGTGATCATGCTGGACGAAGTGGATAAGCTGGGGCGCGATTTCCGCGGCGACCCCGCCGCCGCGCTGTTGGAGATCTTGGACCCGGCGCAAAACCATACGTTCCGCGACCACTATCTGGATTTGCCGTTCGACCTCTCGAAGGTGTTCTTCATCACGACGGCGAACACCTTGGAAACCCTGTCGCAGCCGCTGCTCGACCGGATGGAAATCATCCGGCTGAACGGCTACAGCGAGCGGGAAAAGCGGGAGATCGCCCTGCGGTACCTCTGGCCGAGACGCTTGAAGGAGGCCGGTCTCAGGGCGGAGGACGTGCACCTGCCCGAGGCGGTCCTCGATCAGGTGATCGCACGGTACACGCGAGAGTCCGGGGTGCGGCAACTCGAGCAAATGTTGGGGCGGCTCACGAGGAAGGTCGCCGTCGCCATGGCAGACCGGCCTGCCGACTCCCCGGCTGAGACGATCGAGATCACCCACGCGTTGCTGGACGACTGGCTCGGACAGGAACGGTTCCAGCCGGAAGAGGCCCGCAAGGACCTGCCGGCCGGCGTGGCGACCGGCCTGGCCTGGACGCCGACGGGTGGTGACGTGCTCTATATCGAAACAAGCCTCCTGCCTGGAAGCCATGAATTGACCCTCACCGGCCAACTCGGCGACGTCATGCAGGAGTCGGCACGCGCCGCACGGAGTTATCTCTGGAGCCATGCCGAGTCCATGGGGCTCGACATCTCCCGGTTCAAGCGGAACGGCGTGCACATTCACGTGCCGTCCGGCGCCATTCCCAAAGACGGCCCCTCGGCGGGCATCACGATGGCCACGGCCTTGGCGTCGGCCTACGTCGGCAAGCCGGTGCGAAGTGACACGGCTATGACAGGCGAGATCAGCCTGACCGGGTTGGTGCTGCCGGTGGGCGGGATCAAGGAGAAGGTGCTGGCGGCCCATCGGGCCGGCATCCGGCGCATCATCCTCCCGAAGGCCAACGAAAAGGACTTGAAGGAAGTCCCGGAAGAGGTACGACAGGACCTCCAGGTCTTTCTAGTCCAGCGGCTGGACGAGGTGTTGCAGGCTGCGTTCCAAGAGGAAGCAGCGGGCCCTGTCCCGATCGCAGCGGAGGCGTCCGCGGGAGCCTCGCAAGGCTGACGGGATATGATTGGAGGACCAGATGGGCGAGAAAATTTCAATCGGCCCGATCGTGAAGATCACCAAGAGCGACAGTGACTGGAAAAAGCAGCTGACCCCGGAGCAGTATCAGGTGTTGCGTCACGAGGGCACAGAGCCGCCGTTTCGCAACGCCTTTCATGACAACAAGACGCCCGGCCTCTATCACTGCGCCGGTTGCGATTTGCCGCTCTTCTCCTCGGAACATAAATTCGACAGCGGCACGGGCTGGCCCAGCTTCTGGCAACCGCTGGCGCCCGAGGTGATCGCAACGAAGACGGACTTCAAGCTCATTCTTCCGCGAACGGAAGTCCACTGCGCCCGTTGCGATGGACACCAGGGCCACGTATTCAAGGACGGGCCGCCACCGACGGGGCTGCGGTACTGCATCAATTCCGCAGCCCTCACCTTCGTTCCCGCCTGACGTCATCCCGTCATCCGGCAGGGCGCGGGTCGCGCGGGCTCGGCTTGCTATTTCCTCGTCCGAGCCCTAGACTATTTGCCTTCATGTCGCCGTTGCCCTCCATACGCATCGCCCTATGCCTGCTCATGCCCTGGACTTCGATCTTGGGTTGTTCGCAGTCTTCCGATGTCCTCTCGGCCAAGCTCAATGCCTGTGTGATTGTGACCGAAGCCGATGTGGAGCTGGCCATCGGCACGCCCGTCACGGCCGGCAAGCAACAGAACGACCGGCAATGTCTCTACCAAGCCAAGGGCAATCCGGAAGAGTCCGTGATCGTCGATTTCAATCCGGTACTGGACAGAGACGGCAAGAGCGCCTTTCAGGACCAACGGTCGAAGGCCGACCATCACTCGGTGCCCGGGATCGGCGACGGAGCCTTCACGATCCGCTCGCCGGTCGGCGGAGTGCAACTGACCTTTCTCAAGGACGATGCGCTCGTCACGCTCTCGCTCTCCTCCGCGAAACAGGCCAATCAGCAGGCGGCCGTCACCAATCTGGCCAAAGTCGCCGCCTCCAGGTTGGGGATGCCGATACCCAAGCCGACGGCGGCATCCGAGAAATCGGCGCCGGTTGCGTTTTCATCGCAATGGGCAGGCGATTGGTACGGCTGCGTCCCGCTTGGCCTCCTCTACGGAAAAGGCCACCTGTCGCTGAGTGACCGAGGAGACTGGACCTTGGCAAGCGCCCTGGTCATGCCGGGAACCGTCACGGCAGACCACGGGCGCTGGCAAACGGAGTCCTATCAAGAGATTCTTCACGGAACCTATCAGGTGGCCGACCAAGATTCCTTCTCGACCACCGGCATTCTGAATGTGAACTGGTCCCGGCTCGGGAAGGCCCAGGCTCCTGGGCGCTTCGATCCTCTCCTCTGGCAATCCTTCGCGTCCATGCCTCCGCGCAAGGTGACCGTGAAGCGGCTACCGCCGGTCGAGCCTAAACTGGTGGGGACTTGGGAAGGGTCGGCGAAGTTCGTCGATCGACAAGAAGAGTTCGTCTGGTTGATCACCTCGGCCAACGTGTCGGAGTTTTACAAGGCCATCACCCAGACGGGCCGCATGGAGGCCGACGGCGATCGCTTCAAGTTGATCGTCCCACAGAGTAAGTCGACCCCCTTGACCGTTCGCTTTCAGGCTCAGGACAAGCTGGAATTGACCGACGGCAGCGGCGCGTCGTCCACCTGGGGGCGAAGCGAAATGCAGCTCACCCGCTGCTGACCCTCCACGGCACTCCCTCAAAAACCGTTTCCGCCATCCTCTTCAGGGCCTTGCCTTGACTGCCCATCGAGACAGCCGATAGATCGGACCAACAGGAGTTAATCCTCCGCTTCTCATCTCCACACGACCCGCGCCCTCCCATCAACGACGACGTGATCTACGCTGTGGCGGTCGTTAATCGTGCAAGAACGCGCGCAGGGATTCGGTCGGCACTAATCCCACCAGGATCGACTGATCCTGCCGCTCAAGCAGCGGCACGCCGGCATGATCCGTTTCCGTCCATTGTTCCTGCCAGGTCCACAAGAGGGAATCGACCGACAGTGCTGCAGGTCCCACCACCTCGGTCGGCGCCAGCTCAGAACGTCGCGCCGCTTCCCGTAAGACCTCTTCGTCAGACAGATCCTTCCCCTCCAACCAGAACGACCGATACAACGCTCGTGCGAAGACGAGGCCGCGGGAACGATCTTGCTGAACTGCCCGCGCGGCTGCGGCAATCGCTCGCTTCGTGTTCGGCTTCCCCGACGGAACCCGAATCGGCACCTCCGGCGCCAATCGGCGGATCAGTTCGACTTCCTGCCTCAATTCAGCGGCAAGGGGTCCGCCCCAGGTCGCCATCGGAAGCGAAAGATGCGGCGCATGTTGCACCCCCTGCCACAGCACCCGGTCCAGAAGCCCGAGCCCATGGAGTCGTTCATGGAGGGCGTAACAGAAGGGACAGTTGAAGTCGCTGTAGAGTCGAACCTCGTTCATCGCGCGATCCGGTGCTACGGGACGATGGCGATGATCCGCACCGGCGCGCCGGTTCCGCCGGCGATCTTCATGGGCAAGGCCACGACCGTCGCTCCGACGGGCGGAAGTTCATCAAGGCGGGCCACGTTTTCCAACCCGTACACCCCAGCGGCACTCAGAATTCGGTGGACCACAAAATCTTGCGAGGGCCCATGGTCCATGCTGGGGGTATCGATGCCCACACCGCTGACCCGCTTGGCCACCAGCCACTCCGCCGCCTCTTGCGAGATCCCAGGGAAATGCAACGTCGTAAGGTGATCCGGCGTCGCGCTCCCGAAATACCTCGTCCGGTCCTTCCAATAGGTTCCCCAGCCGGTGAGCATCAGGACGATGGCGCCATTCGGCAAGGGGCCATGATGAGCCTCCCAACGTTGAAGGTCTGCTGTCGAGACTCGATAATCCCGGTCGAGTGCGGTGGCCTCACGGACGTCGATCACGGCGGCAAGCCCCATGAGTTGTTCCACGGGTATGCGGTCGATCTCCACCTGCCCTTGTGCAAAATGGATCGGCGCATCCATGTGGGTGCCCGCATGTTCCGACAATGCCACCTGTCCGGTCGCGTACCAGGCCTCCGTCTCGGTTCCGCCCTTGGTCATGCCGCTGCGATGGAACGGTGGATTGGTCGGCCAGACCTGTGTCGTCTCATCGAATGCGTAGGTCAAATCCACCAGGCGTTGGCCTGCGCTCGCCTCGCACCATGCTCCGAGCCCGGGAAGACAGAACAGAAAGACACCTGCGGCCAGAACGGCCTGCCGAACTGCGGAGTTCACGGGATCATCGGTCATGCTGCGCTCCTTCATCTCTACGACCGGTCGGCCATCGGCCCGGCAACAGGCGACTGGACTCCGACAGGTCGGAGGGCTACGCTACCCTCTCTCATCTTGAACTGCAACTGTGGAGATCAGGTCATGGCAAGCCTCCCAGGGCGAGTGGATGGTCACAACTTTTCAGGCCGTCGGTTCCTGGCCGAATACCACATCGTTGGCACCCGCGCCACGGCAGAGGAGCGGGCGAAGCTGCTCTGTGTCGAGCAGACCGTCGAGGCGGCTGAACACGTCATTCCGCCCGGTCCGATCCGAGACCACGTGCTGGGCCGTGTGGAAGAGACAGAATCGCTGGACCAGGATCACCACCGATTCAAGATCAGCTTTGCCGCGGAGTTGCTGGATGGCTCCATGGGCACGTTGCTGCATGTGGTCTTCGGGATGGCCGCCTTAAGCAGCGGCGTGCGCCTCACGGATCTCATCCTTCCCGACGCCCTCGCTGATCACGGGACCTGCCCACATTTCGGTTCATCCGGCCTGCGGGATCTCCTCGCTGTTCCGACGCGCCCGCTGACCTGCGCCGTGCTCAAACCTCTCGGGCTCTCCCCGAAGGAACTGGCCGCCTTGGCCAGGGAGTTCGCGCTCGGCGGAGTAGACATGGTCAAGGACGACCAAGGCCTAGGCGACCATCCCTTCTGCCGATTCGAGGAACGGGTTGCTCGTTGCGTCGAGTCCATCGCCGATGCCGTGCGCGTGACGGGGAAACGTTGCCTCTACGCGCCGCACATCTCCGGCCCATGGCCCGCCCTGTTGCAACGTGCTACTGCCGCACAGCAAGCGGGTGCGGGCGCCCTGCTGATTTGCCCGGGGCTGATCGGGTTCGACGCGATCGCGTTGCTGGCGCGCCATCAACCCCTGTCACTGCCCCTGTTGTCGCATCCCGACTTTCTCGGCCATTTCGTCCACCCGGACAGCGGGATTGCGCCCTCCGTCCTGTTCGGCCTGTTGCCTCGACTGGCCGGCGCCGACCTGTCCATCTACCCCACGTTCGGCCTGCAGTACCCCGTCTCACAGGACGACTGCCGGAACATCGCGGAGGCCTGCCGCCGCCCGCTCGGAGCACGCCTGCCGATCTTTCCCACCGCCGCAGGCAGGATGGAAGCCTCCCGTATCGCCGAAATGATGCGGGTCTACGGCCGTGATCTGGTCTTCATCCTGGGAAGCGACCTTCGCAGAGACCCTGCTCGCATCAGCCACGCCTGTCGGACATTCATTCGTCTCACAACCGCCGAGTTCCCATAGGATTCGCTCAAGTTCATTCTCGCCCGGTCCGATAAAGCAGAGGGCCGTCCTACGTAGTGGTCTCGGGATTCACGCTCCAGAGAAAGTGAGAAGGCCTTGTCCGAGAAGCGAGACAACAACAGCACGCATGCGGTCGCCCCGGAAGCCGTCGTCCTGCAGCCGTCCAAGCTCCGGGTGGGCATGTATGTCGACTTGAACTGTGCCTGGTTCAAGCATCCCTTCCCCCGGCGCTCGTTCAAAATCAGCACGGCGCATCAAATCGCCACCATCCAAGGCATCGGCTTGGCGACGGTCCTGGTCTATCCCAGCCTGTCTACCCGGGAGGCGTTGGAGGAAGAAAAAGAGCAGGAGGCGAGTCGATCGGAGGCGTCGGCGGATCCTCTCGGCCAGCAACCGCCCGCCGCCCCCGCAACAGCTCAGCAGGACTATCAAGAAGCCGTCGAACTGACATCCGAGGCCTATCGGAGTGTGCTGGATCGCAGCGCTCAGGTCATGAGCGACCTCTGCAGCGGCTCTCCGGAAGGGTTGGCCAAGGCCGAGGGCATGATCAAGGGTCTCAGCGGCCTGATGACCCATGGCGATGCGACCGGCGCCGTGGCCAGCGGCTTCGACCCCGTCGAGGTCGACAATGTGAACGTCCTGAATGCACTGAACATCGCAACCCTGTCGATGCTGGTAGCGAGGCAATTCGAACTCGATGAGGAACAGGTGCGGCTGATCGGCATGGCAGGGTTGCTGCTCGATATCGGCGAACAGCGTGTCCCCCAGCACATCCTGCAGACCCGGTCGCGCCGCGCGCAGGTGGAACAGGTGAAGTATCAGCACCATCCCTATTATTCGGTGGACATGCTCCGCAAGTATCCGGGGATTCCCGAAGCCGTGTTGGACATGGTCCGCAGCCACCACGAGCGGCTGGACGGATCCGGGTACCCCGAGAAACTCAAGGGCGACCAACTGTCCCTCCCCCTTCGCATCATCACCGCCGTCGAGCAGTACAACTCCCTCATCAACAGTCTCGACCCGCAGGATGCCCTCTCACCCGCCGAAGCCTTGGCCACCATGTACAAGATCCAGAAACACCTGTTCGCATCCGACGTCGTCATCGCCATGATCCACGCGTTAGGCGTCTATCCGCCGGGAACAGTCGTCAATCTGTCGGACGAGTCCCTGGCCCTAGTGCTCAACATCAACTTCGAGCATCGGCTCAAACCCCTCGTGCTGGTCTACGACCAGGTCGCATCGAGCCGGCAACCGGCCACGCTGGATCTCTCCTTGGACGCACAACTCTCCATCGTTCGGGCTGTCCCGAAGGCGGAACTTCCCGCCGAGGTGGCCGACTACTTCCATGTGAAACGTTGGACGGGCTACTTCGTTCAGGCCGCCCTCCATCCCGCCGATGAACAGGCCGCGGCCTAACGCCAGACGACTGGCGGCGGTACGTTCCGGTATGGTATGTCCCTCGCATGCCCCTGCCGCGCGTCCTGTTTCTCATTCCACCCTTGACGCAGCTCAATACGCCCTACCCTTCTACCGCCTACCTGACCGGCTTCTTACGCTCGCGGGGCTATGAGGCGACGCAAGCCGATCTCGGCCTCGACATGGTCCTTCGCCTCTTCAGCCCTGCAGGCTTGAGCGAGGCATTCAGACGCATCAAGCAGGCGGGGGAGACTTGGCCGGGAGAGGTTCGCCAAATGTTGGCGCTGGAGGGGGCCTATCTCACAACGATCGAACCGGTGATCGCTTTTCTCCAAGGCCGCGATCCCATGTTGGCGCCGCATCTCGGCCGGCCGGGTTTTCTACCGGAAGGGCCTCGCTTCTCGATGGACCAGCGTCCGGGACATGACCCCTTTGCCGCCTCTCCCTCCGACCAGGCCCTCCATCGAGCGACGTTGTATCTTGAGGACCTGACCGATCTGCTGCACGGCACGGTGGCCCCCCACCTCGCACTGAACCGCTACGCCGAACAGATCATGCAGGCCACCTCGTCGTTCGATGGTCTCGAGCAGGCGTTGGCCCGGCCGCTCTCCTTGACGGACGAATTGCTGCTCCAAGGCCTCTGGGCCGCCGTCGACCGCACCAAACCGGACGTAGTCGGATTGACCGTCCCTTTCCCCGGCAATCTCTTCGGCGCCTTGCGCATCGCGCAGACCCTCAAACGCAGACGGCCCGACCTCGCCGTCCTGCTGGGCGGGGGCTACGTCAACACGGAATTGCGGCGGCTCGAAGACCCCAGGCTCTTCGATTATGTCGACTACGTCACGCTGGACGACGGCGAGCGGCCGCTCCTCTCCATCTTGGACCATGTGACAGGCACAAGACCGGAAACGAAATTGCACCGGACCTTCGTCCGCGTGAAGGGCAAAGTTGTCTTTCGAGACGGAGGCACCGAACCGGATGTGCCGATGCAGGAACTCGGCACGCCGACCTACCAAGGCCTACCGCTGTACGACTACCTATCCATTCTGGACAGCTTGAACCCCATGCACCGCCTCTGGTCGGAGGGGCATTGGAACAAGTTGACGATCGCCCACGGTTGTTATTGGAAACAATGCACGTTTTGCGATGTCGGCCTGAATTACATCGCACGGTACGAACAGACTCCGACCGAGGCGCTGGTCGAACGCATCCAGGCCCTCATCCATGAAACCGGACAACGGGGCTTCCACTTCGTCGACGAGGCCGCGCCGCCGGCTGCGCTTAAGGCATTAGCGCTCCGCCTGCTGGAAGAGGGCATCACGATTTCCTGGTGGGGCAACATTCGTTTTGAGGAGGCCTTCACCCCGGACCTGGCCCGGCTGCTTGCGGCCTCCGGCTGTATCGCCCTGACGGCCGGCTTGGAGGCGGCGTCGGATCGAATCCTGGAGCGTATGAAGAAGGGCATTACCGTGGATCAGACAGCCCGCGTGGCGGAGGCGTTTCACCGCGCGGACATCCTGGTTCACGCCTATTTGATGTATGGTTGCCCAGGGGAAACCATTGCCGACACGGTGGATTCGTTGGAGCGGGTGCGGCAGCTCTTTGCTCAGGGATTGCTGCAGTCGGGGTTCTGGCACAAGTTCACGGCCACCGCCCACAGCCCGATCGGGCTCAACCCCGCCGCCGAGGGCCTGAGGATTCTTGGTCCGACCTTTCAAGGGTTTGCCGAAAACGACTTGCGCCATGCCGACGCAGGGGCGACCTGCCCGACGTGGCTGGGAGAAGGGTTGCGGGCGGCGCTGCTGAATTACATCGAGCAGGCTGGACTGGACATGCCGGTCCAACGTTGGTTCGCACAGCCGGTCAAACCACCCAGGGTGCCGCGCAACTGGCTGCAGCAGGCCCTGGCCGACGCGCCTTCCTTATCCCTCACGGCTGAGCGGCGTTCGGTCTGGATCGGGGCCCCGGCGCAGCCGACCCGCGCAGGCAACAAAACCAGGGTGATCTTACCAACCCGCAGCGAAGACTATGCGGTCAGCCTCTCCCCGGCACAGGCTGAATGGTTACTTGACCTGCTCCAGCACTCGACGCCACACCCCCACCGGAAGGGCGAAGACTATCCCCGTCTCGCAGCCCTGCGCGAAACCTTCCCCGGCAACGACTCCACCGGATTCGACCGATTCAGCACGACCCGCGCCTGGAAGACGATTCGTAAGGCCGGTCTACTCCTCGTTTGACCTCGAACCCTGTCGCTTCCGTACGCACGAGGAGAGGCTCCACACACACAAAGGGAGCCGGCCACGAGGCCGACTCCCCTGGTTATCGTCCTTCCCGCTTCGAGCCGAGTTACTTATTGGGTTGCGGGGTCAGGCGCAGATAGGGCTTCACGGTCTTGAAGCCCTTGGGAAAGAGCGTCTTGGCTTCGTCGTCGTTGACCGCCGGGGTGATGATGCAGTCCTGCCCGTCCTTCCAATTGACCGGGGTCGCCACCTTGTACTTCGCGGTCAGTTGCAGCGAGTCCACCACCCGCAGCAGTTCATCGAAATTCCTGCCGCAAGATGCCGGATAGGTCAGCATGAGCTTGACCTTCTTATCCGGGCCGATCACGAAGACCGAGCGAACCGTCATATTGTCCAGCGAATTGGGATGGATCATGTCATAGAGCGTGGCCACCTTCTTCTCGGGATCGGCAATAATCGGGTAACTCACTGTGCAATTCTGCGTCTCGTTGATGTCCTTGGTCCACCCGCGATGGGAGTCGAGCGGGTCCACGCTGATGGCCAGGATCTTCACGCCGCGTTTGTCGAACTCACCCTTGACCCGCGCCATGTATCCCAGTTCGGTCGTGCAGACCGGGGTGTAGTCCTTAGGATGCGAAAAGAGGATCCCCCACGAATTACCCAACCAGTCATGGAAATTGATCGTGCCTTCGGTCGTCTCTGCCGTAAAGTTCGGAGCATCATCGCCAAGTCGTAGTCCCATGATTCCCTCCTCCGCTCAGGATTGTGTAGTGCATAGAATTCTCAATGATAAAAAAGAAGCGCCTCAGACTACCGTGTCTCTGGATGGTGGCGCAAGGGGGCGTCGGACGGGGGACGAGAGAACGGCTCAAGTTTCCGCTTCCATTCCCGATAAGAGAGACAGAAAGGTGAGGCCGATGGACAACAGCAAGCAGCCGCCGCCCGGACTTCGCATTCCCAATGACCCGATGTACCGCCTCCTCCGCGAAGGCTGCATCAAGGAGTTCAACGTCAAACGGGCGGCAGGCGAACCGGTCAACTTGACCGGCTGCGACCTACGCGGACTCGATCTGCGCGGCCTTGACGCCAACGGGCTGGATTTCAGCGACGTCTATTTCCGGCAAGCCGATCTCCGAGGCATCGACTTCCGCAAAGCCCGCCTGGAAGGCGCGAGCATCAACGCGGCCAAGATTTCCGGCGCTTATTTCCCTGCGGAACTGCATCCCGGCGAAATCGAGTTGTCGTTGCTGCACGGCACCCGTCTGCGATATCGCACCAGGCCCTGAGATCCGCCCGGTCAGCTGCCGGTGAGATTCAGATGGCTGCGTGTGGAAGCGCCGCCGTCGCCGCCCACCTCCACATCCACGAGAAAGACCCGGTCCTCCGTCAATTTTCCCTCGGTCAGCACATACTCGCGAATCGCCTTCGCGCGAGCCTGAGCCAACGCACGCAGGTCGCCCTCGTCGACCCCCATGGCGGGCCATAACTCCTGCCGGAGCTCGTCGACGGTGAGGACCCGCTCGAACACCTTACCCTCCGGCGCCTGCTCACGTTTCGTCGGCGGCTTTCCCAGCCGTTCGGCATAGAGATCGCTCAACAGTTCGAACTCTCGCTCGGGCGACGGCGTGGACTGCACGTTCTTGGTGCCGCCCTGGGTGAAGCGCCGCTGCACTTCCGTCTGAATTGTTTTGAGCGCCAAGGCTTCCCGATCCTGAGAGGAGTCGACGGCTCCCACGACCTCCACCCGAAGCGCCGGTCGCTCCGCGAGCGCCTTCGCAACGGCATCGAGTTTCTGCCGCTCCGACGCAGCCAGGTCCTCCGCGCCGGCGGCAAACTGAATGAATTGCAGGTCTTCACCACCACCCCCGACCAATCCTCCCAAGGCGGTAAACGGCGAGGTCGCCACCTTCGTGATCAGATTCGTCAAGGCATTGAGCACCACCCGCCCATAGCGAAAATCCGGCTCGCTCAAATCTCCGCGCACCGGCAGGTCGATGTCGATCCGTCCACGACGATCCTTCAATAGGGCCACCGCCAACCGCACGGGCAAATTCGTCGCGTCCGGGCTCTCCACCGGGTCGCCGAACGTGAATTGATCGATCAGGACCTTGTTCTCCCCGACCAGTTGTTGTTTCGACACATGATACTTCAGGTCCAGCGACAGCTTTCCCTTCGTGATGGGATAGCCGACATACTTGCCGGCATAGGGAGAGACCGTGGTCAAGTCCACCGCCTGAAAGAGAAAGGTGAGGTCCGTGAAGGCATCTCCGCTCAAAGGATTGATACGGCCTTGGACCTTGAGCGGGGCAATGTTGTCCACCTTCCCTGCCAGCGCCACCTCCGCCCTAGCGAGCTGTTTCGACGACAGGCCCTTGATCGTGCCGCTGAAATCTTGAATCCCGGTCATGACAGCGGGCTCGATCGATTCATCCACGAAGGTGGCGGACAACTTGGACAGGGTCACGACATCGACCTCGATCGGCGTGGGCGCGGCGCTTTGCTTCGCGGTCGGCGTAGGCTTCGCCGCCGGCTCGGCCGTTGCCGCGTCGGGTTTATCTGTCTTCATAACGTGCGATAGGTTCGAGCTGCCGTCTTTGGTCATCACGAATTGCAGCGACGGATCACGCCAGGCGATTTCACCGATCTTCACCTTGGTCGGCTCGACCTCCAGCGTCACGTTGTTCACCGCCAGCGCCGTCCATCCGAGCAACTCCGTCTGTGACAGTGGATCGGCCACGTGCAGATTGTTCACCCCTAGTTTGCCGACATAGCGCAGAAGGGGTTCCGCCTCGTGCCTGCTGCGGTACCGCACCTCTCCCTTGGACTCCACCTCCCCATCCCTCACCTCAATGTTCGCGACGCGAACCAGGTAGGGCTGAAACGGCGGAATGCCGAGATGGGCCATGGTCACGGTGAGGTCCGCACGCAGGGGATCCATCCCCACGGTCCCGCTGCTCTCGATGGTCCCCTTATCGTTGAGCCGCAATTTCGCCTCGACCGGCATCGTGCCTCGGAAGGGCACGTGCACATCGCGGATCGACAGCTGCAGGTCGTCGATCTGCAATTCCGCCGTGGTCGGCAGGCTCCGGTCTTCAAATCCGATCGCCATCTTGGCCACCTCGACCTGCCCCACGTCCACGGTCCAGGGCGCAGCCTGTTCCACAGGCTTAGGCTCGCGGGGCGGCTCCTCGGCAATCGGAGTGAACAACGGTTTGAAATTCACCACCCCATCCTGACCCAACCAGGCACGGATGTCGGCGCCCTCCAGGCGGACGGCCTCCAGCGCGACCTGGCGTTTAGGAAGATCCACCTCGATGCCGTCCAGGGTAAACGAGGGCACGGTCACGACCGGAGCCGCCTCACCGACCGGCGCCAACCGAAAATCCGCCAGCGTCACCTTGCCTCCATGCAATTGCAGATTCACCGGGGCGGCGGACAGATCCAGATGGTACCGTGCGTCGACCGAAAGCACTCCGTGCTGAACCGTGAATCGAAAGCGGTCGCGGACACTCGGCCAAAAGGTGGTGAGATCGAGATTGCCGAGCGACAGCTGCCCGGTCGACTCCAACGGATCGAGGTAAACGGTCCCTTCCCAAGCCAACGTTTCGCCCGCGCCGAATTCGGCGGAAAAGGCATAGGCATTTTCATTGCCGCGCTTCGTCGCGAAGTTGCGAACCGTGACTTCGATCGGGACCACGTCGATGGTCACCGGCTTCGACTTGGAATCATCACGGAATTCCAACACGCCCTGCCTGATGCTCAGGAGTCGGATTTCCACGGGCGGAATCGGCTTCTGCTCCACATCCCGAACCGGCTGCGCCGCCGCGGGAGTCGGCTGCTCCGGCGGTGGAACCAGACCAAGGAGGTTGAGTTGTCCGTCCGTCTGGACATGCGCCAACCCGAACGGAAGGGTGAGCAGGATTTCGTCGAAGAGGTAGGCAGAACGAACGAGCGAGGTCACTTCGAAATTTACGTACAACTCTTGGAACCCCAGCATGGGGGTCCCATCCGGCTCTTGAATCTCAAACTCCGACAGCGTCAGCGAGCAGGCAAAGGGATTGATCCGGATATCGCTGAGCAGGACCGGATGGCGCAGGCGCTCGGAGAGGGCGGGGATCCCGTAGGTTTTGATCGCGTAGGGGGCAAGGAGGAATCCGACCAGCGCGTAGAGGAGAACGGCCGAGCCCAGGACGAACAGGATCGTACGATACCGAGCGAACAAGGCCATAACCAACGTCAGAACGGTGATGGTGCGCCCGGCTGGAATCGAACCAGCGACCCTCAGCTTAGAAGGCTGATGCTCTATCCGACTGAGCTACGGGCGCGCTGCTGGTGGTCTAGAACGCTTTGTTTGGTCGGGGCGAGAGGATTTGAACCTCCGACATCCTGCTCCCAAAGCAGGCGCGCTACCAGGCTGCGCTACGCCCCGACTGATTGATGCTCCGCCAACATCCCCCGTAACAGGTCCTTCGCTTGCGCAAAGGCCCGCGCACGATGGCTGATCCGGTTCTTCACATCCGGCGGCAACTGGGCCAAGGTCTGCCGGCGGTCCTCCAGCAGGAAAATGGGATCGTAACCAAACCCATGGGACCCGGTTGCCGCTTCGGCAATCCACCCCTCCAACGTCCCCTTCACCGAGGCCGTGCGGCCGCCGGGAAAGGCAATGGCCGCGACCGTGACAAACCGCGCCTGCCGGTTGCTCGCAGGCACATCACGCAGTTCCTGTAATAGTTTGCGGCAATTGTCCTCGTAGGTGGCCTGTTCCCCCGCATAGCGGGCGGCGAAGGCTCCCGGACGGCCCCCCAAGGCGTCGACCTCCAGTCCAGTGTCGTCGGCGACGGTCGGGAGGCCGGTGTACTGCGCAATCTCCACAGCCTTCTTCAGGGCATTGGCCTCGCAGGTTTCACCGTCTTCAACCACGTCCGGCGCCTGGGGAAAGTCATCCAACGTCATAATGGCGACGTCTAGATCCCGCAACAAGGCCATCAGCTCCTGCTTCTTGTGCTGATTCCGGGTCGCAAGGACGATTCGCCTGGTCACTCGAGCGCCCCGATCAACGACTTCTGCATCTCGACCAGTTCGCAAATCGCGCCCCAGCCGAGATGGAGAAACTCGTCCATATCCTTCTTGTCGAACGGCGTCCGTTCAGCCGTGCCCTGCACTTCCACGTACCGTCCCGCGCCGGTCATCACCAGGTTGAGGTCTACATCTGCCTGTGAATCCTCTTGGTAGGCCAAGTCGACCATCACCGTTCCGCCGACCTTGCCCACGCTGATCGCCGCCAGGTAATCGGCCAGCGGACTCTTTTTGATCAATTCTTTCCGTTTCAACACGGCCAGGGCGTCCGCCAGCGCGATGAAGGCCCCGGTGATGGACGCGGTGCGCGTCCCGCCGTCCGCTTGGATGACATCGCAATCGATCCAGACGGTTCGTTCGCCTAACCGGGTGGTATCGGTCACGGCCCGCAAGGCCCGTCCTACCAGCCGTTGAATTTCAAGCGTCCGTCCACCCTGTTTGCCCTTCACCGCCTCGCGCGGCGACCGATCATGGGTCGCTCGCGGCAACATCGCATATTCCGCCGTCACCCAGCCTCGGCCCTTGTCCCGCAAGAAGGGCGGGACCTTTTCCTCCACCGAAGCCGTGCAAATCACCTTCGTATCGCCCATTTCGATCAGCACCGAACCTTCAGCATGCTTGATGAAGTCCCGCGTCACCTTGACGGGACGGATTTGATCCCGCCGCCGCCCGTCGACCCGACTGCCGCTTGCCCCGCTCACCATCGACTCGCTCTCCTTCCCGCACCTCGGCCATTCAAAGGTACGAATTATAGTGAAGGGTCCGGTAAAGAGCAAACGCTGTCATCCCCTCACCAACGGCGGAAAAATTTTCCCCCTCGACATCACGGTTCCGGACAGGCGACGGCAGTGGCGTCAGAGTTGACACTCCGACCGATTCTCGTGCCGAGTGAGGTCCGTATGGTTGCCCACAGGAACTTGTCCCGCATTCACAGGAGTTACTGTTTCCGCTTCCTTCGAATTTTTCATGGCATGGAAGGTGCAAAATCCCCAAGTTCCATCTTGTTCCCACTACAGACCCAGGAACAATTGACCGATAAGCGATCGACCCCTAACAGCGCGAGTGAGTCCATATGAGTAGTTCGACCGTCAGTGAACCGACCGTGAAACCGTCACTACTGGAAAACCGCAATATCCTCATCGTCGACGACGAGGAGCCCATTCGTCGTCTATTGGGCTATCTGCTTCAGCCCCACGGCTACCAGGTCAGCTTGGCGGGAGAGTCCCGCGAGGCTCGTCAACATTTGGATAGGGGGCCCTTTGCCCTCGTGCTCTGTGATGTCAACATGCCGGGTGAGTCCGGCATGGACCTCGTCCGCCATATCCTGACGGAATATCCCTCCACGGCCGTCATCATGATCACCGGCCTCGACAGCCCCGTGCTCGCCAACGCCGCACTGGACATGGGCGCCTTCGGCTACATCATCAAGCCCTTCGAGGCGAACGAGGTGCTGATCAACGTCGCCAATGCCCTGCGGCGCCGCAAGCTCGAAATCGAAAACGCCATGCACCGGGAGAATCTGGAAGAAGTCGTGCGTACGAGGACCATCGCCCTACAGCAAGCGCTGGATTGGCTGGAGCGGAGCGAAAAGGAACTACGGTTGTCGCGCGAGGAGACGATCCAACGACTCGCCATCGCCGCGGAATTTCGTGACAGCGCCACAGCCCAACACATTCAACGAATGAGCCACTACTGCGAGTTGCTGGCCCGCCGTTCCGGCCTGTCCGCCGAGCGTTGCGACCTCATTCGCACCGCAAGCCCGATGCACGATATCGGGAAGATCGGCACCCCCGACCATGTCCTGCTGAAGCCGGGGAAATTTACGCCGGAGGAGTTCAAAGTCATCACTCAGCATACGGAGATCGGCTACCGCATTCTCGCCGGGTCCGATTCCGAACTGCTCAAGGTCGCGGCGCTGATCGCCTGGACGCATCACGAACGGTACGACGGTACGGGCTATCCGCGCGGGCTCAAGGGAAACGAGATTCCCTTGGAAGGGCGGATCGTGTCCATCGCCGACAATTTCGACGCGCTCACGACCGAGCGGGTCTACAAGCCGGCCTACGACTTCGAACATGCGAAGGAATTGATGATCAAGGAGCGGGGCAAACATTTCGACCCCGAACTGCTCGACGTCTTCATGGCGTCGATGGACGAGATTCGACGCATCCATGACCAGTATGAAGACCGCTCGCTTCGCAGCCCCCTGCGCCAGAGCGCGGCGCTCTCGAAGGATGGAAAGCCCCATGGCACGACGGACTACGCCTGAGTCGAACAAGAAGCCGGGAGCCCAGTCCGGTCGCAAGTCATCCGCGGAAGCCGGCTCGCATCCGCCTCTCCATGATGCCGACAACGCGCCGGCGCGCCGACCGGCACGAAACTGGGTCGCCTACCTCTGCGAGACTCTCGCCGCCTCCGGCCTGATGCCCACCTGGGAAGCCGCCACCTATCTGACCGACAACCTCTTCGGCGACAAACCGAACCTGCGCCTCCTCCGCACCGCCAGCCCCCACGAAGACACCATCAACCTGCTCCAACGCCTCTACCAGCCGCTCGTGGAAGCCGCGACACGAGAGGTGTCCCTCCCCTCCGCTGCCAAGATCCATGTCTTTACCGACGTGAGCCTCACGGGAAACTCCGCCGTGCTGGTCGTGTATCTGGCGGGGGAGGAATCCCTCCCGCAGCTGTTGTTGCTGGATGCCGTAAAGGCCTGGGATTTGGTCTTCGAGAATGCCGATCGGTTCAACGATTGGGCAGAAGGGCGCTACCGTATGCTGCGGACTGCGCTGGCCGACCTCGTCGACAGCGCCGACTCCACCCCACTCCCCTACGCGTCGTAATTGAGGTTCGGCGCCAGCCAGCGTTCTACCTCTGCGACAGACAGCCCTTTTCGCGCCGCATAGTCCTCCACCTGATCGCGGTTGATCTTGCCCACGGCGAAGTACTTGGCTTGCGGATGCGCAAAGTACAGACCGCTGACCGAGGCGGCCGGGAACATGGCGAACGACTCCGTGAGCGTCACGCCACATCGCGCCTCGGCCTCCAGCAGGTTGAAGAGGAGGCGTTTTTCCGTGTGGTCGGGACAGGCCGGGTACCCGGGCGCGGGACGGATACCGCGATAACGCTCCCGAATGAGATCTTCATTCGTCAGGGATTCATCTTTGCCGTATCCCCACTCTCGGCGCGCCTCCCGATGGAGCCACTCCGCGAACGCTTCTGCCAAGCGATCGGCCAAGGCCTTGACCATGATCGAGTTGTAGTCATCATGGTCCTTCTCAAACTGGGCGCAGAGTTCCGGCACGCCAATGCCGGCCGTGACTGCGAAGGCCCCGAGATGATCGACTCGCCCGGACTCTTTCGGCGCAATGAAGTCCGCCAAGGCCAGATTGAATTGGTCGTCGGGCTTGTCCGTTTGCTGGCGCAACGTATGGAAGACAGTGTGGAGCGTCCGCCGATCGTCCGCGCCATACACCTCGATATCGTCGCCCACGCTGTTGGCCGGGAAGAAACCGTACACGCCTCGCGCGGTCAACAGGTTCTGCTGGATGATCCGCTCCAGCAGGGCTTGCGCATCCGCGAGTAGCTCCTTCGCCTTGGGTCCGACGGTGGCATCGTCTAAGATCGCGGGATACCGACCTCGAAGTTCCCACGTGTGGAAAAACGGCGACCAGTCAATATAGGGCACCAGCTCACGAAGCGGCATGCGATCGATGCTGCGCAGGCCAAGGAAGGAGGGCCTCGGAATATCGGCCGTCCCCCAGTCGGTCGGCAAGCGATGGCGTCTCGCTTCCGCCAGCGCACGGAGTGGTTTGGCGCCGCGATCTTGATGCGCCTGCCTCACCCGTTCGTAGTCTTCGCAAACGGCCTCGGTGAAACTCTTCCGTTGCTCGCTGTTGACCAGACTCCCCACCACCCCGACGGCCCGTGACGCATCCAGCACGTGCACGGTCGCGTGGCGATAGGCCGGCGCGATCTTCACCGCCGTATGGGCCTTGCTGGTCGTCGCCCCGCCGATCAGCAGGGGGAGATCGAATCCCTCGCGGGTCATCTCCTTCGCTACATGCACCATTTCATCCAACGACGGCGTGATGAGGCCGCTCAGCCCGATGACGTCGACCTTCTGGTCGCGCGCGGTCGCCAGAATCTTCTCGCAGGACACCATTACCCCGAGATCGACCACGTCATAGTTGTTGCAGCCCAACACGACGCCCACGATGTTCTTGCCGATGTCGTGCACATCGCCCTTGACGGTGGCAAGCAAGACCTTTCCGTTTGCGCGCGCCGTGCCCAGCCGCTGTTTCTCCGCTTCCATGAAAGGCATCAAGTAGGCCACGGCCTTCTTCATCACCCGCGCGCTCTTCACGACCTGCGGCAGGAACATCTTTCCGGACCCGAAGAGGTCGCCTACGATATTCATGCCGTCCATCAGCGGTCCCTCGATCACGTCGAGCGGCCGAGCGGCCTTTCGCCGAGCCTCCTCGACATCCTGATCGATGTAGTCCGTCAAGCCCTTCACCAAGGCGTGGGCCAACCGTTGCTCGACCGGCTGATTCCGCCATTCGTCGTCCTTGACGGCCGCCTTGCCCTTTTGCTTGACCGTGTCGGCAAACGCCACCAGTCGCTCCGTGGCATCCGGCCGGCGATTCAACAAGACATCCTCTACCAGCATCAGCAGATCTTTCGGAATTTCCTCATACACCGCGAGTTGCCCGGCATTCACGATCCCCATGTCGAGACCGGCCTGAATCGCGTGATAGAGAAAGGCCGCGTGCATCGCCTCCCGCACCACGTTGTTCCCGCGAAACGAGAAGGAGATGTTGCTGACGCCGCCGCTGACCTTGGCAAGCGGGAGATGCTGCTTAATCCATCGGGTCGCTTCGATGAAATCGACGGCGTAATTGTTGTGCTCCTCCAGCCCGGTGGCGACCGTGAGGATATTCGGATCGAAAATGATGTCCTGCGGCGGTACGCTCACCTGTTCGGTCAGCAGGCGGTAGGAGCGTTCGCAGATCTCGATCCGTCTGGTGTAGGAGTCGGCCTGGCCACGCTCATCGAACGCCATCACGACCATGGCTGCGCCATACCGGCGGATGAGCCTGGCCTGTTCGAGGAACTTGGCCTCACCCTCCTTCAAGCTGATCGAGTTGACGACCCCCTTGCCCTGGATGTTGCGGAGCCCCTCCTCGATGACCTCCCACTTGGAGCTGTCCACCATGATCGGAACGCGGGCGATGTCCGACTCCGCAGCCAAGAGGCGCAAGAACCGTTGCATGGCGGCCCTGGAGTCCAACAAACCCTCGTCCATGTTGATGTCGATGATCTGGGCGCCGCCCTCGACCTGCTGACGGGCCACCGTCAGGGCCTTATCGTAGTCGCCGGCCAAGATCAGTTTGGAAAAGGCGGGCGAGCCGGTGATGTTCGTCCGTTCGCCGACGTTCACGAAGTTCGATTCCGGACGCACGGTCAAGGCTTCGAGCCCGCTGAGCCGCAGGTAGGGCGGGACTGTGGGAGGCCGCCTCGGATCCACTCCCCGCACGGCTTCGGCAATCGCGCGAATATGATCTGGCGTCGTACCGCAACAACCGCCCAGGATGTTGAGCCACCCGTTCTGCGCCCACTCCCGTAATTGCGGAGCCAAGGAGTCGGGTGTTTCCGGGAATCCCGTCGGCAACAGCGGGTTGGGCAGGCCCGCGTTGGGATGGCTGCTCACGAAGATCGGCGCGATCTGAGCCAGTTCTTCGATCAACGGCCTCATCTCCTTCGGCCCCAGCGCACAATTCATCCCGACGCTGAGCAACGGCACATGGGAGATGGAATTCCAGAACCCTTCGACGGTTTGGCCCGAAAAGCCGCGATTGCTCCCGGCCTGGATGAAGGTGACGGAGGCCATGACCGGCACCTGCCTGGCGCCCTCCGCATAGAGCTGCTGAATGGCGAAAAATGCCGCTTTGGCGTTGAGGGTGTCGAAAATGGTCTCGACCAACAACAGATCGGCGCCGCCGTCCAACAGACCGCGCACCTGATCGGCATAAGCCGCCACCAACTCCTCGAACGTGCAGCCCCGCGCCGCGGCGTCGTTCGAATCCGTGGACACCGACGAGGTCTTCGTCGTGGGCCCGATGGCGCCTGCAACAAAACAGCGTCGACCCGGTTGCGTCACCGTCACCTGGGCGACGGCACGCCGCGCACATTCGGCCCCTGCTTTGGAGAGTTCATAGCCCAAGTCGGCCATATCGTAGTCGGCCAAGGAAATGGCTTGTGAATTGAACGTATTCGTTTCGATGATGTCCGCACCGGCTTCGAGATACTGTCGGTGGATGTCCTCGATCACGGCGGGCCTGGTCACGTTCAGCAAATCATTGTGGCCCTTCAGGTCCTTGGTCCAATGGCTGAAGCGCTCCCCCCGGAACGCCGCCTCGTCCAACCGGTACCGTTGGATCATGGTGCCCATGGCTCCGTCCAGGATCAGGATGCGTTGGCGTAAGAGTTCGCGAATGTCCGGTTCCGGCATCACAACCTATGTCTTTCTGTCACCGAGTGTGTGGGTCTGCTCAAGCTCGGGGTGACTTACAAGTAGAGCGGCATCATATCGGGACGGACTTCTTCCGGCAAGCCGTGGCACGGTTCGCGCCTTGACATTGCCCACCCTGGCCGATACGATGCCTCGCATTGTCTGGCCCGAGCCTGAGTTTGTCCTATGGCACATCAGACAGTGTCTCGTCTTCTGTTCCTCGGTCTCCTGTGCGTGGTGATGGTCCTGACGAGTTCGGCTTCCGCACCGGCGTGGGCCGGCGCCTATTTTGAAGACGGGTACCTCGGGCTCTCCCAGAGTGACCTGCACCAGGAGCTCGGCCTGCCGCAAGCCGTGCGGGACCGCAAGTCGGCCTTGCGCGTATTCACCTATTATCCGATCGGTGATTGGGACCAGTACTTTAAAAAGGTGGTCTCGCCGGAAAACGGCGAGGACGTTTACACCTATAAGCGAGACGGCATCGATGTCCGGTATTCGTTCAGCTATACCTTCGATCGCAACGACCAGAGCGAACAACGGCCCCTGTTCGTACGCCTGGTCGATATCGAATTCACCCCGCCGGTTCCCCTGAGCAAGATTCCCGAATTGGTGCCGGAGTTCAAACCCTCCGAAGATGCGAACGCCCCGGTCTTCCGATCAAATATCATGTTGCTCTTTTTCAGCGGCCCCCCGTCGCCCGAGGCGCGGTTTCTCGTGCGGGAAAAGGGAAAGGAATCGCTGGATTGGTCGCTGGCCTTCCAGATGTTCGCGCTCCAAGGCCTGCCCGACCCGTTGACCTCCAAGGCCCTGATCGACCGGCTGGAAATCAGCACCCAAAGCCTCGCGCTCGTGAAATTGCGCCAACGCAATACGCACGAACCGATTCTCAATCCCTATTCCAAGGCCTTTGCCCAACAACCGCCGCCGCCGCCGGCCGTAAAGAAAATTCCCGTCCCCAAGTACGCCGAGTAGCTGCCGGGCCTGCAGCCGAAATCCCTGTGAGCGCGCGCCCTCCCACTCCCTTGACGGAGCGAAAAACGATTGTTTAGCATGCATTGGCAGGCTGGCCTCTCTCAGGCTGGTACGAAGGAAGGACACTTGTGACGGAACACACGACCTCAGCACCCCAGATCTCGGCCCCCGATGCGACCCCGGAGCCGACCCCCTTTCTTCGGCAGCGGCCGGTACGGATCATCATCAACACCTTTTTGGGGCTGTTCGTGGTGAGCCTGATCGCCTTTCGTTTCGTCCCCGGTTGGCTCGACCCGGACTTCTCGAAACACATCGAGAGCCATCGCGTGATGGTCGGGATGGATCGCAAACAGGTGCTGGAAGCCTGGGGTTCGCCCAATACGATGAACGTCTCCCACACCAGCGACGGATTACGTCGCGAAGAATGGATTTATGAAGATTGGGAAAGCTCGTCGGTCGTGAAGCACCGCTACCTGTATTTCGAAGAGGGGAAACTGATCGGCGGCCACTTTGCGGGGTCCGACGTGCGGCTGCCCCTGCCCGTGAATCCCGAACCGGTCAAACCGAAGGGCCACCCCTAGCCTTCATTCAGTCTCTGCGGTCGCCTCCCTGATCTGCAGGGCCAGGCGACTGATGAGGATCGCCGCCCGAGTTTTTTCCCGTTCCGCCACCATGACGCGACCGCCCAAGAGTGAGACGCCGGGATAGAGCGCTCCGACATGTTCGTGATGCACGGCATAGGGAATGCCGTTCCCTTCGAGCAGGCTCTTGATCAACGCCAGTTCCCCAACATCCCTGGGATAACAGAGCGGAACCAGCTTCGCGGAACCGGATCGCGGATCTCCCATCATTTCGCCGTACCTCCGCCGGACAGGACACCATTCATTGCAATTATCCCCCACTGCCCATACACTGACCTTATGACCGGAGAGGCAGACATGGAGCCAGATGGTTGACCGGGAAGGGACGATCGTCTCGAACCGGACACCAGGAAGGGGCCTAGGGCGTTTCGGTAATCTGGACGCGTCGCTCCTTGCCCGGTCCGCCGGACACGGTCAAGACCCGCTTCCATTCTCGTACCTGATAGATCGCCCAGGCCTGAGGCTGGTTCTTGTAAAAGGCCTCAGGATCTTCACCCGAGGCGTTCAGATAAATCGGCTCCGTAAACCCTTCGTCCAGCACATAGTCGAGCAAACATTCCGTCGTGAATCCCTTGCCGCGCAACGCCACTTCGGCAAGGAAGTTCAGGATCTCGTCCGAGTTCTGAATAGTGACAGGTTTCATACGATTAGTATCCGATTGTAGCGATTGACAAAGAGGGAAGGCAAGGCATGACACAGCGGCGACTCCCCAAGCGGATGTTTCTGGAACGGCTCTTGACGCTTATGGACGGCAAACACCACTGGGCCTGGCCCCTTCTCATGGGTCCCGGCATCAGCAAGGACCGGTTGAAAATCCACTACCAGCAGGAATACTTGGTCTACGTGCGGGACTTTCCCGTACTCCTGGCACGGGTGCATGGCCAAAATCCACCCCCGGATGTCCGGCGCATGCTGGCGGCAAACATTTACGAAGAAGACACCGGCGGCCTCTCCTTCGGCCGATCACACCCCGAGTTGTTCAACGAAATGATGGCGGGACTGGGTTTCTCCACGGCCACCTTTCGCCAGGCGCGGCTGCTTCCCGCCGGCGCCCGCTACCGGGCCTGGCTGGAAGAGGTGACCATCAGCCGCGATTGGGTGGTGGGCGCGGCAGCCTTGGCCGTATTCGTCGAAGGCAGCGTGAAGGATCGGCAGGAAATCCTGGCCCCCTCCAAGCCCAAGACAGACGAGGAGATCGAAGTCTATATCGATGCACACCCATTGATTCGCCACCATGGGATCGCTCGGAAGCACATGGACTTGATCCGAGCGCACCAAAAGGTAGAAGCCGGACACCGCCAGGATGCCTATGCGATGGTCGTCACCTACGCCGACAGTCGCAAAAGACAAGATGCGGTGCTCGACTGTGTCTCAAAGGGGCTGGCCCTCTGGATGGCCTACCGGGACGGCGTGGCCAAGGCCTGTGGGGTGAAACGCACATGACCGGATGTCGCGCCGTTTTACAGACCTGCGTCTGTCTCTGGCTCTTGTGGGCTGCGGGATATGTACTGCCCATCCAAGCAGACCCCTTGCCAGACGACATGGTGCTGATTCCGGCCGGCGAATTCACGATGGGCACCGCGGCGGGAAGCGGCGGGTTGCCCGATGAACAACCGTTGCGCCGAGTCTATCTCGGAGCCTTCTGGATCGATCGGTACGAGGCGACCAACACCGACTACCAACGATTCGTGGAGGCCACCGGCTACCAGGCTCCGGCCCACGCCACAGCCGCGGCCACCCTCTGGGAGCAGAACAAACCGATAGCCGGCATCGAACGGCATCCCGTCGTCAACGTGAGCTGGCTGGATGCGGTGCAGTTCTGCCGCTGGGCCGGCAAACGCCTTCCGACCGAAGCGGAGTGGGAAAAGGCCGCACGCGGCACCGACGGCCGCACCTATCCCTGGGGCAACGAGTGGGATCTTACGAAGAGCAACAGCGCCAGTTACTGGGCGGGTGAAACCGTTCACATCGCCGACAGTCGCGAATGGGAAGCCTTCTGGCTCAAGGGGGTCGGTGCCGCCGTGTCAAAGGCGAAGGGCATCAAGGGTGAGGTGCTCACGATGCCCGTGGGCAGTTTCCCCGAAGGAGCCAGCCCCTACGGTGTCTTGGACATGGCGGGCAACGCCGCCGAGTGGGTCCAAGACTGGTACAACCCCAACTTTTACCGCATCGCGCCCCTGACCAATCCCCAGGGCCCTGACCGTGGCGCCATCAAGGCGATGCGGGGTGGCTCCTGGTTGAAGCCCGCCGTCAGCTTGCGCACCACCGACCGCGACTGGGGCACGATGGACAGCCGGCCGTCCGGCACCGGTTTCCGTTGCGCCCGCGACGCCTATTAACGCCTGGCTGAATTTCAGTAGACGCTAGGTCCCTCCCTCGCTGGCCGGTATACTGCAAGAAATCCTGCGCCCGATCGCACTTCATGAAGGTCCGCAGCAACCATTCCTCCATCACTGGCTTCTGGATCGGCCTCACGGGTCTCACCTTCTTGGTGGGGCTGCGATTCGTCGAGCACGTCGCCACGTGGCTCCCTTACTTTCTCTTGGGCCTTTCTGTCACGGCGCTCCTGCTCTGGCACTATCGAACGGGGGCGCGGGACAGACATCCACGGCCGGAGCAGATCTTCCTCGATGCCGCGCCGGACGCCGCGTTCACCATTGATCGCCGAGGCCTCGTCACCGCCTGGAACCACCATGCCGAGCGGACCTTCGGGTACGACCGCGAGGAGGCCCTGGGCCGGGAGTTCGCGGACCTGATCGCCGGAGATGAGGCACGGCCGTCACTCATCGCGGCGGTGCGGCAATGTTGGAGCAGCGAGGGGTCACCGGCCCCACGCCATCGATTGGACGTAATTGCGCGACACAAGCAGGGAGGCACGATTCCTATCGAACTTACCCTGCTGCCAATGGGCGACGCGGAGAGGTCAGCCTTGTGTCTGTTCGCCCGTGACACCACCGACCGTGAAGAGGGAGAAGCCACCCTACGCCGGGCGCGGGAAGCGGCGGAAGAAGCCAGTCGCGCCAAGAGTGATTTTCTGGCGAGCGTCAGTCATGAAATTCGGACGCCGTTGAACGCCGTGTGCGGCACCATCGACCTCCTCCTCGCCACGTCCCTCACGCCTTCGCAGCGCCAGTACGGCGAAATGTGCGCCAAGGCAGGTCACACCCTCTTGCGCTTGGTCACCGACCTGTTGGATTTTTCGCGCATCGAAGCGGGCCAGATTCAGGTGGAGCAAATCCCCTTCGACATCCATCAGGTCGTAGAACGGACCGTCCAGCTGCTGGCCCATCGCGCTGAAGAAAAACACTTGTCGCTCACCTGCGAACTGTCGCCGGAGATCCCTCGGTATCTGGAGGGCGATGGGTTCCGGCTCCATCAAGTCCTGGTGAACCTCCTGGGCAATGCGATCAAATTCACCGACCACGGTGGGATCATCCTGCGCGTGACAGTCGAGCGATCCGCCGGAGAGGGAGAGAGGCTCCGCATTGCGGTACGAGACAGCGGCATCGGCATTCCATCCGATCAACTCGAACGCATCTTCGGCCGGTTCACCCAAGTGGATGCTCAAGCCCGCCGCCAAGGTGGTGTGGGGCTCGGCCTCGCGATCTGTAAACGTCTCGTCCACCTGATGGGAGGAACAATCTGGGCCGAGAGCGACCAGGAGCACGGCAGCACCTTCACGGTCGATTTGCCGCTCAAGGCGGTCAGTGAACCGGAATCGTTGGGGAACCAAGGCCTCGACCGTCGCGCCTCGGTGCTCCCCTCACGGCCTACGGCTCACCCATCGGGTGGTCGGGGATTACGCGTGTTGGTCGCGGAGGACTCCGCCGAATCCCAGCAATTGCTGCGGTTCTATTTCCAGCACAGTCCGCACCAGGTCCGAATCGTCTCGAACGGTGAAGAGGCCATCGCGGCGTTTCAAGCCGGCCTGTTCGACCTGGTCCTGCTCGACCTGCAGATGCCCGGCATCGACGGCCTCACCGCCGTGCGTACCATCCGCGCCTGGGAATCGGTCCATCGCCACACATCGATTCCCATCCTGGCCTTGACCGCCAACGCCTACCGCGATGCCGAAGAGCAGAGTCTCGCCGCCGGCTGCACAGGTTTTTTGACCAAGCCCATCACCAAGTCTCAGTTATTCGAGGCGCTGCAACGGTATGAGGTTCCCCCTTCTGAAGCACCGGCTCAGGCGGAGGATTCCGGCCTCTCCCTCGATCTCGCCGCTCGCATCAGTCGCGAGATCCAACGTCAACGTCCTCAATTCCTCGCCTACCGCCGACAGGACGTGGAATTTATCCGACAGGCGGTCGCAGCACAGGACTATGACGCCATTCGGACCATCGGCCACCGTATGAAGGGCTTGTCGGGCTCCTATGGATTCCCGGAGATCGGCGCGGTGGGACAACGACTGGAGCAAGCAGCCAGAAGCGGCGACCTCGCGGCCATCCAGCAGGAGATCGACCACCTGGAGACGATTCTCGCCGACGCAGACCAAGCCGCCTGAGTCTCCAGGCTCCGGCAAAGGAGCACAGGGACATGAGCATTCTCATCATCGACGACTGCCAGGAAGAGCGCGACCTGCTGCACACGATTCTCCACAGCGCAGGCTTCGGTCCCCTACTGCCCATGGCGACGGCCCGAGAGGCGCTCTTGCACCTCGGCATCGGCAAGGGGGGTATGCCGGCGACGACGGTGGACTTACTGTTGATGGATCTGGAGATGCCGGACCTCGACGGCTTGGAAGCCTGTCGGCGTATCCGGGCGGAGGAACGACTGCAAGGCCTGCCGATCATCATCGTCACGGCCCACACCACGGCAGAGGACATTCAAGCCGCCTACACCGCAGGCGCAACGGATTACATTCGGAAGCCCGTGATCCCCGCCGAACTCGTGGCGCGATCGGCCAATTCCCTCAGTTTGAAGCAGGAGATCGATGCCAGGAAATTACGCGAGCAGGAACTGCTGGAGCGCACCAAAGAACTCGACCACGCCTTCGAGAAGATCACCACGTCCCACGGAACCCTGCAGGTCTGCGCGAAATGTAAACGAGTGAAAACCGACGGCTCCTATTGGCAACGCATCGAAGACTACCTCCGCCAGCACGCGCGCCGGAGAGTCTCCGAAGCGGTCTGCGACTCTTGTCTCCACCGGGCCTACCCGCAATTGAACCAGGCTCGCTGACCGCATCCGGACCTTCCTCGGCTCGATCACTGTCGCCGGGCGGAAGACTCGTTCAGCACAAACTCCACCGCCTCCACCTGCACGACCGGCATAATGAGCCCTCGCCCCTCTTCCTCATGGGAAAAATCGTAGACGATGGACTCCGCGGGGATGAGGCGGCCGACGACCACCACATCGATCGGAATCGTCCGCTCCTGGCGGAAACGGACCTTGAGGGCCGCGGTGGCCGGCCCCGCCTGCGCGATCAACGTCGCGGGAAGATCTTCGTGCTTGAATCGCACATCGCCCCAAGGAGTGGGATTGAACCGGGGCCCCAGCGCCACCCGAAACCCCTGCTCCTCCTCATCGAACCGCGAGAGCTCGCCGAACCACAGGAAGGCGATGCGTTGGTGCAGGGCCGGTTTTCCCTCCCGCTTGGCATCCCGCTCGCGATTCAAAGTAAACAATCGATCATCATGGCCGGGATCGTGGTGCCCGTATCCGTAGACGGCCGCCCAATCGGGTGGGTCGCCGTCGAGTTCTGCAAGGAACTGTGCGATCGAGGAGGGGTCGAACAGGTAGTGCGTATCGGGAGGAAGGCGCAGCAAGACCGCCTCGATCGCCCCATGCAGGGGTCTGATGCCGGAGACCTCGTCGGCGTGCGCAGTGAAGAGGGGGAACCAGGTCAGCACGAGACCCAAGAACATTGCGCGCAGGGTCAGCGGATAGACCGGCATGTCACGCGATTGCAGCAACCACCATCTGTTGGAACAGGGCGCGCAGGTCCTTGGTGCCCGCATGGTCCCAGGACAACACGCCAGCTTCTACCAACACCCCCAGACGGGGTTCCGGGTCCAAGCGGACCAGCTGAGAACGAGACAACGAGTGGGACTTCAAGACCTGGGCATAGACGCCCAACCAGGATTCCGTCACCGCTCGTAATCCGGCGTCATTCGGCTTCATGCGCCCCAAGCGAACCTGCTGCAGCAGCTTGATCAAAGGATCGGACTGCGCAATCGTGTTGATGGCCCGCTGTAGGTGCTGGTCCTGTTCATCCATCGGAAACAGCTCGTCGAAAGTGAGGGCGTTCAATTCATGGAACAGGCACCGGGGCCGCGCGGATCGCCGCAGCTTCCGCAGCCTCCGCCCGGCGCGGCGGACCCGCCGGTCCAATCGCCGGTCGCTCCGACACCGAAGGCCGAAAACTGTTTGTGCAAGACCGTCGCGCGGCAGGCCGGACAGGCCGGAACCGTGTCGCCTCGCACCAAGAGTTCAAAACGGTGGTTGCATTCTTGACAGACGTACTCGAAGATGGGCATGGCGTTGGTCTCCCTGAACAATGGAGGCATTATATGTAACGCCGAATCCCGTTCGCAATCAACCGACGAGGAATACGCACGATGTGGATAGAAGAAAAGACGTTTACGTTCCGTATCAGCCTGGAGGCTCATTTCCCAGACGACTATGAAGGTGACCAGGACGAACAGGCTTGGGTAAAAGAATGGGAACGGTACATCAAGCCCGTTTTGCTCAAGAACCTGTTCGACAGCCTGAGGCAATACCCGGCATGGACGAGTCACGTCAGGAACCGCGGGAAATCGGCGGACGACGAGATCGAAGTGGCGTTGATCCGGGACTTCTCCCCCGAAGCGGACAATGCGCGTAAGCCCTATGGATGACCAGGCATCGCGCGGGCTCTACCTGCATATTCCTTTCTGCCAGCAACGCTGTCACTTCTGCGCCTTCTATCTGGAAATTCACCAGCCGGAAGCCGCCGAGGCGTTCGTGGAATCGCTCCTCGCCGAGCTGCAGTTGTATGGAGCCCAAGATCCGTTCGACGGTGCGCCGCTGGATTCGATCTATTTCGGCGGCGGCACCCCGACCACGCTGACGCCGCAGCACCTGAGCAAACTCCTGTCGACGGCCCGCCGGACTTTCGGCCTGGCGCAGGATGCAGAGATCACGGTCGAGGCCCATCCGGCCTCGGTTTCACGCGAAGGGCTTTCCCGCCTGCGACAGGCGGGCTTTACCAGGCTCAGCTTCGGAGCCGAATCGATGGACCAGCAGGAGCTGACTCTGGTCGGCCGCCCAGGTTCCCCCACCGACACGGCCACGATGGTGGCTGCCGCGAGAGATGCCGGGTTCGTCGCCCTCAATCTGGATCTCATGTACGGTCTCCCGGGACAAACCCTTGCCAGCTGGGCCCGGTCCTTACGCGAGGTCCTGGAGCTCGACCCGACCCACATCTCCTGTTATGCCTTGACGGTCGAGGCAGGCACGAGGCTGCAGGGCGCCGTCCAGCGGGGGCTGGTTCCGGCACCGGACGAAGGTCTTCAAAACGAGATGGAAGACATGGCCGAAGGTCTTCTGCGCGAAGCAGGGTACAACCGGTACGAGATCTCCAACTATTGCCGGCCCGGATTCGCCAGCCGCCACAATCGACTCTACTGGACCGGCGGCCAATACCTGGGTCTCGGCCCCAGCGCGCAGTCCTACGTCAACGGACGGCGGTTCGGCAACGTCGCCGATCTGGCACTGTACAATCGCATGTTGCGCCGAGGCGAGTGCCCGATTGAGGAGAGCCAGCAATTGCCGACCGCCGTCGCCATCGGGGAACGGGTTGTGTTCGGCCTCCGCCTCACCGAGGGCGTCTCGCTGCAGCACGTGGGAGTAGCGGCCATCCCCAGCCTCGCACGACGGATCGACGACTTGGTCGAAGTCGCCCTCTTGGAACGAGCAGGCAACTCCATCCGATTGACCACTCAGGGACGACGCTACGCAGACCATGTCGCCCTCTCGCTGTGGAGCAGCGTGGAGGCCCCCCCTTCATCCGCCGCTCCCATTGACTTCCGGCACAGACAGAGGAGAGACTGAGCGGCGGAAAGGAGAGAGCCCATGCCAGTCAATATGGATCCCAGCAAACGTCGCCGTCGCCGCCAACTTGAGGAGGCTGCCGCCGCTCAGGAACCGGCAGCGGTGCAAACCAAGCAATTCGGGGAAGAGACGGAAGAAGACCGGGAAAAGGCCATCGCGGACGCGGAACGCAAGAACCTGTGGGATGCGACCGAAGTGATCGATATGGACAACTGGTAGTGACCCGCCCCTCCCTTCGCGATGCGCTGTTCCACCCCTTCCACCTCTGCGCTCCGGCGACGTTGGATCGGCTGTTGAGCCGGTACGACAGAATCCACTTTCGGGATTACATGGCCCTTCGCCTCACGCCGTTGATGGGGACGACGGCCTATCATGACCGCATGGGGGATTCACAGCCCGCCCTCGTGACGGAAGGACGGATCGTGCAGGGATACAACGTCAGTGGCGCCCTGGACCAGGACGCCATCGCCGCCGTCGATCGCGATCTCGGCGACGCCGACTGGCGCCGCCTCTTCCACGAGGCCCTTCGGGAAAATCGGCGGTTTCAGCGTGGCCTGTTCGATCTCACCCACTCGATGCGCATCGGCGCGGCACTCCTGCCTGGCCCCGCGGCGTTGCTCCGGCTGCTCGAACCGGATTGCGTCGCCCAGAGCTACCGATTCCATCGCGTGCAACAACTGGCCGGCCCTTCCCCATCCCTCGAAGACGCCTTTGCGTTCGAGTACGGACTGGCCCTGGTCAAAACTGCCGCAGCTCAGGTCTATACCCTTCGCCTCGCCTCGGCCCACCGGCTCGTGGCCGTGACAGATTCCCCTGCGCATCATGCCCTCTTGAGCCGCTCCCTCGAACGAGAAGGAATCCAGCTGGCCACCGAATTGCTTTGAGGGTCCCAACGCCAAGCCACCTGCCCCACGAAGTCCCGTCCCGACAGCAGTTCATCAGCTTCGCCCGTTTCCGGTTGCGCTTGCCCCCCGGTTGCCTGCTACACTCGGACACGAGCCGACCGCGCATGAGCACCCTCACCCCAGCCATCACCCCGGAAGCCCTCGACACGACGGACACCGGCACGGGCGATGACCTTGAGGCCCGGGTCATCGTGTTCAACTGTGACTGCCATACCTACCAACAGGTCATCAGCCTGTTCTGCAAAGTCATTCCCGGCATGACCTCCTCGCGGGCGTTCGAATTGGCCTGGCGTATCGACCACGAGGGACAGGCGACGGTCTATTCAGGAGCAAGAAAAACGGCGGAGGAGATCGGAACCAAACTCGCCGCGGGTGGGCTTCGAGTCGGGGTTCAGTGAAGGGATGGCGACAAAGAGGGTGGTCGGTTACTTGGCTCGTTTTTTCGCCGGTTGCGGTTTGGCTGCTTTGGGTTTTGCAGCCGACGGGGCCTGAGCGACCCCGGCCTTAGGAGCCACCTTCGGACTCCCATGCACGGCTTTCTGAGGCTTGGCGGATTTGGTGGCGGCCTGCGAGGCTTTCTGTTCCTGCGCAGCGGCAGTCTTGTAGTATGACTTATTCAACTTGTTGAGCATGTCGCCGTTTAACACGCGCACCTGGTAGAGTTCGAACAGCTTGCTGACTGCCTTGGGGTCGCCCTTGCGAGCCAAGGCCAACAGCCGCCGTCGCTGATTCATCTCTTCTTCTTCTGTATGAGACGCTGCCCGACGCTCCATAGCGCTCCTTTCCAAAACTCCAAGAACCTGACCGGCCCAGGCCCATTCTCATATAGGGATGGGCTACCAGTGTATCAGATTCGGCCTAGCCAGTACTATAGAAATTCCAAGCCGACCGGCAGTGTTCTCGATTCAGGTGAGAACCGGTTTGGGAGGGGGCTGGAATCGTTCCCAATCCGGGTTGTAGAAGCGCCGCCGTCGTCTCTATAATCCGATTTGGATTCACTCAGACAGAAGGAAGGAGCCAGACCATGCAGACTTCAGCACCGACGGAAACCAGGACCGATACAGCCGATGACCCCCAAGCCCGGAAAACGTTGCAAGAGGCCTTTGAGAACACCGCTCGCTGGCAGCCTGACTTCAAAGGGTTTTCCGCGGACTTGACCGTCAATACCAATGGCCAAGTGCTCAAGGGCACCGTGGTGCTGAAAAGCCCTCGTGAGGTGACCGTTCAGTTGCCCGACGAAGCAGTTCAGAAGTGGGCGCAGGAGCAGATTGGGATGATCGCCGTGCACCGGGGCCCGCGCAAGTTCGAGGAATCGGACGGCAAGTATCGCCTCACCTTCGGCGCGGAGGATGGACACCCCTTCGGTCGCCGTTTGAATATCGCGGGAGACGGCAACCAGTCGTTCTACCGGATCAAGGACGGACGCATCACCCAGATTAACCGCAGGATGGAGCGCGTCGCCTTCACGATCAATGTCGAGGAAAGCGCCACCACGCAGGACGGCAAGCATCTCACCACGAAATACACCGTCTACTATTACTCGCCGCAGGATGCGAAACTCCGCACGGTCGAGAGCTTCACGGACACACATGCCAGGGTCGGGTCCTCCGACCTGCCAGGCACCAGACGCATCATCTCCTATGAGAACGGCGAAGTCCTGGTGAGGACCCTCACGTTCCAAAACCACAAGCTCTTGGCCTGATGGATTTGCGGCAGAGATTCCCGCGCAGCATGCGTGTCACGCTGGAAGGGCATGTGCACCTCGCACGCATGATCGACAAGTGCCGCGCCTGGCTGGCGGGAACCCAGGGCGAATACATCTACCCCTGTCCAATGGATGAACGGCTGTTGGAGTTTGCCGGCATCACGGCGGCGCAGTTCACGGCCGCCGTGCAGACACACTCCACCGATGCCGGGGTGGCCGATTGGTTCCGACGGACTGCCCAGCCTCACGATCAGAGGGCATTGGACGAGTGGAACCACATGATGCTGACGCGAGGCCCCAGTACACCTGAAAAACAGGCATCCTTCAATCGATACCGCGATGCCGTCGATCCCTCTCGCATCGACATCACCGCTTGGTCCGACCTGCAAGACCTGGAGGAAGGCCGCCCCGTCCCACGACGGCATCCCACACCATCCACTCACTGACCGGGAGGTTCAACCATGGCGCTCGTGCAACAGAACTTGGTTCCAGGAACCGGCGATCATCTCATCACACTCGATACCGAAACCAATCTCGAATGGCTCAGCCTTGACGCCACGTTAAACCTATCCTACCTGGAGGTGCTGAGCGGCGCCGGCGGCTACACCACCACTTATGGGTTCCGCTATGCAACCGGCGCGGAGATCGCGCTGCTCCTGCAACATGCCGGCATTACGAAGTATGGTCTCACGCAGGTGGTGCCGTTTCCGCAGAGCAACCACGTGGCCATGGAGACCCTTATCGAACTGATGGGAGGGGTCTCACTTTACCCGTCCGTCACCAGTGGATCAGTCCTGATTCAAACACAGGGCATGATGAAGTTTCGAGGAGCCGGCGTCCCCTCGCCGACTGTCCCCATGAGCGCAAGCCAACTCTGGCTCTTCAAGAATAATCCAAACAGTTCGTACGCAGATACGAATCCGGCAGGCCCGGCCGGAAAGCGAGCGCCGGAGATCGCGTCCTATCTGGTTCGGAACGGCGTCCAGGCAGCCAGCTCCCTGTCGCGCAGTAAGACGGTCGTGAAGACGCGGACCAGCCGGCGCCGTTGACTTGTCCTCCTCATCGGCATAGGCTGGGACCTGTTTCGGCGTCACTGCGTTTCAACCAGGAGGGGTCGCATGCGAGACCTCACTCCCCCAGACCACCAGCACCGGCCGTTGTAACGGCGGAAACCCGTTCTATATACCGCTCGGCCTCGAAACTGCCGCGCCTTCCGATGGAAGGCGCGGCAGCGCCGCTGCGTATTCCTCTTCGTTGAAGGTAAGGTGATGTCATGACCTTGACCAAGCAAGACCACCCCCTATCCGAGTCGAGACGGTCCCCTGCAAGCCGCACCGCTCCCAAACATCTGTTGATCGTCGTCGACGACTCAGAGGCATCCATCCACGCCGTACACTATGTCGGAACCCTTCTCCGGGAAACCCGAGAGGTGAGCGTCACGTTGTTCCATGTGCTGAACCCCATGCCTCGTGAGTTGATGGAGCACGGCGGTTCCGAAGACCCTGAGATCGAAGACCACCTCGGCGAGCAACTTCGCAAAGAACAGGAAGCCTGGCTGCGGACGGAAGGCGCCATCGAATATCCCATCCTGGTCAAGGCACTGGAGCACTTGGGACAGACCGGCTTCCCCATCGATCATGTCACGCTCAAGTTCGGATATGAGCGCGATATCGCGGATACCATCCTGGACGAAGCCAGGGCCGGCGAATACGGCACCATCGTGGTGCCTCGTGGCGGACCATCGGGCGCGAAGCGACTCTTCGGCGGCAGCGTGACCGATCGCCTGATGCGGGAATTGCCCGGCGTTGCGCTGTGGGTGCTGGAGTAACCGTCGACCCAGGAGGCGGCCATGAACTGCTCACATTGTGAGGCGACCCTCCCCGTGAAAGCCCGCTTCTGTCCCTCCTGTGGGACAAGAATCGCATGGCCGAGCGATCCAGACAGAGTAATGGGCGAAGACACACCGTTGCCTGAGAATGTTGCGTCGCTGAAAGCGATGTTCATCGACTGTTATGTCAACCTCTGCATCACCAAGGATCTGAGCGACTGGCTGCAAGACCTCGGGTTGTCGACCACCGGAACCAGACAGGAGCAACTCGCTCGCCTGCGGCCCCATATCGGTTCGCTCGTACTGCCGGCCGAGAGCCTGTCCCGCCAAGTCATCTGGTACCTCCACAATTATGACGCAACCCTGCTGGGAGAGCTGTGCCGCGACTTCGGGCTGGACCCCCAGGGGACCCGAGAACGGCTGATCGGCAGAATCTATCGGGCGGTGGGCACGAAGGAAGGGTGGTTCCGGCTCCAGTCGGAAGAGGCACGAAGCGTGATCCTCGAAACGTTCCTGCCCATCATGAGGCATCTGGAAGGCCTGCAAGACGAGGGAATCGATTGGCCTTGTGAACTCATGGAGACGCTCAACGAACCAACGGCCGCCCTCGAGACGCATGGGAGCGCCATCATGACGGTCTTGACGCCGGGCCTGATGCAAGAGGCGCAGGGGTCACTCCTCCAACATGAACTCCATCACCGCGTCTCGTCATAAAAGCTGCGACGAGCTGCCCGAGGGAATGTCGACGCAAGAATCGTGGATTCGTCAGCGGCCCGGAGACGTTTTCCTGGGTACACTGTCAGACAGCAGATCTGTCCGGGGAGGAAACTATGACACCGGGAGACGAAATTGGTTGGCGCATTCTCGATGACATGGAGCGACGCGGGTCCTGTACGCCGGAAGAACTCGTGCAACGCCTCTCCACCTGCACCTGGAACCAGGTGTTCGCGGCAGTGGATCAGCTCTGTCGAGACGGGCGGCTGACGCTCCGGCGCCCCTCTCGCTTCGAGTACGTCATCTCCCTGGCATCCTCATCGACCGCAGAAACAAAAAGCGCGGCGGCATGACGTAACGGCTGGTGGTGATAGGGCGCGCGTTCCGCGAGCAGGAGGACCCATCAACCCATCCTCCCCCTCACTTCCACCCCTCCCCGCTCATCTCGCCACCCATGCCGCCGAAATTGCCGCCGAATCCCCCTTGGCCGCTCCCCCAATACTCACCACGGCGCAGCCTGGCGTAGGGATGACGCAAGTCCGGGCGGCTGAGCCACCAGAGAAACCAGAGGGCGCCGCTGGCGGTGGAGATCGTGATCCAAAACCCCAACCCGCGGAAATGGGCTTTTTGCAGCGACCCGACTCGAATCTCTTGTGACGTGGAGGCCAAGGCGACGACCGTGCGGTAGAGGCCCTCGCCGAAATGCCCATTCTTAATGGCGGGATCCAAATATTCACGACCGACCTTGCCCACCACTTCGCCGCCCATCACAGGGATCATGCGTCGGCCCATGGTCACGGCCGCCTGTCGCTCCTGCACCGACAACAACACCAACACGCCATGTTCGTCCTGCGCGGACCCGATCCCCCACTTTGAGTAGAGGGCGGTGGCGTAGTCGTTCGCCGATCCGTAGGGTTTCAGAGAGGGCACGGTCACCACCACCATTTCCACGCCGGTCTTCCGTTCAAGATCCTGGCAGACAGACCGGATGCGCGCGCGCCAATCGGTCTCGATCACCCCTGCGTGGTCGCTCACGTAACCGAGCGGATCATAGACTGGGGCGACTTCGCGCGCCTGCGACGGCCACGTCCACAGCAAGACGACCGCAATCAGCACAAACGGCCAACGCTGCAGCAACAGGCTGATCCTCATGGCGTTTTCAACGTCCCATCCGGTTGGACTTGGCTGATCAACCGCTGCAGATTTTCGACATAGCGGTCATAGAGCCGCGGCACCTCCACCGGACCGGGCGAGATGATGCCCCGCTTGAGATGGAGCACGTCCATGAATCCCGTCAGGTCCAGGCCCGTCATGGCCTGCACGTTCGCCAACAGCGGCTCCGAGTGGAATAACGGCGGCTCTCCCGCGAGGCGCTGCAGGCCGCGAAGGCAGGGCAACAACGCCGTCAACGAAAGGGGCAGCAACATCGTGATCGCCTCCTCCGTCCCTCCCCCTTCGATGAAGCGTTGGCGCAGCCGGAGCAGGTTGCCTTCCAGGCCCTGTCGAACCTGATAGCCCAGGTGTGTTCGGTCGATGTGGAGACCGATGAAGGGATCGCGCCCCCACAGCACTCGATGCTGCTCCTGGATTTCCAAGTACTCGAGCGGGAACACCGTCCCCGGTTTCGTCAGGTCGGCCTCAGTCAGGAGAAGCGGCACCGCGAACTGCTCCCGGCTCCAGCGGCGCTGCGCCTTGGCGTACCGTTTCAAACCCTCACGCTCATACCCGTTGACGAGCAACAGGAGATTCACATTGGACCGGCCCGGCAGAAATTCGCCGCGCACGGCGCTGCCGTACAGGATGATGCCCTCCAGCTGCTGGCCGAAGAGGGCCGTGGTCTCCTTCACATAACGCTGCAGCAATTCCTGGACTTCGGATGGAATATCGAATGCGGTGGGTTGGGTCACAAACACCTCGGTCGTAATGGTGGGACAATCATCGTGTGCATGGCTCGATCAGCACCCAACCTGGTTTGCGCGGGGATCGGGCAAAAGCCCGGCAGCCATGACACGATCCACGAGAGAAAAAGGCGGCGTGGTCCGGAGACCGGCGGTGGTCGAGAGGACGCGATAACGCAATCGGGCGTTGCGGTCCAACGTACGAAAGACTCGATCTCGGAGGAACGCCACCACCGGATTGCCCGTGTTCCAATAGGTCACTTGCTCGTCGGCCAACCGCTGCAGCATGGTGACCTGCGGTCGGCGGGCCACTTCGAACGCCCGTAGGGTCGCGGCGGACAGGTCGCTGTGTTTCAACCAGCCAGGCACCAGGTCGGCCACGACGACCGCATCGACCATGGCCTGCATACGTCCTTGCGATGCGTGAGGATTCATGGCATGGGCCGCATCGCCGATCAGGACGGCCCCATCCGCCACCCAACGGTCCGTGCGAACCCGCCCCGTCGGCATGTAGCCGGTTTGGTTCCAGTCGACCAGGCCCTTGACGATACCTTCCATGCCGGGATCGATACGGACCCAGGTCTCGCGCAAGGCCTGGAGTCCCCTCGCCTTCACCGCATCGTACGATCCAGCCTTGATCATATAGAACACGTACACCTTTCGCCCTGCCGCAGGAAACAACCCAAGGATCTGGTGCTTGCCGACCAGGTACCGCGCCTCCTCCAATTCTTCCGGCACGTCGAGAATCGCAATCAGATACCCTTCCGAGTACCGATGCAGGTCGGTTGTAATACCCAAGCTCTCCCGCACCTTCGAGAAAGCGCCGTCGGCTCCGACCACCAACCGCGCGGCAACCTCGACCGGCTCCCCCTGCCGCTCAGCCCGCAGCCCGACGACGCGACTCCCATCGAACCGCAAGCCGGTCAAGGTTGCGCCGTACCAGAGTCCGCCGGGATTCTGCCGTTCCAACGCGTCGAGAATGGCGTGGTGGGCCACATTCGGCAACGTCACCAAGGCGCGGTTATAGGGCGCGGGCAGGTCGCCGTAGTCGACCGTACAGAGTCGCTCGCCGCCGGCGCGGCAGAAATTGAATCGCCTGACAGGGCACACCGCATGGGCGGGCAATTTGTCCAGCAGGCCCAGCCGGTCCAACACCTGCTGGCCGTTCGGCTGCAGAATTTCTCCACGCAATCCCTGTGGGGGGCCCGGCGCACGCTCCAGCACCAGCGGTCGCACGCCGCGTTGCGCGAGCATCAGCGCCAACACGGCTCCGCCGCCACCCGCGCCGACGATCGCGACATCGGTTTCGATCACCGTATCCCCCTCCACCCCATCTACTCGCTCCAGTCTTCGAATCGCGCTTGATCGTTCCACATCGACAGGAACTTTCGGCGCGCCTTCGTCGTCACCGCTGCGTCGGTGATCACATCGAGCCGCTCATCATTGTACCGGTTGCCGCTTGTCGTATAGTTCGCCGAGCCGGAGGTGTTGATTCGATCGTCGATGACTGCCTGCTTCATGTGCATGAGGCCGTCGTGGCGATTGATCCGCACAGGCACGCCGGCCAATCTCAACGTGTTCAGTGCGCGCTGTTGTTTCGGATCAGTCAGACGCTCCCGGTCGGTAATGACGCGCACATCGACGCCGCGCCGCTTGGCCTCCACGAGCGACTTCACCACCGCCGGCGCCGTCAGGCCGTACACCGATGCATAGATGTACGTGGTCGCTCGGTCGTACAGCGCGGCCACCCGATCAATGGGCTGATCCTCAGGCGCATAGTACACATCCACCGTCGCGGATGCACGGAGCGGGACCAGCGCCGCGAAGAGGACCAGGTGCAGGAGCAGGGTGGTCAAACAGGCCGTCCGACGAGGCCGCCGCAAACGAGGCTCACTCGAGATCGAACAGCGCTCGAAAATGCTCATCGGATTCTTCCCAGGCTTGGGGCGAAGCTTTCGACAACCAATCCCGCAAAAAGATTTTCTGTTCCGTGGTCAGCATCTGTTTGATCTGATGCGACCGTCCCTGCAAGGGCTGCAGGAAACCTGCCTTCGTCCGAAAATCCAGCGTCGCCGTCCGTACGTAGATATTGGTGTAGAGGGTGGGACGGTCGTCTTCCCCCTCGCCCTGCACCCAGACCGACAGGAACTTCTCCATCTGGAGCCCGGCGCTGTCCAACGCCGGTTCGGAATCGTGAAACAATTCATTCTCCGACTCCTTCAAGGGAGTCGCTTCATGCGCACGAAACAGGAAATTTTTCTTCCACATCACCTACCCTCCAGACCGGCGCATACTGTAAGTTAGGCGGGGTGAAAGTCAAGGAAAGCGCCGTCCGCCAAGGCGCGGCGCCGTCCCGCGACCGGCACCGGCGTCAAGCGGTGGATCGTTGCCTTGACAAATCCAGAATGCGTTTGCTAACGTCTTGAAATTATTTAGACTCTTACCCCTATCAGGAGCAGGTATGCAGGTCACGATCAATGGCAAGTCCGAAGAGATTGCCGGGGGCACGGTGCTGGATCTGTTGAAAGCTAAAAGCATCGAACCGCAAATGGTGGCGGTCGAGGTCAATGACACCATGCTGGAGCGGACGCACCTGGAGACGACGCAGTTGAAAGACGGCGATCATGTCGAATTTCTCTTCTACATGGGCGGTGGCCGGTGACCCTCACGGCCCATCCCGACATCACGCAATTGATCGGCCGCACGCCGTTGGTCCGTCTCAATCGCCTGACCAAACCCGGCTCCGCAACCATTTACGCCAAGGTGGAGTCCTTCAATCCCGGCGGAAGCGTCAAGGATCGGATCTGCCTGAACATGATCGACGAGGCCGAGCGGCAGGGCAAGCTCAAGCCGGGCGGCACGATCGTGGAGCCCACCAGCGGCAACACCGGCATCGGGCTCGCGTTGGTCGCAGCCGTCCGGGGATACAAGTTGATCCTGGTCATGCCGGAAAGCATGAGCATGGAGCGGGCCAGTCTCCTGTCGTCCTACGGCGCGCAGCTGGTGCTGACCGCGGCCTGGGAGGGCATGAAAGGCTCGATCAAGGAGGCGGAGAGCATCGTCGCGCAGAATCCGTCGTATTACATGCCCGACCAATTCTCCAATCCGGCGAATCCGGCCATGCACCGCAAGACCACGGGGCCGGAAATTCTGGAAGCCCTGGACGGGAGGGTCGATGCGTTCGTGGCGGCCGTCGGCACCGGCGGCACCATTACCGGATGCGGCGGAGCCATCCGGGAACGGAATCCGACAGCCAAGATCATTGCCGTCGAGCCGGCCGGTTCACCGGTCCTGTCCGGCGGCGACCCCGGGCCGCACAAGATTCAAGGCATTGGCGCCGGGTTCGTGCCCAAAGTATTGGATCGCACCTTGCTCGATCGGGTAGTGACCGTGACGGACGATGAGGCGTATCAGACCGCGAAATTGCTCGCGAAGAAGGAAGGACTCTTGGTCGGCATTTCGGCCGGCGCCAACGTCTTCGCCGCCCAAAAAATCGCCGAAGAATTGGGGCCGGGCAAAAATGTCGTCACGATCCTCTGCGACACAGGCGAGCGCTATATCAGCATCGAGAAGTACTTCAACATTTGATGGCGCGTCAGGTCACTATCTTAGGGAGAGGAGGCTCAACAGCGTCAGCCAGCAAGGCCGCAGCGAATGAAGGTCTGAGACGCACCCTCGCGGTACGTTGAGGGCATGAACGATACGAGAACGCCGCTGGTGACGGTTCTCAGCCTCCGTCGAAGATGGAATTTACCGAAACACAAATCAACCGCTACAGCCGCCACATTCTCTTGCCCGAGGTCGGAGGCAAGGGCCAGAAGAAGATCGCCAAATCGAAGATCCTCCTGGTCGGTGCCGGTGGGCTGGGCTCACCTGCCGCGCTCTATTTGGCCGCGGCCGGCGTGGGGACCATCGGCCTGATCGACAGCGACGTCGTCGACCTCAGCAACCTCCAGCGTCAGGTCATTCACCAGACGCCCGACGTGGGTCGTCCCAAGGTCCTCTCCGGCAAAGAAAAGATCCAGGCGTTGAATCCCGACGTCAACGTGGTGATGTACGAAGAACGACTCAGCGCGAGCAACGCGCTGAAGATGTTCGCCGACTTCGATGTCGTCATCGACGGCGTCGATAACTTTCCGACGAAGTTTTTGATCAACGACGCCTGTTTCTTCGCCGACAAACCGTTGGTGCACGGCGGCATCCTGCGGTTCGACGGGCGCGTCACGACCATCATTCCGAAAAAGTCCGCCTGTTACCGTTGCGTCTTCAAGAAGCCGCCTCCTGAAGGGTTGGTGGCCTCTTGCCAGGAGGCGGGTGTCATCGGCGTGTTGGCCGGCATCATCGGCACGATCCAGGCCACCGAGGCCCTGAAGTTGATCCTGGGCATCGGCCGTCCCTTGACCGACCGTCTGTTGGACTTTGATGCGCGGCGTACCCAGTTCCGAGAAATCCGCGTGAAGCGGAATCCCGATTGTCCGCTCTGCGGCGAACGGCCCACGATCACAGAGTTGATCGAAGACGGCAATGTCGGGCCGACATGTGAGCTTCCGGGTCAACGTAACTTGTAGCGAAGGTGTCCCCATGGCGAAAATGAAAGCGCTCGTGTGCCGGGAATGTGGGAAAGAGTATCCCCCCAAAGCCATTCACGTCTGTGAAATGTGCTTCGGCCCGCTTGAGGTGAAATACAACTACGACGAGATCAAGGCGTCGATCTCCCGAAAGAAGATCGAAGAGGGCCCGCATAGCATGTGGCGCTACATCGATTTACTGCCGGTCGAGAGCACCGCCATCATCGGGCCGCACGCCGGATTGACGCCCATGGTCCGGGCCAAAAACTTGGGCGCCTATCTCGGGATCGACGAGCTGTACATCAAGAACGATACCGTCAACCATCCGACTCTCTCGTTCAAGGACCGCGTCGTGTCGGTCGCATTAACCCGTGCGCGGGAACTGGGTTTCGAGACGGTGGCCTGCGCCTCGACCGGCAACCTGGCCAATTCCGTTGCGGCGCATGCCGCGGCGGCCGGCATGAAGTGTTATGTATTCATTCCGGCGGATCTGGAAGCGGCGAAGGTGCTCGGCAACCTGATCTATAAACCGAACGTCGTCGAGGTTGAGGGCAATTACGATGACGTGAACCGGCTCTGCAGCGAAATCGCGGGCGAGCATGGCTGGGCCTTCGTCAACATCAATATTCGCCCCTACTACGCCGAAGGCTCGAAGACGCTGGCGTTCGAAACAGTCGAGCAACTCGGCTGGCGTACGCCGGATCAGGTGGTCATCCCCATGGCTTCCGGCTCCCTGCTGACCAAGATCTGGAAGGGGTTGAACGAAATGCATGCCCTAGGGCTGGTCGATTCCGTTCGCACCAAAATCAACGGCGCCCAAGCCGAAGGCTGCTCCCCTATCACCACCGCTTACAAGGCCGGCCGGGACTTCTTCAAACCGGTGAAGCCGAAGACCATCGCCAAGTCGTTGGCCATCGGCAACCCCGCCGACGGCTACTACGCCCTGAAGGCCACGGCGGAGTCCAAGGGTGCCATGGACGCGGTGACCGACGAGGAAGTGGTGGAGGGCATCAAGCTCCTGGCCCAAACCGAAGGCATCTTCGCAGAAACGGCCGGCGGGGTGACCGTCGGCGTCCTGCGCAAGCTGGCCAAGCAGGGCATCATCAAGAAGAGCGACGTCACGGTCGCCTACATCACGGGCAATGGGCTCAAGACACAGGAAGCGGTGGTCGATGCCGTCGGACGCCCATTCCGTATCCAGCCCAGCCTGGTGAGTTTCCAAAAAACCTTCAAAATGGGAAAGAACGGTGGTGGTGATTCATGATTAAAGTGCGTATTCCGACTCCCCTGCGGACGCTGACGAAAGGACTGGGGGAGGTTGAGTCCTCGGCAGCCAACATTACCGATATGATCGGGTCCCTTGACGCCGCCTATCCAGGATTGAAGAACCGGCTCTGCGATGAAAAGGGCGACTTGAGGCGTTTCGTCAACATCTACGTCAACGAGGAAGATATCCGGTTCCTGAACGGCAAGGAAACCTCCTTGAAGGACGGCGATGAAGTGTCGATCGTACCCGCGATCGCGGGAGGGTAATCATGACCAGCTTGCGTTTTCACATCCGGTTCCCGGAAACCAAAATCAAGGAGCCGATCATTTATCAGATCGGCCATGAATTCAACGTCGTCACCAACGTGCGCCGCGCCGACGTGCGCGAAACGACCGGCTGGATGGATCTTGAGTTGACGGGTGAGACCGAGGAGATCGAACGCGCCATCGAAGGGTTCCGCAACAAAGGCTGCGTCGTCGACCCTATCGAGTTGAACGTGGTGGAGTAACAGCGGGAAGAGACGGATCGCATGGAATTTACCGATCAACAGATTCAACGATACAGCCGCCATATCATCTTGAACGAAGTCGGCGGCAAGGGGCAGGTAAAGCTGTCGAAGGCTAAGGTCCTCCTGATCGGCGCCGGCGGCCTCGGTTCCCCTGCCGCCCTCTATCTCGCCGCAGCCGGCATCGGCACCCTCGGCTTGGTGGATGGCGACGTGGTCGACCTCTCGAACCTGCAGAGGCAAATCCTCCACACGACGGCCACCGTCGGCGTGCCCAAGGTCGAATCGGGCCGGCAGATGCTCTCGGCCATCAATCCCGACATCACGATCAAGACATACCAGATGAACGTCGACACGGAGAACATTCTCGGTCTGATCGCCGACTATGACATCGTATTGGATGGCTCCGACAACTTCACGACCCGATTCCTGGTCAACGATGCCTGTTTCTTCGCCAAGAAGACGCTGATCTCGGCCAGCATGTTCCGCTTCGAGGGACAACTCACGACCATCAAGCCCCATGCCGGACATCCCTGCTACCGCTGCCTCTATCCTGAGCCCCCGCCGGCCGGGTTGGTGCCGAATTGTCAGGAAGCCGGCGTGTTGGGAGTCCTGGCCGGCACCATGGGCATCTTACAAGCCTCGGAAGCGATCAAAGAAATCCTCGGGATCGGCGAATCCCTGGCCGACAAGCTCGTGATTTACGATGCGCTGGAGATGAAATTCCGGAAAGTGTCGCGCCCGAAGGACCCGCGCTGCCCGCTCTGTAGCGCCACCCCCACGATCAAGGACCTAGGCAGCGACTACAGCGTGACCTGCACCATCTGACATGCCTGACCTCTCGATTCCCCGACACATCCTGGATGAGATCGTGGCCCACGCGCGCGAATTGGCGCCGTTCGAATGTTGCGGGCTGCTGGCCGGCACCGACAAGACGGTCACCCGCCTCTACCGCATCAAGAACATCGTCGCCATGGAGGGCGCCGAAAAGCTCTCCACCTTCGATGACAACAAGATCGCGCACCTCGAACGGCTGTCGCCGGAAGAGCGGGCGGAGATCGCGTTCGTCATGGACATGGAGGATTTTTCCGCCGCCAAAAAAGACATTCGCAAGAACGGACTGGATCTCCAGGTCGTCTACCACTCTCACCCCAAGGACCCGGCCAGGCCGTCACACACCGACATCAAAATCGCCACGGACTACGAAGAGGTCTGGAGTCGGATCAATCTCCCGGTGCCCGCCTACCTGCTCGTGTCGCTCATGCACAGCCCCGCCGCAGACATTCGCACCTATTGGATCACCGGCGGCCAGGTTCGACCGGCCGATGTGCGCATCATCTAGTCGCGCTGCCCGAGAATTTGTCGTCGCTCCCCTACCAATCGACCCACGACGATGCCATAATCCGGCTTTGACCTCTCATCGAAGGGAGCGTTCGATGCGATTCGTACTCCTCTTTTGCGTCTTCATGCTGTTCGGCCCCATCATCGCCACTCCTCCGCAAGCCACCGCCGGAGAAAAAAGTTACTACAGCCCCATCATCTACGTGGATTTCGACAACAACCGGATCCTGATCTCGACCTTGGGCTCGGTCTTTTGGGTCGAGGTGCCGGAGGAGGCGCGCCCGCACCTGGAAAAGCTGCCGATCTCAGGATTGGCCGATATCGTGGTGGTGGAGCGCGAAGGACAGCCGCCGCTCTTGAAGAGTTGGAAGATCAAATCCGGCGAGTCGACCTGCCTCAACTTCGACGGAAAGACCTGTAAATAGCAGCGATCGCTATTCCGAACTCCCCAGCATGTCGTCGACGAGAGGACGGTTGATATCGGTGCAGCCCATGCAAATGGTATCGAACAGCGATTCGTGGTCGGATACGAAGTTCCGCGCATCGACCAGGTTTTCGGCAAACACCTGCTCGTAACAGATGTCGCACAACATCATCAGTCCGCGCGAGACGGACACTGTTTTCCGACCTGCACTCCCCGCCATGATGGATTCCCTTTCCTCTATCATTCTTCGGTGCGCACAGCCGCGCTACACCGATCCCTTTTGCCGAGCCACCCAGAAGTCTTCGGTCTCCAAGTCGATGCCGCAGTCCGGACATTCATAAGGCTGGTCCGGCTGGGGAATGGTCAACTCGTTTTTCAGCAGCCGTCCGCGGCACACATGGTAAAACCGGCCGCGTGCATCTTCGGTATCCAATGGATCATGTTCGTACACCAGCACCATGACATCGTTCCTTCCTAACAGGAGCCAACCAGGCCGATCGGTTATATCTTGAACTGCGCCTCATAAAGCCCCGCATAGACCCCGCCCCGGCGCATGAGGGCATCATGCACACCCTCTTCGACGATGGTTCCATGCTCCACCACGACGATGCGGTCCACGTCGTGTAACGTCGCTAAACGATGTGCGATGATGAACGTGGTGCGCCCCTTGGTCAGATCATTCAGCGCCTCGCGGATCTTCACCTCCGTTTCCGTATCGATGTTGGAGGTGGCCTCGTCGAAGATCACGATGGGAGGGTCCCGCAAGAGCACACGCGCGATCGACACCCGCTGTTTCTGACCGACCGACAATTTGACTCCGCGTTCGCCGATCCAGGTGTCGTACCCATCGGGAAGACGCGAAATGAACTCGTGCGCGCGCGCGGCTCGAGCCGCCGCTTCGACCCGCTCGTGCCCCGCCGACAGGTCGCTGTACAGGATATTTTGCCGCACCGTGCCGTTGAAGAGAAAGGGTTCCTGCTGCACCAGACCGATCTGATTCCGAAGAAAGGCCAGCGGCAGGTCACGCACATCCTGCCCGTCCACCAACAGGGCCCCGCTTCGCACATCGTAGAAACGCATCAGCAACTTCAGCATCGACGTCTTGCCGGCGCCGCTCGGGCCGACCAAAGCGATCCGTTCGCCCGGCTGAACGGAGAGATTCACCTCGTTCAACACGAGGGCGTCGGGCCGATAGCCGAACGTCACATGGCGATATTCCACCGCTCCCCGTAGCCGCTCGACCGGACGGACCGCACCGGGTCGCTCCTCGACGTCAGGTTTCGTATCGATAATTTCAAAAACCCGGTCGCTCGCCGCCAGGGCGTGCTGCAACATGTGGTTCAAGGAATGGATCTCATTGATCGGCGTGTAAAACAGCGTGAGGTAGGAGAGAAACATCACGAGTTGCCCGACGGTCAGCTGACCGGTCAGCACTTCGCCGGCTCCGTACCAGAGGATGAGCACCGTCCCAGTGCTCCCCGCGAACACCATCCCTGGCCAGTACCAGGACCAGAGATACATGGCCTTCAGACTGTTCTGGCTGTAGGCCTGGCTGAGGGTCTCGAACCGCTGCCGCTCATAGGCATGTTGATTGAATCCGATGGTTTCCTTGATGCCGGACAGCGCATCCTGCAGATAGGCGTTCAGGTCGGCCACACTCTTGCGGATTTGATGGTAGTACGCATGGACGCGTCTGGTAAACCAGACAGCACAGGCCGCCAAAATCGGGATCGGCAAGAGGGAGAGCAGCGCCAACTTCCAGTTCAGCGTAAACAGCATGATCGTAATGCCGATCAGGGTCAAGGAAGCGGTAAGCAACCCCTCCAGCCCATCCACGAAGATCCGTTCGACATGCTCCGTATCGCTGGTGACGCGCGTCATGATCTCGCCGGTGGAGCGATTTTCGAAGTAACTCAACGAGAGGCGTTGGAGCGCCCCGAACACCTGCATGCGGAGGGCGTGGACCGCCTTTTGTTCCAGATTGTTGTTGAACCGCACCCGCATGGAACTGGCGAGATTGCGCAGGACATACGCCCCGAGCAGAGCCGTCAAGACCCAAGGCAGCAGGTCCGGCTGTTTGGCCTGAATGACATCGTCGATGACGACCTTCACGAGGTAGGGCGGCACCAATTCCAGCGCCGTGGCAAGCCCGGCGCAGACGAACGTCACCACCGCCAGCAGCCGGAACGGCTTGAGGTAAGACAGGACGCGCAGAAGAGAGTTCACAACGATTCGGCGACGCGGATGGATCAGATGACGCTGGCCGGTTCCTTTTGCCAGTACTTCTGAAACTCCTCCATCTGGGTCAGGGTGGAGAAATCGCTCATGCGATCCAGGAAGACCTTCCCGATGAGGTGATCGAGTTCATGCTGAATGCAGACGGCATAGAGCCCACCCGCCTCGAAATCCAGCTGGTTGCCGTGGCGGTCCAGTCCCGTCACCCGTACGGTGGAAGGCCTGGTGACCTTGCCGCGCAGACCGTCGACACTTAAACACCCCTCCCAATTCTCCACCTGAGTCGGGCCGTAAAACACGATGGTCGGATTGATCAGCACCGTCTGCGGAAAGCCTCCCTCGCCGGGACAGTCCATGACCACGAGTTGAATGGAGCGCCCCACCTGCGGAGCGGCCAAGCCGATCCCTGGCTCGTCGTACATGGTTTCAAACATGTCATCGATCAATTGTTGAAAGGCCGGTTTTTTTATCTCGCTTGGATTCACCGGCGACGACTGTTGCCGGAGAATCGGATTACCCAGCTTCGTTATTTTGAGTATCGCCATCGTACACCCTTTATGTGATCCCGCAGTGAGCCATAGCGGCTCCACGGTCTACTATTGTACCTACCACGGCCTCTAGAACCGGCGCAACGCACCAGGCCTCAGGAGGGCCGCTTGCGCACCCTGGATTCCGGCAGTTCAAAGCTGTCCTTCGAGACATTCCACCATTCCGCCCACTCTTGGGCCCAGGCCTGCCGATCCTGTTTGTTGGAGGCGTCCCAATCATGGGAATCCGTTTCGTGCCTGGTCAAGAGCCAGAGGGATTGCACGGCGGACAGGGCCACATACCGCTCCTCATCCGCCACCAAATCGATGAGCGGCTGCACCACGTCTTTGTGACGGATATACCGCGCCTCGAAGGCCGCGGCCTTTCGAATCGTCGGGTTGCCGTCCTTCACCAACACGCCGATCGTACTCGCGACCTGCAGCGGATCCAACCGCACGGCCACCCGCAGCGCATGCTCCCGAATCCGCGGAATTTCATCAGCCTGTTTTGCCCTCTCCAGCAAAGCGGGCACCGCGGCAGGTGACTTCATCATCGAGAGGGTCTCAATGGCGTTGTAGCGGATTCTGGAGCCCGGCATCGTGAGCGCCTTCGTCACGACCGGCAACACGGAATCGCCCAGATGGACAAACTCGCCCATGGCCCAAAATTCCTGCCTGCCCTCCAACAGCGGCAGGAGTGCTTCGGCGCGCTGCAATTCTTCCGGCGTCAAGGCCTTGGTATTCGGAGCGACCGACACATCCGGTACGGGTTCGGATTTTGGAGGCGCCTCGTAGGGCATCTGCACCGGCCACACGCCCGCCTCCGCCCAAGCCTGTCCCAGCAGACTGCCGACCAATCCCATGAGCGCCAACCCACACCACACCGCCCGACCGATCACCCCTTGTTGCCATCGCGCCATGATCATGACCTTCCTCTCGAACTCCTCTGCTTCATTGTTGGACCGTCGGTCCGTCCTCACCCTCCGGCGAACGCTCGACCGCCCGCCGTCGATGGACCACCTCGTACAGAACCGGCAGCACCACAAGGATCAACACCGCCGCGGTGAGCATCCCGCCTACCACCACTCTGGCCAAGGGCTTTTGGGCCTGCGAACCGATTCCCGTCGCGAGGGCGGCCGGCAAGAGCCCGATGGCCGCCGCCAGGGTCGCCATCAAGATCGGCCGCATCTGCACGTCGGCCCCCTTCAGAATCGCGTCCCGTAGGTCGGCACCGCCCCGCCGCAAGTCCTCGATACGTGAGATTAACAGGACTCCGCCAAGAATCGCTACTCCCAGCGTCGAGATCACGCCCACGGCGGCGGAAATGCTGAAGTTGGTCCCGGTCAAGACGAGCGAAAAGATGCCCCCGATGAGGGCGAACGGCACGGTCACCAGCACCAGCAGCGCGTTGGTGACGGAGTTGAACGTCGTGTAGAGGAGAAAGAGGATGATCACCAGGCTGACCGGGACGATCATGGTCAGTCGCTTCTGCTCGCTGGTCAACTGGTCGTATTGACCGGCCCATTCGAGCCGATACCGCTCCGGTAACGTGACCTGCGCCTGCATCTTCTTCTGCGCTTCTTGCACGGTGCTTTCCAAATCGCGGTCGCGGACGCTGAACTTGATCGGGATGTACCGTTCGTTGTTTTCCCGGTAGATGATGAAGGCGCCGGTGTGGGTTTTGATCGTCGCCACCTGCTTCAGCGGGATACGGGCGCCATTGGGGGTGTTCACGAGAATGTTGCCGATCGCCTCGGCGTCCCGCCGAAACTCCGGCAGAAACCGAACCACCAGGTCGAACAACCGTTCGCCCTCGAAGACCTGCGTCACCCCTTGCCCGCCCACCGCCGCCTGCACCACGGCATTCACGTCCGAAACGCGCAGCCCGTAGCGGGCACTCGCCTCGCGATCGACCTGAATCAAGAGGTTGGGCTGGCCCACCAGCCGAAAGACGCCCAGGTCCTTCACGCCCCGCACGCCCTTCATCACCGACTCGATCTCGACCGCCTTCGCCTCCATCGTCTTCAAGTCCGTGCCGAACAACTTGATGGAGTTCTCGCCCTTGACCCCCGACATAGCCTCTTCGACGTTGTCTTGAATGACCTGGGAAAAGTTGAAGATGACGCCTGGAATCCCCTTGAGCCGCGACTCGATTTCCTCCACGAGCCCGTCTTTGTCCAGTCCTGGCCGCCAGTCTTTCCGGGGCTTCAAGTTGGCCAGGAATTCGGCGTTGAAGAAGCTGGTGGGATCGGTCCCGTCATCCGGGCGACCGAGTTGCGAGACGATGGTAACCACTTCAGGCGACTTCCGGAACAGCTGGCGAATCTCTCCCGTCAGCCGTGCCGCCTCGTCGAACGAAATGTCCACCGGCATCGTGGCCCGCACCCACAAGTTGCCTTCCTCCAGGGCCGGCATGAATTCACCGCCGAGGAACTGCAGCGCGCCGAACGCCGTCACCAGCAGCACCAACGATGCGCCGATGACCATCTTGTTATGGTTCAAGGCCCAGCGCAAGACGGCCAGGTAGGTCCGGCGGATCACGCTGACGAAGGCCGTGTCTCGTTCTCGAACGACTCCCGTCAGCAGTAACGAACAAAGGACCGGTGCCAGCGATACGGCCATGAGCAACGCGCCGAACAGCGCAAAGCCGTAGGTGATCGACATGGGCGCAAAGATCTTCCCCGGCACGCCCGTCATCGTGAAGAGCGGAATGAACGCCACCACGATGATGGCCGTCGAAAAGAAAATCGGCTGCCCGACCTGGCGGGCGGCGCGCACGATCTGCTGGGGTACGGTCACGCCGATCCGCCGCTCATGCGCGAGGTGAAAGAAGATGCTCTCTACCATGACCAAGGTCGCATCCACGATGATCCCGAAGTCGATGGCGCCGAGCGAAATCAGGTTGGCGGACTGGCCGATCAGCACCATCATCGTGAAGGTGAAGAGCAGCGACATCGGAATCGTGAGCGCCACGATGATCGACGCGCGCAGGTGTCCGAGAAACACAAAGAGGATCACAAACACCAAGACCATGCCGCTGATCAAGATGTCGGTCACGGTTTCCACCGTGGTGTGGATCAACGCGGTGCGGTCGTAGAAGGTCTTGATCTTCACCCCTTCGGGCAACTTCCACTTGTTCAACTCCTCGACCTTCTCCCGCACCTGGTCCAAGACCGAAAGCGCCTTGTACCCCCGCTGCAGGAGCACCACCCCTTCGACCACGTCGTCCTCGTCGTCGATGCCGACCTTGCCCAACCGCACCCGGTGGCCGACCGACACGGTCCCCAACGTCTTGACGAAGATCGGCGTGCCCTCCTTCTCCGCCACCATGACGTTCTCGATGTCTTCGAGTCCGTTGATGAGTCCGAGCCCGCGGATGTTGTAGTTCTGCGCCCCCACCGTGAGGTAGTTGCCGCCGACGTTGGCGTTGCTGTTGGTCAAGGCCTCCATGACCTGCGCCAGGCTGACTTCGTAACTGATCAACTTCCCCGGATCGATATCGACGTGGTACTCCCTGGTCGTCCCGCCGAACGCGGTCACGTCGATGATGCCGGGCACCCGCCGGAATTCCCGTCGTACCTGCCAATCCTGAATCGTCTTGAGATCGGTCAGGCTGGTCTTGCCGTCGCCTGCCAGCTGGTACCGATAGATCTCCGCGATCGCCCACCAAGGCGAGAGGGTCGGTTGCACATTCTGCGGCAAGGTGATGGTCGCCAGTCGGTTCACGACTTCCTGCCGGTCGAAGAAATATTGCGTGTCGAAGTCGAAGTAGACCTTGATGTCGCTCAAACCGAAGATGGAGAGGGAGCGGATATCGGTGAGGCCGGGAATGCCGTTCAGTGCGACTTCGATGGGAATGGTGATTTGGCGCTCGATTTCTTCAGCCGACCACCCCGGAAACTGCGTGATCACCTCGACCATCGGGGGCGACGGATCTGGATAGGCCACGATGTCGAGCTGCTGGAAAGCGTAGAGCCCACCGAACAGGAGACTGAAGCCGAGGGCACAGATCAGAAAGCGCTGTACCAGGGAGAGTTCGACGATTCGAACGATCATCGTCCGGAAGGACCTCTCCTGCTCATCGATTCACCCCTTCACCTCCTGGCCCTTCACGAGCACGGCGCCTTTAATCACGATGCGCTGGCCTGAGGTGAGGCCTTCGAGGATGCGGACCTGATCGCTCGACACGTTGGACACCATGACCTCTCGTTTCGCGTACCGGTCTGGCGCTTCCACCACATAGACGAAATGTTTCCCGTCGATCTCCACGACCGCCTCCTTAGGAATGGTCAGGAAGGGTGTGGCATCGCCGATGTCCAGGCGTAACCGCGCGAACATCTCGGGTTTCAGCCGTTGATCCTGGTTATCGACCCAGGCGCGGACCTTGATCGTCCGCGTGTTCGGATCGACCACATCCCCGATCGACGCGACGACTGAGGCGAAATCCGTTCCGGGGTAGGCCTCGACGTTGATGCGGCCGACCTGGCTGACCTTGACTAGCGCCAAGTCCCGTTCGTATACGTCCGCCACGACCTGCAAGCGATCCAGATCCGCCACCGTGAACAACACCTGGCTGGCATCGCTGCCCACGGACTGTCCCGGCGTCACCATCCGTTCGACCACGGTCCCCGTGAGCGGACTTTTCATTTCAAATCGGGACGTGATCCGCTGTTGCGCCAGGGGTTTTTCTAATTCGGCAGCGGGAATCCGCAACGATAACAGGCGCTCCTTGGCTCGTCGGAACTCGGCTCGTGCCTTGATCAAATCATTCTCGGCCTGCTTGAGGTCCTTGAGCGCGAGGGCTTTCGTCGCATACAACTCTTTGGCCAGTTCCTGCGCCCGGGTCGAGTATTCCAGCTCCGACGCTTCCTTCACGAATTCCGAGTAGGCCGCTGTGATGTCGGGACTGTCGATGACGAGCAACGTGGCCCCGGCTTGCACCCGATCCCCCAACTTGGCCCGCACTTCGACCACCCGTCCTTGCAAGGGCGACGAAATCTTCGAATAGCGATCTTCGCCGTAGGCGATCTTGCCGACCAACACGAGTTCCGGCTGCACCGGCTTGTAGCTCACCACCGCCGTCTCGATTTGCCCTGAAGCCGGCGCCGTATCAGGTTGAGCCGGGCTCGCGGCCGTCGAAGGCGCAGGCGCGGCCGGTTCCTGCGTCTGGCTGCAGGCGCTCAGGAGCAGGCCACAGGTGAACCACAGGAGGCACCTTGTCGTGCCGATCACGAGGCAATCTCCTGCCCGACAGAACTTTCCAACTGAAACAGATTATGCTGGTACGTAAACAACGCCTCGATAAAATTCTGTTGGATCATGCGCGAGGTCCGGGCCGCATCAAGCAGATCCAGAATCGTGGCGCCGCCCCGCTCGTAGGCACGTTCCACAATCGTGAAAGTCGACCGGGCATCGTCCAAGACGCCGGCCAGATACGCCTCGACCAGCCGGCGACTTTGAAGCAGATTACGATAGGCCACCTCCACCTGATTTTCCACCTGGTTGACCGTTCGATCCAACTCCGCCTGCGCCGACTGTACCCCCACCTCGGCCTGCACGATCCCGCCTTGGTTGCGGTTGAAGAGCGGGAGCGGCACCCCGAGGTTCAAGATAGCCATCTGCTGGTTATCCGGGCCCCGCGAGCCCTGCACCGCATACCCGGCTCCAATCGTGACATCCGGCACCCGATAGGCCTTGGCCAACTTGAGGTCCGCTTCACGTTGAGAGAGGTTGGCGCGGCGCCCCCTGATGTCGGGACGAATATCCAAGGCGACCGACCGCAGCCTCGCGAAATCAGGGTCCACCCGGCGGTAGTCCATCTCGGTGGTCAATTCCAACTTGGACGCCGGCGTCAGCCTCAGCAGCTGGCGCAGGTCCGCTCTGGCCGACTCCCCTTCCTGGATGGCCTCGATCACCTGCGACTGGAAGTCGACCATCTGCAGTCGGATCCTGATGAGATCGACTTCGGCGATGTATCCCTTCTTGAAACGGATGGTATTCACATCCAGGATGCGCGCGAAGCGGTCCCGATTCTCTTCGGCCAAGGCCAGCCGGCGCTGGGCCACGAGGACACGATAGTACGAGTCTTTGAGGGTGAAGCCCAACTGCCGCACGGCATCCTCGAAATCGGCCTCCGCGGACTGGAGTCCGAACCCGGCGCTTTCGATGCGGTATCCGCGTTTACCGGCCAGCTCGAACAGCTGTTGCGCTTGAGCCGTCAGGGCGCCTGTTTTGGCCAACGTATTGCCTTGGGTGAACGAGGCGACGTTGCCGATCTGCATCACCGGGTTCGGGAACAGCCTGGCGGTAATTTGCTGCCCCTTGCTGGATTCGATGCCGTACTTCGCGATCAGGAGGTCGAGATTTTGCCTCAGAAACAACGCCACCGCCTCGGAGAGGCTCAGCCGAATGACCGGAGATGGCAAGGCAGGCGCGGTGCTCTCCACTGCAGCTGCGCTCTCGATCGCCGTCCGACCGAGGATCAAGACGGTGCACAACACGAGCACCACGCGAACGCTGGATGATCTCAACAGGCATACCCACAGACGGCCTCTGTCACGGAGCATGTCGTCACACATTGTGCAGGAAGATCGAAGAAACGAGGACAGATCAGTTAATTATACTGATTCTGCCGGATATTTGAAATAAAGTACGCACGAAACCGCCCCTACTGCCTCACTGCATTTTCAATTCGGTCCAGGCTCGGTCGTACAGCCGAATCGCCCGGCCCACATCGCGCATCCACTCCAGCCGGCCCAACTCCTCCACCGGCGGATAAATGGCCGTGTTCTCTCTGATCTCCCGGCTCACTCGCTCCCTGGCCCGGCGGGAGGCCGTGGCGAAGCGGAGCCGCTCGGACGTGCGCGCCGAGATCTCGGGATCCATGAGGAAGTTGACGAACCGCATCGCGAGTTCCTTGTGGGGCGCCGACCGGAGCACCACCAGGCAGTCGGCCCAAATCGTCGCCCCTTCCTTTGGCACGACGTAGCGCAACGACGGCCGTTCCACCATGGCCCGAGCCACCGGCCCCCCCCACCCATGCGCCAGTATCACCTCCCCGGAGGCGAGCAGCTGGTCGTAGTGGTCGCTGGTATAGGTCTTCACCAAGGGCTTCTGCCGCAACAATGATTCCTTGGCCGCCTCGATCTCCTTGGGATCGGTGCTGTTCATCGACCGGCCCATCGCGCGCAAGACCGCGCCGAACACCTCCCGCTGATCGTTCAACATGCTGATCCGGCCGCGGTAACGAGGATCCCACAGGACCGACCAACTGTCGGGCGGCGTGGTGATCACGGCCGAGTCGTACCCAATGCCCACCGTCCCCCAAAGGTAGGGCACCGAGTACTGCCCCTCGGGGTCAAAGTGAGGCGCGCGCAGGTGCGGTTCGAGATCGGCCGCGTTGGGCAACTGCGTCCTGTCCAGTTCGCTGAGAAGACCCTGTTGCATCATGATGGCCACCATGAAGTCCGACGGCACGGCGACGTCGTACCCCGTCGCGCCGCTTTGCAGCTTGGCGAGTAGTTCTTCATTACTGCTGAACGTGTCGACGACCACCTTAGCCTGCTCACGCCGCTCGAACTCGCGAATGATCTCCGGCCCCACATAGTCCGACCAGGTGAAGTAATGCAGTACCGGCCGGCCTTCGCCTGACGCCCCTTCTCCAGCCCGACCGCAGGCGGCCAACCCGCAGAAGCACGCTACCAGGAGCAGAACGAAAGGGCTGTTCCTGCGCAGAGCGGACCCCATTCAGACCTCACGACGCTGGAGGTACAGCGACAGGCCCACACAGCCCATCGAAACGATCAACAGCAACGAGGACAGGGCATTGATCTCGGGCGTGACGCCCGCTTTGATCATGGAATAGACCTTCAGGGGCAGCGTCGTGGCGCCGGGGCCGGCGGTGAAAAACGTCACCAGGAAATCGTCCAGCGAAACGGTGAAGGCCACGAGCATGGCCCCCCACAAGGCCGGCCGCAGCAGCGGCAGGGTGACATGCCAAAAGACCTGCCAGGGACCGGCGCCTAAATCAGCCGCCGCCTCGCGTAACAGCGGATCGAGCTTTCTCAGGCGTGTCCTGACCATGATCGTCACCAAAGGAATGTTGAACGCCACATGGCCGACAATCACGGTCGTGAGGCCGAGGGGCACCTGCACCATGACAAAGAACAACATCAGCGCCACGCCCAGCATGACTTCCGGAATCACGAGGGGCAGCACCAGACCACCTTCAATGAGCTGCTGCCGACGGTTGGGCATCGCCTCCATCCCCAACGCCAGCAGGCCTCCCAGCAGCACCGCTCCGACCGTGGAAATGGCCGCAATCACCAGGCTGTTCGCCGTGGCTGCCAACAGCGCCTCGTCGCGGAAGAGCGTCGCATACCACTTGAGCGTCGCCCCTCGCCAGCTCGTCGACAGTTGCGCCGCATTGAAGGAGTAGAGCACCAAGATCGCGATGGGGCCGTAGAGAAACGCCAGGACCGCAGCTCCCACCAGGTTCAGCCCCACCATGCCGCGCCTCATCGTTCCTCCCGGCGGCCGGGCTCGCCGGGCCCATTGCGGTAGTAGAGCGCCACCGCCAGCAGGACCAAACCCATGAGAACGAAGGAGACGGCGGAGCCCAAGGGCCAATCTCGCACGACGAGGTATTCATGCTGGATGAGATTGCCGATCATCATGCTCTTGGCGCCGCCCAGGAGATCGGGCGTAATGAAGGCGCCGATCGACGGAATGAACACCAGTATACAGCCCGCCACGATGCCCGGCTTGACCAGCGGAAGTATCACGCGGATCAGGATCGCCCATCGCGATGCGTAGAGATCCCAGGCTGCGTCGACCAGCAGCGGGTCCAACCGCTCGATGGCCACGTACAATGGGAGCACCATAAAGGGCAGATATCCGTAAACGAGCCCGATCACGACGGCGGACGGCGTATAGAGCAACTCCAAGGGGCCGTCCGTGAAGCCGATGGCCGACAACCATCGGTTGACCAGGCCGTCCTGCCGCAGCAGGATCATCCAGGCATAGGTGCGCGCCAGGAAGTTCGTCCAGAGCGGTAACATTACCAGCAGCAACCACACCGGCTGCCACCGCGGAGCACTGCGCGCAATGGCATAGGCGAGCGGAAACCCCAGCACTAGGCACAGCAGGGTCGTGAGCCCGGCGTACCAAAGCGACTGGGCGAAGATCTTTCCATAGAGCGGATGGAGCAGATCGAGGTAATTCGCCCAGGTGAATTCCCAGAGGATACCGCCGTAGGTGCCACGCGACGCAAAGCTGATGGCCAACACGAGAACCAGCGGCAACAGGAAAAACAGGCCCATCCAGAGGAGACCGGGAATCGCGAGCCGGCACCGCACGCAGGAAGGCCGCGAGGTCGAGGGGGCCGCCGATTGCTCGCTCATGCGCATCGTTATTCGAAGAAGAGCCGTCCGTCAGCGAGGCGCCACTGTACGAAGACCGCTTCACCAAATTGGAACGCATCGCCCCCGGGGGTCGACGTGCATGTAACCTCCCACGGGCGACCGGGCCCCACACGCACCAGGTACTTAGTGCCTCCTCCGGCGAACAGAGTCTTCTCGATCGTGGCGGGCAAGCAGGGATCCGGCGTCACGGGACGTTCACGCGTCAGCCTGAGTTGTTCCGGCCGCAGCGAGAGGATCGCCGCGCAGCCGGCCTCCGTATCGACCAACGAGCGAATCGGCACCGGGGGCTGCCCCTCATTCGGATACAAGAAACTTCCTGCCCGGTCCTGAATCACCACCTTTCCCGGCAATTCATTCGAGACACCGAGAAACCGCGACACGAAGAGGTTGCACGGCTGCGCATACACCTCCCGAGGACTGCCTACCTGCCACAGCCGCCCCTGATGCATCACCGCGATTCGGTCGGACATCATCATCGCCTCCTCTTGGTGATGCGTGACGCAGACGCAGGTCAAGCCTGCGCGCTCTTGAATGGCCTTGAGCTCCAACTGCATGTGTTGCCGCAGCTGTTGATCGAGAGCCGACAAGGGTTCATCCAACAGGACGACCGCCGGCTTGTTGACCAACGCACGGGCCAATGCGACCCGTTGCTGCTCCCCGCCGGACAGTTGTGTCGGCATGCGTGCATCCTTGCCGGTCAGTTTGACCAGATCCAGCGCCTGCCGCACCTGCGCAGCGATCGCCGACGTCGGAAGCCCGCGCATTTTCAACCCGAACGCCACGTTCTCGAACACCGTCAGGTGGGGAAAAAGCGCGTAGGATTGAAAGACGAGATTCACAGGCCGACGATTGGGCGGTACGCCGCGCATGGAGCGGCCTTCGATCAGCACGTCGCCCTCGTCCGGATCTTCGAAGCCCGCCAATATCCGCAGGACAGAGGTCTTTCCCGCGCCGCTCGGACCCAGGATGGAAAAGAATTCGCCGCGCCGTACCTGAAAACTGACCTGATCGACGGCCGTCACGCCCCCATGGCGGCGGACGACTCCGCGGACATCAATAGCGGAAGGGGCATCGAGTCGGAAGGACGAAGGGAGAAGCGAGGAGGGGTCGGCCTGGGTCGCCATTACGACCTGTGTTCAGCGCCCGGACGAAGAGGCAGAGGGATCAAGGGTTGACGCCGGACTTGGAGCTGACATCCCGCAAATGTTTTCGCACCCGCACCCGATGTTCGTGCTTGCGCAACAATTCCCGCCGGATCACATCGCGATCTTCCGCTACGATCCGGACCAACCGGTCGTTGTCCTCGGCATGGTTGCGCACCAGTTCGGAGAGACGCTGCACTTGCCGCTCCAACCGCTCCAACCGCCAGACCATTTCCTTCATCGGGTTTGCGGTGGGAAATCCGGGCTTGATGACCTCCGGCAGGGCATTCTGTTTTTTCATGTCCGCTCCTTTGGCTTCGGCCCGACGAGGTGCCGGGAACCGGCGTCGGATCGTAGTATCGTCCGACTCGGAGGTGAAGTCAACGATTCTGCGTCCTTTCCATTCGCCGATCGTCCTGTTACAATTGGGCTCTCTATGCCCAAGATCTTCACGATGGTTCTCGCCGGCGGCAAGGGCGAACGGTTGTATCCCCTCACGGATCAGCGCGCCAAACCCGCCGTCCCCTTCGGCGGTAAATATCGCATCATCGATTTCACGCTCAGCAATTGTTTGAACTCCGGGTTGCGGCAGATCGCGGTCCTCATCCAATACAAGTCGCACTCGCTCGATCGACATATCCGCATCGGCTGGAACATCCTCAACGCAGAGTTGGGTGAATACATCACCTCCGTGCCGCCCCAACAGCGCATCAGCGAGGATTGGTACCGCGGCACCGCCGACGCTGTTTTCCAGAATCTGTTCCTGCTCGATCCCGATCAACCCGAATACCTGCTCGTCCTGGCCGGCGATCACATCTATAAGATGAATTACGCCGACATGTACAACCTGATGCAGGAAAAACAAGCCGACGCCGTGGTGGGCGCGATCGAAACGCCCCTGGCCGAGGCGAACCGGTTCGGCGTCATCGGCGTGGACGAAGACCACCGCATCCTGCGGTTCGACGAAAAGCCCGCCGAACCCATGGCGATTCCGGGCGACCCGACTCATGCGTACGTCTCGATGGGCATCTATCTCTTCCGCACCGAGATGGTCCGCGAACAGCTCATCCGCGATGCGAAGGAGGGCACGAAACACGATTTCGGCCGGAATATCATCCCGCGCATGATCAAAGAGAATCGCGTGTACGCCTTCAAGTTCCAGGATGAGAACAAGAAGGCGGTAAAGTACTGGCGCGATATCGGGACATTGGACGCCTACTGGGAAGCCAATATGGATCTGGTGGCGGTGGATCCCCTATTCAATCTCTACGACAAGGCCTGGCCGATTCGCACGTACCAAGGGCAGTTTCCGCCCGCCAAATTCGTCTTCGCCCAAGACTTCCAAGGCGGGCGTATGGGAGTGGCGCTGGACTCCATCATCTGCGGCGGCTGCATCATTTCCGGCGGACGGGTGCAGAATTCGGTGCTGTCACCCCATGTGCGGGTCCATGACCATGCCGATGTGCGTGAATCCGTGGTCATGGAGAACGTCGTGATCGGCGAACGTGCCAAAATCCGCCGAGCGATCATCGATAAAGACGTTGTGATCCCGCCCAAAACGGTGATTGGCTTCGATCCCGCCGCAGACCGCCAACGATTCAAAGTCACCGACTCCGGACTGGTCGTCATTTCAAAGGGAATGAAACTGCATGCCGCCATCGATCCATCCGGTTGACCTGGTCGCGACCCTCCGTCAGAAGAACCTCACTCCGGCGATTATCTTTCTCACATCGAGACGGGCTTGCGATGAAGCGATGCAATCGTTCGAGCGGAGCCAGGTCATGCTGCCCAAGGTGCGGCAGGACCAGATCGCCGGCGTGCTCACCCAGGTCATCACCCAATTTCCCAGCATCGCCGAGCATCCGCTGATCGAAACGGTGCAGCGGATCGGGGTCGCCGCGCACCATGCCGGGCACTTGCCGTCTTGGAAAATCGCCGTCGAGGAACTGATGCGCAGCGGCTGCCTGGATGCCGTCTTCGCCACCACGACGCTTGCCGCCGGCGTCGACTTTCCAGCCCGCACGGTCGTCGTGACGCAATCCAGCATCCGGAAAGCCCGCGACTTCACCGACCTCACCGCCAGCGAGATTCAGCAACTGGCCGGACGGGCCGGGCGGCGCGGCAAGGACCTGGTCGGGTTCGCCGTCATCACCCCATCGCCCTACATCGACCTCACCGTCCTGACGAAAGGCCTGACCGGCCAGCCGGAAGCGATCCACAGCCAGTTCGTCATCACCTACCCGATGGTGTTGAATCTGCTGAAGGCCCACCCGCGGGAGCACATCCAATCGATCCTGGGCAAGAGTTTCGCCCAGTTTCAATTGAATCAGCGAACCGCCGTGCTCGAAACAAAACTTGATACCTTACGCGCCGAGATGGAGCCGTTCGGACCTCGCGTCTGTTCCGATTGGATTACGCAGTGGCAGGTGTTCGACCACGCGCGGAAGCGCAAAAAGCCGCGAGGGCCCATCGACAGGCAAGAAGCGCCGGACGTCGCCGCGCGTCTCCATTTTCTTACGCCGGGACGCGTCGTCGGGTTAGTCCGCGGGCGAGGCATCATCCTCCGGCAATACCGGAGCAAGGGGCAGCATGCGCCGATGGTCACCCTGCTGCGCGAAGGCGGCTCCTTGAGCGAATGTCCCGCCACGATCGTGACCCAGGTCTTCGACCGCACGTTTGAATGCGAAGAAATCTCATCCTATCCCTGGTGCACGCCGGACAGCCTGGAGCAGCTGACGCACCAATTGGCGGAACTGCCTCCGCGGCTTCCCATCCTGCCGATCCTTATTCAGGCCCATGAAGAGCCGGCACTCGACAGTTCCATCGTGCAAACCTTGGGAGATTTTCCCTGCCCGTCCTGTCCCTCGCGCCAAGCCTGCCAACGGGATTTTCTCCGCGCCTCGAAGGTACGGCAGGAGATTCAGCGGCACACCAAGTCCATCCAGGCCCTTCAGACTAGTTTGTGGCACCGGTTCCAGGAACGCATGGACGTGCTGGAGAAGTTCGGGTATCTGAACGCGACGGCGCACCTCACCGCCGACGGTGAATGGGCGCGGTTGATCCGGATCGACCATTCGCTCCTCATCACGGAACTGATTCGCGCCGAAGCGTTCAGCGCCATCGACCCTCCTTTGCTCGCCGCCGTGATGGCCAGCATCGCCCACGACGACGACCGCCCGGGCTCCTTTCCACGCGGGAGCAGCGGGCTGGTCACCCTGCTCTTTCAGGTCCGCCGGTTGGCGGAAAGCCTCAGCCCCCATGAAGACCCGCCTATGCTCCGCGCCGACGTGGCGGCCCTAACGGAACGCTGGGTCGCAGACCAAAGCCTGACCTGGATCGGACTTGCGCGGCTCACGACGATGGCGGAAGGCGACATGTTTCGGCTTTTTGCCCGCACGATTGAATTTCTCTCGCAACTGAAGACCTTGAAGGCCACGCATCCGTCCTTGGCCGACAGCGCAGAACAGGCGATCGCCGCCATGCGCCGCGGCGTCTTGGAGGAACTTCCATGAACCTACGACCGATCTTGAGGTAGCATGACGACGGAAGAACTCGAACGGCTGCTGCTCGAGCAACCTGTCTCCCTGTTGCATCGCCTGGCACGCGGGCGCATCAGCCGGCATTTTCGCTCTGGCAAACGGAAACTCGTGGAGCTCCTGCTCCGCGCCACGCCGGAGAACCGCCCGGCTCTGGAGTCTGATCTCACGGCTTTGATCGAGGAACAGGCAACAAGACGAAGGACCTCGCCGCCGGAGAAACGTCCGCCGGCTCCAGCCGCCCCTCAGCGGACCACCCCTGCTGGACAACCTCGACCCCACAAAACCGACGACCATGGACACCACCATGAGCCCCCGGTATCGCTCCACGAATGGCTGTCCGGCATCGGCGTGCCCCCCCCGCAGCCCTTCGTGCCCGACGCGTGGCAAGTCGAAGCGCTGGCACGGTTGGCTGAAACAGATGTGGTAGTGAGCGTACCGACGGGAAGCGGAAAAACGTACGTGGCCATCGAAGCCACCACCCGGGCCATGCGCGAGAACCGCACGGTCATTTACACGTCGCCCCTGAAGGCCCTGTCGAACACAAAATTTACCGAGTTTTCCCGTCTCTTCGGGCCGAGCCAGGTCGGGATTCTAACAGGCGACCGACGCGAGAACGCGCAGGCGCCGCTGCTGATCATGACCACGGAGATCTTGCGCAATCTGCTCTACGACGCGGCGGGCGGGGAAATTGATGTCCGACTCGACACGCTGGGCTTGGTGATCATGGACGAATCACAATACCTGGCGGATCCGGAACGGGGTGTGGTGTGGGAAGAGACCTTGATTTTCTGCCCGGCACAGGCACGGCTGCTGCTGCTTTCGGCCTCGATCGGTAACCCGCAGGACATTGCGGACTGGTTGACCGCCATTCGGCCGACGCCCTGCACGCTCATCCGCCATACGAAGCGTTCTGTGCCGCTCCGGGCCGGGTACCTCCACCCGAATGAGAAGCTGACCCCGCTCTTTCGCACCGCCGGAATCCCCTACGGCCAACCCTACCTCCTGCACCCCGAAGCCAAACGGCTCTTCGCGGAATACGAGGAAGAAACCGGCTCGTCCCGCTCGCGCTGAGCACGACAGCCCGGATCTAGAACGTATAGGTCAGGCCAACGGTCGGGCCATGCCGGAGGGTTTGGAACTCGGTGAGCGATGCGGTGCTCGTCGACCCGTCCGCCCCATAGATCTTCCACTGGTCGCCCAAGACGACCCGATTCCACCAAACCCGGTACCCCCCTGACAGGTAGAGTCGATCCCAAATCCTCACGCGCAGCCCCACGTCGGTGTTGGTGCCGATCCCAAACCCAGTCATCCGGAAACTCGGATCCTGCGCCAAGTCCGTCCGTAGGTGGTGAACATCCTCGTTGTTCAGATAGGAGAGGAGTAGGGCCACTTTGGCCTCGAAGGTGATGCGGGGATCGAGTTTGTATTCCACTTCGCCGCCGATCCGTCCCGAGAACAGCGACATGCTGTTGGTAATGACCGCCTGGTTACGAAAGGAAACCGTCCCCACGGGAGAACAGCGAAAGGCCGGGTTGGGCGATGCCGCCGTCGTGCATTCCGCCTGCGTGACACCCGTCGCCACATGGCGCTCACGCCAGTATTGCAATCCGACAAACATGGCCAACGAGCCTCGGTTCTCCTTGAACGTATGAGTCGTCACGCCGATGTCGCCGTTGAGGTACCAGAGCCTGTTCCCGTCGAGGTCGCTGAAGGTCCGTGAAAACCGGTGTTCCCCGCTGACAGTAGCCCCCTGTGCCGCCGCGCCCTGTGCACTCAAGAAATCATCGTCCGTCAGACGCCCTCCGCCGATCACTCCGTATCCAAAGGAACCGCGGAGGAACATTTTATTCTTGAGCAGGACTCGGCCCGTAATCTCGGCGACGTTGGTTCCGGCATCCTTGTATTTCAACCTTGAACTGGGGTTGCCGAGATTGGCGTCCAATCCGGACGCGTTATGGCTCCAGGTGGTTTGTCCCTGGCTGAACCAGCCGGAGAGGCGCACGTCGACACCGGCAATGCCCGACATCTGGGCGGGCGCAACTTCGGCGGCCGCCAGGGCCGCGTGGGAACAGAGCAGACCGATGCAGAACAGGGTTCGCCATGCGATCATATAGGTTGACTCCTCCTTGGGCCTCCGTCGCCGGCCCTTCGTCGCAACTACGTAGAGGCCGGGCCGCAGCGCGCACACTGATACCTTACCCGTCGATAGTGGTCAACAACTTTCTCCGGTGGGTAAATCTTGCCGCACAGCTGCAATGGATCTGCCCCGCAACCAGTCGAGTGTTTCAATGATAGACGTTTCATGTTGCGATAGTTAGCCCCGTCTGTTCCACTCCACTACGAGAACCAACACGTAGACAGAGCCTTCCTACCTGGGTGAGTCACGCCAATGTACCAGACCTGCGAAAAATTTTTACTTGCCTATTCTGTCCACTTCCGCTACGTTCGCCCCTGACGTTCATCCTGACGGGGCCCCTCACCGAATTCCGCTGAGCGACTCCCGACAACTCATTAAGAACAACAGCGAAGTGACTTGCTCTGGCACGGCCATTGCGAGAAACCGGTGCTTCCTGTTTTTCTTTGCAACATTACCCTTAAGGAGCTTGCTCGATGAACCGCCTACCCCATCTGCCGACATTCAACCCGCGGACCCTCGCTTCCCGAAAAACCGCGTCCACTACCGTCATCTTATTGCTCCTGTGCATCGTGCCTCTGATAGACGCAACACCGGCCCTGACGCAAAACCTTCAATTCACCCCAAGTTCCGTCTCGATCACCGTCCCGCAAGGGGGGACGGCCAGCAGCACGATGAGCCTGAAGAAGTCGGATACCGCGCAGCACTCCTATTTCATCAGCGCAAATCAATCATGGATCTGGCTGAACCCGCCCTACGGCAGCACCCAGACCATTTCGACCGAAACCGACCAACTCACGGTCACCGTCAATGCGGGGCAAATGGGTCTGGGTGTCGGAACCTATTCCGGTACCATTTACATCGGGCAATCCGGACCAGGCATTTCGACCACATGGCGCATTCCGGTCACCGCCACCGTCACAGCCGGCGGGAGCACGCCGCCGCCCCCATCCACAACGCCTCCCCCGCCTCCGCCATCTACCACTCCGCCACCACCGCCTCCTTCGACAACGCCACCGCCCCCCCCGCCTAGCGGTTCCTTGAGTTCCTTGCTACAGGCATTCCCCGCGGCCCTATCCCTGTCTGCCCCTAAAGGGAGCATGGCCTCCGGCGTCTTCAACCTGCAAAAGTCCAGCACGACACAGAGCTCCTACGGCATCAGCACGAATCAGTCCTGGATTCTCTTGAATCCCCCCTATGGCAGCACCCAGACCATTACCACCGAGGTGGACTCCATCACCGTCTCGGTCAACACCGGCGCCCTCAACACCGGCAGCTATTCGGCCGTGGTCTATATCTCGGAGAGTGGCCCGAACGGCTCCAATCTACTACGGGTGCCTGTCTCGCTGACGGTGCTGGCCAGCGGCACCACACCACCACCTCCCCCACCGATCGGCAGCACGACGCCACCGCCCCCACCGCCGTCTTCAACCGGCACAGGCACGGTGACGGTCACGTGGAACGCCAACACGGAAGCGGATCTGCGCGGTTATCGCGTGTACGTCGGCAAATCATCCGGCGCCCGCTCGCAGATGTATGACGTGGGTAATGTCACCTCAACCAGGCTGACGCTCCCATTGGGCTCCACCTATTTCTTCGTGGTGACGGCCTACGATTCGAGCGGCAACGAAAGCAGCCCGTCCGGCGAGTTGAGCAAGAGCCTATTCTAGGAAAGCAAGGGCGGGACAGACTTGACCGGTCTTCCCCCAAGCCTGTATAACGGGCGCTGCTTCATTCCGCCCTTTCCGCTATGCGCCCGTAGCTCAATGGATAGAGCATCTGACTACGGATCAGAAGGTTACAGGTTCAAGTCCTGTCGGGCGCACCACAGAGTTTCCCTCCCTTTCCGGATAGCAATCATTCCCTCCTTACGATGAGGAGAGTTACACTCGCCGCATGCTCGACCTGATCGGCTTAGGCATCCTCGCGGGCGTGATTCCTCTGTACCTAGGTATTGGCCTGGCCTTCCTCATCCGGCGCTCCCTTCCTCGTTCCTGGGAAAGCGGTTTGATCGGTGTGGCCACCGGGGTCCTGATCTACCTCTTTTTTGACTTGATGCATGAATCCGTGGAGTTGACAGGGGTCCGTGATCCCCTTTCGTGGGTACTGTTCCTAGGCAGCTTCTGGCTCGGCTTCCTTGGCCTAGCCCTCCTGGAAGAGCGACAACTCGGAAAGGGACGGCGCGACAGCCGAATGCTGACGCTCCCCTATGTGATCGCCCTCGGCATGGGCTTTCACAATTTGGGTGAAGGCTTAGCGATCGGAGCCAGCTACGCCGGCGGAGAGTGGGCACTGAGCTGGCTACTGATAACCGGTTTCGCCTTGCACAACGGCACGGAAGGCTTCGGCATCGTCGGGGCGGCAGGTCAGACACCGTTATCGATCCGCGATGCAGCCGTCTTGGGCTTTCTTGGCGGCGCCCCCACCTGCCTCGGAACCGTCCTGAGCGGGTTGTCCCTGTCGCCTGCTTTCTCCCTCGTATGGTTTGCGTTGGCCGCCGGCTCCCTCCTGTATGTCGTATTCGTCCTCGTCGCCATGACTTACACCCCTTCGCGGAAAATAGCGATGGCCGGAGGGGTCTGGGCGGGCATCACCTTCATGTTTCTCACCGCCATGTTCCTCACCCTCGTCGGTGGTCATCGCTCCTAAAGAGAGTTCCGAATGGGCAAGAAGACTCTTGACACGTATGAGATCAACATGATATTGAGAACCAGACTCAACTAAACAGTCTCTGCAAAGAGTCAGCAGAGGTCTGAGGAATTCGATTCCCAGAGCCCACGGTCATTCGATCGCGGGCTTTTCTATTTTGTGGGGAGGATTATGTTTCAGAAATTGCAGGCAGGAACGACCGATGACACCCTAACTGTAGCCGACCGACTCCAGGCTTTTCTCTCCGGTCGTCTCGGCGAACGCATCACCCTCAAGGAACTCTCTCGCTTCTTGGGTTATTCCGAAAAATATGCGTCGGACGTGTTCCAGCGCTACATGGGCTTGCCCTTTTCACAGCACCTTAAGCAACTCCGAATCGACAAAGCGACCTCCATGCTCTTGGAAGACGGCCATACCATTGCCGGCATCGCCGAGACCGTCGGCTTCAGCGATGCCTTTGCGTTCAGCCATTTCTTCAAACGGGCGATCGGCTGCTCTCCCAGCGAATTTCGCAGGCAGCACCTGCGCCAAGCGGACGCCACATGAGCAGCCACAGTCCTCTCGCATCGATCAGCGCCTGGACATTTTCTTTGGCGCTCCATGGATTGAGCCTCGGCGCCGCGCTCGTGCTCTCGGCCGAGTTCTCGGTCATCCCACGGAAGCATCCCTTTCGGTGGGAAGTCTCGCTGATCAGCGCACCGGCAGAACAGCCATTCGCCTCGGAGGCCCCGATTCAAGCGCCGACCGCCCCAGCGCCGATGCCCCCTCTGAGCAACGAAACTTCCTCACGTCGCGTCACGACAGCCAAACATACCGCCCGTATCGTGACGGCGTCCGCCGCGAAGAGAGCCGTCACTTCCGACCAGGGTACGCTCTCCACCCTTCCCAAGAGACATCTCTCCCTAAAGCCGGCTTCGGAACCGGCTTCGACACACAATCCGATGCCCGACCCGGTCTCGACGCCCCTCGAACAGGCACTGCCCGACCAAGGCTCCGATGCGCCGCCGGATTCTGCGTCTGCAGACTGGCCGGTCACGACTGCAGCTGCCGCCGACCTGCCGCCTCCTACCATCGAAGCCGTCGATACGTCGAACCTCGCCATGGAACCTTCCGTGCCAGAAGCCCTTCACCTGGTCAATCGCCCCCTGCCCCAATCTCGGGACGCCGTGGTGTCGCGTGCTGTCCTGGCTGATTACGGGTGGTTGGCCCACATGTTGTTCGAGGAAGTCGAACAGGCGAAACGGTATCCGACGCTCGCCAAACGTCATCGCTGGCAAGGCAGCGTCTTGCTGCAGGCCTATGTGCATGACGACGGCCGCGTCAGCGACATCACCGTCGTCGAGCCTTCGGGCCACGAGACCTTGGATCTCGATGCCATCGCGCTGTTGGAACGCACCTCTCCGGTATCGTTGAAATATCCGCTCGGTCAACCGTATGTCGTCGTCCACATCCCCATCGGCTACCGCCTGGAATAGGATATCGCCCATGCATCATGAACAGACAATCCCGTGCCTCTCAGCCTTCGAACAGCATCACGACGATTTGCTGAGATTTTTTACTCACAAGCTCGGCTGCCGAGATCTGGCGGCCGATTGCACGCAAGACACCTACATGCACCTCGTGCGCATGCGCCCGACCATCGACGTGCAGAACCCGCGCGCGTTTCTCTTCCGAGTGGCGGCAAACCTCGCCGTCGACAATCTCCGCAAGATCCGGACTCGACGGGAAGCGCTCAGCGTGGAGCCGCCGCCTGAGAACACGGCCAGCCCTGCGCCCTCCGCCGAAGACACGCTGGAAGCCAAACAGCGGTTGGTGCAGCTGGAACACGCCATCGGCGAACTGTCGCCCAAATGCCGGCGCGCTTTGTTGCTCAACCGATTGGAGGGGAAAACCCATCGGGAGATCGCGGCACAGCTGGGTGTTTCGGAAAGTATGGTCGCAAAATACATTATCCAAGCCCTGAAACACTGCCGTGCCCGCCTGGACCCGGAGAAGACCACCGGTCGGGACTGACTGTTGAAAGGCGACATCCATCCGTCTTATAGAGTAGGCGCGCGCCTGGGCCCACAGCAGGGTCCATGGTCGGCACGCGCGCGACGGACGGACGGATGCCTGACGCCACTTCCCCACAATCACCCCTCTTGCTTGCCGACGAAGCCCTTGCCCTGGTGGTTCAACTCCACTCCGGCCACGCCTCGGAGCAGGATCGTCGGGCCTGCGAGGCCTGGCAAACACGAAGCCCGGCGCACCGCCTCGCGTTTCAACAAGCAGAGACACTTTGGGAGGCAATCGGCCGAATCCCTGCGGTGGGTGCCGACTCGACTCCTTCCGTATCAACCGCCTTGGCTCGACGCGTACCTCACAGGTCACGGCGACGCATGTGGAGCATTGCGGCCTGCTTGCTCCTGTGGCTCCTGTGGGTCTCTGCCGACCCACTGTTGATGGGCCTTCGCCTCGCCACAGCCGACCATCGGACTGACACAGGAGAGCAGCACGTCGTCATCCTCCAGGATGGGACGCGGGTGATGTTGAACACCGACACAGCGCTCAATGTCGCCTTCTCCGCACAGCAGCGCGAGGTCCGTCTACTCAAGGGAGAAGCCGCCTTCAGCGTCACACCAGACCGGGATCGTCCCTTCATCGTTCAGAGCGGCGAGGTCACCACGCGCGCGCTCGGCACCAGTTTCGTCGTCCATCTCCATCCCCACTCCGTCACCGTGACCGTATCGGAACACGCCGTCCAGGTATCCACGTCACCCACTGACACCGGAACGCCGATTGTCCTGCAAGAGGGCCAGCAAGCCTCGTACTCCGAAGAAAGAGGGTGGAGTCCACCGCAGGCGATCGATTCGAACCAAGTGTTGGCGTGGCAGCGGGGCAAGTTGATCTTCGAGGAACAATTCCTTGGAGCCGTGGTCGAGGAGCTCAATCGATACCGTTCCGGCCGTATCCTCATTCTGAATCCGGCCCTGCGTACACTGAAAGTCACCGGCGTATTCGACCTGGCAGATCCCGATACGGCGTTACGGATGATCGAACGCACGCTACGCATTCACGAGACCAGCCTCAGTCCGTACCTGGTTTTGCTCCACTAGACGAGTCGCTCCCGGCACGCTCATCCGCTCCCCGGATCACTTCGTAGGATTTTTTTCGCACAAACCGCATTTTTCATTGCAAGGTTTCCGGCCCTGTCCGTCTTTACCTATGGAACGCCGGTCCGGAATCGTCCGGCCTTCGTCTATAGATTTCCGGTTTCATGGAGACAAGGATAGGGGGAAGAATGCAGTTCTCATGGCACATCATCATCGCATCGGTGTCGGCCTTCTTGTTTCAATCGGCTGCCAATCTGGCTGAAGCCGGCAACAACCGGCTCACCACCTACGAGCCCCGTCCCTTCCTGCTCGCGCAGGCGTCGCCGAGCGGCGAGCCCACGGAGACGACGGAGTTCAACATCTCGCCGCAGCCACTGGGTTCGGCCATCACGACATTTGCCGATCAAGCGAACTATCGCCTCTTGGTTCCCTCGGAGATGACGGAGGGCAAGACCACGAACGGTGTCTCCGGTCGTCACACACCCGAAGAAGCCCTGACGCTGCTGCTCACCGGAACCGGTCTGAGCTATCGATTGACTGATTCTCGCACCATGACCCTCGAACCGGCCGGCGCCACGCCGCTGCCGCCGTCACCCGTAGCCCAGGCGACATCACCTGAGCCCCCCAATCCCAACACCCAGGTGCAATCCGGCGCCAAACCGGTGAAGGTACCCGAGGTCGTCATCAAGGAAGTGGAGGATCGCGGCTACAGCGTGGATGAGTCTTCGACAGCCACGCGCATTCCGGCACCCATTCATGACACACCGCGGTCGGTCGAGGTGGTGACCCGCCAGGTGTTGGACGATCAAAAGGTCATCCGCTTCAGCGAAGCGCTGCGGAACGTGAGCGGCGTCTCCCAATCCAGCACCCAGGGTGGACAAGGCGGCACCTTCATGATCCGTGGCTTTGCCTCCGAACTCAACGTGTTCAAGAACGGCTTCCGCGACGACAGCACGTTCAGTTCGCGCACCCAGCGGGACATCATCAACATCGAAAGCGTCGAAGTGGTCAAGGGCCCTCCCTCGTACCTGTACGGAAGGTCCGATCCGGGTGGCGTCATCAACCAGGTCACGAAGGCGCCCCTGAAGAATCGCTATTATTCGGCGGAAATGATCGTCGGCAGTTACGGCTTGTATCGCCCACAGATCGACATCGGCGGGCCGCTCAACGAAAGCAAGACACTCACCTATCGGTTCAACGGCATGTACGAGTCCGCGGAAAGTTATCGTGACGGGGTGAAGAGCCAGCGCATTTTCCTGGCGCCGACGTTCGGCTGGGAAATGAGCTCCCGGACCACGTTACGGTTCGAGGGTGAATACCTCTTCGATCGATCGCCCATCGACCGGAACCTCATTGCCTTCGGCAACGGCGTGGCCCCCATCCCCATCAGCCGGTTCTTGGGCGATCCCAACCGGAAGATGGAAGTCCAGCAGGGCAAGGCCACCATCACCCTCTGGCACGAGATCAACGATATGTTCCGGTGGCGTACCGCGTTCAGAGCCGCGGCGGCCCGCAGCCGGTATTCCAGCTTGGAATCGAACTTCCTGGTCGGTGCCGAGAGCGACGGCATCCTGAACCTGGCGCGGTACGAAATCCCGACGACGGTCCAGAGCCACTATCTCCAGAACGAATTACACGGCAACTTCTTCACCGGTTCGATCAAACATAAGACGATCATCGGCATCGAACTGGGCCGGGAAAATTCCTCGGCCACGGCTTCGGGAGATTTCGGCGGCGACACCACCACGCCGGGCGCCTTCAGCTATATCAACATTTTCAATCCCAATGACCGGTTATTCTTGAATCCGACCCTCACGAAATTCAGCGACGCCAGCCAACAGAACAACATTCTGGGTGCCTATGTCGGCGACCAGGTCGATCTACTGGACAACCTCCATATGCACTTCGGCGGGCGTTTCGACCTGTTCGACCAGACCATCACGAACCGCCCCGACGGCCTGACGCCGACGGGCAGCGAGAACACCAAGACCGATACGGCCTTCAGCCCGTCGGTCGGCATCGCCTATCAGCCCTGGAAGCCGATCACCCTCTATGCCAACTATACGGAATCCTTCGCCCCGCAGAGCGCCGGTTCCCGGAGCATCAGCGGCAATCTGTTCGACCCAGAACGCGGCAAGTCGTATGAGGGCGGCGTCAAATACGAAGCCTTCGGCGGCAAGTTGCGATCGACCGTAGCGGTCTTCGACATCAAGAAGAAAAACGTGCTGACCGCCGACCCGCTCAACGGCTTCTTCTTCTCCGTTGCGACAGGCGAACAACGCAGCAAGGGCGTGGAGTTCGACATCTCAGGCCAGATCCTGCCGGGATGGGACATCATCGCCAACTACGCCTACATCGACACGCGCGTGACCAAAGACCTGCTCTTCGCCGAAGGCAGCCGCGCACCGAACAGCGCGCTGCATCAAGGCAGCCTCTGGACGACCTACTTCTTCCAGGAGGGCGTCGTGAAGGGCTTCGGGGCCGGTATCGGCATGTACGCGCAGGGAAAACGCAACGGGATCTTCCAATGTCAGGATCCGGCGAACTGCCAAGCTCCGTTTGAGATCGCCGGATATGTTCGTATGGACGCGGCGCTTTATTATCGCAAGCAGGAAGTCTTCAACAAGACGAACCTGCTCGCCGCGATCAACTTCACCAACCTGCTCGATCATCGGTATTTCAGCGGCGCGCAGAATTTCCGCGAGATCGTCTACACCGGCGCGCCGTTCACCGCGGTCGGGTCCCTGAGGTTCGAGTTTTACTGAGAGGGAGGGCCATACCGACAGCAGCGCGAGGCGCGCATCTGATCACAGGTGTACGCCTCGCCCGTTGAGGAGCAGGAGAGGGCAGACGACGGGTTATTGCTCGGCTCGTTTGAGTTGAGCTTTAAGGTCCGCGAGAGCAATCACCACCAGTTCGCCGCACCGGTGGCACTTCACAACGACACCCCGCTTTTCGATCCGAGCCGTGAGTCGGCCGCAGAGGCACCGGACATCCTGATCGGCCTGGGCTGTCGCACTTTGATTCATCGAGGTCTGTCCTATTGGCGGCGAAGAATCTCGCTCTTATATAGGACGTACGACGCGGCCTAAACCTTACCTCTCTCCCCTCGGTCCCTCGGCTACGCGGAATCGGCAGGCGCAGGTGTGGTTTTGACCACCTCACGCGTCTCCTTCATAGAGGGACCAGGCCCATGCTCACTCAGCCTTTTCAACCGGCACATCAAACTCATCCGACCGCCAGCCGACCGATCCCGCCGACACCAGTTGGAACCGTGGCAACCCAGCCGGCTCGAAAGTCTCTCAGAAAACTCTGGTTGCGCCTCCATTTGTACGTAGGCCTGATCGGAGGCGCACTGTTCGTCTTGACCAGCCTGACGGGCAGCCTCCTGGTGTTCTACAAGACCATCGATGAATGGCTGAATCCGGAGCAGTTGATCCGAACTGTCGGGAGCGATCATCCCCTGAGCGACATCGTGGCGGGAGCCAGGACCGCGCATCCGGATTGGTCCCCTCCCGACACCCTCATCTTTCCGCTCCACGAGCGTGACACGTTCCATGCCTGGTTCAAGGATCCCGCTGCCGCCCCTCCCGAGGAGCACTGGCATGTCGTCGCTGTCGATCCCTCGACCGCCCGCCCCTTGAGTGACCGTCGATGGGGCAGCTTTTTCGTCTCCTTCATCTATGAATTGCACCAAGAGCTGCTGCTGGGAAGACCGGGCGAGATCTTCGTCGGCCTCCTAGCTGTCCTGCTCCTCGTCTCGATCGGAACGGGACTTTACCTCTGGTGGCCGGCCCCGGGGAAACTGCGCCGCGCCTTCTCGTTTCAATCCGGCGGGAGTCTCATCAGAAGACATTATGACTGGCACAAGCTGACAGGCCTCGCCGGCGCACTTGTGCTCACCCTCCTCGCCGTGACGGGATTTTATTTGGAGTTTCCTGACGCTGTCACCTCGGTCGTGCGCTGGTTCTCACCGGTGCGGGACCAATCGCCAGAACGGCAGCCACGGTCAGAACCGCAAGCGGGAGTGCCCAGGATTCCCCCCGAGCAGGCGGTCGCCGTTGCCCGAACCGTCTTCCCGGACGCCACACCAATGTGGCTCGGCCTGCCCCAGCACGAGCGCGACAGTTATTCCGTGGGGCTCCGTCAACCAGGAGAGGTGCGCCAGGCGGGAGGACAAACCGAGGTCTGGATCGATCAATACAGCGGCACGGTGCGAAGGCTCGAGGACTGGCGAACGTTCACCCGCGGGGAAACCCTGTTGTCCTGGCTCTTTCCTCTTCACAACGGCGAAGCGTTCGGGTTGAGCGGCCGCTGGATCATCTTCGCCGCCGGGTTGACGCCGCTGCTGCTCTATGTGACGGCCTTGCGGATGTGGTGGTTGAAGCGAGACGCCCATCGGCGCCGACGGGAAAGTTAGACGCGACGCAAGATGCGTCCTTGTGCAACCGAGACGTGCCGGACCATCACCTGCCGGCTCTTCACTCGACAAGCGCCACAGAGCCCATAGAGTTCCAGCCTGCAGGCCGTCAGGTGAAAGCCGTGATCGGTAGCCACCTCTTGCCGCAAACGTTCGATGGCCGGATCCTCGAATTCGACGATGTGGCCGCACCCGGTGCAGATCAGGTGGTCGTGCGCTCCCTTCGCCGAGAGGTTGTCGTATTGCGTTTCCTCGCCGAAGCGTCGAGCCTCCGCAAACCCCTTCTCGCACAACACCCGCATCGTCCGATAGATCGTGTTCAACGGCGCACGTAAGCCCTGCCGGTTGAGCCGGCCATACAGCTCGCGGACCGTGATGTGCTCCTCCTGCAGAAAAGCCTGGACGATCCGTTCGCGCTGCAGGCTCCAATTCAGCCGTGAACGGCCCAAACTCGTCCGGACCCGTTCGATTCCCTCCCTCACACGCCGGTCCCGCCCGTCTGGCTGAGACCGCATCGTCATCGCTTTCATTCGAGCCGTTCTCCAGGATTTATCACGGAACGACCGCGCTGCCGCACCGCCTTTATTGAATAAGACGCACAACTCCCCGCACACCACACCCGGCATGATGGCCCGGGCTGAATGAACCTGGAAAATGAACATTCCCATTCAGATTGGGCCTCCCCTACTATCTGCCGCACCACCGACCGATTGTCGACCAACGCAACAGGACCCATGTCGGAACTGACACAACACGATCTCTCAGCCTTGGTTCGCGATCACGGGCCTGAGCTGCAGCACTTCCTCACCCGTCGCTTGGGCTGCGCCGATACCGCCAAGGACCTCGTGCAGGACACCTTTCTTCGCCTGCTCCAGAACATGCCGGGCGAAATCCTTGGTAATCCGCGCGCATTCCTCTTCCGGGTGGCGACGAATTTACTGATCGATCACCACCGGCGCCAGCAGCACCGGGATACGGTGACGCTGGACGACCCGGAGCGCCCGCTCGACCAAGCAGACCAGAGTCCCTCCATCGAAACGGTCGTCTGGTCGAAGCAGCAGGTGGCACGCCTGAAACTCGCCATCCAGGAGTTACCCCCGAAATGCCGCCACGTCTTTTTGCTCATCAAATTTCACCACATGAGCCATGCCGATGTGGCGGCCCAACTCGGGATTTCTCAAAGTACGGTCGTCAAGCACATGATCAAGGCGGTCGACTTTTGTCGCAGCCGCCTCGAGGATCCCTAGCGCCGCCGCCGCACCCGAATGGATGTCCAGGCCCCGTGACGCGTCTCCCCTACATGGGGAGCCGGTTGAGCCGACAACGTGACAAGACCGTGGCTGTGGCGTTACCATGACCCACCCGATGGGCACACCGGAACCCAACACCGTCGCTTCAACCGCCTCCGCCTGGCTCGTCCTGATGCAGACCGGACCCGTCACGGATGACGAGCGCCAGCGCTTTGCTGAGTGGTTGTCCGCAGACCCGACCCATCCCGCCGCCTATCGGGAGGCCGAACGATTCTGGCGCGCGTTGGATGGGTTGAGCCCGGACGATATCCGTGAGCTGGAGCGGTCCCTGCCTCAGGAGTCGGCCCGCGAGTCGACGCAGCCCCTCCAGTCCTGGCGCCGTCTCACGGCGATGGCCGCCTGCGTGCTGCTCGTCACGGGTGCCGGCCTGTGGTTGGCACTCGTCCTCTGGCCGCTCGGAGGCTACCGCACCGCGGTGGGGGAACAGCGCACCCTCACCCTGCCCGACGGTTCGACGATTCAGTTGAATACGGATACCTCGCTCTCGGCCGTGATCACGGACCGGGAACGGCGCCTCACCCTCCATCGAGGCGAAGCCTTCTTCGCCGTCGCCCCGGACCAGGCTCGCCCCTTCGAAGTGACGGTCGGTCAGGGCACCATCCGCGCATTGGGCACCGCCTTCAATGTCAGAACGGACAGGGACCGCACGACGGTCACGGTGTCCGAACACAGCGTGCGCATTCGTCTGGGGCACGAACCTTCCATCGACGTCCAAGCGGGCGAGCAGCTTCGTTATCAGCCGAGTGGATGGCTCGGAGCAGTGGAACGGGCCGACCTAAACCGCGCCTTGGCGTGGCAGCAGCATCGTCTGATGTTCGAGAACCAACCGTTGCCTGAGGTGCTGGATGAAGTGGCCCGCTACCGCTCCGGACGGCTGGTGTTTCTGCGGGATCAGTCCCTCAACACACTGTTGGTCACGGGTTCCTTCGATACGGAGCGACTGGATCACTTCTTCTCCGCTCTTGAAGAAAGCCTCCCGATCCGCATCGTGACGATCGCCGATCGCGTGATCCTGCTGTACCGAAGCCGCATCGCCAAATCGTAAACTTTTTCTCGCCGCAGTAGACCTTCGTCTTCGTCCGTCCGTCGTAGTGAGTGGGCCGCACATCGGCTCGACCACCAGTGGTACTACGACGGAAAGGATGAGATATGTTCGCACCGCTTCTCTTTTTGGGCCTGCTGATGATGTCCTCGGCCCCAATCGGCACGGCGCAAGCCCAGGACGCGCCTGCGTCATCCCCGCAGACCTTCGCCATCGCGCCGCAGCCGCTCTCCTCCGCCTTGCTGCAATTTTCCAGCATGACGCAGATCGAATTGCTCTACGATGCGGCCATGACGCGTGACGTCGAGACGCAGGGCGTCTCGGGCGAGTACACTCCCGAGGAGGCCCTGCGCATCCTACTCCGGGACACGGGGCTGTCCCCGCGTACCACGACATCCGGCAGCATCACACTGGAACGGATGTCCGCCCCTCAATCCATGTCTGCTGCAAGAGCGCCGAGTCTCGCGACGGCAGCGGTACCCGAAACCTCGCCTCGACCTGCCGCACAGAAGTCGGTGAAAGTTCCAGAAATCGTCGTCAAGGATATCCGGGACCGCGACGACGACACCCAGACCTATGTCGCCGAGGAATCCACCACGGCGACCAGAACCGACACGCCGATCCGCGACGTCCCGCAATCGATTCAAGTCATCACGCGCAAGGTCATTGAAGAGCAGCGCACGTTCCGCTTGCAAAACACCTTGGAGAACATTTCCGGCATTAATGCCACGGAGTCCGCAGCCTCCCTCTATGATTCATTGATCATCCGAGGATTCACCGCCACGGATCGCAGCTATTTCCGAAACGGCCTACTCGACCCCTTCGCGCAGTTCACGGCGTCGGACACCTACAACATTCGTCGGCTGGAGGTGCTGAAGGGCCCGGCCGCCGTCCTCTACGGACAAGGAGATCCGGGAGGCGTGATCAACATCGTGACGCACAAGCCCCTGCCGAACGCAGCCTATTCGGCGAACGTCACGCTGGGTAATTTCCACTTCTACCGCTCCGAACTCGACGCGACCGGCCCGCTCAATGCCGCCAAGACAGTCCTCTATCGCCTGAACGTGGCAGGGCAGAAGGCCGGCAGTTTCATGGACTACGCGAACCGCGATTTAGCGGCGATCGCACCGAGTGTGACCTGGCTCATGAGTTCACGCACCACCTTGACGGTCGAGGCGGACTACTTGCGCCGCTGGAGCAATGATCCGTACGGCCTGCCGGCACAGGGGACGTTTCTGCCGAACCCCAACGGCGAGATCCCGCGCCATCGCGCCACCACCCTCGGCAACTTCAGCACCTTCAATCGCACCTCCTATCGCTTCGGGTATGACCTGACGCATCAGTTCAACGACAAGTGGTCCATCCGCAATGCCTTCCGCCACACGATCGCGGAAGACGACCGAAACAATCTGTACGCAGGCTTCGGGGGCGTCTTGGAACCGGACTTCCGAACCATTCAGCGGTTTCAGGTCCTGCAGCCAGGCGTCGCCCGTCGCCATGCCAATTCGATGGTGACGAACCTGGTCGGGCATTTCCGTTTCCTCGACATGGACCACACCCTCTTGACCGGCATCGAGTTGCGTCAGGAGAAAACCGACCAATCCAATTACACGGTCGCCGGTGCCCCTCCTCTGGATCTCTTCGCTCCGGATTACTCGCTGCCTCCCCTGCCGTTCACGGGCGATCGTGTGAGTTTCCGAGCCGATAACAAGACCGCCGCCGTCTACATGCAGGATCAGGTGACCATCCTCCCCAACCTGAAATTTCTGGGCGGACTCCGCTTCGACTATGTGCACCAATTTCAACAGTCCGTAGGTGAGCCGCAACAGACCGCGGACAACCACGCCGTCAGCCCCCGATTGGGCCTCGTCTACCAGCCGGTGGAGCCCGTCTCCCTCTACACGTCGTGGACCAAGGGTTTTCAGCCGAGTTCGGCCGCCTCGTTGAATCCGGACGGCGGGTTGTTCAAGCCGGAGCGGTCGACGCAGTACGAAGTCGGCATGAAAACGTTCTTCTTCGACAACCGCGTCTCGGCTACCCTGGCCTGGTTTCACCTGACCCGCGAAAATCTCCTCACGCCGAACCCCGACCCGGCTCTCGCGCTACAAGGGTTTTCGGTGCAAACGGGTGAACAACGCAGTCAAGGCATCGAGTTGGATGTCACCGCGCAACTGACGCCCGGATGGAATATCCTGACCGGCTATGCCTACACCGATGCCGAGGTGACGAAAGATACCGACACCTCGTTGGTCGCCAAACGGCTGGCCAACGTGCCGTACAACAAGTTCACCTTCTGGTCGACCTACCACATCCAGGAAGGGCTGTTACAAGGTTTCGGCGCCGGCGGAGGACTCTTCGCCTACACGGGCCGCAACGCCTCCATCTTCGGAGATCAAACCGAGATGCCGGGCTACATCCGCGCCGATGCAGCCCTCTACTACAACCGCGACCTCCAGAAGGGCAACTGGCTGGGAGCGAGGAGCATGCATATCGCGCTCAACGTCAGAAATCTGCTGGACCAACGGTATGTCGCCACCTCCTACAACGGTTCGAATCAGTTCTTCTTCGGCGAGCCTCGAACGGTGCTGGCCACCGTCGGGTTGAGGTTCTAAGGCCATGCCGCTGATCTGGATCGGGACAGGTCTTCTCTTCGCGCTCCTGTCCGCTTGCGCCGAAGGCCGGTGGGTGCAAGCGGGCAAGACCGACGCCCAGACGCAGGAAGATTGGGACCAATGCAAGGCGGAGGTATTCTCCGGCGTAGAACATCAGAAAGACACGATGGCGGGCGGGGTCAACTTGAGCAGGTGCATGCAATCGAAAGGCTATCGCTACGTCGAGGACCACCCGCCGCAAGGCTCCGGCCCGGAAACTCCTTCGTCACCCAAGGAAGCCTCGGCACAAACTGATCCCGGCGTTGAGCGCGGTTTATTTGAACCTCAGCCGTGAGCTGGTACGGCCCGCGGCGGCGGCCGTGACGACGCGCACGCCGACTCCACTTGATACCCGCACGCCGCGTCCCCTCTACCAGCCGATTGAACCGACCATCGGATATGCGGCCGTGATCGCTGAGGCGCAGCGTGAAGCGCAACGAAGAGGCTGGACGGAACCGGCCGGTGGGGCATCCTACAATCCCCGATACGGGATCTACCAAGTCCGATTTTTTCAACCCGGTGACGACATGCGTCTTGACTCCGCGTCGACGGAGGTGACAGTCTACTTAGCATCCCCACTCCACGCATGGTGATACCATGACGACTCTGATCAACATCCCCCTATCGGTGATGACACTGGTGACCGCCGCGCTTACAGGCTGCGCTCAAGTCGCGTCTGGCGGGCGATTCTCCTCATCCGAACCTTCCGCTGAGAGGGCTTGTGATCAATCGACTTACGAACGCAGCTACGTGACCACCTGCGTCTCCACGATGTCCCGAGACCCGGACACTCCGATTCGAGACATTCCGTCCTCCACGCAGGTCATCACGCGGCCTGTCATCGAAGATCAAAAAGCCCTGACCGTCGGCGATGCGCTGCGCAACGTGAGCGGCGTGCAGGGACGATAACCGGTGCGGATCGGCGGCCCTCTTGGACCCCTTGTTCGGAGGATTCATCATCGAAGGGAGCATCGCCATGACAGGCTACATCGTTCAAATCGAAGAGGCTCGGGAGGTATCAATCGCGGCGATCAGCCCAATAAGCCCTATGTGATCCTGGTGTCGCGGTGCACGATCCCATCGAGACGCGCGACCAGCTCAATGCCTCACTTCAGCATGGCCGCGCCCACCTCCGTGAGAAGTTATTCCCGCCTTTAAAAACATCTACATCTATCCGTTCCTCGCTGAATTGCTGCAGTTGGACATTCCGCCGGACATCGATGGCCGGCCGGGGTGACTGAGAGGAGTCCTGCTCGAATAGTGTGGAGCCTAGGCCGACGTCACTGGCTGCTTCGAAGTCCGGTTTCCGCACCGGCCTGATCGAGATGGGTGGCGAGGAACCGCTCCATTTCACGAAAGAACGTGACGCGGTCGTCTTGACGGCTGAGGTAATGATCGCCGTCTGGCAGTTCGACATATCGCAGGCGGGTGAAACCTGCGTCTCGCAGGGCCTCGACCATCGCGCGGGATTGTTCGACCGGCACGGTCCGATCCTCCGCCCCGTGCACGATCAGGAGCGGGGTGCGTATCTTGTCAGCGTGATTGACCGGAGACGTGGCCTTCAGCCGATCGCGATCGGACCACCAGGCGCCTAACTGCCGCTCTGATCCCAGCTCATACCCTAAAAACTGCCGTTTGTCTTTCAGTAGCGAGCGGAGGTCCGACACTCCAGCAAAGCTCACCGCGCAACGGTACAAATCCTGTGTCTTGACGACTCCCATCAATGCCGCATAGCCCCCATAACTTCCACCCACGATACAGATGCGTTCAGGGTCGGCAATTCCCTGCTCGATCGCGTATTGCGCGGCATCCGTCAGATCGTCCTGCATTTCGAGACCCCAGCGCTGGAATCCCGCTTGTAAAAACTCCTTGCCGTAACCGCTGGACCCCCTGAAGTTCACTTGCAGCACGGCCCAGCCGCGACTGGCGAGAAACTGGGTCCAGTAATCAAAATTCAGCACATTTCTACTGGCCGGTCCTCCGTGAGGCAACAAAATCAACGGCGCGTGCTGCCGTGCCTGCGCCGGACGAGTCACGTACCCATGCAAGACCGTGCCGTCTCTGGCCTTAAGAGTCACCGGGATGGGCTCGACCAGTTCATTCGGGCCCAGCTTCGGATACGCGTCCATCATCAACGTGAGCCGGTTGAGATCCTCGTCGTACAGATACCATTGAGGAGGTTGGGTCGCATGGCTGGACACGACGATATGTCGGCGACCATTCCGACTGCTGTCCTGGATGTCATTGATTCGTCCAGGAAGGGCCAGATCGACCCTGGTCTGCAGTGCTTTCGCATCAGGATTCCAATAGAGACTGGCCGATTCGTCTAGGCGACTGTGAACACCCACAACGTGTTTGAGCCAGGACGAATAGATGAGACCGCCCTCGATGTCGTACGTGGCATGGGATGCCCGGAGCGTAGGCGGCACCTGCGGGTCAGAAATGTCGATGCTGTAGACTGCGGTTCTTCCGTCCAGAGCTTGCGCGACGAAGAGCATGTTGGGATCCTCGTCAAATCCCACAGGCGTGATATCCGGTTCACGTAGTGCGTCATACTTCCGTAACGTCTGCCAGCGATCCTGTCCCACCGGTTTGACCAAGATGTGGACGATGGTCCCTTCAACGGCCGTTCCCAACCGCACGACCCCCTGTCGGTCCGCCATCCAATACCGCATCCCATAGGTACTCCTCTCGATCAACTCCCGGCGGCCGGTGTATACATCCAATTTGTAGACATCGGGATAGGTGTGGTGGTCGAGATCGAGTGCGATCAGGACGGATCGGTTGTCCCCGGGAATCTTGCCGATGACCCTATCCTGCAACTGCGGGAGATATCCCCTGGCAAAAGAGTTATGGTCGCGACTCGGACTGATCAGATCCGTCTTGAGGTTCGACCCGTCGCGATTGATGGCGAAGAGGCGCGTCTCCGTCCACCGGAGATTGCTCCACCCATCGTCTGCCCCCACGCCCACCACCAACCGTTCGTCATTGACCCAGTCAAACCAGCGAATCGAGTACCGCTTGTTGTCGCTCTCCAAGAGTCTTCGAGCGTCCTTGCCGTCGTAGGTCGTAACCACCAGATAGGTCTTGCCCGCGGCAGTATTTTGAATGGAGGCGATGTGGGCCCCGGAGGGCGACAACGTCATCCTGCGTACCAGCGGGAGGGACGCAAAGACCTTCAGGGGGATCCGACCGGGGGTATCCTCCATAACTTCTACCGGCAGTGGGTCGGAAGTTTGCCGCTCAGGCGTCCGGCAGCCTCCGATGAGCGCGACCGACATGATCACCGTGGCCGATAGCGCGACGACCCGCACTGACCGGAGTGACCGGACAAGGGTCGACGGCCAACAGTGGCGTCGATCGGTGGCCGCTACGGAAAACGGACGACTCGGCATGGCAGGCCCTCCTGAGACTGGGGAGACAGTATGGAGCGCGAGAGAAAACCCAGTGTAGGAAGGGACTAGAAAACGGTCAATCGCACGACCAAATCCTGCAACAGGGAGACCGGAACAGACCAGCACCATCCACACTTTCAATCAGTTAAGATTTTTTTCATTTTCGGGTGTTGGACGGGCCCACTCATACGTCTTGTTAATAGGGTGCTCGGAATATTCCGACGCCCTCGTATTCTTCTGCTTATCCGGCACAGAAAGGGATCGTTCGGTGGAGAGTCTCAAAGGCTTCGTTGATTACGGGATCATCGGGCTCCTCTTGGCCCTCAGTGTATGGGCCGTGGCGGTGGCCGTAGAGCGATGGGTGTTCTATCGCCGCATCGACGTTCGACGATACCGATCCGAACAGGAATTCGAAGTGGCCCTCACGAAACGGTTGGTCGTGATCGGAACCGTGGCGGCGAACGCCCCCTACATTGGCCTGCTGGGAACGGTGCTCGGCATCATGTTGACGTTCCACACGATGGGGTCGTCCGGCACCATGGCGGTTCAGACCATCATGGTCGGCCTGAGCTTGGCGCTCAAGGCCACCGCCGTCGGTCTGTTGGTCGCGATCCCCTGCGTCGTGCTCAACAACGTGCTCCGTCGGCGGGTCACGGAATTGATCACCCAGTTCAAGATTCAACATGGGGCGTGAGCTGGATCAAATCAATGTGATCCCGCTGGTGGACGTGATGCTCGTCCTGCTGGTCATCGTCTTGACCACGGCCACGTTCATTACCACGGGGCAGGTACCCGTTCAGTTGGCGAAGGCGCAGGCCGCCTCGGACCGCAAGGACGTCCCGCTCGTCGTCACCTTGACGGCTGAAGGGACGGTCTTCATGAACGATCAGCCCGTTCCGCCGGAGGGATTGCGCAGCCTGCTCAATCCACACCCGCGGGAATCATCCGTGCTGGTGCGCGCCGATCGAGTGACGGTCCTGGATCGGTTCGTCACCATCGTGGATGAGATCCGAGGCCTAGGCTTTCAGCAAGTCAATCTGGAGGTGGTCCGCACATGAGCCTGGCGCTGCCATTGGACTCGTCACAACGCCAGCGGGCCTCCCTCTGCTGGGCTTTTTCCATGTCGTTCCACGGCCTGCTCGTCGGCATGGCCGCCGTGCTGCTCACGGAAATACCACCTCCACCTCCGCCCACCTTCAAGTGGGACGTGGCGGTCGTGCAATCGCCGCCTCCTCCTGCGGCGGAACCGGCGCCCTCGCCGCCCGTCGAGTCGCAGCCGCCGCCGACGCCTCAGCCGGTCACACCACCGAAGCCCAAACAGGTGCCGGTCGCCAAGGCTCAGCCCGTCGTTCGGCAGGTGCAAGCGGTTCAGCAACCGCAACCGATTCAGCAGGTCCAGCCCATCCTGGAAACTGTGCCGATGCAGACCGCCGTGCCGGTGCACACCGCCCAGGCCGTTCAACAGGTCACCACCCAGCGGGTCGAAGCCGTCACCCAGACGGTCCAGGAAACCGTCAGCCCCACACCCGAAGTGACGCAGACGGTCGTGGAAAGCACCACGGTCGTCGAGGAAACGGCTCCCGCCGTACAGCACTCGGCACCCCAGGCCGTAGCCTCAGCCGAACCGGTCACCAGGCAAGCCGAGGTCGCCACGCAGGTCGCGGCGGTGGTGAGCGACGTTCCGGCAGTGGAATCGGCCCCCGCTCCGATTGAGGCCCCGCAGCAGGTCCAACAGGCGATCGTGCAACGGCCGGTCCAAACCGTGCAGCAGCGGGTCGTGCAGCAGCGGGCAGTACAATCGCGACCGGGGGAACGCCCCGACTACGGCTGGCTGTCTCAGGCTCTTTGGTCCTCGGTCGATCAACGCAAGCGTTACCCCGCCGAAGCCAAGCGGAACCACTGGGAAGGCCGCGTGATCCTTCGCCTCACGATCGAGCAACGCGGCGCGGCGGTCCATTTGCTCGATTTGGCGCTGGAAGAGAGTTCCGGCCATTCGGTGCTGGATCGCCATACGCTCGACATGGTGCGCAATGCCTTTCCCCTCAAGGTCAAACATCAATTGGCGCAATCGAAACTGCAGCTCGATCTTCCGTTTTCATACCGTATGGAATAATCACTCTTCTCGACCGACCTATCGGAGGTACCTATGTTGTCACGCCGTCATTTGCTACAATCGGCCTTTGCTGTCACCGCCGCCGTCGCCTACTGCTGGGGCGCACCGTCCGCCTCTGCGCAGCAGAACGGCGACAAACCTTTCCATGCCCTCGTGACTGACGCGAAGGACATGCAGACCGATCTGAAAAACGTGCTGTTCTATTGGGAAGAGAAGGTCAGCGAAACGTCGTTTATTCCCCATGAATTGAAGCATCTTCCGGTCAAGCGCGGGACCGCCACCGTGAATATCAAGTTCGACGGCGTGAAGCAGGTCGAGGTGACGCCCGGAGCGGACAAGGCGCCGCCCACGCTCCACATCACGCTGACGAACGGCAAGACGGGCGACTTTCCGCTCGCGATCGACGGAAGCTTCAAGGGGGAGTCGGACTTCGGTCAGGTGGAACTGCCCGTTCAGGGGTTAAAAAAACTCGAATTCAAATAGGCGGTTTCCGCCACGCCTGAACGAGTCTGTCGCCGCCGGTCCGGAGGATCAGGAGCGCCGCACCACCTCTCATGATTCCTCGTCGCACCACCTACCTGCTGCTCCTCGCGTTGGCGGCGATCTCCGCGGCATATGCTGTGAAATGGACCGGCCTCACGCCGGTCCCCGCCTCGGGCGTGTCCGGCACCCCGCTCACGGGCACGGCCGTCGTGCTCGCTCCGGTCACGATCGACCGCATCCGGCACACCATCCGGGCGGTCGGAACCCTGCGCGCCAACGAAAGCATCATGGTTCGCCCTGAGATCGCTGGACGCATCCGGCAGGTCTGGTTTCAAGAAGGGCAAACCGTGGAGAAGGACCAACTGCTGATCGAGTTGGATGATTCGGAACTCCAGGCCGAATTGGCGCAAGCTGCCGCGCAACTCAAAGTCAGCCGGCTCACCTATGAGCGGCTCAAGCAGCTCGATCTGGACGGCAAACGGTACGTGCCGAAACAGCAGCTCGATGAAGTGGCCGGCGCCCTGCAGGTCTCCCAAGCCAACCACACCCTCTATGCGACCAGACTGGCCAAGACGAAAATTCGCGCCCCCTTCTCCGGCATCACCGGTATCCGTCGCGTCTCACCGGGCGATTTCGTCGGCACGGGTCTCGACCTCGTGAACCTGGAAGACCTCGCCCAGCTCAAGATCGACTTCAAGGTACCGGAAACGCTGTTGCGCCATCTGGCGCCGGGCCAACCCATCGAGTTGACCACGGATGCCTACCCAGGCGAGACCTTCCACGGCACCGTCTACGTGATCGATCCGCAGGTCGAGATGACCACCAGATCCGTGCAGGTGCGCGCCCGCATTCCCAATCCGCAACAGCGTCTCCGTCCCGGCATGTTCGCCCAGGTCCTCCTCACGTTCGGTGAGGAAGAACGTGCGCTGCTGATTCCCGAAGAGGCCGTCATGCCGAAGCAGAACAAGACCTACGTCTACCTGGCGCGGGAGGGCACGGCACAACAACGGGAAATCACGCTGGGCACACGCACCAGAGGCTTCGTCCAGGTCCTCAGCGGACTCACGGAACAGGATACGGTCATCCGAGTCGGACACCACAAGCTGCAGGAGGGCGATCCGATCGTCGCCTTGACGGAGCCCGCTCGCTGACGCCCCACGGCACACACGCATGAGACTGTCCGCCCTCTCCATCGAGCGTCCGGTCCTCGCCACCGTCGCGACGCTCCTCCTGATGTTGTTCGGCGTCTTATCCTTTTCGCGCCTGCCGGTGCGTGAGTACCCGGACATCACCTTTCCCATCGTCTCAGTCCTCACCGTCTACCCGAGCGCCGACGCCCAACTGGTTGAAACGGACATCACATCCGTGTTGGAGGACGCGCTCAGCGGCGTTGAGGGGCTCCGTACCCTGCGCTCGACCAGCCGCGAAGGGTTGTCCACCATCGGGCTCGAATTCGCGCTGTCGCGCAATCTGGATGCGGCGGCCAACGACGTGCGCGATCGTGTCGCCCGGGTGCAGCACCTGCTGCCGCAAGGCATCGAAGCGCCCCTGGTCATGAAGGAGGACAGCGAATCCGACGGGATCATGTGGCTTGCCGTGATCAGCGACCGTCACAGCGAGTTGGATATCACCGACTTCGCCCAACGTCAGCTGAAAGACCGGCTCGCGCCGCTGCCCGGCGTCTCCAGCGTGGTCCTCGACGGAGAGCGCCGGTATGCAATGCGCATCTGGTTGGACCCGGATCGGCTCGCCTCACGGCTCCTCACCGTGCAAGACGTCGAAGATGCCCTGCGGACACAGAACGTCTCCATGCCCACCGGCCGCATCGAGAGCACCCAGCGGGAGTTCAGTGTGCGGATGGGCGGCGGGTTGGAGCGCCCGGAGCAGTTCAATCAGTTGATTTTGGCCTATCGTGACGGCTACCCGGTCCGCCTGCAGGACGTGGGGCTCGCCGAAATCGCCGCGGAAGACGAGCGGAAGTTGGTGCGCGTCAACGGCAAACCGGCCATCGGGCTGGGCATCATGAAACAGTCGAAGGCGAATACGCTGGAGACCGCCCGCGCCGTCAAACGCACTCTCCCCTCTTTGGAAGCATTGCTCCCCGAAGGGATGCAGCTCGTCACCGCCTTCGACAGCTCGATCTACATCGAACGGTCACTGCACGAAGTGTACGAAGCCGTCGCACTGTCCGTGATCCTCGTCGTGCTGGTCGTGTTCCTGTTCTTGCGGAGCGCCCGGGCTACGCTGATCCCCACCGTCGCCATTCCCGGCTCGATTCTGGGCACCTTCGTCCTGATGCAAGCGACCGGCAGTTCGATCAACACGATCACATTGCTGGGCTTCGTGTTGGCCATCGGCCTGGTCGTGGACGACGCGATCGTCGTGGTGGAAAATGTCTACCGGCGCATCGAACAGGGCTTGAGCCCCACGGAAGCCGCCCTCGAAGGGAGCCGGGAAATCGGGTTCGCCGTGATCTCGACGACATTGACGCTCGCGGCGGTCTTCTTTCCGATCATCTTTCTCCCTGGTATCGTCGGCCGTCTGTTCTCCGAGTTGGGAATCGCCGTCGCCGGTTCCGTGCTGCTGTCGGGGTTCATCGCCCTGACCCTCACGCCGGCCATGTGCGCCCGCCTGTTGAGTCGAACCGTCGTCGCCGGCTCGCCGTCAGCGGGGTCAGCGTTGGATAGTTCCGCCTGGCTGCAATGGCTCACTCGGCGCTATCGCGCAGCCTTGGAGACGGCCCTGCAGTGGCCCTCTTCGGTGCTGCTTGCAGCCCTTGCCTCCTTGGCCGTAAGCGGTCTGCTGCTCTGGGTCCTTCCGAGCGAACTGGCGCCCCTGGAAGATACCGGCTGGTTCGCGATCCACGTCAACACCCCGGAGGGGTCCACCCTCGACTACACGGACCGTTATGCCAAGGACACTGAGAGGACGGCCACACGCATTCCGGAGATGGATTCCTACTACACCGTGGTCGCGCGAGGTTGGCGCCCGACGCAGGTGACCCGCGCCGTCACCTGGGTGACGCTGAAGGACTGGTCCGATCGCGACCGGGTGCAGCGAGAGATCGTCGAGGAGGTGAAACCGGCCTTGTCGGCCATTCCCGGCGCCAGCGTCTTTGCGCTGAACCCACCGCCTTTCAACCAGGAAGACAGCAAGACGCCGGTGCAACTGGTGGTCCGCGGCCCGGCCTACGATGTCTTGGACAAGATCATGACGCAGGTCCGCCATGACACGGTGAACCATCCGGCGTTGGTGAACATCGAGAGCGACCTTGACCTCAACAAGCCCGAGTTGCGAGTCGACATCAACCGGGACAAGGCCGCCGACCTCGGCATCCCAGTCGAGACGATCGGCCGGACATTGGAAGTCTTCCTGGGCGGACGGAAAGCCTCCATGTTCATGCGCGAGGGGAAGGAATATCCCGTCATCATCCAGACGCAGCCTCACCACCGTGGAACCAAATCGGATATCGACCGCCTTCACGTCCGCGGGACCCAGGGCGATTTGATTCCGCTCAGCAACCTCGTCTCATTGAGCGAGACCGTCGCCCCGAAACAGCTCAATCACTACGAAAAGCTGCGCGCCGCCACGATCAGCGCCGGGGTCGGTCCCGGCTCCACCCTCAGCCAATCGGTGGAGTCATTGGAGCAGATTATCCGCACACACCTCCCCCCCGGTGCCAGCATCAGTTACGCAGGCGAAACCAAAGAGTTCAAGGAGTCGTCCGGCAACCTGCACTTCACCTTCGTGTTGGCCCTGCTGGTCGTCTATCTCATCCTGGCCGCGCAGTTCGAGAGCTTCCGCCACCCGATCACCGTCCTCGTGTCGGTGCCGCCGGCTCTGGCCGGCGCGTTGCTGGCCCTGTTGCTGTTCCGAGGAACGTTGAACATCTACAGCGAAATCGGCTTGATGATCCTGATCGGGCTCGTCACGAAGAACGCCATCCTCATTGTCGAGTTTGCCAATCAGCTGCGACAGGACGGCCGTCCGACTCAGGTTGCCATCGTCGAAGCCGCAGCCTTGCGCCTGCGTCCCATCATCATGACGACGATGTCCACCATCCTGGCCGCCCTCCCACTGGCGATGGCCACGGGCGCAGGCGCAGCCGGGCGGTGGCACATCGGCCTGGTGGTCATCAACGGCCTCATGCTGTCGACGCTGCTGACCCTGTTCCTGGTGCCGTTGATCTATACGATGTTGGCTGAGCTGCGTTGGCGAGGTCCCGTGCGGCAGGTGAAGGAAACGGACCGCCCGGAGGTCGTGGCGCTTAAGCCGACGCAGTCCTGAGTGTTGCGAGCGCCTCTCCAATCCGTTGGTGGGCGTGGATGCTGTGGACGGCATCCATGTGGTCTCCGACCACGGTCTCCACCGTGACCGGTCCGGTCGTATGCTCCGACCAGTCGACCGGCCCCTGTCCCCGGCGCGCGAGGGTCGACGTCGTCCACCACACGTGGATCGGCGCCTTGATCGGATGGCTTCGGGTCACGATCAGGAACCGTGCCGCCTCCCTGGCCAAGGCATAGCCGAGTTTCAATGACCCGATCGAGGCCTCTGCTTCTTCGGGAGAGAGAAAGTCCCGTTCTCGCGCCCAACGAATGGCCGTCTCCAATCGTTCCTCCTCGCCCAACGACTCCAACCGCTCCCGCAAGGCCTCCCGCTCCGCATCCGGGATCGCATCGAAGGCTTCCCGCTGGTCGCGCCGGATGTAGGCGATCAATTCCTCCACCGGAGTCGGCCCGTCCGCCGCATAGAGGGCCTGATTCGGCTGGGTATCCAGGAGACCGAGAAAGGCCACCGACTCGCCGGCCCGTTCCAGCGCCTGCGCCGTCGCCAAGGCCAGCACGCCACCGTTCGACCAGCCGACCAGATGATAGGGACCATGCGGCCGACAATCACGAATCAGCGCAGCCTGCTGTTCGGCAAGCTTCGGAATGGATAGGTCTTGCCAGCGCAGGGAAAAGAGATGGCCCAGCGAGAGGCCGTACACCGGGCGCCCTTCCTCCAGAGATCGTGCCAACGGCCGGTAGGCCTGGACATGGGTCCCGTCAGGATCGAAACAAAACAACGGCGGCAAGGCACGGCCCTCGCGCAGGAGGACCAGCTCCGCAGAAGCCAAGGGGCACTCCCCTTCGAGCCGCCGGCTCAGTTGCTCCAGCGTCGGGTGCTGGAAGAGATCCATCACGGTCAGCGGCTGATCCACGACCGCCTGCATCCGAGCAATCGCCTGTACGGCCGACAGAGAATGGCCCCCCAAATCGAAGAAGTTATCCTGAAGACCGATCCGCTCGACGCCGAGCACCTGGCTCCAGATGGCGGCCAGCTGCTGTTCGGTCACCGTGGCCGGCGCCTCATAGGCGGTCGGGCGCGGCGCCTCGACGTCCGGTGCGGGCAAGGCCTGGCGGTCCACCTTCCCGTTCGGACTCAACGGCAGCTGCGCCAGCCGGACGACCACCGCCGGCACCAGATACTCCGGCAGCGTCTGCGCCAGCCCCGCCTTGAGCGCCGCGGGCTCGAACGGCTGCGCCGGGTCCGTCGTCACGTAGCCCACGAGCCGGGCGCCCCCCGGGCCGTCCCGCCGCGCCACCACCACGGCCTCCCGAATCCCCGGCTGCTGCCGTAGCGCCGCCTCCACTTCCCCCACCTCGATGCGCACGCCCCGGATCTTCACCTGATGGTCCAGCCGTCCCAGATACTCGATGGTCCCGTCCGGCCGGTACCGCACGAGATCGCCTGTCCGGTAGAGCCGTTGGCCCGGCTGCGCACTGAAGGGGTCCGGCACGAACCGCGCCGCCGTCAGGGCCGGCCGCCGATGGTACCCGCGCCCCACCCCGATCCCGCCGATATAACATTCCCCCGGCACCCCGATCGGCACCGGCTCCCCCTGCGGGTCCCGCACATAGATCTGGAGATTGGCGATGGGCCGCCCGATCGGCACGGTGGCCGCCGGCGGGGTCGGACAGGTCCAGGCCGTCACGTCGATGGCGGCTTCGGTAGGCCCGTAGAGGTTGTGCAGAGCCACCCCCGGCAACTGCTGCTGCACCCGCGGCGGGACCGTCGCCGGCAGGGCTTCGCCGCTACAGACGATCTGCCGGAGACTCCGGCAGGTCTCCACCCCAGGCTGGTCCAGGAAGGCCTGCAACATGGGCGGCACGAAGTGCAGCGTGGTCACACCCTGCGCCACGATATGCTGGATCAACTGAGCCGGGTCCTTGTGGGCGCCGGGTTCGGCCATGACCAGCTCGGCCCCGACGAGCAACGGCCAGAAGAATTCCCACACGGACACGTCGAAGCTGATCGGCGTCTTCTGTAGCACCCGGTCGGCGGCGGTCAGCCCATAGGCCTCTTGCATCCACTGAAGCCGGTTGCGGAGGCCCGCATGCGTATTGCCCGCCCCTTTCGGCTGTCCGGTGGAGCCGGAGGTGTAGAGCACGTAGGCCAGTTGCGCGTCGGCCAGCCGCCCCGGCGGCGGCGTGGCCGGATAGGTGGCCAGGGTGGCCCGGTCCCGATCCAGGCAGAGGGTCGGGCCGGCATGCGCCAACCGCGCCGCCTGCGCCCCGTCGGTCACGAGCAGCGCCGCCTGGCTGTCGTCCAGCATGTAGCGGAGGCGCGCGACGGGATAGGAGGGATCGAGCGGCACGAAGGCCGCGCCCGCATACCACGTCCCCAGCAGGGCCACCACCAGGTCCACCGACCGCTCCAGGGCCACGGCCACCAGCGCCTCCGGCCCGATGCCCCGCCCGCGGAGCGCCTGGGCCACTTGATAGGCCTGCTCGAGCAACGCCGCATAGGTCACCGTCGTCGCCCCCGCCCGCACCGCGATAGCTGCCGGCGTCCGCGCCGCCTGCGCCGCAAGCTGCACCGGCACCGCCGCATCCGGATAGACCCGCCCCGTCCGGTTCCACACCCCCACCACCTGCTGCCGCTCTGCCCCGGTCAAGAGCGGAAATGCCGCAAGCGTCCGCTGCGGCTCCGCCACGATCCCTGCGAGCAGGGTGAGGAAATGGCCGGCCATGCGCTCGATCGTGGCCGGTTCGAACAGATCCAGATTGAATTCGAAGAAACCGGTGAGGCCCTCCGGTGCCAGCGTCATCTCCAACGACAAGTCGAATTTGGCGCTCCCGGGATCGACTTCTACCGGTTCGATCGTGAGGTCCGGAATCTCGATCATGTCCCGGCCCAGGGTCTGCAACGCGAACATCACTTGAAAGAGCGGTGCATGGCTCAGATCACGCTCGGGCTTGAGCGCATCGACCACCTGCTCGAACGGTACGTCCTGGTGGCTCTGCGCACCCAAGACTGTTTCCCGCACCCGCTCCAGAAGGTCGACGAAGCGCGGATCGCCGCTCACATCGGTCCGCAACACGAGGGTGTTGACGAAGAAGCCGATCAATCCCTCAGTCTCGACGGTCGTGCGATTCGCAATCGGTGTCCCGATCGACAAGTCCCCATCGCCGCTATACCGATGCAAGAGCACTTGGAAGGCCGCGAGCAAGGTCATGAACAGGGTCACGCCCTGTCGCCGCCCCAGCCCCTGCAGGGCTGCGGTGACGTCCGGCGGGACCGTGAAGTTGTGGCGGGCACCACGAAAGGTCTGGACGGTGGGACGGGGATGGTCGGCGTACAGGCTCACCATCGGAGAGGCCCCTGCGAGGGTCTGCTTCCAATAGCCCAGTTCATGCTCCAGCACGTCACCTGTCAGCCACTCGCGTTGCCACTGTGCATAGTCGGCGTACCGCACCGTCGGAGCGGGGAAGGGCACGGGCTGCCCCGCACGGAGGGCGCAATAGGCGGACACCATGTCCGCCAGCAACAGGTTGAGCGACCAGCCGTCGGCAATGGCATGGTGTAACGTGACGAACAACAGATGATCCTGCTCGCCCAATTGCACCAGCTTGATGCGCCACAAGAGGCTGCCTTCCAAGGCGAAGGGCAGTCGGGCCTCGCTTGCGGCCAGGTCCGCCACGTATTGGTCCAAGAGCAGGCCGGCTGCCGGATCGGCAACCTGCCGATCAAACGGCAGGGTCGGAGACTCTGTCGTTACTTGAACGGGGCGGCCCTCGACCAGGAGAAACCGCGTGCGCAACTGGTCATGCCGCATTGCGACGGCTTCGAAGCTGCGAGCCAACGCCTCGACATCGAGGGGGCCGCGGAGTCGGAGACCGAACGAGAGGTTGTACAGCCAACTCTCCGGTTCCAGTTGGGCCAGGAACCAGAGCCGCTGCTGTGCAAAGGACAAGGGAGCCGGACCCTCCCGGTGCGATGCCGTCAAGGGAGGAACCTGCCGGCCGTTTCCTTCCGCACGAACCCGATCGACGGTCCGAGCCAAATCCTCAACGGTCGGACATTCGAAGGCCGCGCGCAACGGAAGCTCGATTTGAAAGGCACTCCGGATGCGGGAGACCACCTGGGTGGCCAAGAGCGAATGTCCCCCCAGCTCGAAAAAATGGTCCCGCACCCCGACCCGTTCGAGGCCGAGAATGTCCGCCCAGATGCCGGCCAGCAATTCTTCCGTCACGGTGCGAGGCGCCTTGTAGTTTGATCCGCCGAGCCCGTCCAGGTCGGGAGCAGGCAAGGCCTTTCGGTCGACCTTGTCGTTCGGCGTGCGCGGCAAGGCATCGAGCGATACAAAGATCGACGGCACCATGTACTCGGGGAGATGGGCCTGAAGTGCGGCCCGTATCCGTTCGCTATCGATCGACTTGCCGTCCTGCGGGACGACGTAGGCGACCAACCGCCGTTCTCCGGGACGATCTTCGCGGACGATGACCGCCGCTTCACAGACCTCGTCTTGATCGGTCAGGTAGGATTCGATTTCACCGAGTTCGATCCTGAATCCGCGCAGCTTGACCTGATGGTCCATGCGTCCCACATATTCGATCGTCCCGTCGGGCCGATAGCGGGCCAGGTCGCCGGTGCGATAGAGCCTTGCTCCCGGCTCGTTCGCGAACGGATCCGGCACGAATGCTTCCGCGGTTCGTGCACGATCCTCAACGTATCCGCGACCGACACCGATGCCGCCGACGCAGAGTTCGCCCGAGATCCCCACCGGCACCGGCGCAAAAAACCGATTGAGGATACAGAGCCGCAGGTGCTGAATCGCCTTCCCGATCGGGACCCGGACGGAATCCTCCGACGGCGCTGCCAGGATGGGATGGACGGCGACGTCGTCGGCACATTCGGCCGGGCCGTAGGCGTTCATCAGGGGAATGCCTGGATAGCGCTCGAACCAACGGCGGCAGAGGGCCGGAGGCAAGGCTTCACCAGTCGGCAGCACCCATCGCAGGTGTTGAAGATGGTTCACGGGGCCTGAGCGGTCGCCTGCATCCAGCAGGGCCTGCAAGACGGCGGGCACTGCTTCATAGATGGTCACCCCGGCCTCGTCCAGGTGCGCGCGCAAACGGGCCGGCTCCCGCACCAGCTCATCGGGAACGATGTGGGTCCGCGCTCCGCAGAGTAAAGCGGTCAGGAATTGCCAGACGGAAATGTCGAAACATTGCGATGCGGTCTGCGCGACCACATCCGCCGGCGCGATCGACAGGGAAGCCACCTTGCTGTCGAGGTTGTTGAGCATGCCGCCCAGCGTGACCATCGCCCCCTTCGGCACGCCGGTCGATCCGGACGTGTAGATGACGTAGGCCAACTGATCCATCCGCGAGGGTCTGGGACGATCCTCGTCGCTCCCTTGCTCCGACAACAGCTCGTCCAGCGTCACCACCAACGGACGGAACGCTGCCGGCATCCCCGACAGGGCCAGCTCCAAAAGGCCACTCAGACGCCGCGAGACGACGACGACGCGCACGCGGCTCAGCTCCAGCAGCCGCGCGATGCGCGCGACCGGATGGTGCGGATCGAGCGGCAGATAGGCAGCGCCGGCTTTGAAGCAACCCACGATCATGGTGAGCAGGTCGACGCCGCGTTCATCCAGTAAGGCTACGATCGAGTCCGGGCCGATGCCTGCCGCCCTCAGCCGATCGGCCAGGCGATTGGCCCCTCGATTCAACTCTTCATAACTCAGTGCGCGCGCACCACAGGTCACCGCCACGGCCTGCGGGGTCCTGCGCACCTGCGCTTCGAAACGGGCCGCGAAACTACGATCGTCCTGCGGGACATCCGTCTGGCCCGTCCCCTGCGCCAACAGCAAGGCGCGTTCCTCTTCACCCAGCATCGGCAGGTCGCCGATGCGCGCGTCCGGCTGCAGGATGAGGTGCTCCAAGACACGCTTGAGATGCCCGATCATCCGTTCCACCGTCTCCGAGTCAAACAGCCGGCGGTCGTACGAAAGTTTGAGTCCCAGCTCCTTGCCCGGCCAGCCCATGACGGTCATGGGATAATTCGTGTGGACGCGATATTGCTCTTCCTCGGCGCGGAACATGATCCGCCCCTCGCAAAGCGCGGGATCGACCGGGGCATTCTCGAATACGAACAGGCTGTGAAAGAGGGCTTCTCCGCGCGGGACTTCGCTGCAGCGTTGAATCTGAATGAGCGGCGTGTATTCGTACTCGCGAAGCCTGATGTTCTCCGCCAGCAGATCCTTGAGCCAAGCCAGCACCGGCCGATCCGGCGACACCGACAGGCGCAACGGCAGGGTGTTGATGAACAGCCCCAGCACCGATTCGACGCCCACGAGCTGCGTCGGTCGGCCCGCCACTGTCACGCCGAACAGCACGTCCTGCTCGCCGCTGTAGTGCGCGAGCAGGATCGCCCAAGCCCCCTGCACGAAGGTGTTCGGGGTCACACGATGTTGCTGGGCCAGAGCCGTGAGTCGAGTCGTGAGATCCGCACTCAGGTGTACGCAATGATCCGCCGCGTCATCGTTTTGATCGGCCAGACCTTCCGGAGGACGATCGTAGGCGAGCGGCGTGGGCGTGGAAAACCCCTGCAGATACTCGCGCCAAAACCGGTTGGCTGCGTCCAGATCCTGCTTCTGAAGCCAGGCGATGTAGTCCCGATAGGGGCGGGGCTTGTCCGCCCGGCAGACGAGGCCCTGGGCACAGGCCTCGTAATGGGCCAAGAAATCCATCAGGAGCGGCGAGATGCACCATTCGTCGAGCAGGATGTGGTGGAAACTATGCACGAACTGATAGGTGCGCTCGGTCAGACGGATGAGTCGCAGACGCATGAGCGGCGCCTTGGAGAAATCGAACCCCTCCTCCAGTTCCTGCTTCAAGAGCGCGTCGAGATCGGCAATCTGCGCCGCCCGCTGCTTTCCCCGCCAGTCCATGACGTCGAGCGGCACCTCGATCTCCTTGTGAACAGCCTGCAGGGGACGTTTTTGACTTTTCCAGACAAAGGAAGTCCGCAGGATCGAATGACGTGCGATGACCTGTTTCCAGGCTCGACGGAACAACGCCGCGTCCATCTCGCCTTCCACGTAGTAACGGTTTTGCATCAGGTAGATGCCGGTGCCGGGATTCATCAGCGTGTGGAACAACATGCCCTCCTGCATGGGAGAGAGCGGATAAATCGCCTCGATGTTCTTGAAAGTTCCACCGGTCACGCGCTCAGCCGCCCGCTTCTCGGTCCTGTTCGCCTGCATGCCTATCCAATCTCCTTCAAGAGGTTCTCCATCTCCTCGTCGCTCAACTCCACATCCAGAATGTCCGCCGCGTCCTTCTCTTCCGCCGAGGAGGGCATGGCATCGATCCCCCCGATCACCGCCACGGTGGCAGCAGCAGCAACGGTCGGGTGCTCGAAGAGTTGCTTGGGGGTCAGCGTGATGCCCTCGCGGTGGGCCTTCGCCAGAACCTGCAAGCTCGTGATCGAATCCCCGCCGAGTTCGAAGAAGTTGTCGTGGCGGCCGACCTGGGCAAGCCCGAGCACCTGGCTCCAGATGGCGGCCAGCTGCTGTTCGGTCACCGTGGCCGGCGCCTCATAGGCGGTCGGGCGCGGCGCCTCGACGTCCGGTGCGGGCAAGGCCTGGCGGTCCACCTTCCCGTTCG
>WBZR01000131.1_pt1 | contig 131488 bp, 107 predicted proteins | sample 5204231 | NCBI WGS metagenome assembly WBZR01 (sample SAMN12412403, study PRJNA552823) | activated sludge metagenome | isolation source: activated sludge from anammox sidestream of wastewater treatment plant... | place: USA: Virginia | collected 2017-08
CTTGGATCTATCGGGTATATTCCTCCAGCTCAGGCTGAAGAAAACTACCGACAAACCCAGGATAATAAGACATTGATGGATATTTTACTTTAACCAAATAGCCTCCTCGATTGTCGGGACGGTTCACAAGCGCAAGGACGGCAGTAAAGTGACGTGGCTGGCATGGCTGCGCCAGTCGCCTGCCAAACCGAACTCTCGCCACATGCTCGAACATATTGAGCGCCTGAAATCCTGGCAAGCACTTGATCTGCCCGCAGGCATCGAGCGGCAGGTTCACCAGAACCGCCTGCTCAAAATCGCTCGTGAAGGTGGCCAGATGACGCCTGCTGATCTGGCAAAGTTCGAGGTGCAACGACGCTATGCCACGCTGGTAGCGCTGGCCATCGAAGGCATGGCCACCGTCACCGATGAAATCATCGACCTTCACGATCGCATCATCGGCAAGCTGTTCAACGCGGCCAAGAACAAGCATCAGCAGCAGTTCCAGGCTTCCGGCAAGGCGATCAACGACAAGGTGCGGATGTATGGGCGCATCGGTCAAGCGTTGATTGAGGCCAAGCAAAGCGGCAGCGATCCGTTCGCCGCCATCGAGGCCGTTATGCCCTGGGACACCTTCGCCGCCAGCGTCACCGAAGCGCAAACATTGGCGCGGCCTGCCGACTTTGATTTCCTGCACCACATCGGTGAAAGCTATGCCACGCTACGCCGCTACGCGCCGCAGTTCCTGGGCGTGCTCAAATTGCGGGCTGCGCCCGCCGCCAAGGGTGTGCTCGATGCCATCGACATGCTGCGCGGCATGAACAGCGACAGCGCGCGCAAGGTGCCCGCCGATGCGCCAACCGCATTCATCAAGCCGCGCTGGGCAAAGCTGGTTCTGACCGACGACGGCATCGACCGGCGTTACTACGAGTTATGCGCCCTGTCGGAGCTGAAGAACGCGCTGCGCTCCGGTGATGTCTGGGTGCAGGGTTCTCGCCAGTTCAAGGACTTCGACGAATACCTGGTGCCGGTCGAGAAGTTCGCCACTTTGAAGCTGGCCAGCGAATTGCCGCTGGCAGTGGCCACCGACTGCGACCAATACCTGCATGACCGGTTGGAATTGTTGGAGGCGCAACTCGCCACAGTCAACCGCATGGCTGCGGCCAACGACTTACCGGATGCCATCATCACCACCGCGTCAGGCCTGAAGATCACGCCGCTGGACGCGGCAGTACCAGACGCCGCGCAAGCCATGATCGACCAGACAGCTATGCTGCTGCCGCACCTCAAAATCACCGAGTTGCTGATGGAGGTCGATGAATGGACGGGCTTCACCCGCCACTTCACACACCTGAAGACCAGCGACACGGCCAAGGACAAAACCTTGCTGTTGACGACGATCCTGGCCGACGCGATCAACCTGGGTCTGACCAAAATGGCCGAGTCCTGCCCTGGCACCACCTACGCCAAGCTGTCTTGGCTGCAAGCCTGGCACATCCGCGATGAAACCTATTCGACGGCGCTGGCCGAGCTGGTGAATGCGCAGTTTCGGCAACCCTTCGCCGGCAACTGGGGTGACGGCACCACGTCATCGTCGGACGGCCAGAACTTCAGAACCGGCAGCAAAGCAGAAAGCACTGGTCATATCAACCCGAAGTATGGAAGCAGTCCAGGACGGACTTTCTACACCCATATCTCCGACCAGTACGCGCCCTTCAGTGCCAAGGTGGTCAACGTGGGCATTCGTGATTCAACTTACGTGCTTGATGGCCTGCTGTACCACGAGTCGGACTTGCGCATCGAGGAACACTACACCGACACGGCAGGCTTCACCGATCACGTGTTTGGCTTGATGCATTTGCTGGGATTTCGCTTCGCGCCGCGTATCCGTGACTTGGGCGAAACCAAGCTATTCATCCCCAAGGGCGATGCCGCCTATGACGCGCTCAAGCCGATGATTAGCAGCGACAGGCTGAACATCAAGCAAATACGCGCCCATTGGGATGAAATTCTGCGGCTGGCCACCTCCATCAAGCAAGGCACGGTAACGGCTTCGCTGATGCTGCGCAAACTCGGCAGCTACCCGCGCCAGAACGGCTTGGCCGTGGCGTTGCGCGAGCTGGGGCGCATCGAGCGCACGCTGTTCATTTTGGATTGGCTGCAAAGCGTGGAGCTGCGCCGCCGCGTCCATGCGGGGCTGAATAAGGGCGAGGCGCGCAACGCGCTGGCCAGGGCGGTCTTCTTCTACCGATTGGGTGAAATCCGCGACCGCAGTTTTGAGCAGCAGCGCTACCGGGCCAGCGGCCTCAATCTGGTGACGGCGGCCATCGTGTTGTGGAACACGGTATATCTGGAGCGTGCCACCAGTGCTTTGCGTGGCAACGGCACGGCGCTGGACGACACATTGTTGCAATATCTGTCGCCGCTGGGGTGGGAGCACATCAACCTGACCGGCGATTACCTATGGCGCAGCAGCGCCAAGGTCGGTGCGGGGAAGTTTAGGCCATTGCGACCGCTGCCACCGGCTTAGCGTGCTTTATTTTCCGTTTTCTGAGACGACCCCTATTCGTACCTGATATTCAGGATTATTCGGCATTTTTTCTATGAGTAGACTGATCAGTCTACTTGTGGAAAAGAATATACCTGAAATAGTGGGATGACAAGATTGGATAAATGAATGTCTGATCCTGGGTTGTTTGAATATTTTCTTATTTTTCTTATTCATAAGATTGAGGACTGAATCCTGATATCCAGCATTTTTGAGATATTCCCGGGATGGGGAGGTTATAAATACGATACAGGTGTTCCTCTGCAGTACCCGCCTCATAGATCTGGCAAAAGGGGATGAGTGAATCTATACTTATCCGATGACCTGTGAACAGGGGTATCCATATGATCAGACGGACACTTATCCCGTTGGATGGCTCTGAACTGGCGGAGCGAGCCATTCCTCATCTGCTGCGTTTCGTCGAACCGGATCAGACTGAACTGCTGCTGATGGCGGCATTGTCATCCACTTCTTCTTCCTTGTTTGAAGATACCGCCAGATTGCTCATGTCAGGGCAAACGGCTCTGTCGAAGGGACATGAAGCAGGTAAGCGAGTGGATATCGTGGCGCAGCAACTTCGTCAGACCGGTTTCAATGTGGCGAACCGGCTCCTGTCGGGAGCGCCGGCTGCAAGCATTCTGCATCTGGCAGAAGAGGCATATGTTGATCTGATTGCCATGTCAACACATGGCAGAACCGGTCTGGGGCAGGTGCTGCTCGGCAGCGTGGCAGACGAAGTAGTACGTAATGCCCGTCCACCGGTATTTTTAGTGCCTGCCGCAGTGGTGGTGAAACCTGATTCTTTACCTCGTACCATTCTTCTGCCACTCGACGGTACTCCTCTGGCAGAGACGGCCATTCCCGTTGCCAGCCAGTTTGCGCAGAATACGGGAGCAACTATCTATCTGATCCGTGTCGTTGAACCGGGTGATTCCGGGGATGAACTGCAGGATGCGCAAATACTTGCCGGTTCGGATTATGCCGGCGAACAACCCATCATCCGGCAGGCGATCAGCTATCTGGAACGGATACAGTTGCGGTTGCAACTGGCGGGTGTTTCGTCCTGCAGCCGGATTGCAGCCGGCGATCCGGCTGATGTCATTGCTCGCATCGTGCATGCAGAAGATGCCGATCTGATCGTGATGAGTACGCATGGCCGGTCAGGTATGGAGCGTATGGTTCACGGCAGTGTCGTCAGCCGGATCATTGGTAATACGATCTGTCCACTGTTGCTGATGCGTGGAAGGGTACCTGTCGAGGCTTATGAACGTACTGGTAACGAAGTATCGGCGGCTTCTTTCTGCTGATTGTCAGGGTTGAGCAAGTTCTGAATCACCAGGTAGTTGTAACAACCTGTATTTCAAACTGTATTGACCAGCAGGTTGCGGAATTAAAGCAAAGAGTCATGGCAGGGGAACAAAAAGCATTGCTCATCCGCAACTTTGTTATCAGCCGTGAGACGTTATACCAGTATCTGAAAACGGTAGACTGAATATGGTCGTTGCAACGACCGTCGCCTGAACTACCATGACGTTCTTAATGGATTCCTTTTGAGAACGATATCTATGTCATTTTTACAGTATTAAGTTTGCATGACTGAAGAAATACCTTTTTGAATTTCACCTCACATGACCTGGATCCTTACCAAATACTTTATAACTGCAGCAGTTGTTGTGATCGTCTCAGAATTTGCAAAACGCAGTGACAAACTCGGAGCCTTGGTCGCTGCACTGCCAATGGTGACGATACTCACGTTGATCTGGCTTCATGTAGAAAATCAGCCGGAAACCAAAGTTGCCAATCATGCGTGGTACACATTCTGGTATGTCGTGCCAACGCTCCCGATGTTCCTGATTTTCCCATTCTTGCTGCAGCACTTCGGATTTTGGCTTGCTCTGACACTCAGTGCTTTCATTACGATCGCCTGTTTCGGAGTTTTTGCCCTCCTGGTCCGCAGGTATGGGATTCATCTCATGTAATACAGATACTTTAGAAAAGCTTCATACTTGTAACAACCTGCAATTCAAACTAGCCGATCTATAATGAATGCTATCCAGGTTGAAGTTCAGGTTGTTACAGGTAGTGTTTCAGAGATGTTGGAGCATACATCGTAAGGTGTATGAAACAGTAGTGGAATGTCCGGAATGGCAGAAGAGTTACCGCAATTTATCGTAGTATCCCAATAGCCCGATATAATCGGGCTATTGAATAATATGGCTTGAAACTGGAAAAATCATGGTTTGGGTAATTGGATTGATCGTGCTGATACTGCTGATCGTATCAGCATGGTTCCGTAAGGTGGCAGTGAGCGTGATCATTGTTACCGGGGTGGTCGGCAGTCTCATTTATGTTCTGAATGAACGTGAGGAAGAGCGCGCTCTTTCCCGTATCTCGCTGGCGGAACTGGATTTTGAAAATGTGGCACTCAAGCCCAGTTACAGTGGATACAAGCTGTCTGGTCGTATCAAAAACAATTCACAGGAATTTACACTCAAGCAGGTCAATCTGCTGATCATCATGCAGGATTGCACCGGTACACCGGATTCTCAGGACTGTGTGACTATCGGGGAAAGTCACGAGAATATGGATCTCAACATTCCACCCGGTCAGGCTCGTGACTTTGAAAAATCCCTGTATTTTCCCGGGGGCAACCTCAAACTCCTGGGTAAACTGGAGTGGAATTACTCTGTTTCCGGGATAAAGGGTGAATAATCGTTACTGAGCTGAGAACAATGTGTAAGTTTTTCCTTAAAACCACCTGCTTGCTGCAATGATCAGCCAGTAATAAAGGAAAAAGCGGGGAATCCGGAATACCAGTACAGCGGCCAGAACGGTTGTTCCGCGCAGTGCCATCATGCCTGCTGCCCAGCAGGTCACTGAAAATGGGAACGGTGTGATCGACCCGATCGCGATCGCCCAGAATCCGTAACGGTGAATGAATTCCCGCTGATTCTCCTCAAGCTCCCCGAGTATGCGTTTTATGAACCCGAAATGCCCCAGCCAGCGGCCGATTCCCCAGCCGAGCATACCTGCTACACAGGAAACCGCCCCGAGTATCGATACATACATGAACCAGTGTTCAGACAGTGAACTTTTGGCAATGACCAATAGCAGAACATCCGGCGGAAAGGGTGTGATCAGCGTATCCGTTACCAGCAGAATCAGGCAAAGACCAAGAAAACCGATTTGATCGACGATCCAGTTCGTTCCTGCTTCCAGCTCCTCTTCGAACAGATAGCCTATTGCAGCCATGGTGAGAACAAATATTGCCAATGCTATGAGGGTTTTAATCAGGTTTTCACTGATCATCGATTCATGTCTCCTGTGCCGGAAATAATATTGACGCAATATACAAAAATGCAGGCAGCTCTGGTGTTCTGATTTTTCCCATAATCGGCATGGATCAATGGGTGGAGCTGATCATGATACGGCCATGATCGTTGCGTCAGTACCTGATTTTTGGATTACCTGGCCGGATCAGCGGCAGGTTTGACTAACCTCCCGGCTTTACGTATATTTTTTCGAGTAATGAAGATTCACCCACCGAGCAAGTCAGCAATGCGCCAGTCGGCGACCAGCAAGCCAGCTCCTTTTTCAGGAAAAAACAGCATGGCGAGTTTGCCCTCGTTCTTTGTATTCCTTTATGTTTATTTTTGTCATATCGCCTCCAATCGCTGCTGTTACAGTCTGGTTGCAGGAAAGGGCTGCGTATCGTTTCCCGGCATCGCGCCATTCGGGCGTGCTGATGCTTCCAGGAGATTGCTGACATGAGAACAATGATACAAATACTCGTCGCTGTGCTCATGGCTCTTACAGCCCTGTCAGCGCATGCCGAACGAAGACCCCATCTCGTGTTAGCCGGACCATTGGCGGCCGTATCATTTCCACTGATCCACATGGTCGAGTCAGGCACCCTGGCTGATCTGGCCGAGACAGTCGAATTCGTCTCCTGGCGGGATCCCGACCAACTGCGTGTACTTGCACTCAAGAACAAGGCTGATGTACTTGCCATGCCGACCAACGTCGCGGCAAACCTGTACAACCGCGGTACTGACCTTGAGCTGATCAACGTATCGACCTGGGGAATTCTGTGGCTGGTCTCGCGCAGTGACAAACTGGAAACACTGGCTGATCTGAAAGGTGAAGAAATCGCAATTCCGTTTCGAGCCGATATGCCTGATCTGCTGTTCGGACTGATCAGCGAAGCTCAGGGACTGGATCCGCGCCGCGACTTCAAACTGCGCTATGTGGCAACCCCGATGGATGCGATGCAGTTACTGATTGCGCGCCGCATCGATCACGCTCTGCTTGCCGAACCGGCTGTATCGATGGCCCTGCGCCGCACACAATCATTTCCGATCAGTGTCATCGCACCTGAACTGCATCGTTCGATCGATCTGCAGGCTGAATGGGGACGTGTACTGGAACGTGCACCGCGTATCCCGCAGGCTGGTATCGTCGCCATGGGCACGATACGTCACGATCCAGACCTGATCGCACGTATCCACGATGCCTACCGCAAATCACTCGCATGGTGTCAGGCAAATGCCATCGAATGCGGACGGCTCGTCGCTACCTATACCGATATGCTCAGCGCTGAAGCAGTCAGTGATGCAATCGCTGTCAGTCCGCTGGAAGCCGTACCCGCTGCAGCCGCACGTAACGAACTGGAATTTCTTTTCACAACATTGATGCACCGTAATCCTGCCGTAATCGGGGGACGCATGCCCGACGATGATTTCTATGGGCACGGTTCGCCGTGATTCTGCTGCGTAACGGGCTGAAATCGTTCCTGATCTATTTGTGGAGCGGCTGGGGGGCAATCGCGAGCCTGATGCTGTTTCTCGCCGTCTGGGAATGGGCCGGTCTGTATTACGGTGAACTGATCCTGCCCAATCCCCGGATCACCTTCCAGACACTGGCCGGATTGATCGCCGAGGGTAGCGCATGGCAGGATCTCACGATTACTGCGCGTCGTGCACTGATCGGATTCGGCGCGGCACTGGCGGCGGGCAGTACACTCGGGCTTGTGGCCGGACTATCGATGACCGCTTCGATGATGTCACGACCGATCGTCACCGTATTGATCGGCACACCACCGATCGCGTGGCTGGTACTTGCGCTGCTGTGGTTTGGCAACGGCGACGGTACTCCGATATTTACCGTATTCGTCGCATGTATGCCGGTTGTATTCGTCGGTGCAATGCAGGGGGCACGCACACTCGACGGACAACTCGGGGATGTCGCTACAGCTTACCGTCTGCCGCCATTGATGCGCTTCACCGATATCGTGCTGCCGCATGTCGTATCCTATCTGTTTCCCGCCTGGATCACGGCATTGGGCATCTCATGGAAAGTGGTCGTGATGGCTGAGTTGCTTGCATCCAGCGACGGTGTCGGCGCCGCCCTTGCTGTCAGCCGCTCACACCTCGATACTGCTGCGACGCTGGCATGGATCACTGCCGTAGTAGGGCTGCTGCTTGCTGTCGAATATCTTCTGCTTGAACCGATCAAACGGGAAATCGAACGCTGGAGGGTAGCTGTGTGACGACTGCAGTACACGCGCCGGCACACCTGGAAGTACGCGGGCTTGGACATAAGTTCGCACTCCAGACCATCCTCGAAGCTATCGATCTCGATGTCACCAGTGGCGAAGTAGTGGCACTGGTCGGTCCATCAGGTTGCGGCAAAACCACGCTGCTGCATCTTTGTGCCGGCCTCATGCCGGTACGTACCGGCCAGATTATCAGCAGTTTTAACAATCCGGCATGCATGTTTCAGCAACCGCGCCTGCTGCCATGGAAAAGCACGCTCGATAACATTGCGCTGGGTCTCAAGGCAGCTGGCACTGGGCGTGACGAGCGCACCCGTCGTGCACGAATGCTCGGTTTGCAGACTGGTCTCGCCCACGAGGATCTTGGCAAGTTTCCCCATCAGTTGTCCGGCGGCATGCAAAGCCGCGTCGCACTCGCACGGGCGCTGGCAATCATGCCCGATTTGCTGTTGCTCGATGAACCGTTCTCCGCGCTTGATATCGGCCTCAAGGCCGAGTTGTATGCACTGTTGCTGCATCACTTGAATACTTGCAGCCTGGGCGTACTGATGATCACGCATGACCTCATGGAAGCCATCCGCCTGTCTGACACGATTCTGGTCATGGCGCCGTCTCCAGGTCGTATCGTTCACCGCTTCAGAATCGATCTTCCGGCCATGCAACGGGATGATGCCTTCGTCTACAAAATGACAGCTGAACTGCTGCAGGACAGCGCGGTACGGACGAGCTTCAGACTGGCTCCGATAAAATCCGGGTTGCTGACCAGGCAGGAGCTGCCATGTTGAAATTCATCCATTCGGGTCCGTTTGCCGCACTGTTCGAATGCGGCTTCCGGCCGTTCTTCCTGCTGACTGCAGCTACCGCTGTGATCGCTGTCGCGGCATGGGTCGGGTTTCTCACTCTCGGCATGCCGCTGCCTTTGACACCGAATGGCCCTGTCGTCTGGCATGCCCATGAAATGCTGGCCGGCTTTGCAATGGCATCGGTCGCCGGCTTTGTACTTACAGCGATTCCTGAATTCACCTCGACCCGCATGATCGAGCGTCGTCATGTGTTCATACTGCTCATTTTGTGGATCACAGGGCGTGTCGCGTTCGCCATTCCGATCGCACCGGCCGGTACGATTATCGCAATGATCGCCGATCTCGGGCTGCTGGGAATGCTGACTGCCATCATCGCACCACGCCTGTGGCGTGACGCGAATCGCCGCCATCTATCCTTTTTATGGATACTGCTTGCGGTGATCGTGGCAACAGGCGGATTCTATTTCGATACGCTGACCGGTACTTACCCGATGCGCTGGCTGCTCGTGATAACAGGGCTGATGATGGCGCTCATCGTCATTGCAATGAGCCGTATCTCGATGCGTATCGTCAACACTGCACTGAGCCAGGTCGGCGAAACTGGTACTGCTTATCTTGCCCGGCCGCCACGGCGCAACCTGGCGATCTTCTGTATTTTGCTCTATACACTGGCCGAATTTGTCGCACTGCAGCACCCGGTATCGGGCTGGATTGCACTGGCAGCGGCGGCGGCCCTGTTCAACCTGACCAATGACTGGCACATCGGCCGCGCCTTGCTGCAGCGCTGGGCCTTCATGCTCTACCTGGTCTACTGGTTCATGGCGCTGGGGTATGCGGTGATCGGTGTGGCGATTCTCATGGAAACCGCCTGGGTCAGTGCCGGTCGCCACCTGCTGCTGGTCGGTGCGCTAGGGCTGGCCGTGTTTGCCGTGATGAACATTGCCGGACGTATTCATGCTGGCATCGAGCCCGACAAACGGCTATGGGTTCCCATCGCTGTTACGTTGATTGTCAGCGCAGCTGTACTGCGTGCGATGATGAATTTCGACCAGATCGAAGCCAGTCTCGCAATCGTGGCTGCAAGCGCATGCTGGATCACAGCCTTCAGCCTGCACCTCATCTTCCACTGGAGAATACTGATCCGCCCGCGTACCGATGGCCAGCCCGGCTGTGCGGGGATCGCAAGTGATGCCTGACTTGCGTCAGTCATCACAGATGATTCACCTCGTTGTATCTCTTGAGTCAATCAAAATAATGCTGATCAGCATCAGAAAGAGTAATCTGGGAAACCCAGATGGAATATTTTGCGAAATCAGTTGCAACTGATGGGCAAGAACCGGGTAGAGAGTACTACTTCTCCATGTTCTGATCTGTAAATGAAAATAATTGGAGGTGCATGATGAATCCAAATGATACCAGTGACACCGAAACCCGCGAACCGCCAGCAGATCGTTTTTGTGATCTGGTCATGAAGGGAGGGATCACGAGCGGGGTGGTCTATCCACGCGCGATCGGGCGGCTATCGGAGCATTATCGATTCAGAGGGATTGGAGGCACTTCGGCCGGTGCAATCGCAGCGGCAATTACTGCGGCGGCTGAATATCAACGCCGTGAAAACAATGGTTCTCGCGAAGGTTTCAAGCTGCTTGGCAGTCTTCCTGAGGAATTGGGAAGTGAGGTGAAAAAGGGTAAATACAAGCTTCTCAGTCTGTTTCAACCGCAGCCAGCGACACGCCGGTTATTTACAGTATTAGTCAGAACGCTGAACAAAAGCAGCACAAAAAGCCGGTGGTTCAGTGTATTCCAGGGATTACTGATCGCGTATTGGCCTGTGACTGTACTTTCGATGATAGTCGCTTTGGCAGTTGCTCAAAGCGGGGCATGGCTGGCTGCATTCTTGCTGCTGGTTATAGCACTGCTACTCAGCATAGGTTATTGGGTTTACTCGGACATTACCGGGAAAGTGGTCGCCAATGGATTCGGATTATGCAACGGGATGTCTAGGGAAGGAGAGCTTGAGGCGCTGACACCCTGGCTGCACAGCAAGATTCAACAGGCAGCCGGGCGAGATGCCAAAGATAAACCGTTGACATTTGGTGAGCTGTGGGATGCAAAAGGATTTCCCCCGACGTGGCGATCGATACCGGAAGGAGTAAGAAAACGTTCTATCGATCTTCAGGTATTTTCAACCAATCTTGCTCATGGACGACCTTATGTCTTCCCTCTGGCCGAGCCGGAAACTGGAGAAAGTCGATTCAGAAGTCACGAGTCACTGTATTTTACTGAAGCAGAAATGAAGGAATATTTTCCTCCTGAAGTGATGCAGTGGATGGTAGATAACTCTCCTGCAAAGTCAGAAGAAGACGGAAAGGAGATGCTTGAGTTACCAATACCAAGGAATTTTCCTGTGCTGCTGGCTACCCGGATGAGTCTTGCTTTTCCATTCCTGATCTCAGCCATTCCCTTATATGCTATAGATCGTGATCTCACGGATGAGCGGAAGTTTCGCCGGTGCTGGTTTTCAGATGGAGGAATCAGTTCAAATTTTCCTATCCACCTTTTTGATGGTCTGGTTCCAGTCTGGCCTACATTCGGGATTCATTTAGAACCCGCAATAATGAAAAATCGGAAAAAGTTTTATTTACCGTCCAGGTACGATGAAGGCTATGAGGAATCCTGGAGCCTGTTTGCGGAAAAACCCGAACCTGCTGGCATATTAGGGGGATTTATCAGTGCCATTATCAATACGATGCAGAACTGGAACGACAATACCGTCAGGCTTATGCCCGGTTTCAGAGATCGTGTCGCTCGCGTCAGGCTCGAAGATGGAGAAGGCGGTATGAACCTGAATATGGAGCCCCACATCATTGAGGATCTTGCTGAGCGAGGGGAGGAGGCTGCCAATGAGCTGATCCGGCGTTTTGCATCTTCCAATGGAAATGTAGCGGTTGGCTGGGATGAGCACCGTTTTGTTCGATTCAATAATCTCCTCAAGATGATGAAAGCGCGAGTGCCAAATCTGGTGGAAGCACTCGGTGATGACTGTAAGTATGCAACCAGAATGGAGGATTTACTGGAGAAATTGAGCTGCGCAACGGATGATAACGGCAAGCTGATTCCTCCACCTGGTTATGAAGAGCCAATGACTCAGCAGGAAAGGGAGGCATACAAAATTATAGTAGCCGCATTAAATGCATTGGCAACAGTGATGAATAATCAGAAATACAATATCCCATTCAAACCGATTCCAAAACCGGAACCGGAGCTCAGGGTCAGACCACCCCTCTAATACCTAATTGCATTCACTAAACAACCACCGACTAAAGCCGGTGGTTGTTTCCTTCATCACGAACCAACACTGCAGTCCGTCTGCAAAATCAGAGGCTCATTCGCTCCTGACCATATTCGTCCTATATCAAAACCACGGGTAGATTCGTTTTTATCAGCCTGGTAGAATAATAAGCATTCTCATTCTTGTTGGTTGTTATGTTGGATAACAGCATTCATACCGATTTATGTCTGGTGTCTGACGCCACCGTGTCCACCAATATTCAAGCCCTGTTACCTCAACTCTGAGAAAACATCTCCAACTCTCGCAACTTCAGAATTAATACTCAGGCGGACGGCCTGAGATTTTTAAAATCAGTGACAGCTATGTTGACAGTTACCGACTACTATAAGGAATTGCTGAATTTCTGCGCCCGCACCCTGAAAGATCGCGATGCTGCGGCTGATCTGGTGCAGGAGGCTTACACGCGCTTCCTGGTGGCCCAGCGTTCCGGCGCCGCCATCGCGGATCCGCGCGCGCTGCTGTTCCGTACCATGCGCAATCTGCTGATTGACCAGCACCGCCGCGCCGAAGTCCGCATGCATCTGAGCCTGGACACACTGCTGGAAGAAGAACAGCCCCTGGCTCCGAGGCACCTGCAGCCCGAGGAGGTGCTGGCATTCAGCCGGTACGCGCAAGCTCTCTACGCAGCCATTGAAAGCCTGCCCCGGCGTTGTCGCGAAGCCTTCATCCTCAATCGCTTCGATGGTTTGTCCCACCAGGAAGTAGCCGAGAAAATGGGCATCTCCCGCAACATGGTGGCTCAGCACGTCATCCGTGGCGTGCTGGTCTGCAAGGCCTGCGACGACCGTTTTCACGACCGCGTCGTACTCGCCAGCAAGCCAGCGGAGTAAAGGAACCTCTGATCAAGCCCCCCATGAGCCGCATTGCAGGAAATCCAGATCACCGCCTTCATATTTCCATTGATCGGGCTCTCATGCGTCTACACTAATAGGAGCCCAAACTTTTACATGAGTCAACCCGTGCCCAACCATCCAACTGCCAGGCCCGACACGCCGCCAGCACCTTTCTCGCAAGAGGAGGTGGATGCGCGCGACTTCGCCGAGTTCATCGCGGGGCAAGATCCACTCGACGCGGCTGCTGCCGGCTGGGTAGTACGCCGCCAGGACGGGCTCACACCCGAGGAAGAAGCCGAGCTTCAGGAATGGCTGGCTGCCGATCCGGCACACGCCAGAGCATTGGCGCAAGTGGAAGACGTCTGGAGTCGCATGGATGAATTGCCCGACGAAGGCGTCGTGGCGCTCAAGGCCGAGCTACCGTCACATAAAGCCGGTACCGCGTTGCCGCCTTCGGTCGCGATACCTACCCCGGTGCCAGTGGCACCCGAGCCTCAGCATCATCCTCGGCCCTCATCGTCTATTCAGCCGGCCTCCCCCGGCCGTCGTTCCTGGCTGATCGGCCTGGGCCGCTTCGTGCCCCAAATCACGGCGGCAGCCGTGGCTTTCAGCGTGGTGAGCGTCGGCTGGTATGGCTGGAGCACCTGGCAGCACCAGCCCACCTTCCAGCAGTCGTTTGCCACGGCACGTGGTGAGCAGAAAAAAGTGAATCTGCCCGATGGCAGTACCCTGTGGCTGGACACTACCACCCAGGCTGAAGTCGTGCTGTACCGCCAGCGGCGCGAGGTGCGTCTGACTGACGGACAAGCGCTCTTCGCCGTACAGTCCAATCCCGACCAGCCCTTCGATGTGCTCACGGGTGGTACCCGTATCACCGTGGTCGGCACCCGTTTCTCGGTGCGGCGCACGCGCAGCGGGCTCGGTGCCGAGGGCAGCGTCAGCGTGGTGGTGGAAGAAGGGCGTGTGCGCGTCGCCAGCCGCTCGGCGGCACACAAAATGGATAGCAGCTCATCTGTCGAACTCAGCGCGGGCCAGTCCATCATTGCTGATGCGGCGGGTGCGCTCGGGCCGGTGAATCGCGATGATGCCCCGGCCGCCACCTGGCGCGAAGGGCGCGTCAGTTTCAGCGGTACTCCGCTGATGCAGGCGCTGGCTGAATTCGAACGCTATGGCGACACTGGCCTCGTCATCCGTGATCCAGCGGTCGCCGCGCTAAAGGTCAATGGCAGCTTTGATCTGCGGCAGATCGGCGCCTTTGCCCGGGCTTTGCCTCGGGTCCTGCCGGTGCAGTTGAGCACGAGAGACGGACAAACGGAAATCATTGCTGCTCCCGGCGGCTGAGGCCAGCCGCTCATCGCACCGCAACTGAGGGTTTGAGCAGCCCTGGGCGGATCTGATCACAAAAAAATTGAAGGAAGTTCAGGCGGCGACCTCAACACATTGGCGGCTCGTGCGTCAGCACACGTAGAAACCTCATTTTTTCTACTGTGGAGATCTCATTCATGCCGCGCCCTTGCTTCCGACTCACCCCGCTCGCCCTGGCCGCTGCACTGGCCTTGCCGTCATTGGTATTCATCGTTTCGCCAGCTCATGCCCAGACGTCTACCGCTATGCCTATCTATCTGCCCGCGCAGTCACTGGGCGCCGCGCTGAATGAGCTGGCCCGGCAGGCAGGCTTGCAGTTGATGGTGCATCCCGATCTGGTGGCAGATAAGCAGGCGCCAGCCGTATCGGGCAGCCTGACACCACGGCAGGCGCTGGACAGGGTGCTGGCCGGCAGCGGATTGACGGCGGACATCCAGGGTGCGGAAGTCATCATCCGACGGATGCCTGCAGCGGAGTCCGGCGTGACCACACTGGTCGAGATGAAGGTGACGGCGCAGGGCATGGATGATGGTACCACCGAAGGCACGGGCAGCTACACCACGCGCAGCATGGGCACGGCCACCGGGCTGGTGCTGTCGCCGCGTGAAACACCGCAATCGGTCAGCGTCATCACGCATCAGCGTATCGAGGATCAAAGGCTGGTGTCAGTGGCCGAGGCGTTGCGCAACGCACCCGGTGTCTCATACAAGGCGATTGATCGTGGTCGTGGCGGCACTACCGTGCGCGGCTTCAGCCTTACCAATTTCCAGATCGACGGCGTACCGACGATCCTCGATGCCAATATGGACATCGACAACGCCAGCATCGCGATCTACGACCGTATCGAGGTGGTACACGGCGCCACCGGCTTGCGCTCCGGCGCGGGCGATCCGGGGGCGACTATCAACCTCGTGCGCAAGCATGCAAACAGCAAGGTGTTCACCGGCAATCTCATGTTGGAGGCAGGTTCCTGGAACCGCTACGGCGCCACGGCCGACCTCACCGCACCGTTGAATACCGACGGTTCGGTGCGTGCCCGCGTGGTGGCCAATTACCGCGATCAGGACGGCTTTATCGATTTCGAGCAGACTCGAACTACGGTGTTCTACGGCATTGTCGATGCTGACCTCGGCAACCGCACGCATCTGAGCCTGGGCTTCAGCGACCAGCGCAACGAGCGCAAGGGAACCTATTGGGGTGGCCTACCGGTCTGGTATGCTGACGGCACACGTACTGAGTGGGACCGTTCCAAGACTACGGCGGCCAAATGGCATCGGTGGGATGATCACTTGCAAAGCGTGTTCGCGTCGCTCGATCATTATTTCGAGAGTGGCTGGTCGATTCAGGTCAATGCTCAGTACCTGCGCGCCAAGGAAGTTACCAATCTGCTCTGGTTCGGAGGACTGCCAGATCGCACTACCGGCCTGGGTATGAGTGCCTGGCCATACTACTACCGGGGTAAGCCGCGACAACACCAGATCAATGTCCAGGCTGGCGGTCCCTTCGAGCTGTTCGGTCGCACGCATGAACTGATGGTTGGCGCGGTGTACATGCACGGCAAGAGTGGTTGGGATTCAGCGGATCAGATCGGCGACCCCGCGCCGGTCGGCGATTTTAATCACTGGGACGGCTCCTATCCCGAGCCGGCTTATGGCCCGACGTATGTCGGCCGTGGACAGACCGAGACCCAGTCAGCCGCCTACGCTGCCGCGCGTTTGAACTTGAGCGACCCGCTCAAGCTGATCGTCGGCACACGCGTCACCCGCTTCGACCGCGACATCACCGCCATGTGGGGGGCACCCCCCTACGAAATGCGTGAGTCCGCCGTCTTCACGCCGTATCTTGGCGTGTTGTACGACCTGAGCACCCATCTGACCGCCTACGCCGGCTACACCAGCATCTTCTCGCCACAGAATTTGCGCGACCGCAACGGTGGCTATCTCAATCCACTCGAAGGCCAGAGCTATGAAGCAGGCCTCAAATCCGAGTTCTTTGATGGCAATCTCTACGCCTCGGCATCCGTGTTTCGCATTCAGCAGGAGAACTTCGGCGTGCTTGATGGCGGCACATTGGTGCCCGGCACTACCGAGCGGGCATACCGCGCCGAAAAGGGAGTGAAGAGCGAAGGCTACGAACTGGAAGTCACGGGCAGGATTCTCCCGCGCTGGGATGTCAGCCTGAGCTGGACACAGTTCTCGGCCAAGAACCGTGAAGGCGAGCGCGTTGCATTCCGGTATCCGTCACGTATGCTCAAGCTGTTCACCAAGTATGATCTGTCTGGTGCCTTGAACGGCCTCAGCATCGGTGGCAATGTTGAATGGCAGAACGACATGCCCGACTGGCGTGCGAACCCTGCCACCGGCCTGCAAGAGAACGTCGGCCAGTCGGCCTTCGCCACCGTGGGGTTGATGGCGCGCTACCAGCTCAACAAATCACTGTCAGTGCAGGCCAACATCTATAACCTGTTCGACAAGCAGTACTACGAGGGTTCGTGGGGAACCTTCACCTATGGCGAGCCGCGCCGGATTTTGGCCAACCTGACGTACCGGTTCTGATCCGATTGCGCTTGCCGGTATTCTCGTATCCGGCAACCGTGCGTGCCTCTGTCGATCCAATAGTCGCTTCTCGCATCGCCGCCGTCTTGCCGGGCGACTATGCCTTCTGCCGTGCTTTGCCGCCACGTGCGCCGGATCGGCGAGGGGTTTCAGATAATTTATCAGCCTTTTGCAACTCGGATTTTACTGCGCTCCGATTTTGCTGGAGAATTTGGGTTTTATCCACGAAATTCCGTTACCCGATGTCGAAACTGTTATTCAAGCTGCGAAACGTGCCGGATGATGAAGCAGAAGAAGTACGGGCGCTGCTGAGCGCGCACCAGATCGATTTTTATGAGACTTCTGCCGGTAACTGGGGGATTTCCCTGCCGGCGCTATGGGTGCGCGATGAGACGCAGTATTCACAGGCACGGGAGCTGCTGGATGTCTACCAGGCGGAGCGCAGTGCACATGTTCGTGAGGAATATGCCCGACTCAAACAGGAGGGGAAACACAAAACGGTGCTCGACAGTTTTCGTGAAAATCCCTTCGCTTTCATTGCCTACCTGTTTATCGTGTACGCCTTGCTGTATCTTCCTTATAAGATCATTACCGGGCTGAGCAGTCAATAAAAGAATCTGTTTAATATCTCACTGAAGGACGCATTGCGGCGTTGAAATTGAACTCAACATACTCACATACTTCAAGTATGCTCCGCTTTCTCGTTCAATTTTGCCTTGCACTGCATCCCTTGATCGAGATCCTGAACAGGTTCTTAAGCTCATTTTCCTGGCTGCGGTAGATTACTTTTCTGCTCCGATTTTTCTTGATTCGATAGAAGTGTGAATAAATTGAACGGTTATTTCAGCCTGATTGCTGCATTTGCGCTGGGTGTGGCGACGGTTTCCGGTTTTGCGCCTTTTTATCTTTATCCGATTCCGGTGGTTACGCTGGCGCTGCTTGCTCTGCTCTGGCGCAGGAGCAGGACACCTGGCCAGGCTGCGCTGACCGGATTTACCTTCGGTATGGGCCTGTTTGGTGCGGGAGTAACCTGGCTTTACGTCAGTCTGCATGATTTTGGCCATATGGAGCCCGCGCTGGCGGTACTGGCGCTGATAATCCTGTGCGCTTATCTTGCATTGTTTCCTGCGTTGACCGGATGGATCACCGCTTTCCGGCATTTTCGTGCATCCTGGGCATGGCCGGGGATGGTAGCGGCACTCTGGGCGCTGGCGGAATGGTTGCGCGGTACGCTATTTACCGGTTTTCCGTGGCTGACAGTCGGTTATTCGCAGGCACCGGCCAGTCCTTTGGCGGGGTTTGCTCCGGTGATCGGGGTGTATGGCTTGTCGTTGCTGCTAATGTTGAGTGCGGCCTGGCTTGCCTGTTGGCTGGAGGACAGACAGAATCGCCGTTTCTGGCTATGGCTGGGGAGTGTCTGGCTCATTGGTTTCGGTTTGCAGCAGATTCACTGGACGCAGCCGGAAGGAGAGCCGGTGACGGTCAGCCTGCTGCAGGGTAATATTCCGCAGAATATGAAATGGCAGCCGGAACATCTTGCAGCCACCATGCAGGTTTATGCTGAACTGGTGCAGGAAAGCCCGAGCAGATTGATCGTTACTCCGGAAATTTCGTTTCCCCTGTTTTACGAACAGGCGCCACAGGACTATCTGGCTTTACTGGCTGAACATGCCCGCTCTCGCCAGGGTGATTTGCTGATCGGCATGGCGGAACGTTCTTCATCCGACAATGGCTATTACAACACCATGTTCAGTTTCGGTACTTCGCCGGAGCAAAGTTATCGCAAATACCATCTGGTTCCGTTCGGGGAATATATTCCGCTGAAGCCGGTATTTGGCTGGATCATCGACGTGCTGCACATTCCGTTGTCAGATTTTTCACGTGGCGGACTGGACCAGCAGCCGTTGGATCTGGCCGGGCAGCGGGTGGCCGTCAATATCTGTTATGAGGATGTATTCGGTGAGGAGATCATCATGCAGCTGCCGCAGGCCAGCCTGCTGGTCAATGTCAGTAATGATGCCTGGTTTGGCCGCTCGATCGGTCCGCGGCAGCATCTGCAGATTTCGCAGATGCGCGCGCTGGAAACAGGTCGCTACATGCTGCGGGCGACCAATACCGGCGTGACCGCTATCATCGATGAGCGAGGCAGAGTGCTGGAGCAGCTGGATATGTTTACCACTGCTGGTTTGCACAGCACTGCACAGGGTTTTGGCGGTGCTACTCCCTATGTTCGATTCGGAAACAGTTTCTTATTCGCGCTGATTGGCCTGCTGTTGCTGGCCGGCAGCCTGGCGGCATTTTCCGGGAGACGCAAAACTCTGTAGAATGGGCCCGGTTCATCATCAGGCCGCTATCAACCCATCGCTAAACCGTCGTAACATGTCTACTCCCACTTTTCAGGAAATCATTCTTACTCTTCAACAATACTGGGGGCAGCAGGGTTGTGCATTGCTGCAACCTTACGATATGGAGGTCGGCGCCGGTACCAGCCATACCGCAACCTTTCTGCGGGCACTCGGGCCGGAACCCTGGCGTGCCGCCTACGTGCAACCTTCCCGCCGTCCCAAGGATGGTCGCTATGGCGACAATCCCAATCGCTTGCAGCATTACTACCAGTTTCAGGTTGTACTGAAACCCGCACCACGCGATATTCTGGATCTGTATTTCCGTTCGTTGCAGATACTGGGGCTGGATTTGCAGCAGAATGATGTGCGTTTGGTCGAGGATGATTGGGAAAATCCCACACTCGGTGCCTGGGGTCTGGGCTGGGAAGTGTGGCTAAACGGCATGGAAGTGACCCAGTTCACCTATTTTCAGCAGGTGGGCGGGATCAACTGCCGGCCGATCACGGGGGAAATCACCTACGGGCTGGAACGTCTCGCCATGTATCTGCAGGGAGTGGAAAACGTGTTCGATCTGACCTGGACAGATGGCCTGACTTATGGCGATGTCTATCACCAGAATGAAGTGGAGCAGTCCACCTACAATTTTGAATACAGTGACACTGGATTTCTGCTGCTTTCTTTCGACAAGCTGGAAGCACATGCCAACCAGCTGATCGATGCACAACTGGCATTGCCGGCTTATGAGCAGGTGCTGAAGGCTGCACACACCTTCAATCTGCTGGATGCACGTGGTGCGATTTCAGTAACCGAACGTGCAGCCTACATTGGCCGTATCCGCAATCTGTCGCGCCGCGTGGCACAAGCCTATTACGATAGCCGCCTGCGTCTGCAGCCACCGTTTCCGCTGGCACCACGTGAGTGGGTCGCTCAGATTCTGAATCAGGCGGAGTCGGCATGATGATCGAAAATTTACTGATCGAACTCCTGACCGAAGAACTCCCACCCAAATCACTCGACAAACTGGGCAATGCTTTTGCCGCCGTCATTGCCGACAGCCTGAAAAGCCAGAATCTGACTACACCGGATACTATCCTGACTGCCTTTGCTTCCCCCCGCCGGCTGGCGGTGCATCTGACCGCCATTCCTGCTCAGGCACCGGATCAGGTCGTAGCGCTCAAACTGATGCCGATTACCGTCGGGCTGGATGCACAAGGGCAGCCAACGCCGGCATTACATAAAAAACTGGCTGCGCTGGGTATGGAAAATGTCGATGCCTCTGCGCTCAAACGGGTGCAGGAGAGTAAGGCGGAAATGCTGTTCCTGGAACAGAACGTTACTGGAATTCTGTTGGCAGCGGGCTTACAGAAGGCGATGGAGGATGCCATTCGGCAACTGCCCGTTTCCAAAGTCATGACCTATCAGCTCGATGATGGTTGGGAGAACGTGCATTTCGTGCGACCGGTACATGGGCTGGTTGCGTTGCACGGGCAGAAAATCATACCGGTCAGCGCGTTTGGATTGACTGCCGGGAACACTACCCGCGGGCATCGTTTTGAAGCAAAGCAGGCCGAGCTGATCATCGATCATGCAGATCGCTATGCTTCCCTGCTGGAAACGGAAGGGGCTGTGATCCCGGGGTTTGACCAGCGTCGCAGCCGGATCCGGGGAGGGCTGGAGGCTGCCGCGAGTGCCGTGCAATTGTGTTGTATCAGCGATGAGGTATTGCTCGATGAGGTCACTGCACTGGTGGAGTATCCCAATATCCTGATGGGAGCATTCCCGACAGATTTTCTGGAAGTGCCGCAGGAATGCCTGATCTCGACCATGAAAATCAACCAGAAATATTTTCCTCTGCTGGATACCGATGGAAAACTGACCAACCAGTTTCTGATCGTTGCCAATATCACGCCGGCTGATCCGGGGCAGATCATCTCGGGTAACGAGCGGGTGATCCGCTCGCGGCTGGCGGATGCAAAATTCTTCTTCGATCACGATCGCAAGCGTACGCTGGCTTCACGCCTGCCCGATCTGGACAAGGTGATCTACCATCACCAGTTGGGTTCACAAGGGGAGCGAACCCGCTATGTGCAGACACTGGCACGAATCATCGGACGGCTGCTGGGTGACGATAACCTGGCCGGTCAGGCGGATCAGGCCGCGATGCTGGCCAAGGCCGATCTGCTGACCGATATGGTCGGAGAATTTCCCGAGCTGCAGGGCATCATGGGTCGTTATTACGCCCGATTCGAGGGAATGGATGAAACGATTGCATTTGCCATCGAGGATCACTACAAACCCCGCTTTGCCGGAGATGTGTTACCGCGCAGTATGGCGGGAATTTGCGTGGCACTGGCCGATAAACTGGAAACCTTGATCAGTCTGTTCAGTATTGGCCAGCTTCCGACCGGTGACAAAGATCCTTACGCACTGCGGCGGCATGCACTGGGCGTCATCCGTATCCTCATCGAAAAAAATCTGCCGATCGGGCTGGATGTGCTGATTTCACGCGCGGCTGATGTATTGCAGGATGAAATGATTGGAAAACAGGATTCGGGGCCGGGCCATGCACGCCCGATAACGCCGCAACTGGCGGGACAGTTGCAGGATTTCTTTTACGATCGTCTTGCCGCCAGCCTGCGTGATCAGGGTTACACGGTTCAGGAAGTGGAAGCCGTTCTGAATCTGCGGCCTTCGCTGTTGTGTGAAATCCCCCGGCGGCTGGCTGCAGTACGTGCATTTGCCGCCTTGCCCGAGGCAGCCAGTCTGGCGGCAGCTAATAAACGGGTCGGCAATATCCTCAAAAAATCAGAATGTGATGCAACTGCCGCTATCGATGAAGCCTGTTTGCAGGCGCCGGCTGAAATCACCCTGTATCACGCCTTGTCCGAAATCGAATCCGATGCCAGACAGGCTTTCCAGAACGGTGATTATGTGACTGCCCTGCAAATTCTTGCTGCCTTGAAAACACCGATCGATGCCTTTTTCGATCAGGTGATGGTGAACGATGAGAATGAGGTGTTGCGGCGCAATCGCCTGGCCCTGCTGATGGCATTACAGGTGACGATGAACCGTGTCGCGGATATTTCCAGGCTGGCTGCCTGAGTATTCCGGAAATGAAACTGATCATTCTCGACCAGAACGGCGTCATCAATCAGGGAAGTGAGACCTATATCAGAGTACCCGGTGAATGGAAGCCCATTCCGGGCAGTCTGCAGGCGATAGCACGGCTGACTCATGCCGGTTACCGGGTGGTGACTGCCACCAATCAGTCTGGCATCGGGCGCGGTTTGCTCGACATGACGACTTTCAATTCGATCAATGACAGGATGCTCCGTACCGTGCAACAGGAAGGGGGACGGATCGATTCTCTGTTTTTCTGCCCGCACACGCAACATGACAAATGCAGTTGTCGCAAACCGGGTATCGGTATGTTCAAAGAGATCCGGCAACGCTACGGTGTTGAACTCAGCCATGTTCCAGCCGTGGGTGATTCTTTGCGCGATCTGCAGGCGGCTGCCAAGGCAGGTGCCATTCCCATACTGGTACTGACTGGCAAAGGCCAGGCCACACTGGCGGAGGGTAACCTGCCTGCCGGTACGCAAATCTACCCGGATTTGTCAGCAGTGGCAGACAGCCTCGAAGTAGAGGCAGTGTAATGGCCGGTTTGCGTTCTCTGATCTACATGCTGCTGCAGGCAATCATTACACCGCCATATGCGCTGTTTACGCTGATGTGTTTCGCGTTGCCTCCTCATTCCCGCTATCAGGTCACTTATGGCTGGACCCGGCTGATGCTGTTCATGCTGCGTACCATCTGCGGCCTGCGTTATGAAGTGCTGGGACGGGAAAATATCCCGGATCAGCCGTCGATCATCCTTTCCAAACACCAGTCCGCCTGGGAAACGCTGGCCTTGCAGCAGATTTTTCCACCGCAGGTATGGGTGCTGAAAAAAGAACTGCTGCGTATTCCATTCTTCGGCTGGGGGCTTGCCATGACCAGCCCGATCGCGATCGACCGCAGTGCCGGCAAAGCAGCACTGGAGCAGATCGTAGAGCAGGGAAGGGAACGGTTGCAGCAGAATTTCTGGATCGTCGTTTTCCCCGAAGGTACGCGCATTCCCCCTGGCAAAAAAGGCAAATACCGCATCGGTGGCGCCTGGCTGGCTGTGCATACCGGTGCGCTGGTCGTACCGGTGGCGCACAATGCCGGGGAATTCTGGGGCAGAAACTCCTTCATTAAATATCCCGGTACCATCACGTTGAGTATCGGCCATCCGATTCATCCGGATGGCATCGAAGCAGGCGAGCTGATGGCACAGGCAGAAGCCTGGATCGAGGCTGAAACTGCACGCATCAGTCGCCCATCACACCGGCCGATCGAATGACCGTGATATTGACAATCATCACCTGAGCTGTTTTGGCCATTATCCGAGCCATCGTTTTCTTCTCCCGCACGAATTGAAATAATCTGTTTTCTGCAACAGGCAGAGAGTATTATTTGATTGACATAGTCGGATCAGATACACGATCGAATCGATCTGACAGAAAGCGGGACTATTCAGTCAAGGAGAAAAGACATGGCCACAGAAAAACGGAGTTCCCGTTCCAGCAGCAGCAAAACAACTGGTAGTAAATCATCCGGCAGCAAATCGGCCGATACCAGAAAGACCAGCATCGAACATATCAGTCCCTTCGTTGAATTTTCCCGTTCTGCAGCCAGCACTAAATCTGCTGAATTTCCATCGATCTTGAACAAGGAAGGCAGTTCACCGGAAGTCGGTACGATCGTGTATATCCATGGCATAGGAAACAAACCCGTGGCATCGATCCTGAAATGCCAATGGGATACGGCACTGTTTGGTGCACCCATGGGAGATCGCACCCGCATGGCGTACTGGGTGGATCGTAATCGTTACCCCAAACCCAAGGACGCCAGTTGTGCCGACAAGGATACGCTGCCGGAGGATGCAGGTGGAATGGGGGTACAGGCGCTGCAGGAAAACGAGCTGGAGCCGGAAATCAAACTGAGTGCGGCCGAGCGCAAAATCATGGCCGCGCTGGAAGAACGTCTGCGCGCAGGAGAAAAGCAGCCCGGCGGTGTCAATGTCAAGGTACTGCCTCTGCCAGAGAGTGTGCGATTGTGGATTACCCGCCGTATTACCAAACTGTTCCTCAAGGATGTGCAGGATTTCTTTTTCGATGAGCACAAGCGCAACGTGATGGAACAGTCGCTGCGTGATCGTCTGGATGTCGGCGGTGGCCCGTTCATCGTGGTTGCTCACAGCCAGGGCTCGATGATCGCCTATCATGTACTGCGCCAGTTGAAAAAAGCTGACTGTGACGTACGCCTGTTCATCACTATCGGTTCACCCCTCGGTATTCAGGAAGCGCAGGATGTGCTTGGCAAGATCGGTTCCGGCAAACCGCTTGCCGTGCCGGAATGCGTCGATCGCTGGCTGAATGTGGCTGAACGCCTCGATCCGGTCGCACTTGACTCACAGCTTGGAAACGATTACCAGCATAACAGTCGTGGCGTGAAAGTCGAGGATCATACCGGCCTGATGATGAATCCCGACTGGGCATCCAATCCGCATTCAGGTACGGGCTATCTCTCGCTCGACATCGTGCGTCAGGCTGTGCGTGAGACAGCCGGCCCCACTTTCAGCAACCCGGTGGGTCGCAATATCCTGATGAAAGATCTGGTCGACAATATCGAGGATGGTCACCGTGAGCAGAGGCACCCGACACTGATTCAACTGGTTTCGGATGACGATGACGCCACCTCACTGGACGAAGTGCGTGATCGCCTCAGTAATCTGATAAAAAATGTCCTGATTTTCAACAACGCTGAACCCGAAGAAGGGCGCATCCAGCTTATGCGCCGTTTCATCTCGGCGGATCTGACCCGGAGTGAAATCGAGGAATTACGTTCGCACTGCAGTACATTGAAAATCGATCGCGTGTGGCGTAATGCGCTCAAGCGTACGCTGCTGCACCAATCGGCACACACGATCCAGGTGCGCCCGGCCAATCTGGGTTATGGTGCCTGTGGCCAGAATATCGCCTGGGCCGTGCTCGATACCGGAATCGCTGCTGATCACCCGCATTTCAAAAAACACAACAATGTGGTCGCACAGTGGGATTGCACCGGCAGTGGCAGCCCCAGGGAACTGAGACTCGGCGACAGCGGGTTTGGCACACTGGATGGTCATGGCCACGGTACCCACGTTGCCGCCATCATTGCAGGCACGCTGACCTTACCGCACGATGAAAAGGATAAATCTGAAATCCTGCTGCAGGGAATGGCACCCGAGGCCAGGCTTTACGGTTTCAAGGTGCTCAAGGACAACGGCAATGGAGAAGATGCTTTCATCATCAAGGCGCTCGATACCATTGCAGAACTGAATGAACGTGCCGGTAAACTGGTCATCCATGGTGTGAATCTCAGCCTGGGCGGCAATTTCGATCCCAGTGTTTTCGGTTGCGGTCATACGCCACTGTGTCAGGAACTGCGACGCCTGTGGCGTCAGGGAGTACTGGTATGTCTCGCGGCTGGCAATGAGGGTTACGCACTGCTCGATTCCGCCAGTGGTGTGATACCGGCCAACATGGATCTTTCCATTGGTGATCCGGCCAATCTGGAGGAAGCCATTTCTGTTGGCTCGGTGCACAAAACCAATCCGCATACCTATGGCATTTCCTATTTCTCCTCACGCGGCCCGACTGCCGATGGACGCATGAAACCGGATCTGGTTGCCCCGGGTGAGAATATTCTCTCGGCACGCCATCAGTGGCCGAAAAGCAAGCTCACCATGCGTAATGCGTATGTCGAGATGAGTGGCACCAGTATGGCTACCCCGCATGTTTCGGGATTGCTTGCGGCTTTTCTTTCCGCCAGACGGGAGTTCATCGGCTATCCGGATCGCGTCAAAACACTGTTGCTGCAGTATTGTACCGACCTGGCTCGTGATCCTTACATTCAAGGTAAAGGGATGCCCAATCTGGTAAGAATGATCATGAATACCTGAGCAAGAGCCGGCCAGGTCGCTCTTGGGTTGTCGATTATTAAGATAACCCGTGTGTTGCCGCTCCGGCGGCCAATATGCCCCGCTGGAGCGAGGCGGACTGCAAGGAAAGAATCATATTTGGCCACTCAATAACATAATAAATGGGCATTTTAAGCCGATTTTTAACGTAGAAATGGCAACGCAGGTAGTTTTTCAGAGGTTTTTAAGCGTCTAATCACATACCTATGAGTATTACTATACAATATGACTATGTAGATTAATAAATAGTATGAGGAATACCATGACTCATAGAGTGACTATTACGCTCGACGCAGAAACATTTGCTTTCCTGAACGATGTTGCAAGTAGTAATCGTAGCGCCTATGTTAATCAGCTCTTAAAACAGGATCGCAAAAATTTCCTGCAGGCAGCGCTACGCAAAGCGAATCAGGAAGAGGCAGAAGATACAAACTACCAGGAAGAATTACAGGCATGGGAAAGTACGCTGTCAGATGGATTAGCCAATGACTGATTTCAAGCAGCGGGATATTTACTGGATCGATCTTGAACCGACAAAGGGTGCGGAAACAAGAAAATTAAGGCCATGTGTAATTATTCAAAGTGACCTGGTTAACGTTCAATCCAGAACAGTGATAGTTGCCCCTTTGCTCCCTCAGCATAAACCCTGGCCGTTTGCAGTGAATCTGGAGCCCACAGAAAAAAATGGTCTGGATAAGGATCGTCATATCAACCTCAAGCAATTACGCGCGGTTGATATTTCACGCATTGGAAAAAAACAAGGCAGGCTTGAAAATAGATACAAGGATCTTATCAAAGCAGCTTTAATGATCATCTTTGATTTGTAAGCTGGTAAATATGCCTCGCTGGAGCGAGGCGGGCTGCATTCTCACACGGAGCGTGGGAACGATCAATTGGCTATCCGGATCGCGTCAAGGCACTGCTGCTGCAGTATTGCACCGACCTGGCCCGTGATCCCTATATTCAGGGTAAAGGAATGCTTAATCTGGTAAGAATGATCATGAATACCTGAAAGAAAGTCAGCCGGGACACATCGCCGGGTTGCCAAATTATTAAAAAATAAAATCATGACAAAATTTTTGGGCTGATTATGACTCAAACATAAAATAGTCAAAATAGTAATCGTATTGATCAAAAGTGCTTCCACCAGAAGAGTAGGTCACTACTCTTTCGTTCTTGACTGAGCAGTTCTAAATGGAGGGCATCATGAGACGCATATACTTTTTGGTTCCAGAGATCGTTACTACCCGAAAAATTGTTGATGATTTGCTTCTGGCAAAGATTGAAGAGAGGCATATTCATGTGATCGCAAAACGTGGTACGCCGCTGGAAGATTTGCCGGAAGCCAGCCTGCTGCAGAAAACTGATTTTGTTCCTGCTGTTCAGCAGGGAATTGCACTGGGTGGCGCCACAGGGCTGCTTGCCGGGCTGGTAGCCGTTGCGCTGCCACCTGCATCAGCAGTCATTGCCGGCGGCATTCTGCTGGCAACCACACTGGCGGGAGCCGGTGTCGGGTCGTGGGTAAGTGGCATGATCGGTATGACCATCGGCAATCGGCGCATTAAAGAATTTGAGGAGGAAATCGAAGCAGGAAAACTGCTGGTACTGGCGGATGTGCCAGTCAATCGAGTCGATGAAATTGAAGATCGGGTGAAACAGCATTTACCGCAAATCGAGGTGATGCGAACAGAACCGAAGGTTCCGGCATTTCCTTAAAACGAATATCCGGGCTCAGAACAGAGCCCGGATGTTTATCATAGAAAAATGGATGACTTCACTACATTTGCAATGATGAGGGTAATACCGCCTTTGCAAACCCGGTAAGGATGAAGCAATCTATCAGATAAACGGGATTCCGGGAAATCGAATCCAATCAGACTCCGGCACCGCGATAAGCCGTTACCTGAATTTCAATTTTCATGCGCGGATCGGATAAACCGGCAGTCAGCATCATGGCAGATGGTCTGACATCACCCAGGTATTTGCGCATCACCGGCCAGCATTTCTCAAAATCTTCTGCCTGGGGGAATACATAAGTGACTCGCACTACTTCTTTCATGTTCGACCCTGCCTGATCGAGTGCTGCTTCGATATTCCTGAAGCATTGCTCCGCCTGTTCCAGCAAGTCATCGGAAATGGACATTTTGCTGTAATCGAAACCTGTCGTGCCGGATACCAGTACCCAGTTATCTACGACGACTGCACGCGAATAACCAATTTCTTTTTCAAAGGTTGAGCCCGAGCTGATGAGTTTACGTGTCATGAAATGATTTCTCCGTGCTGATTAAATGATTCGTACCTGTGATGCCGTGCAGCTATTCATTTAGGGTTTCTGTAAAACTTGCAGTATTCCGGATCTGTTTCAATGGAAACCAGTGTTACTCATCATTGGTGAGAACGTATCGTTATTTTCGTCATGGTCAGGCTCGCAACCTGATCCATGTATTTCTCTCGACGATACCATTTGCCTCGAGGCTGTTGGCTTTCTGGAATGTCATGACGGCAAGTTCGGTTGCTGCACCGAAGCTGCTGTCAATGGAAAGTGAAAATCCCTTGTTGATCAGTAATTCCTGCAGCTCGGCCACGCCAGCTCCGAATGATCCGCGATGCAAAATCATGGTGTTGCCACCTTCGTCTGCCGATATGACGAGCCCTTCGATTCTTGCTAATTCGGACTTGGCCTTGATCAGATAACCACGGCGATCTTCGAGCCCATTCAGGCCGCCATTAACGAGTCTGGTGACGCTGATCAGGTCATCGCGATCTGCTGCTGAATTGATATTTCGCTTTTTCCAGTATTCACATGCTATTTTCAGCGCAGTGACCGGTTCTGCTGCCATCGCAGGGTTATCTTCCAGAGGCAGACCAAGTATCTGGCCGATATCCCGATAGTTTGCACGACCGGTCAGCTGAATCAGTCCGCGTCCCTTATAACGCTTGCCATCTCCCGCTTGAGTATTGCCCAGATCCTGGCGGCCTTCGTATGCTGTCCCGGAGGCAAATTCTTCCGTGGTTCTGAAACCGGCACATTCATGAGTAACCTGCCCCATGAAATGAGCGATCCGCAATCTGGTATTGATTGCATAACCATCGAGCGTTGCAGAAAAAATGGCTGAAATTGCTCCAATGATCTGTTCCTGGGCAGCTTTCTTGTCACCAGAGAACTGTGGAGCAACTGCGAGTATGAAATTGCCATCGACTGGAATCATTTCGTTTCTCCAAGCCAGGACAGGTACTTATTTGAGATTTGAGGAGCTGATTGACCGACTTCGCCAGAGTAATCCGGCTGTCAGGCTGAATGCCAGAAATATCAGCAGTGACCAGTCGGGAATCGTCAGTGACAGAAACTGCCAGGTGCCATCGGTGCAGTCGCCGTTGGCTTCAAACATATCCGGCCACCATCGGGCGAGAGGCAGTTCATTCAGAAAAGCTTCTTCCGGGCTGATGCCGCATTCGAATGCTTCAGGAAAACGTACCAGCCAGGCTTGCCGGCCGGCAACGATCGCACCTGCCAGTGAAAACAGGATGATCAGTCCGCAATAGATGCGTCTTCCCAATCGTTGTGGATGATGGATGAACGCGAATAATGCGGTAATGCCAACCAGCCAGTAGGCCATACGCTGGAAGATGCACAGCGGGCAGGGCAGCAATCCATCAGCCAGTTGCAGATAAAGTGCGTAGCTCACCAGTCCGGCACAGATAAGGGCAATCAGCAGAAAGATTATTCTCATGGTTCCTTATGTTATGGGCTGGTTTGTGCTTGATTCGCTTGACGGTTGTTTTTCTCTGCGCATACTACCGGCAACCAGTCGGTATTCAAGCAGACGGCATTCCAGCGCGCCGTTGAACAGTGGAGTTCGACGTGAAGGCGTGAGCCGGATGGATTTTGCCAGCAGCGGATCGGCAGTCAGCAGAAAAGCGCGCCAGCCGCTGAACCGCTGTTTCAGAACATCTCCCAATCGAGGATAAAATTCAGCAAGCATCTGATGATCTCCGATGCGTACACCATACGGCGGATTACTGACCAGTATACCGGTTTCAGCCGGAGCGGAAATTTCCAGGACATTCGCCTGTTTCAGCGTGACGCATTCGGCCAGTCCCGCTGCGGCAAGATTGTTGCGGGTATGGGCCAGTGCGCTGCCATACAGATCACTGCCATAAATGGATTGAAATGTACGCTCATGCTGACGTTCCGTTGCTGTCTGTTTGAGTTTTTTCCAGGAACGGGCATCGAACAGTTTCAACTGCTCGAATGCAAATTGCCGTCCGGAGCCGGGCGCAATTCGGCAGGCGATCTGGGCGGCTTCCAGCAGCAGTGTGCCACTGCCACACATCGGGTCGAGCAGGGGCGTGCCGGGCTGCCAACCGGTCAATGCCAGGATGCCGGCAGCCAGGTTCTCGCGCAGAGGCGCTTCGCCCTGAGTCTGGCGCAGGCCGCGTTTGAACAGCGCTTCACCGGAAGTATCGAGGTAAAGCGTGAATTCCTGCGCATTAAGAAAACCGTGGATGCGCATATCCGGTGCAACAGTGTCGATATCAGGCCGCTTACCATGAATTGCCCGGAATTTGTCGCATACAGCATCCTTGATGCGGAGTGTCACAAAATCGAGACTGCGCAGTGGACATTTGATTGCAGCCAGGTTTACTTTTATCGATAACCGCGGTTCAAACCAGTCTTGCCAGGGCAAAGAATGGGTAAGGTCGTAGATATCGGCTTCACTGCGGTACTGATCTTTGGCGATTTGCCACAGAATACGGCTGGCGATGCGACTTTCGAGGTTGGCACGGTAACAGGTCTGCCAGTTTCCGTGGAAAGCCACACCGCCGGGTGAAGCCTGGATGGATGTTGCATCCAGACGTTCAAGCTCCGCTGCCAGGACGGTTTCCAGCCCGCGCGGGCAGGGAGCGAAGAAACGCTCTGTCATTTCATGTGGAGAGATCACAAAGAAATCCGGAATACGAATTTCATGCGGATTTGTTTTTCCAGGTGGCCCAGGCAAACAGGAGCCAGCCTGCCATGTAGGATGTCCCTCCCAATGGGGCCACCATTCCCAGCCCGCGCCATCCGGTCAGGCTGACGACATACAGCGTGCCAGAGAACAGCACGATACCGGTCATCATCAGTATCCCGGAAAACTTCAATGCACGTGCCTGTGGAAGCCGATCCATCGCCAGTCCGACCAGTATCAGCCCGATGGCGTGGTAGAAGTGATATTGCACACCGATCTGGAAGGTGGTGAGGATGTCGGGGGCCAATATGGATTTCAGGCCATGTGACCCCAAGGCACCCAGCATGACACATAAAAATGCATTTACTGCGCCCAGCGCAAGAAAGATTCTGGACATCGTCGGTTGAACTCCCGGTTAAAGTGAGGGGTGAAAAGAATGAAGGAACCTCTGAAAAACTACCTGTGTTGCCATTTCTACGTTAAAAATCGGCTCAAAATACTCATTTATTACGTATAAACTCTGCTTTTTTGCCGATTTTTGCCTTGACCTGACCGCCTCGCCGACGTTTTTCAGGGGTTCCTGAAGGAAAACGGGCAGCTCGGATTCATTCGCCTGTTTCAGTGATATCCGCTTTGGCCCAGCCGCTGGCAAAAACCAGTCGCACATTGTCACCCGCCCGGGTTTGCCGGCTGTCATGCAGAATATCACCCCGGGCAGTATAGGCGATACTGTAACCGCGTGCCAGTACCGCTTTCGGGTCGAGGTGGATCAGGTATTGCTGTTGCTGGCGCAGCTTGAATTGCAGATTTTCCAGTCGGTGTGCCATTGCGCGCTGCAGTCGTGCGGCCAGTTCCTGCTGATGCCTGATGCCGGCCTGGATATCGGGCTTTGCAGAGTGTATGCGTCGTCCGGTTTCTCCGATTCGCCATGTGCGGATTTCAAACTGCCGGTTCCAGGCATTTTGCAGACGGCCACGTAATTGCAACAAATGCATCTGCTGATGACGGATTCGTTCACCGGGATGAATCAGCCGATGGGCAAGCAGATCAGTGGCTTGCATGCGGCGTTCGATATGGCGTTCTATCGTCTGTTGCAGGCGATGCAGCCAGTACTGCAGGCGATGCAGAATTGCCTGTCTGTCAGGTGAAGCCAGTTGAGCAGCACCAGTAGGAGTTGGTGCACGAGCATCGGCCACAAAATCGGCAATGGTGAAGTCGGTTTCATGGCCGATACCGGTTACGATTGGAATCGGGCAGGCAGCAATGGCCCGTGCCACGATTTCTTCATTGAATGCCCATAAATCTTCGATCGACCCGCCTCCCCGACACAGGATCAGGACATCGCATTCGCCCCGTGCTGCAGCAGTGCGCAGTGCGGTGGCAATTGCAGCAGCTGATCCTTCACCCTGCACTGGTGCAGGATAGATCACGACGGGAATGGAAGGTAAACGCAGTTGCAAGGTCGTCAGTACATCCCGTAATGCTGCAGTGTTGGGAGAGGTGATGATTCCGATTTGTCGCGGGAAACGGGGTAACGGTTGCTTGTACTCGGGGCTGAATAGTCCTTCCTGCTGTAGTCTGGCTTTGAGCCGCTCGAATGCCTCGAACAGTGCCCCCAACCCGGCACGGCGCAACTGCTCGACAGTCAGTTGAAATTCTCCACGCGCTTCATACAGTGTAACCAGTGCCTGGGCTTCAACCTGCATACCCTCCTGCGGTATCCAGTCCAGATACAGATTTTTATGGCGGAACATGACGCAGCGCACCTGTGCACTGTCATCCTTGAGTGAAAAATACCAGTGCCCGGATGGATAGCGTTTCAGGTTGGAAATTTCCCCGCTTACCCATAACAGTGGAAAAGTCTGTTCAAGTATTACACGAGCATTACGGTTTAATTCACTGACACGCCACAGGATTTTTTTCGGCTCGGGCAAGAGATTGTAATCGGTCATATCATTCCACAATCATCCACAATGACATCTGATTATTCTGGCATGCATAAAAAAGTTTGTATGATAACAATAGTTTAAAATAAGTCATTGTTCTCATTAATTTTATTTGGCCTAAAAATTAGGCAGTTCAAAAAACTTCATGTATGCAATGATACTTATCAGCCTTATTCAGGATTTATTCACATAGTTATCCACAGGAATTGTGTATAACCTTTTGTGATGCTTGTTGAGCAAAGCAGGCGGGTGTTGCAGAATATAATATCGTGACTTCATTACAACCAAGGGGATCAGTTCGTGTTTTCAATCATTCAGGCGGCAGGGTGGCCGATATGGCCGATCATACTGGCTTCTGTCCTGGCAGTGGGCATTATCGGTGAACGTTTGTGGAGTCTGCGTCGATCAAAAGTTTCTCCGCGGGACCTGTTGCCAAGGGTGCTGCAGGAATATCGCCGCTCTGGCGTACATACCGATACGCTGACGCGTTTACAGGAACACTCTCCACTCGGACAGGTTCTGGTGGCAGGGCTGAAAAATATCGACAGTCCGCGTGAGGCCATGAAAGAATCGATCGAGGAAGCCGGGCGAGTGGCAGCACATGAGCTGGAGCGCTACCTTACCACGTTAGGGACGATTGCCTCGCTCAGTCCGCTGATGGGGTTGTTCGGCACCCTGATCGGCATGATCGAAATTTTTGGATCGGGCACACCGACCGGCGGTAACCCGATACAACTTGCTCATGGAATTTCAGTTGCTCTGTATAATGCCGCGTTTGGCATTCTGGTAGCTATTCCCAGCATTGTTTTTTACCGGTATTTCCGTGCCAAAGTCGATGAGCTGGTGCTGGAAATGGAGCTGCAGGCGCTTAAACTGGTTGAAGTGGTACACGGTGAACGGCGTATCTGATCGTATTTGAATGATTGTCCAGGTAATGACGAGTAGAGATCTTTTTAGGAGTTTTTTTGGCTGAATCCATGCCGGCCAGCCGGGATTGCTCCCTGGTGACCGGTGGTGGAGGATTTATCGGTACCCATCTCGTGCGGTTGCTGCTGGAGCAGGGGGAACGGGTAAGGGTACTTGAATTGGATGATGTGCCTGTTCTGGACGGAGCCGAGGTCATTCGTGGTTCAGTTGCGGATGAAGCAGTGGTACACCGGGCAGTGAAAGGTGTCCGCAGGATTTATCATCTGGCTGCCCATACCGATTTATGGGCACCTGATAAACGGATATTCCGGCAGATCAATTACGAAAGTACTCGTACCGTGTTGCGTGAAGCGATGTATGCGGATGTCGAGGTAGTAGTGCATACCTCGACAGAAGCCATACTGACCGGGCAGGGTGATCCGGACCAATCAGATCGCGCGCTGTCATCTTCATCCCGCAAAAGGAAAACTTTGGGGCCGTATTGCCAGGCCAAACTGATGGCGGAACAGGCCGCACTGGAAGCTTCCAGAAATGGTTTGTCAGTCGTCGTTGTCTCACCGACGTTGCCGGTGGGTCCGGGAGATCGGCATATTACTCCGCCTACGCGTATGATCGTGGATTTCCTGAACCGCAAAATTCCTGCTTATCTCGATTGTCGTTTGAATCTGGTCGACGTCCGGGACGTGGCAGAAGGGCATATCCTGGCTGCTCAGCGAGGGCGTTCCGGAGAACGCTACCTGCTTGGTCATGAGAACATAATGTTGAGCCGGTTACTACGCATGCTTAAGGAAATCACCGGTGTGGTGATGCCTGAACATAAGATTCCGTACTGGTTGGCTCTGGTGGTGGGGATATTGCAGGAGTTCGTGGCTGATCATGTGACACACAAAGCTCCCATGGCACCACTGACGGGGGTGCGTCTGGCCGGGCGAGGGAATGATTTTGACAGTGACAAGGCCGTGCGTGAACTCGGCTTCAGGCAAACCCCGATTCGGCAGGCGCTGATCGATGAAATTATCTGGCTGGTCGAGACGGGGCATATCAATCTGCCTGTTCATTCATTCAGGAAACATTTTGGATCTACAGAAAAGAAATAGCACCGATCTAGTCAGTGGCAGCGGTCAGCCTGCATCTGCAGGGTTCTGTTACTTGCGTAACCTTCTCCTGTGTCTGGTGTTGATCTGCACGAGCTGTGGCTCGATCCCCAGAGAAGGACATCAGGAGGGAGTGTATGATCCGTATGAAACGTTTAACCGTAAATCTTACCGTTTTACCGATGCAATCGATCGCAGGTTGCTCGAACCGATTGCTGATGTGTACTTGAAGTATGTTCCGGAAGCGATACAGCGTCCTGTCAGTAATTTTTACCGCAATCTGTCTTATCCCAGTGTGGTGCTGAACAGTTTCCTGCAGGGAAAAATACATCAGGGATTTTCGGACACGATGCGTTTTGTGATCAATACCACGATCGGTGTCGGAGGGCTTGCCGATATGGCCGGGCACATGGGATTTCCGGAGCATAACGAGGATTTCGGACAGACGCTGGCAGTATGGGGAATGAACAGCGGATCATATCTGTTCATTCCAATCTATGGTCCGAGTACTTCCCGCGATGTAGCGGATCTACCAGTCAGTGTGTTTACGGATGGACTGTACTACCTGGCTTATGTACTAAGTGGGCCGGTGATCATTCCACTGGCCGTTCTGCGCATCGTCGACAAGAGAGCCGGTCTCTCGGGACCGATGAAAGTGCGTGATGAATCGGCATTGGATCCTTATCTGTTCGTGCGTGAAGGTTATATGCAACAGCGCGAATACCTGATTCACGATGGCAATCTGCCTGCCAGCCATTACGATGATTTGCTGATCGATGATTCCGGCTTGATGGCAGATCCTGAAAAAACAGATTCGGCACCTTGAGTGTTGTAATTTTGTCATATAGTTTTCTCAAAAAATACAATTCCTTAGATTATTGGGCTATCGTCTGTGGTTGATAGCTGCACAATCATTTCAGCTGATTTATCGAATAAGGATTTTACGCTTTATGTCCATTTCACCGACGTTTCCCGGATCTTCCCTGCAAAAGTCTTCATTATCAGATCACTCGACCATATCAGAACCTTTTACGGTCGTTGACAGGGTGAACGGGATTTCTGCCGTTGCACTGGATGATGCCATTACGCGCGCTCGCTCAGCTTTGCTGGCGCAACAGCGGGAAGATGGTCACTGGTGTTTTTCGCTGGAAGCAGACTGCACGATTCCGGCTGAATATATCCTGATGATGCATTTCATGGATGAAATAGATACCGCACTGGAACGCAGAATTGCCAATTTCTTGCGTAATCGGCAGGTAACTGACGGGCATGGCGGCTGGCCGCTGTACTATGGCGGTGACTTCGACATGAGCTGCAGTGTCAAGGTTTACTATGCGCTGAAGCTGGCCGGGGATTCACCGGAAGCAGCGCACATGGTCCGTGCCCGTAATGCCATACTGGAGCGGGGAGGGGCTGCGCGCTCGAATGTATTTACCCGCTTGCTGCTGGCCATGTACCGCCAGATTCCATGGCGCGGTGTGCCGTTTGTTCCAGCTGAAATCATGCTGCTGCCGCGCTGGTTTCCTTTTCATCTGAGTAAAGTGGCGTACTGGTCACGGACGGTGATGGTGCCACTTTCCATTCTGTGTACACTGAAAGCCAAAGCAGCCAATCCGCGTAATATCCATGTACGTGAACTGTTTACGGTCGACCCGGAAATGGAAAAAAACTATTTTCCGGTACGCACCCCCCTTAATCACTTGCTGTTGTATCTGGAGCGACTGGGCTCAAAACTGGAACCTCTGATTCCGTCGTTCATTCGGCGCAGAGCCTTAAAAAAAGCCGAGCAGTGGACCATCGAACGGCTCAATGGAAGAGATGGCCTGGGGGCGATTTTTCCGGCGATGGTCAATGCCTATGAGGCACTGACATTGCTGGGCTACGACCATGATCATCCATTACTTCAGCAATGCCGTCTGGCTTTGCGTGAACTGCTGGTAAATGAAGGGGAAGATATCACCTGGTGCCAACCCTGTGTGTCTCCCGTGTGGGATACCGTACTGGCTTCGCTGGCGTTGCAGGAGGATGAACGGGCTGATAACGGGCCGGTTCGCCATGCTCTCGACTGGCTCGTGCCCCTGCAGGCACTCGATCAGCCAGGCGACTGGCGCAATAGTCGCCCTGATCTGCCGGGAGGGGGCTGGGCATTCCAGTATGCCAATCCGCATTATCCGGATCTGGATGATACTGCTGCTGCAGCATGGGCGTTATGTCAGGCGGATACAGAGGATTATCGTACCAGTATTACCCGGGCAGCAGACTGGCTGGCGGGTATGCAATCGAGTAATGGCGGTTTTGCCGCATTTGACATAGACAATGTGCACTATTACCTGAATGAGATTCCATTCGCAGATCATGGTGCGTTACTGGATCCACCTTCGAGCGACGTGACGGCGCGCTGTATCGGTCTGCTTGCTCTGAATGGTGATGCAAGACACCAGGAAACCGTGAAGCGCGGATTGACATTTTTATTCAGTGAGCAGGAGCCATCCGGCGCCTGGTTCGGGCGCTGGGGTACCAACTACGTTTATGGCACCTGGTCCGTGCTGGAGGCATTGAAGTTAGCGCGGGTGGATCATGATCATCAGGCGGTAAAACGTGCAGTGCAATGGTTGAAGTCGGTGCAACGTGCCGATGGGGGATGGGGAGAAACCAACGATTCGTATCTCGATTCCGAGCTGGCCGGACAATTGGAAACCAGTACTTCTTTTCAGACCGCATGGGCAGTGCTTGGGCTGATGGCGGCAGGCGAGGTGGGGAGCACAGCAGTAAGAAACGGGATCGATTATCTGATCCGTACCCAGAGTGCTGCCGGATTATGGGAAGAACCCTGGTTTACCGCTCCGGGTTTTCCAAAAGTTTTCTACCTGAAATATCATGGCTACTCCAAATACTTTCCGCTATGGGCGCTGAACCGGTATCGTGCAATGAATAGCAGGTCTGTTGTATGAGTCGTACCGGGATTGTGATAGCAATGCGATCGGAAGCTGCTTGTATTACTTCACAACGTAACTTGCCATTCGACCAGGCAGTACCGATTGATGATCATCTGGTCATCAGGATGTGCGGCATGGGTCCGGTTGCTGCTCGCCGTGCGGCAATCGATTTATACGATCAGGAAAACGTAGCAGGATTGATCAGCTTTGGCATTGCCGGTGCACTGGATGATGCGCTGCAGCCGGGCGATCTGGTTTCGCCGGAATCCGTGCAGTCAAAGCAAAGCTATTCAACAGACAGTGCGTGGCGGACACGGATAGAGCGCAGTCTGCCTGCTCATCTCAATGTTATTCGCCGTCCGGTGGCTGCCAGTGATGAGCTGGTGTCTACCGCAGATGAAAAATATGCACTTGCGGCTCGAAGTGGCGCTTGCGCGGTTGATATGGAAAGCGGTGCAATTGCTGCTGTTGCTTCTGAAAAAGGGGTTCCGTTTGTTGTGATTCGCGTGATTTCAGACCCGGTACAGTTTTCCCCGCCAGCGGCTCTCATGGATGTATTACACCCGGATGGGCGTGTCAAGCCGATTGCATTGCTGGCTTCCCTGTTGAATGGCTCACTCAAATTAGGCGAGTTATTAAGGTTTGGGTCGGATGCACAGATCGCGTTTAAAACACTGAAACAGGTCGTTCAGGCAACTCGACATGAACTGGGCCGGCAAGTATCCGGCACCTGCCAGGGGATCTCTGATTAAGTCCCACATGGCCGTATACTGTGTTTTGCGGATGGAATGCAAGGCGAGTGAGGCATGATCAGAGGTTTCCTAGAGCAGACGTCGCAAATCTCCTCTCGTAAAGCCGCAAGAAGCAGCATCAATATCGATATTCCTGCTCAAGATCATTACCTTGAACAATTCCCCCATTTCGGCAGGGCTGACCAGTCGTTGTACCTGGCTGACCAGCGGCAGATAACTGCCCGGCTGATCTGCCGGGGTGCGCGCCAGTAAATCAGTAATCCCGCAGTTGATCAGGAAATGTGCCTGCGTGGTATAGCCGGCCAATTGCAACCCGGAATCCAGAGCTGTCCGGGCAATAGTGCTGAAATCGACGTGGCTGGTGATATCCTGCAATCCCGGCAGAAAAAATGGATCATCATGGGCGTGATGCCGATAGTGGCACATCAGCGTTCCCTGATGGCGCTGTGGATGATAGTACTCATTCTGCCCAAAGCCGTAATCGACCAGCAGAATGGCGCCCCGCTGAAGCAGCATGGCCAGCGAGCGGATGAAATGCCGGTTGGTGAGGCTGATTTCGCTGATATAAAGAGGGTAGGAGAATTGATCAGCCGGGGGAAGTTGTCGGGCAACATCGAGCAGTTCGCCGGCTGCTAAAGGCTGATCCTGCCATACCGGCCCTTGATCTTTCCAGATCACTCCCCGTTCTGCAATGTTGCCATTCTGCCAGGCAACCAGATGAACGGGCATAGCATCGAGGACTTCATTGGCGAGTATCAAGCCCTCGAATTGCTCCGGCAGGGCTGATAACCAGCTTACCCGCGATGCCAGATGAGGAATATGTTGTTCGATCATTGCCCGTTGCCTCTGCTGCAAATCTGCACTGAGATCGAGAATATAATAATGTTGCGGTAGGTTGTTCAATTCTTCGAGTGCACACAGCAGATCCACTGCCAGCTTGCCGGAACCTGCACCAAATTCCAGGATCGAGCCCTGATCGACTGCACTCAGGATAGGTGCGATCTGCCGCGCCAGAGCCTGGCCAAATAACGACGAGATTTCCGGGGCAGTGACAAAATCACCTGCCGTTCCGAATTTGGCTGCGCCACCGCTGTAATATCCGGTTTCAGGTGTATACAAGACGGTTTCCATATAATCTGCAAACGAAATCCAGCCGCCGGAATGCGCGATCCGTTCATGGAGCATCGTCTTCAAAGTGTCGCTGTAAGCTTGCTCGGATGGATCAGGAAGGGGTAGAGCCACGGGTGTTTTCAGCAATAAAAAGGTTTATGGTAGATTGTGCAGCACTGAAGTGTAGCGTAAACAGAAAGGATCTTTGTGAAAGATAAAGTAATTCTGGTGACTGGCGGTGCGCGGCGGGTGGGGGCAGCCATTTGCCGATGGCTGCACCGCAAAGGCGCCAGGCTCGTGGTTCATTATCGTGATTCATCTGCTGATGCACAACGGCTGAAACAGGAGCTTGAACAGGGACACCCGGATTCAGTCGCGCTGCTGCAGGCTGATTTACTGGATACTGGCGGGATCCCGGCGCTGGTCGATCAGGCAGCCCGGCAGTTTGGGCGGCTGGATGCACTGGTCAATAATGCCTCCAGCTTTTTTCCGACGCCTGTTGGTGACTGTACCGAACAAGCCTGGCATGATCTGGTGGGCAGCAATCTGAAGGCTCCTTTGTTTCTGTCGCAGGCAGTCGCACCCTATTTGAAAAAGAATCGAGGGTGCATTGTCAATATCATTGATATTCATACCGAGCAGCCTCTCAAACGCTACGTGATCTACAATGCAGCCAAAGGCGGGCTGGCTGCTCTGACACGTTCCCTGGCCATGGAGCTTGCTCCGGAAGTCCGTGTCAACGGTATCTCACCCGGGCCGATTCTCTGGCCGGAAACGGGTGAATGGCAGGATGAAACGGCACGCAGGCATATCATCGACAGAACACTGCTCAAACGCATGGGGGAACCGGATGATATTGCACGAACGGTCAGCTTCCTGATCGAAGATGCACCATTTATTACCGGGCAGATCATCGCCGTCGATGGCGGGCGCAGTATCAATCTTTAGGATCATTTTTTTACATTTTCTGCTCATTCATGCTCATCAGCATGATGGATGGTTCGCGAAATGATCCGGTCACAATAGGCAATTGCAAGTGCAGAAAGCAGAAATGCCAGATGAATGACTGTTTGCGCAATCAGTGTTTTCTCGTCGTAAGCAGTAGCATTGATAAATGTTTTCAGTAGATGGATCGATGAAATGCCGATGATGGCAGTTGCCAGCTTGACCTTCAATACTGAGGCATTGACATGTGACAGCCATTCCGGCTGATCGGGATGGCCTTCGAGATTCATGCGTGAGACGAAGGTTTCATATCCGCCGATGATCACCATGATGAGCAAGTTCGAAATCATGACCACATCGATCAAACCCAGTACTACCAGCATGATGGTGGTCTCAGTCAGCTTTCCACTACTTTCTGCACCTTTGACCGTCACCATCTCAAGGGTATGTTGTAAAGCGCTCTGATTACCAAAAACTGAACCAATCAAATCAACCAGTTCGACCCAGAAATGGTACACATAGACACACTGTGCCAATACCAGCCCGAGATACAAAGGTAACTGCAGCCAGCGGGAAAGAAACAGAAAATAAGCAATTGCAGGTATTCGTGCCGAAGAAATTTTGTTGTGATCTTGTTGCATGGCAGTTTATTGTCTGAATTCTGAAAAGCGTGAAAGGTTATCACGACAATGAGTAGGCACAAAGAAATCTGCAGTCTTATACAACTCGTTATGGCAGGGAAAAGGCGTGAGGTTGTAAAAGAGTAATTTGTATCAGTACGCTTAGTAAGCAGACAGTTATATGCGTTTTATCTGGAAAACAAAGACTCTGGGTTGACTGGCTTGTCGAATGTCAGAGAAATAACTCCGGGCAGGGCACATTGACCTTTGCCGTCCCGGAATTACTTCGTTTGATGAGGTAATTCTGCTTATCGTATTCTTTTGTCTCGTTCGATCAATGCGTAGGCAGAGTGGTTGTGTATGGATTCGAAATTTTCTGATTCAACGATATAGGCGTCTATACGGTCATCGTGGTTGAGTACTTCGGCCACATCGCGGACGATATCTTCGACAAATTTCGGATTGTTGTAAGCTCTTTCCGTAACATATTTTTCATCCGGGCGTTTCAGCAGGCCGTACAGTTCGCATGAGGCCTGCTCTTCCGCGATTCTGATGATGTCTTCGATCCAGATGAAACTATTGGTACGCACCGAAATCGTGACATGTGAACGCTGGTTGTGTGCACCGTAGTCGGATATTTTTTTGGAGCAGGGGCACAGGCTGGTAACAGGGACGATTACCTTCATGGTAAAACTATATTGATTGCCGTGTTTGATCTCACCGATAAATGTCACTTCGTAGTCCAGCAGGCTTTTTACACCCGAGACAGGTGCAGATTTATTGATGAAGTAAGGGAAGGCCATTTCGATATGTCCGGAATCCGATTCCAGTCTGCTGACCATGGAACGCAGGATTTCCTCGAACGATTCGACCGAAATCTCGCGCTCGTGACTGTTCAGTATCTCGACAAAGCGAGACATGTGGGTTCCCTTGAAGTTATGGGGCAGATTGACGTACATATTGAATTGCGCCACGGTATGCTGGGAGCCACCGCCTTTATCTGCCACCACGACAGGATGCCGGATCGCTTTGATTCCTACTCTGTCGATGGCAATATGTCTTGTGTCCAACGAGCCTTGTACATCAGCAATGGGTAGATCGATCTGTTTGTTCATAAAAACTCCTTCCTGTAAAACTGATCCAGGATCAACGCCGGCTGATTGCCGTTTGAATACCCGCTCTATTCCGGGTAACGAGAGATCATTGAATCAGACAGTGAAAAACGACATTCGGTCAGTGTTGTCGTTTATCGCCTGAATTCAGCCGCGCCGCGAAGTGGTGTCGGCTTGAATGAATTGTTAGGCCGCGTACTAGAAGACCATCACATGGTCAACGAGATACTTGCCGCCTTGTTGCACCAAGATTAGCTCGGCTACGAACTCACCCGGTTGCTTAGTGAACTGCTGACGCCAGACGATAGCCACAGAGTCGGGGCGCCTGAAAGCTGCCACAAATTCGCGTTTGGCAAAGAACCCTTTGGTGCTTTGATAGTGCTCGCAGATTGACTGAAGCGACTCTTCGGACAGAACACTTCTGGCCCGTTCCGTGAAGTCACGAGTATGACGCTCGTAGTCGATAGCCGTGGAAGCATCCATCAGGTTGTCCATGATGGGAGTCGCTACAGCCAAGATTTCTGCATCTGATTTTTGTGCAATATCCACGATGGCCTCCCTAGCGGCCTAACGCTGCGATGTATGACATTAGTGACATTATAAAGAGAACCTTTCTTTTATCGACTGGATAATGCCGGCCTTGTCCAGTCCGCAGTCGGATAGCATGTGTGCGGGATCACCCTGATCGATGAAGCTGTCTGGCAAGCCGAGTTGCAGCAGTCTGACGTTTTTATCCAGACTGGAAAGACTTTCCATGACTGCACTGCCAGCGCCTCCCATGATGGTGTTTTCTTCAATGGTAACCAGTAATTCATGCTCGGCAGCAAGGGTTGCAACCAGCTCTTGATCCAACGGTTTGACAAAACGCATATTTACTACCGTGGCATCCAGTTCATCTCCCGCTTCGAGACAGGGGGTCAGCATGCTGCCGAATGCCAGCAGTGCAATCTGCTTACCCTGTCGGCGGATTTCACCTTTACCCAGCGGGATGGTCTGCATTTCCTGCTGGATCTGTACACCGGGACCTGAGCCGCGTGGATAGCGAACGGCAGCAGGGGTATCGAGTTGGAAGGCAGTGTAGAGCATCTGACGGCACTCGTTTTCATCGGCGGGCGTCATGACCGTAATATTGGGAATGCAGCGCAGGTAACTCAGATCGAAACTGCCGGCATGTGTCGGTCCATCTGCACCCACCAGCCCGGCACGGTCGATTGCAAAAACAACCGGCAGATTCTGAATGGCAACATCGTGGATCAGCTGATCGTAAGCACGTTGCAGGAAGGTCGAGTAAATTGCCACGACCGGTTTCAATCCTTCGCAAGCTGCACCTGCGGCAAATGTCACGGCATGCTGCTCTGCGATCCCTACATCGAAATAGCGATCCGGGTACTCTTTCGAAAAACGAACGAGTCCGGAGCCTTCTCTCATGGCAGGAGTGATACCAATCAAACGTGAATCTTTTGCTGCCATGTCACATAACCAGTCACCAAATATCTGCGTGTAAGCCAGTTTGGCAGAAGGTTTCGATACAATACCCTGATCCGGTTGAAATTTTCCGACTCCATGGTAGAGAATCGGATCTTCTTCTGCCTGTTTATAACCCTTGCCTTTACGGGTGACGACATGTAGAAACTGCGGGCCATCGAGTTGCTTGATATTGTTCAGCGTGGTCAGCAAGATATCCAGATCGTGACCATCTATCGGACCGATGTAATTGAAGCCGAATTCTTCGAATAGTGTGCTGGGCGTTACCATACCTTTGACATGTTCTTCGGCTCGTTTCGCCAGCTCCAAAACAGGAGGAACCACACCCAGCATTTTCTCGCCTGCGCGTCTGGCAGTGGCATAAAAACGACCGGACATCAGTTTGGCCAGATAATTATTGAGCGCCCCTACAGGAGGGGAAATGGACATGTCGTTATCGTTCAGAATGACCAGCAGATTGGCATCCATTACGCCGGCATTGTTCAGTGCTTCAAAAGCCATACCTGCACTCATTGCGCCATCACCAATCACGGCAATTGCATGCTGCTTAACGCCTTTGAGCCGTGCGGCGACTGCCATGCCGAGTGCTGCACTTATGGAGGTGCTGGAATGTGCGGTGCCAAAAGCATCGTATTCGCTTTCATCCCGTCTGGGAAAGCCGGCAATTCCTCCCTGCATGCGCAGACGAGCCATTCCTGTACGCCGGCCGGTGAGGATTTTATGAGCATAAGTCTGATGTCCGACATCCCAGATCAGACGATCAAAGGGTGTGTCAAATACATAGTGCAGCGCAATGGTCAGTTCGACCGTCCCGAGATTAGAAGATAAATGCCCGCCTGTGCCTGCCACGGATTCAACCAGAAAATTACGTAATTCATCCGCTAACTGCGGCAGTTGATTGCGTTTCAGTGTACGTAGCTGTGCGGGTATCTCAATGCGATCAAGTAATGGATACATGCAGATTTAAAAGATGTGTAGCTTAAAATGAACGACTTACAGGTTGGCAGCGTAAGATCAAAACTCACGCTGTACAATGAAATCAGTGACCTGCTGCAAACGCAGGGCCTCGGATCCAAACTGATTCAATACCCCGGTGGCCTCCTGCCGGAGTTCGTGGGCAAGTTCTCGTGCTTGTTTGATGCCTAGTATACTAACATAGGTGGGTTTATTGTTTTCTGCATCCTTTCCAGCTGTTTTACCCAGCGCGGCAGTGGTGGCTTCTGTATCGAGGATGTCATCTATTACCTGGAATGCCAGCCCCATGCATTTGGCAAAATGATCCAGCAGCTTGAATTGTGTCTCATCCAGTCTGTTGCCACAGCGGGCGCCCAGTATGACTGCAGCCCGAATCAGCGCGCCGGTCTTGTGAATATGCATAAATTCGAGTTCCGGCAGGCTCAGTGTTTTACCTACGCTGTCCAGATCTATTGCCTGTCCGCCCGCCATACCCCGGGATCCGGCTGCAAATGCAAGATGTCGAACCATTTCGAGTTGGACATGTGGGTCTTCAGTCAGATTGGTTTCCGTCAATAACTGAAAAGCCAGGCTTTGCAGGCTGTCACCCACCAGCAGGGCGGTAGGTTCATCATATCTGACATGGCAGGTTGGTTTGCCGCGTCGCAGTGTATCGTTATCCATGCAGGGCAGATCATCATGTACCAGGGAGTAGACATGAATCAGTTCCACTGCCGCACCGGCAATGGTGGCGTGTGTTTTATCTGCGCCACTCAATTCTCCGGCCGCAAACGACAGCAGCGGTCGTACCCGTTTACCTCCGCCCAGCACGGAATATCGCATTGCATCATGCAAACGTGCCGGAGCACAATTGGTCTCCGGAAGATGTTTTTCCAGACAGGTTTCAACCAGAGCAAGCTGTTCGCTTGCCCATGACTGGAAATCAGGATGCATCGTGCTCAGCAGGTGAGAAGTGTTTCAGCATATCCGCCTCAAGTATTTTTATCTGTTGTTGCGAATTTTTCAGTATATTTTGGCAGTATTGTAACAATTCCACCCCGCGTTTGTACGCAGAAAGCGCATCTTCCAGAGACATTTGCCCGGTTTCCATGCCAGCTACGATCTGTTCCAGTTCGGCCGTGGCTGTTTCAAAATTTTCCGGTGGCGGATGTAATGCTGTTTCTTCTTTGTTCGATGATGATTTTTTTCTCATGCAGACAGGATTCTTTCCAGTGATAAAAAAGGCAGTTTTATCTGTGTTATTTAAAAAAACAATCTGATCTGGCTGACGATATCATTGATTCCGTAACTGGCTGCGAGAAAAGTTGACCGGCACAGCATAAAAGTCTAACATACCGCGCTTGTAGCAGTTACCACAACATATTCCCCGATAGCTCAGTCGGTAGAGCGACGGACTGTTAATCCGCAGGTCCCAGGTTCGAGCCCTGGTCGGGGAGCCAATAAATCAGATACTTACATCTGGTTTTGCCATTCCGGTGTTTCCGCAGTTCTCTATTTTGTCGGGATGATTTTCCTGATTTCTTTTATCTGAACGACTGCATTGTATTTCTAAAAGTATGTAGATTCGGTCAGCCCGACAATATGGACTTTTTCATACTCCGTTTCCATGGTGAATACACTGCCTCGGGCAAGGAAGAAGTTGAAGCACTGCGAATTTCTCCCGGCGGGGAAGAAATCAGCACTGTGGCAGCAGACCTGCTTGGAAATCTGATTGGTAGATTGTACTCATGCTTGAAAAGATAGGGTTGCTGAATCTGAATACGCCGGATCTGCATGGTAGCTTTGCTGGAATGTTTGGCGGAGGCAGTAAGGCTAGTGATGATGATTCTTCACTGCAGCAACAAGCCAAAGTGGTAACTGGATCAGTCAGCAGAAATATGACTGGTGGGAAGATTCGAAATTTTGCCGGATAGAAACAGGATAACTGACTTCATCCCATAAATCTGAATTCTTACCGGGGAACTACATGGAACTTTGCAAAGATAAGTTGGTTGCGGGGGCAGGATTTGAACCTACGACCTTCGGGTTATGAGCCCGACGAGCTGCCAGACTGCTCCACCCCGCGACTGAGCCAAACATTATAAGGAAAATACTGTTTTAAGTCAAATGGTAAATTTCTGCATCGCTATCGGCAACACAAAAAATTCAAGCTTTTTCTGAAAAATGCTGTGGAAGGGACAGCATCCAATCACAAGAAAGGTTATCGGTAATTCATTCATTCGAATTACTACCTGCCTGAGGTTTATTGATGATGCCAAGGTGAAAGGCGGGTTGTCCATGATGTCGCTCTTCCATATAACGTTTCAAGGGATCATGTATTACACGGAAAGCAATGTCATTCCAGGGGATTTCCTGTTCTCCAAAAAGCCTGACTTCCAGACTTTCGATTCCCGGAAAGAAATCGAGATCCAGTAATTTTGCCCGGAACAACATGTAGACCTGACTGATATGTGGCAGGCTGTAAACCGCGTAGAGTTCACGAATTTCCACTCTGGCATTCGCTTCTTCCAGCGTTTCTCTTGCTGCACCTTGTACCAGCGTTTCATTGTTTTCCATGAACCCCGCAGGCAATGTCCATTTGCCCCGATAAGGTGCAATAGCACGTTTACACAATAGAACTTTGTTTTCCCATTCAGGGATGCAGCCGACGATCACTTTGGGATTCTGGTAATGGATAGTGTGGCATTTCGGACATATATACCGGGGTAGTGTGTCACCTTCCGGGATACGTAAAATAACTTCGCCGCCACATTGACTGCAAAATTTCATACCTTGAAAGGTCAGATTAACGAGTCACTCTGAATTTGAATTCAGCCAGCAGGTTTCCTGCCTGATCCGAGGCAGTGACATGCCACGGACCCAGCCTGTTCCGGTTGAGCACCTTGCTGGAATAGGTGCGCCAGTCATTGTTACCGACCGGTAGAACGATTCTGGCAATGGACTGATCCCGATAGTACCAGTTGATCAATATTTTCTCGCCTCTGAATTTGTTCAGATGCAGAAAAAGGAAAATCGGTCTGCTCGATTTGCTACCCAGCGAAATCTGATTGATATTATCGACCGGTTGTCGTTGCCGGATATTCGAAGTCAATTGTGCTTTGATCAGGCCGGAAGAATGATTGCTCCCTTGTGAGACGTTTTTCGTTTTTGCCTGAGGAATGGTGATGTCCGGTTTGATTCCAGGTTTGACCGGAGGGGCCGATGCAGATGGAGCAGCTCGTTGTGGCTGTGGATCAGGCGCTTGCACGGCCTGATCAGATCCAATATCTCCATCAGGTACATTCCCGATTGCCGGATTGTTTTCAGACGGTTGATCTGACGAGAATCCGACAGATGGCAGCGATGGTACCGGCTCAGTGGAGGGTGTTTCAGAACTGGCAGGGGACACAGCTGATAATGATATTTCCGTGGAACTCGTTTCGAGTTTCTCATCATCAGACAACCAATCTGCAGCGATCCAGATACTGGTTATCAGTACAAACAACAGTACCAGTCCTGCGCCGATGATCCTTGGCCAGTTATATTCATATACCGGAGGGAGCGGGGGAAATACGGACTCCTCTGGCAATTCCGATAAATTTTGTTCAATCTTCGGATGATCAGCTGATTGATCCAGGTGGATACGAATTTTTAACTGTGTCTGGTTCATAATGATCGCCGGTTTGGAATTGACTGTCATTCATCCTGCCGTTCGATATTTCCGGAGCAGGTTTCAAATGGAAATTCGTTTAAAATCAATACAAGTTTATTTTAGCAAGCAGTGCATTCCGCTCTTCCAGCAGCTCCAGTACTAATGCAGCACCAGAAAGATTGACGTCCAGATCTCGTTGCAGATGTCTCACGACCAGTACACGCCGCAAAGCAACTCCACTGAAGAACCAGTCTTCCGGCCGGGTTCCAGCGGGTTCGAGAATACCTTCATTTACCAGCGCCATGATCCATTCAACCTCGACGTTGCAAATCTGGCAAAGTTCAGAAAGTGAGAGTGCCTCACTTTCTTCGATGACAATGCCATGCAAGATGTCGTAGTCCATTTTATCGGATACTCATTCCGGCACGAGGATTGAATGCGAGCTTCTGTTCCATTTCGCGATAAAACGCACGTGCCTGTTCACTATCGGCAGCAGGCAGCACGATCTGTAAAACGACGTATAAATCCCCGGAGGGTGTGCCTGGAATACCGCGTTCTTTCAGGCGCAGTTTTTGTCCTGACCGGGAGCCGACAGGGATTTTGAGATCCACTGTTCCTGCCGGAGTAGGAATTGCAACTGTGGCACCCAATGCAGCTTCCCAAGGGGCTACGGGCAGATCCAGGAAAATATCCTTACCTTCCACTCTGAATAGAGGATGTGGCTTGAATACGATTTCAAGGTAAAGATCACCGGCTTTGCCTCCTCCGGTTCCGGGACTTCCCTGGCCGGCCAGCCGGATATGCTGTCCTTGCTGAATGCCTTTGGGTATCCGGACTTTCAATGTGCGTTCTTTGATCAGAGGTCGTCCATCCTGACCGGATTCCGTATGTTGCAAGGTCAAACTGCGGATGCCTCCTTGAAAAGAATCCTCCAGGGCTATCGAAATTCGTGCGTGGGAATCTTCTCCATGCAAATTGAACTCCCGATCACGATAACGGTGGCTTTGCTGGTTTCGTCCGAATAATGATTCAAAAAAACTGCTGAATTGAGAAGCAGCCTCAGTGAATCCACCACCATGAAATTCAAATCCCTGATCCCATCCTGGTGGAGGCTGAAATTCCTGTCCACTTTTCCAGCGAGTTCCCAGTCGGTCGTAAGCCGTTCGCTTCTCTGGATCCTTGAGTACTTCATAGGCTTCGCCGATTTCCTTGAAACGGGCCTCAGCCTCTGGCTCCTTGCTGACATCGGGATGGTATTTGCGTGCCAGCTTGCGATAAGCACGTTTGATGTCATCTTGAGTCGCATCTCGCGGGACACCAATGATCTGATAGTAATCCTTATATTCCATTTTGTTATATCCGGATAGAGTAAGTCACGCTGGAATCGATGGCGACCTCATGGATCAGTGTGCGCTACATCAACGCAGTACACCCGGTTGCGTCCCCGTTTCTTGGCTTCATACAGTGCCACATCTGCGCGTGCAATCAGATCACCCGGGGTGGTATCGTCATGGTGGCTCTGAGTAATACCAATACTCAGGGTGATTTGGATCGGATGTTCTTCGAGTGCAGAGCAGGCAGCACTTACTTCGGAGCGGATCCGCTCTGCTGTTTTGATTGCAGCACTGGAGTTGGTTTCGGTCAGGATGGCCATGAATTCGTCACCACCGTAGCGTGCAGCGTAATCTATCGTTCTGATCGATTTCAGCAGGGCAGAAGCTACCGTGATCAGAATCTTATCGCCTGTGATATGGCCAAGTTTATCATTTATGGTTTTAAAATGATCCACGTCAATCATCAGCAGGCAGAAGGTACGATCGTTGCGTTTGAATCTGGCAAGCTGTTCGATCAGGATGGTATTGAGTTTTGCCCGGTTGTACAGGCCCGTCAAACCATCCGTGATCGAAAGTTTCTGCAGAAGCTGATTTTGCTGCTGCATGGCCTGATTGACGGCCATGATCTCCGTATGTTTGTTACGCAGGGCGTCAGTCATCTGATTAAAGATGGTCGTCAGTTGCCCGACTTCATCCTTACGTTTGACCGGCAGATAAATATCCAGATTTCCCTCTACAATTCCCCTGACTGCACTGATCAACTGTTTCAGAGGGGTGACGATAGAATGCCCCATATACAAAGCCACCAGAGTTACGATGACGATCAGAACTGCGACGAATTCAAGAAAACGGTTACGTAATTTCATCCATGAAGCTTGTATGGCACTTTGATCCTGTTCCACCAGAATCGTTACCGGAACGTTCTCCGATGCATACAGCAGGCCGATTGCTTTGGGGTAAGACAATCCATCATGTGTGATCGATTCTTCAAGTATCTGCATCGATTCCAGATAATGTGGATTCGGTACTGCCAGATGATCGATGCCAGAGGCACTGCTCAGTAATACTCTGCTATTCTGGTCCAGCAGGGTGATTTCGCCCGATGAAAATTTTCTGGTTTCCATCAGCTTATTTCTGAATATTCCCAAGTCCAGCGTAGCTGCGATAGCGCCGATGAGCTGACTGTCATAGGAGAGGACCGGATAAATGACACTGAACGCCGCGGTATCGTAACGATCATTCCAGTGAGGGGTAATGGCAATGGATCCTCTGGTAAGAGAGGCATGCGTCCAGTGCTCGGGAGATTTGAGCACCTCAGGGATACTGGCGCTGCTTGCCACGATTTTCCGGGTACTGTCGAAAACGGTCAGCTCCAGTACGTCATCCAGTTTATCTCGCACCGCAGTCAAGTAACCGGACATATCGGATTGTGTCTGTTTCGCCGTATTTTCATGCGTATTGTCCGTCTGCTTTTTCAGGATAGTCAGTCCTTCGATGACAGGGTTGGATGTCGATAATGCGCGGATGGTAAGTGTGTTCTCATCCATCCAGAGATTGAGCTGGCGGTTGACGTTATCCGCAAGTACGCGTAATTCGCGGGTAACACTATCGATGATCAGTGCTTCGTTCTGCTTGAATGACAACAAACCGAGACCGGCCGTGGGCAGCAGGGTGGCAATCACGGCAAAAATCACGATCTTGCTTTTTATACTGTACAGAACCGGTTTCAAAACAGGCCAGACCTCGAATGAAGCGATGAACAATCCATATCGTCCGAATGTTCGATCACAGAATGATGCACTGGAGCAAGGAGCAGTATCTGATTTTGCTCGGGAAAGGCAGGCTGGTTGCAGAAACGGATGATCATTCCAGTCGCACTCTCGGATCTGCCAAGGTGTAGGAAATATCGGTCAGCACCAGCCCGGCGATATACAGCAACGAACCCAGAAATACCATGGCACGTACCACCGAAAAATCCTGTGATTGAATGGCATCGATGGTATAACTGCCCAGCCCTGGAATGCCAAAGAACGATTCGGTAATCAGTCCGCCGAGAAACAGCAGCGGAATGATGACGACGGTGCCGGTCAGTATGGGAATCATCGCGTTCTTGAGTACATGTCTGAACAGTACTACGCTTTCCGCCAATCCTTTGGCTCGGGCCGTGCGCACATATTCCTTGTTGATCTCTTCCAGAAAAAGGGTGCGGTACCAGCGTGTGTTGGCGCCGGCACTGCTGACCACACCGATAATGACCGGAAGCAGCAGAAACCGGCCGATATCCAGTCCGTTGCCGTAGCCGGAGATGGGAACCAGATGCCACAACTTACTGATCAGGAACTGGCCGCCGATAATATAAAACAGGCTGGAAATGGACATGAGCATCACGCACAGGATGACACCCCAGAAATCGACGTAGGTGGCGCGAAAGAAAATCATCACCAGAGCAAACGTGATATAGGTCAGCAGACCCAGCAGAAATACGGGTAATGCAATCGCCAGGCTGGGCCACATGCGTGACTGGATCTCGTAAGCAATATCACGGCCGTCATCGGCACGACCAAAATCGAATGCAAACATCGAGACTGATTTTTCAAAAAAAATAGTATCAGTAAATTTTTCGAACCCGTGAGCTGCCTCGTTATAGAGCAGAGGTTTGTTGTAGCCGTGCTCTTCTTTCCATTTCCAGATGGCCTCTTCCGTGACGTGTTTCGTGCCAAGATGCATGCGTGCCATATCATCAGGGGTATTGACCACAAAGAAGAGTGCAAATGTGATGAGATTGACACCGATGAGAATCGGAAGTGCGTAAAGTACCCGGCGGATGATGTAATTTAGCATAAATGCATAAAATTGGATCAGGTTGCCTGTTCAGTAATACTCTGCTGTTGCTGTTTGCGGCGATATGCAACCCATGCCGGCAAGAGAATGATGACCAGCAGGGCCGTACCCGCGCCGATCGGCCATAGTACGGGTTTATTCCATTCGTTTCGTTTCTGATCGCGTAACGCAGGATCGATCCGATAATATTTGAGCGTGTTATACGCCATTCTGTTGGGTTTCACATTCTGATACCAGGCATGGTACAAGGCAAATTCCTTCGGGTGGTAGCCCCACAGCCAAGGGGCATCTTCCCGCAAAATAGTGATCATTCTGTCGATGATCCGTACACGCTGCGGGCCGTGTTCCATGTCTTTCATCTGTTCGAACAGGTGGTTGTATTCGGCGTTGTCATAGTTCGCTGCGTTTTCGCCACTGTTGCCCACTTTGCGTTGTGGGCCATATAACAGAAACAGAAAATTCTCCGGGTCAGGATAATCCGCGTTCCAGCCCCATTCAAAAATCTGTGCATTTCCCTTGCGTATCTTGTCCTGGAAGCGGTTGTAGTCAGTGCTGCGCACGACCAGCTGGATATTGAGTTTGCGGAATTGCATTCGCATCCAGTCGAGGATGGATCTATCGTCTGCGCTGCGTGCAGTGACATCGTAATACAGCACCAGCGGTTTACCGGTCTTGCGACTGATACCATCAGGATAGCCTGCTTCAGCGAGTAATGCCTGCGCCTGTTTGATCGACTTGCGCCGGATTTCGCCGTTATGCCATTCATAAACGATCGAATTCATCCCTTCCTTGCCTTCATGATAGCCCTCGATTCCGGGAGGGATCGGGCCTTGTGCAGCAATACCGCGCTCGTTTGCAAATATGGACAGGTATTCCTCGTAATTTACGGCAATGGAAATAGCCTGGCGCAGCTTGCGTGCTGCAGCCTTTTCCACTTCGGTGCGGCCACCCACTACCGGATCGAGCATATTGAACCCCATGTAATATGTCGATGGAGCGACAGCCGTTCCAAGGCGAATACCTTGTGCTTCCATTTCGTCGGTGATCGTGGCCTCACCCTGACCGGTTATCTGTACCGCCTGATCGAAACTGTCCGAGCCAATGATGGATGCATCGTAGTATCCCTGCAGGAATTTATTCCAGTAAGGGATACTTTCTCTTTCACGGCTGTACACGATCTTATCGATGAATGGCAACGGTTTCCCGGCATCACGCAGCAGGCCTTTTTGTATATCTTCCGGCATGCCCTCATCCGGGTAATATTCCCCCTGAAAATTGGGGTTGCGCTCCAGCACCATGATCCGGTTCGGGTTATTTTCGGCCAGCATGTACGGACCGGTTCCCACCGGATACCAGTCGAGTGAGAAATTTTTCTCGGCCATACCGGGTTGTGAGAAGAAATGATCTGCTTCCCATGGAATCGGTGCAAAAAATGCCATGGTCAGCCAGTAGATAAACTGAGGATATTTTCCTTTGATTCGGATGCGATAGGTGTAATCATCCACTCGCTCCACACCTGTCAGAGGAAAGTCGCGCAAATCCAGAAAGCTGTTTCCAGGTCGGATCCTGGCTTGATCTCTCAGGGTATTCGCATATTCGCGCAGTCCTGTAATGTAATCCGCCATCAAACCGAATATCGGTGAGTGCAGCCCGGGGTGGGCAAGTCGTTTGATCTGGTAGATATAGTCGTCGGCTACCAGTTCACGGGTACCTGTATGTTCAAAGTCACTGATTTTGTGGATGGGCTGTATATCTTGTACGGTTAGTTCATGATAGCGCAGGTTGTCTTTTTCATCTCTGGCGAAGGCCGGATGAGGCTGGTAGAAAATACCGGGCCTGATCGAAATTTCATAAACAGAGTAGGCAATACGGGTATCTGCTGAATTGGCGGGTAGCCGGGTATCGTTGCTGTCGAAGTAGCTTACCGTGGGCATCCTGCTGGCAGTTTGCGGAATCAGGGTAAGAGGACGTTTCAGGAAGTGATATTGCAGCGGTGGTTGATAGATCTGAGAAGTGAGCTGAATTTCATTCGAACTGTATGATTGCACCGGATCGAGATGTTTTGGGCGTTCAGCAAAAACATTATAAAGAATATTTTTACCGGAATCCGCGGCCGGATAAGGATTATTCCAGATATCGGTACAACCGGACAATATCAGGCTCAGTAACAACAGGCCGGTCGATACAAGAGAGTAGCCTGCACAGATAACCTGTAACCGGATTTTTTTCATGAGTGATCGACTGGTTTTGAACAACATTCAGACCTTATGCAAAGAGACTCGAAGGAGTATTGCAAATATGAGAAAATTGATGTTGCAAACAGCTGGATTATGACTTGAGTCATTCCGGTACACATACACTTTAACCCATACGAATATATTTAATACAGAGCCATGATACCCCGTCCCATACCTGAACCCAGTCCCGATCTGTACACCGAAGAAGAAGTTTCAAAACTGGTACATGAATTTTATGCCAAAGCGAGAAAAGATGCCGCATTAGGTCCTATTTTCGAAGAACATGTGATCGACTGGGATGCGCATTTCGTACAAATGACCAATTTCTGGTCAGCCCAATTGCGTGGTACCAGCCGTTTTCGTGGTGCCCCCATGCCTAAACACATTGCCCTGCCGGAACTGAATGAAACACTTTTCAAGCGCTGGTTGCAGCTTTTCCGGCAAACGACGCTCGAACTGGGCAACCCGCTACTGAAGCAACATGCAGACACCGTCGCAGAATTTATTGCCGGACGCCTCTGGATGGGCTATCAGATGAGCCATTTCCCGCATCGTGAACCGGCTGATCTCAATACTTCCGAAGTATAAAAAGCAATGGATCCACGCTACCTGCAGTCATGCGCGAGTCATCGGTCGTCATGAGGCAGGTCTGCGGCCGGATTATATTTCCGGCTGGCTGATGCCTGGTTCGATAGTATGCGTATAACCCGACGGTCGGTGATCTATAGGGGAGAGCCTATTGCTCTGACCATAGGCAATTTCGACGGTGTGCATCTTGGCCATCAGGCAATGATCGCCCGCCTGAAGCGGGTTGCCGGTCGTTTGGGAATTGCATCATGTGTCATGACGTTTGAACCGCATCCGCGAGAGCGTCTAATGCCCGAGCAAGCTCCGGCGCGGTTGACGGATTTGCGTGAGAAACTGGAGCTGCTGGCGGGTTATGGCGTGAGTCGTACGCAGATCTGTCGTTTCGACCATGAATTTGCCGGAATCAGTGCGGAATCATTCATCACACGTATTCTGCTGCAGGAAATGAATGTCCGCTGGCTGCTGATAGGAGAGGATTTTCGTTTTGGTGCCCGGCGTTCGGGAGATCTTACCTTGCTGCGAAAGTTCTTTTCGGAGCCAGATGAGCTGGAGGTCATGTCCCCCGTTACTGTGGATGAATTGAGGGTATCAAGTACAGCAGTGCGCGATGCCCTGGCATCGGGCAACCTCGATCTGGCTGCAGACTTCCTGGGGCGCCCTTACAGCATCAGCGGGCGGGTGGTGGATGGCATCAAACTGGGCAAAAAACTGGGTTTTCCGACGGCCAACATATGGTTGAAGCATCATCATCTTCCACTAAGCGGTATTTTCGTGGTGGAAGCAAACTGGTGTAATGATTCAGGCCATACACGGCGAATCCGGGGAGTAGCCAGTGTGGGTGTCCGGCCAACCGTTTTCGAACACGCACAACCGCTGCTGGAAGTACATTTGTTTGATTTTGATGAACAGATCTATGGACAGCATTTGCGAGTCGATTTTTTACAAAAACTCAGAGATGAAGAAAAATTTCCTGATATGGAAACACTCGTAAAACAAATAGAACAGGACGTGGATCGCGCCAAAGCCTATTTTTCCCGAACAGATGCTGCCATGCATCAAACGATCTGCCTGGATTGCTGAAATGACGATCGATTACAAGAAAACACTCAATCTGCTGGATACATCTTTCCCCATGCGCGGAGATCTGGCTCGGCGCGAACCCGCCATGCTCAAAGCCTGGCAGGAAAGAAATCTTTACCGGAAAATCCGTGCAATCAGCCAGGGACGGCCGAAGTTCATTCTGCATGATGGCCCGCCCTATGCCAATGGTGACATTCATATCGGCCATGCCGTCAATAAAATCCTCAAGGACATCATCATCAAGAGTAAAACGCTGTCGGGCTTTGATGCACCGTATGTTCCGGGCTGGGATTGTCATGGTCTGCCGATCGAGCATCAGATTGAAAAAAAATATGGCAAGCACCTGCCGGCTGATCAGGTGCGCAAACTGTGCCGGGCCTTTGCGCAGGAACAGGTAGATCGACAGAAGGCTGATTTCATGCGGCTGGGAGTCCTGGGTGACTGGGAGCACCCCTATCTCACGATGAATTATGCGATCGAGGCAGGTATCATCCGTGCACTCGGGAAAATTTTTCGCAATGGCCACCTTTATCAGGGACAGAAACCGGTCAACTGGTGTATCGACTGTGGCTCGGCCTTAGCGGAAGCCGAGGTGGAATATGAAAACAAGCGCTCGCCCGCGATCGATGTCGGGTTTGAAATAATCGGGCGAAAGGATGTCTGTCATCCACTTGCCGGCGTCATGGCAGCAGAAATTCCGGCGGGTACCCGTATTTTTGCCGTGATCTGGACGACGACGCCGTGGACGCTCCCGGCCAATCAGGCGGTATGTGTGCATCCCGAGTTCGATTACAGTCTGGTCAGCACTTCCCGCGGCTGGTTGCTGTTGGCTTCCGAGCTGACGAATGCCTGTCTTGCCCGTTACCAGCTCGAAGGGCAGGTAGTAGCGACTTGCAAAGGCCAGGCACTGGAAGGGCTATCCTTGCAACATCCTTTTGCCGATCGTACCGTCAAAGTGATCTGCGGACGACATGTGACACTGGAGGCAGGTACTGGCCTCGTCCATACCGCACCGGCTCACGGGCTGGATGATTACTTCATTGGTCAGCAGTATGGCCTGCCCAGTGACAGCCCGGTCAAAGGCGACGGTAAATTCTCAGAACAGATTTCACTGGTCGGGGGAATGTTCGTGTGGAAGGCCAATGATGTTGTGATCGATACCTTGCGCAGTAGTGGACATCTGCTGCATGCCGAAGAGATCGAGCATAGCTACCCTCATTGCTGGCGACATAAAACCCCGATCATTTTTCGCGCAACACCCCAATGGTTCATTGGCATGCAGCGGCAGACTGCTGAATCACAATCTTTCGGGGAATCGCTGCGGGATCTCGCTCTTCGTGCGGTGGAGCTTACGCGCTTTTATCCGGCGTGGGGCAGGGCGCGGCTGGAAGCCATGATCGGAAACCGGCCTGACTGGTGTATTTCACGCCAGCGTAACTGGGGCGTTCCAATGACTTTTTTTATCCATAAGGAAGCCCATACACTGCATCCGCGTACACCTGAGCTGTTGGAGAAGGTGGCCGGCCTGGTCGAACAACAGGGGATCGAAGCATGGTTCAGCCTCGATGCGACCGAATTGTTGGGAGAGGAAGCACAGCATTACCAGAAACTGACGGATACGCTCGATGTCTGGTTTGATTCCGGTACCACTCATGAGACCGTATTGAAGCAGAACATACAGTTGCGGCATCCGGCCGATCTTTATCTGGAAGGTTCCGATCAGCATCGTGGCTGGTTCCAGTCATCACTGCTGACGGGGTGTGCGATCGATGGGTGTGCGCCTTATACCGCTTTGCTCACACATGGTTTCGTGGTAGACGGGCAGGGCTACAAAATGAGCAAATCGAAGGGTAACGTCATCGCCCCGCAGAAAATTGCCGATACACTCGGTGCCGATATTTTGCGGCTCTGGGTAGCTTCTACGGATTATTCCGGTGAATTGTCCATCTCCGATGAAATTCTCAAGCGTACAGTCGAAACCTACCGGCGTATTCGCAATACCTTGCGCTTTCTGCTGGCTAATCTGGCAGATTTCAATCTTGCTGCGGATGCATTACCACCGGCAGAATGGGTGGAAATCGATCGCTACATGCTCGCTTATACAGCAGCATTACAAAATGATCTGCTTGGGTTTTACGAGCGTTACGAGTTTCATCAGGCAGTTGCCCGGTTGCACCATTTCTGTTCCGAAGATCTGGGCGGGTTCTATCTGGATATTCTCAAGGATCGCCTTTATACCTCGATGGCAAATGGAATTCCGCGGCGTTCGGCTCAGAATGCGCTCTATCATATCGTGCACAGTCTGGTACGTCTGTTTGCACCCGTGCTGAGCTTTACCGCAGAAGAAGTCTGGCAGGAGCTGGGTGAATCAGCAGAAGACAGCGTATTTCTGCATACCTGGCATTGCTTTCCCGATCAATCGGAAATACTGTCCGATGCACAGATATTGATACCGCGCTGGCAGCGGCTGCGTGAACTGCGTGCCAGGGTGCTGAAACAGCTCGAAGATGCGCGTATCCAGGGTGAAATCGGCTCTTCACTGGCTGCCATCGTTGAAATCCATGCAGCGGGTGAAGATTTCGCATTGCTCGACTCACTGGGAGATGATCTCCGGTTCGTACTGATTACGTCCGAGGTTCATTTGCAGCGTGTGGATGATGCGGCTGGGGAAGTTATCCGGGTGACAGCCAGTCCGCATATGAAATGTGAACGTTGCTGGCATTATCGGCAGGATGTGGGGTCAGTTCCCGAACATTCTTCGCTGTGCAGCCGTTGTGTAAGCAATTTGGCAAGTTCCGGTGAATATCGTCGCTTTGCCTGATTACCCGGGAACACTCATCGAAAAAATATAGAAGGGCGTACGATGAAACTTTATTTCAGCCTGACTCTGGCGGTAATCATTCTGGTGATGGATCTGCTCACCAAGCGCTGGGTGGAGCTCAATCTGACATATGGTCAGCAGATTATGATTACGGAATTTTTCAATCTCGTACTTACCTATAATGCCGGTGCTGCCTTCAGTTTCCTGAGTGATGCTTCCGGATGGCAGCGATGGTTCTTGAGTACCATCGCTGTTCTCGTATCTGTCCTGATTGTTTATCTGCTGTATAAGAATACGGCCAACCGGCTGTTCTGCTTCGCGCTGAGCCTTATTCTGGGAGGGGCGCTGGGCAATCTCTGGGATCGTATCATGCTTGGGCATGTCGTTGATTTTCTGGATTTCCATTTGAACGGTTATCATTGGCCGGCATTCAATCTGGCTGATTCAGCCATATTTTGCGGTGCATTCCTGTTGATTCTGGATAGTATCCGCAATGGGCGCAATGATTCCGTTCAGGAAGGATGAGATTATTTTCAATCTGTCAGATTCTGCAAGGCTGTTTCCCGCTTTTGGAATCCAATGGAAAATTTGAAATGAGAACGGAGCTGCATCATGTCGGATGATGATCAGATCAGAATCGATGGTGCGATAGCGCGTAAAACACCTTATGGCATGCTGCGTGAACCGACCTTCTCGGGCATGCTTTCTTTTATGCGCTGCAATTTCCGCAAAGACCTGACGGGTGCCGAACTGGTAATCAGTGGTATTCCACTGGATCTGGCGGTATCTTATCGTTCCGGTGCACGTTTTGGCCCGCTGGGAATTCGCCAGGCTTCTGCCGAAGTTGCTTCGTTAAAGCCTTATCCGTGGGGATTCGATCCATTCGAACATCTTGCCGTGATCGATTCTGGCGATTGTTTTCTCGACGTGCATAACCCGCTGACGATCCATGGTGCGATTGTTGACCATGCACGGCATATTCTGGCCTCTGGCGCACGTATGCTGACATTCGGCGGTGATCACTCGATTTCCTATCCGTTGCTGCAGGCGCATGTGGAAAAGACAGGTGCTCCGCTGTCGTTGATTCACTTCGATGCGCATTGTGATACCTGGCCGGATGATTCACTCGCTTCACTGAACCATGGCTCCATGTTTTACAAAGCGGTGCGGGAGGGTCTGATCGACGTCAAACGCTCCGTTCAGATCGGTATTCGCACCTGGAATGATGATTTCATGGGGATCAATATTCTGGATGCCGATCGGATACACCGGCAGGGCACGGATGCGGTCGTTGCAGAAATCGAGCGCATCGTCGGAACTCAACCGGCATATCTTACTTTTGATATCGACTGCCTTGATCCAGCCTATGCGCCAGGTACCGGTACGCCGGTTTGTGGAGGATTGTCTACTGCCCAGGCACTGGCAATCATTCGTGGTCTTACGGCAATCAACCTGATTGGCATGGATATCGTAGAAGTATCGCCTCCCTATGATCACAGCCAGATAACGGCGCTTGCGGCAGCCCATATCGCCTGTGATCTGATCTGTCTGCTGGCAAAGCGCAAGGCTGACGGGCTGTTATAGGATCTGCGTTGCCTGCCGGACCCTGATTTGCAGGAGAAGGCTGTCCGGCAGGTTGTAGGAGCGTACGATTTAAAATTTATAGCCGCGATGGAGTGCAACGACTCCCGCAGTGAGATTGAAATACTCGACTCGTTCAAAACCAGCCTGCTGCATGAGCTGTTTCAGCTCTTCCTGAGAAGGGTGCATACGAATGGATTCGGCAAGGTAGCGGTAGCTGGTATCGTCACGGGCAACGATTTTTCCCATGAAGGGTAGTGCCTTGAACGAATAAGTGTCATATAGAGGCTGCAAGGGTTTCCATACCTTGGAAAATTCCAGTACGATGAGTGATCCTCCCGGGGACAGTACCCGCCACATTTCCCGAAGAGCCGCATCTTTATGCGTCATGTTTCTCAAACCGAAAGCGACACACACCCGATCAAAATAATTATCCGGAAAGGGCAGCTTTTCAGCATCGCATTGTGCAACCGGTACGCTTTTGCCGTCATTTAGCATACGATCACGACCGATCGACAGCATGGAGTTATTGATATCTGTCAACCAGACTTCGCCTGTGCTACCTGTTTTTTCAAGAAAAAGCCGGGTCAGATCAGCAGTTCCACCTGCGATATCGAGCACTTTATCCCCGGGTTTGGCACCGCTGACATCGATCGCAAACCGCTTCCACAAGCGGTGCAATCCCATGGACATGAGATCGTTCATCAGATTGTAGCGTGCTGCTACAGAGTGAAACACTTCCGCAACCTTGCGGGCTTTTTCCGTTTCCGAGACGGTTGTGAAACCAAAGTGTGTGGAATTCGTCATTCTGGAGGTGTGTTGTACTGAGTGGTTGATCGATGTCTGGGTAACAGGATTATCCTGTTTCGCGACTGCCACTGGCAGCCTGCAGTCGCTGCAGGTAATCCTGCCACATGGTTTCCTGATTCAGTCCGTAATCATAGAGCAGATCCCAGGAATATAGCCCGGTATTATGACCATCAGAAAAATCCAGCCTGACAGCATAGCGACCAATCGGCTCGATATGGGTTATGGTTACATTTTTCTTGCCGGTCTGCAGAATTTCCTGGCCGGGCTCATGGCCGCGAACTTCAGCAGAAGGCGAGTAGACACGCAAAAACTCACAAGGAAAGTCAAATGCCTCACCGTCGTTGAAAGCCACACTCAACACACCGGATTTACGATGCAGTTTCAATTCTGTCGGAACAGGCGTCTGTGGATTGAGTCCTGCCATGAATGCTACCTTATAGATACCAGAAAATCATTCATCTGAAAAATCACAGAAACAGCTTTATGGTAAGGCTTCTTCTTGCGGTTTACGTTCGGGTTTGACCAGATCTTCCCGTTTGGCACCCAGTAATAGCAGTATCGGGCTGGCAATCATGATCGATGAGTAAATGCCGAATAGAATACCGATGGTCAGTGCCAGTGCAAAGTTGTGCAGCGCTTCTCCCCCGAACAGGAACATGGAAATAACGACCATTTGTGTACTGCCATGTGTGATGATCGTGCGTGACATGGTTTCAGTGATGGCATTATCGATGATTCTTGTTACGGTTGCTTTGCGCAGTTTGCGGAAATTTTCCCGAATCCGGTCGGAGATAACGACGGATTCATTGACGGAATAACCCAGTATCGCGAGCACGGCAGCCAGAACGGTCAGATCGAACTCCCATTGAAAAAAGGAGAAACAGCCTAAGATAGTCAACACATCATGCAGATTGGCTACGATACAGGCGACACCGAATTTCCATTCGAATCGGACAGCCAGATAGGCGACTATGCCCATAGAAACGAACAGCATTGCCAGCAGGCCATTTTCCAGTAGTTCGTCACCCACTTGCGGACCCACGAACTCTACCCGCTTCATCTCAACTGAGGGGTCATCCGCTTTAAGTGCAGCCATAACCGTTTCGGACAGATTACCCCCGGCGTGTTCCAGCTTGACAGGGAGCCTGATCATGACGTCACGGGATGTTCCGAAATTCTGTACGATGGCATCAGACATTCCGATGCCGGCAAGAATTTTACGCGTTTTATCGAGATCGGCTGGCTGCTGGTAGCTGATTTCCATTACAGTCCCGCCGGTAAAATCTACTGCGAGATTCAATCCTTTTGTGGCAAGGGAATAAATCGCCAGGATGGAGATAATCAGGGAAAAAGTCATTGAAAACTTTCCCCAGCGGGCAAAAGGAATGTCGCGTTCGAATCTAAAAAAATCCATGGTTATCCGGTTTCAGTAAATATTTAACGTTTGCCGCTACTTTTTTTCAGCATTTTGATGGTTCCGATCGGGACATGTGCCAGTTTACGATTTCCGTAAAACAGATTGACCATTGCGCGTGAAACGGTGACAGCGCTGAAGAGCGTGGTCAGAATTCCCAGACACAATACGACGGCGAAGCCTTTTATCGGTCCACTGCCGAATATCATCAAACCGAGGCCGGCAAGTAATGTGCTGAGGTTCGTATCGATAATTGCATCCCATGCACGCTCATACCCGGCATGGATAGCGGCCTGGGGGGTAGCGCCATGCCGCAATTCATCACGGATCCGTTCGTTGATCAGTACGTTGGCATCGATTGCCATCCCCACGGTCAGAGCCATTCCGGCCATTCCGGGGAGTGTCAATGTCGCTTGCAAGATCGAGAGTAACCCGATCAGAAACAACAGGTTGGTAGCGAGTGCCACGACAGAGATTATGCCGATAGCCGAGTAATAAATCATGATGAATACGGATACGATCATGAAGCCGTACAGAGTCGAATTGAATCCTCTTTCTATGTTCTCAGCGCCGAGACTTGGCCCGACGGTACGTTCCTCGATGATTTCCATGGGAGCGGCCAGAGCACCGGCACGCAACAGCAGGGCTACGTCACGCGCTTCGATACTGTTCATCTGCCCGCTGATCTGTACACGCCCGCCACCGATTTCTTCCCGGATGACCGGGGCGGTAACGACTTCAGTCACATTTTTCTCTACCAGCAGGATGGCCATACGCTTACCCACGTTATTACGTGTCAGCTGCTTGAAAATTCGTGAGCCGTTGTTATCCAGGGTAACGTGAACAGCAGCCTGTCTGTCCTGATCGAAACCGGGTTGAGCATCCGTGATGCGATCACCGGTGAGCAATACCTGTTTTTTGACCAGCAGATGTCCTCCTCCACGCTCGGAAAGCAGTTCAGTCCCGGAAGGTACTGATCCGCGCAATGCGGCATCGATATCGCCATCCTCATCGACCATGCGTACTTCCAGTGTGGCGGTTCTGCCCAGAATATCCTTGGCCTTGGCGGTATCCTGCACACCCGGCAACTGCACGATCACCCGGTCGGCGCCTGCCTGCTGGATGATCGGCTCTGCCACGCCCAGCTCATTCACCCGGTTGCGCAGAGTGGTGATATTGCGCTGAACTGCCGTATTCTGCATGCGTATCAGTGCTTCAGGCTTGATCGAGGCAACCAGGCGCCGCTCTCCGTTGACATCTTCCGACCGAAAAGCGAGATCTTCAAAGGTTTTTCCCAGTTCAGAAATCGCTTTTTCACGCGCCTGTTCATCACGGAATTTGATGATGATTCTTGAACGATCCCGGTCAATGCCGGCTGAAGGAATTCTCTGTTCGCGCAAAGTACTGCGCAGATCGGCGTTGTAACGGTCGAGTGCCTTGGTCAATGCTCCTGCCATATCCACCTGCAGCATAAAGTGGACACCTCCCCGCAGGTCGAGGCCTAGATACATGGGCAGCGCACCAATATGACGCATCCACTGAGGGGAATTCGGCAGCAAGTTCAAGGCAACGATGTAATCACTACCCACTTCAGCATCCAGAATATCCCGCGCTTTGATCTGGGTATCGGTATCGGAAAACCGGATCTTGATTCCGGTGGATTCGAGTATCGTTCCGTTGTAGGGGAGACCATGCTGTTTGAGTACTTGTTCAGCACGCTGCAGAAGGGCCATATCGGTTTGAATGCCGGCCCGCAAGGGTGAAATCTGGACGGCGGGAGATTCACCAAAAAAGTTGGGCAGGGTATACAGCAATCCAAGCAATATTGAAACGGCGATGACGATATATTTCCAGAGGGGGTAGCGATTCATGATAACCAGTGTTTCAGAAGAAAAAAGGGCGGAAATGCTGTTGCAATCTCATAGAGATCGGATATGCCGCTAAACTAATTTTTTTCGCTATCCTGTTTGGAGGGTGCTGAGGAAGATTCAACTTCACTGGTTTCCGTTACGTTGTCTTCAGGTTCATCCTGACGGGATTCGCCGGCTTTCTGTCTGCTATTTTTCAGTGCCCGATTGCTTTTACCGGTTTCGACACTTTTCAGCGTTCCTTTGGGTAACAGTGTCTGAACGGAGGATTTGAGAACGATGATCTCGACACCGGTTGCAATTTCCATGGTGATGTAGCTATCGCCAGCACTGACGACTCGACCCAGTTCACCGCCACTGATGACGATTTCATCTCCCTTCTGTAACCCATTCTGCATTTCTTTCTGTTCCTTAGCTCGTTTTGTCTGCGGACGGATCAGCAGGAAATAGAAAATGACCAGAATACCAATCATGGGCAGAAAACTCATCAGGGTGGGGTCGGAAGTTTGAGCTGCACCATTGGCAGTCTGGGCAAAAGCTTCTGTTATGAGCATATGATCTTCTCCTTCGATTGGGTATGGATGCGAATTAAACTGAAGCACATTTTAGCATGAAGTCCTGACCAGAAAATTTGCGTGCAAACTGTTCAAACTGACCGGTTTCGATTGCTTTACGAATATTTGCCATGAGTCGCTGGTAGTAATGCAGGTTGTGCAGCGAGTTGAGCCGGGCACCCAGCATTTCGCCGGTACGCTGCAGATGGTGCAGGTAAGCACGTGTGAAATGACGGCAGGTGTAACAATCACAGTGTTCATCCGGTGGCGAGGTATCCAGCCGGTAGCGGCTGTTACGTAGCTTGAGAATACCCTGGCTGGTATAAAGCCAGCCATTACGTGCATTGCGGGTGGGCAGCACACAGTCGAACAGATCGATACCCTGCGCTACAGCATGGACAATATCCTCGGGTGTTCCCACACCCATCAGGTAGCGTGGTTTGTCTGCGGGCAGTTGCGGTGCAGTGTGTCTGAGGATGCGTTGCATGTCTGCTTTGGGTTCACCCACGGATAATCCGCCGATGGCGTAGCCGTCGAAACCGATGGCACACAGCCCGGACGCGGAACGATCGCGCAGTGATTCATACATGCCTCCCTGCACGATACCGAACAGTGCATTTGGGTTACCGGCATGGGCTGCTTTTGAACGTTCAGCCCAGCGCAGGCTCAGCTGCATGGAAGATTCAGCAATCTGCATATCGACCGGGTAGGGAGTACATTCGTCGAATATCATGACGATATCCGAATTCAGTACCTGCTGGATCCGCATGGATTCTTCCGGTGTCAGAAAACAGGTATCCCCGTTGACCGGTGAACGGAAACGCACACCTTCTTCACAGATTTTGCGCAGTGCTCCCAGGCTGAATACCTGGAATCCACCCGAGTCAGTCAGGATCGGCCCGTCCCAGTGCATAAACCGGTGCAATCCCCCATGTGCCCCGATCACTTCCAGACCGGGACGCAGCCATAAATGGAAGGTGTTACCCAGAATGATTCCGGCACCCAGGGTGTGCAGTTCATCCGGGGATAATCCTTTGACTGCACCATAGGTACCTACCGGCATGAAGGCTGGAGTTTCCACCGTGCCATGGGCAAGTGTCAGCGTTCCCCGGCGGGCTTCATGATCACGGCAGTGGAGTTGAAATTTCATGGCTGGCTGTCGATCAGCATGGCGTCACCGTAACTGAAAAAACGATAATGATTGTCGATGGCATGCCGGTAGGCATGGCGGATGGTTTCCATTCCGGCGAAAGCCGATACCAGCATCAGTAACGTGGAGCGAGGCAGATGAAAATTGGTCAGCAACCGATCTACGATGCGAAAACGGAAACCAGGGGTGATGAACAGATTGGTTTCACCAGCACCGGCAACCAGGGTTCCATCGTTAGTCAGCATGCAGGATTCCAGTGCGCGCAGGCTGGTAGTACCCACCGCAAGCACACTGCCACCGGCAGATTTGCACATTTGGATGGCTTCCACCGTTTCTGTCGGAATATGGTATGGCTCGGTATGCATGACATGCTGATCGATATTTTGCACGCGTACCGGCTGGAAGGTTCCCGCTCCGACATGCAGCGTGACGTAGATGATTTTCACTCCCAGAGTACGTAATGTTTGCAACATGGTTTCATCAAAATGCAAGCCGGCAGTAGGGGCTGCAACGGCTCCGCTTTCCTGTGCGAAAACGGTCTGATAGCGGTTTTCATCGGAAACAGTCGCATTTCGCCCGATATAAGGCGGTAGCGGTGTATGTCCAAATTGATCGAGCAATTCGATCAGCGGCAGTGAATGCATGAAGCACAGGATATAAATATCCTGCTCGCGTGCTTCCACCTGTGCGGTTATGTTGTTTTCCAACAGCAGGGTGGAGCCGATCACCGGCGCATGACTGGCACGGATCAGTACCCGTGCCCGATGAGTGTCCAGAATGCGCTCGACCATGACTTCAACCTTACCACCGGTGGATTTGACGCCTGACAGGCGAGCTTTGACGACACGGGTATTGTTGAGCACGATGACATCGCCTCGTTTGAGATAATCAGGCAGATTTCTGAAAGCAGCATCACGCAAATCAGCGTGCTTGCCGTTCACATACAGCATCCGGCTGTCTGACCGGTTTGCAAGCGGAAATTGTGCAATCAGCTCATCGGGAAGGTGGAAATCGAAATCATCGGTTTTCATGCTGCGGATTATACCGATGGCAAGCAAAGTAGCCCTATCTTTTGCGGGAAGAACACACAGCAGCGAGAGATTCCTCGCCAGAAGTTTTCTGTCAGACCTGAATGGCTTGCTCCTTCAACGCTACGATCTTCTTCGCGCTTCTTGCGATCATCACGATTTTGCCCGCAATGCGGCTCATGGAGAACTTAATCAGAGGTTCCTTAAAGGTATAATCGCAGTTTTATCATTCCGGCAGAAAATCATCTATCCATGCAAGAAAAATACCATCCCCAGGAAATAGAACGACAAGCCCGGCAAAGCTGGCAGGAAACAAACATTTTCAATGTGACTGAGATCCCAGACAGGCCAAAATACTACTGCCTTTCCATGTTTCCTTATCCTTCCGGCAAGCTGCATATGGGGCATGTGCGCAACTATACGATCGGGGATGTATTGTCACGTTATCGCCGCATGCAGGGGTATAACGTCATGCAGCCGATGGGTTGGGATGCATTCGGATTGCCGGCCGAGAACGCTGCGATCCAGAAAGGAGTGCCACCCGCAAAATGGACTTATGACAATATCGCTTACATGCGCAGCCAGTTGCAAAGTCTGGGGTTTGCTATCGACTGGCAGCGTGAACTGGCCACTTGCGATCCACAGTATTACCGCTGGAATCAGTGGCTGTTTCTGCGCATGCTGGAAAAGGGTATTGCCTATCAGAAAACGCAGGTGGTCAACTGGGATCCGGTCGATCAGACTGTACTGGCCAACGAGCAAGTGATTGACGGATGCGGCTGGCGTACTGGTGCAGTGGTGGAAAAACGGGAAATTCCGGGCTATTACCTGGCGATAACCCGCTACGCAGATGAATTGCTGGCCGACCTGGAAAAACTGCCAGGCTGGCCGGAGCGCGTAAAAACCATGCAGGCCAACTGGATCGGCAAAAGCTTTGGTGTGGACATTACGTTCCCGCCGGATACTGCTTCCGGCATGCCACAAGCGCTTAAGGTATTCACTACCCGGGCAGATACGCTGATGGGGGTGACCTATGTGGCGGTTGCGGCAGAACATCCGGTTGCTTTACATGCAGCACACAATCAGCCTGATCTGGTGGCTTTCATTGAATCCTGCCGGCAGGGTGCCACCATGGAAGCGGAGTTGGCTGTCCAGGAGAAAAAAGGGATGGCCACCGGGTTGTATGTCCTGCATCCGCTGACCGGTGAGCGTCTGCCGGTATGGGTCGCCAACTATGTACTGATGAGCTACGGTGAAGGCGCTGTCATGGCGGTCCCGGCGCATGACGAACGTGATTTTGATTTTGCCCGCCAGCATTCTCTGCCGATCAAACCGGTCATCAGGCCAGAAAATGGCGAGCTATCCGTACCACTCGTTCAGGCCTTTACCGAATATGGGGTAACGTTCAATTCCGACCGGTTTTCAGATCTGACATCACCGGAAGCGATCGATGCAATTGCAGTGGAACTGGGGCAGAAAGCGCTGGGTGAGAAACGGGTGCGGTATCGTTTACGCGACTGGGGAATTTCACGTCAGCGTTACTGGGGCTGTCCGATTCCACTGATCCATTGTGATAGTTGCGGTGTAGTACCGGTAGCAGACGACCAGTTACCTGTTGTACTCCCAGAAGATCTGGTACCGGATGGTTCGGGCAATCCGCTGGCAAAAACACCTTCATTCTATGAGTGTACCTGTCCACGTTGCGGGCGGCAGGCACGCCGCGAAACCGATACCATGGATACATTCGTCGATTCCTCATGGTATTTCATCCGTTATGCCTGTCCGGATCAGTCTGCTGCCATGACCGACCAGCGGGCAAATTACTGGCTGCCGGTCGATCAGTACATCGGCGGGATCGAGCATGCCATTCTGCACCTGTTGTATTCGCGTTTCTGGAGCAAGGTCATGCGCGATCTGGGGCTGGTGTCGTTCGATGAACCCTTTGCCAATCTGTTGACACAAGGCATGGTGCTGAACGAGATATTTTTCCGTAAAACCAGCAGCGGGCGTATCCAGTATTTCAATCCGGCAGAAGTGGATGTGCAGCACGATGGAGAAGGAAAAAGAGTCGGCGCCGTTTTGCAGGCGGATAACCAACCGGTTGAATCCGGCGGTATCGGCACCATGTCAAAATCGAAAAACAACGGGATCGATCCACAAGAAATCATTGAGCAATATGGGGCAGATACTGCGCGACTGTTCATGATGTTTGCCAGCCCGCCGACACAAACGCTGGAATGGTCGGATGCCGGTGTCGAAGGTGCTTTCCGTTTTCTCAAGCGGTTGTGGCGACAAGTTTATTTGCACAGACAGCTGGATGGCGAAGCTGCTGCGACTACTACTCTGGTACCGCATCAGGAATACCCGGCTGATCTGCGGGATTTGCGTTGCCAGTTGCATCAAACTATCGTCAAAGTGACGGATGATCTTGAGCGGCGTCACACGTTCAATACTGCGATTGCAGCCATCATGGAGCTGATGAATGAGCTGTCCGATGTACAGGGCACCCATCCGGCCGCACGCCAACTGATGCAGGAAGCACTGGAGAATATCGTGCTGCTGCTTTCACCCATCGTTCCGCATATCTGTCATGTATTGTGGCGTGAACTGAGACCGGGTACCGAACTGCTCGATCAACCCTGGCCGCAAGCAGATGATCAGGCATTGATTCAGGATGAAGTTGAAATTGTCGTCCAGATCAATGGCAAGCTGCGCGGGCAGATACGCATTGCCAGGGAAGCAGATCGGGCTGCTGTTGAACGAACAGCATTACAAGATGAGCATATACAAAAGAGTATAGCCTACCGGCCTGTCAAGAGAGTCATCGTCGTGCCGGGAAAACTGATCAATATCGTTGTTTAGCGGAAGAGGTCTTACCTATGACGACATTGCGAACCCTGATGGCTGTTTCGCTTGTACTGAATCTGGCTGCTTGCGGTTTCAAACTGCGGGGACAGGTTTCTGAACTTCCTTTTGAACGGGTTTACATCACAGCACCTGCAGGACTGACCATTGGTTCCGATCTGGAACGGGTGATCAGTACACATACCCGGGCGAAGGTCGTCAATAAAGCCGAAAAATCCGAGGCAATCATTCAGATCGTTCATGCAATCAGGGAAAAAAGAATCCTGTCGCTGTCAGAGAGTGGAAGAGTGCGTGAGTTTGAGCTGGTCTATCGAGTCGCTGCCCGGCTGCTCGATGCGCACAATGCTGAACTGGCGTCTCTGCAGGAAATCAGACTGACCCGCATTCTTCCTTTCCTGGATGCACAAGAGCTGGCGAAGGCGGCAGAGGAGGAGATGCTGTACAAGGATATGCAGAAAGATGCCGTGCAACAGATTCTTCGTCAGGTTTCGGCAGTCACCTCTGCGGGATAAGATAGTAGCGTATGCGATTGGATCCTGAGCATCTTGCCAGACAGCTTGATGGAAGTATTGCACCACTATATGTGGTACTCGGGGATGAGTTGCTGTTGGTAATGGAAGCCGTTGACGGGATCCGTGCGTATGTCAGAGGGCAGGGCTACACCGAACGTACGATCCTGACTGCCGATCAGCGTTTTGACTGGATGAATCTGTTTCAATGGGGGCGGCAATCCTCGCTATTCAGTGAAAGACGCATGCTCGATTTGCGAATTCCTTCCGGGAAGCCGGGCAGAGAAGGCGGTGTAGCGATCGAAACATTCTGCCGGGAGTTACCGCGTGATACTGTGACTGTCGTTACTCTGCCGGAAATCGATAAACAGGGACGTGCAAGCAAGTGGTTCAAGGCACTTGAACAGGCAGGCCAGGTGATTGAAGTAAAACCGGTCGGGCGTGACCGGCTGGCACACTGGATAAAGCAGCGTCTCGACCGGCAGAATCAGATGATTGATCAGGATACGCTGCAATTCTTTGCTGGTAAGGTGGAAGGCAATCTGCTGGCAGCTCACCAGGAAATCCACAAACTTGGATTACTCTATCCGCCCGGCCGACTGACTTTCGAACAGGTCAAAAATGCCATTCTCGACGTTACCCGTTTTGATGTGCTGCAGTTACCGGAGACCATGCTAACGGCCGATATGGTGCGTTATCGCCACATTCTGGAAGGGTTGCAGGGGGAAGGGGTGGCACCTCCATTGATACTGGCTATTTTGTCGGAACAGATTCGTCTGCTGATAAAAATTCATCTGCTAAAAAATTCCAGCCGGGGTATGACGATCGAACAGGCCATGACAGCATTGCGAATATGGCCTGCCAGACAAAAACTGATGATGGGGGCAATTCAGCGTATACGCTATCCATTGCTGGTACAAGCACTGTTGCAGGCAGCTGTCATTGATCGGATCATCAAGGGAGTGGAGCAAGGGGATATCTGGGAGGAATTATTGAATCTCGGGATTTGTTTTGCTGCTGATAGCAGTTTCAAGATTATCGGAAGAAAAGATCTTTCATTCATTATCAACTTATCTTTAAAGTAAATGAAAGCAAATATTGCGTGGCAGGAAGGAGTCAGTTTTCTCGGGCAGGTCGGAAGTGGACACTCCGTATTGATGGACGGTGCGCCGGAAGCGGGTGGAAAGAACCTTGGGCCGCGTCCGATGGAAATGATATTACTGGGCCTGGGCGGCTGTACCGCTTTCGATGTGGTACATATTCTGCGCAAGGGGCGACAGGCAATTACCGGTTGTCAGGTCGAGATGGATGCACAACGTGCGATAGAAGATCCGAAAGTGTTTACCCGTATTCATTTGCATTTCATCATTACCGGGAAGGATCTCGATCCTCGGCAGGTGGAACGGGCGATCAATCTCTCTGCCGAGAAATACTGCTCTGCTTCCATAATGCTGAAAGCAACGGTAGATATCACACATGATTATGAAATCATTGCCGAATAAGCAGACTCCTGAAAGAGCGCAGTGCGACAAGCTGGAATTATAATTTTGCAGAGTTTTCTCGGGGTGATCCCATACTGTCGGGGAAACAGATATCAGACTGGTTTCGAATCTGCTGGACAATGAAATTTGATTCTGATAAAAATAGCAGGCGCTGGTTTTTCAGAGATGGAAGCCAGGCAGCAAGTGACTTATAGAAAGACTATATATTCTTAATTTTATGGGAGACGAAAAATGAAGCTTTCGCTTGTATTGGCTGCTGCACTGGCTGCAACAACTTTTCTGACTGCCTGTATGGATCCTAAACCTGCACAGTATCCACCAAGCATGTCTATGGAACGCGATTCCATGCCCGATAACGTAGACAAGGCAGAAAAAGACAACAATAACTGAGAAAGATATGATTCAAATTTTCTAACCGCCCTTTCGGGCGGTTTTTTTATCCGGTATTTCTTTCTCAATTCGTTTGATCAGGAAAGAAATCTTCAGCCGGCGCCGGTGTGCCGATGTGATACCCCTGAGCAAAATCGATGTCCATCCTGTCCAGGATGTTCAGTATTTCTTTGCTTTCGACGAATTCTGCCGTGATCTTCTTGCCAAATCCCTTTGCTACGGTACACAGGGCGCTGACGAGTATCTGATCATCCGGGCTGCTGGCAAGATTACGGATGAATGTGCCGTCGATCTTGACTGCATCAACCGGTAATTCACGCAGATAGTAGAAGGAAGAGAAGCCCACTCCGAAATCATCCAGGACGAAACCACAACCGAGCTGCTTCAGATCGCGTAAAAGGCTACGTGTCCCGGGAAGATTGTCCAGCGCGGCAGTTTCCGTTATTTCAAATATCAGCAGGCTTGGGTCGATATGGTAGGTGGAGAGTGCCTGGTTGATGGCTGGTAATAACTCCGGATCGTTAAAGGCATGTGCCGACAAATTGATAGACAGACTGATTCGGCTGGTTCCTGTCTGGTTGATTCTGGCAGCAAGTGCAATTGCCTTGCGAAGTACCAGATGATCGATCCTGTGGATAAGCCCGGTATGCTCTGCTGCACGGATGAATGCAGCCGGAGAGTGAATCGTTCCATCTTCATCCCGCATGCGCAGCAAAACCTCATAATAATGAATCGATCTGTCGCTCAGGGACTGGATAGGCTGCAGATAAAGCAGATACTGATCATGCATATGGGCATATTCAATTTTCTCTTTCCAGTAAACCAGCGTATGCACACGCTCTCGCGCCTGATCGATACTGGAATATACATGCCAGGTTCCACGCCCCGTTTCCTTGGCCTGATACATGGCAAGGTCAGCGGCTGCTAGTAGATCGTGAACATTGTTTCCATGTTCGGGAAAGATCACGATTCCGATACTGGCAGAAATACTGTGTGTTCTGCCGTTGAATGACAGTTGCGTTTCTCCCAGGCGGGCAAGAATTTTTTTTGCAACTTCGATGGCTGCTTCAGGGGTGATTTCCGGTAAGATGACAGCGAATTCATCTCCACCCAGCCGCCCGGCGATATCGGCGGTGCGAATCGTGCGGGACAGCATGTCAGCGACCATTTTCAACATTGCATCACCTGCCTGATGGCCGCTGGTGTCATTCACGAATTTGAACCGATCCAGATCGAAGAACAGCAGTGCTCCAGGGTGCTGGTATCTTTCTGCCCAGCCGAGTATCTGTTCCAGCTCTTCACTGAATCGGCGACGGTTATACAGATTAGTCAGCGGATCATGATCCGCAAGCCATGCCAGATGGCCTTCTACACGTTTGTATTCGGTGATGTCCAGTCCAACCGACAGAATTGCCGAAGGATCATCTTTGGATTGCCATGTCAGGCGTGAATGGAGCCAGGCAATGTGTCGTTTTGAATCATCTTTGCATATCACGACAGCTTCATGTCGTAATTGATCGCGCTGCCCCTGACGGATTTCCAGCAGATGCAGATCAAGATTGTATTGCTCGCTGTCGGAAGCAAGCAGTTCCAGAAAATGTCTGCCTTGCAGCTCACTTTCACTGTAGCGGGTCAGCATTTCCCCATAAGCATTGAGCATCACTATCTTTCCACTGGCATCCTGTGTCAGAACGATGACCTGTGCAGTATCCAGCAAATTTTCAATGAAATCCTTTTCTTTGCTGAGTTCATCACGCTGGCTGATCAGCATTTTGGTGCGGTAGGCAATTTTTTCTTCCAGGTTTTCAAGCTTGTGAGAAAGCGCCAGTGATGCATCATGCATGAGGTCGATTTCATCTTTGAAGAGACGCTTTTTCCAGCGGGAGGCAAGCGTACTGCGAAAACTGCCGAAACCGCCACCGGCCAGCAGTGGCATGATGGAAACAATATGCTTGAGCAGGGATAGCGATGTGGTCAGTATGCTGAACAGGATGATTCCAGAAAGTAACAAACTGCCCAGACCAATGACGATGATGCGCCAGATGGAATCCTGAATTGCCCGAATGGTATCGGTTACTTCGGTGATGATGACCAGCTGTGCCTGGTCAGCGATACGGATTCCCTGCAGAGGGAGCAGTTTTATCTGGTGATATCGACTGCTCCATTTATTCTGAATGCCATGGCTGATGATTTTCAAATCGGGATAGGTTATGGCTGCTTTTTTCAGGATAGCAAAATTCTTCTTGCTGTCTGTCATGGCCGCGATATAGACATCCCATTCTGGGATGCTCATGCTGCCATTATTGAGTGATTTACCTTCGCGTGCAGGTATGAGTGTGTTTTTGACAAACAGTCCGATATCCGAACCCGATGCACGCTTGAAATTCAGAAATACATCGACCAGGGACGATCCGATGACGATGGTGCCGACACGTGTGCTTTCAACCAGTAAAGGCTCGATGATGTACTGAGTGCAACTTTCCACACATATCATCAGAGTGGCAGGCTGTTCATGCAGATTGACTTCACGTATGTGATCAAGAATGAGATTGTCGCGATAGCTATTGGCTTCGAAATTACCCCACTTTGCTAGGAGTGAATCGGATGAATCATAAAAGCGCACATCTTCTATATCGTTCTGAATCTGAAACAACGTCCAGTAACGATCGAATGTATCGAAAACTTTATCTGCCGTCCCTGATAAAAGACTGGGTTCCATACCCTTCAGGTAAGGGATGATTCTGACCAGTCCGTGCAGGTTCTCGGAATTACGGCCGATCAGGCTTTCTATTTCTCTGGAATAGCGCTGATACTTTGCTTCTCTTTCCTGATCGATACTGTCGATCAGGCTTTGGTAGTTGATGACGCTGAAAATCGTTACGACGAGCAGCAGAATCAGGCTGCTCAGGAGTGAAATTTTCCAGTTTAATCCGATAAATATCCTTGAAGGTTTTTTACCGGTTTTTTTTTGAATATCTGAATCCACGAAGGCAACGGATTTGATTGAGTGATGATTCAGAAACGGTAAGAAGCCTGTATGGCAAACAGATTCCAGTTTTTCTCAGTGTCAGTCATATCGGGATTATCCAGTGGAGACAGCCAGGCTGTGCCGTTGATCCGGTGATATTCTGTACTCAACATGATGGCTGGCGTAATGTTCCAGCGCAATCCGATAGTAATATCTTTCGCGTAATGATTATGGGCCGGAGCCTTATAGCCCGTTGCTGCTGCATATTTCTTTCCGCTACGATCTTTTCTGTTAGTAAAGAGTAAATCATAACGTAATATTGCTTCCCAGCTTGGAGAGAAACGATAAGTACCCTGCAGGTAAAAGCTTTCTCCTGTCAGATTTTGGTCAAGTCTTGGATCACCAAAGTTACTTAGCCGGAAATGCCTCAATGCATATTCGGATGTTATGCTCCAGCGCTCTGCATTGTATTGAGCGGACAGGATAAGGGGATAAAATTTTACAGAACCCGCATCACGCAGTACATCCTTCTCACCACTATCATAGACAGCATTGACCTGGGAGCCGCTTATCGCTAGGCGCAACCGGCTATCTGGCAGTTCATAGAGAATGCGACCTAAGTATGAAAGTTCGGATTTGAGGTTTCCAGAGTGTGGTATCGGACCAAGGATGGATGCTTCAGTAGATCGATCATTTACCTGAGGAAACCCAGTTCCAAATTGAACGGTGATATTTCCCCAATTGGTGCGAGATTCTCCATACAGCTGTGCTCCGTCTGAGGCCAGCCCCAGATTTCGCGCTCTGTCAAAATAAATCGACTGAGGCAACAGTATGCTTGGGCGAGTAAATGGCACATCGCGCGTATCATTGTAAAACCCGAACGGATTCTTCATCCTGCCCAAGCGTATACCGATTTCGGCTGCAGGGGTATTGATGAAATTATAATCCAGGAAGCCAAAGTCAATGCGGATACCACCGTTGCTGCCTTCTCCAGCTCTGCGATGGAGCAACTGACCGGATAATTGCAGTTTGGGTGATGGGCGCAGGGAGGCCGTCAGGCCGATTTCCCGGAAATCAAGGCTGCCGGCGTCGTTACTGTGGCCGAAGAAATTGTTCTTGTTCGTCTTGATGTAGCCCTGGCTCAGAAAACCATTCAGCTTGAACATATCCAGGTTTTGTAATTTAGGCAGCTCTTCAGCCAGACTGAGTCCGGACAGAAAAATCAGTAGCAGGGCTGAGCTGCCTAAAAAGAAAGCTGTAGTAGAAAATCTGCTGTTACTCATCGATATGAACGACCTGGACACTATTATCAATCATGCTTCCATTCAAATAACCGATTGCGCCTGGTGTTGATGCAATCCGTGCACGCATTTCTTCTTCAGTATGCACAACAAATGGTGCTTGTCCAGTTCCGGAATAGACCATGCGATCCCACGCTGATCGCAATTGGTAAGGAAAAATATTCAGTTTCTGTTTTGTAAAAGTGCTGTGTAATGGCGCATCATCCGGCAAAACGAACACTCTGACGGGCAACCCATCCTGCCAGGTTCTGAGACGCATGCCAAAAATGGAACGTAACAGATTTTTGGAAAGATAGTTCGAGTTGACGCCGGGATGGGTGATAACTTCGACCGAACCGTCAAAGGATAAGGCATTACCTGCGAAAGAAAATGTGACCAGCAGGGTAAGAAAAAGAATACCTCGGAGCCAGTAACTAAAGAATCCCATCACAATGACGAGTGTTATCGATACTGAATGGTTATTCCGATATATAAACATTATCGGTATACGCTGTTTTAAGCGTTTTCTGATGTATGCAGGCCAGGTTCATGGGCCATATTCTTCCGTGATCCGTAACAAGTTCCCAGATTGATCGGTGATCTCGATACATTCTGTCGAGTACATCAAGCAAGTAAACGTAATAAGGGGTACGAAGTCCGTGATAATTAGTCGAGGGACCAACCGGATTCAGTTGCAAGCCATAAAACCCCAGTAACCTGTTCAGAGCAGGTTCCATGGATGAAATCAAATGGTAGATGTTATGGCGCGCGCATAGCTGGGCAATTCCAACGACCAGCGCCAGCATCGGATGAGGAAAACGGCGGCGTTCCCGGATTTTGCATTCTGCTCCAACAGAGTGAGATAGCATATTATGCTCGCCTTTTCGTTTGAAAAAATCGCTGAGTATGGCAAAACGTGATATTTCGGCAGTATGTTTCCGGGAGGACGGATCCAGAACAAAATCCGGGTAAAAACAGGTATTGAGTTCTGTCGGGAATCGAGTTTCGAGATTGTGCAGATCAGGCAATATCAGACGGGTAGTGCCAATGTATATTCCGCTCGGTTTATGACGCAGAAGAATATGAACAGAACGATAGTCATATTCATCTTGCTCCAGTCCATCAGGAAATTCTGATCCGCTAAAATTTGGAAAAGTATTATGGACACATAAAATCCGGTAGCGTAAATCGAACACCGTTTTAAGTAATTCCGGTGTGTCGGCATTAATGATTTCGAAATACTGATGAAAAGCTGCTTCGATATCGTTCATACTTTTCCTTGATCAGGCTGTATTTAAGAAGATCTGAGATTCAGATCAGATTTTATTACTGGAATCAGTTTCCAATTCAGGGAATATATGAACGATATGACTTTATATTTTTTCCCTGGGCACCGGCATTATCGTTGTTTGTTATATTTTTCCGTATATTTACATGTTATTTGGCCTGAATTCAGACAAACATGTCGTTAAAATAAAACGTACTTTACTATACTTGTGTCGTCAAAATATGACAAGCCGATGTTTGTTGAATAATGGTTGACTGTTTTCGATATCGGAAGCTCATTTATCGAATGACCACGGCTTTTTTACCGGTATCAATTCTCCCTTTTATTTACTGCCGAAATTTGGAATCAGATAAAAATTAAACTTTTATCGGGTGATGCTGTTTGAACCAATATTCCAGCATCATCAGCAGCCATACCATCGTGCCGTGATAACTGGCATGTTCATGAAGATGCTGATCGAGCAGCCGGTCGATGAAATCGGTGCGTATGATGTTGCGTGATTTGAGGTCACTCAGACTGTCTGCAGCAATTTCCCGCAGAGGTCTGTGTGTCTGGAGCCAGACACCGAACGGCAAGCCAAACCCCTGTTTTTGTTTGGTAATGATCTCATCCGGTAAAAAACCACGTAACGCCTGTTTAAAGAAATAACGCAACTGCGTTCCTTTCAATTTCTGTTCAGGAGCAAGTGCGAGAGAAAAAGCGAGTATTTCATCATTAACAAATGGGAAAGCCACTTCCATGCCGGCCAGATGACAGGCCTGGACAACTTTTGGGAAATCATTGTCTGCCAGTGTGAATTTCCAGTCGAAGGCAAGCATGCGGTTGATCAGGCTGCGTGCATGAGACACATCCTGATAGGTCCGTTCAATCAGCAAAGCGGGTTGCGTTGTATCGATCTTTGCCAGTAATTCCGGTGAAAATACAGTTTCAAACCCATAATGTGCCAGCAGATTATAAGTCTCCATGCGATGAGGCATGGGAACCGTTGCCTGTGCGACATAGCTTCGCGCCTTGCGCAGCAGTTTGGGTCCTTTGTTCTCTGGAAGAGACAAAATAAAGGGGGAAAGCAGGTAATTTCTCAGGGGTGCCGGGATTTTGTCGTAAAGTGAAAAAATATATTGTTTTGCGTAACGTACATTACCACCGAACAGCTCATCACCCCCATCGCCACCGAGTAGCAAGTCGAGTCCATCATTTCTGGCCATGCGCCCGCAGTAATAAGCCGGAAGCGCCGATGCATTACCAAAGGGTTGATCGAAGACCGAAGCAATCAACGGGATCGTTTCTACGACATCGTCTGGTGTGACATAGTACTCATGGTGATCGGTCGCGAAATGCCGGGCGGCAATACGTGCGTAATGCATTTCATCGTAGCCGGTGGCTTCAAAGCCGATTGAATAGGTTTTGGCGGGTTCACCCGTGACTTCTGTCAATATCCCTGCCAGAGTGGAACTGTCTGTCCCCCCGCTCAGAAATGTACCTGCTTTCTGACCCTGTACCGCTTCACTGACACTTTTTCTGAGCAGGGAGAGAAATTCCTGTTGAAGCTCGGGGAAGGGGCGTTTTATATCTTCATCAAACCGGATTTGCGTATAACGGCCGATTTCCGTGTGGCCATCGTGGAAATGCAGATACTCACCAGGAAGCAGGCGCTTCTGGGCCAGATAGATGGTATCCGGCCCCGGTATCATGTGAAAGTAAAGGTAGTTGAGCAGCCCTTGCGGATTGATTTCAGTATTGGCCCGGGGATGGGTGAGCAGGGCATCGGCAGAAGTGCCAAACAAAATTCCGTCGTCACCTGGCGACTGGTAATAAAGTACGTGTGTACCCAGTGGATCGATGGCCAGAGCGACTTCACGTGCATGGCTGTCCACGATGCAGCAAACGAATTCGCCAGCAAGATCGGAGAAGGCCTGCCTGCCTTTCTGCCGCCACTGATCTGCAAGTGCCGCTGCCATTCCTTTGGCATCGATGGCTGTCTGCAGATCTGTATTCCGGGATTTTATCCTTCCCCAGATCCCTACCAGTAAGCCTTCTTTTTCATACAGATGTGCATGGCTTGTTTTTGCAGTGACGGAGAGAGTGGCGTTACCCCGTACTGCCGTCTGTACAGGGCTGTTGTCAAAGCGAATCAGCGAACCGGTCATGCGATCAATGATCTGCTGATTTTCGATTGCCAGGTGATCTGCTCCCAGCCAGCCACATATTCCGCTCATATCATCTCCTCATTCGATGTTGAATTCATGTCATTCCCGGATATGATTTCAACATGATTTGTTCTCTACATTGTTGTGAATCATTATTTGTCACACATGTGGTGTGTGATTGGTGTTTTCCGCGGCATGCCCGCAGAGTGCCGTTTTCAGGCGGTCAGCCGGACCATCTACTGCAGCAGATGCGGGTTTGATAAATTTTCTCAGATCAGGACTTCCAGCGAAGCAGGGTGACTGAGAAAAGCAGTGGGGCTGGCAGTCAGCCCGTAGGCTCCCGACTGGAACACGACGACCAGATCCCCGGGTTCGGCCCTGGACAGTTCCATCCGGTCGGCAAGCAGATCCAGCGGCGTACAAAGAGGTCCTACTACTGAAACGATTTCGGTTTCGTCGATTTTCATTTTATTGCCAATGGCAACCGGATAATTTTTGCGAATGACCTGGCCAAAATTTCCGGATGCCGCCAGATGATGGTGCAGGCCGCCGTTGGTGACTAGAAAAGTCTGTCCTCTCGATATTTTTTTTTCCAGTACGCGGCAAACATAAATACCTGCTTCTGCCACGATGTATCGCCCCAGTTCGATCACGAACCGGATAGCTGAGAATTGAGAGGGAATCTCTGCCAGCAACCGTTGCAGATTGGTTCCCACAGCATTCAAGTCCAGCGGGCTCTCACCGGGGAAATAAGGTACGCCAAACCCGCCTCCGATATTGATGGCACGAACAGGTACGGGTGAGGTAGAAGCAAGTTGTAAACCCAGTTGCAGTGTTTTTTCATGGGCTTCCCGCAAGGCTTCGACCCGGAGATTCTGTGATCCGCTGAAAATATGCAATCCCTCAAAATCGAACCTGAGCTGTGCGATACGTTGCAGTACTGCCGGAACACATTCAGCATCGATACCAAACTGTTTGGAACCTCCTCCCATTTTCATTCCGGAAGATTTCAGCTCGAAATCAGGGTTGACCCGTACTGCGACTTTGGGCTGGAAACCGGTCTCTTCTGCCAGTTGCGCAATCGTTTCCAGCTCGTACTCGGATTCCACATTGATGACGATACCCGCTGCAATGGCACATATCAGTTCCTGACGACTTTTTCCCGGCCCTGCAAAACTGATGTTTTCGGGTGTAATGCCAGCATCCAGTGCCACTTTCATTTCGCCAACCGAAGCCACATCCATGCCATCCACCAGCCCGGCCAGATGCTGTACTACGGCGGGCATAGGGTTGGCTTTCATGGCGTAATGCAGATGAATACCTGCCGGTAAATGCTGCCTGAGGAATTGAATACGTGCAGAGATCAGCTTGCGATCGTAAGCATAGAAAGGGGTGGTTCCAATACGTTGTGCCAGGCGCGTGAGTGGAAGATCGCCAATGACGAGACAGTGGTCGCGTATCGGAAACTGGGTCATCGGTGCATGTTTGGGATGCGTCATGATTCTCCTGCCTGGAAAGCCTGCTGAAATTCACCAGCCAGCATTTTCCGATCTATTTTTCCATTCGGATTACGGGGCAGACTGGTTTGTCTCAATTCGAGCAAAGCGGGTTGCATGAAAGCAGGCAAGTGCTGTTTGCAAGCCGATTGCAGCACATCCCGGTCGAGCGCGAATCCGGTTCTGGGAACGGCCACGACCACGATAGCCTGGCCGAGTGTAGGGTGGGGAACCCCGAAAGCGGCCGCTTCGGCAACTTTTTCGGTTGCGTAAATGACTTCTTCCACTTCAGTCGGGCTGACGCGGTAGCCGGAGGTTTTGATCATATCGTCGCGTCGGCCGATGAAATACAGATAACCTTCATCATCCATGCGCACCGTATCACCCGACCAGACCGCAAGTTCGGGAATGGTCAATCCGGATTGACGGGGAGTCAGCGACCGGAAGCAAGCGGCCGTTTTATCCGCATCGTTCCAGTAACCCAGCGAAACGAGCGGCCCGCGGTGTACCAGTTCACCCGGTTCACCCGGTGCGCAATGGGAACCATCCTCGCGCAGTACCATGACTTCGGCATTGGGAATCGCTTTACCCATGGAATCCGGTCGTTTGTCCACTTCCCCAGGAGGGAGGTAGGTTGAGCGAAAGGCTTCGGTCAGACCATACATCAGAAAAATCTGTGTATCGGGCAATGCGCTGCGCAGATGTGCCAGAGTCGCGCGGGGCATTGCGCCGCCCGAATTAGTGATGTAGCGCAGATTCTGCGCATCTTTCCAGTCCAATTGCGCCAGCTGCGCCCACAATGGCGGCACTGCAGCTAGTCCGGTCACCTGTTCCTGTTTAACCGTGGTGAGGATATCGCGCGGCAACAGGTAATTCATCAAAATGGCAGTGGCTCCGGTGTAAAACGCAGTATTCAGTTGATTCAGTCCATAGTCGAAGCTGAGCGGCAACACTGCCAGTATCCGGTCATCAGGCCGGTTATTCAGATACCGGGAAACACTTATGGCGCCAGTCACCAGATTGCGATGGGAGAGCACCACTCCCTTGGGTTTGCCGGTACTTCCCGAGGTATACAAAATTGCAGCCATATCGCTGTCGATGCAGTCCGGTAACCGTGCAGCATCTGAAAGTGTCTGTGTCTGTCTCCATGAAACGACATTCAATCCGGGAAGTGATGCTTTGTGCAGATCACCGGTGATGATCACAGTATGCAGATCATGACATTGCGGTAATACCGGGCTGAGCAGATCGAGTCTCTCGGCAGAGGTTATCAATATCCGGACATTACAGTCTTTGAGGATATAGGCGACCTGTTCGGCTTTGAGCAGCGGATTGACGGGAACGAACGCGCCTCCTGCCGCGGATGCGCCAAACAGGGCAATGACCGTTTCGAGTCGTTTCTCGAGATAGACGGCCAAACGTTCTCCGCGACCCAGCCCGAGCGTATGCAAAGCGCTGGCAATCGATTGCACTGCTTCAGATAATGCCGCATAGGAGAGATGCCGTTTCTGATCGATCAATGCTGTGGAATCGGGATACCGGGCAGCTGACTGATAAATCAGCTCATGAAAAAGATTGGACATCGATCAGTATGTACAAGTCATGAAATGATTGGATTCTACAGCCTATTTGAGCCCGTGACGATTCATCAGGTCATAAAGAGTGGGGCGGGTAACCCCTAGAAGTTCCGCTGCCTTGGCAACATTGCCATTTACCCGTGCCAGCACTTTGATGAGCATCTCGTGTTCAGCCTTGTCTCTGACTTCACGCAAGGTGACTGGCGCAAAACTATCGGCTGCCGGTTGTAATCCGAGATCGGCAGCAGTGATTTGTGAGCCTTCTGCCATGATGACTGCGCGTTTGATGCAGTTTTCGATTTCGCGGATATTTCCCGGCCAGGAATAGCTGCCGATTGCATCCAGTGCATCCTGGCTGAAATTGAGGGATTGGCGTTTTTCTTTTACCCGGAACTGGTTTTTGAAGTGATGCGCAAGTAAGACAGCGTCGCCGATACGATCGCGAAGCGCCGGAATATGGATACTGATTTCACACAGACGATAATACAAATCCTCGCGGAAGGTACCGGCCTCGATCATTTTTTTCAGGTTCTGGTGGGTTGCGCAGACGATTCGTACATCTACCGGGATCAGCTCCCTGCCACCGATGCGTTCGATGACGCGCTCCTGCAGGAATCTCAGCAGTTTTGCCTGTAACGATAGCGGCAAATCACCGATCTCATCCAGGAAAAATGTACCTCCCTGTGCCAGTTCGATTTTGCCTGGTGTCTGTTTGACTGCTCCTGAGAAGGCACCTTTTTCATAGCCAAACAACTCTGCTTCCAGCAGGGATTCAGGAATGGCCGCACAATTGACTGCAACCATGCGTTTACTGTTCCGGTCGCTCAACTGGTGAAGTGCCTTGGCCAATACTTCCTTGCCGGTTCCACTTTCACCCAGCAGGGTGACCGTAACGTCGGAAGACGCGATACGCTCGATTTGCTGGCATATTTTGACCATACCAGGATCATTGGTGATGAGTCCGGGAATGGCAGTGCTTGAAGAAGATTTCAACAGTTCGCGATTTTCGCGCTGCAACCGGTGCAAATAGAACGCCCGGTTTACGATCAGGCTGAGCACGTTGGCATCGAGAGGTTTTTGGTGAAAATCATATGCACCCATATTGATTGCTTTCAGTGCATTTTCGTGATTCTGGTTGCCCGTCAGCACGATTACCTTAGTATCAGGTGCCACGGCAAGAATCTGCTGCAAAGTTGCCAATCCTTCCGTTGCACCATCCGGATCAGGTGGCAATCCCAAATCCATGGTCACGACAGCAGGCTCATGCCGGCGGACTTGTGCAAGCGCACTTTCACGATCTGAGGCAACAGCCACATTGCAATCATCGAAACTCCAGCGTAACTGTTTCTGGAGCCCTGGATCATCTTCTATTACGAGCAGTTTTTTTTGTATCTGATTTGCATTCATGTCATTGCTGCTAAAGGTTCCGGGTGGATAACGAAGTTATTTTGTTGCATCAAGTACTCTCAGAGATATTGAAATCAAAACCGGTCGTTTGTTACGGGTTGAACAACCGGGGAAATCTTTTGTATTTCAAGGTTTTGTTCCTCTCGAAGCAAGTGAGCAATGAAATAGACAATGTAAGTTTTATCGACACCTTTTCGCAGATATTAAGCCAAACTGGATCAGACGGGAAGAAAGTAGCGATCCATCAATGATCCGCTCTGAATTCGGCCGGATGGAGATACAAAATCTGTTGTGCTGCACCGGGCATGAATGATACTCGCCTTCCTGCCACCCAATCAGAATGACCGCTGCCGTAGTAAGGAGAAAGTGGATGGCCGCTCTGGCCTCCCGGCATTTCGAAATAACCCTGTTCTTCCTCGCCAGGTGCCACGACGAAGCGCAGCGAAGCACCAAAATCGGGTGCCTGAACACGTGGCATGTGGTGATCGCCGGGTAACTGGTCGGCAGGCATGTTCAGCCATGCGGCAATCCATGACGGCAGGGCGCGACTGAACGGGTGCCGGATATCGGCGGTATTTTCTTCTCCCCAGTTGCGTGCCACTATGCCGCCAGGCTGGGCTTGCATCTGTTCTGCTATCCGGCGTGCGCATGCTGCCAGCATGCTGTCCCAGTCACTGTCATCGGCGGGTAATAAATGAAGCGGCCGTTGTTCGATTAGTTTCCATACCGCATGTTCGGCCTGGCTAAGGCGTGGTATTTCAAATTCAGGATAATCAGATTTTACTTTGGCAGTTAAACCGCTGAGCACCTGTTTCATGACTTCGAGACGAAAACTGCGTACGATCCGGTAAGCAACTGATTGCACAGAAGCATGTCCGTTCCAGTCAAGCAGCACTTGTTGCATTTCGTTGCGCCATACGGTGGATGGTGTTTTTTGCAATATTTCATCCAATAGTTGCTTCCAGCGAGCGAGAAGCAGTGCACGATCATCCAGTTGGATGGCGAGCAGATCTGAGGGTGAAAAGTGATCGTGCGCATATAATTCATCCCGGATCTGCCGGCTGCGGGCACCGAGCTCATATCCACCATCTCCCAGCTTGCTTAATAAGGCGCCATCGATCATTCTTGAATTGCCATTCCAAAGGCGCATATCCGGTGGATTGATAACCAGCGGGTAATCAGCAGGTGCAAGCCAGCCATTCCAGCCTGCAGACTGCTTGCTCCAGTCTGCAGGCAGTCCCGGATCATAGTTGCCTGTGCGCTGGGGAATACGGCCGGCAATCGTCCAGGCGATATCCCCATTTTTGCTTCCGGCAATGAAATTTTGTGCCGGGATACCCATGTTCCAAGCAATAGCTGCCGCTTTCTCCAGGTTATCAGCCTGTTCCAGTTCGACGATATCGAAATTGACCGCACCAGGTTGGTGCGCAGTCCAGATCAGTGCCAGAGGAGTACCGTCAAAATCCTGTGCAAGGATTGGTCCCCATTCGGTTTCGCGGATTTCGAGGGTTTCGTCGGGCGCACCCCGCACATGCAGTGTTTCATGCCATGTTTTCACAGATTTCCATTCATCCTGGCTGATATAGCGGGCGGGATTTTCCGGATCGGGATTCACCCTGACCCAATCGGTAAAATCGCCATAGGAATTGGTAAATCCCCAGGCGATATGGCGATTGGAGCCGGCAACGATAGCCGGTGTACCTGGAAGACTGACGCCGATCACATCGATCTTTTGGTTTGCATGTCTGGCATCCGGGTAAATCAGCCGGGTACGAAACCATAAGCCAGGTACTCGCAGGGTCAGATGCATATCGTTGGCCACCAGTGCACTGCCATTCGTCAAGTGTCCTCCCACGGCAAATCCATTGCTGCCAACCGAGGGGAATTCCTGGAAACCGTTACCCGCTAAAGCTTGTTTGCTGGTGGAACGTAAATCGAAGTCGGTAGCAGGGGGGTAAGGTGGCCACTCAAAATAACTGCCATCCAGTGGTGCATCCCACTCGCCTCCACTGGCCGTCAGGAACCGATAGGCAGATTCCGGCAGGGAAGCATGCATCATCGACAATCCCAGTTCACGATCAAAGTTGTTTCCCTGCAGCGTCATGTACATGGCCAGTACGATCAGCAGGCTGTCTTCACTTTGCCAGGCACGGGGCATGGTTTGCGTAAGCAGGTAACCAAACTGTCTGATCCTGAGACTGTCCAGTCCCGTATTGACGCCATCCCGATAAGCCTCGAGCAAACGGAGCTGATCTTGTGGCAGTGTTTTCAGCATGGTCTGTGCCCGGGCACGCATGCGATGCACCCGCGCTTTGCGATCAGCCGGCAACGCAACCGTACCGAATAATTCTGCCAGTTCTCCGGCAGCCTTGCGGCGCATCAGGTCCATTTCCAGGAAACGTTCCTGTGCATGGATAAAACCCAGTCCACGCGCCAGATCGAGCCGATTCCCGCCATTCAGCGTCACCGTGCCGAGAGCATCGCGTTCGACTGTTACGATATCGGTTAGCCCGGGAACGGATTGTTCCCCTTCATAAACGGGCAGGCTGCCTTTTAAAAGCGACCAAGCCGTAAGTAATATGACCATCACAAGTGCGGACAGAAAAAACAGGGATTTACGCAACATATTTATGATTCACTCTCCAAAGCGATTACTGCCGGGATTGTAACAATGGTGACCATCGTACTTGCAAGAAACTGGAGTCATCTCAAATCAACGATCATCGTTTTAACTTGTCCACAATTCCTGTGGATAAGTTTGTGTACAATTTGGGAATGAGTCACTTAAGGTTGTCTTTTCAAACGGGATTCTCAAGTCTGCTGAAATTTTGCACACAAATTTTATTTTTTAAAAACAGTTACTTATATTGAACTCCAATACTGGTGCGGGTTTGCAGGGTTGTCAATATCCCTGATGGCAGGATGTGGATATTTTTATGTGTGTCAAGAAAAATTCTGATGACATTTGAAAAATCAGGATTTTTATATTTTCCAAGGCAGCGATCAGATGTGATTTTCTGTGTTATTTCCCGCTCTGGAATGCATGATGAACGATTTTGCGGATGAGACAGGATGAGCGTGAATGATCTCGAATCGCTGATCAGTCAGGTACGCCGCTGTACCTTGTGCGCCGAACATTTACCGCTGGGTCCGAGACCGGTGTTTCAATTGCATGAAACTGCCCGTATTCTGATTGCCAGCCAGGCACCGGGCAGGCGGGTACACGAAACCGGTTTGCCGTTCAATGATCCCAGCGGTGACCGATTACGCGAGTGGCTGAACATGACTCGTACAACCTTTTATGATCCCCGCAGGATCGCGATTTTACCCATGGGGTTGTGTTTTCCGGGAACAGGCAAATCTGGTGATTTGCCGCCTCGGCCTGAATGTGCACTTGCGTGGCGGTCGGCATTGTTGTCGCATTTGAAAAATATCAGACTGACCCTGCTGGTAGGCCAGTATGCCCAAGCCTACTATTTTACCCGACAGGGTAGAAAACCAGTGGCAACGCTGACCGAGAATGTTCGATCCTGGCAGAAATTCTGGCCTGACATCGTGCCACTTCCCCATCCAAGCCCGCGTAATAACCTTTGGCTGAGGCGCAATCCATGGTTTGAGGAAGAAATCATCCCGGCACTTCAGGAACGTGTAGCGATGATTCTGAATCAGACAACCGATTCCTGAGTCTCTATACCGGATAACGTCCGGTGTCATTCATTCCCGTTCGAAAATGCCTAATCTACGGGCTGATTTGTATCGGGTTACAGTGAATAATAATTAATTCATTGAACTTTATATCTGAAATTTTACCTGATTCAAGAAGAGGTGGCAGTGCCCGGATATGCCATTTCGATTATTTGTTTGTATTGGGTTTTCTGCTTTACGGGTGTGTAACTGTGGAGTAGAGTAAATAACAGGCGCCTATTCATTAACTCAGAAAGCGATTTGCGTTTGCAAATCATTAACAACCATAACCTGAAAGGAGTGGTAAATCATGAGTAATAGAGAAGCTTATATCAAGAAGGCTGAAGCGCAACTAAAAGAGTGGGGGGCACAAATTGATCTCCTGAAAGCAAAAGGAGAAAACCTGGCTGCTGATACCGAAATCGAGTTCAAGAAAAAATTAGATGAGGCAGAAGAAAAACGAGCTGAACTCTCATCTTATCTGGATCAGCTGGCAGATAAAACAGACAGTATCTGGGATGACATAAAGGATGAAGCAGAAGAAAAATGGAATACTGTCAGCAAAACATTTTCCGATTTTGTCGATAAATTCAAGTAAACAGACCGAATCTTCCAACTAAAACGGAGGGGACTATGTTTAATATGGCATTAGTTTTCTTTCTCATTGCTGTTCTGGCTGGAATCCTGGGTTTTGCAGGTATTGCAGGAACGCTTGCATGGGCAGCGAAAGTGTTGTTCTTTGCAGGTCTGATCCTCACGGTAGTTTTTTATCTGCTGGGCAAAAGAACACCCCCTGTTTGAATCGGTATTCCCGGTAAGAATTCAGGTAATTGATCATGCCATACGAGGATGTTTGTATGTTCTGATTTTAAACAAAGGAGTAGAAAAATGAAAAAAACCTATCTGCTGTCAACCGTTCTTCTTATGTTCCTGTCATCTTCCGTCATCGCAGAGGAAACTCTCACCGAGAAACTGGAAACAAAGACAAATGATGTTGAAAGGGCAACCAATAAAGCGATCAATCGTGCACAGGAAGCCACCTGCACAGACAGTGATGCTGAATGTTTAAAGCAAAAAGCAAAGAACAGGGCAAGTGAAGCTTATGACGCTACTAAAGACAAAGCATCTGAAATCAAAAATAAAGTTGACTGATACAAGGTCATCCCATCTTAATACAGTACATCTCATATTTATCGGGCAGCAACCACTGATTGTGGCTCTGCCCGTCAATTCTTTCTCACCCTTTTCACAAAACCAGAATGGTTAGTGTCATGCCTGAGGGGGTCCAGGCCAGCAGGTGAAGTCGTATCAACTCCCCTCGTGTTGATCATGCCATGGAGCTGATCGTCCTGCGGAAACGGGCAAGTGCCAGCGTGAAAAAAATACTGCCAATCGCAAGCAAAGCGAGAAATTCCGGCCAGACGATACCAAAATCTGCACCACGATAGAGAATGGCCTGAGCAAGCGAGACGAAATGGGTGGTTGGTGCTGCAAGCATGAGGTACTGCACTGCCTCGGGCATACTTTCACGCGGTGTCATGCCACCGGACAGCATTTGCAGTGGCAGCAGAATAATGATCATCAGCAGCCCCATTTGCGGCATTGAACGTGCTACCGTGCCAAGGAAAATGCCCATCGAGGTCGTGGCGAACAGATGTAATGTCATGCCCATGACGAACAGCCCGATCGAACCTTCGATCGGTACGTTGAGCAAATCCTGTACGACAAAGACGAGTGAGGCAGTAGCCACGATGGCGACGACCAGACCCATCGACCATACTTTGGCCAGCATGATCTCGAAAGGGGTCAGTGGCATGACCAGCAGATGTTCGATAGTGCCGTGCTCACGTTCACGGATCAGTGCTGCGCCGGTGAGGATGATGGATAGCATGGTAATGCTGTTGATGACTTCCATCACCGAACCAAACCATACCGAGCTCAGATTCGGATTGAAGCGTGCACGTATTTCAAGTTCTGCCGGCCGGGCAGGAAGCGTCCGATAACGTTGAGAGAATGCAGTGACTTCACCCGTAACGATATTCTGGATATAGCCGCTGCCGATAAAGGCTTGTGACATACGCGTCGCATCGACATTGAGCTGAATGGCAGGCCGGCGTCCAGCCAGTACATCGCGTTGAAAATCAGGCGGAATATCAAGCACGAAAGTGTACAGACCGGTATCCATACCCGGATCGGCAGCGTACTGCTCGATGATGAGTGGTGGCAGGAAATGGGGAGGATAAAAGGCATCGATGATACGCAATGACAGAGGTGATCGATCTTCATCGATGATGGCGACAGGGGCCTTGTGCAATGATTCCGGCAGGCCGGTGGCAGTCAGGTACACCTGGCCGGTGAACGCGAACAGAATCAGGAACAACATCAGTTTGTCACGTCCCAGGCTGCGCAATTCCTTGATCCCAAGATGAAAGGCATTGAGCAGGGTGAGCATTGCTAACGTTCCTGTTTCTTCAACAGTATGACCGCCAGACTGGTGATGACAGGAATGGCGAGTGCAAGGGGTAGCAACAAAGAGCCAAGCTCGGCAAATCCCAGCGCTTTGGAAAAAGTTCCTCGACTGATCGTCAGAAAGTACGTGGCGGGAAAAATCTCACCAACCAGTCGTGCACCGCCTTCCAGCGAAGAAACCGGATCGATCATGCCGGAAAAGCGTGAAGAAGGGATGATGGTAGCCAGCGATGTCGCGAAGATAGCGGCAATCTGGCTGCGTGTAAAGGCTGAAACCAGCAAGCCGAGACCGGTAGCGGCGGTCACATACAATAATGCTGCCACTGTCAGTAACAGGAAATCCCCCTTGTGCGGTACGCCGAAAACGAATACAGCCAGTATGCACAACAGAAAAAAATTGATCATCCCCAAGGCAATGTAAGGAAGCTGCTTGCCAAGGAGAAATTCCAGTCTGGTCACGGGCGTGACATACAGATTGAGAATGGAACCCAGCTCCTTTTCCCGTACGACACTGAGTGCGCTGAGCATGGCCAGAATCAGCATCAGCAACATAGGTATCACCGCAGGGACGATAGCCGGCAAACTTTTGACGTCAGGGTTATAGCGAAAACGTGTTTCGATCGTCATCAGCCCGGCAGGTAAATGATCTGTGGCATGATGGCGTGCCTGCTCGAGCAGCCAGTTTTGATGCATCGCCTGTACATAACCAAGTATATTCTCGGCGCGTGTGGGCATTGCGCCATCGATCCAGGCGCCGATTCTGACGTTATCACCGCGTGCCAGATCACGTGCGAAATTCGGGGGAATTTCCAATGCGAGACTCAACTCACCGCTGCGCATACGTTGATCGAGATCGCCATAATCAGTGATTGGTGGCTGTTCGATGAAATAACGTGAGCCGCTGAGATCGAGTATATAGTTCCGGCTGAGTGTGGTCTGGTCGCGATCCAGTACGGCAAAGCGCAGATTTTCGACATCCATACTGATACCGTATCCCATGATGAACATCAGTAATACAGTCCCGAATAATGCGATTGAACCGCGGATCGGATCACGGCGCAGTTCCAGTGCTTCGCGCAAGGTGTAGCTGAACAGGCGTAACAGACTGAAGCGGGTATTGAGTGTCATGACAGCGTGAGTCCCCTCTGGCGCAACCGTCGCCTGGGCCTGGGTAGTGGAGGGAACAGGCGTTTTCACCGGTTTATCACTGATGCCACTTGCCTGTTTCAGGTAACTGATGAAAGCAGCTTCCAGTGTGGAATGGCCGCTACGCTCGATCAGTGCGGCAGGGGTATCACTGGCGAGAATCTTGCCGGCATGCATCAGCGAGATACGATCGCAGCGCTCGGCCTCGTTCATGAAATGGGTGGAAATGAAGATGGTTACCTGATCACGGCGAGCCAGGCCGATGATCAGCTCCCAGAACATGTCCCGTGCGATTGGATCGACACCGGAGGTCGGTTCGTCGAGAATCAGCAGATCCGGCTGATGAATGACTGCGACTGCCAGTGACAACCGCTGACGCATACCCAGCGGCAGAGCATCGGGAAAGCTGTCCATGACTGCTTCGAGCAGAAAACGTTCAGCCATTTCGGTGACACGCGCAGGAATATCAGCATCAGGCAGGTGGAACAGCTTTGCATGCAGCTCCAGATTCTGTCGCACAGTCAGCTCGGAGTAGAGTGAAAACGCCTGAGACATATAGCCGACTCGTTTACGGGTAGCCAGATTACCGGCATCGATGACCTGACCGAATAGCCACGCTTCTCCTTCACTGGGGGGCAGCAGGCCGGTCAGCATTTTCATGGTGGTGGATTTACCACAACCGTTGGAGCCGAGAAAACCGAAGATCTCACCACGCGAAATATGCAGATTGACCCGATCAACCGCAACAAAGTCGCCAAAACGCATGGTCAGATCGTGTGCCTCGATGGCAATTTCCTGATCATCCCGGATATCGCGTGGCGGGATAATGATCTCCCGGTAACCTCTGCGTTTTTCTGCCGGCAATAACCGGATGAAGGCGGCTTCCAGCGAATCGGTATCGGTACGTGTACGCAGTTCGGCCGCAGTCCCGGTAGCAAGAATTTTGCCGGCATCCATTGCTGCCAGCCAGTCGAAGCGTTCTGCCTCATCCATATAGGCGGTAGAAACCAGTACACTCATATTGACGTGTTGTGTACGCAAGCGACTGATCAGCTCCCAGAACTGCGCGCGTGATAGCGGATCGACACCGGTAGTCGGCTCATCCAGCACCAGCAAATCGGGGTCGTGAATCAGTGCACAGCACAAGCCGAGTTTCTGTTTCATTCCACCCGATAATTTACCGACAGGGCGATCCCGGAAGGGGGCCAACCCGGTACTTTCGAGCAATTCGTCGATACGCTGATGACGTTCGATCTGTTCGTGACCGAACAACTGGCCGAAGAAATCGATATTTTCGAATACCGAGAGCGTGTGGTACAGATTCCTGCCCAATCCCTGTGGCATGTAAGCAATCCGTGGGCAGATCACACGACGATGTGCCGGATCTGCGATATCGCCTCCCAGGACTTCGATCTGACCCTGCTGCATTACTCGCGCACCGGTCAGTAACGACATCAGACTGGATTTGCCGACTCCATCCGGACCGATCAACCCTGCCATGCAATGGGTGGGAATCTCTACGTCGAGAGCATCGAGTGCGAGAGTGTCACCGTAACGTAAATTGACATTCTGTACACGGATGACCGGTTTCGTAGAGAGATCCACACTCATTGCGGTAACCTGACTTCCAGCTCGGCGGGCCATACTGCTGCAGGATCGAGTTTGACATAAGCCATACCGGGTAAGCCGGTCTTGACCTGCTCGAGGTGTTGCTTCAACAACTCGGGATTGATTCTTGCCCTGACACGAAACATCAGCTTCAGGCGTTCACTTTCGGTTTCCACCGTTTTCGGCGTAAATTGAGCAACACTGGCGACAAAGCTGGCTTTGGCCGGAATCACATAACCTGGCGCAGCATCGAGCACAATATGGATGTCGCTGCCGAGTGCTACTTTACCGGCAGCTTCAGCAGGCAGGAAGAAAGTCATATAAACATCAGAAAGATCGACCATGCTGAGGACACGGCCGCCCACGCCCAATACCTCACCGGGTTCTGCCACACGATACTGCACACGGCCATCACGTGGTGCCCGCAATTCACTGTCATCGATATCTGCCTGCAAGCGTGCAACCGTGGCCTGGGCCGCGACAATGACCGATTGTGACTCTATCACCTGTGATTTTGCCGCTTCGATACTGGCATTGGCTGCGGCAACCTGAGCCTGCGCTGCACTGACAGCAGCTTGTGCACTCAATACGCGTGCCTGGTCATCATCCAGTTCTTGCTGAGCCGAGGCGCCTTCGCCGGCCAGCATTTGCGTACGTTTCAAACGTTTACGGGCAGCATCCAGTTCTGCCTGACGCTGGGCCACGACCGCGCGTGCAGCCGTCTGCTCGCTCTGACGCTGTATCACGATGGATTGTGCTGTCTGGTGGGCATGTTCAGCCCGGCGAACCTGTGCTTCCGCCTCGATCTGCTGAGCGCGCAGTACCTGTGTATCCATGCGTGCCAGTACCCTGTCGGCTTGCACAAAATCGCCTTCTCTTGCCAGAATTTCGATAATACGGCCGGGAGCCCTGGTAGCAATATCGATTTCGGTTGCTTCGATGCGGCCATTGCCTGCCACGATCCCGGCAGGCAGACCCGCCGGACGAAGTACTCTCCATGCGACGATGATCGTGATGATGACGAGGGCTGCAAAGAGATAAATCAGTACCGGTTTCGCGCGTTTATTCATTGTTTCTCCGAGATGATTTCCACTCCACCTCCCAGTGCTTTATAAACTGTAACCAGATCAGTCGAGGCTTTTGCTTCTGAATGAGCAAGATCGATCTCGGCACTGTAAAGTGTGCGTTGAGCGTCCAGCACATCCAGAAACGATACGGTCCCTACCTGAAAGCGTAACTGTGATAATCGGACCGCTTCACGCAGATCCATCACAGAACGAGCCAGGGCTTGTCGCCGAATTTCTTCCTTGAGATAGCGTGTCAGGGCCGTTTCGGTTTCCTGTAATGCTTCCAATACCGTTTTCTCAAATGTCAGATAGGCTTCCTGCTGCCGTGCATTGGCCAGATCGATTCCTGCCCGGATACGACCAAAATTGAGCAGCGGCTGTAAGAGACCGGCAGCAGTGTTATAGGAAAAGGCGGCTGACTTGAACAATGCATCGAGTTCGGTATTGCGCAGACCCAGGAAGGCTGATAGCGACAGCCGCGGGAACAGTTCTGCGATTGCAGCACCTTGCAGCGCTGTTGCAGCAGCGAGCCGGCGTTCGGCAATATGAAGATCAGGGCGGTGGCGAATGGTTGCCACAGGTGAGGCCAGAATGGTATGTCCGGGGGCCATGGGTACGGCATCCGGTTCACTCAGTGCAGCAGCAAGTGCGCCTGGCTGCTGTCCCGTCAACATCTCCAGCTGCCGTAATGCAGCAACCAGGCTTCCTTCCAGATCAGGAATCTGAGCCCTGGTGGTTTCGGTCTGTGCCCGTGCTCGTACCGCATCATAGCGGGTACCAACGCCCGCCTTGAAGAGTTTCTCGGTTAATTCCTGAGTAGTCTGCTGAGCAGCCAGGTTTGCGCGCGTGATACGTAACTGATTCTGGAAACTGCGGTATTCGATATAGCTGCGCGCCAGATCAGCTGTCAGTGTGACCAGTGCCTGGCTGTACTGAATATTGACGGCATCCAGATCGGCAGAAGCAGCTTCCAGCTGGCGACGCAAACGGCCGAACAGATCGATTTCCCATAAGGCATCGAATCCCAACTCGAACAAGTTGAATTTGATACCAGGTGCAAATCCGGGAAAGGGATTATGACTACGCTGGGCATTGGCTGCTGCGTTGACACCCGGGAACAGCCCGGCACGAATGGCACTGCGCTCAGCGCGGGCCTGGTCGATACGGGACAGTGCAATTTTGAGATCGAAATTGCCTGATAGCGCCTGATTTATCAGGCTATCCAGCCGGGGATCATTGAAATTTTTCCACCATTCCTTCAATACCTGCTGATCGATCGGCTGCACAGACAAACTTTGCTGTTCAACAATCTCTTCTTTTTCAGCCTGCCAGGAATCGGGAATGCCAGGAAGAGGAGGGCGGTAATCCGGACCGACAGCACACCCGCTCAGAATGACTGCGATGAGAAACCAGCCAATCTTGTCTATCATGGCTTCACCCCGGCGAGTGGAAAGGCGGTGTTTGCGATGGAAATCGTCATCAATCCAGTTGCGGCTGATAAAAGATATGACTCGTGACCGAATGAATCAGAGCATGTTTGACGATCGTCATACCAAATTCCTGTCAGAATTTAATTTTTCAGGGTTTTCAACCCGGCGAAACCCGCCTGATAAAGTTTCTCGGCAATTTCCCATTTATGTTCAGGAACACGGTTCGTGCAGAATAAGGTGCTGTATATGCCATCAACCAGCGAATGCAGATACAAATTGGCCAGTTTGATATCGGTAGTCTGTGGCAGCTCGGCATTGGCGACAGCTTCAATGATGAGTTCTTCTGTATCGGCCATGCGCTGCGCTTCCCATTTGTTGCGTATGTCAAGCAAGGCAAGATGATCTTCACTCACATCACATTTGAGGTACAGAATATGCAGTACACGCTGTACCGGCCCTGGTTCCGAGTATAAACGCAGGAGATAGATTCCTTCCCGGTACAGTGTCTGCAGCGCAGATTCTCCTTCAGTCCGGACAGGTATTTCCATCGACGCGAAGGCCCGTTCGCACAGGGCAACCGACAGGTCTATTTTATTTTTATAGTGTCCGTACACGGCTCCGCGTGAAACATTGGCAGTATTGGCAATATCTCCCATGGTCGTACGTCCCATCCCTTTGCATAAAATGACCTGTTCCGCTGCATCCAGAATCGTATCGCGTGTACGTTGTGAATCTTCCCTGGTTTTTCCTGGCACACACTTTCCTCAATCAAATAAATACACTGCTTATCAATAGTCAGCATTACACGTTACAGCTAATTAATCAATCATGACTGATTACATGCTATATTGCCGGAATGATAATCATGTCCGGATTATCCAGCGACAAAACAATAAAGAGAGATTCATGCTTCGTTACCCAAACCGGTTTTATATTCTGATGGTTCTGTTCTCGATCTATGGACTTTCAGGGTGTAACGACCGACAGAGCGATACGGCAGCGAATGAAGTTCCCCCGCAAGTCGATGTCATTATCACTCGGGTGGTTTCTTCTCCGGTCAGTATTGAATTGCCTGGCAGACTGGAAGCTTTCCGACAGGCAGAGGTACGCGCCAGAGTGGCCGGGATCGTGACAGAGCGGCTATATAAGGAAGGGCAGGATGTGCGTAAAGGGACTCCGCTTTTCCTGATCAATCCCGAGCTGCTGAAAGTGGCGCGTGATGAAGCATCAGGCACTTTGGCCAAGGCTGAGGCCAATTACCATGATGTAGCCGACAAACTCAAGCGTTACAAAGATCTGGTCAGCGATCATTCCATCAGTGAACGTGATTATCAATCCGCAGTGGCCGGGGAAAAACAAGCCAAGGCTGAATTGCTCTCAGCCAGAGCACGGCTGGAAAAAGCCAGGCTCGATCTCGGTTATGCAACCGTCGTTTCACCGATCGATGGTCGGGCACGCCGTGCATTGGTAACGGAGGGTGCGCTGGTCGGGCAGGATGCGCCGACACCCTTGACCACAATCGAACAGATCGATCCGATTTATGTCAATTTTTCACAACCGGCTACTGAAGTCATGGCCATGCAGCGTGCCATCAAATCTGGAAAAATCCGGGGTATCGAACAGAAAGATATTCAGGTTCACCTGATTTTTTCGGATGGCAGTGAGTATGGCCATACCGGCAAGCTGTTCTTTTCAGATCTCGCCGTGGATACATCGACCGACACCGTAGCGATGCGAGCACTATTTGACAACCCTGAATACGAACTGTTACCCGGTGCTTATGTGCAGGTACGACTGGAACAGGCCATCATCAACCATGCCGTTCCTGTTCCACGTGATGCCCTGGTTCGTGCTGCCGGCGTATCGAGCGTCATGATTGTCGATACTGAAGACACAGTACAGAGAGTCGAAGTCGAGGCGAATACGCTGGAAGGTAACCACTGGGTGGTTACCAGCGGGTTGCAGGGTGGCGAGAAAGTGATTATCAGCAATTCGGCCATGATGATACCCGGTACCCGGGTAAGGCCCGTCGTTATCGACGATCAGACAGACTATTCCAAACAATAAAAATCCATACAGAAATTTATGGCGCGATTTTTTATCGACCGCCCGGTATTCGCCTGGGTCATCTCATTACTGATCATTCTTGCCGGATTACTCTCCATTCGGGGGCTGCCGGTAGCCCAATACCCGGATATTGCACCACCTGTGATCAACGTATCGGCCACTTATCCCGGTGCTTCCGCCAGAATTGTCGAAGAATCGGTCACCGCGATTATCGAACGTGAAATGAATGGTGCGCCGAGATTGATGTATACCTCGGCTACCAGCAGCCCGGGCTCCGCCAACATCAATCTCACATTCAGACAGGGCACGGACCCCGATCTGGCTGCCGTGGAAGTACAGAATCGTTTGAAAATGGTGGAAGCACGTTTACCGGAAGTCGTGCGCCGCAACGGTATTTTCATTGAAAAATCCGCTGACAACATCCAGCTGGTGGTTTCCATCACTTCTGACGATAACCGGCTGACGGAAATCGAGCTGGGAGAACTGGCATCTGCCAATATATTGCAGGCATTGCGCCGGGTCGAGGGAGTCGGCAAGGTACAGTCGTTCAGTCCGGAATATGCCATGCGTATATGGCCGGATCCGGCAAAAATGACTTCTCTCGATCTGACGGCATCCGATCTCGCTTCGGCGATACGCAGCCATAATGCCCGTGTGGTCATCGGTTATATCGGTGATAAGGCAGTGCCGGAATATGCACCTATCAGTGCCAATGTCGCGGCAGATAAGGCACCCGTTACACCGGAAGATTTCAAGAATATTACGTTACGGACAAAAGCAGATGGGGGTGCCATCCTGCTGCGTGATGTCGCCAGAGTGGAATATGGCGGAAGCGATTATTCGTTTTTCTCCCGTGTCAATGGCAAGAATGCCGCTGGGATGGCAGTGAAAATGGCACCGGGATCCAACGCTGTGGCTACGGTAGAACGTATACGCAATACCATGGATGAACTATCCAGATATTTCCCGGCAGGGGTCAGCTACCAGATACCTTACGATACTTCAGCGTTTGTCGAAGTCTCCATCCAGAAAGTAGTGAATACCCTGGCCGAAGCAGTAATCCTGGTATTTCTGGTGATGTTCCTGTTCATGCAGAGTATCCGGGTAACGCTCATTCCTACCCTGGTCGTCCCGATTGCACTCCTCGGCACCTTTGCGGTCATGTATGGCCTGGGGTTTTCCATCAATGTACTGACCATGTTCGGCATGGTGCTGGCGATTGGTATCGTCGTGGATGACGCTATCGTCGTAGTGGAAAATGCTGAGCGTATCATCGTCGAAGAAGGTCTGTCTCCCTACGAAGCCACCGTCAAAGCGATGCAGCAGATCAGCGGTGCGATTATCGGTATCACGGTCGTTCTGACTTCTGTATTTTTGCCCATGGCGTTTTTCAGCGGTGCAGTCGGCAACATTTACCGCCAGTTTTCTCTGTCACTGGCAACTTCCATTGCTTTTTCAGCCTTTCTGGCACTTTCACTGACGCCCGCCTTGTGTGCCACCCTGCTTAAACCTGTCAACAAAGAACACCATGAAAAGAAACGTGGATTTTTCGGCTGGTTCAACCGGACATTCATTTCTCTGACCAATCGGTACCAGCATCGTGTCGGGCAGATACTCAAACGTCCTGTGCACTGGCTGGTTGTATACGGCATCATCATTGCTGCTGTAGCCTTGCTGTTCGCCCGTTTGCCGACTGCTTTCCTGCCGGAAGAAGATCAGGGAGATTTCATGATCATGGTCATGCTGCCGCAGGGTGCCACGATGCATGAAACCATGAATACATTGGGTGAAGTGAGCCAGTATCTGCAGGAAAACGAACCGGTGAAATATGTTTATGAAGTCGGTGGCTTCAGTTTCTATGGCACGGGCGCCAGCAGCGGCATGATTTTTGCGACATTACAGGACTGGGAAGAACGCAAACATGCCGATCAGCACGTGCGATCGATTGTCGAGCGTGTCAACATGCATTTTTATGGACGGCCCAATCTGACGGTATTTGCGTTGAATACACCGCCATTACCTGAACTGGGCTCATCCAGTGGTTTCGATCTGCGGCTGCAGGATCGCGGCAATGTCGGCTATAAAACGCTGGCCGCTGCCCGCGACCGGCTACTGGCCGAAGGCGGACAACATCCGGTACTGACCAATCTGATGTTCGCCGGCCTGGCGGAAGCACCGGTCGTCAATCTGGATATCGACCGGCGCAAGGCACAGGCGCTGGGCGTTACGATGGATGAAATCAATGCCACACTCGCTGTCATGTTCGGGTCGGATTATATCGGTGACTTCATGCACGGGAATCAGGTCAGGCGTGTCATCGTTCAGGCGGATGGCAAGAATCGTATCGAGCTCGATGACATTCGTAAACTGCGGGTAAGAAATGCTGCGGGTAAGTTGGTACCGCTGTCATCCTTCGTTTCACTGGAGTGGGGGATGGGTTTACCGCAACTCACGCGTTATAACGGTTTTCCTTCCTTTACTATCAATGGCAATGCGGCTACCGGCAAAAGCAGCGGGGAGGCCATGCTAGAAATCGAGCGCATCGTAGCTAAGTTGCCGAACGGGATAGGCTTCGACTGGTCAGGCCAGTCGCTGGAAGAACGGCTTTCCGGCGATCAGGCTCCGTTCCTGTTCGGGCTATCCGTGCTGATCGTATTTCTGGCGCTGGCTGCCCTGTATGAAAGCTGGCTGATTCCACTGGCGGTCATTCTGGTCGTGCCACTGGGCGTGCTGGGTGCTGTGCTGGGAGTGACGTTACGCGATATGCCGAATGATATCTATTTCAAGGTTGGCCTGATCGCAATGATCGGGCTTTCTGCGAAGAACGCCATTCTGATCGTCGAAGTGGCAAAAGAACTTTACGACAGTGGTATGAGCCTGATCGATGCAACACTGGAAGCTGCCCGTTTGCGCCTGCGTCCGATCATCATGACTTCCCTGGCTTTCGGTGCCGGGGTACTGCCTCTGGCGTTGGCAACCGGTGCAGCGTCGGGCGCTCAGACCGCAATCGGTACCAGTGTATTTGGAGGGAATGTCATGGCGACCGCACTGGCAATATTCCTGGTGCCCCTGTTTTTTGCTGTGATAGGGCGTTATATCAAGCGTTCGCGACACTCATAAAAATATCTGTCAGTCATGAAGAATAGTAGCTTTTCCAAACCAGCCACGAAATCGGCTGTTTCAGCACTGGTGTTATTGCTCAGCGGCTGTTCGCTGATCCCTGAATACAGCCGGCCGCCAGCACCGCTTCCCGCCAGTTACACCGCTGATGATACGAATGCAATGGATGCTGCGCCCGAAAGCTGGCAACAGTATTTCACTGATCCGGTTTTGCAGAACCTGATCAATATCGCGCTGGAACAGAATCGGGATTTGCGCATCGCAGCATTACGTATCGAAGAAGCACGTGCCCAATATGATATTCAACGATCGGCGAAATTACCCACAATCGATGCCACTGGCAGCTATGACCGCAGTCGTCTGATTTTTGCGAAGGGAGAAACCTTCGACGTCGATATGTATCGTGTCGGTATCGGCATCAGTAATTTTGAAATCGATTTCTTTGGCCGGATAAAAAGTCTTTCTGAAGCGGTACTGGAAGATTACCTGGCTACCCGGGAAGCTCAGCAGACAGCACGAACGAGTTTGATTGCCGAAGTAGCGGCGGCTTATGTCGATGAGCGTGCTTTATCAGAACGTCAATTATTGGCAGAAAAAACGCTGGCTGCACGTGAGGCCAGTTATATCCGTATCAAGCGTCGTTTCGATGCGGGTATCGATACGGCTGTAGATCTGAAAGCAGCAAAAATGCAGATGGAAAGCGCACGTGCAAGTGTGTCGGCACTGGACCGGGAACATACCCGGGCGATCAATACTTTACTGTTATTGATGGGAGATCAGTCAGTCACCTTACCTGGTAACACTGCTGCACTCGATACGCTGGCATTTTCACCGATCCCGGCAGGTCTGCCTTCCGACTTGCTGGAAAGACGCCCGGACATTCGTGCCGCCGAACACAAGCTGAAAGCTGCCAATGCTAATATCGGGGCTGCGCGTGCTGCCTTGTTTCCGCGCTTGCAGTTGACCACCAATATCGGTCTGGTCAATGAGCATTTTACCAAGTTGCTCAGTAACGGCATCAATGCCTGGGCATTTACGCCACAAATCATATTTCCGATTTTTACCCATAAGCGTAACCAGGCCAATCTGAATGTCAGCCGTGCACGTATGGAAATCGCCGTGGCTGAATATGAAAAAGCCATCCAGACCGCCTTCCGGGAAGTCGCCGATACATTGCTGGCAAGAGAGCAGATCGAAAAACAGATCGATGCTCAGTCCAATGCAACCGATGCAGATCGTGAACGCCTGAAACTGGTAACCCGGCGTTATGAAAAAGGAGTAGCCAATTATCTGGAACTGCTGGATGCGCAACGCAGCCTGTTTGATTCCGAACAGGCACTCGTCCAGCTCAGGCAGCTTTCTTTATCGAACGCCATCAACCTGTTCAAAGCATTGGGTGGGGAATGGAGCGGGGCAGGGATTAACTGATATGGGTAGGTTCAAATCGTTGAATTCTATTCAATGCCCCACGTAAGGAATCGCGGGTAATAGTCATATCGTAATCGATTTGAAGACCCATCCAGAATTCAGCGGTATTACCAAAATACCGCGCCAGTCTGAGGGCGGTGTCGGTAGTAATTGCACGACGCTCCCGTACGATATCGTTGATACGGGTGGCCGGAATTTGCAATGCCAAAGAAAGTGCATGAGGAGTGATTTTTAACGGCATCAGAAATTCTTCGCGCAGAATCTCGCCAGGGTGAATGGGGTGCAATTTTCCACCTTCAGCCACATCACTGAAATCCATGTTTTCCAACTCTTCGATATGGATAGTCATAAATATAATTTTTCAATGATAATCGGTAATCTCGACATCAAATACATCGCCTGCTTCGAATCGGAAACAAATTCGCCATTGATCATTGATGCGAATGCTCCATTGTTCATTCCGGTTACCAGACAATTTTTCAAGCCTGTTTCCAGGTGGGATACGCAGTTCCTCAATTGATGAAACACGATGTAACTGCGCCATTTTTCGACGAGCAACCTGGAGAATTTCTGGTGGCAGTCGCCTGATCTTTTCATTAGCAAATAAAGCAGCTGTTTCTTTCGTGGCGAAAGTTTTGATCATAAACACAATGATATAACGTCAAACGTTAAACATCAAACGGAATAATTGGCTGTTATATTGACTTGATTAGCCCATTCTTACGTATGAAAATTTTCTGATAGCTTTTTCGATACCGGGGCATTCAGGCTAATGCCAGCGCGAGCTGCTTCTATACTGAGATGACAGGTAAAGGTGGCGATTATGAGTTATTAAACATACCGGGCTCAGAATAGAGCCCGGATATTTAAATGTTGGAGCTGAAGCACTAAAACATCGTACTGACGGAAAATGCAATGGTTCTCGGTACACCCAAATTATATTGATCTTGCCAGTAATTTTTACCAGTTAGATTGATGACATTCAGGCGTACGATCAGTGCTTTATCGAGTACCCGGGTGGTATATCGAGCGCCAATATCATACAGGGTATAGCTGGGAATTTTATCTGTATTGGCCACATTGGCGTATCTCTCACCAGTATAGTAGATTCCACCGGTCAGATTCAATCCTGGGATCCATGGTAATGCATATTCCGCATAAATCTTCCCCATTCTGGAAGCAGCATTGGTTGGTTTTTTGCCTTCGAGAGCAGGGTCATTGGATTTCTCCACACCGATATCCATCAGGGTACCGCCCCCCATGATAGTCAGATTGTCGGTTACTTTTCCGGTCAGAACCAGCTCTACCCCGTTATGTACTTGCAAGCCGTCCTGGACATAACGTGGGATGGGTGTTGCAAGATCCGAATACCGATTGGTTTTTTCGATTCGGAATAGTGCGGTACTTAACAACAAGTTGGGATTGATATCATATTTCAAGCCCACTTCATATTGTTTACTGAGTAACGGAGAAAGCACTTCTCCACGATTAGCATAGGTATTACCTACTATTATGCTAGCTTCAAGTGCTTCCATATAAGAGACATAGGTGGTTACCTTTTCGATTGGTTTATACAGAAGTGAAGCTGTAGGAGTCAGCTTAGATTTTTCATAGTTGCTGTCACCGTAGATACCATCCAATTTATATGCTGTCGTAGCATAGTTGAGCCCAACCATTGCAGACCATTGGTCATTGAAGCTAATGTCATCTCCAATCAGGATATTGTCATTTCGGGTAGTATAGGCAGTCGCCATCGACCCGCTCCCGAAAGATGCCCCCCAATCCGGCTCAGCTATATTTTTAAGTTCACTCAGCAGGAAATTTGTGTTACCAGACAGGTAAACAGTACCATTACCCCGTAAAAGCATTTCATGAAAAGTAGAAGAATAACCCAGGGTCAGCTTATGGTCGACGGCAAATGTTGAAAAGCGGCTATCCAGGTAGATATACCCTCCATAATTTTCATGCTTTTCCCAAGGGGAGTTTGTCATTCTGGGAATAAAGGTCTTGTTCGCCTGCTCATCTAAAGATATTTGATTGACTCTCATCCTCGTATCCTGATAGAAAAAAGCACTTCTGAGAGTGAAATATTTACTGGGGTCCCAACGCAGGCTGGTATAAGCCTTGTGGCTTTCCAAGTCGTTGGATGCCCATTTGGGAGAATAGCGTTTACTGGTATCAATAGAAATTCTTTCTCTCATATAAAAGAGAGGCTGTGTCGCCTCTTTGCTGTAGTCGTTATAGGTATATTTGACATCTGCATAGAGGGTATCGGTAAGGTGGCCATCCAGCACGATGTTGGCCACTTTCTGGTTGATCGGTTCGCCGATAGCGGTATCTCCTCCCTGATAGAGCAGATTGGCCCGGTAACCGAAGCGGCCCCGGTCATCAAATTTCCCGCCGATATCTGCATGGCCGTAAAATTGGGTCCCACCGTAATTACCAAACGTCAGCCTTCTGAGCGGGACATTGGTAGAGTTTTTGGTCACATAGTTTACGGCTCCACCTACTCTGTTGCCGCCATAGAGAAAACCTGAGGTTCCACTGAGAATTTCAACCCGGTCGATTTCGATGACTGACACAGCAGAACCATTAGCATAGAGATGGATGCCATCATAAACCGGGCTGCTTGTTTGAAATCCTCGTATGGTGACAAAGGGAACACCGGTAAAATTCTGGATGAATGGTTCCTGGGTCAGGGGATTCATTTTGAAGATCTGGCCCATGTTCTGGGCATTGACGTTTTCGATCAAGTCAGCAGGAACGACACTCATCGAATACGGTGTATCCCGCAAACTACGCTCACCCCACAGACCAATTCCACTAATGTTACTGACCCGATAGCCTTCTTCTGCTGTGCCTTGTTTCAGAGTTGGTGCACTCACTGTCATGAGGGGCAGAGTGACATTGGCTGGGGAGGATCCGGTCGTGCTCATTTTCTGTACGACATAACTGCCGTTGGTCAGCCGTGTGACTTGTAATCCACTATTTCCAAGCAGGTGCGCGAGTGCTTCCTGCACAGTGTATTGTCCCCGTAAACCACCGGTAGTTTTTCCGCTGATCTGACCCTCTGTAAAGGTAAGCAGCAGTCCTGCCGAACTGGCCAGGCTGCGCAGGGCAGAGGCCAGCGGGCCGGCTGGAATGTTGTAGTACTGGCGTGCGGTGGATGTTTGGCTATCCGCGGGGGCTTGAGCCACAATTTGAGCAATTGCCGGATCTGGCAAACTGACTGACAGGATGAACCCTCCTGAGAGGAAGGCAATTATCTGTGCCAGGGGGTGCACCGGAAAAAGTGAAACAAGTCGGGATTGCTGCTGCCCCTGACAGCATGGCTGGATAAATCGGCGCGCGGCGTGGCGTCGGTCGAATGGCATACCTTACTCCTCAAGAAGTCAATGGATCGATAAAGCTTCTGCGGAGCCTCTGCAAAACAATCTGTGTTGCCATCTAATGTTTTTCAGAGATTCCTTATAGAGCAGGTGCCGCGAAAATCAGAATTGGGCAGAGGAAATCACAAAAATTTTTGATCGTTCCCATGTTCCAGCGTGGGAATTTAGCCCACTCCACTTCACTCCAGCGGGGCATACTGGCCACCGGAGCATGGGAACCATCAAATGGATTATTTGGATTGAAAACAGTACTATTGGAAAAATATCGGTACTGAATTGGATTTGCCATGACTAACACCCTGACTACCGCCGAGATCAAGCGCCGTGGCATGGCCGCCATTGAGGAGAGCCTGCGGCGCGGCCCGGTACATATCGTTAAGCACAACAAGCTGGCCCTGTCGTATTGTCCGAAGAGGATTATCAGCGCCTCATTGGAGGCCAGTCGCAGGCCCGTCCCGGCATGACCGCCTTGCGGTGGCTACTGTCGCAGCCTGATATCGGCACGCGTGACAAAGCGGATATCGACATAACTCTGGGTGAAGAGCGCGACTGGTGATCGTTTTTTTCGATGCCAGCGCACTGATCTACCTGCTGGAAGGCAATCCGCCTTTCGCGAGCCGCGTGCGCACCGAGTTGGCATCAAGTTGAAGCGCCTGCACAAGCAACAACAGGCCGCAGGTTCGGCAGGAGACTCAGAATGAGCAACAAACCCGCCAATCACTCGCCACACGATGAAACACTCCCCTCTCCCGCTGGCGGGAGAGGGGCTGGGGGAGAGGGTGTTTCCCTGCTGAATCGCGCCAAATCTCTGCGCACCCATCAAACCGATGCCGAGCAGCGGATCTGGCGTGAGTTGCGCGCGCATCGTTTCATGGGCCTGAAATTCAAACGGCAGAAGCCAATCGGCCCTTACATCGTCGATTTTGTTTGCTTTGAGCCGCGATTGGTGGTTGAACTGGACGGCGGACAGCACGTCGATCAAGTGGCCTATGACCGCAAGCGCGATGCACTCTTGCAGGCACAAGGGTTTGCCGTGCTGCGCTTCTGGAACAACCAGGCGTTGGGCGAAACCGAAGCGGTGCTGGAAGCGATCCGGTTGAAGGTGTTGACTCTTACCCTTGACAGAAGCACCCTCTCCCCTAACCCCTCTCCCGCCAGCGGGAGAGGGGAGCAAAACACGAAAGAAGCGAAATGAGCGAAACCGAATCTCTCAACCTCGGCGCATCCGAGCCGGGACGCGTTCTCGCCTGGAATGTAGGAACGATCAAAACTTGTTCAAGATCTCGATCAAGGGACGCAGTGTAAGACAAAATCGAACGACGCAAGCAAAGCGCAGTGAACAACCGTGAGGCTAGCCCGCTATGACGCCGCTTCCACTATCACCCAGTAGCGGGTGAGTAGACGTACCCGTACCGGCAATACACTCGGCAGGGTTTCCAGGATACGATCCGTATCATCCAGCGGGAACACTCCGGATAAACGCAATTCAGCCACGGCCGGATCACAACGCAGCAGGCCGGTGCGGTAGCGTCCCAGATCAGTAATGAAATCACCCAGCCGGATGTTATCAGCGATGATTTGTCCCTGCGTCCAGCCGGTTGTCTGCTTATCCAGCGTAGTAGCGTTATTCAGGGTGTGGCGCGTGAAGGAGAGTTGCTGGCCAGCCGGCAGTATGTATTGCCGGTCGGGAGCAGCAGCAGGGGTGACTTCTACCGCATGTTCGAGTACAGCGACATGGGTACGTCCCTTTCGCTGACTGACCGTGAAGCGGGTGCCGAGTGCACGAATGCGGCCTTCGGCAGTTTCGACGATGAAAGGACGCGGATCGGATATCGGCGTATGCACAGGGTGGGTGGTGATGAGGATATCGCCGGTGATCAGCCGTATCGTACGGTGTTGTGCATCGAAGGCTACGTCAATTGCACTGTACGTGTTGAGCATGATATGCGTGCCGTCGGCCAGGTATACCGCACGTTGTTCGCCAGTACCAGTACGGTAATCGGCAATGGTTTGCTGCCAGGTCTGTGTACGTGATACCAGCATGCTGCCGACACCTGCTGTTCCCAGCCATAACAGCGTGCCCATTGCCTTGCGCCGGCCCGGCGATCCGGGTTTGCCGGCACTTACAGGGTTAGTAAGAGGTGACAGGCTTTTATAAGCTGCTGCAGGTCGCAGTTCCCTGAATCGTGCGGTCACTGCTTCGATGTGCTGCCAGGCACGTTCATGATCAGGATGTGCCGCACGCCATTGCTGCCAGCACTGATAGTCTGAATCGGTCATTTCATCCGACATCAGTAACGTCAGCCATTGCGCGGCTGCATCCGCCGTAGCACCGCTGATCGGGTGACCATTGGCCAGTGGTAGCGGGTGTGGCTGGTCAGCGACCGAGGGAGGCGGTGTGGAACCGGGAGTGGACACTGTTTTTCTCCGGTTGAATCTGTTTCAGACTGACAGAGCAAACAGGCACTGCCGGTTGGCACGTGTGAGGTATTGTTTGACCGAACTGGTCGATACGTTGAGCCGTTCCGCGATCTGTGCATACGAGAGTTCTTCCAGATGGGCGAGCAGAAAGGCTTCCTTGACACGGGTCGGCAGGCCATCGAGCGCACGATCGATTTCCAGTAAGGCTTCCAGCGCCAGCACATGTGCTTCGGGCGAAGGCATCAACTCTACAGGCAGTGCTGCCAGGGCTTCGAGGTAGGCCGTTTCGAGCTGATTGCGGCGCCACCGGTGGGCAACCAGCCGGCCGGCGATCGTGGCGAGGAAAGGTTTCGGCTCGCGAATGTCATCCGCGTAGCCTCCAGTGATCACGCTGATGAATGTGTCTTGCACCAGATCGGCAGCATCGCAGGCATTGCCCAGCTTGCGATACAACCACCTCTGTAACCAGCTACGGTGGTTGCTGTACAAGGCATGAACTTTCTGCTGCAGTATGAATTCATCGGCTGACACGATATCTCCCTGAAAAAGTTTGATTATTATTTAATGAGAATCGTTTTCATTCTAATGGATATGAAACTGTTCATGCAAGATCAGGCAGTCAACAGGTTTGCTGCACGCTTGCAAGACTCATAAATGTTGTCATCAAGATCACGCAGTGACGGGGTGATCTGTGAAGCAGTATTTTCATAACTTGACCTTATGGAATAAGAACAATTATCATTTTTATACCGGTTGTTTTTACAGGCTGGCTGGCAATTTACTCTGTTCAAGCCGTAAAAGCATCTCTGAGAAGCGTCAGCGAGATCCGGAACAATATAAAAATAATTTTCCAGATGCCCGGGGTATTCGGCACACAACGTCAGGAAACCTCTGAAAAACGTCAGCAAGGCAGTCAATTCAAGGCAAACGTCGGCGAAGAAGTCGAGTTTATATGTAATAAATGAGCATTCTGAGTCGACTTTTAACGCAGAAATGGCAACACAGATAGTTTTGCAGAGGTTCCCTGGCCGGCATTTACATAACTTTACAAGAGAAGCCTGGGAGGGCTATTGATGTCGATCGACGATTCCGCACACCTGAACGCTGTGGATACGCTTTACAGTGATCACCATGACTGGCTGGTAAGGTGGTTGCGCTCCCGTTTGGGATGCGCTCATAACGCCGCTGATCTGGCCCAGGATACCTTCACCCGTATACTGGCTTCACGGGATGCCACGACTGTATGCGAACCACGTGCTTATCTGACTACGATCGCCAAAAGTCTGATGGTCAACTGGTATCGTCGCCAGGCACTCGAGCGTGCCTATCTGGATGCTCTGGTATATATACCTGAAACGGAAGTACCGGCACCCGAACAGCATCTGATCATTCTCGAAACGTTGCATGAAATAGACCGGATGCTCGATTTGCTTGCTCCCAAAGTCAGACAGACGTTCCTGCTTTCACAGATCGAAGGTTTGAAATACGAAGTGATTGCAGAACAGCTCGGGGTTTCACTCGGCTCAGTCAAACGTTACATGCAGCAGGCTTTCCGCCAGTGCCTGCTTCTGATGTAACGAAGCAAACAGCATGAATACCCGGTTAAAGGATACTTCAGAACACTCGCCAATCGATCCCCGGATACTGGATGAAGCGGCTGCCTGGTTGATGCAATTGCACGCCAGTACGGTTACCGATACGGAACGTAATGCCTGGGAACAGTGGCGCTTGCGCAGTCCGCAGCACAGGCAGGCCTGGGAGCGGGCAGAGCAATTGATGAATAAAATGGGAGGGCTCCCTCCAGCACTGTCAATGGCTGCATTAACTCATTCCCGTGGTAATAACCGGCGTGCTGCGATCAAGAAACTTGCCCTGCTGATGACAGCACTGCCTGCGAGCTGGGCAGCCTGGCGTGTAACACCATGGGAAGCATGGATGGCGGAATACCGTACGATGGTGAGTGAGCAGCGCGAAATCGAGCTCGCCGATGGCAGCCAGGTCAGGCTCAATACAGCGAGTTCAATCGATGTGCGGTTTAATGCGGTACAGCGTTTAATCGTTTTGCATACCGGTGAGATTCTGATCCGGACCGCAGCAGACAACGCAGTCACACCTCGTCCTTTTCAGGTACTTACTGCAGAAGGGCGGCTATATGCGCTGGGAACCCGCTTTACAGTTCGTCAGGGTGAGAAACGCAGTCACGTTGCAGTATTCGATGGGGCAGTGGCAATTCATCCCAAATCAGGCGATAGCGGCGTGGCGCAAGTATTGCATGCCGGCAACAAAACTGTGTTCACTGCGGAAGCAATCGAAGTATCCAGACCGGCTGACGATACCGGCATTGCCTGGACGCAAGGTATGCTGCTGGCTGACAAGATGCACCTGACTGATTTTACCGATGAGCTGTCCCGATACCGGCAGGGTATCGTACGGTGTGATCCCGTCCTGGCTGACTTGCGGATATCGGGTGCTTTTCCGATCCGCGATACTGACCGTACGCTGGCAATGCTGCAAGCCACCTATCCAGTGCGTATCGTTTATCGCACACCTTATTGGGTTACGCTGGTGCCACGCTGATTTGTTTTGAATCTGTTCACGATCCCGCTGAAGGGTGCATTGCGGCGTTGAAATCGAACTCAAAATGCTCACATACTTCGAGTATGCTCCGCTTTCTCGTTCAATTTTGCCTTGCACTGCCTCCCTTGATCGAGATCTTGAACAGATTTATGACAGTAAGTTTTTTCGTAAAGAGGTGAGACTTTTTTCTGTTTCGATTGGCAATAGAGGTGAAGGCCCTTATAACCAGAAACTGAAGGAAAAATCATGCTGTTTGCCTCCCTCGTTCATCCCATCCGATTCCCATTGGACCCGGTAAGGCTATTGTCGCTGTTGCTACCAATCATTGTCGTCACAGCATTACCTGCCCAGGCGGCTGAAAATGCACTGGATACGCCTGCTGCTGCCCGAAAGCACTATGACATTCCGGCAGGCCCGCTGGGACGGGCACTCTCACATTTCGCAATGGTTGCTGGTATCGCACTTTCGTTTGATCCGGCACTGACAGAAGGACGTACCAGCCCGGCGCTGACAGGAAATTTTTCAGTAGATGAAGGATTCAATCGGCTGCTGGCAGATAGTAGTCTGGAACTGATACGCAATGATGATGGCAGCTATACACTGCGCCGGGCACCCGTCAAAGCGACCCAGGCAGGGGTAACCGCATTACCGGTCGTGACTGTCTCGACCAGTATGGAAAATGCTGATGAGGCTGGCTATGTTACAAAGCGCAGCAGTTCGAGTACGAAAACAGATACACCGTTGATCGAGGTACCACAATCGATTTCAGTGATTACGCGCCGTGAGCTCGATGCGCGGCTGGTGCAGAATATCAGCCAGGCAGTTTCCTATACGCCCGGTGTGCTGACAGAAATGTATGGACCTGTAATGCGGGATGACTATTTCAATATCCGGGGATTCGATGCGCCGCAATTTCTCGACGGGCTGGGTTTATGGGGGGTGAATTATGCCAACCTCCGTATCGAACCGTATGGAATGGAAAGCATCGAGGTGCTGAAAGGGCCTTCTTCTACCCTGTACGGCCAGAGTTCACCCGGCGGGCTGATTGCCATGATGAGTAAGCGTCCAACGGCCGTACCGGTACGTGAGGCGTTCATTACCGGCGGAAGCTTTGGCCGTATTCAGGGCGGACTCGACCTCGGCGGGCCGATCGACAACAACGGTCAGTTTCTTTATCGGCTCACAGGATTGGTACGCAATAGTGATACGCAGATCAACCACGCTCATGAAGATCGTTACTTCATCGCGCCGAGCATTAGCTGGCGGCCAACTAGCGATACCACTTTTACGCTATTGAGTCATTTTCAGAAGGATAACGCCGGCAATACACTCCAGTTTCTGCCCCCGGAAGGCTCACTGCTGGAAAATCCGAACGGCAAAATACCAACCAGCCGCTTTATCGGAGAACCCGGTTTCGATAAATACAATAGAGAGCAATATACGATCGGCTATGCGTTTGATCACCGCTTCAATGAATCCTGGGGCGTGCAGCAGAATTTACGTTATGCCAATGTATCCAGCAATTACCCCACTACGTTTTATCTCGATTTTCTGAGAGATGATGATGGGGTACCACTGGATTTCCGGACGATTGATCGGCTGGCGGCCCTTTATCAGGACAAGGCGGGTACGTTCACGATGGATACCCGGGTACAGGGTATATTTGATACTGCCATGCTCCGGCATAACCTGCTGCTGGGTATAGATTACCGCTATCTTTCCGGCAGTAACCGCCGTGGTTTTTCCGAAGACATGCTGCTTCTGGATATCTACGATCCGGTTTATGGTGAGCCGTTTGGTTTGCCGGTCATCGATTACATCAGCAAACAGCAGCGTGACCAGATCGGTCTCTATGCCCAGGATCAGATCAAATATGATCGATGGATACTGACGCTGGGTGTCCGTTACGATTTTTCCAGTGCACATACGCGAAATCATGATTTGTTCTTTGATGAGAGAAGCAGCACCCGGCAGAATGATCGCGCTTTCACTTATCGGACAGGAATAAACTATCTGTTCGACAATGGTATTGCGCCATACGCGAGTTATGCCGAGTCTTTTCAGCCAATTGCAGGAACCGATTTTTTCGGTTCACCATTCAAACCGACTACCGGTCGGCAATATGAGGCGGGTATCAAATATCAGCCGGTCAACCATAATGCCTTGCTGACTGTCGCGGCTTATCATTTGACGCAGAAGAATGTCGTCACTCCTGATCTCACACCCGGGCATTTCGGTTATAACGTGCAAACCGGTGAAGCGCGTGTACGGGGAGTGGAGGTGGAAGGTAAAGCGCGCCTCATGAACGATCTCAATCTCATCGTTGCGTATTCTTTTGCTGATTCGAAGGTAACTGAGAGCAACAACCCGGACGAGCTCGGCAACCGGTTATCACTGACTCCTCGGCATCAGACTTCCGCCTGGCTGGACTACACTTTTCGAGGTAATCAACTCGCCGGGTTGGGTCTTGCTGGCGGGGTGCGACATATCGGCTCGAACTTCGGTGATCTCGTCAATAATCTGAAAGCGCCTTCCTATACCTTGTTCGATGCGGCGGTACGCTACGATATGAAGCATCTGCACAGTGTGCTGCGGGGTGCCAGTCTGAGCGTGAATGTGAATAATCTGTTCGATAACAAATACATTGCCACCTGCGCGGATATGGCCTGTTTCTATGGCAATCGCCGGACTGTTTATGCGACGCTGCGTTATAAATGGTGAACTACCATGGGTTTTACAGTAGCATCCGAGGGTAAGCGTATGGCTGGCCTGGTTGGATCGCCAGCATGCTTCTCCCTCGGATAAGAACCTCTGATTTGCTCTCGCTGGTTATCCCACAGAGCGTGGCATATTTTTCCACATCCTGATTTGCATTGCAGAAAATACCCGTTCACCCTTACAATGCGAACAATTCTTATTCGTGCATTTCCTGTATCCAGTCAACGCTATTACAACACTGGCTTCCATGCCTCCGCCCGATATCCACTGCAAACAGGTAGAAACTCTTTACAGCGACCATCACCGATGGCTGCGCGGGTGGTTATGCAAAAAGCTGGGCTGCAGTGAACAGGCGGCTGATCTCGTGCATGACACTTTTCTGCGTATCCTGAATTCCGGAGAGGTGCTGACAGGGCTGACTAAACCGCGTGCCTACCTGACGACTACCGCAAAACGATTGCTGATCGACCGTGCCCGTCATCGACGGGTCGAGCAGTCCTATCTGGATGAACTTGCGCTGATGACGGTCACGATGGAAGGTGCTCCCTCACCGGAAGCCATTCTGATGGCACTGGAAGCATTGAAACAACTCAGTGATGCTCTGCAAAGCTTGCCGGCAAATGCCAGCGAAGCTTTTCTGCAGCATTATCTCCTCGATGAAACCCAGCCGGCCATTGCTGCCAGGCTTGGTGTTTCAGTGCGCATGGTGCAGAAATATCTGGCACAGGCACTGCTGTGCTGCCACCGGGCGCTCACCGATTAAACGGCAGCTTGCCCATGCCGGAAAAACAGCCGATTCCTGACGATATTGCCGAACAGGCAGCGGACTGGATCGTACGACTTACCGTCGGCGATGCCACCGAGCGCGAGCAGGCGCAATCCGGTTTCGAAGCCTGGAAAAAGCAGCACCCTCTCCATGCGGAAGCAGCCGCCAGCCTGCAGCAGGTCATCGGCCGGGTCAATGAAGTCCGCGCTACGACTCATGGCAATCCCGAACCGGCCCATGCCGCACTGAAAGCAGCACTGGCTGAAGGAAACCGTTCCCGCCGCCGTCTCAGAAAAACGGTTGCTACGCTTGCCGTTGCCTGTGCATTGCTGTTGCCGGCCTGGCAACTTCTGCAGATTTACCCGCCGGCCTATCTAATGGCCGATTTACGCACGACGACCGGGCAATGGCAAACCCATGACCTGCCTGACGGAACCCGCATCACGCTCAACAGTATCAGCGCAGTGAATCTGCACTTCGATACAGAGCGCCGCACGCTGGAACTGATCACTGGCGCCATATTGGTCGATGTCGCACAGGATACTGACCGGCCCTTCCTGGTGGAAACAGCGGAAGGCCGTATTCAGGCACTCGGAACACGTTTCGTGGTGGATCAACACGAACAGATGACGACACTGACCATGCTCGAATCGAAAGTATCCGTACAGACTGCTGAGCAGCGAGCAGAACACAGCCACGAGAGCACCCTCGTCCAGGCGGGTGAACGTATCCATATCACTGCCCAGGGAGTGAGTGCTATCGAAACGATCGATACACGTACCATTTCAGATGCCTGGCAGTATCGTCATCTCGTCGTCCAGAATCGGCCGCTGACCGAAGTGCTGGACGAGTTGAATCGCCACCGCCGTGGTCATATTCTTTATGACCGTGCGCAGCTTCAGGGAATCGACATGGCAGTCGTCCTGCCGCTGGACGATACCGACCGCGCACTGCAGTTGCTGGTCGATAGCCTGCCCATGATCCGGATACGTACACTTACGCCTTATCTGGTGCTGGTGGATTTGGCGCCCGCATCTGAATAAAAATTTTTAAAAACAGGGAATTCCCTGGTTCGTGTTTTTACGCTTCATCCGTCAAGGTGATTGAAAGCGCAAATACGGGCCACATCAACGGCGCATAGCCGATAGGGAAGGTTGTACCGGCATATCCTTATTTTCGCTTTCGTTCATTACTGTCATACGAAACGTTAATAAGGGGATTCTTCAATCATGCAACCTCGGGTTTCCATTACGCTCTGCTGCGTTGTACTCGGCATTGTCATCCATTCTGTGCCGGCTGCCACAGTCATCGCAGCCGATCATCATTCTGATCAGATTCAGACGCGCAATACGACTATTCATTATGATATTCCAGCCGGCTCGCTGATCGATGCGCTCAGCCGCTTTGCCCGGCAATCCGGTGTGGCGATATCGATAAAAGCCGACCAGCTCAAGGGGTTACAGACACCCGGCCTGACAGGCAGCTATAGTATCGAAACAGGGTTCGCCACGCTTCTGGCGGGCAGCGGCTATCAAATCCGTAAAACCGATGCTGGCTACGTCCTGCAGCGAGCGCCCATCATCACTGGGCAAACACTGCCTATGATGACGATCAGTACAGCAGCAGCTTCCTTGAAACAAGGCACAGCAGAAGAAGGCTATCGGGTCAGTAATATTAGCGGGATAGGTTTGTGGGGAGAACGCAGCCTGCGCGATACGCCGTATTCGATAAGTGTTGTTCCTTCTGATCTGATCGAAAACGTCAACGCCCAGAACATGGGGCAGATCTTCAAAATGAACCCTCTGACTCAAGAACCAAATATCCAGAATTTTACCGGTGTTCCCTTTGTCACTATACGAGGATTTCAATCAGCTAATCCGATCTATGATGGCATACCTATGGCTGCTGGGAATGGCTCTGCTGTATCAGTTATCGAGATCGATCGGGTTGAAATTCTTAGCGGAACCTCAGGCTTTCTTTATGGGGGTGGTAGAGTAGGTGGGGCAATAAATTACGTCACCAAAAGCCCAACCGATATCCCCCTAAGAAGACTAACGTTTGGTAATTATGGCGGCACACAATTTTACGGCCATGCCGATGTTGGTGGAAAATTCGACGAACGAGGCCGTTTCGGTTACCGGGCCAATCTGCTCTATCAGAGCGGGGATACTGCCATCGGTGAGCCGGTTACCCAGAAAGTGGCCAATATCGTGCTGGACGGCCATCTTACCGATACCCTTTATGCCGATGTCAAATATACCTATAACGACTATAGAAAAGAAGCAACACAACCTACATTTAATAATGTAAGGAATAGAACTGGGATCGATACCAGTAAACGTTACTCCCCAAAATGGGCCTCCAACGACGTAGAAAGCCACAAAACCTACACCAGCCTGCGCTGGGATCCCAGTAAATATTTCACTCTCAGAAGTGCTTTTTTCTATCAGAATACCCATATGAGAGCCAGTCGGATACAACTAAATGAACAGGTGGAGAAGACTTTTACCCAAGTACTCACGGATACAGCAAATGAAAAGCATGAAAATTACGGAGGATATATCTACCTGGACACTCGATTTTCAACTTTTACGATCAACCATAAGCTGACCGTGGGCTATTCTTCTACTGTTTGGGATTATCTTATGAGTGATGACTGTTGCATTCGTCAAAACGGGACGAGCAGCCTTTCATTGAATGAACTGAAAAACATACCTGAACCTAACTGGGGAGGAGCTATTGGAAACGAACCAAAGTTGCCTGTTTGGACTTACCGGTATAACAATATTCTGATTGGGGATAATATTACCTTCAACGACCAGTGGTCTGCAATGATCGGATTTAACTATGGTACTACAGTAACTAAAGCATTCCGTAGTTTTGGTGATATTGACTATGAAAAATCTGCACTGACCCCCACCGTTTCATTAATGTATAAACCAATTGAAACAGTAACCACCTATGTCTCCTATATGGAAGCGCTTGAACAAGGTACGATAGTAGGTAGTACTTATGCTAATTATGGAGAAGCACTCCCGCCACTGGTCAGCAAGCAGTATGAAGCAGGTTTAAAATACGATATCAATCCTAATTTATTGTTGAGTACTGCACTGTTCCGAATCGAAAAAGCCAATCAATATTCAAATAATGCAGCGCCAATCCCGACTTATGTCCAAGATGGTTTGCATGTTCATAACGGCGTGGAACTGATCCTGACCGGGAAGGTAACAGATAATTTGACTATCATCGGGGGCGGTACCTTGATGGATATCGGTGTGGAGAAATCCAATAATCCTGCTATTGAAGGCAACAAACCAACCAATGCTGCTTCTCGGATGGGCAAGATTTATGCAGAATACGCGCTGCCATGGGTTCCAGGGTTGAGTTTGACCGGCGGTATTTACTATACCGGTGAAAAATATGCCGATGCGGCCAATACTGACAAGATCCCAAGCTATACCTTGTACGATATAGGCACGCGATATACCACCCGTGTACTCGATAAAGCATTGACCGTACGTCTGAACGTCATCAATCTGACCGGCAAGAACTATTGGCAAGAGGCTACTTATTTAGGCGTACCAAGAACTGTTGCATTTTCCGTCAGTACGATGTTTTAGCGTTCTAGCTTGATATTCCGGGCTCAAAATAGAGCCCGGAGAACCCTAACCGCTGTCATCGCGAGGCCTTCGGGGTTCGCAATGACACACTTTTGTTCATCTGCAAGATATGGTTGATCGTTCCCATGCTCTGCATGGGAATGCAACCTGCCTAGCTCTAGCAGGGCATACTGGCTGCCGGAGCGCAGGAACCATCAATCAACGTTACTCAGCATGTAAATGCGGTTCGTACCTCACCGCATCCTGCTATGCTTCTTGCGATCATCACAATTCCGCCTGTAATGCGGCTCATGAAGGGTTTGACAGAAGTTCCTCAGCAATTCTAAATCTCGAATTCCACTCATCGTTCCCCATCAGGGTTTGCACATTTTTAATAAGTAATGCACCAATTTACGTTGGTATTGCGCTACGGTAAGGAGAGAAATATGCGAAGCATGACTCTTGAACAACTTCGGACGGCCAGTGAAACCGGTGGCGTTTCGAGTGTAACTCTGAAAGGGCAAGGCGGTGCATTCCTTGTTCAGATCAACACGCGCAGCGGTGTCGCAGCTATTCTGACGAAGGCTCGCAACAGTGAACCGCGTTGCTTCGGCAACCCGGCTGCTGCCTTAAATGTGCTGCGTGAGGTGGGTATTACTATCGGTCAGTTTGATGCCAGCGAATGGAACCCGGACGAACGTGAGCCAGTAGCACGTTCCAGTGATAATCGTGCCAAAGCACTACACAAGGCTCATGAAGCGGCCGCCTATAACGAGCGGCTTGCTGCTGAGATTCAGGAAGCCATCGACGACCCCCGGCCGGGCATCCCGCACGATGAAGTCATGGCCCGAATGGATGCCCGCATTGTTCGCCACAAGGCAGCGGGAGCCAAGCGTGCATGAACTTTGAGCCGCCAGTGGCTGGCCAATGGCGAAGATGAAAACCCCTTACCGCATCGTCTGACGTCCGATGGCCGAGGCCGATTTGGATAACATCATTGACTACATTGCTCAGGACAATCCAACCAGGGCTGAGAAGTTCGGCCAGGAACTGCGCGACAAGATCCTGCCGCTTACACAGAATCCGAAGATGGGTCGCACTGGCCGGCCGGGCTCGTCTGCTTTTGTGCGCGAGCTGGTTGCCCATCGGAATTACACAGTGTTCTATCGTGTGCTGGACGAGGCCTGCACCGTGGAGATTTTACGAGTGAAACACGCGACGCAACAATCATCGTGACTTAATTTTTTTGTCATTTCTCAACAGGTTGTTCATCTACATGAGAGAAGATGCGGGTTTTCAAATCCTTTCAACTTTTCCTGGAGCCTCGGATGAACAGTCATAAAAAGCCTGATTAACGCCTTTGATCGATCCTGTATTCCAGCTGCTGACCGAGCCGACGATGCAGACAGGGGATTTGTGCTGGTCGAAGTGTTGATCGAGCATCTGCGGCGGCAGGCGATTACCAGCGCCAATCGAGCGCAGGCAATTCAGATCACTACGATCACTGATTTAAAAAGTCTTCTGAGCCATTATTCACAAATAATAACCATTATCATTATTATTTTGTATTATGTGGTTTTTTTTCAGACAAAATAAATCATGTATAAATTCTGGGGAGTCCTGGTAATACTGGTTTCCAGTATTACTACTATCTATGCTCAATCACCATCGAATGAGGATAATGATACTGCCAGCGGTAAAACGTTTCTGTCCGGAATTACCGTCAGTACCAGTGCCGATGCTTCAGCCGAAGGATTGTCACCTCCTTATGCCGGTGGTCAGGTGGCGCGTGGGGGAAGGGCTGGTATTCTCGGTACGAACGACAATATGGATACACCGTTCTCGATTACCAGCTATACCAATGAGCTGATTCAAGATCGGCAGGCACGCAGTGTGGGTGATGTTCTGCAGAATGATCCCAGTGTTCGGGTAGCCCGTGGTTTTGGTAATTTCCAGGAATCCTATTTCATTCGCGGGTTTATTCTGGGTTCAGACGATGTTGCGTTCAATGGTCTTTTCAGTTTGCTGCCACGTCAATATATCGCTACCGAATTGTTTGAACGGGTCGAAGTGATGCGTGGTGCCTCTGCCTTTCTGACGGGTGCCAATCCCGGTGGGGGTGGAATCGGCGGGGCGATCAATCTGCTGCCCAAACGCGCACCCAATGAACCGCTGACACGTTTGACCACGCATGTCGGCAGTGGCTGGCATCATAATGTGGGGGTGGATGTTGCCCGCCGATTTGGACCAGATCAGAAAATAGGTATCCGTTTCAATGGCGCATATCGAGGTGGCGGTACGGCAGTTGATAAAGAAGGAGTACAAACGGGACTTGCTGCAGTTGGGCTGGACTGGCGTGGTGACAAGCTTCGTCTGTCAGCGGACATCGGCTGGCAGGATAACCGTTTGAAACGTACCCGTACCAACGTTACCCTCGGATCGGGGATTACTGGTTCACCCAGGTTGCCTGATCCAACCACCAACTTTGCACAGCCCTGGTCATATTCGAACGAGAGCGATATTTTTGGAACATTGCGCGGCGAATATGACATCAATGCCTATCTGACTGCATGGGCAGCTTATGGACTGCGTCGCACTGACGAAAAAAATTCCCTGGCCAATTTCACACTGGCCGACAGGGATACAGGGGATGGCTATGCTACCCGCTTCGACAATACCCGCAAGGACAATGTCGATACCGGGGAAATCGGTATCAGAGGTAAATTCAGTACCGGGCCGATAGGTCATCGTGTAGTGATATCCGGTTCATACTTCGAGAATGAAAGAAAAAATGCTTATGCCTGGGATTTTTTCAACCGGCTGAATACCAATATGTTTTCCCCGGTATCGTGGGAAAAACCCGATTTCAGCAGCGGTGCTTTCCAGGGTAATAATCTGTCTTCCCCGGGTTTGACCGGACGTACCCGCTTACTGAGCTTTGCCGTAGGAGATACTGTATCTATCCTGGAAGACAGGATTCTCCTGACAGCCGGATTCCGGCATCAGAACCTGCGCATGGAAAACTATGCTTATGACACAGAAGCCAAGTCACCTGCATACGATCGTAATCGGATCAGCCCGAGCGTAAGTGCTGTTTATAAGATCAATAAGCAATTCTCGATCTATGGCAACTATATCGAGGGATTGACCCAGGGCGACACTGCCCCGGGTACAGCAATCAATAGCGGTCAAGTGCTCGCCCCCTATGTTTCCAAACAAAAAGAAATCGGGGCCAAGTACGATGGTGGCCACATTGGCGCTACGATTGCGCTCTTCACAACAACGAAGCCACGTTCAATCATCGATGCAGACAATGTATTCACTTCATCCGGACGAGATCGACACAGAGGGGTAGAGCTCGGTATCTATGGGGAAGTAATACGCGATCTCCGCCTGCTGGGCGGTGCCACCTGGCTGGATGCCAAACAACGATCTACCGGTGATGTAACTACTGACGGCCAGCATGTGATCGGGGTACCGAGTTTCCAGGCCAGTATGGGGGCAGATTGGGATATTCCCGGTTTACGGGGTGTAACATTTGATAGCCGCGTCGTTCATACCGGTTCAAGTTACGCCAATGATGTCAATACGGTGAAGGTGGCAGGATGGACACGGCTGGATCTGGGTTTGCGTTATCTCACCGAATTCAGGGGGCATCTGGTCACATTGCGAGGCCGCGTCGATAACGTCACCAATCGCAAACATTGGGCTTCTGTAGGCGGCTACCCTGGACAGGGTTATCTGGTAGCCGGTATGCCGCGTACTTTCGTAGTCAGTGCCAGCATCGATTATTGATACATCGCTTTCTAATGGCCGGTAAACTGCCGGCTATTTTCACCAGGAGGTGAGACTTTTTCCTGTTTCGATTGGCAAGGGAGATGAAAACTCTCTATAACCGGAAATTGAAGGAAAAAGTCCATGCTGTTTGCCCCTCTTGTTCACTCCATCCGCCTCCTGTCCGGCCAGGTGAGGTATGCCGTATTGTCGCTACTGCTACTGATTGTCGCCGCCACAACATTTCCCACCCAGGCGGCTGAAAATGCACTGGATACGCCCGATGCCGCTGCCCGGAAACACTATGACATTCCGGCAGGCCCGCTGGGACGGACACTTTCACATTTTGCAACAATTGCCGGTATCGCACTCTCGTTTGATCCGGCACTCACAGAGGGGCTTACCAGCCCCGCGCTGACAGGAAATTTTTCAGTAAGTGAAGGATTCAACCGGTTACTGGCAAACAGTGGTCTGGAACTGATACGTAATGCTGACAGCAGCTATACACTGCGCCGAGCACCCATCAAAGCAGCTCAGGCAGGTGTAACGGCATTACCGGTCGTGACTGTCTCGACCAGTACGGAAAATGCTAATGATACTGGCTATGTCGCAAAGCGCAGCAGTTCGGGAACGAAAACAGATACACCGTTGATCGAGGTGCCGCAATCGATTTCTGTGGTTACGCGCCGTGAGCTCGATATGCGCAGCGTACAGGATATGAGCGAAGCTTTACGTTACACCCCCGGTGTGGTGGTCGATCAATGGGGATTTGAAGGGCGAGGCTATGAATATCTGCTTTTGCGCGGGTTTCAGGGGCTCACGACTTCTCTTTTTCGCGATGGTTTGAGCATGGCTGCTCAGGGGCTGTATTTCGGTTCTTTCATTACCGATACTTACGGCCTGGAACGTGTCGATGTGCTGCGCGGACCTACTTCAGTGACTTTCGGGCGAGGGGATGCCGGAGGTATCGTCAACCGGATTACTAAACGACCGAGTGCCGATCCCATTCGGGAGATCGAATTGCAATATGGTAATTTCGATCGTAAGCGGATTGCCGCCGATTTAGGCTTCGCAAATAATGATCGTAGCTTGATGTTTCGCCTGGTAACGCTTGGACTCGATTCAGACACACAGGTCAGATATCCCAATACAGAAGGAGATCGCGCGGGGCTCAGGCGTTTTTATGTTGCTCCTTCGGTGACCTGGCACCCGACGGCTGATACGACTGTCACGCTCATGGGAGAGGTTCTCAATAACCGGGCGGAAGCCTCCCCCTTCTTTCTTATGACACCTGATGGCAGGCATACCGATGTTGTACAGACAGATTCAAAGTTCGTTAAATACGCGACGAATCAATCCTCATTCAGCTATCAGATCGAACATAACTTTAATGAGACATTCACTGCACGGCAGAATTTTCGTTATATGCAGCAAGATGGCAATTTCAACGATATGTTTCGTGCTGGTTTTGATGCCGATATTCCCACGCTGATGCAAAGAAGTGCCATGACAACGAAAGAGCGCCTGACTCAAACAGTGCTCGATACTCATCTTCAAGCCAGGCTCGATACAGGCCCGTTGAATCATACGGCGTTACTGGGTATTGACTGGAACAGGACGAATGCTTCCCTGAGATTCTTTTCAGGAGAAGCTCCCGGTATCGATGTGTTTAATCCGATCTATGGCATATCGGTTCCTGTACCCGATAGTCTGGATATCGATGCAAAGCAAGAGATCGATCAGCTCGGTATCTATCTTCAGGATCAAATCAGGTACGGAGAGAACTGGATTCTGACATTGAGCGGCCGCTATGACAGAGTTGATACTAAAGATGCTGATTATTTAAGCACTACCAATACCCGCAACAGGGACAATGCCTATACCGGGCGGGCAGGGCTGACTTACCTTTTTTCCAGCGGGATTGCACCTTATGTGAGCTATTCACAATCATTTCTTCCGTTACCAGGACTCGATTCCAGCAATCGCCCTTTCGAGCCGACTCGTGGCACGCAATATGAAGTCGGTGTCAAATATCAACCTGCAGGAGGAAGAAGCCTGTATACAGTGGCATTCTTTGATCTGACCAAAACCAACGTGCCTACGCCTGATCCCGATGATCCTTTTTTTCGTAACAGGCAGACTGGTGAAATCGGGTCGCGTGGAGTCGAAGTGGAAGCAAGAGCAGAATTGTTACGCGGGCTGAATTTTATTGGATCGTTTACCTATCATGACGTAACCGTAACCAAAAGTACGGATATCGACAAAGATAAAATGCCAATTCAGGTGCCTCATCTCATGACTTCTGCCTGGCTGGATTATTCCCTGGGAAATCTGGGGGTAAATTGGCTGCGAGGTTTTGGAATCGGAGGAGGTGTACGCTATGTGGGAAGAATTTTCAATGACCTGGAGAATACCAGTACGACACCTTCTTATACTTTGTTTGACGCCATGCTTCGCTACGATAACGGGCCCTGGATGTTTACCATCAATGCGAGCAACCTCTTCAATAATAAATACCTGTCCTACAATGATCCCGGCTGGCGAGCCTACCCCGGTCTGGAGCGAACAGTCCTGGGTACCTTGAAATTCAGGTTTTAACCTATGGAAGCAAGCCACCGGCCATGCCGGTGGTATTACACGCAGAACCTGATGCCGGAAATCCGATCAATCAGCATCTTCTTTTCACTTGCCAAACTTTACAGCATGCTCTGAATTTTTTGGTGAGGGGTGATCCCATTTTGTTTTTCGAGGGGCAATGTAGATAGGAGGGCTATTTACATTCCAATATCGAGAAAACAATATGATCATCATCAAACATTATTTTTTATTACCATCATTTCAACGTTTGTGGAACGGCAGGGCGATCGCGCGCCTGTTCCTGATCGTGATGCTGGCTGTATCGTACCTGACCATGATATCGCCAGTCAGTGCGCAGCAATCCGGGGTTGTCAGGCATTACCACATTCCAGCCGGTTCACTGACTACTGTACTCAATGATTTCGGTCGGGAAGCAGGCATTTTGCTGTCATTCTCGACAGAGCTGACCAACAGTCTGCAAAGCGCAGGATTGAATGGTAACTATACGGCTCACGACGGATTATCTGCTTTACTGGCTGGTAGCGGGCTGGAAGCAGTAAGAACGGCTGACGGCAGCTATACCCTGAGAGGATCGTCTGCCACTGTTTCTCAACCTTCAGAGGGGGCGTTGACATTGCCGGCAATGACTGTCATGACATCCGGGATAGTTGATCCGACGACCGAGGATACTGGTTCTTATACGACCGGTTCGACCAATACTTCCACCCGGTTGCCATTGACTCTGCGCGAAACTCCCCAGTCTGTCAGTGTCATGACACGCCAGCGTATGGAAGATCAGGGATTGACACAACTTTCTGATGTCGTGAATCAGACCACCGGGATGGTATTCCAGTCAGGCGGGAGCAGTCAGTCCGATTCCGCCACTTTTTATGCGCGCGGGTTTGCTGTCGATAACTATCAGATCGATGGCGTGCCGCAGATTTACAATAACTACAACCGTATTTTTCAGACCAATGATATGGCGATCTTCGATCGTGTCGAGATCGTGCGGGGTGCCAATGGCTTGATGAATAGTGTCGGCACACCCGGTGCCAGTATCAATCTGATACGCAAGCGTCCGACAGATACATTCCGGGCCGCGACGAGATTCGAAGGAGGAAACTGGGGATATCGCCGGGCCGAAGGGGATATTTCCATGCCACTGATTCCATCGGGAAAAGTGCGCGGCAGGCTGGTGGGTGTGCTGAATACCAGCGATTCCTATATCGATCGTGAGGAACAGAAAAGATCGCTGCTTTATGGAATTGTCGAGGCAGATCTGACACCTTCCACACTGGCAACGGCCGGTTTCATGTTCCAGGAGCAGGATCAAACCGCAAATGCAAGAGGCGCTTTACCGGCTTTCTACTCTGACGGGACCCGCACTACCTGGGGACGATCCGATACCGCGGCCGCAAACTGGGCTTATTCCAAAAGGAATGGTGAGATGGTATTCGTGACACTGGATCACCGCTTCAACAAGGACTGGCTGGCGAGAATATCGTGGAATCGTACAGTCACTAAATACGATGAAGTACTGGGTTATGCGCTGGGTGGTTATCCTGATAAAGCAACCGGTGCGGGAGTCAACCTCTGGGCCGGTCGCTGGAAAGGCGCGCCTACACAAAATACACTCGATGTTTACACCATGGGTTCATTTTCTCTGTTCGGACGCAAGCATGACCTGATTGCCGGGACCCTGTTTTCGTTCACGAAAGATCACACACCTACTTACCGGCTATGGTTTTTCGACAACTGGAGCAGTTCGATCGGTAATATTTTCACCTGGGATGGCAATACACCCACTATGCCACCCACCAACGATACGCCTATCGGTGAGTGGGGTCAGGATGAGCAGGTTATCAGCGGCTATGCGACAGGCCGATTCAGATTACTCGATTCATTGTCCCTGATTGGGGGAGCCAGAGTAACGCACTGGAAGTTCAAGCGTTTTTCCGAAAACTATCAGACTGGCAACATAACACGGATCAATTCCAATCAGGATCCGGAAATTATTCCATTTGCAGGGATTACCTACGATTTTCTCGATAACTGGACGGTTTATGCCAGCTACACCAGTATTTTCAAGCCACAGACGATACGCAGCGAAAGTGGTGCATTTATCGATCCATTGCTGGGCAACAGTTATGAGGCAGGTATCAAGGCGGCATTCTTTGATAATCGTTTGAATCTGCATGGTGCAGTCTACAGAATTCAGCAGGATAACCTCGCCGTTGCACTGCCGAATAATGTACTGGCACCGGATGGTTCAACCGCTTACCGGTCAGTATCCGGGGCTAGAACCGATGGTTTCGAGATGGAACTGGCCGGTATGCTGACCCGGAACTGGCAGGCATCAGTCGGGTTTGCTCATAACGTAACGGAAGATCGGGATAAAGTGAAGCTGAATACCCAGGTTCCCCGGAATACGTTCAAACTGTTTTCCACTTACCGTTTTCCGACTGTTGCAGAAGGTTTGACGATTGGTGGTGGCGTACGCTGGCAGGATCGCATCTATCGTAATGACCAGGGCCCTGCCAGAGTCGAGATTTCCCAGGGCGGTTATGCGGTGGTTGATCTGATGGCGCGCCTCGAGATTACCAAAATGGTCGCTTTATCCGCCAATCTCTACAATCTCTTCGATGAGAAGTATTACCAGACGGTACCGGCGAGTTACTACGGAGCACCGCGTAATGTTCGTGTTGCACTCAATATAAGATTCTGAGGCAATGGCTGCCGGCCGTTGTAAACGGCCGGCAGCCAGGGAATCTCTGATCAAATCCCAATAACTATGATCTTCATCGCGCTTCTTGCGATCATCATGATTTTGCCTGTAATGTGGCTCATGGAGGGCTTGATCAGAGGCGCTCAAGGTGAGTGTAATGGCTGGAAATGTTGTTGCAAATAGGGGTATGACTTGACAGGTATCCGTTCCAAATAAATAATAATAATTATTCCTATTATTGTTATCTCAAATCAGGCTTAAGCTTTATTGTTCGAACCCCATCGTGACGATCCAGAATCCGGAAAATTCCCTTGCTTCCTGCAGTATCGAGTCGCTCTATTGCCATCATCACAAATGGCTGGTGGGGTGGTTGCGTCGCAGGCTGAGCGATGCTCTGCAGGCTCCGGATCTGGCGCATGATATTTTTTTGCGGATTCTGAGCAAGGATTCACTCCCTGTCATTCGTGAGCCACGTGCGCTGCTCACTACAATCGCACAGGGTATCGTAGCCAATTTCCATCGTCATCAGCGCATCGAACAGGCATATCTCGATGCACTGGCACAGATACCGGAGTCATTGGCGCCGTCACCCGAGGCTCAGGCCATCATGCTGGAAACACTGGTGGAAATTGATGCGCTGCTGGATGGTATGCCGCCTCTGGTACGCAAGGTTTTTCTGTTGTCACAGATCGATGGCCTGCGTCAGAGCGAGATCGCTCAGCGTTGCGGTATTTCTGTTCCCACTGTCAAGCGTTATGTAGCAAAAGCGCTGGAACAATGCTGCTTTATCGGATGATCAGGAAGTGTTTGCGGGTGGATCAGTACCCTATAGCAAAATTGTTGTTTGATATCTGATGCCTGATACCGAAGAAATAGCCAGAGATTCAGTCGTACCACCAGATGTGCGGCGTCAGGCGGTCAACTGGCTGGTGGAATTACAGTCTGATATCGTGACGGATGAAACACGTGATCAGTGGCAGAAATGGCGCATGTCTCATCCTGATCATGAATACGCCTGGCAGCAGGTAGAGGTTTTTTCCAGAAAATTGCGGGGACTTCCTTCTCCACTGGCACATGCTGCCCTGACTCCTCCTCATTCTTCGAGCCGGCGCAGAGCGATCAAGGCGCTGACTGTATTGATTTTCCTGGGTGGTGGAACATGGGTGGCCGGAGAAGGGCGGCTCTGGTGCTGGTGGCCGGAAGATTACTGTACCGGTATCGGTGAGCACCGGGCTGTTACGCTTTCCGATGGAACAGGTATAGAACTCAATTCCGGTAGCGCCATTACGGTCAATTTTGACGATACACGGCGTCTGATCCGTTTGATGAATGGGGAGATCATGGTGACCACTGCACCTGACCCCCGGCTGGCGAATGGAATCGGGGCTGCACGTCCGCTGCTGATTGAGACTGCACAGGGAATATTGCGTGCGATCGGGACACGTTTTACCGTGCGCCAGTTCGATGTGTCACAACAAGGCAAAAGTAGCGTGGCAGTATTCGAAGGTGCAGTCGAAATTCGACCGATCACCGGTCGTTTGCAACAGTTGGAAGTCGGCCAGCAGGCAGCTTTCACACGTGATGGCGTGATCGCTGTGGGAATGGCATGTGAGGCTGATACTGCCTGGCGTCAGGGCATGATCGTCGCGAGAGATATGCCGCTCATTGATTTTCTGGCTGAGCTGGGGCGCCATCGATCCGGCTGGTTGAGTTGTGACCCGGCTGTTGCACAGCTGAAAGTAACCGGGACCTATCCACTGGCAGATATCGGCAAGATACTGGCCATATTGCAGAAGACTCTGCCGATCGATGTGCAGCTGTTTACCCGATACTGGATTCGGGTAGGAGCACGGCAGGAGGATACATGATCAACAGTGCGTATACAGACTCTATTTTTCGCAGACGCATGCAGATAGGGGTTCTACCTGCATAAAAATTGAGAAACATTATTCCGGGTGAAAACGAATATGAAATCCAATGCTGATAGTTTGACAGACACTGCTACTGAATCCGATCCTCCCGTACGGGGATTCCGCCAGCGGATGACCTGGCTGCATACCTGGGGAGGATTATGGGCCGGCTGGGTACTGTTTGCCATTTTTCTGACAGGAACGCTGGGGGTATTCGATGATGCCATTACCCGCTGGATGAAACCGGAACGGCCGCTTGTAGCGGAAGTGGCGCCGGGCAGCGCCGAGCAGCGGGCACAGGCCGTCCGCCTGGCTCAGACCTACCTGCAGCAGGCGATGCCCCGGGGAGAATTCTGGAGTATCGGATTACCGGGTGAATCCGATCCGGCTATTCGTCTGTTCTGGCGGGAAAATGAAGATGCCAAGTTTCAGCAGACACGGCTCGATCCGGTGACTGGTACAGAACTGGATAAGGCAGTCGATCGTGAAACCGAAGGTGGTCACCATTTCGTGCATATGCACTTCGAGTTTCATGCCGGGGAAGCCGGTATCTGGATGGTAGGATTTTTTGCCATGATCATGCTGGTTGCTCTGGTCAGTGGTGTCATTACGCATAAACGTATCTTCAAGGATTTTTTCACTTTTCGACCGAAGAAAGGCCAGCGATCCTGGCTGGATGCGCATAATGTCGCATCGGTACTGACACTGCCTTTCCAGTTCATGATTGTCTATACCGGGCTGGCCATTTTTTATTCACTTTATATGCCGGCTGGCATATTCGCACACTATCCGAACAAGGATACTTATTTCTCGCAGTTGCTGTCCCGACCGGCTCCCCGGGAAGAGACCCATATCGATGCACAGGTAGCATCACTGGATAAATTGCTGCTGACTGCTGAAACGGAGCTGGGCAGACGAGCCAGCTTCGTTTCTGTCAACCATCCAGGTGACAGCAGTGCTTCTGTTACGGTGTTCGGCCTTTTCGATGAAGAGGAAAATGAAAAATATCTGCTTCCGCCAGGTAGTGGCAATGTGATATTCGATGGGATCACCGGTGAAACACTGGATATACAGATGTCGGGCGATCATCGCGGAGGGGGGGCACAGGCCGTCCAGCGGGTGATGGGGACTTTACATTTCGCAAGGTTTGGCGGTGACACCATCAAATGGCTCTATTTTATCAGTGGGCTGGCTGGCGCAATCATGATGGCGACCGGTTCCATTCTGTTCATGGTCAAGCGGCGGCAAAAGGCGTTGAATGAATTTGGTTCGCATACGCGCAGAGTCTATCTGTTTAGTCCCACTTTGTGATGGTATGGATTGATGATAAAACGTTCAGGTTCGTTTTGCCAGCATTTGATGATGTATTCGTAAGGTGTGAGTCCTCGTAAGGTTTTGAGTCGCCTGGCGAAGTTGT
>WBZR01000132.1_pt1 | contig 130887 bp, 96 predicted proteins | sample 5204231 | NCBI WGS metagenome assembly WBZR01 (sample SAMN12412403, study PRJNA552823) | activated sludge metagenome | isolation source: activated sludge from anammox sidestream of wastewater treatment plant... | place: USA: Virginia | collected 2017-08
CGGGCGGGCTCCGTTTTGCGCGTGTTCCTTAGAAGCGCAAAGGGCACGTCCCGCGCCCCCAAAATACGAGGAACACCGCGATGATTCGCGGCGCGGGCGGGCTCCGTTTTGCGCGTGTTCCTTAGAAGATCCGTTCCTGGCGCTTGAGGGTGCCGAACGTGCCGATGTTGGCGATGGCGAAAGCCACTCGGAACTGGTTTTCGTTGCGTGTGCCGAAATTGAAGCGGCGGAACTGGAAAGACAGGCCGCAGCAATCGGAGTTGTAGGTGACCTGGGTGGTGGCGAAGTTCATGACTCCGCGGCTGAAGTCGTAGTAGGCGCTGAAGGCGGCGTTCCAGCCGCGCCGGCTTTCGTTTCCGATGCCGAACAGCCCGCGAAACTGGTTGTAGGAGGGCGAGAGCTTTTCGTCGTTCTTCACCAGGGCATGCCCGATGGAGAGGAAATAACGGGAGATGCGGGCATCGGCGGTGATGGAGGAGTTGGTGAAGCGCTTGAACAGCGGGTCGTAATCGGTGCGCCATTCGACGCCGGCGTTGCCGGTGGGAGAGACGCGCATGGCGGAAACAATGGGCGAATAGTTGCGCGGGCCGTTGAAATAGGCGTATCCGGAGAGTTCGGCGGAGGAGAGAATGACGTTGCGCTGATCGGAATTGAGCGCTCCTCCAAAGGTGGGGTCGAAGTAGCGCTTGTGCCAGACCTGCCAACTGAAGGCCTCGATTACTTCGCCGCTCTCTTTTTTCACATAGAAGCGGTTGGCGACGGATACTTCGGCCTCCTTGGTGTTGGTCATCAATTCGGTTTCATCGAAGTGGATGAGGTCTTTGAAGTTGTCGATGCCGCTGACGTAGTGGAAACTCGCGCGCGGTTCGATGACGTGCTTCATTTTCTTTCCCATCCATTTTGGGGCGTCAAAGGTTTTGGAGAATGATGGCGGGATGATATCGATCCCCAACTCGCGGGCGCTGCGGGTGATGTTCTGGCCACTGACGGTTTGTGTGGAAGGATCGATGGACGATCCGGTGTACGTTTCGCGGATGGAATAGGAGGGAAGGATGCTGAAGTCCTTCCACCGGATGGCGGTCATGATGCGCGGTTCGACGTCCATCCGCTGCACGAAAGCCCGGCTCTGGAATTGAGGCTGTGTCCGGCGCAGGAGTCCGGCGGTGGAATCGAAGGAAACCCAAACCGGCAAGACCTTGCTGTTGATGAGGCGGTCGCGCGAGTTGAACTCCACTTGAGGGAGCCTGCGGATGGTGATCTTGTCGCCTTCGGCCGGGCTTTGGAAGTTCTCCTTGCGCGAGAAGACGAAGTTCAGTCCGAAGGTTGACCAGTGCTTGTCGACGAAGCCCACGGACTGGACTTCCGAAAAGACGGCCTCATTGAAAGTTTCCGTGAAGGCCTGCCGGAAAGTGAATGAAGAAAGATAGTTCAGTACGCCTCGCGCATAAAAGCCGTGCCCCAGGTCAGCTCGCCCGTCCATGGTGATGAGGAAGCCGCCCTGTTTGATCAACTGTCCGTTTCCGGGGTCGTAGCCGCGGTCGTTCACCCCGTAGAGGTAGAAGTTGAAGTCAGAGCGCTGGCTGGGCTTGCCGCGGAAATCGATGGTGTGGGCAAATCCGCGCTGGGTGAACAATTGGGAACGGTAAGTGAGGTCGTAGCTGCGATTGATAGCCCAGTAGTAACCCGCGCCGATCATTTTTCCGCGGCGGGAGGAATTCCCGATGTTCGGGGTGAGCAGACCGCTGCGGCGCGGTCGCTTCTGGAGACTCTTGTAGAACATAGGAGTGTAGAACAAGGGTAGCCAGCGGACCTTGAACCAGGCTTTGTAGGCGATCGCCCGGTCGTTGGGGATGATGTCGAACTTGGGGGCGCGTAAAGTCCAGATGGGGTCGGGGAGTTTGCAGTTTGTGATAAAGCCCTGGTAGAGGATGTAGCGATTCTTTAGGCGTTCTGCCCAATTTCCTTGAAAAACAAGAGGATTAGTAGTTTGCAGAATGCCCGGACGCGGGTCGATCTTTGCGGGCGAGGTTCCCCGCACAGTGTAGAATTTCCCGGTTTCCTCGTTCAGGTTGTAGTCCGCGCGCTCACACCAAAGCTCCTCGTTTCCGGCGAAGTGTTTGAAGTGGACGTTGCCGCGGGCTTCCGAATCGCCGGTATCCTCATCGTAGTCCACCTCGTCAGCCTCGAGAAGCGCTTCCCGGGTTTCCAGCCGGACCTTTCCCCTGAGTTTGTAGACTGAACCCTCGCGCTCTTGTGTGACGGCAGAAACGAAGATCTCATCCGGTTCGGGTGCGCCGGGACGAAGCGTGCGGGAGGCGGGGGTTGGGGTGGTGGAGGCCGAATTGGGGATGGGACGGCGGAAGGGAGGGGCTCCGGGAACGGGGGCTTGAGCGCGGGCAGAGTTAGTACAGAAATAAAACAACAAGTTACAGAAAAAAATGAAGTGACAAATTGAGCGAACTGTGTTACTTAGGAATGAGGGGTACTGGAGAGGTCGGCGAGCGCGCTTCAACCCGCAACCCTAGCATGGTGGTTACGCGCAAAGCAAGCCTGCCTTTTCGCGACGGGACGCACTATGAATTGCCGCTACTGCGGAGCAGGAAACACAGAGCATGATCACCGCTGTGTGAGATGCGGGCGGAGGCTTTATCTGGCTTCGCCCCGGCCGGCGAGCGAGGCAGTGCCGGCGAGCAGGCTTTCGGTTGCACCGGTACTGACGCCCGAGCAACGTCACGTTGTTCGAAGTGAGGTGGAGCCGGCGCCGACGCTGCGGCAGGAGTCTCTTTTTCCTCCTTCTCCGGGTCCTTCTCGAGAACGGCTGCGTGTGGTGGAATTGCCGGGTGGTTCCGGCCGGCGGGAGGCAGGGCGCAGGGAAACGAGTGGCCGGGGAGCGTTGCCGGGAGCACGCACGGTTACCGCACGCGATCAGAGCCAGCAGCGGTTGGCATTTCCGGCGTCCCAACCGGACTATGTGCCCGCCGACTCATCGATCTATTGCGACGCTCCGGTAGCTCATCCGGTTCACCGGATGATGGCGGCGATGCTCGACGGAAGTATGATGCTGATCAGCCTGGGCATCTTTCTCATCATTTTCCATCTGGCGGGAGCGAAGGTGGTGCTGAACCAGACGACACTCCCGCTGTATGGTTTCATGGCCTTCGCAACGCTGGTGCTCTACCGGTTGCTGTGGTGCCTGGCGGGGACGGACAGCGTGGGGATGCGGTGGTCCGGGCTGCGTCTGATTTCCTTTGATGGAGTGATTCCGCACCGCGGGCAGCGGATGCAGCGGCTGATGAGTTCCTTCATCAGTCTGGTCGCCGGAGGTCTGGGGTTGTTTTGGGGACTGGTGGATGAAGAACACCTCACCTGGCATGACCACATGTCGAAGACGTTCCCGACACCGCGGGCGCGGCTGCTTCGTTATCCAAAGAGATAGGCGGTTTCCGCCGCACTCACATTTCCAGCACTTGCAGGGTGAAGCGCTCGGGGGGGAAAGAACTGACCGGCGCGGGGTTCTTGCTGGCCCAAGCCTGATAGGCGGAATTGCCGACGGAGTCTTTCAAATAGAACAGGAACTGATTGGAAAAGCAGGAGATGGGCGGGGGCTGGCGAAAGGTGAGGCGGAGCCCGACTGCCCTTTCCATATCGATTCCCTCGGTGGGCACGTCCTTATCCTCGAGAAGCTGTACAAAGCTGCTGCGGCCGGCGTGAGGCCACACGTCGCCGTGGAGCAGGTGGCGCAGGTCCTGGCGTGATTCGAAGGTGATCTCGCACTGGCGGATCCATTCGAGGATATCGTCGCCCCAACGCCATTGCAGAACCAGGCCCTGGTAGTTCTCGACGAGGTGGATGGCGAGGTCCATCTTGCGCTGGTCGAGGGCCAGCCTGTCTTCCGGGAGCGGGGAAGGAGCAAGCATATCCTCGCTTTCGACAATGCCGGCAGCCATGTCCATTATTTTGTCGAGTCTTCGGAAGTGGAGGGAGCGGTGGACAAGGAGGGGAGGAAGCTCATGCTGCTTTCCGCCGGGAATTTCCACGAACTTGCGATCGCCGATGATATCCATCACATCACCTAGCCTCTATCGAGCCTTCCACTATTCCCATCGACTGCACGAGAGGGAAACGTTAACGACGTATAACGGCTAATTATAGGGACGCGCGGGTTAGCAGACAAGTTCCACGACTGCCAGGGCGGGAAGGCTGCGACGTGGGAGCGAGTTTCTATAAAGAGATCGTTTCCTGCCGATAAGGCAGACGATGGCAGGAGTATGTGGTGATTCACGGCGGGATGTGTGAACTGGCGGGGACGGTGCGTTGTCACCTGCCCGAGGAGGTTGCGGCGGCGCGTCTGCAACTGACGCAGTACGGTGAGGAGATGCAGCGGTTGGCGGAGGAGGAACGGCGGAAGAGCGAGCAACTTCAGACGGCGAACCGTAAACTGCGGGAGTACGCATTGGAGTTGCAGGCGTTGGTGGACAAAGAGCGGCGCCACGCGGAGGAAATCCAGCAAGCCTGTTTCGAGACGGTGCGACTTCTCACGATGGCTTCCCCCTTCCGGGACAATGAAACCGGTGCGCACATTCAGCGAATAGGGGAATACGCTCGGGTGCTGGCATTGTAGGCGGGGCTAAGCAAGAAGGAGGTGGGGCTGATGGCTGCGGCTGCGCCTATGCACGACCTGGGGAAGATCGGAATTCCGGACAGGATTCTGAGGAAGGAGGGACCGCTGAGTGAGGAGGAGTGGATGGTGATGAGGCAGCACCCGCTGATTGGGGCCAGGCTTCTGGAGGGCGCGCGTGCCCCGTTGCTCGAATTGGCACGCTCCATATCTCACCATGAACGGTGGAACGGAACAGGTTATCCCTACGGGCTTGCGGGTGAAGAGATCTCCTTTGCGGGCCGTGTAGTGGCGATTGGTGATACCTATGACGCATTGCGGAGTCCCCGTCCTACAAGCGGGTTTCCCGCACGAACGTAGCTGCGAAATCATGTTGCAGGGTGATGGGCGAACGAACCCGAAACATTTCGACCCTGAACTGCTGTCCCTCTTCCGGCAAACTCAAGGGAAGTTCGCCGGGATCTTCGGCGCCATCCGCGAAGCGGAGCAGGATAAGGTTGAAGATGCTGTTGCCTTCGGGGTCTGATTCCGCTCCGGCGGCAGCGCTCACCTCTTGCATCAGCGCGGTCAGAACAGGAGTTTGCCGCCGATCTGGAAAGACCGGTTGCCGCTCGCTCCGGTGATGTACCCGAAGGTCGCGTTGCCGAAGCCGGTGTCGGGATTGTTCCAGTTGGGGGTATTCATGACGCTGAAGCTCTCCCCACGAACCTGGAAAGTGAAGCGCTCGGTGATCTTGAACGAGCGGAAGACGGAAGCGTCGAGATTCCACGATCCTGGTCCGCTGATTACGTCGAGGCCGAGATTGCCGAACTGCAACGGCTGCGGTTGGGCAAAGCAGTTGCTTGTCACCGTTGCACTGCACTTGGTGGGGTCGAACCACGGGGCATTGCGTCCGTTGCCCTTCGGCGTTTGGATGGGGCCGAAGTGATCGAGCGTATTGCCGTTGCCCGGGGCTCTCAGACCGCTCGCGTTGCCTCCGAAATTCAGCGGACTTCCGCTGAGAATCGAGAGCACGCCGTTCACCTGCCATCCGCCAAGGATCGCCGCGCTGGCGCCGGAGGTAGCCCAATGCTTGCCCTTTCCAAAGGGCAGTTCATATACGTAAGATTGAGTGAAGTTGAACTTACGGTCGAAGTTCAACCGCTGCCAGTTGCGGCTGCCGTTGATGTAGAAGGTAATGCCGCCGTCCTCCGATTGGTAGCCGAGAGCCTTGCCGTAGGTGATTGCAGTGGTCATGGAAAAGCCGTTGCTGAAGCGGCGGTCGAGTTTGACCTGCATCGAGTTGTAGCTGGAGGAATAGCCCACGTAACGAAGGTTGGTATCGGCAGTGCGTTTGAATGCCTGGTAGAGCGGGCGGCCGGCATTGTCGGCGCCAATCGTGGTGGAGGCATTGAGGTTGAACACCGCCGGTTGCGCCACGCCGTGATTGGCGACGTAGCCCACTTCCAATGCGAAATGCCGCGGGAGAGCCCGCTGCACGGCTACGTTCCACGAGGCCACGTAGGGTTCACGGAAACCGGTGTGAATCACGTCGTAGGTCTGGTTCAGATCGGCGTTCGTGATGACGCCGCTCGAGGGAATGACTGCCGGTGTCGGGACCGGGAACCCTCTGGCCAGAGTGGCTGTGCCGCCGTCGGCGAGAACCGCCGGGCAGAAACTGCACGCCTGGTTGAAAGCGTTATTCTGTTTCACGGGGAAGTTATACGCGTAAGTGTTGTCCGGGAACGGCGAGTAGCTGATGCCGAAACCCGCGCGAAAGACTGTTTTATCCGTGAATCTGTAGGCGACGCCGAGGCGGGGAGCGAAGTCCTTCTTGTTTACCTTCATCCCCAGGTTCGAAGGGTTGCCGCCCACTCCCGCAATCACCAGGCTGTTGGCGGCGGGGTTGTAGTTGGAGAAGCCGCCGTCATGCGCGGGCAGCGCCGGCGGGTAGAACTCCCAGCGGAGGCCGAGGTTGACGGTGAGTTTCGGGGTAACTACCCAGTTGTCCTGGACGAAAGAGTAGAACTGCCAGGCGCGATAGGCTGGAAACACAATTGGGAGATCGCGGCCGACCGAAGTGGGAAGATCCAGAAGGAAGCCTGCGAGGTTATTGCCGAAACTGGTGGCGGCGCCGGGGATTGTGGTGGTGGCGTTGCCGTACTGATAGCGGCCGCGCGGGCTGAACGTCTGGGTCTGCAGCAGGTCGTCGCGTACGCGGCGGAGGTCAACGCCCCATTTAATGGTGTGGTTCCGCAGGGTTTTCGTCCATGTATTGACGAGGTCGATGTTCGTCTCGGACCGGATCCAAGGCAGGCTCGCGGAGTAGCCAACCAGAGGGCTGGAGAAGTTCTGGACATCGATTCCCACAATGCCGCTGGTGAAATCGCTCGTATTCACACCCGGGACTCCCAGAGTGTCCGATGACTTGGCGCCGTAGTCGAACTGCTGGGCGTCATTCCGGTAGCGGCTGACCCCGGCGCGAAATTCCGTGATCAGAGTGGGAGAGAAGATGTGGTTGTAATTGATGGCGCCGTTGTGTGTTTCCTGTGTGCCGGTTCCCTGGAAGCCTCCGCCGTGTGGGCCACCCGCCAACCCGAATGCGGCTCCGTCGGTAGTCTTGGGGTTGGAGTAAGAGTAGCGCACGGAAATGCGGTCATCGTCGGTCTGATTGTGGTCCACCTTGACGTCGAACTGCGGCGTGGTGCGCGTGAAAGGGATCAGCGAGTAGTAGTTCTGGTTCAAGCCGGGGAGATTGGGTAGAGGAACGAGTCCGAGGATCTTGTTCGGGATGGCTTGAATGCGGCTTGCGGGGATGAGTTGGTTGGCGAATGGCTGGCGTCCACTGCCGTCCGGATTTCCGGTTGCGGGGTCGTAGATGATGGAGGTCGAGACACCCAGGTTGCCGGCGCGCTCATCGGCAGTTGGGAGAGTATAGCGGTCGACGGCGTAGCGGTGATCGGTTTGTTCGAGGAAGTCGCCGAAGAAGAACATTCGATTTTTGATAATCGGTCCGCCGAACTGGCCACCGAAGTAGTTGTAGACGAAATGGCTGCGAACGGGATCGTAGAATGCTCGAGCCGAGAGAGCACTCACCCGGTTGTACCAATACCCCTGTCCATGAAAACTGTTGGTTCCGGACTTCATAATGATGTTGGTGACGGCTCCGGTGGCGCGTCCCAATTCGGCGTCGAAGTTACTGGTCGAGATATCGATTGTTTCCAGGGCTTCGATCGGCGGAATGAGTACCTGGAGGAGACCAGTCCTTTCATTGTTGTCGACACCTTCAAATTGAAGGTTGTTCGCGAGGCGGCTCTGTCCATTCACCTGCGTGGATAGACTGTTCTGCGGATTGAAAAACTCCGAGTGCGGGCGGAAGGCGCGGGTGGTGCCGGGGACCAGGTTGAGCAGGACCTGAAAATTTCGTGAGCCGGGAGTGCTTACCGGCAGATTCTCCATCGTATGCTCTTCCACCTTTCGCCCGGTGTCGGAGCGGTCAGTCTGGAGCATCGGAACAGCGGCAGTGACTTCGACTGTTTCCGAGACGTTTCCTGGTTGCAGCGTCAAGTCTACGCGCACGGTCGTGTTGACGATCACGTCGACGCCGGAGCGAACGGCTTTACGAAACCCGGCGAGTTCGACCGTGACAGTGTAGGCGCCGGGCGGAACGTTGGCAAAGGAATAGTTTCCGCTTGTATTGGTCTCGGCCGACCGGGAGATGCCGGTTGCCGGTTCCTGGATCACAACCTTGGCGTTAGGAACAACGGCGCCGGAGGAGTCAGTAATGGTCCCAACGAGCGTGGCATTGACGGTCTGAGCCGGGAGCCACACGGCGGTGAGCAGCGGCAGCACGATGACTGCGCACAGCAAACGTGTATGTGTCATGAAAGAACCCCTCGATGGAATGGAAGGGGCCGATGGCGCGCGCGGCGTGGGAGACATGAATCGTAGACGCGGTAAGGTCAGTTAGCGAAGACGACACCCGATACACCAACGCAGGATCCCCTTACACGAGAAATAGCTTGTAATGAGTATGTGCCCGGGAGGGGAGTAAGTCAAGAGGAGAAGCAGTTTTACAGAAATCGCTCAAGCGCTCGGTTTTACGCGGAGATAATCGAGTCCTCGGACGCGTCCCGTATTGAGGCGGAATCCACGGATTTTCCCGGATGAATCGCGGAGGAATTGGAGGTTGAGGGTGGCCGACCGATATCGATCAGCTTGCATCGGTTCGAGCACCGCGATCTGCTCTTCGTGCTGTTCCAGGTTCAACATCCCATCCACAATGCGCACCGTCATGGGCGACTGCGCCTCCTCACAGTAGTAGTCGCCCTCGAAAGAGGGAAGATCCGCGGGCCTCTTACGATCGAGGGTGACGCGCTCGTAGTCGACGCGTCTATGCGATTCCGATTCGATGCGAAGGAACCGAGGCTCATCGCGCTCTCCGGCTTTCTCAAATTCGATTTCGAAAGAAAGTGGCGACTCGGCGCGGAAGCGCATCGGAGTTTCGGGCCATAAGTCGATCTGAAAGCCCTGGAACAAAGCCAGGAATCGCCCGCCGCCGTAGACGATTTGCAGGTAGTCTCCGGAATTCCTGTCGCGGAATACGCCGGTCTTGCGGCGAAGCTCAGCCGGCGTCACCTTCGGGCGCGCAGGTTCAGCGGCGGGCCCCATCCACGCATCGGCCACACCGCGGGCGAGGCGGCCGGGGTCGGCATCGCTGGTGTTGCACAGGCAGGCGACGCCCAGTTTTTTCGACGGGATCCAGAGCAGTTCGCTGCGGTATCCGCGAAGACCGCCGACATGGCTCACAATGTCGAGGCCGCGATGCTTTTTCAGCATGAGTCCACGGCCATACTCGGCGGAATCGCCGCTGTTGAGCACAGCCCTCGTCATCATTTGGGAGACAGCCGCGGCATAGGGCTGCGGCGGTTGTGCGATCACACCGATCCATTTCAACGCGTCTTCGATGTTTGTGAAAACCCCGCCGTCGCCGGCCACATCGAGCGTCGCGCTGTTGATGCGGTATGCGCCGGTTTTGCCCATAGTGTAACCGGTGGCGCGGTGTGGGAGCAGCGCAAACCGGTCGGTGTAGTAGAGGGTATGACGAAGGCCAAGAGGATCGAAGATCCTCTCCCTGGCGAAATCCGGGAGCATGCGAAACGCAGCCGGGCGCAGAATGTGCGCCAGTAGAAAGTAGTTCGAATTGCTGTAGAGGAACTCGTCTCCAGGCCGGAAATTGAGGCCTTTCTGGCGGAGGAGGATATCCCACACTTGCCGATCGGTGAGGGCGGCGTCCTCCGGCGGGGCGCTCAATGTCCAGAGGCCGATGTAGTCGCGGATGCCGCTGGTGTGCTCGAGCAGGTGGCGCACCGTGATGGGTTGCATGTAGGCCGGCAGTTGGGGCAGCCACTTGCGGATGGGGTCTTCAAGTTTCAAGGCGCCCTGGCCCGCCAGAAGCAGAACCGCCATTGCCGTGTATTCCTTGGAGGTGGAGCCCAGATAGAACATCGTGGAGGGGGAGATGGGGACGGCGAGTTCGAGGTTCGCCATGCCATAACCCTTTTGATGGACTACTTTTCCGTCCTGCAACACGCCCACGGCACAACCGGGGGTGTCCGGTTTGTGGAAACGGGAAAACAGGTGATCCGTCAGTTCGGCTGGAGTGGCCGCGGCTAGCTGTGGGGCCATGAGAAGCAGGGTGGAAAGGAGAATACTCACCGGCGGCTCACAGGGGCAAGCGGATTCGAAGGGGTGGAGGGCGAGTCCATATGAGAGAAGTATACAGTTTCGAGGGAGGAGAAAAAGAAGGTCTTGACTTTCACTTTTTGTTCGCCAACAATAGGGACATGGCCCTTACTCGAAGGCAAAAAGAAGTCCTGGATTTTATCGCAGGATTCGTGGAGGAACACGGATATTGTCCCAGCTATGAAGAGATAGCCACGGGGCTGCAACTGGCTTCCCTGGCCACGGTGCACAAGCATATCCAGACACTCGAGACGAAGCAATATCTCCGTCGAGGGTTCAATCAAAGCCGGTCGCTGGAATTATCTTCGGCATACTTAAAGGAGTTCAAGCGTCAAAAACCCGAAACTTCGGCACGGCTGGAGATCGAGGTGCAAGGCAGAATCGCGGCCGGGACGCCCGTGGAAGCCTATGCGGGCAATGAAACGCTGAACTTTTCGGAACTGCTTACTGACCGGGACCTTTACGCTCTTCAGGTCCGCGGGGAATCCATGATTGAAGATCACATCTGTGATGGAGACTACGTACTGATTGAGCGCACTCCCGACGTTTCCAACGGCGACATTGTCGTGGCAATGGTCAAGGACACGGAAACCACTTTGAAAAGGTTCTACCGGGAGAATGACGGGATGGCCCGGCTGCAGCCGGCGAACGCCGGCATGCAGCCGATTGTTGTGCCGATGAACGATTTACAGATACAGGGCAAATTGCTGGCTGTTCTGCGGAAGTACAAATGAAGCGGTCGCTATAGGGCGGCGCCGTTGAGGAGATGCCGCTCGGCACGCAGCCAGTCCTCAACGGCATTTCCATCCTGGCCACCCCGTTGCTCCCAGAAGGAATAGGCAAGCCTTGCAATCTCGTCGTGGGGATAGGCGCAGGTTTCCCTGGCAACCGCCTTTGACAATGTACCGGCATTGGCGGCAGCGGGCGTTACCGCAACCGCTGCTGGTTTCATTTTGCGCGTGCGCGTGGAGTGAGACTTCTTCTCCTTCGCGGGCGCCGCTCTGTCGGCCAAAGCCTCCGGTGAGGGGACTTTGATCGTCGCTTCAGTCGAGTGGGGGATTCGTTTCTTAGCCATAATTGAAAAACAACAACCTCCGAACAAACGATTTTTTCTATTATAGCAAGGGCTGAAACATTTTCGGTGTATTGTGTTTTGTGAGGGAAAGATCCGCGGGCTCCGCCGGACGGTCAGTCAGTTCTCAGGCCGGTTTGATGCCCACCACCATCGAGTCCGGTCCCACCAGATGTTCTACCCGTGTCCCGGTGAAACCTGCTTCGCGCATCCACGTCATGCAGTCCGCGCCGGTATAGTCGAACCCGGCGGGAGTCTCGATCAGCATGTTGAGACTCATCAGCAAGCCGAACGCATTCCTCGAGCGGTCGTCGTCGATGATGCTGTCATAGACCACCAAAGCGCCCCCGGGATGTAAAGCATCAAACGCCTTGCGGATGAGCATGCGTTTTTCGTCGAGGCTCCAATCGTGAAGAATGTGCGCCATCGTGATGACGTCGGCTGAAGGAAGCGGGTCTTTGAAAAAATCTCCCGCGACGAAAGCGACTCGTCCGGCGAGACCGTTGGCCCCCACGCATTCTTCGAACACAGGGCCAACCTCCGCCAGGTCGAAGCCAGCGCAGGAAAGATGCGGGTGACGCCGTGCGACGGTTACGGGCAAGTCTCCTTGCGCTGTCCCCACATCTACGTGGCTGCGGTATCTATCCCAAGGGAACTTCTCCGCAATCGCAACATTGGCGCCGTGGCTGATGCCGGACATCGCCGAAAGGAATTCCTTCAGACGCGCCGGATCCGCGTAGAGAGCGACAAACGGGGATTCACTACCGGTGCGGGTTTCATTCTGGGGCATTCCGGTCCGCAGAGCTTCGGTGAGACGGTTCCAGAACCCGTAGAGGCGGTGGTTCGACATTTCAAGGACGCCGCCAATGTAGCTGGGTTTGCGGCGGTCGAGGAAGAACTCAGTCGATGGCGTGTTGGCGTATTTGCCATCGACACGCTGTAGAAAACCAAGCGCCACCAGCGCGTCGAAGAAGTCCTGGGCGCCGCGTGGATGCAGGCCCAACCGCGCCTGTAAGGCGGCGAGGTCCTCAGGGTGCATTGCCAGTTCGGTAAAGACTCCCATCTCGACCGCGCTGAGCAGAGTCTTGGATGCCCAGAATCCAAGACCCACCTGTAGAATGTGCTCCGGAGAAGGATGTTCTGTCACGTGTGGGCCGTTTTCCTGTTTCAGAATGGCATGTCTCGCCGGGCAGGCGTGATTGCGAATGCCGAGTTCTGCAAGAACTTGTATGGATTGATGGGATTCCCGTGATCGCGCACTTCGTAGTGCAGGTGAGGCGTGGTCACACGGCCCGAGGCGCCCGAGTAGGCAATGACTTCACCCAGACGCACCAGTTGGCCGGGCAACACGTTCGGCCTCGAGAGGTGTGCATAGTAAGTTTGCATTCCGCCGGGGTGATCCACAATCACGATTCGCCCGTAACCCGACATTGCGCCCACGTAGCTCACTGTACCGTCGGCAGTGACACGAATGGGGGTTCCCATCATGGCGGAGATGTCTACACCCGCATGAAACGCGCCGTCGCCGGAGAAAGGATCTGTTCGCTGTCCGAAATAGCTGAGCAACCGCCCTTGCAAAGGCCACAGGTTAGGTCTCAGGTTCACGAATAAGGCCGTATTGCGAGTGTGGCGGCTGATGCGAGCGGACTTGAGGAAGTCGTACTCCGCCAGAGTTTCGTGAAGGGTGGGAACCAGGCGTCCCTCCTGAACGATATCGGGAGGGCCCTCGAGTTTCCGCTTCAGACCATAGGCGAGCGAAACCTCGCTTGCGAACAACTGGAGATTGGCCAGTTGCTCGTTGGTTTGGTTGGCTGACTTTTCCAGTTTCTGATACTTGTTTCGGAGTGACTCCACTTCGGCGCGTAAGTGGTTGTAATTGGTGACCTTCCAAACCATTCGCAGATAGCTGGAGACCATACCGAAGAGGGAAAAAGAGCCAAGCAAAGCGAGCGCCAGAATGGCATAGACCGCATGGTGGGGAATCTGGATACGGCGGAGGCGCCCATGCAACGAGTGGGCTACAACGAGAATGAAGTATTGCTGCTTCATGAAAATCAGGAGAAAGCTGAGCTAGCCCCATTGAGAAGGATAGGGACTAAACACAACCTGCTGCAAAAAACTACGAGAGAGCGACTACACCTACCTACAACTCTTAGACGTTACCAGAACAGGCATAGTGTGTCAATCAGAAAGTGCACAACTGTGGCATTTCGACACACCTTAAAGAATAACTTATATGTACATGATTCAACAATAAGTTAGGGGTACAGACGAGTGATCTGCCAACTATGGTTCCTCTGTTTTGTGTAGCGGATCCGGTCGTGCAGCCGGTTCGCTCGACCCTGCCAGAACTCCACCCAAACCGGAGATAATCGATACCCGCCCCAATGTTCCGGCCGAGGCACTTCTTTGCCCGCGAATCGCGTTTCCAATGCAGCCACGCGCTCTGCCAGAATCCGGCGGTCGGCGAGTATCGCGCTTTGTTCGGAGGCCGCCGCGCCCACTTGGGCGGCCAGAGGACGGGTACGGAAATATGAGTCGCTTTCTTCCGGGCTCACCTTCGCGACACCTCCGTGAACGCGGACCTGGCGCTCCAATTCGTTCCAGTAGAAAACTACCTCGGCGTTCGGATTGGATGCGATCTCCCTGCCTTTCTGGCTGAGGTAGTTAGTGTAAAAAACGAAGCCACCCGCTTCGATTCCCTTGAGCAGCACCATGCGCACGTGGGGGGCGCCGTCCGATCCGGCTGTAGCCAGGGCCATGGCATTCGGCTCGCGCAACCCGGCATCCACGGCCTCCTGGAGCCAGGCGCGAAACTGGACGAGCGGATCCCCATCTACACTGGACTCTTCCAGTGGTTCCTCGCGATATTCCTGCCGGATGCGGGCAAAATCCATTTCCTCAGTTTAATTCGCATCCATCCTGCTTTTCCCGTTACCCTGGAAGAATGATGCGACACTGCCTTCTCGGTCTGCTTCTGACGGTTGCCGCTTCGAGCGCCGGGCAATACTCGAGCGAGGACCGGGAAGCGTTGGTTGGCCAATTGGCGGAGTCGAAGCGCAATCTGGTGATTGCGGTGGAGGGATTGAATCAGCAGCAGTCCACCTGGAAGCCCGATTCGGCCACGTGGTCCGTGCTCGAGGTGATGGAGCATCTGGTGCGGATGGAGGATTTTCTGTTTGGAATTCTCGAGGAGGCGCTGGAAAAGACGAAGCCGGTTGCCGACGACGTGAAGCTCCCAAATCCCGCGGAAATGGACCAGAGGATTCTGCTCCAGATGCCGGACCGCTCGGTGAAGGCCAAGTCTCCGGAACAGGGGCTGCCCAAGGAGGCTTATCAGAATCGTGACGAAGCCTTCCTGGCGTTCGCGCAAAAACGCGAGAAGACGACGGAGTTCGTTCGCACGACGAAGCTCGATCTGAGGCGTTACCGGATCAACTCGCCCTTCGGCGTCATCGATGCGCACCAGTGGCTGCTGATGGTGAGCGCCCACACGCAGCGGCATATCAAACAAATCGATGAGTTGAAGCGTCATGAGCTGTTCCCAAAGGCCGAGTAAGAATTACCTGCCCGGGTTGGTTCAACCATCTGCAAGTAGTTGAAAGATGAAGTCCCTTACCCTTGGCATGCTTCTTGCTATTCTCCCCCGTGGAGGGATCATGTATCGCTGGTTTGTTGTTCTCGTTCTTGCGCTCACGATCGCGGGCTGCGGCAGGAAGGCAGCCCAGGAAGCGGGATCCACCCAACCGGTTGCCGCCGAGCAACAGCAACCCGCGGCACAGCAACCCGCGGCACAGGCGCCCGCGGCACAGGTTCCCACGTCACAAACGGCGGAGCCACCAAGCCGGCAAACCGCCGCTGCCGTGCCGGCGAAACCGCTGCCTCCGCCTCCGGTCACGCTGCCCGCGGGAACCGTGCTCCGCGTCCGCACCACCACCACGCTCTCTTCGAAAAACAGCCAGACCGGGGACAGGTTCACGGCCACACTGACTGAACCATTGGTGGCCGGCGGCAAAGTGCTTGCCCCCAGAGGCGCCCAGGTAGAAGGCCTCATTGCGGATTCCAACCAGGGAGGACGAGTCAAGGGCAGGGCTCACATTTCCATTCGCCTCACCTCGGTGGATGTCAACGGAAGGCAGATGGCCGTTTCCACGGGAGCCTTCACACGGACGGCTCGCGCTACGAAGAAGAAGGATGCCACCAAGATCGGGATCGGCAGCGGGATTGGAGCCGTCATCGGCGCAATCGCCGGCGGTGGAAGGGGCGCAGCCATCGGCGCCGCCGCCGGGGCTGGAGCGGGCACAGGCGTGGTGTTGGGAACGCGCGGGGAACCAGCCGTCATCCCGAGCGAATCCGTGCTCACCTTCCGCCTTCGCAACCCGGTGACGGTTGCCTCTCCCCAGACGCGCGGCTAAATCCCGCACAATGCCCAAAGGGCGGTCTGCCGCCGCTCCTGATCGATGGCCGCGATTCACCGAGCGCTTTTTGCCGGCCAGCCATCGCGCCATCTCTCACGCGCGGACCGTGCCGCGCTGGCTGAATGGATCAAGGAGCATGGGATGAGAAGATTGTTGAGAGGAGTTTTCGGGGGCGTCCCGAGCATCCATGATCATTTCAGCCAGCTATAAGACAGATATTCCGGCATTCTATGGCGCGTGGTTTCTCAATCGCCTCAGAGCTGGTTACTGCAAGATGGTCAATCCGTACGGACGACAGGTCTATCGTGTCTCATTGAAGCCGGCTGACGTGGATGGCATCGTGTTCTGGACGAAAAATATCGGACCGTTCCTAAGGCATCTTCCCGTGGTCCGCGGCATGGGATTTCCATTCATTGCGCAACACAGCATAAACGGGTACCCTCGGGCGCTGGAAGCTTCCGTTGTGGATGCTCGCAAAGCGGTCGAGAACGCAGCAATTGTCCGTAATCAGTTCGGTTCGAGGGTTCTCGTGTGGAGGTACGACACAATCCTGCTCAGTTCTCTCACTCCGGCCAGTTTCCACGTCGACAACTTTGCTTCCCTGGCCGAAGGGTTAAGAGGCATCACCGATGAGGTGGTGATTTCCTTTGCGCAGATCTACAAGAAGACCAGGCGCAACCTTGACGCCGCCGCCGCGAACGCCGGTTTTGAGTGGATGGATCCGGCGCCGGACGAGAAGAAGCGGCTTGTGGCGGAACTCGCGCCTATCGCCCGTGCGAATGGAATGCAGCTAACCATCTGTTCTCAGCGGACGTTGCTGGTGGATGGCGCCGCCGAGGCGCGATGTGTGGATGCGCGGCGGATGGGAGATGCCGCAGGGAGGCCGCTTACAGCGAAGTTGAAGGGCAACCGTAAGGAATGCGGCTGCTTCGAGTCTCGAGACGTAGGCGATTACGATACATGTCCGCACGGTTGCGTGTATTGTTATGCGGTTCAAACCCGATCCATAGCACTCGAAAGGTACCGGCAACATGACCCAGACTCCGAATTCCTGTTCGAGCCTCGAAGCGAGCGGAGTCCCGGCACGGAATGGAGTGAAGGTGGAGACGAACCGCAGTTCAAGCTGTTTCCGGGTCAGGGCTGACAAGCCGTTTGGTGAAATCCTTTGGTCCGGCCCCCGCGCTGCTCAGCTCAAATTTGCCTGGGGCTCCGCGATGAACCGGTACCCCACTCCGCGTACGGTCAACAAGTGCCGGGGATGCGAGGGGTCGTCTTCGATATATCGCCGCAGCCGCACCATGAAGTTATCAATCGCCCGGGTATCGGTGTCCTCGTGCAGGCCCCAAACCTCCTCGAGCATCTTTTTGCGCGACACCGGAGTGCCTTCATGCTGGATCAGGTAACGCAGAACGTTGGCTTCCATGAGCGTGAGTGGAAACACCTGATCGCGGACATGCAGTTCCAGCCTGTCGAAGTTCACGGTCTTATCCCCGAACTGGAATTCGTCCGCCGGGGGCGCTTCCGTAACCGGCGCCCGCGGGGAAGCATCCAACGAGGCCCGCAGCCATTCCCTCCGCCGCAGCAAGCCGCGGAGACGGGCAATCAGAATGGCCAGTTCAAACGGCTTCGTAAGATAGTCGTCCGCGCCCGCGGCAAAACCTTTCAGCACGTCTTCCGGATGGCCTCGCGCGGTGAGCATGAGCGTGGGGACAAACTGTCCTTCCCCGCGCAATTCCGACATGACCGCAAAACCATCCTTGCCGGGCAACATCACATCGAGGATGACGAGGTCAAAACCCGAAGGCTGGGCACGCAATAGTTCGAGCGCAGCCTCTCCCGTCTCGACCACCTGAACCCGGTAACCTTCGTCCTCCAGATTGAACCGCAGCCCTTCGGCGAGGTGCTGCTCGTCTTCCACCACAAGTACTTTACTCATTATTTCTTCGCAATGGGAAGCTGGAGAACGAACGTGCTGCCACGCCCCGGGCCTTCACTTTCCGCCCACGCACTCCCCCGGTGCCGCTTCGCCACCGACCGCACGATGAACAACCCCAGCCCTGTCCCTTTCACACGGGATGCCATCGGCCCCGGCACCCGGTAGAATCTCTTGAAAATCTGCTTCAACTCAGACTTTTCGATCCCCGCCCCCTGGTCCTTCACCCGCACCTGGACGTTCCCGTCCACGGTTGGTGTTTCTACCAGCACGCGAACGTTCTTGCCCGAATACTTCACCGCGTTGTCAATCAGGTTCTGCACCGCCGCCTGGAGTTCATCGAGTTCACCCATCACGGTGACCGGAGGTCCCGGACGGTAGACCAGGCCCTCCGGCGGCAGACGGTGGAGATTCCGTGCCCGAGCGATGCAGCTTTCCACAACGCCTCCCATGTTGATGGGAGCCGGATGCAGTTTCTTTCCCGCGGAGGAAATACGCCCCGTGCGCAGGACCTGCTCGATGGTTCCCAGCAGGCGGTTGCTGTCATCGAGCATGATGCGGTAAAACTCTTTCCGCTTGGCCTCGTCCACCGCCCTCGTCTGCAGCGTTTCCAGATAGAGCCGGATGGAGGCCACCGGAGTCTTCAACTCATGCGTCACCGCATTGATGAAGGCGTCATGCTGTTCATTTCTGCGGATTTCGCGTACCAGAAAGATGGTGTTCAGCACCACGCCGGCGATGATCATCATGGTGAGCAGGACGCCGAGAACCAGCAAGATGCCGGTTCGCCAGTTCAGCAGCACCCATCCGATGTAGAGGATGAGGATGACGGAAATCAGCCCGATTCCGAGCGCAATGAAAAACGCGATGGACTTCCGCCGTCCTGCCACTACCATGTTTCCAGCTTAGTACGGCAGTGGTCACGCTTCGGGTCCGCTGGCGGAATCGAGATAGCTCCGGCGCACCATGATGAACAAACTTTCATTTTCCACCCCATCTTGATGCGACCGCCCTTCCCATGCTCCAATAAGAGTTACACCTTCCCAGAGGAGCATCCACCTTGAATCATGCCTTGCTCGCCCTGGAGGACGGAACCGTCTTCAAGGGCCGCAGCTTTGGTGCGCGCCGGCAGCGGTTTGGCGAAGTCGTCTTCAATACCGCTATTACCGGATATCAGGAAGTTTTCACCGACCCGTCTTACACCGGGCAGATCGTTTGCCTCACCAATCCCCAAATCGGGAACTATGGCGCCACGCTCATTGATTGCGAGTCCGGCAGTCCGTGTATCGAAGGCCTGATCGTCCGGGAATTCTCTCCCATCGCCAGCAACTGGCGTAGCGAGGAGTCGGCTAATGAATTTCTGGAAAAGCACGGAATCCCGGTGATTGCGGAAATCGACACCCGCAAGTTGGTTCGCAAACTGCGCATAGGCGGCGTCCTACGCGGCGTCATTGGCATGGGGGATGCGGACGCCGCCGAACTGGTGGAGCGCGCCCGGCAGTCTCCGTCCATGACCGGCCTGGATCTTGCGACAAAGGTCAGCACGCCGGAGCGGTATGAATGGAGCCAGGGCGTGGAGCCTTGCTCGCCGAGCGACAAAGTCGGCGCCGCCGCCCCGGTGGAGTTCCGTGTCGTCGCTTATGACTACGGGATCAAGCGCAACATACTGCGCCGGCTGACTCATTCCGGCTGCCGGGTCACGGTGGTCCCGGCCGGGACCTCGGCCGAAGACGTTCTCTCGCTAAACCCGGATGGCGTCTTTCTTTCCAACGGGCCCGGCGACCCGGAACCGCTCGAATACCAGACCGCGCAAGTGCGCAATCTGATCGGCCGCGTGCCGATTTTTGGAATCTGCCTGGGCCATCAACTCCTGGGACTGGCCATGGGCGGAAAAACGTTCAAGCTCAAGTTCGGCCATCGGGGGGCTAACCATCCGGTGCTGAACTACCGTACGAATCGAGTGGAGATCACCTCACAGAATCACGGCTTTGCCGTAGACGCCGATTCGCTGCCGGCGAGCACCGTCGAGCTCACGCATATCAATCTGAATGACCACACCGTGGAAGGACTGCGCCACCGGGAACACCCCGTATTCTGCGTGCAATATCACCCCGAAGCTGCGCCGGGGCCGCACGACTCGCACTATCTGTTTGACGAGTTCGTTCAACTCATGCGCGCGCACAAGAGGTAGTCAGGATGCCTAGAAGAAACGACATCCACCGCATACTGATCGTGGGCTCGGGGCCGATTGTGATCGGACAGGCCTGCGAATTTGATTACTCCGGCGCTCAGGCGTGCAAGGCGCTCCGCGCCGACGGCTATGAGGTGGTGCTGATCAACTCCAATCCGGCCACCATCATGACGGATCCCAACCTTGCCGACCGCACCTACGTCGAGCCTTTGAGCGTCGAATACGCCGCCGAGGTCATCCGCAAGGAGCGCCCCGATGCGCTGCTCTCGACTGTCGGCGGCCAGACCGGACTCAACCTCTCTGTTGCTCTTGCCGAAGCGGGCATTCTCGATAAGTACAACGTCGAGCTGATCGGCGCCAAGATCGACGCCATCAAGAAAGCCGAAGACCGCCTCCTGTTCAAGGACGCGATGCGCTCCATCGGCCTCGAAACGCCGCGCTCCAAACTTGTGAAAACCGTCGAGGACGGTCTCGCCTTTGCCGCGAGGATCGGCTACCCGATGATCCTGCGGCCCAGTTTCACGCTGGGGGGCACAGGCGGCGGAATCGCCTACAACCGGGAGGAGCTTGTTGATGTTCTCGAGCGCGGCATCGACCTTTCCCCTGTCCACGAAGTCCTCATCGAAGAGAGTGTCCTTGGGTGGAAGGAGTACGAACTCGAGGTGATGCGCGACCTTGCTGACAACGCCATCATCATCTGCTCGATTGAAAACTTCGATCCCATGGGCGTCCACACCGGAGATTCCATTACTATCGCTCCAGCCCAGACGCTCAGTGACCGCGAATACCAGATGATGCGCGACGGCGCCCTGAGCTGTCTGCGTGAAATCGGCGTCGACACCGGCGGATCGAACGTTCAGTTCGCCATCGATCCGAAGACGGGCCGCATGGTGATTGTCGAGATGAACCCGCGCGTTTCCCGAAGCTCCGCGCTTGCCTCCAAGGCCACCGGATTCCCCATTGCCAAGATCGCGGCGAAGCTCGCCGTGGGTTACCGACTCGACGAGATCAACAACGACATCACACGCAAGACTCCCGCCTGCTTTGAGCCGACCATCGACTATGTCGTGGTGAAGATCCCCAAGTGGCAGTTCGAGAAGTTCCCCGGCTCGGAGCCGGTGCTGGGCACTCAGATGAAGTCCGTGGGCGAGGTGATGGCTATCGGACGCACCTTCAAGCAAGCGCTGGGGAAAGGCATCCGCAGCCTCGAGACCGGCAAGTCTGCCTCGGCGGAAGTATTCGACGAGGACCTGATCCCCCAGCGCCTGATCACTGCGACTCCGGACCGCCTCGGCTACATCCGCTTTGCCATGGAGAAGGGCTATACGGTGGAACAGATCCACGAGATGACGGCCATCGATCCGTGGTTCCTTACCCAGATCGCCGAAGTCATCGCCCTCGAAAAGGAACTCGCTACAAAGACTCTCGAGACCGCCGATCAGGCTACTTTCATCAAGGCCAAACGCGACGGCATCTCGGATTCCCGAATGGGACGCATGTGGAACGCGAGCCCTCTCGATGTCCGCCGCAAGCGCAAGGCGCTCGGCGTGCCCGCCGTGTTCAACCGCGTGGACACCTGCGCCGCCGAGTTCGAGAGCTTCACCCCTTATCTGTATTCGAGCTACGAATCCGAATGCGAAGCCGAACCCTCGACGCGCAAGAAAGTGATGATCCTCGGCAGCGGACCCAATCGCATCGGACAGGGCATCGAATTCGATTACTGCTGCTGCCACGCCAGTTATGCGCTCCGCGAGTTCGCCCATGAGTCCATCATGGTGAACTGCAACCCGGAAACGGTTTCCACGGACTACGACACCAGCGACCGCCTGTACTTCGAGCCTCTCACGCTCGAAGAGGTGCTGAACATCTATGACACTGAAAAGCCCGATGGCGTCATCGTGCAGTTCGGAGGCCAGACTCCGCTGAATCTCGCGCTTCCGCTGAAGCGCGCCGGAGTTCCCATCATCGGCACGGACCCTGCCAACATCGACCTCGCGGAAGACCGGAAGCTGTTCGGCAAACTCCTGGACGACCTTGGAATTCCCTCGCCGCCCAACGGAACCGCCACCAGCGAGCAGGAAGCCATCGAAGTGGCCCGGCGCCTTGGGTACCCCGTTCTCGTCCGCCCCAGTTACGTGCTCGGCGGACGCGCCATGGTCATTGCCTACGATGAAGAGACCGTTCGCCGCTACATGCGCGAAGCGGTGGTTTTTTCGCAGGAGCGCCCGGTTCTGATTGACCGCTTCCTCGAGGACGCCATCGAAGTGGACGTCGATTGCCTTTCCGACGGCCGCGACGTGCTGATCGCGGGCATCATGGAGCACATCGAGGAAGCCGGCGTCCATTCGGGCGACAGTTCCTGTGTCTTGCCGCCGGCTTCCCTGTCCGCCAGTGTGAAGGAGGCGATTGAACGCTACTCCGTCCAACTGGCCCGCGCTCTCCAGGTGGTGGGCCTCATGAATGTGCAGTATGCCATCAAGGACGGCACGGTCTACGTTCTGGAAGTGAACCCACGCGCCTCGCGCACCGTGCCCTACGTTTCCAAGGCGACGGGTGTCCCGCTGCCGAAGATTGCCGTCGGCCTCATGCTCGGTAAGCGGCTCAAGGACCTTGCTCACCTGACGGGAGGACTCACCAGCGGAGTGCTTCCAGTTCCGATGTCGTTCGTCAAGTCCCCGGTCTTTCCCTTCAATAAATTTCCCGGTGTCGACCCTGCCCTGGGACCGGAGATGCGCTCCACCGGTGAAGTGATGGGTGTGGGCGTCAATTTCGGCGAAGCCTTTGCCAAGGCGCAACTGAGCGCCGGGACGCCATTGCCGGATTCCGGGTGTGTGTTCCTCAGCGTCAATGAGCGCCACAAGGCCGACGCGGTGGAACTCGGCCGCAAGTTCGCCGAATTCGGCTTCACGCTTGCCGCCACTCGAGGCACCGCCGCCGCCCTGCAAGCCGCGGGGCTGAAGGTGAAGACGGTGTTCAAAGTCAATGAAGGCCGCCCGAACGCGGTGGACCTGCTGAAAGGCGGCTCGCTCCGCCTGGTCATCTATACCACTACGGGCGGGCATTCCTTCAGCGACGAGAAGGCCATTCGCCGCATCGCCCTTATGTATCGCGTCCCCTGCATCACCACCATGAGCGGAGCCAAAGCTGCCGCCGAGGCCATTGCCTCGCGCCGCCGCGATCCGATCCGCGTTTGGACCTTACAGGAGATTCACGAGCGCCAGGAATCGGCCGCGGTGAGCTGAACGCGGCCTGACGAGTGGCCGGCTTATCAGAACTGAATGACGCCTCCCAATTGAAACGCACGCTGCGATTGCGCCAGGGAGTTGTACTGGCCGAACGACGGGCTGCTGATGTTGCGGTCCACGGTGAGGAAGGAGTGCTGGTTGAAGACGTTGTAGATCTCGCAGCGGAGTCGCAGGGCGATACGCTCCGTGATTGGCATCGTCTTGTAGACGTTCCAGTCAAAGTTGGAGAGGCCGTTGAGGCGATGAGTGTTGCGGCCGAGGGTTCCAAAATTTCCAAGAAGCGGTTGGCTGAGCCCGAGTATCGAGGCATAACCCGCAATCACGGCCGGGCTGCCCGCCGGGAACGGATGGAAGGCGAATGCGCCGGATGCGTTCGGACGGATGAAGCCTGCTGTATCGACCACGGATATATTCGGCACTCCCAGCCGCGGTCCAGCCTCGAAGCTGACGGGGAATCCGGCCCGCCAGGTCGAGACGCCGGACATACCCCATCCGCTTAGCGCGCGAGCCAGCACGCGGTTGGACAGCGTCTTTCCCCAGGGGAGTTCCCAGACGTGAGCCACGACAAGGCGATGCGGCAAATCGAAGCCGGAAACGCCCCGGTTGTCGCGCGCGTTGTAGGGGTTCTGGAGTTGCGTGCTGTCATTGGGAATGGCAGTCAGGGCGTCGGAGACGTCATCGATGGACTTGGCCCACGTGTAGGCCACATGCAGCGAGAGGCCGCCGCGAAACGGGCGGGAAGCCGATACTTCAAGAGCGTGGTAGTTGGAATTGGCCGAGTTGTCGTAGTAGTTCACTGAGTTGAAACGCGGGTCCTTGCGGCCGCTGGAGCGCGTTGCGGTACCGCTCAAAGCGGCATAGGAGGCCCGGAATTCGGCCGCGCGGGAAGTCTCGTCGTTGAAACTGGCAGCGGCGGCAGGCCGATTGGCGTTCAGGTTCAGCGGCCGCAGACGCTGCAGGAAATTGCCTTTTGTTCCCACATAGGCTGCCTTCAGCACGAAGTGTCGAGGCAACTCCCGTTCCATGCCGAAGCTCCATTGATGGACTTGCGGATTTTTCAGGTTCGGGTCGAGGACGGGAACGATGTTGCCGTAGTTCAGCACGTCATTCCGGATGACGCCCACCATCGTTCTTGCCTGCTGCTGCACGGCAGCCGTGCCTGCCACGAGACTGGCCCAACTGTTTGCGCCGGTGAAACTCGCCGCTCCGTTAAGGCTTGCCGCGGAGTTGAATGGGGGCAGGGAACGCTGGCTCGTGATGGGGTTCAGATAATTGAAATCGGAGACCAATCCGTACCCGCCGCGGATGACGAGTTTGCCGCCGCGCGGATTGTAGGCGAAGCCTATCCTCGGCTGCGGATAGACGTTGGCATGGATGGCGCTGCCGCCCGCGGTGAAGCATCCGAGCGGCCCGCTGCCCGCCGCGCCCAGGCTGTCGCGGCAGTTGAGGTCGAGGTTGGAGACCAGGTTGTTCACTTCCTTCACCGGACCGTACATCTCCATCCGGAAGCCGAGGTTCAACGTAAGATGCGGCGTCACACGGTAATCATCCTGAAGGAAGGCTCCGGCGAGCCACGTGCGGTGGCCTCGGAACGTGCTTCCGAACCGTTGGGAAAAGGCGCTCGGCCGCCCGCCGGCAAAATCGTCCCAATTGAGGAACGTGTACGTGCCGCGGGCTTGGGAATCGAAGAAGCTGTTGAGCTGATAGCGGTAGTAATCCCCGCCCATCTTCACGTTGTGAGCGCCCTTGGTCCAGGTGACCGTATCTCCTGCCTGCCACGTGTTCTGGATGCGCCCTTGTGGGGCGTTGTCCGCCTGCCCGAAGTTCGAAACCTCTCCATTGGCGAAGTTGATTCGCGGGCCGATGGGGACATCCGTAAGGAGGCCAAAAACCGGAGTAGTACGTCCGAAACCGGCGCGGAACTCGCTGATGACGGTTGAGGAGAACACGTGCGTCTCGTTGAGATTTGCGCTGTACACGCTATTGGTCGAGTTCAAGCCGAAGTTGTTCAGGTTGGTTCCGACGAAGGTGATGGAGGGCGCCGTGGCGTCGAGACCCGCGGTTCCGAAGCGGGCGTAGAGGCTGTCGCGCGCGGATAGCTGATGATCGATGCGGACCGAATACTGGTGGAAATCGGCGGCGTTTGGCGCACTCTGGCTGACTGTCCCTCCCGCGGCTGTTTCCGTTTCCGGCGCGGGAAGTTTGTACTTTTCGAGCAGTTTCTTCGATGTCGGGTCGGTCACTTTCGCGATCATGGCCGCTGCCGGCACGGAAGCAATACGCGTATCGCCAAGACCTCGCACCGGCACAACTTCGGCGGAAAGAAAGAAGTGGGTTTTGTTGCGAATGACGGGCCCTCCCAGGACGCCGCCGAATTCATTGAAACGGTTGACACTCGGCGAACCGCTGCGGTCAAACCAGTCGCGCGCGTTGAGAGCGCTGTTCTGGAAGTACTCATAAACCTCTCCGTGCAACTGGTTGGCGCCGGACCGGGTGATGTATTGCACCTGGGCGCCCGAGTTTCTCCCGAACTCCGCGCTGAAGTTGTTCGTAATCACCTTCACTTCTTTGAGCGAGGAGAAGTTCAACGGCCCGTTGTTCGTCGATCCCGTGCCGGCGGTGGAGATGTCCGTGGCGGTAATGTTGTCAATGGTGATGTTGTTCGCCCGGGCACGGTTGCCGTTGCTGATGAAACTCCCGGAATTGAAACTCGCCGGCGCCGGTACGATACCCGGCAGCAGGAGCGCGATGGCGTTCGGGTCCCGGACGACGGGGATATCCTGCACCTCTTTGCCGGCGAACGACTCCTGCCGCTGGGCGCTCTGCATGTCGAGCGGGCTCGCGGCGTCTGTAACGGTGAGTTGCTCGGTCACCTGTCCTAATTCGAGTTTCAGGTTGACCACGGTCACTTCCGCGCTGCGCACGGTGGCGGATGCGGCCAGGCGGCGGAATCCCGGCGCTTCCACAGTTATCTGATAGTCGCCGACTTTCAGTAGCGGGAACGCATAGCGGCCTTCCGGATCGGTCTTGAAGATCCGAGTTTCCCCGGTTTCGCTGTTCGAGAGGGTCACTTTGGCCTGGGCAACGGCGGCTCCGGCGGGATCTGTGAGCGTGCCGCGAACCTCGCCCGTGATCTGCGCAACGGCTGGAGTGGATGTGAGGAACAGGAGAATGAGTAAATGCACAGCTACTGCCATATTGTCCTAATCGGACGGGAATGGAGCAGGCGTCAGAGTAAATTTACGAGTGAAACAAGTTTACATATGTGACAATCTGTTGCTTCCCATTCGCGCTGCCAGACGCATCGCCGCTTTCATACTTCCCGCATCGGCGATGCCTTTCCCCGCGATATCAAATGCGGTTCCATGGTCGACCGATGTCCGGATGATGGGAATTCCAATCGAAACATTGATGGTATGTTCGAAATCCAGGAGCTTGATCGGAATGTGCCCCTGGTCGTGATACATGGCGATCACCAGATCGTAGCCGCCGCGGGCCGCCTTGAGGAATACGGTGTCTCCTGGAATGGGTCCCTCACAGCGGATCCCCTTGGCCTTCGCCTGCTCGACGGCGGGCACGATGAACTGCTCATCTTCAGTTCCGAACAAACCATGCTCTCCGGCGTGCGGGTTGAGGCCGCAGACGGCGACGCGCGGATCGGCGTATCCGATCAGGCGTACGGCGCCGGTGGCGAGTTCAATGGTGCGGAGGATGCGCTCGGATTGCAGGTCGCAGGCGCGGCGCAGAGAAACGTGCGTTGTCACATGGGCGACGCGGAGGTGATCGTTGACCAGCAGCATGCGGGATTCGCTGCTGCCGCACAGTTCCGCGATGAATTCCGTGTGCCCGGTGAAAGGGATGCCGGACATGGCCACGGCTTCCTTGTTCAGCGGCGCGGTGACCATGGCCTGAGCCTTGCCCTCGAGGCAAAGAAGGGTGGCCAGGCGAACATATTCGAGGCCGGCTTTGCCGCAACGGGCATCGAGGCCGCCAAAGGCGAAGTCCTTGGCGCCCTCGAGCGCGCCGGGATCCTGCCACGCGATTCCAGGTTCGGCTGCGAGCGTGTGGAGACCTGCGGGATTGATCATTTCGAGCGGCTTGCGGTCGCCGACGACGATCCAATTGGCCAGCGCCCGAAGGCTCTCATCGGCCAGCGCCTTCAGGACGATTTCGGGGCCGATTCCGGCCGGATCTCCCATGGTGAGGGCCACCGTTGGTTTCAAATCGATTCTCCTCTTAACAGCCGGACTGCGCCGGCCAACACATCTATCTGACCAAACCCGCCTGATTTTGTGGCGATGGGCAGCGCATCGAATGCGCCGCCGATCCAGACGCCCCACGGAATGCCGGGAATCTCTTCGCCGGCAAGCCGGATGCCGTCCGCGCCCAAATGGGCAGCGATGGCGCGCGCTGTATCGCCGCCCGCAATCAGAAGGGCGGAACGGGGCAAAGAAGACAAGAAACTCTGAACAGCCGCCGAGTAGAGAGAGTCCCGTTCGATTTCGAAAATCGAAACGCCCGCGAGGTTCTGTGCGCGCAGCAACTCGACTTGTGCGAGCGTAGCGGGGTTGCGAGACCCCGCAATCACGGCCACCTGCGAATGGCACGGCCGGAAGGACGAATCGGGCTTGGGCGGCAAGGACGCTGCAATCTTCTGCGCCAGCGCGCCCGAACCCGCGTAGACAGCGCCATCCTCAATGGTTGCGGGGAGTTCATCCAGGCACTCCAGCCATTCCGCTTGCGGCAGCCGCTGGCCGGTGTCTTCTCCGTGAACGAACAGCGCTCCCTTGCGGATGGTCCTGCCCATCATAGGGTGAGCCGGCGCAAGGATGATGCGGGCGGAGGGAAGGGCGTCTCTGACGGCCTCGAGTTCGGCGAGGATGTTGCCTTTCAGCGTCGAGTCCAGTTTCTTGAAGATACGGCGGCCCGCGGCGAAAGTGAGTGCAGTTTTGACGCGGGCGTAGGCTTCGGCAGGATCGAGGTGGCGGCTGGAAGTTTCAAAAACGGGAATGTCAAAACCAGAAAGAACGGCCGGCGCGTGCCCGTGAAGCCAGATGCAGGTGGAATAGCCGCGCGCCGCGAACGGGGCTCCGGCGTCGCCCGCACCCGTGAGGTCATCGGCGATGATGGTCCAATTCGCCTCCATGCGGTTATCGCAGATCGTTGAAATGGAGGATGGCGTTGAAGAGCATGTTGAACTCGCCGTGGTTCTGCCAGCGATAGCAGGGATTGGTGGCGAACATCAGGATGCGCCCGGCGCCCGCGGGGACGTCGACAACGGCGGCCTTATTCCGGGTTTCCGCAACGCCTTTCATCAGACCGCTGAGAACGGAATCCGCGGTTCCCGGAAAGCGCAGCAGCACTTCCTTCTTATCCAGATCGGGCACGGTGAGCAGAGGACCGTTGGCGTAGCGCACCGGGATTGTCCTGCCGGTGTAGCCGTAGAACAGCGGATGGGTGGGCTGCTCGATATCGGCATTCACGATGGGGCCGGGAGCATAGAAAGCCGGGGAGGGGCGAGCGGCATCCACGCGGGCAGCGAGACCGAAATCGGCCGGGAGCCAGCTTGCCTCGCCCAGCGTGATGAGAACGCCGCCGGCGTTGAGGAACTTCTCGAGTTCCGCGACGCCCGCGATTCCCATGCCGCCGCTGATATCGTCCGATTCGCCGTACATGCCGAGGTTCGTGAACTTCTCCGTCTTCTTGTAGGCGAGGATCTTGCCTCGTGCATCTACGTCATAGACGATGCTCTTTCCATTGCCGCGGCCCTGGCTCGGCATGAGGATCACGTCGTAGGCCGCGCGCAGATTGCCGCTCCTGATGCGCTCCTTGTAGATGAGATCGTAGGGGACTTCGAACTGATCGAGCGCGTAGCGCACCCAGCCCACATCCTGCGTGCTTCCCCAGGTGCTGAAGACGGCAAGCCGCGGCATCTCCACTTCGTGCCGCGGAACCTCGGGCACGGTTTCCAGAGAACTGGCCGGAAGGCCGAGTTCTTCCACGGCGAGTTTGATTCGCTGGTGAAGGTTCTCGTTCGGACCCTGGACGGGAATCAGCAGCGAACCGGCGGGGTATTCCACTCCCGCGGCGGCAAAGGCTTTCTCCGCGGCTTCAAACTTGAGGTCGCGCAAACGGCAGCGCAGCGTAATGAGGGCGTTCGCGCCGTAGTCCGGGATGACGTACGCCGAGCGCGCGGGAAAGCCGCTGAGAACGCCCTTCCATTCGAACTTCTCGACGGGTTGGACGGCGACAGCCAGCACCGCCTTGTCCTCGATCTCTTTGACCGGCACGTTGATCATCAGCCCCATCGTCCAGCCTGTGTCGTCGTAGGTGCGGAGGCTGGCGTCGGGGAAGGACTGTTTTTCGAGGAGGATCTTCGCCAGGCGGCCGTAAGGCTGGTCGCGCTTGATGACAAACGAACCTTCGGGGAAGCTTCCTTCCTTCACCTGAAAGCCGGCGGTGGCGCGGCCCACTTCGATGCCCTGGCGCCGCAGCAGATTCACGAGCAGCGCGACCCGGTTCATATCCTTCTGGCCTCCGGGAATCACGTATCCGAAGGGAGCCTGGGTGCGGCCGGACTCGATGGAATTCCGGCTCTTCTGATAGAAATTTTCGAGGACGACCTTGGGGAAGTTCGAGGTGAGTTGGAGAGCCGCGAGGACCGCCGTTTCACTGTAGTTGGTATTGTTGCGCATGGACCACTCGACCTCCGGGTAGGGCGGCATCGGCCGATACCATTCGCGCTTCGTGACATCATTCCCTCCGCCACGCCGGTCGGCCGTCACCTTGCGCTTCATCGTGTTGCCGCCGCCGTTGCCGAAGGTCTCATACATGCGCAGCATGCCATTGTGGTTGGACGACATGAAGCCGAGGTAGCCGGGGGACCACATGTCCACGAACGCATGCGTCCAGACACCGGGCATGCCGAAACGGGCCATGGTGGTGAGTTCGTAGTTGGCAAACCAGGGCAGTTCGGAATAAAGGATGGGATCAAGGGTGGGGTTTTGCGGGGATTGCCCGCTGAATGTGTAAAGGAAAGGCACCGACTCATGAAGATCGTGCATGATGGGCGGATGCCATTGCAGATACCAGGCGAGCAGGTTCCGCATGGTGACCTGGGAGTAATTGATATCACGGTTATTGTCGTGATACACGTACTTACCCCAGAAGGGCGGTCCCGGGAGGCGGTCGTCTTCGGTCTTTTCGTTGATCTTGTAGGCGTAATACCAGTCCAGGTAACGGTCGCGGCCGTCGGGATCGGCGACCGGAGTGATGGTGACGATGATGTTGTCGCGGACGCGCCGGATGAGATCGGAATCCTCGGCTACCAGCCGGTAGGCGAGTTCCATGAGCATTTCCGAAGGTCCTGTTTCCGAGCTGTGGAGGCCGCCCATCAAATGGTAGACCGGCTTGGCGGAAGCGATGAGTTCCTTGGCCTGAGCGTCGGCGAGGGCTCTGGGGTCGGCCAGTTTGGCGAGGGCGTCGCGATATTTGTCCAGACTCTTGATGGCCTCTTCCGAGGCGATCGCGATGACGACGCAATCACGGCCTTCGTCGGTCTTGCCGGTCTCGAGGATTTTCACGCGCGGCGAGGCGGCGGCCAGCGCGCGATAGTACTTGAGTATGTCCGCGTAGTAAGTGAGTTTCTGTGGAGTTCCGATGTGGTAACCAAGGATGTCCTTCGGTGTTGGCACGTTGGCGATCTTGGGGAGATGGTCGACGAGAGGAGAGAGGAACTCGGGCCTGGTGGTCCACTGCCTGACAGAGGCGGCGAAATCCGGATCCTCGGCAGGGGCGGTTTGGGACTGTGCCGGCAGCGTAAGAAACGTCAGCGCGAGAACAAGGATGCGCGTGGTCATCCTGTTAGATTTCCCCCTGCTCAGCCGGTTTTGTGGCAGAAAATAGACAACTTGCCATGCGTACCAAAATGATACCAAGCGCAACCGCCGCCCGGCCGCGAACGCCGCAATCGAACGATGCCCGGCAGTGTATACTGATCCGGTTTGCACAGGAGGCTTGGAACATGCGGTTCACCGCGATTCTGCTACTGAGCGTGTGCCCGTTGCCCGGCGAACTCCGCGATGTGGTGAAGAGCGCCGGGATCGACAAAATCTTCGCGCAGACTTCGAAATCGGCCGATGTTCTCGCCAAGACCAACTACGCCGTGCAATTTCGCGTCATCTCCGGTGCGGACGCGCGGGCCGCCAGCCAGGACGCCGGCGAGTTCTGGTTCGTGAGACGCGGTTCCGCCAATATCTCCCTCTCTGGCCGGCGCCACGAGGTGAACGCCGGCGATGTGGTCAACGTGCCGCGCGGCACGGAATATCTGATCCACCCAACCGCGGGCCGTTTTGAATTTGTGGCCGTCCGCGTTTTCCCCGCCACCCGCCGGATGCGCATCGGCATCGGAGCCGCTCCCGAACCGCATCCCATGCCCGATGTCGCTACCAAAGCAGCGATTGACGCGACGCTGGCCACCGCCGCTAAGAACGTAACACTTCATTCCGCCGGAGCGGTGCTGATCAACCATGTGATCTACAACGCCGCGCACGGCCCCTGGGAAGTCCATCAGACGTGTGACGACCTGTATTTCGTGCGATTGGGGACTGCGCGGGCGAAACTCGACGGTACGCTCATCGGCGGCAAGGAAGAACCGCTTGGCGAGATTCGCGGAACCGGCGTAACCGGCGCGCGCGACTTCACCATCGCGCCGGGAGACATGGTGGTGGTCCCACGCAATACCGCGCACTTCATGGATCCCGGCCGGGCAAGACTGGGTTATCTGCTGGTGAAGATCTGCGATTGATTCCTCAGACGCCTCCCGCCTGCGATCCGTAATCCGGCTGCGGCGCCGGTTTTGGCGGAACTCCGTGAACTTCGCCGCTCGACACCCCGGTTGATATAATTACGATCACAGGATGACAAATAAGCCCGGGTCAATATTGACGGCGGCTTTGGCATACGTTCTCATCGCATGCGCCGTGCTTGTTGCCGTCACCCTGGCCTATGGTATTCATGAGCACACTGTCGCCCACTGCTGCCCGCTTTGCCATTTCCGGCAAATTCCTTACATTGAAGCGGCCCACGTCCCTCGCATCCCGCCTCCGGTAGCCCGAGAGGACCAGCCGGTATTGAAACAAGCCGGGATCACAGTCGAGCCGGTGGTGACCACCGGATTTGGCCGCGCTCCTCCCATCTGCTGACAGTTTGAACCCAAACCGAAATTGCAGCATAAGGTTCACGAGGAGCAAGAAACGTGTGGAAGTGCGAAATCATCGCGCTCGCCGCGTGTGCGGCGATTCTACAGCCAGGCTGTAACCGCGAAAAAGCAGTGACCTACGCCGCCACAGCGAAACCCGAGCCGGAACAGCCTGGCTTGTTTACGGTGAGCCGCGAGCAACTCGGCCGTCTCCGTATCGCCACTCCGCGCAGAGCCGACTGGAGCGTCACCGTCCGCACCACCGGGACCGTCGACTGGGACGCCGACCACACCACGCAGGTGATTACCCAGGTGAGCGGACCGATCTCGCGCATCCTTGTGGACACCGGGGCCATGGTCCACAGCGGCGATGCGCTGCTGTACGTTTCAAGCCCGGATATCTCGGCTGCCATTGCCGCCTACAAGAAGGCGCGCAATCAGCAGGACCTGGCCAGACGGTCGCTCGAGCGCAACAAAGAACTCCTCGACCGCGGCGCCATCGCCGAGAAAGATCTGGAAGCGGTTCAGGCCGCCTACAACGACGCCGTTACGGACGTCCAAAACAGCTTGCAGGCGCTCAGGATTTTCGCCATCAGCAAGCAGGAACTCGATCAGGCGGAACAACAGGGGGCGCCCATCAGCCCCGAACTCCCCGTACGCTCTCCCATTGCGGGAATGGTGGTTCAGAAACTGATATCGCCAGGCCAGTTGGTGCAGGCCGGCCAGACCACGTGTTTTCTTGTCAGCGATGTCTCCACCGTCTGGGTGCAGGGTCATATCTTTGACCATGACCTCCCGTCGGTGCGTGTGGGCGACCTCGTGGATGAGTTCAACGCGTCCATCCCGCAGGCATTCCACGGCGTGGTCTCCTATATCGGCGCGATGGTCGATGCTCCTACGCGCACTACCCCGGTGCGCATTGTCACTCCGAATCCGCGAGGCTTGCTCAAGAAAGACACGTTCGTGGAGGCGGTCATCCATACGAGAACGAAAAAGAACATCCTCGCCGTTCCTGTCTCCGCCGTGCTGCGGACCACCGAGAACGAACCGTTCGTCTATGTGGAAGTACAACCTGGACAATTCGCGCAGCGGTTGATCACCACCGGTGAGCAGCAGGACGGCAAAGTCGAGGTGTTGAGCGGACTCGAGGATGACACGAAGATTGTTGCCGAAGGCAGCCTGTTCCTACAGTTCGCGGAAAGCAATCGCTGAGCCCCGGCCATGATTGAGCGCCTCGTTTCCTTCGCCCTTTCCCAACGGTTCCTCATCGTCATCGCATCGCTGATGCTGATGGCATGGGGCGCGATCTCCTTCCGGAAATTGCCGGTCGACGCCTATCCCGACCTTTCGCCGCCGCACGTGGAAATCATTTCGCAATGGCCGGGGCACGCGGCCGAAGAGGTGGAGAGGCTGGTGACCATTCCGATTGAAATCGAAATGAACGGAATTCCGCGCCTCGATTCGCTGCGGTCTATCTCGCTCTACGGCCTCTCCTCGGTTCAGATGAACTTCGATTTCGCCGCCGATCCTTATTTCGTTCGCGAACAGGCTTTCGAGCGAGTTTCCAATGCCTCCGTTCCTGGCGGCGTTACCCCAAGCCTCTCCCCTCTCTTCAGTCCGAGCGGCCTCATCTACCGCTATGTTCTGCAAAGCCCTGACCGTACTCCGCAGGAGTTGAAGGCCATCGACGATTGGGTGGTCAACCGGAAATTCCGCGCCGTCTCCGGCGTCGCCGATGATTCCGGGCTTGGCGGCACTACCATGCAGTATCAGGTATTGCTCGATCCGAACAAGTTATTCTCCTACGGCATCACGGTACCGCAGGTCGTCCAGCAGTTGAGCGGCAATAACGCGAATGCGGGCGGCGGCTTCATCTCCCAGGGCGGGCAGTTTTACTACATCCGCGGCCTCGGCCTGGTGCGGGATACGAAAGATATCGGCAACATCGTTCTCGCCGTTCACAACGGAATTCCCGTCTATGTCCGCGATGTAGCCGAGGTTCGGATCGGCCATGCCGTTCGTCTTGGCCAGTTCGGATTCATGAGGCAGGACGAAGCAGTGGAAGGCGTGATCCTCATGCGCGTCGGGGAGCAGGCGCAGGTGGTCCTCGACCGGCTCGAGAAGGTGGCCGATGATCTCAACAGGAACGTCCTGCCGCCCGACGTGAAGGTGCATGCCTACTACGATCGCCACGATCTCATCGACGAGACCACGCGCACGGTGGAACGGAATCTCCTTCGCGGGATGCTGCTGGTGCTGGTGATTCTCGGAATCATGCTCCTCAATCTGCGCACCGCGCTCATCGTGGCCGCCTCTATTCCCTTCGCGCTCATGTTCTCCTTCATCTGTCTCGACTGGCGGCACATTCCCGCCAATTTGCTGTCCATCGGAGCTATCGACTTCGGAATTATTGTCGATGGCGCTGTGGTCATGGTGGAGAACATTTTCAGGGAACTGGCGCTGCGAGGCGGGCAGGACCACATCGACGCCGAAGTCATTCGCGTGGCCGCAAAGGATGTGGAACGGCCCATCTTCTACGCGATCGCGGTCATCATCGCGGGATACCTTCCCATCTACGTCCTCGCCGGTCCCTCGGGCAGGCTCTTTCAGCCGATGGCCGACACCATGTCGTTCGCCTTGCTCGGGTCTCTGCTGTGCACGTTGACGCTGCTGCCGGTTCTCTGCGCCTATTTTCTGCGCCGCGGCGTACGGGAGCCGCGCGCGCGACTGTTTTCGTGGATCCAGTCGGTCTACGGCGCCGTGCTCGGCCTTTGTCTGCGCTTTCGCGCGCTCACTGTAGCCGTCTGTCTGGCCATCTTCGGGGCCTCCCTCCTGCTGATTCCTCTCATCGGCGGCGAATTCATGCCTCATCTCGATGAAGGCGCTCTTTGGGTTCGCGCCACCACTCCCTACACCATCTCGTTCGATGAGGCGACGAAACTCTCGCCGCAAATCCGGAACATCCTTCTCAGCTTTCCGCAAACCAATGTCGTCGCAAACGAGCTTGGACGCCCCGATGACGGCACGGATCCCACCGGCTTCTTCAACAACGAATTCTTCGTTTCCCTCAAGCCCTATGACAACCCGGTCTGGAAGACCGGATCCATCCACAACAAACAGGAACTCATCAAAGCAATTCAGCAGAAGCTTTCTTCGTTTCCGGGTATCATCTTCAACTACACGCAGCCGGCCGAGGACGCTGTCGATGAAGCAGAGACCGGTCTCAAGAGTTCCCTCGCTGTCAAGATCTTCGGAACCGATCTCGCGACGCTCGATTCGAAAGCCCGGCAGGTGAAGGATCGGCTCTCTCAGGTCCGCGGCATTACCGGCATCACCGTGGTCCGCGAACTGGGACAGCCCAGCCTCGTCATTCAGCCGGATCGTGAAAAGATCGCCCGCTACGGCCTCAACGTCAGCGACATCAATACCCTCATCGAGACCGCCATCGGCGGCGCCGCCGCCACCCAGGTCATCCAGGGAGAACGGCAGTTCGACCTTCAAGTGCGTTTGCAGGAGCCCTACCGCAAGGACATCGATTCCATCAAGAGCCTGCTGATCGCCACTCCGGGCGGGAATTATCTTCCGCTCAGCCAGTTCGCTGATGTGTCGGTGGAGAACGGCGCTTCGTTCATCTACCGTGAGGCGAACTCCCGCTACATTGGAATTCAGTTCAGCGTGGAAGGCCGCGACCTTGCCGGCGCTGTGGGGGAAGCCCGCCGCAAAGTCGAACAGGCCGTGCCGTTGCCCATGGGATACCGCTACGACTGGGGTGGAGAATACAAGGACTACCTTGCCTCGCGCGAACAGATGAATGTGATTCTGCCATTGACTGTCCTCTTGATCCTCCTGATTCTTTTCGCGCTGTATGGCAACTTGAAATTCCCGCTCATCATCTTCTTCAGCGTCCTGGTGACGGAGCCGGTCGGCGGCCTGCTCGCGCTCTGGATCACCGGCGCCAACTTCAGCGTCAGTTCGATGCTGGGGTTTGTCGCATTGATGGGTGTCGCCGTGCAGACTAGTGTCATTCTTTATTCCTTCATCAACAAGCTCCGGGCGGAAGGGGTTGACATCCCGCGCGCTACCATGGAAGCTTCCCTGCTTCGCCTGCGGCCCATCATGATGACGGCGCTGGTGGCCTGCCTCGGCATGATCCCCGCCGCTATGTCCACGGGCATTGGCAGTGATTCGCAAAAGCCGTTCGCCATCGTCATCGTGGGTGGCCTCCTATCCCGCCTGCTGCTGTCCATCTTCCTCTCCCCCGTTCTCTACTCGCTGGCCGCGCGCGACGGCGATACGCTCCGGGTCTGAGCTTCTACGGGATGACGTCGCGTCCCACGGCCATATTCAACTGATTCGCGGCGATGAGATACGCCCCAATCAGATTGAGGTAGTTCACCTGCAAAGCGCGGTAATCATTCTGCGCCTGTAGAAAATCGAGCAGCGAAGCGGCTCCGCGCCTGTAGGCGAACGAGATGATCTCCCGCACCTCTGTTGCCTTGGGAAGGTACTCGGTCTTGTACGGACGCAGCAAAGCCAGGTTGCTGTTCAGCGCGGCGTAGGCGGAATCGACATCGCCATAGACCTGCGTCTCCACGGCTTCCCGCAGCCTTTCACTACGCCGGATATCGAGATCTGTTCGCGCCTTCTCCCCCTGATTGCGATCAAAGATCCGCAGCGGAATGCTCACGCTCACCCCGAAATAGTGCGGCAGCGGCGGATTGCGTGCGTAATCCATCCCGAACACCGGGTCCGTCGACCCGTTGGCCACCGCGAGCTTATGGTCGGTCCGTGCCTTGTCCACGGATTCGAGCGCCGCCCGGAGGTCCGGCCGGGCCGCCAGGGCGGTCCGCCGCAATTCAGCCAGAGACGGCAACTGATCCTGGAAGTCGAAGACGCCGGTCACGTCGAACTGATCGAGCGGGGTATGGTCGTTGAGCAGTGTGAGAAGCTGGATCTTCGCCGTCCGTAGATTTACTTCCGCCATCTGGACATCGGCTTCGAACTGCACGCGCTGCAATTGGAGCCGGTAGAGATCCACCTTGGACAGATCGCCCGAGTCGCGCCGCTGCTGGCTGATCTTCAGCACATTGTCATAGTAGTCGCGGTTCTGTTTGGCAATGGCGAGCACGGCCTTGGCTTGCAGCGTCTGGGAGAAGGCGTTGTGCAGGTTGAAAAGCAAAGTGCGCTCCAGGTCCTGCTGCTGCGAAACAGCCACGGTGGTGGCTTTCCGCGCGCTCTCCAGCCGCAGTTCCCGCTTGTGGCGCCGTTCGTGGAGGTAATCAAAGGATACGAACGGCAGAGCAAAGCCGAACGGCCGGTAGGGATTCGTCGAAAACGGGTCGATCTGGTCCACCATGAAGGTGAGATTCGGATTCGGACGGAGATATGCGGACACCTCCTGCGAGCGCGATTCTTCGATCCCGATCTCGCCCGCCCGCAACACCGGGTTGGAAGCCTCGAACCGATCGCGAACCTGCTGCCAGGTGAAGGCGTTCTGCGCCGCCGCAACCTGGGGAAAACAAGACATGATGCTGATCACGGCGAAAAGGCGCCGGGAAAAACGGAACATAGAACTCTCCACGTTCAGTATGAACCGTTTCCGGCTGCTGCCGGCTCTGCGAGCCGCGGACTGGATGGCCGTCCGGCACGCCACGAAGGCCAGCAGTCCGGGCCAGCAGTCCCCTGCCGGTAGCCGCGTGAGGCTACGTGTGAGGCATACGTGTGAGGCCGCGTTGACTCAGAACGGAGGCTCTCATAGAATTGGTCCACTTTGAAGACCATAGTGGCTGTAATTCTGGGCTCGCTACTTTGCCTTGGCGGAGCGGCTATGGTGAGCGTGTCCGTTTGGAGTGGGTACCGGAGCGGGAGTTGGCCCGAAGTGCAAGGAACCATTGTCTCTTCACACGTGGCGGAGGATACCGGATCGGACGCTCCCTACTATCCGGAGGTGGTCTACCGCTATGAGGTGGGAGGGAGGAAGTACACCTCGTCCCGGCGTTCCTTCGAAACGGAGATGCATTCGTCGAGCAGGGGTAGTGCGGACAGCATCGTGAAGCGGTATCCGGCGGGGAAGTCTGTGCCGGTTTACGTGGATCCCGGGAACGCGGCGGAGGCTGTGCTGGCGAGAGGAGTGCCCCCGGTCTCCACGATGATCCTGCTGCTCCTTCTGGCGATGCCGCCGTTCCTCATCTCCTATGCGGTGAATGAGAGGCGCGCCGGGCGGGTGCGGATGTCGAAGCCGCCGGTCCGCGCTGCCGTTTTCCGGGAGACGCCGCTGCGGCCGGAGGAACTGAACGCGGCAGAGAGAGTCGTATGCCGCGCGGAGTCCGGCGCCAAGGACGAGCAGTGGGTGGTTCAGTCGCTGCTGGCGGCGCTCCGGGCGATGGAGAAGGCGGGCATGGTGGAGTTCCAAACGAAAGAGAATGGCCTGCTCAAGAAGAGTCGCGTAATTGATGTGGTTCCCTCCGGCAGGAAGCCTGTCCGGCCGCCGTATACGCTGGAGGCGCGCCTGCGCGTGCGGACGCCGCGGAGGGTATCCGATGTCGTCTACGAATGGCTGGAAGAAGACTGCAGCAAGCCGTTCCAACGCGCGGCCGAGCAACTGCGGGTGATGGCGGTGCTGCGTGGGTTCGGACGGCTCGATTGGAACCCGAAGTCAGGGCGCGGTTATTCGATCTCGGAGGAGTTTCGCCAGTTGCCCGTAGCAGACGAATCGGACGAGGATCTGGAGAGGGAAATCCGCAACGCCTTCGACCGGCGGACCAGGTACCAGGACAATCCGCATGGGGGCCGCACGGAGATTCCCGGCTCCGATCCTTGGTTGGCGGAGTCTGAGTTGGACCGGACACGCTTGAACCTGAGCGACGAGGAGCGGGCTACTGTTTTTGCTGCAAAGCCGGATACGAAGGGGGCCGGCTCACTCGGGCTGGGCATTGCCGGTTTTATCGGTATGTTCCTGCTGGTGGCTTTCCATGCAGAGGAGGCGAATCCTCTGCCGCTGTTTGCGGCGGTTTCGGGAGTAGCGGCCGTTCTCGGTTTTGGGGTGCCGCTGATTCCCGGTCTGGGGCGGATTCAATTGGGGACCGCGCGGTTATGCCACTCCTGCTTCGGGAAAGCGCTTCCGGAGAATGCGGGCAAACGAATGCAGAGTGCGATGGCGGCGCCGGTCTTCGGCGCGGCGGCCGCGGCAGCCCAGCTCTACCCGCGCATCGGCGCGGTGATCGCGGCCGGAATCGGCATTGGGCTGCTGGCCCGCGCGCTGCGGCGCAAAGTAGCGGCGGCGGTTACCGCGCACGTGGTGGCTTCTGCCGAGCCGAGCAACCAGTCGCCCGCGCAGGCGGAGGCTGCAACGGTGGAGGCGGCCGGGCCGGCGGTCTCCGAACGCGGCGTTGCTCCCATCGAATATCTGGAAGCGGACAGCCTGCCTCCGGTGTCCGCCGAGAGCAGGGAGCGGATTCGGGCAATCTTAGAACGCGGACCTGCGTTGACAAAGATCTACCGTGAATCCGCGTTGGCGCTTGCAACAGCCACTACAGGATTGTCTGTCCTGATGTGGCTGTTGGCGCCGCGCCTGCCGGGCTCGGACGAACCTGGCTTCCCCTATGTGCTCGTTTTCCTGGCTGTGGCGACGTGGCTGACCGTGAAGATGACCAGCGTCATGACGGCGCTGGCCGGCGCACTCATCAAACCCGTGGTGAACAGCCTGGCGGGGGTGAAGTCTCGAACGGAACCAGTCCGCGCCGGCATGGCCGTCCGCCTGACTCTGTTGCCGCTGCTGGGCTATGGCTGGATATTTTTGGCTGCCGCCAAGGCAAGCCCGTTCGCACCGCCGGTGACGCGGGCCGTCGCCTTCGTTGTGTTTTGGGGGTTATGCGCAGCCTACGTGTTCCGGGTGAGGGCGAGGGTGCGCGAGGTGGAACAGCGATACCCTGCCCGCCCGCCACTCAATTTGCTGGCACTGCGCGTTTTCAACAGTAACTCCATGGACAACTTCCTGACCCTGACCGACCTGTGGCAATGGATAGGAACCCGGCAGAAGTTGGATGGCCCCGACACGGCGGGCGAGAGGCTCAAGGACGTCGGGCTGTTTCTGGTGGGCCGGCTGGATCTCGGCATTGTCGAGAATGACCAGGAAGTGGCGGAAGCCTTTGCCCGGTTGCGAACCGCGCCGGACCCAACTGATCTGCGGTTCCCCATGAACTCCATGCAATGCACGGATGCGACCTGGAAGCAGTGCCTGTTTCAACTGCTCGACCGCTGCGACGTCGTGCTGATGGATCTGTCAGGCTTTACCCCGCAGAATCGCGGCTGCGTCTTTGAGATCCGGCAACTGGCCCAAAGGATGCCGGTGGGGCGAGTGATCCTGCTGGTTGGCGACTCTACTGACGTGGAATTTCTCCGGGCAGTGGTGGCGGATGCGTGGAAGGGAAAGGCAACGGTGCGGGTTCTCTACACAGGGGGTGATCTCGAACGAAGAGAGACAGAGTCGGTGTACGAATGGAAGGACCGTGTCGAAGGGCGGCTGAAGAGCGAGCAGCTGGTGGGTACGCTGCTCGATTCGGCCCTGCCACAGCGAAGCCAGGCGGGCCCGCCGAAGCATTACGCGGGCGTAATGCCGCGCCAAATCGGCCGTCTGGTGCACGGGGTCCTGATCCTGGCACTGTCGATCATGTTGCTATTTTCGGTGGTGAACCTCTTCTCCGAGCATGTGGTTGGGCCGATGCCTCCTCTCGAGACACCCGTCCAGCGTCCCTGATCAGGCGGTCACTTGGCGGCGCGTGTTGACCGGGCGGCGCCAAACCGCAAAGAATTGGAGATAGCAAATGAGCGCCCGGAACAAAGGAGCTAAGCCCACCGGCATGGTAGGCATGGGATTGACGGGACGCGGCATCGAAACCATCGACCGCTCGTTCCGCAATGATAGCGGCTATTGGGCGACCTTCGCCGGTCCGTTCCGCTGGATGGATCTCACCGGGATTCCCATCTATGCCGCCGTGATGGAGGGCTTACTCCCCAAGTTATGCAGCACCGGCAAGACGCCCGGGCTCATGAGAGAGAAGGAGAGCGCCAAGCGCCGGGAAAAAGCGTCGGTCGGCTTCACCAACGGAATCCGCAGGCTGGCGGACAGCTACGACGGCGGGAAGATCTGAATGCGCTCCTGGTTCTTTCTCTTCTGCTGCAATCTCATGTGGGCGATGCAGTTCACCTGCATCAAACTGGTGCAGGACCAGGTGGGTCCGATGTTCACGGTATGGGGACCGATGACGCTTGCCATGCTCATGCTGATCCCCTTCGTGATTCGTGAAGAAGCCCCCGCCGGAAAAATGCGTCCCCTCGAAGTGGTCCGGATCTACTTCGTACTGGCGGCGTTTGGCGTCTTCCCGGCGCAAGTGATGATGACGTGGGGAACCCGCCTGTCGCTGGCAAGCAACGCCGCCCTCCTCAATTTGACGCTCCCCGTCGCCACGGCCATGTTCGCGGTGATCTTTCTCCGCGAACGCATGACGTTGATCCGCTGGATCAGCTTTGCCGTCGCCATAGCCGGCGTGCTGCTCTGTTCGGGCATCGATTTTCGCAGCCTCAGCTTCGGCAGTTCCTATCTCTCCGGGAACCTGCTGATCTTCGCCGCCACGCTCGGAGCCGCTTTCTACAACTCCTACGGCAAGAAAGCTCTCGCGTTCCACTCGCCGATGAGGATGCTGTTTTTCACCTACGTGGCGCTCTGCTCGATGATGGCCCCCATCGTCCTCATCGAAGAACACGAGGTCTTCTTCCGCATCCCGCAGTTCACCCTCCAAACCTGGATCGGCATGGGACTGCTGGTCTTCTTCCACAACTACCTTTCGATGATCCTGTTCCTGAAGGCGCTGAAAAATCTCGACGCGATTCAAGCCGCGCTATCCAACTACCTCATCACCTTCTTCGGCCTCCCCATCGCCGCCGTCTGGCTGCATGAGAAGCTCAGCGCAACCGCCATCGTGGGTGGCATTCTGGTGTTGTGCAGCACACTGGTCATCACGGTTTGGGAAGAACTCCGCCCCGCACGCCGGCCCGTGCCGCCGGCTTCCGCCGAATACCAGCCCGCCGCCGGACCTTAACCATGAAAACACTCTGCATCTGGTTCTGTTGGTGCTCCGCTCTGCTCGGAGCCGGACATCGCAATCTGCTCCCGAAGCCGCAGCGCATCCACTATGGAGAGGGCAGCCTTGGTTTACAGGGCCTCTCCGTCGTGTTGACGTCTTCCCCCTCGCGCGAGGATTCCTTTGCCGTGGCGCGATTGTCCGCCGGGTTAAAGAGCCGTGGCGGCGTTCCGGGAGCGCGCACGATTCGCTTGATCCGCACGGGCGCCGTGGATCCGCTGCCTCGGGATACCGAGCAGACGGGCCCCGGTTCGCGCGAGTCCTACCAATTGCGCATCACTTCCAGTGGCGGGGAGGCGCGGGCGCGTTCCTCGGCCGGTCTCTTTTACGCCGTCGAGACGCTCCTCCAGTTGATCGAAGGCAGCGGTAAGGATGCAGCGCTGCCCGTTGTCGAGATCGAGGATTGGCCGTCGCTCGCCTACCGCGGCGTGATGTTCGACCTCAGTCACGGCCCCCTTCCCACCGAGGATGAAATCAAGCGCCAGATCGATTTTCTTGCCCGCTGGAAAGGCAACCAATACTATTTCTACTCCGAGCTTTCCATCGAGATGAAGGGATATCCTCTCATCAATCCCGGCGGCCGCTATACGCGGGAACAGGTTGAGAGGATTATCGCTTATGCCCGTGAGCGTCACGTCGACGTTGTGCCCTGCCTCGAATTCTACGGTCACCTGCACGACCTGTTTCGCATCGAGCGGTACGCCAATCTCGCCGCTCTGCCGCACGGCGCGGACTTGAATCCAGGCAATCCGCAAGTGCAGCGAATGCTCGAGGATTGGGTCGGCCAGATGGCCGCTCTTTTCCCCAGTCCGTGGTTTCACATCGGTCTGGACGAACCCTGGGAACTCGAACGGGCCGGCAGCGCGGCGGCCGGCGGCGTCGAACCTGGCAAGCTCTATCTCGACCACTTGCGCCGCATGTCGGAATTCGTGCGGCGTCACGGCAAGCGCGTCCTCTTCTGGGCGGATGTTACCAGCGGCGCCGCGTTGTTCGATAAATACCCGCAACTGGCTTCCAGCTTGCCCGAGGGAACCGTGGCCGTGCCCTGGCACTATCGGGAAGAGAAGGACTATTCCCACATGATCGAGCCGTTCAGCAAGGCGCGGGTTCCGCAAGTGGTAGGCACCGGTATTTGGGGGTGGGACACCATTGTTCCCGACTTCCGTGTCACCTTCGCCAACATTGACGGTTTCCTGCGCGATGGCCGCAAACACGGTACGCTCGGCGTCGTCAATACGAACTGGTCCGATGATGCGCAGATCCTCTATCGCATGACAAAACCGGGAGTGGCCTATGGCGCCGCCGCGGCCTGGCAGACCGGCCCGGTAGACCGCGCTAATTTCTTTCTCCACTACAGCACCCTGCTCCATGGCGAACCGGCGGGCACAAATATTGCGGCTGCTCTCCAGGCCCTCGATGACGCGCAGCAGGCCATGGCCGCCGCCGTGGGTTCGGAGGACATGTTCCGCCTCTGGGACGATCCCTTCGAGCCGCACACCTTGAGCCGCGTTCGCGGCCATGTTCAGGAATTGCGAACCGCGCGGCTGAAAGCGGAAGACGCCCAGGAACGTTTGCAGAGCGCCGTGGCAATAGATCCCGAATCCCTTTCCAGTCTTCTCTTCGGAGCCCGCCTGCTCGATTACGCAGGCATGAAATTCCTCTATGCCGCCGAGATCGCGGCTGTCTACGAGAAACTCGGCCCTGCTTCCACGAGAGCCGATCTGTCGTTCTGGCTGGGGCGGCAGGCAGGCGACCGGAACCATAGCCGCGTGGGCGACCTGATGGACCTCATCACCGAGCTTCGCGATATCTATCGAACGCAGTGGGTTGCCGAGTACACGCCCTACCGGCTTGGCTCCGCACTGGGACGCTTCGATGCCGAATACGAGTATTGGCGCAGGTTCCAGGCCAAGCTATGGGAGCTTCGCAGAACACATCAGGAAGGCACTCCGCTTCCTGCTCTCGATTCGCTGCGCCGCTAAAGGAATCAGCAGCCGGTAATCGGCCGTAGTGCCTCCGTCTCCGCCAAATCCCTCACCATGATGTTGAGAAACAGCCCGCGAGGCTCCGGGAAATCCATCACCAGCCGCAGTTCTTCCGGAGTAAACGATCCTCTCACCAGCAGCGGCTTTCCATGCGCCTGGATCTTCTGTAAGTGCGGCACGAGTTGCGCCACGGGAGGCCCCAGAGCATCGTTGTTGATCTCATAGCACTGGATCTCCTCAACCTCCAGGATCGCCTCCAGCAGAAACAAAGACGTCGAATGCAAGGGAATGAAGTTCGACGCGAAGTGCCGGGGCAGCATGCGGTCCACCGGCTGCACGAACTGCCGGTACAGGCGCGGCGAGTAGACCGCGGTTGCGTCCTCCTGCATGCGCACAATCGGACCCGGAGACCATAACGAATACTGGGCGTCGAAATATCCGTTTGCAAACAGCGGCGCCCGCCGCCAGAACGCCGCGGTGAACTCGCACAACCATTCGCCGCCGCGCTGGAGGATCTGCCCGGATTCCTCCGGCGAGTCGGTAAGATCCAGCAGGCTTTGCGTCGCGCCGCGCAATAGCGCGTGCAGATCCGTGGGGCCAAGTTCCGCCGAGTGGCTCACCGGAAATCGCCCCGCGGATAGTTCCACCAGGGCGTCTGCAAACTCGAGATACTTTCGAAACCACGGGCATTCCGGATCCAAACGCGCCGCCAGAGTATCCGGCCAGGGGAGTGGCTGCTCTTGCCCGAGAATGCTGTCCGGAAGTACGCGCAAGGGGCTCCCGAGCGCTGCCGGCAGCCACGGAATCGCCACCTGTCCTGGGCACGCTCCGCGAATCAGATCATCGTCCATCGTCTCCCCTTCGCGCAGGATCCGGAGATGATCCTCGAGGAACGCGGACGGATTCACTTGGGCGGGTTCCAGCCGCGACTCCCGCGGCAGACTCCGGCGGCGGCGAACTCGCCAAAGGGAAACCACCCCACGCACGTGAATCCAACCAGCGGCCTGCGGACATCACTGCGATTCCAGAAGGCGCGATAGCGCTCGATCTTTGCGGGGTCGTTACCGAACTCTGCCCGGGACATTGGTTGATGTGGCGCTGACGGGCACAATCATAGCAGACCGTGCGCGCGCCGCCGTGCCGCGTTGGTGTCGAACCGCGCCGCGAGAAGTTGCGCGTATCCTTAACAGCCGCCGAGAGGTCAGTATGGCCTGGTGAAGCCAGGGAGCCGTCTGGATGCCCGTGCCAGTGGCTGTGGAACATCCGTTGGCGCCCGGGCCGCCGGAGCATTTCCACCAATTCAGGGTCGCGTCCACCGAGCCAGTCGACAGATTATTGACACCCACGGCGTCAAAAAAGCTGTTGAACCTTGCAGTGACCCCGCCGGTTGTGGCCACGGCGATGTCGATCGCTTCGTTCTTGAAGATATTTTGCGTGATGACGGTGCCGGTGATGGGTGATGCTCCGTGCGCTTCGTCGGCGAAGACGTCGATGCCCGTGGGCACAGTCAAGCCGGGATCGCTATCCGGACCATTCACCGAGATCTGATTGCCCACAATCAGGTTGTCGTTCAGGTTCTGCAGCGGCGAGTGGCTGTGCATGGATACCCCTGGCAGCGCATTGCCTGTGAGGGTGTTGCCCTGAACCACATTCCCCCAGTTCTGCGCCCCCGGGGCGGCAGTGAATAAACCCAGGCCGGCGCCCTCACCGGAGGCGAGGCCGTTGGCGGAGGATGTATTCCCCGCAATCGTGTTGTGGTAAATGCCGCGAAGCGGTTGGTGCTGCCCAAAGTTCACAATGTGGGAGGCCACTGTGATGCCGCAATCGAATGGGTTGTTCTGGACGATGTTCGCTGAGATCAGGTTGTCGTGGGTCGAGCCGGTGTCGTCGCTTAACAGGATGCCCCCGGGCATTTCTCTCCACCAGATTGTTGGCGACCGTCGAATGGTCGACTCCGCTCAAGTGAATCCCTTCGCCGCAATCGAAGCCTTGAAAATCCACGAAGTACGACGGCAAGCCAGGGCAGGTGGGCGGTTGACCCTTCACCAGCGTAAGGCTCTTGTCACTGCCGGTCACGTGGTTGTTGGCGACGGTGATGTAGGACGAATCGGTCACCAGAATTCCTTCGAAGTTGGCATTGGCGACGGTGAACCCGGTTACGGAGACGTGGGCGAGGCCGGGATGATGGTGTCCATCGACGTGGATGCCGTTCGGTAAGCCTGTGGCGTCGATGACCGTGTTTTCAGAACCCTCCCCGATCAGCGAAAGAGATTTGTCGATGACCACATGTTCGTGGTAAGTGCCATGAGCCACTGTGATCGTGTCGTTGGGTGCGGCGGCTGTTACGGCGGCCGTAATGGTTGACTTACAACCCCCGGTACCGCCGGGATTTACGCAGAGAGTCGCGGCTGAGGCGGAGATACCCACACCCAGGAGGCTGAGCGTTGAAGGTGTATACTTTCCCCACTCCCTTATGCCCACGCCATTCGACCCCGATTTCGACTCCGCGCTCGCCGCCGCCGCAGCCATCCGCAGCCGCGAAATCTCCTCGCTCGAGCTGACGAACCATGTTCTGAAGCGCATGGATGCCTTCGAGCCCAAACTCAACGCTTACGTCTACCAAATGCGCGGCGAAGCCCTCGCCGCCGCCAAAGCCGCCGATGAAGCCCTTGCGAAAGGGGCACCCACCGGCGTCTTTCACGGAGTCCCTGTCAATGTCAAGGAAAGCTTCGGTGTGCAAGGGCGCCCCTGCACGTGGGGTATTCCCGCGCTGCGGCACTCCAAGGCCCCGGCCAACTCCACGCCAGTGCGGCGCCTGCTCGATACCGGGTCTGTCCTGCTGGGTGCCACCAACGTGCCTTTCCTCCTCATGGATGGGCAGGCATTCAATGAGATTTACGGAACCTCGAATAATCCCTGGGATCTCGGGCGGACGCCCGGGGGATGCTCAGGCGGCAGCGCCGCATCGCTTGCCGCGGGCATGGCGTTCCTCAGCGTCGGTTCCGACATCGGAGGCAGCATTCGCTCGCCTGCATCCTTCTGCGGCGTCTACGGCCACAAGCCCACGCTGGATATCGTGGACTTCAAGGGGCACTTGCCTGGGGGTCTGCAAGGCACGCCTGGTTTTTCGACCCTGCTTGCCGCTGCCGGCCCCATGGCGCGTACCGCGGGGGACCTTGATGCCGCGTTGCGCATGCTTGCCGGGCCCGAGCCTCCAGACAACAAGGCATTTCGTTGGGAACTGCCCGACCCGCGCCACCGCAGTCTTCGCGAGTTCCGCGTCGGGTATCTGCTCGAAGACGCGACTGTTCCCGTCTCGGACGAGACAAAGGCCGTGCTCGAAACCGCCGTACGCGCCTGCGAAAAGGCGGGAGCCTCCGTCAAACAAGGTTGGCCGGAGGGATTTCACTTCAGCGAACTGCTCGAGACCTATCGCTTCCTTCTCGGAGCCTTCGATTTTTCCGTCACCCCGCCCGATCGCCGCCAGGAAGCCAGGGAGGCTCTTCAATCGCGGCCTGAAATCTTCGTCAAGGGGGCGCTCAGCAGTTTCGTCGAATGGCAGGCGCGCAATTTCCAGCGCCTCGGCTACCGCGCTCAATGGGAGAACTACTTCCAATCCTTTGACGTGTTCCTGTTGCCCACCACGTTCACGACGGCGTTTCCGCATGACCACACTCACCCGGATGCACGCGTGCTTCACACGCCGGAAGGAGCCGGTTATTCGTTCTGGAACCTCGTCACCTACATCTGCCCCGCCACACTGACAGGCTGCCCGGCTACCACTGCCCCGGCGGGGTTGAGCCGTAGCGGGTTGCCTGTAGGGCTGCAAATCATGGGTCCGTATCTTGAGGATGCCACCACCATGGAATTTGCCCGTTTGCTAGCGCTTGAGATCGGAAGGTTCCAGCCGCCGCCCGGTTATGGCGCCGCCTGATACGTTTATCGATGAAAAGAAAAAAGATCCCGAAAGTCCTTTGTTGACCGGCGTTTACAGCATAATATCGACAATATATAATCAAGCATCGAACAAACTTCAGGAGGGCCTATGCATCTATCTTGCCTATGCAGAAGGATGTTAGCGCTTGCATTTGTCGCAACTGTAATCGTTACCGTGTCCACCCGCTGCTTCGGCCAAGCCGTTTCGGTCGCCCAGGTCAGCGGCGCCATCTCCGATCCCAGCGGCAGCCCGCTTCCTGGCGCGCAGGTCCGCATTATTGAAACCGCCAAACAACTGAGCCGCTCTGTCACCGCTGACGAGGCAGGCCACTATACCTTCCCTGAGCTTCCCGTAGGCCCCTATCAGTTGGAAGTCAGTGCCCAGGGGTTCAAGACCTATACCCAATCAGGGATTCTCCTTCAAGTCGGAAACAACGTTCAGATCAATATCACGATGCAACTGGGGGCCATCGCGGAGCATGTGGAAGTCACCGCCTCGGTTGGCATGGTGGAAACCAAGGAAACCACCATCTCCCAAGTAATTGATGAGCGCCGCATCGTGGACCTTCCACTGAACGGGCGCCAGCCGACACAGTTGATCCTGCTCTCGGGCGCGGCGGTGACCGCGCCGGGCGGCGGCATGGTGGGGAGCAAGAACTATTACAGTTCCACCACCATTTCCGTCGCCGGCGGCCAGGCTAACGGCGTGAACTACATCCTCGACGGCGGCGATCACAACGACAACATGACGAATGTGAACCTGCCCGTCCCGTTCCCCGACGCGTTGCAGGAGTTCAGCGTCCAGACCAGCAGCCTGCCCGCGCGCTTCGGATTGCATCCGGGCGCAGTCGTGAACGCCGTTACCAAGTCCGGCGGCAATGACTGGCACGGCGATCTGTTCGAGTTCCTGCGCAACGGAAATATGAACGCGCGCAACACCTTCGCCTCGCGTCATGATTCGCTGAAGCGGAACCAGTTCGGAGGAACTTTCGGCGGAAAAATCATCCGCGATAAACTATTCTTCTTTGGCGGCTATCAGGGCACCATCCAGCGCACCGACCCGCCAACCACCACCAGTTTCGTGCCGAATCAAACGGTGATGAACGGCGATTTCAGCGTCATCACCTCCGGGGCGTGTGTGTCGAGCGGCGCGCGCGTCTTGAAAGATCCCACCAACGGCCAGCCCTTCAGCGGCAACCGCATTCCTGTGCCGCGCTTCAATGCACAGGCGGTGAAACTGGTGAACGAATACATCCCCATCTCGGCTGATCCCTGCGGCAAACTGCTCTATGGCATTCCCCAGAACAGCAATGAGCATCAGGCCATTGGCCGCATCGATTGGGTGCAGAGCGCCAAGCACACCTTCTACGGACGCTACTTCCTGGCGAACTACACGCTGCCGCCAGTGTTCGACGGCAAGAACCTGCTGACCACGACATCACCCGGGAATTGGGAGCGCGTGCAGACCCTCACCTTGGGCGATACGTACACCTTCTCGAGCAGCATCGTGAACTCGTTTCACGCCACAGCCTCGCGCCGGCGCGATGACCGCGGTACGCCGGACAACGTCATCAATCCGTCCGCCGTGGGGCTCAATGTCACCACTCCCGTCCCCAACTTCATTCAGTTGAGCGTCAGCAATTATTTCAACGTCGGATGCGGAACCTGCGCCCCCGCGCACTTCAATGCCAACTCCTTCCACTTCGCCGATGACATTGACATCATCCGCGGCAAGCATCAGCTTGCGTTCGGCGTCAACTTCATTCGCGATCAGTTCAACTTCATCAACGTCTGGATCCAGAACGGCTCCTGGACTTTCGGCTCCTTCTCTGGCGACAGCGGGGACAACCTGGCCAACTTCATGCTCGGCCTGCCAAACGACTTCACCCAATCGAGCGTGCTCCAGATGTCCACCCGCGCCAGCGTTCTGGCCGCCTACGCGCAGGACAGCTTCCGCGCGACGCCACGCCTCACCATCAATGCCGGCTTGCGCTGGGAGCCCTCCTTCGCCGCCTATGACTACTTTGGCTACGGCACCTCGTTCCAGAAGTCGGCCTTTGACGCGGGGCAGGTGAGCAAAGTGTTCACCAACGCACCCGCGGGATTGCTGTTCTACGGCGATCAAGGCATCCCGAAGGCTTACTTCAAGAACAAGCTGCCGCTGTTTTCGCCGCGCCTCGGCCTGGTGTGGGATCCCAAGGGCGATGGCAAACAGACCATCCGCGTTTCCGGCGCCATCCTCCGCGATACGGCGGAACTGTTCTACGCCGAGCGCCTCACCACCAACGCTCCCTATGGTTCGCAGATCGACGTTCCCACGCCCTCCGGCGGATTCACGAATCCCTGGTCCGGGTATCCCGGCGGCAATCCCTTCCCGCGGCCGTACCCGCCTACCCACGATGTCGCATTCTCGCCCTACAGCGTCTACGTCAACATGCCGCTCGAGTCTCAGCCCACCTACACTCTCCAGTGGAATCTGAGCTATCAGAGGCAGTTGAGCGCCAACTGGCTCGCTTCCGTAAGCTATCTCGGCAACAAGGCTACCCACGTCTGGATCGGCGAGGACGCGAACCCCGCCGTATTTATCCCCGGCGCCTGCAACGGTAAACCCTGCTCTTCCACCGCCAACACCAACCAGCGCCGCGTCCTGTATCAGCAGGACCCCGTTCGCGGCTCCGCCTACGCCAGCATGGTCCAATCCGATCAGGGAGCCAATTCGAGCTACAACGGGTTGCTGCTCTCCATCCAACACCGCTTCGCCAGCCGCTTCACCCTCCTCACCAACTACACCTGGTCGCACTGCATCAGCGACGGCGACTTCGGCGGAGAACTGGCGGGGAATTACTATCAGGATCCTTACAACCGGCGCGGCAACCGCGGCGATTGCAACTTCGATACGCGCCACGTGTCTAACACTTCGCTCATCGCGGAGAGCCCCTACAAGGGCGCGGGAATCGCCGGAAAGCTGCTCCGTGACTGGCAGTTCGCTCCAATCCTCAGCATTCGCAGCGGCATCGCGATCAACATCACCTCCGGCCGCGACAACTCACTCACCGGCATCGGGCTGGACCGGCCCGACATCGCCGGACCCGCCTATGCGTCAAACGCCGATGCACGCATTTACCTGCTCGCGTCTTCGTTTGCCCAGAATGCGGCGGGCGCGTTTGGCAACCTCGGGCGTGATGTGATTCATAGCCCCGGGGTTGTGAACTTCGACATGGCGTTGAGCCGCATCTTCCGGTTCAATGAACGGTGGCGTCTCGAGGCGCGCGGTGAGGCTTTCAATGCAATCAACCGCGCGAACTACAACGGCCCCACCACCAACCTGACCTCTTCGAACTTCGGGAAGATCCTGTCGGCGGCCGATCCCCGCATCCTGCAATTCGGACTCAAGCTGCGCTTCTAGGTTCACCTGCCCACATGACTGGGCGGGCTGCTTCCCATGGCGCCGGACGGTCCGCCTTTTTGTTCGGAATAGTACTTTTTGGAATCTGGTATACTGAAGAAGAATTTGATCGCTCCGCAAGACCCGGTTGAGATTCGTTCCTGACCTGTAGTGCCCGCGTCAAATCGTTAAGGAGAAGAATGACCAATATTTTCGTAGGCAATCTGGATTTCGGCGCTACCGAAGACTCGATCCGCTCTCTATTTGAACAACATGGAACCGTGGAACGCGTGAGCATCATCACCGACCGCGATACCGGCCGCTCGCGTGGCTTCGCCTTCGTCGAAATGGCCGATTCCAGTGAAGCAAACCGGGCCATCACGGCCCTGAATGGCTACTCGATGGGTGGACGCGCAATCAACGTGAACGAAGCCCGTCCCAAGACCGAGCGCCGCAGCGGCGGCGGCGGCGGTGGCGGCGGCTACCGTCAGCGGCGTGAGCCTCGCTGGTAAGTTTTTTCAAGCAATTTCCTCAACCTCCGGCCGGCCGCTGCGCCGGCCGCTCTTGTTGCATCCGTGATTTCCGTAAGTAATGTTTCCATGCGCTTCGGCGCGAAAATCCTCTTCGAGGATGTCACTACGGCGTTTCTGCCGGGACGCCGCTATGGTCTTACCGGTCCCAACGGAGCGGGAAAATCCACCTTCATGAAGCTGCTCAACGGCGAAGACGAGCCTCAAAAGGGTACCGTCACGCGGCCCAGGAAACTGGGCGTGCTGCGCCAGGACCAGTTCGCCTTTGACGCCTATCGTGTCATCGACACGGTGATCATGGGCAACCAGCGGCTGTGGAAGGCGCTCGAAGAACGCGAACAGATCTACGCCAAGGCCGAGATGAGCGATGAAGACGGCATGCGTCTCGGTGAACTCGAAGGTGTCGTCGGCGAAGAGGACGGCTACACTGCCGAAAGTGACGCCGCCGTGCTGCTGGACGGGCTCGACGTTCCCGTCGAGTTGCATGAGCGCAAGATGGGCGAGTTGCAGGGCGGGCACAAGGTTCGCGTGCTGCTCGCGCAGGCTCTCTTCGGCTCTCCGCCGGCGCTACTGCTCGATGAACCCACGAACCACCTCGACCTCGAATCCATTCACTGGCTGGAAGGGTTCCTCAACCGCTATGAGGGAACGCTCATCGTCATCTCACACGACCGCCATTTCCTCAACAATGTCTGCACGCACACCGCCGACATCGATTACCAGACCATCATCACCTATCCCGGCGGCTACGACGAGATGGTCGTACGCAAGACTCAGGTTCGCCAGCAGATTGAAGCCGGCAACGCGCAGCGCGAAAAGAAGATTGCGCAATTGAATGATTTCATCGCCCGTTTCTCCGCTGGGACGCGTTCAAGCCAGGTGACCTCGAGGAAGAAAGAGGTCGAGCGGTTGCAGACGTCCGAACTGGCGCGTTCGAACATCCAGCGGCCCTATATCCGATTTCAGATGAACCGCCCCTCGGGCCGCACGGCCCTCGAGTTCTCCGGCGTGAAGAAGACATACGGAGAGCAGACCGTGATCAGCGGGTTCGCCGCCAACGTCCAGCGCGGAGAGAAAATAGCGCTGGTGGGCCGCAACGGAGCGGGGAAGACCACGCTTCTTCGCGCGCTGCTCAAGAACGCTCCCGGGGCGGACGAACCGCAGGCCTCTCTGGACGCGGGCAAGGTCGAATGGGGACACGAAGCGCAGGTGGGCTACTTCGCCCAGGATCACCGCGCTTCCATTCCCCCGGGAATGACGGCGCTCGAGTGGCTCCACCAGTTTGATCCACAGGCTTCCACCGAGGAATTGCGCGGCCTGCTCGGGCAGATGTTGTTCAGCGGCGAGGAAGGGCTGAAGCCCACCGAAGCGCTGTCGGGCGGCGAAGCGGCCCGGTTGATCCTCTGCAAGCTGATGCTGCAAAAGCCCAATGTTCTCGTCCTCGATGAACCGACAAACCACCTCGACCTCGAGTCGATCAACGCGCTGAACATCGCCTTGCAGAAGTTCGAAGGAGCCGTACTCCTGGTGACGCACGACGAAGACCTGCTCGACGAAGTGGCGACTCGCATCTGGCGTTTCGAGCGGGGCACTATTGAAGACTTCAAGGGCAGTTACGAAGAGTATCAGCAGGTTCCGGCCTAATTCGGCAGGTCCCACTCGGCCACCAGTTTGATGCGGACGTGGCGCGGCAGCCATTCCACGCGCTCCACGTTCTGCACCATTTCCACATTCGTCTCCGCGAGTTCCTTGCCCGATTGGTCGAAGAGTTTCACTACACCCGGAGCGTCCCCTGCTTGTCCCGGCATCATGCCGAACAGCACAGGCCTGCGGTAAATGACAATCTTATAGCGGCCGTCTGGGCGCACATAGGTGGCGTACACTTGCGGCTCATTGCTACCTGCTCTCCGGCCAGGTGTGATGAAATGAAAGTCCATGGCCCAGAATCAGAACAGTTCGGATGTCTATGACGCTGTCGTGGTCGGCTCGGGAGCCGGCGGCGGCACCGCGGTGCAGGTCCTTACGGCGAAAGGACTCAAGGTGGCCTTGCTCGAAGCCGGTCCAATGCTCGACGTGAGCAAGGAGTTCAAAGAGCACAAGTGGCCTTACGATTATGACCACCGCGGCGCTGAGGAGGGCGGCAAGTCTTACTTCGGCAAGGGCAAGTCTTTCGGTTTCTTCACCACCACCAGCGGTGGCTGGCAGTTGGATGGCGAGCCATACACGGTCGGCGAGGGGAGCCAGTTTCAATGGTTCCGGTCGCGAATTCTGGGCGGACGCACGAATCACTACGGCAGAATGTCGTTCCGTTTCGCGGACTACGACTTCAGGCCCTACGACCGTGACGGGCTGGGCTTCAACTGGCCCATCAGCTATGACGACATCGCCCCTTATTACGACAAGGCTGAGGAATTCATCGGGGTGTGTGGGTCGATGGAAAACGTCCGCAGTTGCCCCGACGGCAGGTTCCACACTCCGCCGCCGCCGCGCGTGCATGAAACCCTCATCAAGAAAGCCTGCGACAAGTTGGGCATCATCTGCATCGCCAACCGCCGCGCCGTCATCACGAAGCCCACCAACGGGCGGGCGCCGTGCCATTACTGCGGGCAGTGCGGACGCGGCTGCATGACGGCGTCGGCCTATAGTTCTTCCCAGGTGCAGGTGTTCCCGGCGATGAAAACAGGCCGGCTGAAGGTGTTCGACCTGGCGATGGCGCGCGAGGTGCTCACCAACAATAACGGCAAGGCGACGGGCGTGCTCTACATCGACAAGCGCACGCGTCAGGAGCGCGTCATCCACGCCAAGACTGTGGTGCTGGCGGCGAGTTCGTGCGAATCCACACGCATTCTGCTCAATTCGAAAACCAAAGAGTTTCCCAACGGGCTTGCCAACGGCAGCGGGTTGTTGGGACGCTACCTCATGGATACCGTAGGGTTCGGACTTTCGGGATATGTTCCGGCGCTCGAGGGCATGCCCCACTACGACACCGACGGCTACGGCGGGGCGCATCTGTTCATGCCGTGGTGGCTGTGGGACAAGCACAACACACTCGACTTCCCTCGCGGCTATCACATTGAAATCGGCGGCGGCTACGGCATGCCGGGAGTGGGCAGCTACCATGGGGCCGCGCGCCGCTACGGTTACGGCAAAGACATGAAGAAGAAGATCCGCGAGGGCTACGGCACGGGCGTCGGTTTTGCCGGGCGCGGCGAGATGGTCCCCAACATCCATTCCTACATGGAACTGGATCCGAACGTGGTGGATCAGTGGGGCATTCCGGTTCCGCGGTTCCACTTCAAGTGGACCGATTACGAATGGAAGCAGGCTCGGCACATGGAAAAGACCTTCGCCGGCATCATCACCACCATGGGAGGGCGGGTCACCGGCTTGAGCGCCGCGCAGCGCGAATCCGACGGGATCTCCGTCCCCGGCACCATCATTCATGAGGTGGGCGGCGCCCGTATGGGCCGCAGCGTGAAGGACTCGGTGTTGAACGGTTACTGCCAGGCGCACGAGGTGAAGAATCTGTTCGTGGTGGACGGCGCGAGTTTCGTATCGAACCCCGACAAGAACCCCACCCTGACCATCAACGCTCTGGCGTGGCGCGCCTGTGACTACATGGCGGAAGAATTGAGGAAGGGCAATGTCTAATCTGGTTCCGTTGGAAGTGATCGACCGGCGGGAGTTGATCCGCAAACTGGCGCTCGCAATGACGGCCATGGGGTCGCTCGACCTTGCCGCTGCGCAGCACGTCCACGAGGAGACCCGTCACGAGAAGGCGGCCAAGGGCGCCTACACGCCGAAGGCGTTGAAGCCTCACGAATACAAGACCGTCACCCGGCTGGCGGAATTGATCGTGCCCGCCGACGATGTTTCCGGCAGCGCTGTCGACGCCGGCGCTCCGGAGTTTATCGACCTTCTGTGCAGCCAGAACGAGCAACTCGCGGATATCTATCACGGCGGGTTGGCGTGGCTCGATGCCGGGATGCGGAAGCGGCACGGGAAGAGTTTCCTCGAAGCCGGCGAGGCCCACCAAACGGCGATGCTCGATGCGCTGGTGGCCGCCGGCCGTACCGAGCGCGAGCGCCGCAGCGAAGAATTGGTCTACCGCCGCAGCCCCGATTACAAGGACTTCAGCGGATACACCGTGAACCGCTCGGGCGAGCTTGGTCCCGGCATCCACTTCTTCGACTGGGTGCGCAAGATGAGCGTGGATGCCTTCTACACCAGCCCCATCGGCATCAAGGACCTCGGCTACATGGGAAACCGCGCTCTCTCGAAATACGAAGTGCCCGCCGAGTGCCTCGAGTACGCCCTCAAACGCAGCCCGTTCGCCTGACCGCCCTACGGCGTCCGGCCCGGAGTGCGGACACGGATGCTGAACAGCGTCCCGCCGGCCGTGATGTACAGCGTGCGAAGATCCGCTCCGCCAAAGGCGCAATTGGTCACCTCATCGCGCGGCGCCGGAATAAACTCGAGCAGCTTGCCCTCCGGCGACAGCACGTAGATGCCCCCTTTGCGTGTATTGGTTTCAAAAGGTGCGTGCGGCCGGTTGAGGCCCGCGGCGACGAAGAGCCGGCCTTTGCTGTCCATCTCGATGCCGTCCGGACCGCGGCTGTCGCCCCAGTCGAAGATCAGTGTGCGTGAAGCGGCGTCGGCGCTGCCATCGGGTTTGAGGCGGAAACGCCAGAGCTTGCGCGGGGCGCCCGCGTTGTTGTTATTGTTATCCGCAACGTACAAGTATCGATCACCGGGTGAAACCAGGATTCCGTTGGGCCGGTCCACCTGTTCCCGGCTCAGGATGCGCGTGACCTTGCCCGGCGCGTCGATGCGATACACGCCTTCGACGCTCATCTCCATGCCGTCGCGCCGGCCGTAGCGGGGGTCCGTGAAATAGATACGGCCTTTGCTGTCGAGGCTAAGGTCGTTCGGCGAGTTGAAGCGGTGTCCCTCATACGTATCGGCAAGCACGGTGACGGCGCCGCCGGCCTCCGTTCGAGTGATGCGGCGGTTCCCGGCTTCACAGGTAACAAGGCGGTTCTCGTGGTCGAAGATGAGGCCATTGGCTCCGCCGGAGGGGTCGCGGAAGATCTGGACGGACCCCGTAGCCGTATCCAGCCGGAAGATGCGGTTTCGTCCGGTGAAGTAGAGACTGCCGCGGCCGTCCCAGGCTGGCCCTTCGCTGCCCCCGGCCTCGTTCTCCACCTTGAGCGTCGCGCCGGGTTCGGTGATGGGGCCCGCCGCGTGGAGCGCACCGGCGAACGTAAGGGCGAGGGCGAAATCGAGGAACACTCTTGCTGATTGTATAGAAAAGCCGCCGCCGCGCGCATCCCTAAAGAGCGCCCTAAGTCTCTGATGCAGTATCATATTACCTGAGTGGCCTTGTCCGGCATCCGTTGGCTTTCCACGCTTGCTGTCCTGCTGGCCGTTATCCCTCGCTCTACTTACGCCGCGCCTTGGGACTACGAAGGCAAGATCGTGGCCGAGGTCCGCTTCGACCCGGAATACCAACCTTTGCCGGCCGCCGAACTCCGCCTGCTCGTTGGAATTCAGCCCGGCCAGGCTCTTACCTCCTCCGCTGTGCGCGAAGCCATCCAGAAGCTCTACGCCACGGGTCGTTATGACGAGTTGCAGGTGGACGCCATCCTCAAGGAAGGAAAGGTGGTCCTCACGTTTTTTACCAAACAGAACTGGTTCATCAGCCGCGTTTCCGTGGAAGGGGTGGATGAGCCTCCGAACCGCGAGCAACTGGTCAGCGCGACGAAGTTTGAACTGGGCGCCCAGTATACCGAGAAGGGGCTGGCCGAGGCACTGAAGGGGCTCCAGGAACTGCTGCAGGCGAACGGGTACTATTCACCCCACATTCAACCGCTGGTGGAGCGGTTTCCCGACAACGACGAGTTGCACGTGCTTTTCCTTATCGACGCCGGTCCGCGCGCCTATTACACGCGTCCGAACATTGCCGGCAACCTTCGCCTGCCTGTAAAGGACATCCTGGGAGCCACGAAATGGAAGCGCTGGTGGGGATTGCTTGGCTGGAAACAAGTGACCGAATCGCGCACCCGGCAGGGATTGGAACGCGTGCGGCGCACCTACTTGCAGCGCAATTTCCTCCTCGCCAAGGTGAACCTCGATTCGCTGTCCTTCAACCATGATTACAACATTGTCCGGCCGGATATCCAGGTGGAGGCCGGACCAATGGTCAACGTGACCACAACCGGCGCCAAACTGTCCCGAGGCCGCCTGAAGGAACTCGTCCCCGTTTTTCAGGAGCAGTCGGTGGATCAGGATTTGCTCGAGGAAGGAGCGCGCAAGATTACTCAGCACTTTCAGTCGCAAGGATACTTCGACGCCGACGTCTCTTACGACGTCACCGATGTCTCAAAGGATGAAGAGAACATCGAATACGACATTGATCGCGGCGGCCGCTACAAGGTGGTCAAGGTGGGCATCACCGGGAACAGGTACTTCGACGAACTGACCATTCGCGAACGGATGAGCGTCATCCCCGCCGGGCGCATCAGCGCCCGCAACGGGCGATACAGCGAGGAGTTGCTGAACCGTGACATCAACGCCATCGAGGAGCTGTACCACAGCAACGGATTCCGCGATGTCCGCGTCGAGTCCCATGTGGAGCGGGATTACGGCGGCAGAGAGCACCAGGTGGCCGTGTTCCTCAAGATCATCGAGGGCCCCCAGTGGTTCGTCAATTCACTGGATATCTCCGGAGTGGACTTGCGTCTTTATTCCTATATCCAGTCCATGCTCACCTCCACCGAAGGGCAGCCCTATAGCGCCTTCAACATCGCCACCGACCGCGACAATATTCTCAACTTCTATTTCGACAATGGATATCCCGACGCCAGCATGGAAGTGACCGCGACGGCCTCCTCGCGCGAACACATGATGGACGTCAAGTATACGGTGCACGAACGCCGCCGCCTCTATATTCGCGATGTGGAGATCAACGGACTGTCCGCCACACGGCCAAGCCTCGTGATGAGCCGCATTCGCCTTGTTCCCGGCTCGCCGCTTTCTCTGAGCAGCATGGTGTTGAGCCAGCGCCGCCTGTACGACCTCGGCATCTTCGCCAAAGTGGATATGGCGCTGCAGAATCCGCTCGGCCAGACACGCGAGAAGCGCGTCCTTTACCAGTTTGAAGAAGCCAGCCGCTATTCCTTCAACGCCGGTGTCGGCGCGGAGTTCGGACGAATCGGAGGAGGCACTACGAATCTCAGTTCGCCCGCCGGCACCTCCACGTTCGCGCCGCGCATCCTGCTTGGGTTCAGCCGGCTTAATTTCCTCGGCTTGGGTCATACCATCGGACTCCAGACCCGCTTTTCCACGTTGCAGAAGAGGGCCATTGTCAACTACCTGGCCCCCCAGTTTCAGGACCGGGAAAATCTCAATCTCACGCTGACGGCGCTCTACGATGATTCGCGCAACGTGAACACCTTTACCTCCCGCCGCCTCGAGGGGGCCGTGCAATTGGGCCAGCGGTTCTCGCGCGCCTTCTCCGCCCAGTACCGGCTGGTTTTCCGCCGTGTGTCCACCTCTGATGTCAAGATTCTCGAGGGCCTGATCCCCCTCTTCTCGCAAGCGGTGCGCGTGGGGTTTGCCGGGAGTTCGCTGATCTATGATCACCGGGACGATCCGATCAACGCCACACGAGGGTACTACGCTTCAGTGGACGTTTCCCTTGCCACCAAGGGATTGGCCTCACAGACGGAGTTCGGCCGCCTCCTGGGACGCAACTCGAGCTACTACCGCATCGGCCGCGATGTTGTCCTTTCGCGCAACACGACGTTCGGCTACATAGGAAACTACGGCAACACCGATATCCCACTCCCGGAACGGTTTTTCGCCGGCGGCGCAACTTCTCACCGCGCGTTTCCGGAAAACCAGGCCGGTCCCCGCGACCTGGTCACCGGGTTCCCTATCGGCGGACGCGCGCTCCTGTTCAACCAGACCGAAATCCGGTTCCCCTTCATCGGGAACAATCTCGGCGGCGTCCTTTTTCACGATGCCGGCAACGTCTATTCCGGGCTGCGCGATATTTCCTTCCGCTTCAAGCAGCGCAATGACCAGGATTTCGACTACATGGTGCATGCCGTCGGATTCGGGGTGCGGTACCGCACTCCCATCGGGCCGGTGCGTTTGGATTTCGCCTACGGAATCAATTCGCCGGCCTTCGTCGGCTACAAAGGCTCCATCACCGATTTGATCAATAATCCGCCCAAACCTGGCGACCAGGTGCCGCAGCGCATTTCCCACTTCCAGTTTCATTTCAGCCTGGGGCAGGCTTTCTGATGACAGGGGCGATTCAGCGGCGCTTCCTCGCATGGCCGGCGCTTCTGGCGCTCGCGCTGCCGGGCGCAGCGGAGATCATCGACCGCATCGCCGCCACTGTCGGCACGAAGGTCATCACCGAAAGCATGGTGATGGAACAGATCCGCCTGGCGGCTTTCTACGACAACAAGGAGCCCGAGTTTTCCCCCGCCTCCAAGCGCAAGGGCGCTGACACGCTCATCTCGCAGACGCTGCTGGTGCAGGAGATGGATGACACCCGTTATCCCGATCCCCCCATGAGCGAAGTGCTCCAATATCTCAAAGACATCATCATGCCGCGCTTCCCGAACGAGGAGGCCTATCGCAAGGAACTCGCCCGCCGCCGGCTCACCGACGAGGAGGTGCGCCGCTTCCTTCAGTTGATGATCCGATCGGTCGATTTTATCGACCTCCGCTTCGGCCGCGGACAGCAGGTTTCGAGCGCCGAAATTGCCGCCTGGTACCGCGATCAGTTCCTGCCGGAATATGCGAAGTCCCATCCGGGTAAGCCCGCACCGCCGCTGGATGATGTCTCCGACCAGATCGAGACGGCGCTGCTCAAACAGAAGACTGATGCGGCTACGGAGGAGTGGCTCAAGCAGGCGCGCGCCGGAGCCAACATCCGCTATCGTGAAGAGGTGTTTCAATGAAACGATTTGCCCGCTGGCTCATCCGCACCTTGCTGATCTTGTCCGCGCTGTGCGTCCTGGTTGGCATCGCAGGTTTCCTGTTGATTCGTACCCAATGGGCGCGTAATCAAATTCGAATGCGAATCGTTTCCGCCGTCGAGACGGCCACCGGCGGTAGAACCGAGTTGAAGAGCTTCGACTTCGACCCCGTCGCTCTCCGCGTCACCGTGAAAGGGTTCGTGCTGCACGGCAAGGAACCGGGCGGAGCGCCGCTGGCAAGTGCCGGCGAAATCCGCGCAGGCGTCAGAGTGGTCTCCTTCGTCAGCCGCAAAGCCTACCTCGAATCGCTCGAAGTAGACAAGCCTGACGTTCGCATCATCATTTTTCCGGATGGGTCGAACAACATTCCCGGCCCGAAGATCCCCAAGCCCCAGGGAAGGAGCATCTTCGAACAATTTGTCGCCATCTCCGCGCGACACTTCGTTCTCAAGGACGGGATGTTCGCCTACGACAATCGCAGAGTCCCCATCGAACTGAGCGCCGAAAATCTCAAAATCCACTTCGGGTGGGAAAGCGATGGGCCGCGCTATCGCGGCGTGGTTTCCGCCGAACCTTTTCATTTCCGCTGGCCGAAAGTGGCCCCGCTCGATTTCGACACCCGCGTGGAACTCACCATGGATAAGAACGGCCTTCAGTTCCAACACGCGCAGGCGCGCCGCGGGAAGTCGCTGTTGCAGGCGAAGGGATGGATGAAGGACTACCGCTCTCCGAAACTGGACTTGAATGTCGACGGTGAGTTTCTCATGAAGGAGTGGGCGAAAGAGATGCGCCTGCCGGTCGAGCCCGCCGGGAACTCCCGCTTCCATGGGAGGTTTACGTACGCCGATGGCATGTACGCCCTCACCGGGCCTGTCCACGGTCAAGGGCTTGCCGTGCGACAGGATGGCTGGTCGGTGGAAGGCATCAATGTCACCGCGGACGTTCGCCTGGAACCCGAGATGGTCACTTTTTCCAAGGTCCACATGTCGGCTCTCGAAGGTGATTTCGACGGTACCGCCGCCATTCGTCACTGGCGCGGCTTCGAGGTGAGAGGGGCGGTCTCCGACCTGGCGCTGGAAGACATCCGCCGGGTGGAGGCGACGGCCAGACCGCTAGCCTGGTCTTCGGCAATCTCGGGCCCCGTGCAACTCGACGGATTGTTCGCGGAATCCGGAGTGCGCAATTTCGTGATGCAGGCTCACCTTGTGTTCGAGCCCGCCGACACGAAAATCCCCCTCGAAGGCACTGTGAATGTTCGCTACCAGCAGGAGGGGAACCAGCTCTCGTTTGAGTCCTCCTACTTGAAAACACCACGCACCCGAGTTGCTTTTACCGGCGACGTCGCGAAGGACATGCGCGTGATGGTGGATACCACGGATCTCAATGACTTCCTTCCCGCCGCCGCGCTGGTAAGCGAGACTCCGCCTCAATCGCTGCCGGTGCAATTGGACGGCGGTTCGGCGCATCTCGATGGCCAGGTGTCGGCGCCGCTCCATTCGCCGCGCCTCAATGGCCACGTGCAACTGACCAAGGTCGTCTACGAAAAACAAACCATCGACAGCGTTTCCGCCGATGTCGAGGTGGATGCCGCGCAACTGGCGGCGCGAAACGTGTCTCTCAAAGAGGCAGGCAGCGCGGTTACAGGCGACCTGCGAATGAGCCTGGAGGGGTGGCGCGCCAGCGAGCGGAGTTCCATACAGGCGCAAGTCAACCTGCGCCAGGTTTCCATCGACCGGCTTGTGCAGGGCAGGGATCTCCCGGTAGCCCTTCGCGGCGCGCTCTCCGCCTCCGGGAGAGTGGATGGCACGCTCGGCGCACCCGCCGTCAGCGCCAAGCTGAATCTCAGCCCCGTCACCGTGGACCAGGAGCCGTTCGATTCCATCCGCGGAAACCTCGTGTTCCACCCCGACCTGATCGAGTTTACGGACGGCGAAGCCGTGCACCGCGCCGGACGCATCCCCTTCAGCGCCCGCTATGAGCATCCGCGTGAGGTGTGGAATAGCGGCCATCTCACTTTCGAATTATCAGCGCGAAATGCTCAACTCGCGCTCATACAGACGGTTCGCGCCGCGCGCCAGGATCTCGATGGCAAAGTAGACCTGAAGGCCTCCGGAAGTATTCAAATCGACGAGGGACAGCCGCACCTTCAATCCATTCAGGGATCGGCCGCCGTCCGGCAATTCTCTCTCTCCAAAACGCAGATCGGTGGTTTGAGCGTCGAGCTGAAGACACAAGGCGAACTCGTATCGGCAAAAGCTGCCGGTGATCTTCTCGGCTCCCCCATCAAGGGCAGCGGAGAGTGGCAGATTCGCGGTGACGCCGCGGGCTTGGGAACACTGGAATTGGGAACGCTCACCATCTCGAAGGTGAGGCAGCTTCTCGCCGCCGCCGGTTTCAAACGGCCTATCCCTCTCGATGGGGCCTTCCGGGGAGAGATTGTCGTCAGCGGCGCGCTGCTAAAGCCGAAAACCCTGCGTGCCCGGGCCAACCTCTCGGATTTGACCCTGACACCGCAGGCCGGGAATGATCAGATCAGTTCCTCGGTCCTCCAGGAACTGGCCCTGCGAAACAATGGCCCCGTGGTTTTCGAGGCTGACGAGAAGGGCTTACAGGTGGTTCAGGCGCAGCTCACGGGGAAAGATACGAACATTCAACTGTCCGGCAACATCGCCACCTCCGCCCGCAATGCGTGGAACATTGTACTGAAGGGCGGCTTGAACCTCGGTATTTTTCAAAACTATGTGCCGGGGCTTCGAACCTCCGGGGCCGCAATCGTCAACGCCACCGTGCGCGGAACCCTTGATCAGCCGCTGCTCGGTGGACGAATGGAGATCAAGGATGCCACCGTCATTCATCGCGACATCCCGAACTCGATTGAGAAGGCGAATGGCCTTGTCGCCTTTGACCGCAATCGCGCCCTGCTGCAGAACTTCACCGCCCAAACCGGCGGAGGGGAGTTGAAGCTGAACGGTTTTGTCACTTTCCCTACCGGCGATGAGCAGATCACTTACCGCATCAACGGCCAGTTGGACCACATTCGCATCCGTTATCCTGAAGGCGCCAGCACGACGGTGAACGCCAACCTCTCCCTGACGGGCACCGCGGATCAAAGCCTGCTGAGCGGTCTGGTTACTGTTCTCCGTTCCGGATTCACTCCGCGCACCGACATTGGGAGTCTGCTCCTGGAGCCTTCGAAGCCCGTTCAGGCTCCCACATCGAGCGCCTTCCTGCGCGGAATGCAGTTTGACGTGCGAATGGTCAGCGCGCCGGACCTCGTCCTGGAAACTTCGCTCACGCGGGGGTTGCAGACGGAAGTGGAACTGCGAGTCCGCGGGAGCCCATCGAAACCCATCATTCTGGGCACCGTCTCGGTGACGCAAGGAGATCTGAATTTCTTCGGCACCACCTACCACATCACGCGCGGCACCGTGAGCTTCTTCAACGCCGCGCGCATTGAACCCGTGCTCGATCTCGACCTCGAGACCTCCGTGCGCGCCATCACGGTGAGCATGAACATCTCGGGTCCTATCGACAAGCCCAACATCACCTACCGCTCCGATCCTCCCTTGCAGCCCTCCGATATCATTGCTCTTCTGGCTGTGGGCCGCACACCTGTCAGTTCCACCACCGTCGCCACGCCGACCAATGTCGGCGGCACTACCAACACCTTCTTCGCCGGCACGGACACGCTTCTTGGCCAGGCGCTCAGTTCAAGCGTCAGCGGGCGCTTGCAACGCTTTTTCGGGGTGAGCCGCGTAAAGATCGATCCACAGTTGACCGGAGTGGAATCCACGCCGCAAGCCCGCCTGACCATCGAGCAACAGATCTCGCGCGACATCACGCTGACTTACGTAACCAACCTCACCGGCACCCTGCAACAGTTGGTGCAGTTGCAGTGGGACATCCGGAAGAACTGGTCGCTGATCGGGGTGCGCGATGAGAATGGGGTAGCGGGCGCAGACATTCTCTACCGGCGGCGCTTCAAGTAGTGACGCGCTGTTTCGCGCGGAGTGTGCTGCAATGGATCTCATGAGGAGGGTGTTCTTCCCCACGGCTGCCGTCTTGTTCCTCGCGACCTGCCTCCTCGCGGCCGCTTCTCTCAATCTGGTAGACGAAATGCCGTTCAGCGCCCGCTGGACGCCCATGCGCGTGCCGAAATGGAGCCACGGCGCCCTGCTCAGCGTGCAATATCACGACACCAATCTGCCGGTGATTTTGGTCTTTGAACGCAACAGGGAGCATACCGTCCCGCTCACCATCCCCGGCGCGCACGATCTGCTCGTCTACGATTGGGACCGTGGCGCTGATGGAACACTTGCCGTTACCGGATCGATGCTGGATGCGGATGGCCGGCCTGTCACATTCCTGGCCTGGATCACTCCCGGCGGGGCGACTCCACAGGTGATCCGGACGACGCCTTACAGCGCAACGATGGTGGCTGTCGCTCCCGACGGCGCGTTTTGGACCGCGGGACGCGAGAGTAATCCGGTAACTCGCACCACGCCTCCGAACGCCTGTGTCATCCGGCGCTTCGAGCGTTCCGGGAAGGTGTCGGCGTGCTTCATCCCGCAGTCCACGATACGGGATACCGCGACTCTCCTGCATACCCGCAATACCTTCCGCGTAACCCCCGATCGCGTCGTATGGTATTCCTCCGAGGGAAGATATGTCGAGATTTCGTTGACGGCCGGCCCGCGGATGGACGTCTCGATTCCGTTCCCCGGCGGCCAGCCGATGAATCCCAACACGGGATTCGCCGTTACCGATGGCGGCGATGTATTCATGAACGGGTCATCCGGCCCACTGCCACCGTCAATGGATACGAGTGTGCGGGACGGAATTTTCCGGCTCGACAGGGCGGCCCGGAAATGGGTACCTGTGCCGAAGCCGGAACAGGAGCCTTCGTATCATTACATCTACGGCGCGGAGGGCGCGAGCTTAGTAACGCCTGGCGCCAACGGCTGGATCAGATTCTACGGCATCGACGAGCATTGACGGCTGAAAGCCCCCGCCCGCAAGATTCCAAGTATCCTTGGCTACGTTTAGGGCAGCCGGGTTTCACCCATCAGGTACTGGTCGATGCCGCGGGCGGCTTTACGGCCTTCGGAGATTGCCCAGACGACGAGGGACTGGCCGCGGCGGGCGTCTCCGGCGGCGAAGATGCCGGGGATGGTGGACATGTAGTTCCCGTCCGCGGCGATGTTGCCGCGCTGATCGAGTTGCAGGCCCTTTTCCGCGAGCGCGCTGAGGAGCCCGCCGCGGCGTGGGCCGAGGAAGCCCATGGCGAGCAGGACGAGGTCAACCTCCATGGAGAATTCGGAACCGGGGATGGGTTCGAAATTGGGGGGCGGTCCGACATTGATTCCGTGGAGCTTCCTGACGTTACCTTGATCATCGCCCGTGAAGTGAGTGGTGTTCATGCTCCAGCCGCGGACGCCGCCTTCTTCATGGGAGCTTTCCTGGCGCAGCATGAGGGGCCAGAGCGGCCAGGGAGTGGAGGAGGCGCGCTCGGGCGGCGGCATGGGCATGATCTCGAACTGGTGGATGGAAGCGGCTTTGTGGCGGTGAGAGGTGCCGAGGCAGTCGGCTCCAGTGTCGCCGCCGCCGATGATGATGACATGTTTTCCGGTGGCGAGGATGGGTTGGGAAAGGCGCGTGGGATCGGCGACGATGCCGCTGTCGCCGGCGACTCGCTTGTTCTGCTGGGGGAGGAAATCCATGGCGAAGTGAATGCCGTTGAGTTCGCGGCCTGGAACGCTGAGATCGCGAGGGGATTCGGCTCCGATGGCGATGAGGATGGCGTCGAACTCTTTTTGGAGGTCCTCGATGGGGATGGCGCTGCCGACGTAGGCCTTGGTGTGGAACTTCACACCTTCGGCGGCCATCTGTTCGAGACGGCGGTCGATGGTTCGCTTTTCCAGTTTGAAATCGGGGATGCCGTAGCGGAGGAGGCCGCCGATGCGGTCGGCTTTTTCGAAGACCTCGACGGAATGGCCGGCGCGGGCCAGTTGCTGGGCCGCGGCGAGTCCGGCGGGACCGGAGCCGATGACGGCGACGCGTTTACCGGTGGGGTGTCCGGCGGGTTCGGGGCGGATCCAGCCTTCCTCCCAGGCGTGTTCGACGATGGTGCGCTCGATGAGCTTGATGGAGACAGGGGGCTCATTGATGCCGAGGACGCAGGCGGCCTCGCAGGGGGCGGGGCAGATGCGTCCGGTGAACTCGGGGAAGTTGTTGGTGGAATGGAGCACGCGAATGGCATCGCGCCAGCGGTTGCGGTAGACGAGATCATTCCAGTCAGGAATGATGTTGTTGACGGGACATCCGGTGTGACAGAAGGGCACGCCGCAATCCATGCAGCGGGCTCCTTGCCTGGCGGCCATCTCGAGCGGGTAGGGCTGGTAGATTTCGAAGTAGTCGTTGACGCGGGCCTCGACAGGGCGGCGCTGGGGGACCTCGCGTTGGTATTCGAGGAAGCCGGTGATTTTACCCACGGAGGACCTCCTGTCGCGGCTCGGGCTGAGCGATGGGAACGGGCTTGACGGTTTCCTGGGGGGAGCGGGCGATGCCCAGGACGCGTTTGAATTCGTGCGGGAAGACTTTGACAAATTTGGGCAGCATTTGAGCGAAGTTCTCGAGGATCCAGGCGCCGCGCGGGCTGCCGGTAAACTGGACGTGGTTTTCGATGAGGGCCTTGAGGAGGCGGATATCCTCCGGTGATTCGACGGGATCGAGGTCGACGCCGGAGCGATTGCATTTGGAGCCGGCGAAATCGCCGTCCTCGTCGAGGACATAGGCGATGCCGCCGCTCATGCCGGCGGCGAAGTTGCGTCCGGTGCGGCCGAGGATAACGGCGAGTCCTTTGGTCATGTACTCGCAGCCGTGATCGCCGACGGATTCTACGACGGTGGTGGCTCCGGAGTTGCGGACGCAGAAGCGCTCGCCGGCCATGCCGTTGAAGTAGGCTTCGCCTCCGGTGGCTCCATAGAGGACGACGTTGCCGACGATGATGTTTTCCTCGGGCTGGAAGTTGGAACCGCGCGGCGGATAGACGATCATGCGGCCGCCGGAGAGCCCTTTGCCGGTGTAGTCATTGGCGTCGCCTTCGAGGGTGAGGGTGACGCCTTTGGCGAGGAAGGCTCCGAAGCTTTGACCGGCGGAGCCGGTGAAGTGGAATTTGATGGTGTTGTCGGGAAGGCCATCGGCTCCGTAGCGGCGGGCGATTTCACCACTGAGCATGGCGCCGACGGTACGGTGCACATTGCGGATGGGGAGCTTCGATTCGACGGGAGTCTGGTGATCGAGGGCTTCGCGGGCATGCTCGATGAGTTTGTGATCGAGCGATTGCTCGAGGCCGTGGTCCTGGGAGACCATGTGGCGGCGGCCGACGCGCTTGGGGACGTCGGGGTTGTAAAGGATCTGCTCGAGATCGACGCCGGCGGCTTTCCAGTGTTCGGAGGCGTCGCGGGCGGCGAGTTTGTCGACGCGGCCGATCATTTCGCCGACGGTGCGGAAGCCGAGGCGGGCCATGATCTGGCGCAGGTGCTCGGCGACGAAGAAGAAGTAGTTGATGACGTCCTCGGGCTGTCCGGCGAACTTGGCGCGGAGGCGCGGGTCCTGGGTGGCGATGCCGACCGGGCAGGTGTTGAGGTGGCACTTGCGCATCATGATACAGCCCATGGTGATGAGGGGCGCGGTGGAGAAGCCGTACTCTTCGGCTCCGAGGAGAGCGGCGATGGCGACGTCGCGGCCGGTGCAGAGTTTGCCGTCTGTCTGGACGACGATGCGGCTGCGAAGGTCGTTGAGGACGAGGACCTGTTGGGTTTCGGCGAGGCCGAGTTCCCAGGGAATGCCGGCATGCTTGATCGAGGTGAGCGGGCTGGCGCCGGTGCCTCCGGTATCGCCGCTGATGAGGACGACATCGGCATGGGCTTTCGCGACGCCGGCGGCGACGACGCCGACTCCGACTTCGGCGACCAGCTTGACATGGATGCGGGCGTAGGGGTTGACGTTCTTGAGGTCGTGGATGAGCTGGGCGATGTCCTCGATGGAATAGATGTCGTGGTGCGGCGGCGGGGAGATGAGGCCGACGCCGGGGATGGAATGGCGGACACGGGCGATGACTTCGTCCACTTTGTGGCCGGGAAGCTGGCCGCCTTCTCCGGGCTTGGCGCCCTGGGCGATCTTGATCTGAAGGTCATCGGCGTTGACGAGGTAGTTGGTGGTGACGCCGAAGCGGCCGCTGGCCACCTGTTTGACGGCGCTGCGGCGCCAGTCGCCGTTGGCGTCAGGCTTGTAGCGCGCGTCGTCTTCGCCGCCTTCGCCGGTATTGGACTTGGCGCCGATGCGGTTCATGGCGATGGCGAGGGTTTCGTGGGCTTCCTTGCTGATGGAGCCGAACGACATGGCTCCGGTGGCGAAGCGCTTCACGATGTCCTTGGCTGGTTCCACCTCATCGATGGGGAGTGGGCGGGAACTCCACTTGAAATCCATGAGGCCGCGGATGGTGCAAAGCTGCCGGTTCTGCTCGTCGATGATGCGGGCGTAGTCTTCGTAGGTCTTGTAGCTGTTCTGATGAACAGCGTGCTGGAGCTTGCTGATGGTTTGCGGATTGAGGAGGTGATATTCGCCGCGCACGCGGTAATGGTAGTTGCCGCCGGTGGGGAGTTCGGTATCGGATTCGGCAACGGAGAGGAAGGCCAGATCGTGCTTCATGCCGGCTTCCCTGGCGAGAACGTCGAGGCCGACGCCTTCGATGCGCGAGGCGGTGCCGGTGAAGTACTTGTCAACGAGGGAGCGGTTGAGCCCGATGGCTTCGAAGATTTGAGCTCCGCGGTAGCTCTGGAGGGTGGAGATGCCCATCTTCGAGAAGACCTTGAGGAGGCCTTTGTTGATGGACTTCTTGTAGTTCTTGAGCGCGGTTTCGAAGGACATGCCCTCGGGGAGGAGACCGCGGCGGTGCAGGTCCTCGAGGGTTTCGATGGCGAGGTAGGGGTTGATGGCGCTGGCTCCGTAGCCGATGAGCAGGGCGAAGTGCATGACTTCGCGGGGCTCGCCGCTTTCGACAATGAGGGCGACCTGGGTGCGGGTTCCTTCGCGGATGAGGTGGTGATGGACGGCGGAGAGCGCGAGCAGGCTGGGGATGGGGGCGTAGTCTTTGTCGATGCCGCGGTCAGAAAGGACGAGAAGGGTGTAACCGTCCTTGATGGCGCGGGAGGCGCGGCGGCAGAGCAGGCCGAGAGAGCGCTCGAGTTCCTTTTCGCCGCCTTCGGCAAGGTAGGCCGCATGGAGGGTGGCGGAGAGCAGATCGCCCCAGGAGACGCGGCGGAGTTTTTCGAGATCGTAGTTGGTGAGGATGGGTTGCTCGAGCTTGAGCGTGTGGCAGTGCTCGGGAGTCTCCTCGAGAATGTTGCGTTCGGTACCGATGTAGGAGGTGAGCGACATCACCAACTCTTCGCGGATGGGGTCGATGGCGGGATTGGTGACCTGGGCGAAGAGCTGCTTGAAGTAATGGAACAGGAGTTGGGGTTTGTCGGACAGGCAGGCGAGAGGGGTATCGGTGCCCATGGAGCCGATGGGCTCTTCGCCTTTGGCGGCCATGGCAGAGATGATGACGCGGAGGTCTTCATCGGTGTAGCCGAAGCAGCGCTGGCGCTCGAGGATGGTGTCGTAGTCGGTGGGGTGCCATCGCTGCGGGGCAGGGAGGCGATCGAGGGTGATCTGGTTTTTTCTGATCCACGCGGCGTAAGGCTGCCGGGAGGCGAGTTTGGACTTGATCTCCTCGTCGGGGATGATGCGGCCTTCGCTGAGGTCAGCAAGCAGCATTCTGCCGGGTTGGAGGCGGCCTTTGAACCTGATGTTTTCGGGCTTGACGGGCAGGACGCCGGTTTCGGAAGCCATGATGAGCAGGTCATCGTGGGTGACGAGGTAGCGCGCGGGGCGGAGACCGTTGCGGTCCAGGGTGGCTCCGACAATGCGGCCGTCGGTGAAGGCGATGGCGGCGGGGCCATCCCATGGCTCCATGAGGGACGCGTGATACTCGTAGAAGGCGCGCTTTTCGGCGGGCATGGCGGCGTCGCTATCCCAGGCTTCCGGGATGAGCATGGCCATCACATGGGGAAGTTCGCGGCCGCCGAGGCAGAGCATTTCGACGGCGTTGTCAGCCTTGGCGGAGTCCGAACCGCCGGGGACGCAGATGGGGAAGATCTTCTTGAGGTCGTCGCCGAAAATTGGGCTCGCGAGCACCGTTTCGCGGGCTTTCATCCAGTTGACGTTGCCCTGTACGGTGTTGATTTCGCCGTTGTGGCAGATATAGCGGAACGGGTGGGCCAGCTGCCAGGTGGGGAAGGTGTTGGTGGAGAAACGCTGGTGGACCATGCAGACGGCGCTCATGAGGTCCGGGTCATTGAGTTCGCCGTAGAACTGGGAGATCTGGGGCGCGAGCAGGAGTCCCTTGTAGACGATGGTTTTCGTCGACATGGAGGGGATGTAGAAGAAGTCGTGCTCTTTGAGGTCTTCAATCGAGGAGATTTCCGCTTCGGCGCGCTTACGGACGACGTAGAGCTTCCGCTCGAGTTGATCCTGGGTCATGCCAGAGGGGGAGGCAATGAAGATCTGCTCGATGTAGGGCTGGGAAGAGCGGGCGAGGCGGCCGATGGCGTTGGAATTGACGGGCGTATCGCGCCAGCCGAGAACTTCGAGGTCCTCCTCGCGGGCAATGCGCTCGAGGATGCCTTCACAGCGGAGACGGGAGTTTGACTCGACCGGGAGGAAGACCATACCCACGCCGTACTCTCCCGGGGCGGGGAGGGTGAAGCCGAGCCTGGCGCACTCCTTATGAAAGAACTTGTGGGGGAGTTGAACGGTGATGCCCGCGCCGTCGCCGGTCTGCGGATCGCAGCCGCAGGCGCCGCGATGGGTGAGGTTGATGAGGATCTGAATACCCTTCTGGATGATGTCGTGGGAGGGGACGCCCTTGAGGTTGGCGACAAAGCCCATGCCACAGGCATCTTTTTCATGAGCGGGGTTATACAAGCCCTGCTGCTTGGGTAGGCCGCGAGTGAGATTCTCGTGCAACATTGGGTACACCTCGAAACGTGCTGAGTTAAACGAACCGGGCGCCGCAGGAACGCGGGCTAACGCGAGCCGTTGATGTGAGGGAACGAAGCAACATGGGCGTCTCCCTCAAGGGGTAGTTTTCGTAGTATAGCGGGGTGCGTGATATAAGTCCAGCAAAAAATGAATGGATCATATTATTAGATAAATTAATGATACTCCAAATGGCAGCAGTGGCTGATACAATCGCTGGAATGAGACTGAACCGCAGGCAGTTGTTGGGGGCTCTGGGGTTGGCATCTCCACCCGCCGGAAGAACGCAAACAGTTTCCAAAGGCCGCATCCGGCTGGCGGTGTCGACGTATTCCTACTGGCACTTCAAAGGGGCTCCATATCCGGTGGAGAAGGTGATAGAGGATGCGGCGCGGCTGGGTTTTGACGGCGTGGAGATCCTGCACCGGCAGATGACGAGTGAGGATACGCCGTACCTGAACAAGCTGAAGCAACTGGCGTTCCGGCACAGCCTGGCGATGCCGATGTTGTCGATTCATCAGGATTTCGTATGGCCGAAGGCAGAGGACCGGAAGCGGAACATCGATCACACGGTGCACTGCATCGAGATGGCGAACCAGATGGGGATTCCGTGCGTGCGCCTGAATTCGGGCAGATGGAAGACGGTGCGCTCATTCGACGATCTGATGAAGGTGAAGGGGAACGAACCGCCGCTTGCGGGATTCCAGGAGAAGGATGCGGTGAAGTGGTGCGTGGATTCGATTGCGCAGTGTATGCCCGCGGCGGAGAAGGCGGGAGTGATGCTGGCGCTGGAGAACCACTGGGGGTTGACGACGAACATCGGCACGCTGCTCGAGATCCACAAGGCGGTGAATTCGCCGTGGCTCGGAATCAACATGGACACGGGGAATTTTCCGGGCGATCCGTATGAAGGGCTGAGGAAACTGGCTCCGCACGCGACGATCATTCAGGCGAAGACGTATTACGGCGGGGGCGTGTGGTACACGCTGGATCTGGATTACAGGAAGATCGCGGGGATCATTCGCGGGGCGGGATATCAGGGGTGGGTCTCGCTCGAGATGGAAGGCAACGAAGAAGCATCTACGGCGGTGCCGAAGAGCTTGTCCGTGCTACGGGAGGCGTTCGCATGAGAATCACGAAGACAACGAGCAGGCCGCCGAGGCGGGCGCGGGAAAGAAGGCCGCAAAGGACGACGGCGCTGACGGGGCCAAAGATCCGCTGCCCGCTGTGCGAGTGGAGGCCGACGCCGGCGGACTTGTGGGACTGCGCATGCGGGCATGCATGGCACACGTTCGATACGGGGGGTATCTGTCCATCGTGCCTGCACCAGTGGACGACGACGCAATGCCACTCCTGCAACGGATGGTCGGCGCATTCGGACTGGTATCAATACTAGAGCGTGAAGGAGCGGCAACACCCGAATTTCCGGACGGCATTCTGGCAAAGCATTGTCCGGTACCAGCCGGACAAGATCACGCCGTGGCTGGCGCTGCGGAGCGCGCTAGGTGTGGGACTGCCGCTGGCGGCGGGTGTTCTGTCGGGCGCGGCGCCGCTGGGGATCGCGGTGGCGACCGGGGCGCTGAACGTATCGTTCACGGACAGTCACGGGCCGTACCGGCAGCGGGCGGCGCGGATGCTGGCGGCGAGCGTGATGGTGGGGACGGCGGTGCTTGCGGGCGGATTGAGCGGGCACAGCAACTGGATTGCGGCGGTGACGGCGGGTTTGCTGGCTTTCGCGGCGGGGATGATGGTGGCGCTGAGCGCGGCGGCGGCGGATGTGGGCGTGATCAGCCTGGTGACGCTGATTGTCTATCAGGCGAATCCGCTGCCCGTGGAACACGCGGCGGTCTCGGGATTTCTGGCGGTGGCGGGCGGGGTGTTTCAAACCGGTCTGGCGCTGGCGTTCTGGCCGCTGCGGCGGTACGGACCGGAGCGGAGGGCGCTGGGGGAACTGTATGACGAGATGTCGCGCGTGGCGGCGGCGCGGGTGAGCGCGGCGGAAGCGCCGCCGGCGAGCGCGCAGAGCACGCACGCACAGGAGGAGATGGCGACGCTGGCGCATGATTACTCGGTGGAGGCGGAGCGCTACCGAAGCCTGCTCAATCAGGCGGAACGGATGCGGCTGGGCATGGTGGCCCTGGGCCGGTTGCGGGCGAGGCTGGAGCGCGAGTGGCCGGGTTCGGACGAACTCGAGATACTGGAGCGCTTCTTCGAGGCGGCTGCTTCCTTACTGGGGACGATTGGAGAGTCGCTGCGGGGCGGAGCGCCCGTGGAGGCGGCGCCGGCGGAACTGCGGGAGTTACAGCGGATGAGTGAGGCGCTGCGGTCGAGGGCATCGCTTCAGGCGGCGCCGGCGGCGATGCTCTCGGATGCGCGGTCACAAATGGATGCACTTTCCGGGCAGTTGCGCTCGGCGGTGGACATGACGGCGTACGCGACGCCGGCGGGGATGGAGGCGTTTGCAAGGAAGGAATCGCGGCGGCCATGGAGCCTGCGGTTAGGAGGCACGGTGGCGACGCTGCGGGCGAACCTGAGCCTGGGTTCAGCGGCGAACCGTCATGCGATCCGGCTGGCGGTGTGCGTGGCGGCGGGAACGGCACTGGGGCGGGGAGTTCAACTGGAGCGGTCGTATTGGGTGCCGATGACGATAGCGATTGTGTTGAAGCCGGATTTCACAGCGACGTTGAGCCGGGGGCTGCTGCGGTTGGTGGGAACGTTCGTGGGCCTGGTGGTGGCGACAGGGTTGTTTCATCTGGCTCCGTCGACGGCTTGGGTGCAGGTGATGCTGATTGCGGCGCTGATGTTTCTGCTGCGCAGCGTGGGGGCGGCGAATTACGGGATCTTCGTGACGGGGGTGACGGCATTTGTGGTGCTGTTTATCGCCATGACCGGGGTGTCGCCGGGGGATGTGATGGCGGCGCGGGCATGGAACACGGCGGTGGGCGGAGTGGTGGCGGTGCTTGCCTACTGGCTATGGCCGACGTGGGAGCGGACGCAGGTACGGGAGATGATGGCGAAGATGCTGGACTCCTACCGGGAGTATTTCCGGCTGGTGCGGGAGAGCTACGTGAAGCCGCGCGCGGGTTTCCGCCATGAACTGGAGCGGGCGAGGCTGGCGGGAAGGCTGGCGCGATCGAACATGGAAGCCTCGCTCGAGCGGTTGAGCACGGAGCCGGGGACGAGCGCCGGGACCATGGCTTCGCTGAACGCGATGATGGCGAGTTCGCACCGCATGGTGCACGCGATGATGGCGCTCGAGGCGGGGCTCGCGAGCAGCCATCCGGTTCCGGCGCGGGAGGCTTTCCGGCCCTTTGCGGACCATGTGGAGCTGACGTTGTACTATCTGGCGGCGGCGCTGCGGGGATCGCCGTTGACGGCGGAGGGGTTGCCGGATTTGCGCGAGGATCACTACGCGCTGGTGCATTCCGGGGATGCGCTGACAGAGCGCTATGCCCTGGTGAACGTGGAGACGGACCGGATTACAAACAGCCTCAACACGCTGAGCCTCGAGTTGCTGCGTTTTCTCGGGTGAAGAAACCTGTCACAACGGAGGGGAGTTCCCCGTCTCAGGTTGTGGAGGACAGTTGATGACACGAGTTTCCGGACGGGAAGGCGGGATCTGGCTGCGGCTGGTTTATGAGATGGCGCGAGCGGTGACGGGGAAACTGACGGGGAAGAAGGAAGTACCCGAACCCGTGAAGGTGACGGCGCATCAGCCGCGATTGCTGTGGGGCGTGGGGCAGATGGAATCCGCGCAGAGCGGGATGAACAGCGTGGCGTGGGATCTGAAAGCGCTGGCGGAGGCGGCCGCGGCGCGGGGAGTGGGATGCCCGTGGTGAATAGATATCGGGTCTGCCGTGGGCAGGCGGAAGGGTGTCAGTGAGCGGCAACTGGCGGAGTTGGACGATTTTGAGACGAGCAGCGCGTTTCGTGAAGTGGAGCGGCTGGTGATCCGCTATGCGCGGCGGATGACCGAGACTCCGGTGGAAGTGAGCGATGAGTTGTTTGCGCAACTGCGGAGCCACTTCAGCGAACGGCAGTTGGTGGAACTGACGTCAGTGATCGCGTGGGAGAACTACCGGGCGCGGTTCAATCATGCACTGGGGCTGGAGGCGCAAGGATTCAGCGAAGGGGCATACTGCGCGCTGCCTGTACAATCGTCAATGAATGGACAGAGGGGCTGAGTTCGAGCAGCACCGGGCGGCGTTATTCGGACTGGCGTACCGGATGTTGGGTACGGTGGCCGAGGCCGAGGATATGGTGCAGGAAGCGTATCTGCGCTGGGCAGGGGCGCGGGAAGAGGTGAAGAGTCCCAAGGCGTGGCTCATGGCAGTGGTGACGCGGCTTTGCCTGGACCATCTGCGATCGGCGCGCGTGCGGCGAGAGACGTATGTGGGTCCCTGGCTTCCGGAGCCGGCGCAGTTGGAGGCGCCGCCGGCTGACAAGGAGAGCATCACGTACGCGTTTCAAGTGGTGATGCAATCGCTGTCCGCTCCGGAGCGGGCGGTGTTCCTGCTGCGCGAGGTGTTCGTGGAGGATTACGCGGAAATTGCGGCCGTTCTGGAGACGACGGAAGCGAATTGCCGGCAGTTGTTGAGGCGCGCCCGGGAGCAGGTGGACGCAAAACGGGTGAGGTTTCGGGCTCCGGCCGAGCAGCAGAGGCGGTTGTTGGATGCTTTCTTACAGGCGTGCACGCGGGGGGATGTGGATGGCCTGATGGGGATGCTGGCGCAGGATGCCGTGTTGTACAGTGACGGCGGCGGGAAGGCGAGGGCAGCGATCCGGCCGATTCGCGGGGCGAATGCGATTGCGCGGTTCTTTGTAGGAGTTGCGAGGAAAGTTCCCGCCGGGAGCAGTGTGAGGCTGGCGCGCGTGAATGGGGAGGTGGTCGTGGTGGGGGAACTCGAAGGGCGCCCGTCGTTCGTGATGCAAATCGAGATGAGCGGGGAATTGATGGGAGCGGTATACCTGGTGGTGAACCCGGAGAAGTTGAATGGGGCGGGGAAGGGGCGATGGGAAACGGCGGTATGACGAGTGAAGCCGGTTCGAGCACGCGGCGCGGCGCTGTGATATAACCAACCTCATCGATCCGGAAGAGGACTATGAAAACCAGAGGATTCACCGTCAGCGCCGCATTCTGCGCGGCATTGTTTTTCACCACCGGGCTTGCCGCCCAACAGGCGCGGATTTACAACACGGCGAAACTGAAATTGCAAGCGGACAAGCAGATTTTCGGGGGGACCGTGCTGAGTTCGGATCCGGAGATCTATTGCGCGATGGCGAACGCCGGGTTCGACTATCTGTGGATCGAGATGCAGCACAGCCCGTTGACGTACCAGGAAGTGGCGCACATGATCCGGGCCTGCAAGGGAGCGCCGGCAATTCCCTTCATCCGGGTGCCGGACGCGACGGAGGGGGACATCCAGAAGGCGGTGGACATTGGCGCGCTGGGCATCATCATTCCGATGGTGGAGTCCGTGGAGAAGGTGAGGAACGCGGTGAAGTTCGCCAAGTATCCGCCGGTGGGGAAGCGCAGCCAGGGGAACGGGCAGTATGGCGTGTTGTGGGGCAGCGATTACCGCAAGACGGCGAACGACAACATCATGATCGTGGCGATGATCGAATCGCCGGCGGGGACAGCGATCGCGCAGCAGATTGCGGACGTGCCGGGCGTGGACGTGGTGTTCGTGGCAAGCACGGATTTGGGCAGCTTCTCGGGGCGCAAGCAGGGCGATCCGGAATACGAAGCCTACGTGACGAAGATCCACGACGTGGTGCTGCGGTCGGGATTGAAGCTGGGCGGGCCGCATGCGTGGAAGGACCGGCCGGGATTCACGTTCTTCCAATCGGCCGGTGAGGCGAGCCTGATCCGGTCGGGAGCGCAGATGGTGCTGGGCAGCGCGCCGATGGCGGGCGAGAAGAAAGGCGTGGCCCCGATCGAGGGGTCGGAGCACCACAAGTAGCTCAGACTGATTCCGTGGGGACCAGTGCGCCGTGCGAGGCGGGCGGGGGCGCTGGACATAATGAATTTCGCGGGGGCCGGTAGTGGGGGAGTATTGTGCCGTCCAGACGGGGCGGATGTAGTGTAGGATGTCTGGAAGGCACATGAAAGCGCAAACATTTCTCGGGGGCGTTGTTTTGGCTGCGCTGGCGGGGGGCTTGTGCGCGGAGGAGTACAAACCGGGCCCGGATTCGCAGCGCCAGGCGCGCGTTCCCAGGGGGACGGTGACGCAGCATCTTTACGGCGGAAACTGGTATCTGGCGAACCAGGAGATGTATTCGCCGCTCGAGTACGCGGGATATGAAGTGAAGTTCGTGTTGGGGACGGATGGTCACAACAGCAAACACGGGCCGGCGATTCAGCCGGACGGGTCGTTGGAACACAGTGCGCCGTTTTGCCGCTTGGAGACAACGGACCCATCCTCAATCAGCGGCGCGCAGATTTGCGGCCGGCCGGGACGCGTCGTGGGAATCATCAACAAGCCGCAGCCGGGCCCGCTATCGAACGTGGTGTTCGGCGGACCCGGCCTCGATATGCTCTATGTCACCGCGGGCGACAAGGTGTACCGGCGTCACCTGCGGCGTAAAGAGATCAACTCCTGGACAGTAGTAAAGCCTCCGCAACCCCGACTCTAACATGTGGGCCAAACTCCGGAAGTATAAGCGCTGGATCCTGCCGGGAGTGCTCCTGCTGCAGGCGATTCTGCTGTTTTCCAGGCTGGATCTGCTGTCGCTGTGGGGTGATGAGTTGTTCACGCTCGAGACGGTGACCAAGCCGCCGGCGCAGATGCTCGAAGTGTTGCGCGGGGACGTGCATCCGCCGCTGTACTACCTGCTGGTGCACGGCTGGATTCAACTGCCGCTGCCATGGGACTTGCCGGAGCGCATCCGGGCGTTTTCCGCGCTGTGCGTGCTGGCGACGACGGTGATGCTGGACGTCTTCTGGCTGCGGAGGATCAAGACGTACAAGCGGATGCTGGTGCTGGCGCTGTGGACGGTTTCTCCGGCGGTGATCCTTTATGGGCGCATGGGGCGTTCGTATTCGATGCAGGCGGCGGCGGTGGTGCTGGCGCTGTACCTGATGTGGCGGCTGCGGCTGATGCCGGGATGGGGCGCAATGGGGGCGGCGGCGGCGGGAACGTTGCTGACGCTGTATACGCACTATCTTCCCGGGATCGCGATCGTGTCGGCCTGTACGGCGGTGCTGCTAGTGGAGGCGGTGCGGGACGGGAAGTGGCGCGGTTTCGGACTCTGGATGGGATCGCTCGTGATTGTTGGAGTAGGGTATGCGCCGTGGATTCTGACGCTCGGGAACTCGATAGCGAAGTGGGGCGAGGCTAGCGGAATCTCGGCGCGATACGCGGTGTCGCCGGATCCGTGGGTGAGCCAGTTCGTGAAGGCAGGGTACACATTTGTTGCGCTGGCGTTCGGCGAATGCCTGCCGGTTTGGGCGGCGCCGCTTTGCGTGCTGGTGGTTCCGTTGCTCATCGTGATGCTGGCGCGGCTTCCAAAGAAGGGGGACGCGTTCACATGGCTGCTGCTGCTCTCGGCGGCGGTGGGGTATGTTGGCGCGGCGCGGTGGGTGAGCTATCCATTTATCGCCGCGCGACTGCTCTGGGTGTTGCCGTTCTTCTGGCTATGGATGGCGACCAACACGGATGTAGCGCGGTGGCGGCGGTGGGCGCTGTACCTGCTGTTGTTCGCCGATGATGCCTCGCTGCTGAGCTATTACCGGGTGGACAATTTCCTGAACAAGGGGTACGCGTCGCCGCTTCGGGAGATGGCGGCTTCGGTGCATGGCGGGATGGTGATCGCCGATACCTACAACACGGACTTCCGGACGTTCGCCTGGTATGTGGGGAAAGCGGCGGAAGTGCGGTTCGCGGATGCGTCGGCAGCGGGGCGGATTCGGGAAGAGGCGCAGGCGCGGCAGACAGTGTGGGTGCTGCGGAACACGCACGACATCTCTCCCGGGAAACTGGTGACGCAATTGGAAGCCGCGGTGTGTGAGGGGAGGCGAGTGTCGCGTCATGAGTACCTGCCGTACGCGGACTGGCAAAAGGAGGTGATGCGGGCGATGGGGATTGCGGCGCCGCCGGCGTATTTTCTGGAGTTGACGGAGTGTAGCCGGAGGTGAGCGCGTGGCGGGGGAGAGATCATCCCCTGTCACGCGCGCGCAGGAAACTACCAAGGCAAGCGCCGCGCCTATCAGGATGGCTGTCGCAGGCTCGGGAACCTCCGGGGAGAGTTCCACGTTATCCCGATAGCCTTGCCATAGTGGTCATTGTCATATTCCTCTGTGTTTTGTAACTGAGTTGTTTGCGATTGGCGCGGCAACGAACCACGGCCGCGGTTGTTTTCGCTTCAGAACTGAATGCGGATATCGATCTCCATGCACGGCTGTCCGGTCGCGAAATTGGATGTGTCTCCCCGCGTGCCAGTCATGGTTCCGAACGTGTATGGACTGTTGGCGTTGTACACCGAATTCGGCTGGTTGAACGAAGGCTGCTTCAGCGGCAGGTTCATCATGTCCAGCCGGCTGATAACCCGTACGCGCTCGCGAATCGACCAACTCTTGCTGACCGACACCTGCATCCAATTCGCCCCCGGCCCTTCGAACATATTCCGCCCCAATGTGCCTGTGGTGAACGCCGAAGGATAGCCGAACGCGCTGAATTTCAAATAGGGCAGTTGGGCCCGATTGTCCGACACTGGGAACCTGTTCGGCCCGATGGTCCAGTCCTGTACTACCGCCAGCTCCATCGGCACGAGCGCGTTTGGCCGGTACGAGCCTTGCGGAAGGTAATTGTACGGGCTCCCGGAGTAAGTAACCGTAGTCGGCAGACCCGTCTCGAACTGCTGGTTCCAGGTTGCCTCCCAGCCGCCTACAATTCCGTTCACGATGCCGCCCCTGTTCAGCAGCCGGCGTCCTCGCCCAATGGGGAATTCATACGTCAGGATGCTCGTAAAATGGTGGCGGATGTCATAACCCGCCCGGGCTTTCTCCAATTTGCGGTTGTAATAGGTGACGCCGCCGGCTCCGCCGTCAGCGTCGCTTTCGTCTATCGTTTTGGCCCAGGTGTAGAAGGACGTCCAAGTCAGGCCGTGAGAATAACGCTTCTCCACTCTCATCGTCCCCGCATGGTGTGTGTTGTGGCCGAAGTTGGAGTACAGGTTGATGTTCCCGAACTGCGGGTACGGTTTGTAGTTCTGCTGGTTCTGGAAAATCTGCGTCAGGACAGTAGGATTCGTCGAGATGTTCAACGGAATGACATTAATGTTCCAACTGTTCAGCAGTTTCACTCCGGCCGTTCCCTGGTAGTTCAGTTCCAACAGCCAGGTGGGCGACAACTGGCGCTGGAGGCCGGCGGACCAGTTCATCACATATGGCGTGCGCATGTTCGGGTCATACCAGGACACATTTCGCGCGCTGTAATTCGTACCCACATACGGCACACTGCCGTTAGAACTCACCGGGTAGTTGACTGCCGGCGTGTTCGACAGCACGAATGCGTGCCGCGGATCTCCGGGTGGAGACTGCACGTTCACTGTAGCCTGGTACTCCTCGAAGTTTTGTCCGACGTCGGTAGCCCCCAAATCCGGGTTCATGATCCCGAATGACGAACGGAACACCCACGTCGGGCGGAAATTCCAGGCCAGGCCGAGACGAGGCTGGAAGTTGTTCAAGTCCTTGCGGGCCAACTGGCCTTTGGGATGCATGAGTGCTCCCGGTCTTCCTGTCAGTGCATCGGTTGCCGCCGGGTCGAATTGAGACTGCTGTCCGTACTTGGTAGAGAATGGCGACTCATAATTCCAGCGCAGCCCGAGGCTCAGCGACAGTCCGCGCTTCACCTTCCAGTCGTCCTGGAGGTAGAAGGCATGTTGCCACCATCGAGGCAGCCACGAGCCGAAATTCTGCGAGAATTGCGCACTCCCCACCGTGCCCAGCAGAAAGGAAGCAAACGTGTTGCCGGTGTTGGCTGTAAACGGCGCTTCCGTGCCCGAAAAGGTATAACTCCCGCCGGGCAGCGCCATCGGCACGGCGTTGTAGCGCGTTCGCATCAACTCGTACCCCATCTTCAGAGTGTGCGTTGCGATGATTTGCGTAAAGTTGTCCTGGAACGTGAAATCTTCCCCCACCTGCGCTTCTTTCGTCAGGGAAGTGATCCGATACGGGGGAAGATTGAACAACGGGAACGTCTCATCGGAAACGTTGGCCATGCCCAGTTTCTTCCCCCAACCCTGTCCGTAGCTCAGACTGTTGAGAGTGTAATGCCGCCGGGAGTAGCCCAGCCGGATCTCATTGAATCTGCCCGCTCCGAGGAGCAGCGTGTCATTGAATGCGATGTTGATGAGGTCGATCGGGATTGTCTGGGAGTTGTAGTCCAACAACTCCCACGCGAATTCGGGGTACTTCTGCGCCCGGTCGGCCCGGTGGCGAGCGTGCGAATACCTGCCGAAGATCTTATGATTCGGTGAGAACTGGTGGTCGATCTTCTCATCCCATCGGATGCGTTTGATCGTCTTCGGGCCGTCCGCGGCGAGGTTGTTCACCGGACCCGTCCTGGTCATCGTTCCGGGAACATTCGGCTTTACAAACGGATTGTTCGACAGGAAATTTTTGGCCACCGGGTCGAACCGGCTGGGCGCAATCTGGTTATTCGGAATGGGATCCCGCACCCATTTGCCCGTTGCGTCCTGACGCGTCGTGAAAGGATCGTAGAGGGGGAGGCCCATTCCGCCGAATGAGAAGTCGCCGTTGAGCATTTCCGCGCTCGGCACCGTATACCGAAGTCCCGTCTCGCCGGCGTGCTCCAGATGGATCGCATAGGCCGACAGCCAGAACGTCTTGTTTCTTCCGTCGTACAGTTTGGGAAGCACCACCGGCCCGCTCGCGGTGGCGTCGATGAATTGGAGCCTTACAGGACTGATGTTTGGCGCCTGCTGGAGGTAGTACCGGTGGATGAACTTCCCGTCCATGATCCGATCTTCGAAGGAGCCGTGCAGTTCGTTAGTTCCGGACTTGAACACGAGCGACAGCGACCCTCCAGCCGAGTGCCCTATTTCCGCGGACATACCCGTTGTAGTGACCTTCGCCTCCTCGACGGCGTCAAGGACGCTGTGAATGGAGTCGTTGACTCCGAAAGCGGAGCCAGTCCCAGGCTGTTTTCCGCTTACTCCGTCCAGCGTATACCCGATCGACCGCTGGCGCTGCCCCATCACGTGATAGCCGGCGCTGCCTGAGGCCTCCGGAAAGTAGAGCAGCAGCTTGTTGGCCCGCTTCTGCGCTACCGGGAGCGCCAGTATGGTCTGGCTTCCGATGATGGAGCCAGCCGTCGCGTTCTCGGTTGCCAGCAGAGGAGCCGCAGCCGTCACAACCACCTGCTCGGAGGTTGCGCCAACTTCCAGCACGATGTCTACACGGGGCGTCTCGGCTGTCCGCAGCACGATGCCTTCTTGTACGAAACGCTTGAATCCCGCCGCGTCCACCGTGATGCGGTAGGAACCCGGACGCAGGTATGGAACGTAGTAGTCACCCTCCCCGTTAGACTTGACCTCCGTCCGGAAGGCCATATCTACGTTGACCACCACGACCAGCGCGTCCGGGACTCTCGCGCCAGTGCTGTCGGTGATCGTGCCGACCAGGGTCGCCGCCCCGGTCTGCTGCGCGTTCACACTCCTGAAGGGAATCGCGAACAAAAGCAGCGCGGCCAGGAACGTCAGGTAACGCGGGCTCTCGTGTGTATTGCCGCTCGTGTAGGCAGGAAATGGTTCAGACTGGGATGGCATGCTTTGCGCCTCCATTGCCTAGGGGCATATGCCCTCGGGTAAGGGCATGCGCTCGCTGTTTACCGTTGCGGACGCTATGTCCCGTTCCAGGATCGCGCCCGCTGAATTCAGCAACAAGGTACTTTGGCCAACTCTCGGGTCGGGAGGGAGCATATCATCGAACCGGGAAGGGGACAAGACCTGTTGATCCGAAATTTGATCCGAAATTGTGTCAATCCGGAATGCTGATCGGCAGTCTGAAGAGAGGCAGTCCCGGTCAGCACGGGATTCAGAATGCGGATATAATCACCGCAATATCGATAGCGAAGGAGTCCACGTATGCGTGCGCTCGCACTGTTGTTCCTCTCCGCCTCCAGCGTCCTGGCGCAGACCGCCTCCACTCAAATCCTCGGCCTGGTCACCGATTCCACGGGTGCGGTCATCCCTGGCGCGACTGTCACCGCAAAGCGAATGGAGACCGGCGACGTGCGGACCACCGCTTCGAACGAGACGGGAAACTACATCTTCCCCCTTGTCGATTCCGGGACGTATGAGGTGAGTTGCGCTGCAACCGGTTTCAAGTCTGAGGTGCGCCGCGGCGTACCCCTCGAGTTGAACCAGAAAGCGCGCATCGACTTTCAGATGCAGGTGGGTCAGGCCGCGGAAACCATCGAAGTGACTTCGGCCATACCGCTGCTGAAGACGGAAGACGCCACACTCGGCTCGGTGGTGGATCAGAAGCGCATCATCGAATTGCCGCTGAACGGCCGCAACTTCGCCCAGGCGGCGACTCTCATGCCCGGCGTGGTCTATGGCTCGGCGCGCATGGGCGTGGACGGGAACCAGACCATCGGGACGCGCGCCATGCCCGGTCAGATTGTCGGGATTTCCGCCAATGGCCAGCGCGACGCGAACCAGAACATCACGCTGGACGGAGTCTCCGCCACGGACGGGTTCAAATCCGCCATGCTGTTTGTTCCGTCGCTCGAGGCAATTCAGGAGTTCAAGATCCAAAGCGCCGTGTACTCGGCCGAGTACGGAATGAACTCCGGGGCTCAAGCCAACGTTTCTATTCGAAGCGGCACGAACCAGTTCCATGGAACCGCCTTCGAGTTTCTTCGCAATGACGCGCTGGATGCCCGCGGGTTCTTCCTGGCCCCGAGCCAGCCGAAGAACAAGCTGCGCCGGAATCAGTTCGGTGGCGTGTTTTCCGGACCAGTCAGGAAGGACAAGACATTCTTCCTGGTGAATTACGAAGGCCGCCGCGAGGTGCGCGCCACTCCTGCCCGCATGACTGTTCCCACGGTCGCGATGCGCAACGGAGACTTTTCCGAGATCATACAACCGGGGAACCGGTGGTATCCGCGCGATGCCAATCCCGCCGCTACACGGGCCATCCGCCTCCCTGGGGACTCGACGCCGTTTCCCGGGAATATCATCCCCCGGAGCCTCCTGAACCCTGTCTCCTTGAATATCCTGACGTCGAAGACCGGGAGCCCGCTCCCGGAAGGCGGATTCATGCCTCTTCCCAACTTCGACGCGCAGGCAGCGGCCGCCAACTCTGTCATCAACTATGTAGGAACGGCCGACCAGGTGCTCAACTCAGACCAGGTGCTGGGCCGTGTGGATCATCGCTTCAATGACAACCACCGCCTGTTTGCCCGCTACGTCATCGTTCCCTCCACGTGGATCAACGACCCTCTGATGCGGCCGATGGGGTTCACATCGGAATTCCGCGCGCAGAACATCGGGGTTGGCTATTCCTGGATGATCAGTCCTGTCATGCTGAATGATCTGCGAGTAGGGTACAACCGCATCCGCGCCGACCAGGTTGCTTTGCAGACGGGCACGAACTTCACCCACCGCGATCTGGGGCTCGACATGCGCGTCACGGGCGATGGGAATCGCACACTTACCCCCCGGGAGGAAGGACTGCCGAATATCAGCATCACCAGTTTCGCCTCCACCGGTTCCGGCAATGTCACCTTCAACACGAACGAAACATCGGAAGTGGCGGACTCGCTGGCCATCAACCATGGGCGGCATAACTTCAAGTTCGGCGGACAGTGGCGCAACAGCCCGGTTGTGAACGCGGCCTCCAATCTGCCGCGAGGACAGCTCACGTTTACAGGGAATATTGTAGGCATCCCTGATGCGATGGCGGCATTCATGCTTGGCATTCCACTGAACGCCAATTCCGCGGAAGGCGTACCGAACAACGACATTCATCAGCAGAAGTTCGGGTTGTACTGGCTTGACGACTACAAGGCAACCTCGCGGCTGACCATCAACTACGGCGTTCGCTGGGATTGGTTCGGCGCCGTTACGGATGTGGGGGGACGCATCCGCAATCTATCCTTCGCGGATAGCGACATGCAGACCATCAACGGGGTGCGCTATCCCATGCTTGTTCCCAATCCCCTCGTGCCGCAGGCTCTTTACGACATCAATTGGAAGCAGATCATGCCGCGGTTAGGCATCGTCTATCGCGTGCACGACCGGACGGTGCTCCGCCTGGGCTCGGGATTGTTCTACTCCCCACAGCAGACGAACAACTTCAACATCCTGGGGTTGAATCCGCCGCTTTCGGGATCCACTGTCTTCCAGAACGACACCAACAAGCCGACTGCTACGATTCAGAATCCCTTTGCCGGTTCGCCGGTCGGGGGCGGCCCGGCGGCGATTGTGATGCTCGGCTATCTGAAAGCCGATCACGGCAACCGGTCGATGTATCTCAACAACAAGATCTGGCAATGGACGATGGAGATCGAGCGCAGTTTCGGACAGAACTTCGTCACGGGCATTGCTTATGCCGGCAGCGCAGGCTCGAACATCGACATGCCGGTGATGAACTTCAACAATCCGGATCCGGCCCCCGGCAACGTACAGGCCCGGCGGCCAATCCAGTATTACGTGGATTCCCGCAACCCATCCACGCTCCTGCCTCTGGGTACGGTCCGGAAGCTCGAATCGTGGACCAGTTCGAACTACCACGCGCTGCAAGCGCGCGCGGAGAAGCGATACTCTCACGGGCTGACGTTTAACGCCTCCTTCAACTTCCAGAAGGCGATGTCCATAGGCTACGGTGTGAATGAAGGCGGGCCGTTCGGCAACTCCTATACACAGGATCCGCGCGACCGCCTCGCCGACTACGGCCGTTCTCAAATCGACCAGCGGTTCCGCTTCGTCTTCTCGCATGTCTGGGAGATCCCCTGGATGCGCGAGGCGAAGGGTCCGGCGGGGTGGGTTCTCGGCGGCTGGGCCGTCAACGGAATTATCCAGCTCACGTCGGGCTTGCCGGTGACGGTCTCCCAGACAGGCGATTCGCAGAACACCGGAGCATCGTCTTTTCAGCGGCCGCACATCGCCGCGGGCCAGAAAGTGGATCGCGCTTTCGACGGGCGATCCATTGACCAGTGGTTCAACACTTCGGCGTTTGTGCGGTCGAAATGCGACGGCTGCGCCGGAGAGGGCATTTATCTGGGTCCGAAGGGTTACGGCAACGCCGGAGTGTCGCTTTTCGATGCGCCTGCCAACAAGACGTGGGACTTCGCTCTGTTCAAGGAATTCAAGCCGCGGGAAGGGCATCGCATCCAGATTCGCTGGGAGTCGTTCAACTTTCTCAATACGCCGCAATTCAGCGCGCCGTCGCGTTCTCTAGGCTCGGCGGATTTCGGACGCATCACCTCCACCATCATCAACAACAGGGAGATGCAGTTCGGTCTGAAGTACCTCTTCTGAGCGCTGACTGTGGGGGCGGCGTTCTGCAACAATATGGAGGACTCGAGCCAAAGTCCATGCGCCTGAACCTTCCGATTGTCATCAGCGTCGCCTTGCCCGCGCTTTTCGCGCAGCCGGCGCTTCTCGAAAACGCCGGTACAGCCAAGGACCCCGCGATCTCGGCCGATGGCCGCCGGGTTGCGTTCGTCTCGGATCGCGATGGATCGGGCATCGAACACCTCTGGGTCCGGCCGCTCGCCGGCGGCGATCTCCGCCAACTGACCTCGGGCAGGCACAACGATCGCGAACCGGCGTTCTCGCCTGACGGGCGCACGCTGGCCTACGTGAGCGAAGAAAACGGCGGGGGAATCTACCTGATCCCGGCGGCAGGGGGGAAGCCGCGCCTGTTCGCGCAAGGCGGGCGCCGTCCGCGATTTTCTCCGGATGGCCGGCGGATCGCCTATTGGGTTGCGTCCCAATCCGGCGCCGGATTGTTTGAAGGCGAAGTTGTGGCGAGAAAGAACCGTCCGCTTCATGCGGGATTCCACTCGGCGAAGGATCCGGTTTGGTCGCCGGACGGCAAGCGCCTGATCTTCGCGGGGTGCAGGACGCCCTCGACGGAGAGTTGTGACTGGTGGGTGAGCGACACAAGTAGCGAGCCGGTGGCGATTGGCGCCGCCAGGATTTTCCGGGAACATCACCTGGATGGCCAGCCAAGCCCTGACCTCTGGCTTTCCAGTGGGAACACGATCGTCTTCACGGCAAGGAGCGGCGAGAACACGCGGCTGTGGACTCTCCGCATCGCCGCGGATCCGTGGCGCGTGGAGGGCAGCGCCTGGCGGCTGACCTCTGGCGAGCAGGATGAGCGCACGCCGGCTGCCGGCCCCGACGGGCGCGTCCTGTACGCCATCCGCACGCAGAACATCGACATCTGGAGCCTGCCGCTCGATGCGGATAGCGCTGCGCCGCGTGGCAGACTGGAGCGATTGACGAACGATCCTTCCATTGACCAGCGCCCGAGCCTGTCGCGGGATGGCAAGAGGATCGCCTGGGAAACAAGCCGCGGCGGGAATTTCGAGGTTTGGGTGAAAGATCTGGTTTCGGGAAGGGAACGGGGCATTACCAGCGGTCCGCTGAGGGAACACATGCCGGCGCTTTCGCCGGACGGCTCGAAGCTGGTCTACGACGCGCATGATGGCGAGAAGGTGACGATTTTCGAATCCGCCTTCGAGGGCGGAGAACCTGTCAGAATCCGTGAGGAGAACGTTGGCCAAGGGTCCTTTCAATGGACCGAACAAGGCGACACGGTACTCCATTTTCACCGGGAGCCGCCTGGGACCGTGGGCCTCATGAACCTGGCGAGCCGGAAACGCACGGTGCTGCTGCGGCACTCGAAGTTCAATCTGTCCATCGCGGATGCCCGTCTATCCCCCGATGGGGGCTGGATCGCGTTTCCCGTCCCTGTTGCCCCGCACCGTTCGCGGCTTGCAGTCGCGCGGGTTTCCCCGGCGGCAATCGACAACGAGCAGAACTGGACCTACGTCGCTCCGGAAACGGTCAACACTTCTCAGCCGGAATGGTCGCCCAATGGCAGATGGTTGTATTTCCTCTCCGACCAGACTGGCAGCCTCGCGGTGTTCGCCCAGCGTCTATCCGATGGAAAGAATCCTGAGGGAGCGCCGAAGGCTATCCTCCAATTTCCCGATGCCGGCCTGACCATCGCGGAAATGCGGCCGCGCGATATCGGATTGACTCTCGCGCGGGATAAGCTGGCTTTGGCGGTGGCGAAGTACAGTTGGGCGATCTGGTCCGTGCGGCCTTAAGGAAAGACATGAACACACTCACACGCCGGCAGTCGATGATGGCCTTCGCGGGGTTGGCAGAGACCCGCGGGCCGGTTTTTGATGCGCACGTCCATATCTGGACAGCCGACAGCGCGAAGTATCCCATGGCGCCGGGGACGGATCGAACAAAGATCCTTCCTCCGGCATTCACCGCGGAGGAGTTGTTGAAAAATGCGCGGCCCTCGGGCGTGACCATGATCAATCTTGTGCAGATGACGTGGTATGGATTGGACCACCGCTACATCCTGGACATGATCCGGAAGCATGCGGGAACCTTCGTGGGCACGGGCATCGTTCCCGCTGTGACGGACGCCACGCTTCCCAGCCCGGACGCTACGATGGTCGAACTGTCCAAGGGCGGCATCTATGCCTTCCGTCTGCTGGGAAAACAGAGAGCAGCAGGTGCGGGAGTGCGGTGGATGGACCATCCAGGCTACGAAAAGATGTTCACCGCCGCCGCGGCTCACAACCTCGCGCTGAGTTTCCTCATGGAGCCGCAGGATCTTCCGGAGTTGGACCGGATGTGCGCGGCGCACCCCGAGGCTCCGGTGATCATCGACCATCTCTGCCGCATCGGCGCGGCGGGTCCGATTCACGATGAAGATGTGACGGCTCTGTGCCGGATGGCGCGGCATAAGCGGGTGATGATGAAGATCGGCGCATATTACGCACTGGGCGCGAAGCGCGAGCCATATACGGATCTGCTGCCGATGATCCGGCGAGTGGTCACCGCTTTCTCCCCCGAGCGCTGCATGTGGGAAAGCGACTGCCCCTATCAGGTGCAGAAGCCGCACAACTACGCGGCGTCGGTGGCATTGATTCGAGACCATGCGGATTTTCTCAACGCAACGGACAAAGCGCAGATTCTTTTCGGAACGGCGCACGGCTTTTTCAAGCGATCGCGATAGTCCTGGAAGATAGTCCTGGAAGATTGCGGGCGCTCCGCTGCTTGTAGAACAATAGGCAGGATGTTTCGCCTGACAATTGTGCTCACCCTGGTTGCGGCCGCGAATGCCGCCGATTGGCCGGTCTACGGGGCCGATGCCGGCACCAGCCGGTATTCGGCGCTCAAGCAGATCAACGCAGGGAATGTACACAATCTGAAGGCGGCCTGGACATTCCACACAGGCGATAAGACCGAGCGGCCGGCGACTCAGATGCAGTGCACGCCGATTGTGGTGGACGGCGTGATGTATGTGACCAGCCCGCAATTGAAGGTGATCGCACTGCGCGCGGCCACGGGCGAGAAACTGTGGAGTTACGATCCGTTTGCCGGGTTGGACGATGACCGGCCGCGCGGGGTGAGCCGCGGCGTATCCTACTGGTCCCGCGGCAAGGATAAGCGAATCCTGTTCACCTACCGTGCGCGCCTGGTGTCGCTCGACGCGGCCACGGGAAAGCCCGATGCCGCGTTTGGCGACAACGGGCAAGTGGACCTGACGCAAGGCTTGGACCGCGACATCACGGGCCTCGCCTACTACGTCACCACGCCGGGCGTCGTGTACGGGGATCTGCTCATTCTCGGGTCCACCACCGGCGAAGGTCCGCGGCCGTCCGCGCCCGGGCACATTCGCGCGTTCGACGTCAGGTCCGGCAAGCAGAAGTGGATTTTCCACACGATCCCTCACCCGGGAGAGTTCGGCTACGAAACATGGTCACGGGATTCCTGGAAGTATAGCGGCGGGACAAATGTTTGGGGCGGCCTCACGCTCGATGCCAGGCGCGGTCTGGTATTTCTTGCTACCGGCTCACCGACGTTCGATTTCTACGGCGGTGACCGCGTCGGCAACAACCTGTTCGGCAACTCCGAGGTGGCGCTCGATGCCAACACCGGGCGGCGTGCGTGGCACTACCAGGTGGTCCATCACGACGTGTGGGATTACGATCTGCCAACCGCGCCCTCACTGGTCACGCTGCGGCGTGACGGCCGGCCGGTTGACGCGCTGGTTCAACTATCGAAGATGGGGTTTGTGTTTGTATTCGATCGTGTGACCGGAAAGCCGCTGTTCCCCATGGAAGAGCGCCCGGTGCCGGCCTCCGATGTGCCGGGAGAGGTTCTCTCGCGCACGCAGCCGTTTCCTTTGAAGCCGCCGCCACTCAGCCGGCAGCGGCTCTCAGAAGATGATCTCACCGATATCACGCCCGCCAAGCGCGCTTACATTCTGGAGCGTTACCGTAAGCTGCGGGCAGGCAATATTTATACCCCGCCGAGCATTCAGGGCACGCTGATCTATCCGGGATTCAATGGCGGAGTGAATTGGGGCGGGGGATCGATTGATCCGGAAAACGGCCTGCTCTTTGCAAACAGCAATGAGAGCGTGAATTGGATGACGCTGAAGAAGGCGGCAGCCGGCGCGGGGTACACCTTCGATTTTCAGGGCTACACGCAATTGCTCGATGACGAAGGCTACCCATCGATGAAGCCGCCGTGGGGCTGGTTGACGGCGGTTGATCTGAACTCCGGTGAATTCCGCTGGCGCGTCTCCTTCGGGGAGCATCCGGAACTGACGGCTCGAGGCATTCCGCCCACGGGCACGACGAACTTCGGAGGATCGATCGCCACGGCGGGAGGCCTCGTGTTTATCGGCGCGACGCAGGACCACAAGTTCCGGGCATTTGACTCGCGCAGCGGCAAGGTGCTTTGGGAGACGCAACTGGAAACCGGCGCGTATGCCACGCCGTGCACGTACGAGATTGGCGGCAAGCAATATGTGGCGGTTGCTGTTGGCGGCGGGCGATGGAAGAGCCCTGCCGGTGATTCTTTCGTGGCTTTTGCGCTCCCATGATTCTCCTGTATTTGATTCTGATTGGCGCCGCGATGGCGCAGAATGAGCCGCGTCCGCCCGTGGGCTCTTCGCCGGCGCAGCCGTTGCCCTTCAGCCACCGCGCCCATGTGAGCATCGGGCTGAAATGCGTCGAGTGCCACCAGACCGCGGCCACGGCCAACGCGGCGGGAATGCCTTCGGTGGATTTCTGTATGCGGTGCCATGTCGCCGTCAGGAAAGACAGCCCTGCTATCGCGACGCTTGCGCAACATCAGAAGGACAGGAAGGCGGTGGAGTGGGTCCGGCTATACCGTCTTCCCGATTTCGTCTATTTCTCTCACCGCCGCCACCACACGAAGGCGCAGATCGCATGCGCGGCGTGCCACGGCGAAGTTGCCGCGCAAAGTGTCCTATTGAAGGAAAAGTCGATCGCAATGCCGGCCTGCCAGGCGTGTCATGACGCCAGGAAGGCAAACAACAACTGCGATGCCTGCCACGATCCGCACCCCGGTTAGACGACGCGATACTTGTCGAGAGCCTTCTGGTCCAGCGTAACTCCCAACCCAGGCTTGGTTGGGATCTTGTAGAAACCGCCTTTCTCCACGGTGAACGGCTCCTCGACGATGTCATCCTCGCCGATGTGGGTCAGGCTGATGCAGAACTCGACGTTGGGAAGGGCTGAGCATTGATGGGCCTGGAAGACCTGCGAAATCCCGGAATAGAGCCCGTTCTCCACCCACAGATTCTGGCCGGTGAGCCGGCAGAGGTCGGACTTCTCGCTCAGCGCCGGCCCCCACTTCCAGTCCTCCACGACAAAGGCGTCGCAGAGAGACTCGAGGAGGAAACTGCGGACGTCCACCGCTTCATAGTGGACCGCGAGACGGAACGGCAGGCCGCGGCGGATCTGCCGGTAGCCCACCAGATCTTCGTGCGCGATGGGCTGCTCGATGCCTTTCACCTGCTCGAACCGGCGGAGCGAATTCATCACGGCCAGAGCCTTGCCGGCTGAGCCGAAGCTGCCGTTGGCATCGAGATAGATCTGGTAATCATGCGGCACTACGGCCGTGACCGCGGCCATCTGCTCCACCGGGTCTTCATAGCGCCGGGTCTTGATCTTGTGCACCTCATATCCGAGTTCGACTCCCCGCTTGGCCTCGGCGGCCAGCAGCGACGGCCGGAGGCAGTGGCTCCACCATGTTGCTTGAACCGTGGGCCGCGGCTGGGGAGAGAAGAGCTTGCAGATGGGCACGCCGCCCGCCTGCGCCACCAGATCGTAGATGGCGATCATGACGCCGGGAGTGAGCGCGCCGCTGTGGAGGAATTCATAGGCCGGCCGGCCCTTCATGGCGGACAGGTGAGAACGCGGATCGTCCTTGGATTCACCCAGGCCCACCAGTCCCTCGTCGGTGTGGATCCTGACGATCCAGGGGCGATAATCCGGCCTGTCGATGTTTTCCCGGCGGTAATTTTCGTGCATGTTGTCACGCACCCGATCGTTGAAGGGGATGCGCAGGCCGAAGGCTTCGACGCGGGTGATCTTCAGTTTGGCGCTGGGCGCGGCTGCCGGGGCATATGCGGCGCTGAGGCCGAATCCAAGCGCCGGGGCGTTTCTGATCCAGTTGCGGCGATTCATGGCTTTCCTCCTTTAGCGCACGCGGTACCTGTCGACGGCGTCATCGTCGACCGTTACACCCAACCCGGGTTTCTGCGGGATGTCATAGAGCCCGTCCTTCATCACGAAAGCCTCTTTGACCAGGTCGTCTTCAGCGGTAACCGCGGCGTTGATGGTGAATTCGATTCCCGGATAGGCTGCCGCCTGATGAGCCTGCACGGCGAGGCCGATGCCGGACCAGCAACTGCTCTCGTCCCACAGGGGGATGTGGTACATCTGGGCGAAGGCGCTTTGCCCGGCAATGGTTCGCCCAAGGGTGGGACTGGCGCTGATGTGCACATCCAACAATCCTTCGCGCGCCGCCAGCATCGGGTTCACCAGCCCCCAGTGTTCGGCGAGCCGGAGCGGTATCTTGCCCTTGAGTTGGCGGTATTCCTCCGTGCTGCGCACGGGCGATTCAATGCCGAAATACCCGGGAAATTCGGCCAGTTTGGTGGCGAAATGCAAGGTGCGCGCCACCGACCCCCAGCAGTGGTTCGCGTCGCCCCACACTCTGTAATCCGACGGCACGGAAGCGAAGATAGCCTCGGCCTGCTTGACGGGGTCTTCCCACATCCGGATTTTCACTTTGTGAACACGGTAACCCTGGCTTGCTCCGAGCTTGGCTTCCCGCGCCAGGATGTCCGGCGGATAGCTGAGACTCCAGTAAGCCTGCACAATGTGCTTTTTCGGATTCGGGGAGAGCAGCCGGCACACGGGGAGCCCCGTAGCCTTGCCGAGCAAGTCATAGATCGCCGTCTGCGAGCCGCCGAGACCGTCGTTGTAGAAAAACTCCCACGGCGAACGCCCCACCATGCTCTTCACGACAGCTTCATTGCCGCCTTCACCAATGCCCATCAAGCCTTCATCGGTGTAGAGCTTGACCACGGTGTGCGGCGAGTGGGGAACGTCCATGTTTTCGCGGCGCCAATTGAGGATCGCGATGTCCCGCAAACGTTCGTGCCAGGGAACGTGAGTGCGGATCATCTCATAGCGGCTGATGCGCATTGTGGCGACACTGGCCGGGCTGGCCGCGGCAATCTGATAAGCGGGACTGCCCGCGCCAAGAGCCGCTCCGGCTTTCGCCAGATAATCGAGCAGCTCGCGGCGGTTTGGTCTTGGCATGATAAGTCTCCTTTCCCCGCGCTTCACTTGCATTCGCTCTGTGTGTATGCAAGAGCCTATCACGTTGGATGGGTGGTAGTGTGAGGCGCGCGGTTCGCAGTGGGCACTGTGCGAGGTTAGAGGAGTTCCAACGCGGTTTCGACGGGCCGGCACGGACGCACGCCTTTGGATGAAGCAACTACAGGACGATTGAGGAGCACGGGATGTTGGGCCAGGTAGCCGGCCAGTTGGGCATCTGTCCATTTCGGGTTGGCCAGGTCGAGTTCGGCGTAGAGCTTTTCCTTCGTGCGGAGGAAAGCCCGCGCGCCCAGGCCCGAGCGCGCGATGAGGGCCTTCCATTGCGCGGCGGTGGGAGGGGTTTTCAAATACTCCACAATCTCAGGCTCGACGCCCCGTTCGCGAAGCAATGCGAGAACCTTTACCGAAGTGCCGCACTTGGGATTGTGGTAGATGGTGACCGATGGCGTGGACATGGAATTATCTTACCCTCCGTGCGGCTTATTGGACCTGCGGATAAAGGGCGATGGTTTCGCGAATGAGCTTTTCGGCCGCGCCCACGTCATAAGGGGTGCGTTCCACTTCGTAGCCGCCGTATGGATATTCCGATTCGACGGGCATGTAGTCTCCACCCTTGCCGCTCGAATAGCCGCAAAACATGGTGACGGAGAAGGGAGAGGCTTTCTTGACGGTCGCGCCGATGCCGGAGAAGGGTTCGCCGGGCATGGCGACGAGGGCCATGCCGCCGATGCGGAGAATCTGGACATCCACCTGGACGGGTGTGGGGTCGTACGGGCGTTGCCACTTGAGGAGGAGGTCGTGGAAGCGGCGCCAGCGGGCTTCGGCCTGGTGCTTTTTCCAGGGATCGCCGGATTGGCGGGCCGGCTCGAGCTCTTTTTCCGCCGCTTCCACGCGGCGGAACATTTCGCCGATTTCCTGGGCAGTGTAGCGGCGCGGAGGCAGATCGAGCCTCTTGCTTACGAACTTGAGGGTGGAGTCGCGAGGACCCTCGACGCGCCACGGTTGCTTGGCTGCGAAGGCGGTGGATTCGACGAAGCCCTCGAAATGCGGGACGCGGCGCGTGGTTTCCACTTGCAGGGCGAGGGCGGCTGCCTGATGGCCGAGGATGCGTCCGAGGCGGTGGGCGACGCTGAGATCGCCGGTGCCCCATTCAACAGGGCCCTGATCGCCGGCAGCGCCCTGGAAGAAGAGGCAGAGTGCGCCGGGCATGGCCTGTTCGACGGTCTTCCGCATCATTCCGACCCAGTCGGGAGAGATCATCTTGTTCTCGTAGGTGAGGACGATGCCGTGGCACGGGTAGTTGACGAGGACGGCGTAGGGGTTGCCGTTGCTGTCGTCGATGCGGATGACGATGAGATCGCGATCGAGAGGACCATCGGGGTTGCGGCCGACGGCGGCCGGCCCCTGGCGGGTGGCGCGCATGCGGCGGTTGATGTTGATCGTGCCGGCGCCTCTTGCGCCCCAGGCGTGGACAGGGCGGAGATTTTTGTACGCCTCGACGACGGCGGCGGTGATGCGGTCAGAAAGAAGAGTGTGGTAGGCGGCCATCATCTTCTCATAGGGCTTGGGATCGACGCCGAGGGGGCCTTTTTCGCGCTGGAACATGGGTCCGGAATGCGTGTGGGTAGCAGCGAGCCGGATGTGGCCGGCGGGGATGCCGGTGGCGCGGGCGATGCGTTCGTGGATGTCCTGCATGCCGTTGAGGAGGAGGATGTCGATGTCGACCATGACGAACTTTTGTTTGCCGTCGGAGAGCACGAGTGCGGTGGCGGCCATTCCGGCAGGGTCGATTCCGATGGCTTCGACGTGAGTTTGCGATCCCCAGTTGAGGTGCGGGATTCCGATGGGCGGAGTGATATCCGTGCGGGCAACTCCGGCGAGGAGGCCGGAGGGTTTGCTGTTCCTGGCGGATTGTTCGACGATATCCGCGCGCAGAGGGATGGCGAGCAGAAGGATGGCGGCGAGCGGGCGCATTGCCCAAGCTTACAACAGGCCACGCTCGCGGCGAACGATGTTCACTCCATCGGTAAGAGCCTTGAGTTTGGCACGGGCAGCCCAGCGGGCAGTCTGGCTGAGGCCGCAATCGGGAGCGAGCGAGAGGCGCTCGGGAGCCACGAATTCGAGGCAGCGGCGGACGCGCGCGGCAATGTCCTCCGGCGTTTCGATGTAGTAACTCTTGACATCGACAATGCCGGCCGAGACATCGACGTACTCGGCGAGGCCGGCGATCATTTCAATCTGGGAAAACTCGCGGCTGGCCATCTCGAGATGAATTTCATTGACGTTGAGGTCGTAGAAGGCGGGGAAGAGCGGCGCATAGCTGCGCGGGGCGACGGAACGGGCGCGGAAGTTGCCGAAGCAGAGGTGGGTCGAGAGACGGCATTCGCCATAGACGCGGCTGACCGTGCGATTGAAAACCTCGACGAACTGAGTGGGGTCTTCTTTGTGGGCGTAGCAACTCATCGACGGCTCGTCGACGCAGATCTCCTTGCAGCCGGCGGCGATGAGCGATTCGAGTTCCCTGCGAACGATGGGGATGAGGGCTTTGGCGACCGCCCAGCGGTCCTTGTAGCGATCATTGGGTTCGAGGCGGCCGCTGAGCGTGTAGGGGCCGGGAACGGAGATCTTTAAGGTAGGGCCGGCGGGAGCGAGGCGCTGGAGGCGCTGAAATTCGGCGACGCATCCGAGACCGCGGGGCGCCGTGATGATTCCCGTGATGCGGTGTTTGCCGCGCTGGTCGTGGCCGGGAGGGCCGAAGCGGCGGCGGGGTTTTTCTTCGCGCTCGATTCCCTGGAGGAAGCCGTAGAAGGAGAGGTTGAAGTCGAAGCGGGTCTGTTCGCCGTCGGTGATGACGTCGAGACCGGCGCGCGCCTGATCGTGAATGGCCACCGCGGCGGCATCGTCGAGCAGTTCGGAGAGGTCGTCTTCGCCGAACTGGTCCAGTTGTTGAAGGGTGGCTTCGAGCCAGCCGGGGTAGGGATAACTGCCGATGACAGTGGTTCGCAAGGGACGAGGTTGCATGGTTCAGCCTGTGACACTCCAGCCGCCGTCGACGGTGAGGATCTCGCCGGTGATGTGGCGGGATTCGTCGCCAAGAAGGAACAGGGCGGCGCGGGCAACATCATCCGCGTCGAGAATTCCTTTGCTGAGCGGCTGTTTGTGTGTGATGAATTGGAGAATATCTGGGTCTGATTGCGCACGGGCGCTCATGGGTGTGCGCACGAGGCCGGGCGCGATGGCGTTGACGCGGATGCCGTGCGGGGCGTAGAAGGCTGCCATCGCTTTGGTGAGACTGAGGAGGGCTCCCTTGGCGGCGGCATAGGCGTGGGCGCCGAAGTGTTGAGGCTCCGGGGAGTAAGCGCTGACGCTGGACATGTGGAGGATGGTTCCAGGCAGGCCGGCGGCGAGCCAGTGGCGGAGTACTTCGCGGGAGAGCAGGAAGGCGGGGCGGAGGTTGCGGGAGAAGGTGAGATCCCAGCCATCGGAGGAGCATTCATGCAGGGGGCCGTCGCCGAAGCGGCGGCCGGAGAGGCCGGCGACGTTGAAGAGGGCGTCGATGCGGCCGTGCCTGTCGAGGCAAGCCGCGACCGCGGCGGCGGCGGCCGGCTCCTCGCACAGATCGGCGATGTAATCCGCGGGGGGATCGAGCGCCGCGAGAAACGGGAGGTCGCCGCGCTCCGTGGCGAGACGGGCGGCGGCGGCGGCGATGCCGGTCGAGCCGGAAATGAGGAGCACGCGGGGCATCAGTATTTCACACGAATCCATTTTTTCGAGCGCATTGACTGGTAGCCGGCGTCGAGAATGCAGTTGACCTTGTAGCCGTCTTCGTAGGTTTCGCGAGGCGTCTCGCCGCGGGCGGCGCATTCGACGAAGTGGCGCATTTCGGCCTGGTAGCCGTAGGCGAAAGCTTCCTCGGGTAAAGGACGCGTCCATCCGAAATCGATGTCGGCCTTTTCGACGACGTAGCCGGCGGCACTGGTGGTGAAGGACGTGATGGGCGTGCCGCGGGTGACGTCCGTGAAGATGGAGCCTTCCGAGCCGTGGATTTCGTTGCGCAGGTCGAGGCCGCCCTTGGTGGTCCAGGAGAGTTCACAGTGGCCGATGCCGCCGCTCGAAAACTTGAGAACGAGCAGGGCGTTGTCCTCGCCTTTAGTCTTCCCGTGGTGTACGAGGGTTGCGCCCCAGGCCATGACTTCGACGATTACGTCTTCCCTGCCGAAGAAGTAGCGGGCGGCTTCCACGCAATGGCAGGCGAGATCGCTCATGGCTCCGCCGCCGGTCTTTTCGATGTCCCAGAAATGAGGGCTATGCGGCCCGCTGTGCGATTCGCGGGAGCGGACCCAGAGAACGCGGCCGATGCCGCCGTTGACGATGGTCTCGCGGGCCTTCACCACGCAGGGGGAGAAGACTTCGGTTTCGGCGTAGCCGTGAATGCGGCCGGACCGGCGGGCGGCATCGAACATTTTTTTCGCTTCGGCGCGATTGCGGCCGAGCGGTTTGGTGCAGACCTGATGCCTGCGGGCTTTGGAGAGTTCCAGCGAGACCGGAAGGTGTTCTTCATTCGGGAGGGCGATGATGTGGAGGTCTATGTCTTCTCGCGCGATGGCTTGGGACAGGTTCGTGGTGAATTCGGGGATGGCCCACGCGGCGGCGAATTCCTTGGCGCGGCGGGAGGAACGTGAGTAGTTCACAACCACCTGCTGCCCGTACACGTTGGCGAGACCCTGCATGTAGAAGTCGGCGACGAAGCCGGAGCCGAGCATGGCAATGCGGACGTTACTCATAAAGGTGCCTCAGGCTGGTGCGGTAGGACTCATAGAATCGCCGGAGTTGCTCTTCGGCGCTGGTGTTGCCGATGAATTGATGGCTCGGCAGGAGCACGGGCTTGATGCCCCGCGCGAGCAGGCGTTCGGCGACAGCGCAACGGAGCATGTTGATGATCATTCCGCCGGTGACCGTGGAAGTGGGGCCGGTGCGCCACTCGAGGCCCTCTAGCTCGAGGACGCAATCGCCCGGGGGGCAGTGGTTGTCGATGACGACATCGGCATGATCGATCAGCTTCGTGCCTGAGGAGTGGGCCGGAACAGAGTTCTCGCAGTGGCGGCGGGAGGTGATGGCGATGACGGGCAGGTTGCGGCGTTTGGCTCCGGCAGCCATTTCGACAATCACGGGCCGGATGCCGCTGGTGGAAATAACGATGAAGGCGTCGTGCGGGCCGAAGTGGAAGCCTTTGAGGATCTCCTCGGAATAGCCTTCGTACTTTTCGAGGTAGAGGGGAGCGCGTAAGCCGTTCGCGCCGACGATGGCGGCGTGGTTGGAAAGCGCGAGTTCGACGAGGGCGACGAATCCCACGAAGCATCCCTGGCGGGGAGTCATCTCCTCGCACATCATGCGGCTGTGTCCGTTTCCGAAGAGGAAGACGAGGCCGCCCTGAGCGATGGAGTCCGCGCAGATGGCGGCGGCGCGCTCGATATTGGGCAGTTCCTGGTCCCTCAACTCCTGTAGCAATTGGAGCGTTTTCGCGTAGTAGTCAGCGGCGGCATTCATGAATGGAAAACACCTAGGTATAGCAGCCTGGAAACGGGTCCGTCAAAGGGCGTATTCTGAACTGGACATGACGAAGGTATTGGCGGTGGATATTGGAGGAACGCAGGTGAAGGCGGCGCGGGTAGACGCGGAAGGCCGGATCGAGGATTCGCGGCGATGCGCCACGCCGGAGTCGCTGGAGGAGTTTCGGGAGATGGCGAGGAGCTTCGTTGCGGAGCTAGGCGGCGGGACGAGCGCGGCCGGAGTTGGTTGTAAGGGCATCATTGACACGGTGACGAGCCGGGTGGAAGTGCTGCCGGGGACCGTGCATTACCTCGAAGGGGAGTTGCTATCGGAGGTCTTCGGATTGCCTGTGGCGGCGGACAACGATGCGCGCGTGGCGCTGCTGGGCGAACGGCGCTGGGGCGCGGCCCAGGCACGGGAGAATGTGGTAATGTTGACGCTGGGGACCGGCGTCGGGGGAGGCGTGTTGAGCGGCGGAAGGCTGGTGCGCGGCGCGGGGGGAGCGGGCGGGCATCTGGGACACTATACCGTGGACCCGAACGGGGCGCCGTGCATTTGCGGAAATCGCGGGTGTCTCGAGACGGTGTTTTCGTCGCGGGCTATGGAAGCCGCGGCATTCGATGCGATGCATCGCGGGGTAGCGTCGGTGCTGCTCGAAGGGCCGAAGCCGCCCACGTGCGAGCAGGTGTTTCAGGCGGCGATGGCGGGGGATGAAGTGGCGGCCGGGATTGTGAATCGCGCACGGGAAGTGCTTGCCGGAGCGATCGCGGGAATGATCTTCGTGTTCGATCCGGAGATAGTGATTCTCGGCGGGCAGATTGTGGAGGCGGGGGAGTATCTGCTGGCGCCCCTGCGGGAGGCGGTGTGGCGGCGCACGCGGGGGCTGTTACGGCGCGATGTGCCGGTAGTGCGGACTCAACTGGCGGACCCCTCGGGAGTGCTTGGTGCGGCTGCGCTGGCGCTCGAGAACTCCACCTTGTCGTAGATCTCCGAGAGGACGAGGCGGCAGGGGACGCTCTCGAGTTCGATGGCCGCTTCGAGACCGGCACTTTCGGAGAGGACCCAGCGATTGTCAGGCAGGCGGCGGAAGCGTTCGATGTGCGGTTCAGATTGGGAAATGAGAATGTATTCCTGGAGGGATTCGAGCGCGCGGTAGTGGGAGAACTTCCCGCCGCGGTCATAGGCTTCAGTGGAGGGGGAGAGGATTTCAAAGATGGCGACGGGATTGGTGACGGTGTCGTTTCTGTTATCGGGGAATTGGGGCGGGCCGCAGAGGATCATGGCGTCCGGGTAGGTGTAGAGGCCGGTGGAGGAGACGCGGAGGCGGAGATCGGAATTGAACACACGGCATTGGGTCTTCTTCAGCGCATTTCTCACTTCTCCGAGCAGGTTGGCGGCAATCAGGCTGTGCGAGGGTGTCCCCCCCGCCATGGCGTACATCACGCCGCCGAGATACTCACTCTTCGTATCCGCCTTGCGCTCGATTTCGAGGTATTGTTCCGGGGTGAGATAAGGAGGTGATTGCGCCGCCATCAGAGCACCTTGCTCGTATTGTGTCACAAGCTAACGCGCGGTCAGCTTTGGCCAGTGGATTTCGACACCCTGCTCTGTCAGGATTCGTTGAAACTGGGCGAGCAGTTTCTTTTCCGAGCGGATACGGCGCGGCGGCTGCGACGTGCGGATGGCATAGGCGGCAAGCACTCCGGCGGATTCGCCGATGTTCCATTCGACGGGATGGAGGCGGTAGCAGCCGTTGGTGATGTGCGTGGTCCCGATATTCTTGCAGGCGGGGATGAGGTTTTCCATGCGCTTGGGGATGAGGGCGCCGAGAGGGATTTCGAAAGGGTAGGAACTGACATCCAGATAGTTGTCGCCGCCGGTGGTGGGGTGCAGGTCGATGCGGTAGGACCCGATTCCGATGGAGTCATAGAAAGGCTCCGCAATTTTGCTGACGTGCTGTTCGAGGACAGTGAATTCGGCCTGAACGCGGCGGGATTCGCGAACGTAGGGATACATGGCGAGGCCGTCTTCAGTTCCGGCGATGTCTTCCCGCAGCCGCAAGCCGCGCCATCCGCCCTCGGTCTGCATCCAGTAGAGCAGGGAGAGGCTCAACTGTTTGGCGCGGTTGACGTGGCGGGTGAACTCATCCTCGCTGACATCGATGAGGCGGCCGGGGAGGTAATCATTCTGGGGCCAGTTGATGAGTGAAATGTCGCTCGCGTATGCCCCTGGAGCGAAGTTGGAGCGAGCAGCGATGCGGCGGTAGATCCAGAGGTTCATCGGTCCGGGCGGACGAGTGGGGTCGGATTTTGTGGGATCAAAAGCGAGTTCGCGCGGCTCGAGCGTGCGCGGATTGGTGGTTCGCCAACTCAGGAGCTTGCCGGGCCAGGCCGGCTCGAGTTTGGGAACGTAATCGCGCCACCAGGAATACTCGGCCGGCTTCTCGATGGTGTGGTCTTCGCCGGGGAGATAATCCACGGCGAAAGACATGGTGAAGGCCTGCTCGTTGGCGGGTTGGGATTTGGCGGGCGCCGAAGGTTCTCCCGTAGAGGATTGCGATTCGAAGCCGGTGACGTATTCGGTGCGCGTAAGGGGAAGCAGGTCGCCGAGTTCCGTAGCATCAAGGAAGTAAGCAGCTTCGATAGTGCGGGCCAGGCCGGTTTCGAGGCTTTTCACGGTGATTGCGCGCACGCGATCGCCGAAGGTGTCAGCGAAAGCGGGTTTGTGCCGTGTCAGCAGCGTGAGCTGTCCGCTGCTCTGGTAAGGCAGCAGTAGCTCTTCGAGCACGGCAAGGGCAACTCGGGGCTCGGCGGCGAAGCGGGAGACCGTGCCTGCGCCGGGATTAAGATGGGCGCGGCGGCGGGCGGCTTCGGTGAGGGGATAGTGGGCGCGGTAGTAATCGCGGATGGCGTTACGGAACTCGCGCCAGGCCCGCGTCGAACCGAATGCTTCGATCCACGGATGCTCATCAAAGGCGGAGACAAGCTGGGACGTCATCTGGCCGCCGATCCAGCGGGTCTCTTCCGTCATCACAACACGCATGCCGTTGCGTAGCGCGGCAATTGCGGCCGCACAGCCTCCCGCGCCGCCGCCGATGACCGCGATATCCGCGCGGAGGTGGCGCGCGGCGAGCAGCGGCGCAGGCAGAAGCGAGAGAAAATGACGTCGGCAAAGGGCCATGGACTACTGGGGTGGAGTGTACCAGACGCGCGCGTGATGGCGGCGCGCGATGCGCCGGCCTTCGGAAGGAGTGAGGACGCTGAGGGCGGTAGCGAGGCTGTCAGCGGTCGCTCCGTCCCGAGCAAGCACGGTGACGCCGGTGCGGGAAGTGAGTCCGAGCCCGGTTTTCGGGTCGATGATGTGGGAGTAGCGGCGGCCTCCGATTTCGACGAACTGTTCGGTATCTCCGGAAGTGGAGACCGCGCAGTTGTGGAGGACCAGGGGCTGATCCACCTGCACACTCCACCCTGCCTTCCCCGGCGGCGGATCGCCAATGGCAAGATCGCCGCTGACGGCGACAAGGGCGCGCGGCAGGCCGAGCGCGCGGAGAGCGGAGAGCGCTTCGCCGGCGGCGAATCCTTTGGCGATGCCGCCGAGGTCGAGTTGGAGGCCCGGTTGAAGAATTCGCACGGTGCGGCGGCGGGCGTCTAATTTCAGATAGTGATATCCGCAATGCTGCAACGCGAGCCGGCGTTCGGCCTCGGATGGCAGGCGATTGCTGCGCCTCGCCTCCCGCCACAAACGGATGGCCGCGCCGAGCGTGACGTCGAAAGCCCCCTGCGTCTCTCTTGCGAGATCCTGAGCGGCGCTGAGCACGCGGAACAGGTCTTCGCTGACCTGCGCGGGCGGGCCGGAGCGAAGGCGCATCAGTTCGCTCGATGGGTTGTAGTCGCTGAGGGTCTCATCGAGTTGGCGGATACGTTCGAAGGCTGCCGTGAAGCCCTTTCGGGCAGTACCGGAGTCCTGCGCATAAAGGGTGACCCGGACGAGGGTGCCCATGTGGGGCTCGACGGCTTCAAAGCGCTCCAGCGGAGCGGCGCAGAGCGAAGCCGCGAGCAACAGGCCGGCGCTACTCTTTTTCCACGCCACTATTCCAATACTTGTACATCTCTTCGGCGCTCGGAACCTTTAACGGACGGACCAGGCGGAATCCGAGCCACTGGGCGTCGGTGAGATACCAGATGCTTTTCGGCAGTTGCGGATCCTGCATTTTCCAGGAGGCGTCCGAGGCAACGCGCGCGCCGCAGCGGCAGGCTTCGGCGTCATCGTTCCAGGATCCGCCGCGGACAGCGTGCGGGTAAGGGCGAGTCGCCCTGGCCCATGGCATGAACGTGACCGGGTCTTTCCACTGCGAGTAGTTGGGAACGTACTGATCGAGCGTCCATTCCATGACGTTGCCTTCCATGTCATGGAGTCCCCAGGCATTCGGCTTCTTCGTGCCCACCTTTTCGTACTTGCCGTTGCTGTTCTGGCTGTACCAGGCATAGTCGCCGAGTTTGGAGGGATCGTCGCCGAAGGAGTACGCCGTCGTAGTACCCGCACGGCAGGCGTATTCCCATTCCGCCTCGGTCGGCAGACGGTAGAAGTGGCCGGTGCGCGCGCTGAGCCATTCGGCGTATTTGTTGGCGGCGTGTTGCGTCATGCTGATGGCCGGGTAGCCGTTGAGGCCCATCCCGAAGCTCATCTCGACGTAAGGCCGCGTGGGCCGGCTGATGGCGTCGACGGCAGGGTCGGCGCCCGGTGTTTCGCCCGCCTGCTGAGAGAACATGAAGAGGCGGTATTCGTCCCAGGTGACTTCGTGCTTGCCCATCCAGAAGGGCTCGAGCTTCACTTTGTGCTGCGGCCCTTCATCGGGACGGCGGCCTTTTTCAGACGCCGGTGTCCCCATTACGAACTCACCACCGGCAACGGGGACCATCTCGAAGGAAACCACGGTATGCGGGATGTCCGTCTTGTAAGGCTTCATCTGCCCGGGCGAGGATTCCTTCGTATTGGCCTGGATGCGATTGTGGAGTTGCTCCACCAGCGCCTTCTCGTCGAGTTTCGCCGCGCCGGATTTGCCGAGGTCCGCGGGCCAGGGCGCCCCGGCGGCGATCCACTGCCGGATCTTGTCGCGCTGCGCCTTGGGAACCTGGGGGCCTCCAGGCGGCATTGCTCCCGCTTTGCCCGGCAGGATCTCCATCACGGTGTAGACGAGGCTTTTCTCCGGTTCGCCCGGGACGATGCCGGGACCTTTGTTTCCGCCCCTGCGGGCGCGCTCGGCCGTATCCAGCCGAAGGCTTCCGTAGTTGCGCTGCGCATTGTGACAGCCAAGGCAGTTGGCCTCGAAGACAGGCGCGATATCCTTGCGAAACTCGATGGTTTGCGCGGGCAGCACGGAGGCAAGCAAGCCAAGAAACAAAATCCGCATAGATTGTTTTTACACGAAACGGGTCTTGCCGGGCAGCGCTATGGGCGGCGGCGTGAAGGATTCGCTCCACTCGAGATGCTCGGGGAACAGTCTCTCCTGGGAGTTCAACGCCATGTCCCAGGTGATCTGCTGGCCGGTGTAGGCGGCCATGCGGCCCATCATGGCGAGCAGGGTGCTCGTGGTCATCCATTCGATGTCCATTACGGGTTGATTGCGGCGAATGGCGGCGAACAACTCGTCGTGCTCGGCCTGGTACATGTCGTTGTGCTCGCCCGTGTAGGTCCAATTGGTTTCGCCCGCGATGCGCGGGGAAGGCCCGCGGCCGATGGTGCAGCTTCCCTTCGAGCCGAGGATGTAATCGGAGTTCTCGTTGTAGCAGCCTTCAATCTGGCGGCAGCCGAGGAAGGCGCGCACGTTATTCGGGTAAAGATAGTTGACTTCGAAGTGGTCGTAGATGTTGCCCCCTTCGTTGGGGAGTTGGCGGCCGCCGACAGCGACGCAACTGATGGGCGGTTTGTCCCCCATGGCCCAGGCGATCTTGTCGGCGCTGTGAACCGCCTGTTCCACCAGGCCGTCGCCGCAGAGGTACGTGAAGTTGTACCAGTTGCGGATCTGCCATTCGACATCGCTCATTCCGGCGGGGCGTTCGCTCGCGGGCGGCATGGGTTTGACCGGGCTGGTGTAGTAAGTGGCGTAGTAGGCGGCGATGTTGCCGATGGCCCCGTCCTTCATCTGCTCGAAGGTGGCTTTGATGTGCTTCGAGCGGCGCCAGCAGAAGCCGGCCATCACGGAGAGGTTCTTTTCGCGGGCGATCTTGGCGCTTTCGAGCGCGTGGCGAACGCCATAGGCATCGGTGGCGACGGGTTTCTCGCAGAAGACGTGTTTGCCGGCCTCGAGACAGGCCCGCAGATGATACGGGCGGAAGCCCGGAGGCGTGGCGAGGAGCACGACATCCACGCCGCTGTCGATCACCTTCTGGTAGGCGTCCAGCCCGAGGAAGATGTGGGAGGGTTCCACCTTGACCCGCTCGCCGGCGACGTTCACTTTCTTCAGGCGCTCCAGGCACTGTTCGGCGTGGTCGCGGTCAATGTCGGCGACGGCGGTGAGTTCGGCATAGTCATCGGCCTTGAGGGCCTGCGCCGCGGCGCCGGAACCGCGCCCGCCGCAACCTACCAGGCCGACCTTGAGTGTCTTGGCCGATTGCATGGCGGAGAGGACCGCCGGGAAGCCCGCAACAAGTGAGGCTTTCAAGAAATTCCGGCGGGGAGTAGGAGGAAGGCTGCTCATGCATCCAGTATACGACCAGCCATGCACTGTTCCCTATGCGGTTAGCCGTTGTGACGGTACCAGTCGAGCGTGAGGCGCAAGCCTTCCTCGAGCGTGAAACGCGGCGCGTGCCCCAAATCGCGCACGGCGGCGGCGGTATCGGCCTGCGAATGGCGGACGTCTCCCTCGCGCGGCGGGCCGTACACGGGCGGAACGGAAACGCCTTCAATCTTCTGCAACACTTCCCAAACCAGATTCAGAGTATAACGGTTGCCGTTGCCTGCGTTGTAAACACGGCCCAGAACATGAGGGCCGGCGTTTGCGGCCTTGATGCATAGCTCCGCTACGTCTTCCACATAAGTGAAGTCCCGCGATTGCTCGCCGTCGCCGTGAATCATCGGGGAGCGCCGATCAAGAATCGCCCTGTTGAACAGCGAGAGGACGCCGGAATAGGGGCTCGAGGGATCCTGGCGCGGACCATAGACATTGAAAAAACGAAGCGACACGGTTTCGACGCCAAAGCAGGTGTGGAAGACGCTCGCGTAATACTCGCCCATCAGTTTCTGCGCCGCATAGGGCGACATCGGGTTGGGCGGCATGGACTCCACTTTGGGGAGCGCTTCGGTATCGCCATACGCGGAGGACGAGGCGGCGTAGACGACGCGGCCCACTTTGCCTTCGGCGCAGGCGCGGAAGACGTTGAATGTGCCGTTGATGTTCACGTCGTGCGAAGGGATGGGATCGTGTATGGATCGCGGTACGGAGGGAATCGCCGCCAGATGGTAAACAACAGCAGCTCCCGCCAGGACGGGAGCGATGGCGTCGTAGTTGCGAATGTCCCGCGCCTCGAGGCGCGCGCCGCCTACGCCTGCAAGGTTTTCACGCTTCCCCGAGGAGAGATCATCAAGCACGATCACCTCCGCGGCGCCGTTCGCAAGCAGCGAACGCACCAGCATCGAGCCGATGAACCCGGCGCCTCCCGTCACAACAATTTTGCTCATAAATGGATTTTTGCGATTTCCGATTCCAGATAGCGGAGAGATTCGTTGGCGATCGTTTCCGCGCCAAAGGAGAAGTCAAAGGCCTCGAGGGATACCCACCGCTGATAACCTCTCTGCATCAGCAGACGCAGCAGTGGTTTGAAGTCGTAGTCCCCCTTGCCGCAGTGCTTGCCGTCCAGCTCATTGACATGAACGTGGCGGATGAAATCGTAGTAGCGGTCGACAAGGACGGCATGCGGTTCCACCTCGTCGATGGCGTTATGGGTGTCAAACATCGTACGGACGCCGGGGCTGTTGATTTCCTTTACAATGCCCACCGCTTCTTCCAGAGTCCGGACCACGTCGCACTGCGCGGCGGGGAGGGCCTCGACGAGGATGGTAACGCCCCGCGAAGCGGCGTGAGGGGCCACATGGGCGAGGCCGTCGACGTAGCGCCGCGTGGCTTCCTCCCGCGAAGAGCCGCCCGTGGTGGCGCGCTGGAAGGGCGAACCGAACACCATGACGCCGTCCGGACCGAGATCCGCGCAGAGGTCGATGAGATGGCGAATGTGGAGCCAGCTTCTCTCACGGAGCGTGCTGTCGGGAGTAGTAACATGCAGTCCTTTGGGCGCCACCATGAGCCAGTGCAAGCCGGCGAACTGCAATCCTTCGCTGTCCATGATTTGCCGCAATTCGCGGCGGCGGTCCGCGGAGATGGAAGCCGGATCATCGGCGAGCGTGAAATGGGCAATTTCAATCCCCGCATAGCCCGCTTTGCGGATGGATTTGCAGGCGGCGGCGAAATCCCAGCCCTGGTAGGCTTCATTGCACATGGCTTGTTTGAGAGCAGACATCCGCTTCAGTGTACCTTCAGGCGTCGAGCACGTGCACAATCTTGGGCGCTTTGCGCGAACCGCTGAGAAGGGTCTTGCGAAAGGCTCCGCGGGGAACCCGCTCGATGAGCGCTTCCAGGTTCGATTTCCCGATGCGGCCGAGATCGGATACGGCATCTTCGAAGGCGTGCGGGCCGGCGTTGACCGAGCCGATGATCTTTCGATTGCCCACGATCAGATCATGAAAGGGAAATGATCCGCGCGCGTTGTGAGCCCCGAGAATCACCGCCACGCCGGAGGGAGCGAGTTTGCGCACGGCAAGAAAGCCCGCGGCGGCGGCGCCCGCGGCCTCGATGACAATGTCGGCCTCGGGAGGATCGCCGCGCGTGTAACCGGCTCCCGCGCTGGCTGCGATCCTGACTCTGCGGCTGGCCGGCGATTCGAGGGAGTGGAGCACCACGGGAATGCGCCGCTCGAGCAACACGAGGGCGGCAAGGATGCCGATGGGACCCGCTCCGAGGACCAGCGCGCGGCGCGGCCGGTCTCCATAGGCGTCGAGCGCCTGGCGGATCGCTTTTTCCACAACACTGAGCGGCTCGATGAGCACGCCGATGCTTCGCAGCCCGGGAGGCGCCTTGATGAGATCTCCCTTGCGATCCACCGCCAGGTCAGTGAAGTATCCGTGCGCGCCGATGATGCCCCGCTCAGTGTAGTTGCCGGAGATGCAGGCGTCCCGGCGGCGCTTGCGGCAGAAGCGGCAGGAAGGCCGGCAGGCACGCCGGATAGCCGGCGCCACAAGGTCGCCGCGGCGGAGATTCTTCACACCCGCACCGGCAGCGAGTACCTCGCCGAGAGCTTCGTGCCCGATGACGAGGTGCGATTCTTTCTCCGGAGGCCTGCCGAGTTCAAACCGGGCGAGCGCGCGGTCAGTGCCGCAGATGCCCACCTCCAGCACGCGGAACAGAACTTCGTCTTCCCGCCTGCGGACGGGTTCGGCCACTTCGCGTTCCTCGATAGAACGAGTGTGGAAGTCGAGAGCAACGGCGCGCATGCGTCAGCCTTTTTTGCGGGCCACCAGGATGAGGCTCAGGCCGTTCCACGGAAACAGGAAATCCACGCGGCGCCAGATCCACACGGTCTTGTCGAACAGCTTCAGCCACAGCTTGCTGATCTGCTTTTGTCCGCCGAGTTTTCCGAACAGCCACCAGGCGAGCGCGCCGGCCTTTGCCAGTTGGTGGCTCTTTTCAACCGTGAGTCCCTGGTTGGCGAGCATCTGCTCCAGGTCCCCGCGGGCGAAGCGTTGCTTGTGGCCGAGCTTGCGGTCGAGGTTGCTGTAAAGCGACTTACCCTGAGGAACGAGGACGATGAAGCGGCCGCCGGACTCCAACAGTTGGACTGCGGAGGCGACGGCGTCTTCGGGGTGATCGAGATACTCGAGCACGTTCATGCAAAGGATGGTGTCGAAACGTGCATCGAGCGGTGTGAAGTCGGCAGGATTGGCGGGATTCAACTTCACCACCTGCACATTCGGGGTTCTCAGAAACCGGTTATTCAGGGAGTGCAGATACAGTGGATCATTTTCCGCGGCGGCATAGAGTTGCCGGCGGGCCATGAGGTGGCCCGTCAGGTTGCCGATGCCCGCGCCGAGTTCGAGCACGACATCGCCCAGATAGGGACGGGCGATGCGGGTGATCCAGGACAGGTACTGCGGAGTGCCGCTGAGGTTGTTCAGGAAGGCGCGCCCGTAGGGCTGTACGTAGAGATCATCCACAAGCCAGAAGTGGAGAATCACGCCGAGCGCCTTGAGGCCGTCTTTCCAGCCGATCTTCTTACCCTCTTCGTAAGTGCGCCCGTGATAGCTGATGGGTACTTCATAGATGCGCAGTTTGCGTTTGGCGCTCTTCATGGTGATCTCCGGCTCAAAGCCGAAGCGGTTCGAGCGGATGGGGATGCTTTTCAGAAGATCAGTGCGGAAGACCTTGTAACAGGTCTCCATGTCTGTCAGCTTAATGTTGGAAAAGATGTTGGAGAGCAGCGTCAGATGCTTGTTGATCATCGAATGCCAGAACGGCAGAACGCGGGTTTGCACGCCGGCCATGTAGCGGGACCCGAACACGGCGTCGGCGCGGCCGTCGAGCAGCGGGCGCAGGAGAACGGGGTATTCGCTCGGATCGTACTCGAGGTCGGCGTCCTGAACGAGGGTGAAATCGCCGCTGGCCTTCGAGATGGCGGTGCGGACAGCGGCGCCCTTGCCCTGGTTGACCTCATGGCGAAACAGACGGATGCGCGGTTCACTTTCCGCCAGCCGCTCGAGAATCGCGTAGGTTCCGTCGGTAGAGCAGTCATCCACAATGATCAGTTCCCGCTCCATGTTTTCCGGCAGCGGGGCGCTCAGGACGAGACTCAAACTGCGCTCCACTACGGCCCGCTCATTGTAGACGGGAATCAAAATGGATAGAAGCATGCAAAACCCCCAGTATAATGTGTTCGGGCAGGGGATCGGAGTGCAAACGATGGGGAAATTCGCTCCCGGCGATCTGGAGCATTCTGCCGCCGCGGTGAGGAGTGTTGCCTCTGGCGGAACTCCCGATCACGCGCACCTGGGTCCCGATGGGAGCGGGCTGATGGCGAGCGTGTAGCGAAAGAAATAGGGCGCACAGTGCTTGCACTGGCGCCCTATGTCCGCTAACGGCGAAATTCTTCTCCGGGAACATGTGTCAATGTTCCCGGAAATCATTTGACGTGCGGTTGCTACGCTTGAGAAGCAACTGCTGCGCGGGCAGCCGGCTTAGAAAACCAGCCGGAGTGTGTACTGCACTTCACGGCCGTAGTTGCCGCCGGCAACCCCGGTGCTCTTGCCGAAAGTCGAACTGGTCACGCTCGTGTCCGGATCGCTCGGCATGAACACGTTCGGCAGATTGAAAAACTCGAAACGAGTCTCGAGCTTCAAACGCTCCGTGATGGGGAAGTACTTCACTAGAGTGCTGTCCAGACTCCAGAAGCCAGGGCCGCGCAAATTGTCGTAGAACCACGGGTTGGTGCGCGGAGTGTACGCTGCCGCCTGGGAAAACTGCGCGGTGTCGAACCACTGGCTCCTTGTAGGATTGGACACAGACGGACTGTTGGCCGGCGCGTTCATCTGGCCGAAATACAGCAGCGAGCCCTGGTTCCACATAAAGATGTGGCTGGTGGCCCAACCGCCGACGACCAGATCCACGGCGCGGTTCACGTTCTTAAGCAATGGGCGCCCGCGGCCAATCGGAAGTTCCCACGTGCCCGCCATGCGGATGGTGTGCCTCGGGTTGCGCATGTCGATCAAGGTCTTGTCATTCGCATACGTGGCGGGTTGGTTGAACCAGTTCGATTTCGACTCGTGGTTGTAGTTGTAACCAAGGGTCATGCTGAGGCCTTGGGCGAACCGGCGGTCCACCTTGATCTGGAGCGCCTTGTAACGCTCGGAGATGCCAGTCTCGAACTGCTGGGTCAGCCCCCCAGGGTATTGCGGATAGGGCCGGAGCAGCGTAGCTACCGACACGGTCTTCTGGTTTCGCAAACTGCCCGGCATCTTATTCGCCGGCAGCAGTTGGTAGAACGGGTTCGGCACGGCCGCATCCATGGCGCCCTTGTACGTATAGTAAAGCTGGGGATCGATCTGGTTGAGGTCGTAACCGTAGTTTCCACCCCACATGCTGTCCCCGAGCTGGTTATGCCCGTAGTTCATGAAGAAAGTCGAATCGGTCATGAGATTCCAGGGCAACTCGCGCTGGTAAGAGATGGTGACGCGGTCGTTGATCGGCCGCTTCAGGTTTTGATTGAACCAGGACGGGTTGTTCCCCAGGTCCTGATAGCGTCCGTAGCCTTGGCCGATTGGCGTAATGAGGGGGTTCGTCGACGGGAATGGATCGCTGACCAGTGTCTGGGGCACGCCCTGGACGGGACCTAAAACGTTGGTTGCCTGCGAAAAACCGTTCGTCGGAATCGAGCCCAGGCCTTCGGTCCAGGCGCCCTTCATCGGAACGGCGTAGCGCGCGTAGCCGAAGCGCAGAGCGCTCTTGTCGTTGATCCGGACGGCGATGCCCGCGCGGGGCAGGAAGTTGTTCAGGTTCTTGTAAGCGCGCGGATTGGAACTGTCAGTGAACATCCAGGCGCCGTTGTACTTGTAGTTCACCTTCGCAATCGCCGTGACCTCGGCTGGCATCTGGACCCCGCCCTGTAACTCCGGAATCGGGTTGGTCAGATCGAGGTACCGGGAGAACATGTACTGGTCATCCTTTGGGGCTTGCTCCGTCTCCCAGCGCATGCCCAGGTTCAGAGTGATGTTCTGGGTCAGCTTGATGTCGTCCTGGAAAAAAAGGCCCCACTGGGAGTATCCGTTGTGGAACATGGGGTTGATCTGGGCGTTTCCACTGTTGAGGGTGCCGAGCAGAGCGGAGGCGTACATATTCCCGCTCAGGCTTGGGTTGAAGTTCACGAAGGTGTTGCCGGTATCCACGGCGTTGAACGCGAGGTTACCCACTGCGGGCAGTCCGTTGTAGTCGTAGCTGTAGCGCAACTGCCAGCCGGCTTTCATGTGATGCTTGCCCATGTCGTGTGTCATCGTCACGCTGGGGGTATGGCTGCGGCCGCGCACCTGCCACCAACTGCCCAGTCCGGCCGTATAGCCGCCGTTACCCGAGAAGCCGATGGAGGGGTAATAAATACCCGGCAGATTCTTCAACACGGGCTTGTACCAACCGGTCGGGAAGAGATTGGCCCACGCGGACTCCCCAACCTTTGCCCAGTCAGAGTCGTACTCGTCTTCCAGGTAAATAGCGCCGTAACGGAAATCAATCGTGGTGTTGGGCGACGCAATGTACAGCACGTCCGCCGCCGCGTTGAGGGCGTCCATGATTCCGCCGTTGTCCGACCGCACCGCAATCGTGCCGCCCCAGTTCGGGTTGTCGAGGCGCGTCTGGTACTTCGAGTAGCGGGCGTACATGCGCCATTTGTCGTTGATGTTGTAATCCACGCGCTCGGAGATGTTCCAGTAGTGGAGCCACCAGTAGTACGAGTTCTTGCGGTTGTTGATGCCGGTGAGGTCGTCACCCGGGCCGTTCGTCTTTGGGAGGTCGCCTATGATCTTCTGGCCAGTGGGATTGATCCGGTTGGCCGGAATGATATTGCCGGCAAACGGCATTCGCGTCACTGTGGCGGTAGCCGGGTCGAACTGCGTCGTGAACGGATCGTAAATGGTCCGCAGCCCGCCGGTCTTGGTAAGGGACTTCGAGAAATCGCCTGTCCGCTCGGCATCAGTAGGCAGGGTGACTTCGTTGTACTGCGGCTGGGTGCTCTTCCACTGTTCATAGCTGAAGTAACTGAACAGTTTGTTCTTGAGAATCGGGTTGCCGAGAGTGCCGCCCCAATTATGGTTTCTCACGGTACTCGCGGTACGGGTGATGCGGTTTTGGAGGGCATTGAAGTAAGGGTTGCGTCCGAAGTAGTAACCGCTCCCGTGAAATTCGTTGGTTCCGGACTTCATCGAGAGGTTCAGAGTGCCGCCCGCGCTGAAACCGAACTCGGCATCCACCGCATTCTGCTGCACCTGGACTTCCTGGACGGCATCCATCGAGGCGTTGTAAGACCCGCGGGCCGCGTACCCCAGAGGCACGCCATCGAGCAACTGGTCGTTCTTGCCGCCTGTGTTTCCGCCGACATCCATTCCGGAGTTCGACCACATGTAGAACGGGTTGCGGTGGGAAACGTCCCAATAGCGGTTGATCACCGCGGGGTTCAATAAAGCCAGCGTAAATGGGTTGCGCGCCAGCACCGGCAAGTCTTTCAGCAATTGCCCGGTTACCATCGTGGTCATCGTCGCTGAATTGAATTGAACCGACGACACCTGCCCGGTAACCGTCACCGTTTCCGCCACTCCGCCGACTACCAGTTGGGCGTTGATGGTGACGTCGCCGCGGGTCTGCACAACGATGTTTTCCTGGATATACTTCTGGAACCCTGACGCTTCGACCGTCAGAGAATAAGTGCCGGGGACGACGAAATCGAAGATGTAGGTGCCGTTGGAGTCGGTTTCCCTACTGGATTCGACGCCGGTATTGATGTTCTTGAGCAGGACCTTGGCGCCGGCAATCTTAGCCTGCGACGGGTCCGATACGCTGCCCTGGACCTTGGCGCGGTAGTCCTGGCCGGGGGCCGGTGCTGTGGATAACAGCGCAATGCCAACCAAACAACTGGCCCAAAGGATTTGATTCCAAAGTGATTTCATAAATAGTCTTCCATACTCGATAATGCTGATCGAGTTGACGAGGCTCCCGTATTTCTGTCTTAAGCGGCGAAGCATCCGGGCAATCGCTTTCGCCTTTCACCCTTGACAACAACTGCCGGCGGAACACTGCATTGCACCATCAGCGTGCTCCGCTTGACGAACTGAGCGGCAATCCGATTGGCTTAGCCGGTAACGCAAGCGCACTGGCTAATTATCGATTGACCGCGTGTTGCTATTCGGATAAGAATGTCAAGTTTCCCCCCTTACTCCTCACCAACCAAACCGGAGTAAAGGAGCGGCATTTCCCAACCTCATATCCTTGTTGCAATGATGCACAAATACAACAAAGGTGTCAATGCTATTCTCGCAGGGGGCACAGTCTGGAGGGGAGAGTGTGCCGGATGCTACAGTGGGTGCAGCATTTTGTGGGAGTGAGTAAAGGAGTTATGGAGCCGAATGATCTGACCTGCGCCAAACCGTCGCGACTGCCCGGCGGAGAGTGAATTGCAGCAAATGGAACAGCCTGGCGCGCTCAGGGAGCAGCGAATCGCGATCTTCGCTGCCGCCGCGATCGCAGCGCACCTGGGGCTTCGCTACGCGGTGGAAGCGCCCAGCCTGTGGTGGCAGGCGCCGCTTTGGGTCACCCTTGCCGCCAGTATTTTTCTTCTCTGGGACCTGGGACGCAAACTGCTTTCCTGGCAAATCAGTTCCGACCTGCTGGCGGGCGTTTCGATTGTGGCCGGCGCGCTGTTGGGCGAATACCTGGTGGGGGCGATTATCGTCTTGATGCTTTCCGGGGGCGCCGCGCTGGAGCGGTATGCCACCGCGCGCGCGTCGGCGGTTCTCGACGCCCTGGCCCGGCGCATGCCCCAGATTGCCCACCGCCGCCGGCAGCATGGCGTCGAGGACGTGGCCGTTGGGGAGGTCGGAGTCGGCGATGTCCTCGTGGTTTACCCGCACGAGATCTGCCCGGCCGACGGCGTGGTGACGAGCGGACACGGCACGATGGACGAATCCTACCTGACGGGGGAGCCGTTTCTGATTTCCAAAGCGCCCGGGGCCGCCGTTCTTTCCGGCGCCGTCAACGGAGAGATGCCGCTCGAAATCACCACCACACGCAAACCGCAGGATTCGCGCTATGCGCAGATCATGCGGGTATTGGAGGAAAACGAGGACCGCAAACCGAAAATGCGCCGCCTGGCGGATCGGATCGGAGCCTGGTATACGCCGCTTGCCTTGTCCATGGCTGCCCTGGGGTGGGCTGTCAGCGGAGACCCGCTGCGGTTCCTTTCGGTGGTGGTAATCGCCACCCCGTGTCCATTGCTAATCGCAATCCCGGTCGCCGTCGTCGGCGCAATATCGCTGAGCGCGCGCCGGGGCATTGTCATCAAGAATCCGGCGGCGCTCGAACTGGTGGGGGATTGCCGCACCTGGATCTTCGATAAGACCGGGACGCTGACCTATGGGCGTCCGGTGCTCACCGCCATTGATACGGCTCCGGGTGTCGAGGAGCGCGAAGTGCTGCAACTGGCGGCAAGCCTGGAACTGTATTCCAAACATCCGCTGGCGAACGCGATCCGCAAGGCCGCTGAGCAGCGGGGATTGGGTCCTTCTCCGGTGATCTCACTCAGCGAAAAACCCGGCGAAGGGTTGCGCGGCCTTGTCGATGGCCGCGCGGTCGTAATCACCGGAAGGCAGCATACGGGCGCCTGGGAGGCGCAGCTTCCTCCGCAGGCCGGCGGGCTCGAGTGCATCGTTCTCCTGGATGGCGAGTACGCCGCCACCATGCGTTTCCGCGACGAACCACGCGCCGACAGCCGCTCGTTTATTGCTCATCTGAGCCGCCGCCACCGGGCGGCGCGCCTCATTCTGCTTTCCGGCGACCGGGTTTCGGAAGCGGAGTACCTGGCGCGCGCCGTGGGAATCGAGAAAGTCTACGCATCGAAAAGCCCGGAAGAGAAAGTCGAGGTGGTGTTGCAGGAAGTCGCCATGGCTCCGGCGCTCTATGTGGGCGACGGCATCAACGACGCGCCGGCGATGCGCGTGGCCACGGTGGGCGTGACGCTCGGAACGCATAGTGACATCACTGCCGAGGCCGGCGATGCCGTGGTGCTCGAAGCGACTCTTCAGAAAGTGGACGAACTTGTTCACATCGGAGCGCGCATGCGGGCGATTGCCCTCCAGAGCGCGCTCGGCGGGATGGCCTTGAGCATGGCCGGAATGGTGCTGGCCGTGATGGGGCAGCTTCCCCCCATCGGGGGAGCGGTAGCGCAGGAACTGATCGACCTGGCGGCCGTGCTCAACGCGCTGCGTGTGGCTTTTCCCAGGGAAGAGTTGAGCGATTTCTGAGCAGGCGCCGTGCCCCGGGATCAGGCGCGCGGTTTCCGGCCGTGACGAATCGAGCGGATGCGGGGGAGGTGGAACTCAATTCGCTTAGTCTAGGGATAGCGCAAAAACGGAAACAGGTCAAGTTGTTTGGAACAAAAATGCGCGGTTTTGTTTTAACTGAACGGCGCTCGTCGAGCGTGTCTTCCGCCGGCAATCCCTTGCACGCCGTGGTATACTTTGAGTGTTCGCGGTGGGTATAGCTCAGTCGGTAGAGCGCTGGATTGTGGTTCCAGATGTCGTGGGTTCAAATCCCACTACCCACCCCAACCCCTTCTTATTCCATACTTTCCTCCGGTGGAACCCACTTCGCCAGGTAGAGTTCCCCGGCCTCGGCTTCCAATTCCGCCTCGGCCGAGCGCTTCCACTCGGTGAACCGGCGCTCCCGGAGTTTCTCGAGCAGCCGGCATTCGCGTGATGCTTCGAGCAGCGTCGTTTGCTGCGCGGCGATGGCGGCGGCAAGGCGCGCCTCTTCGCCCTCGAGTTTGTGCTGCCGGCGGTCCACCGAGTGGCGGTAGGCTTCGAGTGCGGCGAGATCCGCCGCGCTGATGGCGGGGCTGGACAATACGAGTTCCCGCGACTCGCGCCAGCTTTGCTGCAAAGCGGACATTGCGGAGAGTAAGCTGCCTTTGCGGGCTTCGAGTTCGGCAAGCCGGGCCTGTTCCAGCTCCATTTTCCGCCGCCGCCATTCGAGGGCCGTTTCGAGTTGGAAGTGGAACCGCTTCATAACGTAAGCGCGGCAGCCAGTTTCTCGAGCCGGGTGAGGGTCTCCTCACGAGTGCTCTTGAGGTGGGAATCCTGCCTGAGAAAATCCTCCAACTCCTGGCGGACGCGGATTGCCGCGTCGAGTTTGGTGTTGGAACCGGCCGTGTAGGCGCCGAGGAGAATAAGATCCTGCGCGCGCTGGTAGGCCGCCATTGCTTCCCTCACTTTCTGGGACCAGACCTTCTGGTCCGGTGTGGCCACCTGGGAGGCGAGACGGCTGACGGATTGCAAGACATCGATGGCGGGATAATGCCCGGCCGAGCCCAATTCGCGCGAGAGGATAATATGGCCGTCGAGAATGGCCCGCACGGCGTCGCAAACCGGTTCGTTGAAGTCATCTCCCTCCACCAGAACCGTAAAGAAACCGGTGATGGAGCCCCTGGCAAACCGTCCCGCGCGCTCAAAGATTTTCGGGAGCATGTTGAAGACAGACGGAGTGTAGCCCTTTTGGCTGGGGGGCTCGCCGGCGGCGAGTCCGATCTCGCGCTGAGCCATGGCAAGCCGGGTGACGGAATCCATCACCAGAAGCACATCGGCGCCCTGGTCGCGAAAATACTCCGAGATGGCAAGAGCGAGGAAACAGGCGCGAACTCGAAGCGGGGCGGGCCGGTCACTGGTTGCCACCACAACCACCGACCGGGCGAGGCCCTCCGGCCCGAGTTCCTGTTCGAGAAATCCGCGCACCTCGCGGTTGCGCTCTCCGATCAGCGCGATGACGGAGACGTCGGCGAAGTTGTTCCTTGACATCGAGCCGAGGAGGGTGCTCTTGCCCACGCCGCTGCCGCCGAACAAGCCGATCCGCTGTCCTTTCCCGCAGGGGAGAAGGCTGTCGATGGCGCGAATGCCGGTTACCAGCGGATCGCGGATGGGCTCGCGCTCGAGGGGTCCGGGGGGCGCCTGGTAGAGATCGTAGCTCGCTTCGGCGAGCACCGGCCCCTTGCCGTCAAGCGGCTTTCCGAACCCGTCGAGGACGCGGCCAAGCAGCGCCTTTCCCACCACGACCTTGGCCTCCTCTCCGCGGGCTACGATCTTGTCTCCCAGTTGCAGCCCGTCGATCTCTTCGAGGGGCATGGAAAGGACCTTTCCATTGCGAAACCCGATGACCTGAACGCGGATGGTCCGGCCGGCCGAGGTCAGGACTTCGCAGAAATCGCCGATTGCCGCGGCGGGGCCGGAAGACTCCACCAGGAGGCCGACCAGCGCGGTCACAGTGCCCACCCAGCGGACGGCGGGGGTGCGCTCGGCAATGTCGAAATAAGGGGTGAGATCAACGGATGGCATGGACTGTGGGTACCTCACTTTTCCATCGGACGCCGCAACATGTCGGCAAAACCGCGCTCGATCTCCTCGAGTTGGGTGTCAATGGACGCGTCCAGTTGACCGCGCTGTGTTTCGAACACGACAGCGCCGCGTTCGAGCGCGGGATCGGCGATGACCTCGACGCGGTGCGGGCTGCCGATGCGCTCGAGGCAGGCGGCAACCAACCCGGCATCCTCCGGCCTGACCCGGACGCGGTGGGTCTCACGCAGATCCACGCGGTCCAGAGCCGCCTTGACGAGGCCGAGCAGCGCCTCGCCATCCACCGTGAGTTCGCGGCGCAGAATGCGGCGGGCCATGGCAAGGCTGAGCTTGACGACATCCTCCTCGCATTCCCTCCTCATGCGGGAACGCGCTCCCGCCATCTCCGCCACGCTTCTCGACACGTTCTCGATGGCATGCTGCCACTTTGCCGCCGCCGCGGCTTCACCTTCCTTGAAGCCGGCCTGTCTTGCCTTCTGCTCGCGTCCAGGCAGTTGCTGTTCAAGGTCCCGCAGGCGGGTTTCGAGCGTACGGAACTCTTCCCAACTGGGGCCGAGGGGCTCAGACTTCGAAGGAGGTTCGGGAGCGGGCAGGGGATCGTTTACCGGCGGGTGAGGCGGGACTCCGGCAGGGCGCCACGTCATGGGGACCGCGGCGGCAAGCTGGCCGGGCTGGAGAATTCTAGACGACATACTGGTCGCCGCCGCCGCCCTTCATGCTGATGACGCCTTCGTTTTCCAACTGGCGGACGACGGCGATAATCTGCTGCTGGGCGGCCTCCACTTCCTTGATCTTGATGGGACCGAGGGCGTCCATGTCTTCCTTCATCATCTCCGCGCCGCGGGAACTCATGCTTTGCAGGAAGTGACTTTTCAGTTGCTCACTCGTTCCCTTGAGGGCCACGGTCAACAGCTTGCGGTCGATTCTGCCGAGCACCTCCTTGATGGCGTTCTGATCAACCGTCAGGAGGTCTTCGAAGACGAACATCAGATGACGGATGGTTTCCGTCAGGTTGGGGTCTTCATTCTCGATCGCCTCGAGAATGTCCTTGCTGGTTCCCATGTCGAGCCGGTTGAAGATCTCCGCCACGGCGCGCACGCCGCCATAGGATTCGCGGCTCAATTCTCCGAGCGCTTTCAACTTCTGTCCGATGATGGCGGCGATCCTGGAGATGATTTCCGGGGAGATCTGATCGAGGTTCGCCATGCGCAGGGCGACGTCAGCCCTCATCTCGGCGGGCAGGGACTGAAGAAGCGCGGCTGCCTGAGACGGGTTCAGGTGAGAGAGAACGAGGGCTACGGTTTGCGGATGCTCGCTGTGGATGAACTTGGCGAGCTGCTGCGGATCGGCCTTTTGCAGCGCGTCGAAGTTCGCGCCTTCGGTTCCCATGGCCTTCAGCAAACGGTCGAGGAGCTTTCTGGCGTGTTCCGGTCCGTAGGCGTTCACCAGCACTTTGCGCGCATATTCGATGCCGCCCTTGTGGACGTAGTCGTTTGCGAGCGACATCTGATAGAACTCTTCGAGAATCGCTTCGGCCTCCTCGCTGGTGACGGTGCCGATCTTGGCTACCTCGCGGCTGATCTTGTGCACTTCGTCTTCTTCGAGTTCCTTGAAAATGGTAGCCGAGATGTGATCCCCAAGGATTACGGAAAGCACGGCCGCCTTCCGCGCACCCGAGTACCGGGGTTCCGGCAGATTGGGACGCTCCGCAGGCATATCAGAAGTGACCCTCCCTGTCCTGAAGCCAGGTACGAACGATTTGCGCAATCATGGCGGGATCGCGTTTTGCCTGCTCGGCGATATGTTTCACCAGGACCTCGGATTTCTTGGTGGAGAGGTTGGGCGCCTGGAGGGAGTGGAGCACCTCCATTTCCGCTTTGAGCCGGGCAGATTCGCGTTCGGCCAAGTGCTTTTCCAGCTTCTCCTCGAGCGTGCCCTCGGCATAGGGTTGACCTTCCGTCACGGCGGGCAGTTGGTGATCCTGCGCGTGAGAGCCGTCTCCTTCCGTCAGTTCGGCGGCGGCGTGCTCGGCGGCTGCTTTGGCCGCGGCTTTCCTCCGCCTGGCGATGAGGAAGTATCCACCGCCGAGCAGGAGGAATAGAACACCGCCTGCCACTCCGTACAAGACCATTGGGTTTACCTTGATGTTCTTTTCGGCCAGCCAGCGCTCCAGCCCGGAGGAATTCCCGCCTGGCTTCTGAGGCGAGGCCGGCGCCGAGGGATCCGGCGGCGGGGAAACACGCAGAGTGCTTTCAAAGGGAAGCGTCTGGACCACGATCTGGTCGCCTCTTTCCTGGTTGAAGCCGATCGCACCGGCCACCAGGTCGCGCACTTTCTTGAGGGTCTCTTCGCTGGGGGGCTCGAGAACGCGCTTCGCCTTCTTTCCCGTTCCCTCCCAGCGAACGTTCTGATCGACGATGGTGGAGACGGAAAGCCGCCGGATGGCGCCCTGCGGGAGGCGGGTTTTGCGGACTACGCGGCTCGATTGATAGGTGACGTTCTCGGTGCGGCGCGTCATCTGCGAGGTGCTCGAGCCGGGTCTCGAGGTGGGCCGGGGGAGGCTCGAGGCTGCGCCGGGAGTGCCGCTCGGGACCACGGGCGCGCTTGTTTCCTCGGAGCGCTGCTGGTTGACCATCACGCTGCGGTTCGGATCCCAGGTTTCTTCGCTTTGCTCGCCGCTCGAGAAATCGACGTCCACGGAGATGCCGGCATGAAAATGATCGGCGCCGAGAATGGGGGCGAGGGTCGCATTGATTTTAGCGAGCATGTCGCGCTCGATCTTCTGGCGGTATTCGATAGGCCCATCCACGTCGCCGGTTTCGGGATTTTTAGGGGGCGAGTTGAGCAGGTTGCCCTGCATGTCCACCACGGTCACCCCTTCCGGAGAGAGGCCTTCGACCGCATTGGCCACGAGATGCTCGATGGCGCTCACATTGCGGGGGGAAAGGCGCGCGCCGGGCTTGAGCTTCAGGAGGATGCTCGCTTTAGCGGGCTGGCGCGATTCGGTGAAGACACTGTCCTTGAGGAAGGAGATGTGGACCCGGGCCTGCTCGACTTCCGTGAGAGCCATCACGGTCCTTTCGAGTTCGCCTTCGAGAGCCCGCCCGTAGTTGACCTTCTCGGAGAAATCGGTGGCCCCGAAGTTGGTTTTGTCGAAGATTTCAAAGCCGATGCGGCCGGACTTGGGGAGTCCGACGCTGGCGACAAGAAGGCGGGAATCGGCGACCCGGGCGGAGCGGACCAGCACGACCGAGCCTCCCTCGGAGAGGCGGTACTCGACGTTCGCTTCTTTCAGTTTCGCCACGACCTGTCCGGCGTCTTCGGGAGCCAGGGCCGTGAAGAGAGGACGAAAGTCCTTTTCGCGGGTCTGGTGCAGGAAGAGGGCCAATCCCGAGGCTACGGCGAGTCCGGCCACCGCGATGAGAATCTGTTGTTTCCGTGAGAGGCTGTTTACGAGCCGTTTGATCTGTTCCAACATGCCGGGTCCATGCTCTGTCTACGCCTGGGACTGGGGTTCACATCTGCATCCGCATGATCTCCTGGTAAGCCGATACCACTTTGTTCCTTACCTGAAGGAAGTACTCGAAGGAGAGTTCGGCGCGCTGGGCCGCGAGCACGACGTCGTGCACTTCCTGGTCTTCTCCGCGCAACAGACTGTCCACCTTCGTCTGGCTGTCTTTTTGAAACTGTTCCACGCGGGAGACGGCCTGTTCAAAGACCTTGGCGAAGCCGCCGGCGGCCGATGGTTGAGTCTTGCCGCCGAGCGAGACTTCATCGACGATGGTTTCCGGAGCGCGGATGCCGCCAATCAGGTTACTCATAGTGGGATTACCTCATCAGGTCGAGAGATCGCTGAATCATGTCCTTGACGGCAGATATGGCGGAGACGTTGGCCTGGTAGCCGCGCGTCGCGCTCATCAGATCGGCCATGTCCTCGGCGGGGTTGATCCGGGGATAGGCCACATAGCCGTCGGGGCGGGCGTCCGGATGTCCCGGCTGGTAGCGCAGTTCGGGCTCGCGGTCATCGACGGTGATGTCCGAGACGGCGACGCCCACGGAAGGCGCGGCGAGTTGATCTTCGAAGACAGCGGAGAAGGGGGAGCCCTGGGGCTGGCTCTCGAAGACCGCATCGCGGCGGCGGTAGGGACCTCCCTCGGCGGTGCGGGTGGTTTCGGAGTTGGCGAGGTTTTCCACCAGCAGTTCGGCGCGGGTGCGTTGGGCAGCCATACCGGAGGCGCTCACGCTCAAGAGATTGAAGAGACTCATCCGCCTTTGCCCTCCTGAATCGCTTCCCGGACCATCTTCAGTTGGCCGCGGGTGAGAAGTGAGGCCATCTGGAACCGCATGCCGTTCTCGGCAAGGAGACGGGCTTCGCGGTCGAGGCTGACGTTGTTTCCGTCGTTTTTGGCCGGAAGATCGGGTTCGATGACAGCCGGCTTCTCCGGGGAGCCAATCTGGCTGAGGAATTCGAAGTGGAAATCGATGTCCCGGGTCTTGTAGCCGGGGGTGTCGAGGTTGGCGAGGTTCGAGGCCACCAGTTTCTGCCTGGCGCTCAGCAGATCCATGTAGGTTTGAAGCTTGTCGGCAACTCGTTCGAGCATGTTGATTGTTCTTAGGCATTTTCGTTGCCAGGATGGCTACGCGGCGTATCGGCGAGCTGTATTGCAGGGAAACGTGATAAGAATGTGGCAGTTCGCTACGAAATTGCCGGTTAGGAATCGGGGGAGTTTTCGTACAGGGCCGGATAGGCTGTTCGCATCTGGTGTGCCGTTTCGAGAGCCGTACCAATCTGAATCAAGGGACCCTGGCCTATGCCGGGGCAGTACTTCCCTGTTCGATGCCATTCTTTGCGGTCCTCGACCAGTTCGGGCCAGAAGGGGAAAAGGCGGCATTGCACCGGCTTTACGGGATGGATAGCGCAGCCTCCGGCGGAGAGGAAGTGGCATTGGGCATTGGGAGGCTTGCGAAGGCGCATGCGGCGGCGCGTGCGGTAGACGTAGCGCTCCTCGAAGGCTTCTGCCGTGAGGCCGAGGAAGGCGGCGGCGTTACGAAGGTCCTGTTCGGTGAGATAGACCCATCCTTTTTGTTCGCAGCAGTTGGTACAGCCGCGAATGCAGGTGAAGCGCAGACCTTCCGCCTGGACCATCTCCCAGCCTTTTTTCATGAGACCTGCCGGACTATAAGCCGGTTTCTGTACCTCCCGTAATGGAAGGCGGCAGCCATTCCTCTAGGCCGGATATCACTATCCGGCTCGAGCGACCTACCCGGAAGTCGAGCGGGGCGGGCCACCCCTCCTCCCCTATTTGGTCTTGCTCCGCGTGGGGCTTGCCCTGCCAGCGGCATTACTGCCGCCGCGGTGCGCTCTTACCGCACCATTTCACCCTTACCGGCAACTCTGTTTCCAGAGCGCAGGCGGTATATTTTCTGTGGCGCTTTCCGTGAAATCCGCTTTGAGCGAACCCCCCCGGCCGTTAGCCGGCACGCCGCCCTATGGAGACCGGACTTTCCTCGTGTCCCGGCCGCGGTGAGGCGGATGGAACACGCGGCTTGCCCGTCCGGCAGGTCCCACCTCAGCATCGCACGGGGCGCGAGGAAAGACAAGTTTTCATGTGACGGGGCCCGGATTGAACGGGGCGAGCGCGTTGTGGAGTCCCCAGTGGTCAGTCCAGGTCTTTTTGCGGCCGCCGGCGACGTCGAGGAGGAAATGGAACAGTTCCCAGCCGACGTCCGCGATGGAAGCCTCTCCGGTGGCGATGCGGCCAGCATCGATGTCGATGAGGTCAAACCAGCGCTCGGCAAGCGCGGTTCGGGAGGATACCTTGACCACGGGCACCAGCGCCAGGCCGTAGGGGGAGCCTTCTCCGGTGGTGAAGACGTGCAGGTTCATGGAGGCGAGTTGCTGGGTGCCGCAGATGAAGTCGCTTGCCGGGGTGGCGGCAAAGACGAGTCCTTTTGTTTTCACCTGCTCGCCATGGGAGGCGACCGCCATGAGGGCGGAAGTACCGGCCTTGGCGATGGAGCCGAGGGCCTTTTCGACGACGTTCGCCAGACCGCCCCGTTTGTTGCCGGGGGTTGGATTGGCGCTGCGGTCGGCCTGGCCGCGGGCGAGGTATTCGTCATACCAGCGCATTTCGCGGATGAGGGCGCGGCCGACATCGGCGTTGACGGCTCTTGGCGTGAGCAGGTGGACCGCATCGCGCACCTCGGTGACTTCGGAAAACAGGACGGTGGCTCCGGCGCGGACGAGGAGGTCGGCCGCATATCCGACGGCGGGGTTGCAGGTGACACCGGAAAAGGCGTCGCTTCCGCCGCACTGCAAGCCTACGGTCAACTCGGAGGCGGGGCAGGGAACGCGGCGGCGCTGGTTCAACTCGGCCAGGCGCTTTTCGGCCACGCGCAAGATGGCGGAAACGATGCTGCCGAAGCCCCGGAGGTCTTCGTCCTGAAGCCGGACGACGTAGGGATCGGCTTCGAGCACGGGCAGTTCGGCCGCTCCGGCAGGGATGAGGCGCTGGTTGGGAAAGAGCCTGGCGGGCTGCAATTTTTCGCAGCCCAGGCTGACGATGAGGGGCGCGGCTCCGAAGTTGGCGTGGCGGCTGATGTGACGCAAGGTCTCGATGGGGACGGCGGCTCCGGGGGCGTCGATGGCGACGCCGCAGCCGTAGGTATGAGTGATGGCGACTACGTCATCGACGTTGGGGAACCGCGGCAGCAAGTCCTGGCGGATACGGCGGACGGCATACTCGACGGTGGGCGCGACGCATTGGACGGTGGTGGTAATGCCGAGGATGTTCTTCGTGCCGGTGCTGCCATCGGGATTCCGGTAGCCCATGAAGGTATAGCCTTCCAGCGGGGGGAAGGGGTCCGGTACGGCGGTGGCGAGGGGCAAGTCATCGAGGGGCGGCGGGGAGGGGAGGCGCAGCATGTCTTCCCGGAGCCACTGGCCCGGCTGTAGGTCACGGGTGACGTGGCCGATGGTCTGGCCGTAGCGGAGGACGGGGGCTCCGGCGTCCAGGCGCTGAAGGGTTACTTTGTGCGATTGGGGGATGCGCTCGCGAAGCGCCAGTCCGTTGGCGAACACAGCGCCGGCGGGGAGGCCTTCGGGGTTGACGATGATCCCCACGTTGTCCTGGGGATGGACTTGTACGTACAGAGGTTCCATTCAGTAAGAGTTCCTGAAGAAGTAGAGCCAGTTGCGCGTGCGCAGATAGATGCCGCCGTCGGCCAGGGCGGGGGTGGCGAAGCATTCATCGTCGAGGTCGCTCGAGGCCATCACTTCCCATTGTGGCGCGGCTTTGAGGACACTCAGTTTGCAGGCCTCGCTGAGGAGGTAGACTTTGCCGTCTCCGCCAACGGGGCTGGCCCAATAATGTTCGATGGCGCGCGGCACGCGGGCCTGCTTGTGGACGGCTCCGGTTTCCGGATCCAGGGTGGTAACGACGCCGCCGTCCTTCACCAGGAACAAGGTGTTCCGGTAGAGAAGGAGCGAGGGGATGTTGGGCAAAGATTTGTGGTGCCGCCAAAGAACGTTGGCGGTCAAGTCGCCGCGCCGGCCCGCGGGGCGGATTGCGGTGACGCTGTTCTGCACGGTGCTGTGCAGACGCCAGAAGTTCCAATCGCGCTCGTCGATGGCGCGGTCCATGTTCAGGTCGTTGAGATAGAACCAGCTTTGGAGGTCTTTGGGCGCCTCATCGGGTGTGATCTTTTGGTCCTTGTTGGCGTCATACTTTGCAGCCAGTTCCTGCCAGGTGGGCAACTCCGGGGGTTTTTCGAAGTCCCCTCCGATCTCCCAGCCATTGATGTAGATGGTGTCGCCGTCGATGACGGGGACGCACTTCAGTTGCCAGGCCATGCCGTTCACCCACCAGAGCTTCTCTCCCGTGAGGAGATCATAGGAGATCAACTGATAGGCTCCGGGGACGATCAACTCCTTGCGCCCGTTTTTCGGCGCATAGACGCCGGGGGTGGCGTAGCCTCGCGTCACCTCGGGGCGCTCGGCGCGCCAGCGTGTCTTGCCTGTTTTCCTGTCGAGGGCGAGGAGGAACGAGTTCGTATCCTGGTCACAGAGGAGGAACAGCATGTCGCCGTAGAGGATGGGGGACGACCCATGGCCGTTGGCATTATTGAACGGGCCGAGGGGAAGCCGCCAGCGCTCTTCTCCGTCCCTTCCGTAGGCGAGCAGCCCGAAGTCTCCGAAGAAGACGTAGACCATGGCGCCGTCGCTCACGGGAGTAGGCGAGGCGGGGGAGTTGGTTGGCTGAAAGCTCTCCTTGCGAGGGCGTGGGGCCTCGCGCCGCCACAGCAATTTGCCTGTGGCGCGATCGAGGGCAATGGTGAGAAGGCTCGCGCCATCGTAGGCGGTGAGGAAGATGCGATCTCCGGCGAGGATAGGGGAGGAGTGCCCTGGCGGCAGCGGCGTTTTCCAAACGGCATTCCTGCCGGGATCTACCTCGGTGGGAAGATTGGTATCGGCCGTCAACCCCATGCCCTGAGGGCCCCGGAATTGAGGCCAGCCGGCGGCGGCCAGCAGCAGCCAGGGAAGGAGGGCGAGGGAATGCATTGCCGGGCGGGTTACCGGACGATGGCGAACTTCTGCACGCGCCAGCTCTTGATTTCGGCCACGTAGATGGAGCCCGCGGAATCGACGGCGAGGTGATGGGCGAAGTCAAACTTTCCGGGCGCTTTGCCGAAGCTTCCGAGGACGCCCTGCACCTGGCCGTCGAGGTTCACCTTGATGACGCGGTTATTGACGCCATCGCACATGTAGATCATGTCTTCGCGCGGAGTGTAATAGAGGCCCCAGGGGCTGCCAAGGTCCGTCCATTTACCGAGCAACCTGCCATCGGCGTCGAAGATCTGCACGCGCGCGTTGGTACGGTCGGCGACGTAGACGCGACCGCGGCGGTCGATGGTGACATCGTGAGCAATGTCGAATTCGCTGTCGCCAGTGCCCTTCTTCCCCCAGTGCTGCACGTAGGTCCCGTCCTTGTGATAACGCACGACACGGGAATTCACGTAACCGTCGGAGACGTAGAAATCTCCATTCGGGTGGAAGGCAAGGGAGGTGGGGCGGTTGTAGGCATATTGGCTGTCGTTGTTTCCGGGGGCTCCGCCGGGGTTGGCGAAGACCATGAGGACGCGGCCCTGGGGAGAACACTTGATGATGGCGTGCCCGACGACATCCACCAGCCAGACGTTGCCGTCGGGATCGATGCGGAGGCCATGCGAGGACTTGACGGGCACGTCTTTCCAGGCCTGGAGCAGTTTTCCGTTCTTGTCGAATTGAATCACGGGATGTGGTCCGCGGTTGAAGACCCAGACGTTGTCGTTGCGGTCCACATCGACACCGGAGACCTCACCGAAGTTCCAGCCGGCGGGCAGTTGCGGCCAGCCTTCCACCAGGCCGTGGGGAAGGGGAGGTCCGGATTGCAGTTGACCGTAGGCGGGCAGCGAGGCCGCCGTGAGCAAGGCAAGAGTCCATGCGAGGCGCATGAGGCAGAGCGTACGGGAAGGGAGGGGAGAAAGTCAATGCAGGAGTGAGAAAGAAGGCCGCGCAGACAGAGTCCGAGTGTGCTCCGGCGCGAGGGGTTGCGCCGCGTGAGGGATTTTGGCGGGCTTGGACGGGTTTGAGCTACTTTTTGAACTGGCTGAGCATGTCCCCGATGGTGGCGGAGAAGCCTTTCGCCTCTTCTTTGGCTTGCTTGATGGCGGTGGTGAGTTCATTGCGGAGGTTGGCCTGGGTTCGGGCGGAAAAACGTTCCGCGTTGGCTAATGGAGGGGTGTCGGGGGGGAGGAGGTGGGAGAACTGCTCGTGGTAGAGGCGGTTGTTCTGGATGGCTTTGAGTTGGTTGAGGGCGCGGGTGTAGGCACGTTCGGCGGCGGTGCGGTAGCGGTAGAGCAGGGCGGCTTTTTTCTCGATGTCGGGGTTGTCGGAGAGGAGTGGGTCGCCGCCGGTTTTTTCGTAGAGAGCAGCGTCGGCAATGGCGAGGTTGCGGAGGCGCCAGGCGGCGTGGATGAGTTGGTGGAAGGTATCGAGTTCAATGGGGCCTTTGGGTTTGAGATTGGTGGTGTATTCAGCGAGGAGAGTATTGTAGTCTTCCTGCTCTTCGGGGGTTTGGAAAACGATGCGGGAGGAGGTGAAGCCGTGGATGCGGCCGTTTTGGGAGGAGCGGGCTTTGCCTTCGGGGGTAATGGGGCCGTGGGACTTGGCTCCGTTGCTGCGAGCGGCGTCGCTGTGTGCGGTGCTGATGGTGGACATAGTGTTCTACTCTGGCTTGGTTGTATCACGCGGAGGTTTCAGGATTTATGGGGTGGGTTTGTAAGTGGTTGAGGGGGAAAGGGGAAATATTTATGGATTGATGGTGATTATAATTTTCACGCGGGCGCGGAGTGCGCGGAGGAAGAGGAAAGGATTGGTGGGTTTCCTAGTGGACGTCCGTAACATTTCGAAGTAATTATAAGGATCCCGGAAGAATAGACTTGCATTCGATGATCGATGGGCTTATAGTTTCAGATGTTCGGATCTTAAACAGTAATTTCAGCGACTCACAAGCGGATTGCTGCGTGCGAAAGGGTAAATTTCAGCATGCGCGGGGTTTCATTCCTGATTGCGGGATTTTTGTCCCTGATATTGGTTTCCCAGTCCGGCCAAACCCGGCTGCACCATTCCGGAACTCGAGTGGGGGCGTCCTCATCAAACGGGAGCGCGACATTCATTCAGACATCCACGAAGGCTAACGCAGGGGCGCGAACGGCTACGCGGGTGCGGTATGCAAACGGCTTCCATCCGGTG